>ENA-ORNI01000033-ORNI01000033.1-human-gut-metagenome-genome-assembly--contig:-NODE-33-length-148859-cov-12.5503_pt1 | contig 148859 bp, 138 predicted proteins | sample MGYA00242118_ERZ509028 | MGnify/ENA primary metagenome ERZ509028 (study PRJEB26280, sample SAMEA2338755) | human gut metagenome | biome: human gut; feature: human-associated habitat; material: faeces...
AATTCAGAGCATCTAAAAAAATAAAATAGTTAGTTGAAAGGCAGAGAGAAATTTCTGTCTTTTTAATTATCTAAACAAAGATTTTTTTTATGGTTTATTTTTAAAAAAGAATTTTGAAAATTTCTTAATAAATTTTATAATAAAACAATAAATAAAACACTAGATAATACTATCATATTATATTATTGTGCTATCATGAAACGTGGAGGTTTGAAAAATGGATAAAAAAATTGAAAAAAGACCAAGTTTTTTGGCAGCTATGTTTGTATTTTTGTTTTTAATCTTTGCAATGGCAGCACAGATATTTATAATCAAAAACAATGATATAGCACATATCACACTTCTTGGGGTAACAGTGGTGACAGTAGTGGTTGCATTCATTTCAGGATTTACTTGGGAGGATATTCAGGGTGGAATAATGCATGGAGCTAATTTAGCTATGATACCAGCACTTATTTTGATACTGGTAGGAGTGGTAGTAGCATCATGGATACCAGCAGGAACAATTCCATCAATTATTTATTATGGATTAAAAATTTTAAACCCAAAAATATTTTTATTTACAGTTTGCCTTATTTGCTGTATTGCTTCACTTTCCACTGGAAGTTCATGGACTACAGGAGCAACAGTAGGGGTAGCATTTATGGGAATTGGTATGGGATTAAATATTCCACCAGCTATGACAGCAGGAGCAGTTATTTCTGGAGCAATATTTGGAGATAAGATGTCGCCGATGTCTGACTCTACAAATTTAGCAGCAGCAGTGGCAGAAGCTGATTTATTTGATCATATAAAAAGTATGATGTACAGCACAGGGCCGGCTATAATTATCTCTCTTATTATATATTTCTTCCTAGGAATGAAATTCAGTGGAGATATAGATTCATCACAAATAGATTTAATAACAACAGGATTGAAAGAAAACTACTTTATAAGTCCAATAGCATTTCTGCCAATGGTAATTGTAATCATACTGGCAGTAAAAAAAGTAAATGGATTGGCTGTAATGGCAATAGCTATTAATTTCTTTTCAGCAAGTCAGCATATGGCAATTATATTTTCTGGAAGAATGCTTGCTCCAAGCTATAAAGAAAAAGGGATTCAACCATCAGTATGTTCAAGAGTATGTGAAGATAGTGCTACTGTAACATCACCTTTAGTTCCATGGGGATTGTGCGGCTTATTTTTTACTGGAGCTCTAGGTGTGAGTACATTTGAATATGCTCCTTATACATTCCTTGCTTTTCTGGCTCCACTTATCACAATAGCGTATGGCTGGACAAATAAATTTATTTTTAAAACAGAAAAATAATAAGGTGGTATATAGAATGGTGAACAGAAAAGAAAGTCTTGATTTATTAAAAAAGTTAATAAGTATAAAAAGTAATTATTTTCATGAAAAAGAGATAATGGAATATTGCTATGACTGGTTTAGAAATAATGATATGAATATTTCATATCATCATTATATAGATGATAAGGTAACAAATTTTAATGGAATAAATATAATAGGAGAGATAAAAGGAACGGAAGAGAGGCCAGTTCTCCTTATAAATGGACATCTTGATACAGTGGAAGAATGTACTGGGTGGAGTAAGAATCCGTATGTTCCTGAAGAAAAAGATGGAAAGCTCTATGGATTAGGTTCTCTTGATATGAAATCAGGGTGTGTAGCTGCTATGATGGCACTTAGAGAATTTAAAAGAAATGTAAAGAATTTTAAAGGAAAAATAATATATTCTTTTGTTTCAGATGAAGAAGGGCCATATGGACTGGGAACAAACTTTCTTCTAAATGATGGATTGATGGCTGAAAGTGATATAGCATTGGTGACAGAGCCAAGCAGTGGTTTTCTTCATATGAAAACACCAGTTATCTGTCTGGGAGCAAGGGGAGGATATGGATACAGTATCAAAATATATGGAAAATCAAGTCATGCAGCCACTCCAGAAAATGGAATAAATGCTGTAGATGAAGCTGGAAAACTTCTAGTTGAACTCAGTAAGACAGTTCCTGTATATGATGAAAAACTAGGATATTCAAGTCATTGTGTGATTGAAGTAAAAGGGGGAGGAGCTGCCTGCTCGGTTCCTGATAATGCTGAAATAAAAGTATTCAGACATATAGTACGTGGGGAGAGCAAAGCTACTATAATAAAAGAGATAGATGAAGCAGCAAAAAAATGTGAATTAAAAGGAGAATATGAGATAGTATTCCGTGAAGCTCCATTAGAAAATGCAGATGGATTTATGCCATATGTAGTAGATGAAAACTTATTAGAAATAGATCTGTTGAAAGATTCTATAAAAAAAGTAACTTCTAAGGAAGCTGAAATAAAATATTTTTCAAGTATTGGGGATTTCAACTCAATAGCTTCAAAATTGAATATACCAGTTATAATATATGGAGCTTCAGGAGATAATTTTCATGGAAGTGACGAAGCAGTGGATATAGAAAGTTTTTATGAAACAATAGAAGTTATCTATGATTTTCTTGTTAAATATTTAGCTGTATAAAAATAATAACTACTGCTGTTAAAGATTTAGATTTTTGCTTTAATTGAAGATAGAATACAGAATATGACTAATAGTTTTTATAAGAGTTTTTTTATAAAATATTATTGTGCATGGTATAATAGGGAAAAAAGAAAAGGTGGTTAGTATATGGAGAAAAAAGATATCTCTCTGCTTTTGTACAATGGGACTATTTACTCTATGGAGAATGAAGTATACAACTGGGTAGCTGTAAAAGATGGAAAAATATATAAAACTGGCTGTAATAATGAGTATAAATCTCTATTAAAACTCTCTAAAAAATCTATTGATTTAAAAGGAAGAATTGTTCTTCCAGGGTTTTATGACTGCCATGTTCATTTGGTACAGACAGGGATAAATATACTTTTTGGAGTGGATTTAAGTGAGGCTTCCACTATAGATGAGGTATTGGAACTGATAAAAAATAAGGCAGACACTCTTAAAGAGGGGGAACTGGTACAAGGAGTAAGATTTAATATCAGTAATATAAAAGAAAATAGATACCCTACTAGGAAGGAACTTGATAATATTGCTCCAAATAACCCTGTATGGATAAACAGTATTGAATATCACACTAGTGTTATAAATTCAATGGCTCTGCTACAGCTTAACCTTCCTTATGATATAGAGGGAATGCCAAGAGATGAGAGAAATCTTCCATTAGGGATATTAAGTGGAAAAGCAGGAGCTTTTGTAAAGAATAGAATATCTCAGAAGATAGATGATAAAATGAGAGAAAAAGCTGTAGAAAAAGCTCTCTATACTGCCAGCTGTAATGGAGTAACTACTATTCATGCCATGGAGGGCGGATATAGTTTTAATAATAGAGATGCTGAATTTATTTTGAAAAATAAAGATAAATTTGAACAGGATATTCTCCTTTTTTTTCAAACTATAGATATAACAAAAGCCTATACTAATGACTTAAAAAGATTGGGAGGAGATATTTTTATAGATGGTTCCTTTGCATCTAAAACTGCTGCTATTTCCAAACCATATAAAAGAGAAAAAAATAATTTTGGAAAATTATACTATAATCAGCACGAATTAAATGCTTTTGCTGAAGAAGCAGTAAAAAATGATATACAGATAGCTTTTCATGCTATAGGAGACAGAGCTATAGAACAGGCACTAAATGCTATTGAATTTGCACAGAAGAAAAAAAACAGAAGATCTTTTAGAAATAGGATAGAGCATTTTGAACTAGCTACTGATGCGCAGATAAAAAAAGCAAAAAAACTGAATATAATACTATCTATGCAGCCTATCTTTGAAACTATATTTGGGCAGAAAGATGGACTTTATGAAAAGAGGCTTATAAAGAGTTATTCTGATAATTCAAACAGATTTAAAAAGATAATAGATGAAGGAATTCTCATAATAGGTGGATCAGATAGTGATGTATGTGCAATAAATCCTATACTTGGAATATATAGTGCTGTTAATCATCCAAAAGAGAAAAGCAGTGTCTCTGTATTAGAAGCTGTAAATATGTTTACTGTCAATGCTGCATATGCTTCTTTTGAAGAAAATGAAAAAGGAAGTATTAAAAATGGCAAAATAGCTGATATGGTAATAATAGACAAAAATATTTTTCAAATGGATAAAAAAAATATAAAAGATGCAAAAGTAGAGATGACTATAAAAGATGGAAATATAATATATGAGAATTTTTGAGGTGTATGATATTGAATAAACTGAAATTAAAACTATTAGGGAATGTTCAGATATTTTTTAATGATACAAATATAACCTCTCTTTTAAGTGGAAAATCACTGGCTCTTTTGTCATACTTATCTTTTTATAGAGAAACAAAGCATAAAAGAAATAAAATAGTAGATTTTTTATGGGGAAATAGTCAGGACAGCTCTGCTAAATATAATTTACGATATAACTTGTGGTCTATCAATAAAATTATAAAAGATCAGTCATTGGAGAAATTAATTGATTCTGTTGGAAAAGAACTCTATATAAATCCTAAAATAGATATTGAACTAGACACTGATAATTTACTGAAGATTGAGAAAAAACTAAACTCTGCTGAATATAAAATAGAAGATATAATTTCAGAAAAAGAAAAATATAGAGAACTTTTTCTTGAAGGTGTATATATAAAAGAGTGTTTTGAGTTTAATGACTGGGTATACAATAAAAGAGAGGAATTTCAAAAAATTTATACAACCATGATAAAAATTTTGTTAGAGCATTATCAATTAAATGACATGTATAATGATTCAATAAAAATACTAAAAGAATTGATAAATTTGAATCCCTATAATGAAGAGAATTACATTCAGATAATTAAAGGGTATCTTGCTCTTAATAATAAAAAAAATGCTTTGATGTACTATAACAAATGTATAAATATATTTAGAGAGGAATTAAATATATCTCCTACAGAGTTTTTATTAGAATGGGAAGAGATAATTAAAGAATCTTCTGTTCCCAAGAATATAAAAACTCACAAAATAAATATATTTTTAAGGGAAGAAGAAAGAGAAAATATCCTCACTGTAGAATGTTTTCCAAGCAGGCTTGAATATAGTCTTCTATATGAATTATCTGTTGTCCTTATAAAAAATATAGAGATAAAAGATATGAATATTTTGCAAGATATATCTCACATTAATCCAGAAGTGGAATTTAATGGAAATAGCTATTACCCTGATATAGAAACCTATAAAATAAGATTATTTAATTCTTTTATTAAATTATTGAATATTTTTTCTGAAAGAAATGAGTTGCTGCTCATAATAAAAAATTTTCATTTTATAGATAAAATTTCTTTTGATTTTTTTAAATACCTTGTATTTTCTAATAAAATTGAAGGGAACATATATCTTGACAATACATTAAGCTGTGAAGAATTGTCATATATAGAAAAGTATATAACTGTGTATAAGGATTCTCCAAAGATCAAATAATTATCAAAAATATAGTTTAATTTAGAATAAAAATTATAACTGTCAAACTAATAAAACTAAAAATAATAAAAAAATAAGTGATAAATAAAAAGACTACTGGAAATAGTAGTCTTTTTGAATTATTTGAATCTTGGTTTTATTCCAAGCTTATTTAAAAGTTTTTCATCAATTCTTCCAGTTTGAGGCATGCCATTATCTCTTTGAAATTCATAAATCGCATTTTCTCCTCTATATCCTTTCCAGATGAGTTTTGTATATACTTCATCTTCTGAATATACAAGTTTCTTTGGTTTAGGAGGAACAGGTTTAGTTATTTTAATATCTTCAGTTTTTACTGTTTCTGCTGGTTTGACCTCTTCCTTTTCAGGAGTAGGAAGAGATGGGATAATAGAGATAACTTCTTTAGGAACAGATGGAACAATAGAAACAATTTCTTCAGGAGTAGAGATTTCAATTTCTATTATTTCTTTATCTTCCTGAATCTCTTTTTTATCTTCTTCGTTCTCATTCTTAGCTGGAAGAGCAGCCACAACATTTTCTGTTGGATTTATTTCTTCAATTACTTCTCTCTTAGATTCTGATAATTTAAAAAATACAGAAAGAAGAATAAAAAAAGCAATGAGAACAAAACAGATTATAAGCTGGAATCTTCTTTTGCTGAGTTCTCTGTTTTTTTCTTCAATTTCATCTTTAAATCTTCCTATAGAATTATTTTTTTCATTAACATCAAGTTTTAAAGTTCTGATATTATTTTCATGAAGTGAAATAATTTTATTCTTCTCATCTATTTCTTTTTTATGTCTTTGAACAAGAGCTTCTTTTTCAACAGTTAATTTTTTTATTATATTTTCTTTTTCATCATACATATTTTCCATTTAAGATTCTCCTAGTACTTAATTAATTATATTAATTATATCATAAAAAAATGTAATTTATTTAAAATTATATTTTAATAAAAACGTAAAATTTAAAGAGATCAAAGAAAGTTTCACTCAAATTATTGTAATATAATTTAGAAATATTAATAATAAAATCAGGGGATATTTAGTATAATAGATATAAGAATATTTAAAAGAAGCGGAGTGGAAGAATGGGAAATAAAGGAAAGGTAAAATTTTTTCATTATTTAAATACAGGAATAGAATTAGTTATAAGTGAAAATTCTATGCATTCCTCCCCTTTGCATAATCATGTATCAGTTTTTATTATTGGAATGGTATTAAATGGAGAGATAAAACTTAAAATAGCAGAGAAGTCCTATAATTATAAGTTAAGACAATTTTTTGTAATACCACCATATATTTCTCATGGAATAGAAGCTGATAAATCATATTCTCTTTTGAGTATATGTATAAATAAAAATTTATTAAGAGAGAAAGGGATTACAGGAATTCAAAAATTATTGGATCTTATATTGAAAAATATATTGGAGAGTGAAAAAATAGATAGTGAAGAAATTGATTTGCTTTTAAATAGTTTAAAGGTTTTAGAAAAATATATAAATATTGATGGAGAAAAGGATGTTCATTTGGAAAAGGTAAGAGAATATATTGAAATCTATCCAGAAAATATTTTTAGTATAGATGAAATGGCAGATAGTGCTTTCTCAAGCAAGTATAATTTTATAAGAAGATTTAAAGAAAGAACAGGACTTACACCACATCAATTTCAGATACAAAATCGTATAAGAAAAGCTCAAAAGCTTTTAGAAAAACTTTCTATAACAACAGAAGTGGCTCTGACCACAGGGTTTTATGATCAAAGCCACTTTATAAGAAATTTTAAAAAAATAGTAAAGATGACACCTTTAGAATTTCAATCTTCAATTAAGAGGATTAATCTTTTTAAAGAAGAGCTGGAATAAATTTTGCAAAAAGATATAATCCATCTTTACCTGCAATTATTTCATGGGGTACTTTCATTGGAAAAATAGATATGCTTCCTGATTCATATATAAATTCTTTTTCTGAATTTATACAGATACCGCTTCCAGCTATTACTTCATGAGTTTCTAATTGAGTTTCATGGATATGACTGCCAATTTTCTTATTTGGAGCTATTTTTACTAAATGATAGCTGAATTCTCCATTTGTTTCTTTTGATGTGAGTAAATGCTTTAACTCTACTCCTTCAAATGTTGGATGTTTAGACCATGGAATATCTTTAAAAGAGATGGTTTTTTCTGGCAGTAAAAGTTTTCCATTAGTATTAAAATTTTCAAATAAGTTTATAAAATTCATTTAAAACCTCCCATAATTAGTTTTATCTAGATGTTTTAATATTATCATAGATAAAAATTGGGGTATTGTATAAAATTGCTAGATATTGATTTAGAAAAAAATAAATAAAAAGGGGAAAGATAATGAAACTAAAATCAAAAATACTTAAATTTTTACTGCTGATAGTGATATGTGGAATGGTTATTCCTCAAAAATTTTCTATGCCTGTGGAGAATGGGACAAAAAGAGACTACAATCAAAAAAGTTTCTGGTTTTATCCATGGGGAAAATCTATAACTCATAAGGGAGTGGATATTTTTGCTAAATCTGGAACAAATGTACTGAGCTCTACAATGGGACTTGTTATATATGAAGGAAATATAAAGTCAGGGGGAAATGTTGTATTACTCCTTGGACCTAAATGGAGACTGCATTATTATGCACATTTAAAAACTATAGATACAAAAAGATTTTCTTTTGTAAAAAGAGGAGAGAGGATAGGAAGTGTAGGAGATACTGGAAATGCAGCAGGAAAGCCTCATCATCTTCATTATTCAATAGTGACATTGATCCCGTATCCATGGCTGAAAGATGATTCAAGACAGGGATGGAGAAAGATGCTGTATCTGAATCCAATAGAATATTTAAATAAAGCAGAAAATTAAAAGAAATAAATAATTAATGAACTTTTTGAATATAATAAAAAAAGCCCCATTGGGCGAGGTGTGAGGTTATTTTCTATCTAACCATTTGCAGATAATACTAGCTAGTACACCGGCAACAACCTGCAAGGCTAGTTCTTTTAGAAAATTCATTCAGCACCTCCAGTAAATAAGGATCAACTACCTACAAGAAATGCGACTAACTTATAGGTATGAAAAAAGCTCCCACAAAGTGAGAGCTTATCTCATCGCATTTTATCCTTATCAACTGTAACCCAATGGGTTTGTGCTAATAACTTATTTTATCATAGCTTTAAAGTTTTGTAAAGTCTTTTAAGGAGTTCAGAGCAATAAAAAACTGCCCTATTAAAGGCAGCTTTTTTATATTTGAGTTGAGTGAAAGCAAATTAATTATTAGAGTTATAGTGTTCAATAAGTTTTTTCACTATATCTTCTGCTTTTTTTACAGCATCTGCTATTTTAACTCTTACTATTTTTTTCCCTTTGAATCTTTCTTCATTTTTAATAGCAACTTCTTTAGTTAAAACTACATAATCTGTATTTGTTAAATCAGCCTCAGTGATAACATTTTCTATACCAATACCACCTTGAGTTTCTACTTTTATTTCTACACCTAATTTCTCTCCAGCTTTTTTAAGAGCTTCAGCAGCCATATATGTATGAGCTACTCCTGAAGGACAAGCTGTAACTGCAACTATTTTCATTATAATTCCCCCTTATCAAAAATTATTTACAAATTATTTATTTACTGTTATTCTAAATTTACCCCATATAACCCTGATTATATTCTAGTCGAAATCTAATTCTAATTCAAGTTCCTCTTCTTCTTTTTCAGCTTGGATAGCTTCTTTTAATTCAGATATTGGTTTTTTCATAGTATTTACCATAACAGCTGTGACAGCAGCTCCTGCGATAGTACCAATGATGTATCCTAGTTTTCCTTCAACTACTGGAAGTACAATCCAACCTCCCCAAGGAGCGTGATTGATAACATTCATAATAAATCCAATGATATTTCCTACCATACCACCAACAACGATAGAAGGAAGTACTCTTAATGGATCAGATACTGCAAATGGAATAGCTCCTTCAGAAATTCCGATCATTCCCATAAGTACAGCAGCTTTACCAGCTTCTTTTTCATCTTGTGTATATTTTTTAGGTGCTAAGAATGTAGCAAGTCCCATTCCAATAGGTGGAGTACAGATAGCTATACCAACTCCTCCCATAAGCCATGGATGCTCTCCAACTTGTGTTTGAGCAAATAGAGTAGCAACTTTATTGATAGGTCCTCCCATATCAAATGCAGTCATTCCTCCAAGAATAGCTCCAAGAACAGCTTTGCTGGCATCCTGCATTCCAGTTAACCAACCATTTAATCCAGCCATCATCAATGCAATAGGAGTTCCTATTACCCACATAACTACTCCACAAGTAATTAAAGTTCCAAACAGTGGACAGATAAATATTGTTGAAACAGATTTCATACTTGCTGGAAGTTTGATTTTTTTCAGTTGATTAACAATAAATCCAGCTAAGAATCCAACTATGATAGCTCCTAAGAATCCAGTACTGTATTGTTGAACAGCAATCCAAGAACCAATCATACCAGGAGCAAGTCCAGGTCTGTCAGCTATAGAATATGCAATGTATCCTCCAAGAACAGCAGGGAATATAGTAAGACCAGCGATACCCATATCAGATATATTTTTTAATAATCCAGAATCAGGAACAGCTCCTTTTCCACCCATCATTACAGCTAGAGATAAAAGCACCCCTCCTGCTACGATAAATGGAAGCATGTGGCTAGTTCCAAAAAGAAGATGCTTTCTAAGTTCAAGTAAAGTTTTTTTCATTGTTTGTTTCCTCCCCATATTTTTATTTATATTAGTTATTTATTGCGTTCATTATTTCTTCTACATTATTAGATGTTGCTAAAAATTCTCTAAAGTCATCATCTAATATTTTTTTAGAAAGATTTACAAGTATGTTGATATGCTCATTTCCAGCAGCAGCACTAGGAATAGCCAGCATAAAGATAAATTTAGCAGTTTCCTGTTCCTCTTCGCTCCACATGATATCATTGCTAAGTCTTGCAAAAGCTACAGCAGGATATTTTACAGCAGTACTTTTTCCGTGAGGAAGCCCTACTTCATAACCTACAGCAGTTTCAGCAATAGCTTCTCTGTCCATTAAAGATTTAAGATATTCATCATAATTATCCACTACCCCATCTTCAACGAATAATTTTGCCATCTCTTTAATTGCTTCATTTTTGTTTTTCATAGTTTTGTTTAATAAGATACGATTTGCATTTATTAATGCCATTTTATTTCCCCCTAATTAATTAAATAAATTTTTAAATGTTATGTAAATTTCACTAATAGTTTGACAATTTTCTAAAGTATCCAGAAGCTTTACCTCTCTCAATGTGTTAATGAATTCCATCAATCCATTGAGATGTTCCCTCTTGTCCTTGCTGGCAAGAGTGATAAGAAGTTTTACTTTTTCATTCTCAGGAAATTCCACAGGCTCGTCTAAGAGCAGAATGCTGATACCTGTTTTTGATACACTTTCATTTCCTCTTGCATGAGAAAGAATTATTCCTTCCTGTATTACCATATAACTTCCGAATTTGTTGATAAGATCTATTATTTCATCAAGATAACCTTCAGACACAATATTTTCATGAAGGAGCTTTTCTCCACTCATTTTGATTGCCTCTTCCCAGCTATCAGCTTTTTCTCTTTTTTCAATTCTTGACATACTGATCATATCAGTAAATTTTAAGAAGCTTGATTTTGAAATATCATCTAGTATTTCATTTTTGAAGTGTCTTTTCATATCTTTGATAAAGTTTTCTTCATCATGTATATCTGCATTTCTCTTTGTAAGCTCTAAAAGCTTAGATAATTTTATCTTGTTTTTAGATTGAGAAAGATGAAGAGCTTCCAGCTTTCTTACGTCCTCTCTGCTCAATATTGGAGATACAGTTACCACAGGAAGAAGAGTACTTTCCAAATTGGTGATAGTAGTTATTATTAAGTCTATATTCTCAACGTTTTTATAAGTTTCAAGCATATTATATGGAATAGTATCTACAATATTTACTGAGAATTTTTCCTGAATACTCTCTGCTAAAAATTTAGATGTACTGTACCCTGAACCGCATACTATGAGAATATCTTTAAATACTCTTTTTTTAACCCTTTTGATTGCCAGCTGAAAGTGCATTGCTATATAGGCTATCTCTTCATCTGACATACTCAATCCTTGAAAGTCGCATTTTTTCCATGCTTCCTCCACTTGAGACAGTATCAATGGGTAGCTTTCTTTGAAATCATTATATATTTCTGAACTTAGCTGTATTCCAGTTTTTGCTCTGTAGATAGCAGGTTTTATATGGTTGATAAGTCCTTCCAGAAGAGTTTCATCTTTGTCCAGACCAGAATATCCAAATTTTCCTACCTCTTTAATCAACTGCATTATGAATGTCTCTATCTGCACCCAGTTTCCATAGAATGAATGATCAAAATTGAAAGTGTTGCTTCCAAGAAAATATTCAGTAAGTGTAAGAAGTTCTCCCTCTGAAAATTCAGGTTCTTTGAGAAATTCCTTTACTCCCTGATACTCAGGTGTATTTGACAGAAAATTCATATTCTTTATTGTAGTTATTTCATGATCTTTGTATCTGTTAAGCAGCACAAGAATATAGAAAAACAAAACTTTGAAAGCTTCGTCGCTTATATTTTTGTTGTTTTCTTTGAGAATGCCTTTCAAAAGCTTGTATGCTTTATCTGTAATAGCTTTATCAAAGAAATCGTCCATCTCTTTCCATGGGATAAAAAATCCATGGTAATATGTTTTAGTTATGATTATTTCATCATTTTTAAATGTGATATCATAGTTCTTTAAAAGAATATCCAGAAGAAGTTTTCTGACATTTCTTTCATCTCCTGTGATAGTAAGGCATTTATTATTTTCGTTAGAAAGATTCAGCATAAATGTCTTTAAATATTTTTTTATACGTTTAATATCATTTTTTAATGTTACAGCACTTACTCCTAGGAATATACTTATATCTTCTATAGTAGTAGGTTCTTTTTTGAAAAGATAAAAGTTGATTATTATTTTTTCTCTCTCATCTTGTGAAAAACTATAAAGATATATGTTTTCATTTATTTTCTCCACTACTGTATCCAGAGTAGAAGAAAAAGTGATTATACCTTTTTTAATATTCAATTCTGGAAGTTTTAAAATGTTTAAATGGTAGTTGCAGTCATCTATCTTATATCTAAGACTTCTTTCACTGAGATCCATAATTTTAGAATTTTCTTCCAGTGTGTTGATTTTGTTCTGAGTTATGTTTTTTATGAGATTTAGAATATCTCTAGTCATGGCCATATAACTTCAACCTCCCTCAATATATTCTAAGTATACTTTTCTTTCATAATATATTCAAGTAAAATGGTTTTCACTTTTTTTGTGAAAAGAAATATATCAATAGGAATATTTTGAATTTTAAAAAAACTATATGTATGTTTTTAGTATGGATAAAGTTGAAGAAAAGATAGAAAAATTATTTAAGGAAGGCTGTTAAAAGTACAAATCAATCAATTACCTTGAGGGAATATTGACTTTTAAAAGTAAAATCTGTATAATTAGATTATAATATACAAAAAACGGAGGTGAAGAGATGAAGAAAATTTCTTGCTAATATTTTAAATGGTGTATCAAAAAAATGACAAACGGCATCGCCGTTGATTTTGATGTGCCTTAGCAGGAAAGTTATTCATTTTTTTCTCATTTATATATACAGAAAATCCTTTTTTTGAAGTATATTTTTTCTGTGACTTTGTGAGCTGTAAGAATTGACTTTCTTGCGGCTTTTATTAATTTCACAGGAGGGATGTTTATGTCGCTAATAAATATATCAAATTTGACATTTGCCTATGAAGGCAGTGGAGAAAATATTTTTGAAAATGTATCTTTTCAGATAGGTACAGATTGGAAGCTTGGGTTTACTGGAAGAAACGGGAGAGGAAAAACTACTTTTCTAAATCTTCTTTTGGGAAAATATGAATATAGAGGGAATATCTCTGGAGGGATAATATTTGAGTATTTTCCTTTTGAAATAAAAGATAAAACTTTAAAAACAATAGATATAGTAAACAGCTTAAACCATGATTATCAGATGTGGGAGCTTGAAAGAGAGATGTCCCTTTTAGATGTAGCAGAAGATGTACTCTATAGAGGATTTGATACATTATCCAATGGAGAGCAGACTAAAATACTTCTTGCAGTTCTTTTTTTGAGAGAGGACAGATTCCTCCTTATAGATGAGCCTACCAATCACTTAGATGCAGAGGGGAGAGAGGTAGTAGCAGAATATCTTAAATCTAAAAACGGGTTTATTCTTGTATCTCATGACAGAAGATTTTTAGATAACTGTATAGATCATATTTTATCAATAAACAGGACAAATATAGAGATACAGAAGGGGAATTTTTCCTCATGGCAGCTGAACAAAGAGATGCAGGATAATTTTGAGATTGCTAAAAACTACAAATTGAAAAAAGATATCAAAAGACTGGAACAGGCAGCTAAACGTACTTCAGAATGGTCAGATAAGAAAGAGGAAAAGAAAAGCAAAAAAAGCTATGGAGGAAGAGCTCCAGCCATGATAGATAAAGGATTTGTAGGAGCAAAGGCAGCTAAAATGATGAAAAAATCAAAAAATCTGGAAGCAAGACAGAATTCTGCCTTAGAAGAAAAAACAAAACTTCTTAAAAATATAGAGCTTTCAGAGTCTTTAAAAATAAAGCCAGAAGAATACCATTCAAATAGAATGATAGACTTAGATAAGATCTCTATATTTTATGGAGAAAAAAAGGTATGTAAAGATGTAAGCTTCACTATAGAAAAGGGAGACAGAATCGCTTTAAGAGGAAAGAATGGTTCAGGAAAATCTACTGTATTAAAGCTCATATTAGGAGAAGATCTGAAGTATATAGGGAATTTTTATAGAGGGAGCAGAATGAAAATATCATATGTATCTCAAGAAACTGGTTTTCTCAAAGGGAAACTTTCAGATTTTGCTCGTGACAGCGGGATAGATGAAGCACTGTTCAGAGCTATATTGAGAAAAATGGATTTTTCAAGGGAGCAGTTTGATAAAGATTTAAGCTCATACAGTGGAGGGCAGAAAAAGAAAGTTCTTATAGCAAGAAGTCTATGTGAAAAAGCACATCTCTATGTGTGGGATGAACCATTGAATTTTATAGATGTTCTTTCAAGAATACAGATAGAGGAGCTTCTTCTGGAGTTCCAGCCCACTATAATTTTTGTGGAACATGATATGGTATTTTCTGAAACTATTACAAATAAAATAGTAAAATTATAAGGAGATAGAAAGTTTCAATTTTTTTTGAAAGAAAATATACATAGAAAAAATTTGAAATAAATTGTACACTTATAATTGAAAAAGAATATAAGCAGGAGGAATATAGATGTATCCATTAAAGTTTAAAAAGAATCTTGTAAAAAAAATATGGGGTGGAAGAAAATTTAAGGAAATTTTAAATATGGAACTTCCAGATGATGAATTATATGGAGAATCTTGGGAGGTAAGTTCTCACAAAGGTGGACTATCTTATGTGGAGAATGGTGAATTTCAAGGGAAATCTTTAATAGAACTTATAGAAAAATATGGGAAAGATATACTAGGAGAAGAGATAACAGATAAATTCAAAGGCAAATTTCCTCTTCTTATAAAATATCTTGATATCAATGATAGACTTTCAGTACAGGTACATCCAAGTGATGAGTATGCTTTAAGAGTAGAGGGAGAGTTTGGGAAAAGCGAAAGCTGGTATATAATGGAAGCTAGTGACGACGCTACTCTTATACTTGGAATCAAAGATGGTATAACAAAAGAGATATTTAAAGAAAAAGTAGAGGCAAAAGAATTTGATGGACTGTTCAATACAGTAAAAGTAAAAAAAGGAGACTTTATAAATCTATGTCCGGGAGTTGTTCATGCAACTATGGAAGGATCTATATTGATTTGTGAAGTACAGCAGAATTCAGATACTACTTACAGAATATATGATTTTGACAGATTAGTAGATGGAAAACTTAGAGAACTTCATATAGATAAAGCTCTTGATGTAATAGATTTCGAAGGAGATGTAGAAATAACTACTGATGCTGGAAGAAAGAAAATACTTTTAGCAGGAGCAGAGAAAGAGGAACTTATCAGAGGAGAGTATTTCAGCATAGATAAGTATCTTGTAGATGGAGAATTTAAAGATGAGATAAACAGAAACTTTAAGATTTATTCTATATTAGATGGTGAAGGTAAATTGATATATAATGGAAAAGAATATCATGCTGAAAAAGGGGATACATATTTTATTCCAGCAGGACTGGAACTAAAAATAACTGGTAAGTTAGAAATTCTTAAATCTTTCATGTAAATTTAAATTAGGAGATGATTCGAATGTCTTAAAAGATATAAAATTTGAATCGTCTCTTTCTTTTTATTTAGAGGAAAATTTGAAAATATATGGTATACAATCTCACTGTTGATATTTTTCTAAAAATATATTGAATAAAGCTTTGCTTACGTTTATAATATAAGAAAGGTTAAATAAGGAGTTACTTATGAAAGCAGAAAAATATATTATTGGTCTGATAATAGCAGCAGCTTTGAGTGGGTGTACTACTGTTGGAGTTTCTCCTGGAATTGGAATAGGCTGGGGAAGCGGAGGAAGAGTAGGAGCAGGAATATCTCTGAATACATGGATGAAGCCTGATGGTGATTGGGGATCAGACAGCAGATATAGGGATTTCTATATTAAGAATTACAAATATCTTGTAAAGAGATATGATAAACTCAGTGCTCAGGAAAATCCTAATATGGAAGAAGTCAAAGATTTAAGAATAAAAATGCTGGCTTTGAGACAACAGGTAAATACTCAGTGGAATGAAATTGATAAAAGAAAAGATTTTATTAGAAATTTTAATCAGGATATGGATTTTTATATCAATAGTGTAGAAAGCTATGAAGCAAGAAGAGTATGGTAATAGTATTAAAAGATAAAACACAAAATTAAATTTGGGGTGAAGCAATGTTTGGTTTAATGGAAGGTATGGATTTATCAGGATTTATTTTTTTAGGGATAGCTTGCTTTTTTGCAGCATTTATTGATGCAATAGCAGGTGGAGGAGGACTTATCAGTTTACCAGCTTTTCTGGCTTCTGGACTTCCTGCTCATGTGGCACTTGGTACAAATAAGGTTGCAGCTTGCTGTTCTACAATAGCCAGCAGTGCTAAATTTGCTCAATCAGGGAAAATTAACTGGCAGCTGATGAAGAAATTAGCAGCATTTTCGTTTATTGGAGCAGTACTTGGAGTAAAAACAGTAGTAATGATAGATTCAAAATACCTCTATCCAATAGCTATAGTTCTTCTTGTTATGGTATTGATATATACACTTCGTAATAAGAATCTTGGAGAAGAGAATAGATTTGAGGGATTAACAGGGCAGAATGTAAAATGGGGAATTATAATGGCTTTTGCTTTAGGTTTCTATGATGGATTTTTTGGTCCGGGAACAGGATCTTTCCTTATATTTGCTATGATCAGAATATTCAAGATAGATTTTACTAATGCCAGTGGAAATGCAAAGATATTGAATCTTTCAAGTAATGTGGCAAGTGTTATAATGTTTGTATCTATGGGAAAAGTTGCATATGTATATTCTTTCTCAATGGCTGCCATAATGGTAGTTGGAGCAATAATTGGAGCTAAGATGGCAGTAACAAGAGGGACAAAATTTATCAAACCTATGTTCCTTATAGTAACTACAGTAGTTCTTTCAAAAATGATTGCTGAATCTATATTTGGAATAGATGTAGGAGCAGGAATAAAAAATATCATGACAATGTTTATGAAATAATGAGATAAATAAAAGAGGGTACTCAAAGCCAGATTATATTTCTGCTTAGGAGTTGCCCTCTTTATTTTTTACTATTATTCTAGTTTATTTTTTCAATAATTATATTATCTTGGATATTTATTCTAGGTTCTGAATGACCTAACTTTTTTACTATCCTCATTCTATAACGTACCATAGCTTTTTCTATAGCCTGTTCTTTCGTTTCAGCCTTTACTATCATAAAAAACTTAGTAAAGTAAATTTCATTTATTATATTTATTTTGTAATTATTCATTATTTCACCTCTGTTTTCTTAATCAAATACATACCCAATACTGAACTGAGATATTACATCTCCTTTTTTATTATCTTTAGACACTGAAAATTCTATTGGACCAAACATAGTTTCATATGTTAAAGAAAGAGCAAATCCTTGATGGTAATCATCCCATAAAAGATTATCATTTTTGCTCATACTATCACTTTTTTCTTTAACTTCCCTATATGTTCCTATATTCCAGTTAGTTCCTAAATAGAGGTTGTTAGATAATTCATAATCCAATCCTAATCTTCCTATAAGGAATTGGTCAACAAGTTTTTGATGCACTTCATATCCATAGAAAGCAAATGATTTATTCTGAATATTATTTTTAGTTCCTCCAAGTTTTATATATTGATCAAGAAGAATATTATCTCCTGAGATAACTCCTCCATAGAATCCATAAGAAAAAATAAACTTTTTGTTTAATGGAACATATCCGTCAAACTGATAAAGAGGACCATAGAAATTTGATTTTGAAGCACCAAATGTTCCACCCCAAACATAATTCAACTCTCCTTTTACACCAGAAGAAGGTCGGTTTGTTCCACTTAAACTATCCAGAGATAATTTAAAGAAAGCTTCATTATAGTTTTTGGAATATTCAAATTGATCAGTCCATTCAAGACCTGTTTTCTGTTCAAGCTTAGAGTAATTTACAGCTATTCCATAAGAGGCTAAAAGCTGATTTTCATATTGAGTAAGAACTCCAGTTTCAAATCTCAGAGCTTTGGTAGTATAGTCAGCAATTTTTTTTGTATTGTCATATAAATAGAGAGGTGATTCCTTGTAACTTGCATTGGCGAAGATACCTATTTTATTAGAAACTCCATAGTAAAAGAAATTTCTGGTAGATAAACCTAGATAATCTCCAAATTGTGCATTGATTGTACTGCTGCTTCCAAGTTTTTTTGCATTTGAAAGTTCAGTACCAATATTAAAGGTAGTTCCATAACCAGTAGCATAACTTGCTCCTATACCGAAAACATTTGCAGGATTAATATCTGCATCGAGAACAAGGGTATTTCCTTCAACTTCATAGTAAATCTTATTTATAAAATCTACCCCATAAAGTTTCAGCATAATATCTTCCATTTCATCATCAGTAATGGATTTGTTCATATATTTAGCTAGAAGGTTATTTAATATTTCCTGTTTATCTGAAGAGAACTTATTGGAATACACAATATTTTTAATATAAATACTATTATCAGAAACTGGGAATTTAATTTCTTGATCTCTCTTAGGAAGTTTTTTTAAATCAGTTATTTTTTCTTGGGCAGCATTAAATCCAAGAGTTATAAATTCCTTTCCTTTCTTCATATCTGTGGCATTGTATGCCTGAATATCAGGAGAAATAAGTATAGTAGCCATTTCTCTTTGCTGCTGTGTAGAAGAGGCACTTTGTATAGTTACCAACTGATTCATAACACTAAGAATATTATAATCTTTATTATCTTTTACTTCATTTCCTACATCACTGGCAATTACTATATCAGCTCCCATGGCAATCACATCTTCAACAGGAAGATTTCTTGAAATCAATCCATCTACATAAAGACTGCCGTCTATTTCTACTGGATCAAGAATAGTAGGAATAGCAACGCTGGCAGTGATTGCTCTGGCTAAGTCCCCATGAGAAAGAGCTACTGCTTTACCAGTATTTAAGTCTGTTGTCACTATTCTCAAAGGAATAGGAAGTTTATCAAAATCATTAATATTATCCACATTGGCAAGTAATTTTTTCAATCTCAAATATATCATTTCTGTACTTCCAAATCCCTTAGGAAGAGAAAAATTAAATTCTTTATCGTATCTTACAGAAGCAGCATATTTTTGATTGCCTAATTTTTTCTCAAGAGGCACTTTTTTACTGTCAAGTTCGCCGCTTATATATCCATTCCAGTTTATATCCAGCAGTATATTTTCTATTTGATCAGGAGTATATCCCGCTGAATAAAGAGCAGCAACTACAGCTCCCATACTTGTACCTGTAATATAATCAATCTTGATATTTTGTTCTTCAAGAACTTTAAGAACTCCTACATGGGCAAGACCTTTTGCACCTCCACCACTCAGAGCAAGTCCAATTTTGATATTGACTTTATTTTTTTTAAGCTTAACAGCTTTTGTTTTTTCTAATGTTTGTATTTTTTCTTCTAAAAGTTTTATTTGGGATTTTAATTTATCTATTTCAATATCTTCCTCGAAAGTTAGATTGTTATTTATTGATTGTAAATTTGCTAAACTTTTAGAAGGCATTAATATGATGAAAAGTATAGTAAAAATGAGAAAAAACTTTCTCTTCATGAAATCCTCCTAGTGTAATATTCTGGTAATGTCTTAACATATAATCTATATTATATCAATTTTTCATAATAAATAAAATAAGAAATATCTTAAATTTGATTTTTAATAACAAAAATGTTATAATTGCTAGGAATATAGAAAAGAAACGTAAAAAATATTAAAATTTTTTTTATAAATTCATTTGAAAATATACTAGAATAGAATAAAAAAGATTTTTTTATAATATATTTTAAAAAAATAGGAGAACTGAAAATGAAAGCGGATAGACATCCAGAACTTATAGGAAGTACTTATGAGATGACTAAAATCAATGAAAAAATATTTTGGAATTTAATTGCTTTATTACAAAATGACTTTAAAGAAAAAAATCCAAAAAAATCTATTACTAAAATAGATAATTCAACTTATGTCATTGCAACTATAAGAACCAAACATTTAAAAGAATTACTTGGTAATGGCATGAAAAATGCTGAAATAAAAAAAGCACTTGAGGAAATATATAATACAGAGTTTGCTTTTAAAAAGGAAGATTTTTCTAAAAAACATAAATTGTTTTCTAAATTAGGAATGACACCAAGTTTAAGAGATATTATAATTGAAATTAAAGTAGGGTATAGATATCTGTTTTATCCAAGTAATGGATATTTAGCAGGATTAGAAAAAAGTTTTAGAAAGCAAATCGAAGCTAAAGAAAATAGTAAACTGGATTCAACATATAGATCAACTAGAACTAAAGCAAAAAACTTTATAATGAAAGATATTAGTCTTGAAGATTTAATGGAATTTAAAAAATTAGTAGCTGAAAGAATGATAGAATTAAAAGAGATTAAAAAAAATGCTAAAAAAACTACTAAAAAAGATGTTCAAGCTGAATAGGAATAAAATATAAGCTCCCTTAATTATTGGGAGTTTTTTTATATATTTTACTTGAATGAAAAGAAAAAAGAAATAATACTTAGATCTATGAAAATTTCTTTTACAGCAGTACCTAGAGGTATAGAAAAAAGTATGAAGCTACTTAGATAATAAGATATGGAAAAAATGAGAAAATTGTGATATAATTACTAGAAAACTGAAACTTAAAAGATTGTAAGTAGTAAGAGGTAAAAGATGAACAGCATTTCTGCTTTTACTCCTTATTATTTACCTTTTAAGTTTTAAAGAAGACTAGAAGAAAATAATAGGAGGAATTTATGTTTGATGAGAAAAAAGTTGAATTAGAATTAGCAGGAAGAACGCTAAGTTTTTCAACTGGAAAAATAGCAAGACAATCTTGCGGAGCTGTAATGGTTCAATATGGGGAAACTGTATTGTTGAGTACTGTAAACCGTAGCAAAGAACCAAGAAAAGGGGCTGACTTTTTCCCTTTAACAGTTGATTATATTGAAAAGTTTTATGCTGCTGGAAAATTTCCAGGAGGATTCAACAAAAGAGAAGGAAGACCTTCAACTAATGCAACATTGACAGCTAGACTTATAGACAGACCTATAAGACCAATGTTCCCAGAAGGATTCAATCATGATGTACATATTGTAAATACTGTATTTTCATATGATGAGAAAAATACACCTGACTATTTAGGAATAATAGGATCTTCAATGGCACTTATGCTTTCTGACCTTCCATTCTTAGGACCAGTAGCAGGGGTTGTAGTAGGATACAAAGATGGAGAGTTTATTTTAAACCCAACTCCAGAAGAATTAGAAACAAGTGACCTTGAATTATCAGTAGCAGGATCAAAAGATGCTGTAAACATGGTTGAGGCTGGAGCAAAAGAATTAGATGAGGAAACTATGCTTGCTGCAATAATGTTTGCTCATGAAAATATCAAAAAAATCTGTGCTTTCCAAGAAGAATTTGCAAAAGTTGCTGGAAAAGAGAAAATAGATTTTGTTAAAAAAGAAGTTTTACCATTAGTAAAAGATTTCATTGATGAAAAAGGAATGGAAAGACTTAAAGCTGCTGTTCTTACTTTAGGTAAAAAAGCAAGAGAAGAAGCAGTAGATTCATTAGAAGAAGAATTAATGGAAGCATTTATTCTTGAAAATTATGAAGGTATTGAAGAAGAGGATATTCCAGAAGAAGTAATTGGAGAATTCAAAGGTTACTATCATGACCTTATGAAGAAACTAGTAAGAGAAGCTATCCTTTATCATAAACATAGAGTAGATGGAAGAAAAACTACTGAAATAAGACCATTATTTGCAGAAGTTGGAGTTCTTCCTATTCCTCACGGATCAGCAATGTTTACAAGAGGAGAAACTCAAGCTGTTGTAGTAACTACTTTAGGAACTAAAGAAGACGAGCAGTTAGTTGATGACTTAGAAAAAGAATATTTCAAAAAATTCTATCTTCACTATAACTTCCCTCCATATTCAGTAGGAGAAACTGGAAGAATGGGATCACCTGGTAGAAGAGAATTAGGACATGGATCTCTTGCTGAAAGAGCTCTTAGCTATGTAATTCCATCAGAAGAATCATTCCCATATACTATAAGAGTGGTATCTGAGATAACTGAATCAAATGGCTCATCTTCTCAAGCATCAATCTGTGGAGGATCTCTTTCACTTATGGCTGCTGGAGTACCTATTAAAGAGCATGTAGCTGGAATAGCTATGGGTCTTATTAAAGAGGGGGAAGAGTTCACTGTATTAACAGATATCATGGGACTTGAAGATCACTTAGGAGATATGGACTTTAAAGTAGCAGGAACTAAAAATGGTATAACTGCACTTCAAATGGATATAAAAATAACTGGAATAACAGAAGAAATAATGAGAATAGCTTTGAAACAAGCATTAGATGCTAGAAATGAGATATTAGTAGTTATGAATAATGCTATTTCTGCACCAGCAGATCTTAGACCTAATGTACCTAGAATCCACCAAATGAAAATAGCTACTGATAAGATAGCTGCTTTAATTGGACCAGGAGGAAAGAATATCAAAGGAATCATAGAGAAAACTGGAGCAACTATCGACATCAGCGATGATGGAAATGTTTCTATCTTCTCTAAAGATGAAGAAGTATTGAAAGAGACAATAACTCTTGTAAATGCATTTGTAAAAGATGTAGAAGTAGGAGAAATCTATAATGGAAGAGTAGTAAATATTGCTAAATTTGGAGCATTTATGGAAATACTTCCAGGAAAAGAAGGACTTCTTCACGTTTCTGAAATCTCAAATGAGAGAGTAGCAAATGTAGAAGATGTGTTAAAAGTTGGAGATAAATTTGATGTAAAAGTTATCTCTACTGAAAATGGAAAAATTAGTTTAAGTAAAAAGAAAATTTAGTTCTTTATACAAAGAGAACACAGATATTTTTCTGTGTTCTCTTTAGTATGAAGTTATTTTAGATGAGGTGAAGAATGAAATTTGCTTTAATTAGCTTGGGATGCAGCAAAAATCTTGTGGACAGCGAGAATTTTATTGGGATATTAGTAAACAAAAGAGGATTTGAAGTAACTAGTGAATTAGGGGAAGCAGATATTATTATAGTTAATACTTGCGGATTTATTGGAGATGCAAAAAAAGAGTCAATTGAGACTATACTAGAGGTTAGTGATTTAAAAATAAATGGCAATCTGAAAAAAATAATAGTAACTGGATGCCTTGCACAAAGATACGCAGGGGAAATATTAAAAGAACTTCCTGAAGTTGATGCTGTAATTGGAACTGGTGAAATTGATAAAATAGAAAAAGTAGTAGAGGAGATACTGGCAGATAAAAGAGTTGTAGAAAGTACAAAAATGGATTTTCTTGCAGATTCTGAAACTGACAGAGTTCTTACTACAGCTTCTCACACAGCTTATTTGAAAATAGCTGAAGGTTGTGACAGAAGATGTACTTACTGTATAATTCCACAATTAAGAGGAAAGTTGAGAAGCAGAACTATAGAAGATATACTCAAAGAAGCAAATAAACTTGTAGCATCTGGAGTGAAGGAACTTAATCTTTTAGCTCAGGAGACTACAGAGTATGGAATAGATTTATACAAAGAAAAGTCTTTAGCAAGATTGATGAAAGAACTGGTAAAAATAGATGGACTGAAATGGCTTAGAACTTACTATATGTTCCCAGATTCTCTTACTGATGAGCTAGTAGATGTTATGAAAAATGAAGATAAAATATGTAAATATTTTGATATACCAGTTCAGCATATATCTGACAATATTCTTCAGCAAATGGGAAGAGCTAAATCTGGAGATCATATCAAAGGAATACTTAACAGAATAAGAAAAGAGATACCAGATGCAGTGATAAGAACAGCTGTAATAGTTGGATTCCCTGGAGAAACAGAAGAGAATTTTGAGGAACTTAAAGCTTTCATTGAAGAATACAAGTTTGATTATGTTGGAGTTTTTAAATATTCAAGAGAAGAAGATACAAAAGCTTATGACATGGAAAATCAAGTTCCAGAGGAAATAAAGGAAAAGAGATGGGTAGAGATTACTAATCTTCAAAGTAAAATTGCTGAAAGCAAAAACAGGAATATGCTTGGACAGATTGTAGAAGTAATGATAGATGGTGTTTCTACTGAAAGTGAGTACTTATTGGAAGGAAGGACAAAAGGTCAGGCTCTGGAGATAGATGGAAAAGTACTTACAAATGATGGAACGGCAAAACCTGGAGAGATTGTCAAAGTTAAACTGGAACAGAACTTTGATTATGATTTTATAGGGCCAATAGTTGAAAATGAGCAGTAAATAATAAATTCTATGGAGGATGTCAAATTATGAACTTACCTAATAAGTTAACTTTTATAAGATTAGTATTGGCTGTACCTTTCATATATTTTCTTCAGGAATCAAATGCTGAAGGTTTTGTATATAGAATGATAGCTTTTGCATTGTTTGTAGTGGCTTCATTGACAGATTTTTTTGATGGTTATCTAGCTAGAAAATATAATCTGGTAACTGATTTTGGAAAACTTATGGATCCATTGGCAGACAAGATACTGGTCATATCTGCTTTGGTACTTTTTGTCGAATTGAGATATATTCCAGCATGGATGTCAATAATAGTAATAGCAAGGGAATTCCTTATAAGTGGAATAAGAATGCTTGCTGCTGCTAAAGGTGAAGTTATTCCAGCAGGAAAGCTTGGAAAATATAAGACAACAAGTCAGATGATAGTTATTCTGATAATGATTGTAGTAGGAAATCAATGGTATAACTTCTATCTTATGCTTATACCAATAATCTTAACGTTATGGTCTGGATGGGAATACACATCAAAAGCTAAACATTATTTTATGAATTCAAAATAGAATAAAATAATTGTTTAATACAGAAAAGGAGTGTTTATTTATGTATATGTTCATTAGAATTTTTGATTTATTAATAACAGTTATAAATACTCTTATATTAATAAGAGTGATACTTTCGTGGCTTTCTCCTAGTTCATCAAATGGTTTTACAGAACTGGTTTATAATTTAACTGAACCTATCTTGAGACCATTTAGAGTGTTGCTGCCAATGGGAAATTTCAGGCTTGATATAGCACCAATAGTTGCATATATCTTTTTTGGAATAGTAAGAAAAGTAGTTTTTATGATACTGCTTTAATTAGATGTGGGTGACTTATAGCTTTTTGGTCACCCATATTTTGTAATTTTAAGAACAATAAAACAGGAGTTGATTATAGAGTGGAAGAAATTATAAGCGAATATCATATACCTGTCTTGTATAGAGAAAGTATTGATAACCTTGTTATAAATAAGGATGGTATTTATCTTGACTGTACTCTTGGAGGAGGAGGTCATTCTGAAGGAATACTAAAAGAGCTTTCTGAAAAGGGAAGACTTATCTCTATAGATCAGGATCAGCAGGCAATAGATTTTGCCAAAAAAAGATTAGAAAAATATGGAAATAAATGGCAGGTTTTTAAAAATAACTTTGAAAATCTGGATACAGTTATATATATGGCTGGCTATGATAAAATAGATGGGATACTTATGGATATTGGAGTTTCATCTACACAGCTGGATGACCCAGAGAGAGGGTTCTCATATAGATATGATACAAAACTTGATATGAGAATGAATCAGAATAATCCTCTGTCTGCCTATGAAGTTGTTAATGAGTATAGTGAAGAAGCTCTTATGAAAATATTATTTGAATATGGAGAAGAGAGAAATTCAAGAAGAATAGCAAAATTTATCTGTGAAGCGAGAGAGATAAAGAAGATAGAAACTACTGGAGAACTTGTAGCTATAATAAAGAGAGCCTATCCAGAAAGAGCAGCAAAACATCCTGCTAAAAAAACATTCCAAGCTATTAGAATTGAAGTAAACAGAGAACTCGAAGTGTTGGAAAAGGCTATAGATAAAGCTGTAGATTCATTGAAGGTAGGAGGAAGATTGGGAATAATAACTTTCCATTCTCTTGAAGACAGACTGGTAAAAACTAAATTTAAAGATTTAGCAACTGCATGCAAATGTCCACCAGGACTTCCTATATGTGTATGTGGAGGAAAAGCTAAAGTGAAACTGATAACTAAGAAGCCTATAATTCCAGAGGGAAATGAAGTAGAATTCAATAATAGAGCTCACTCTTCAAAATTGAGAGTAGTTGAAAGGATAGGATAAAAGTGAGAAAGACTTTTTTTAGTGTACTTATTACTATAGTTGTAGTATGGCTTATACATGGAATGTTTTTAATAAAAATATCAAAACTGGAGATAGCCATAAACGCTGATAGAAAAACATTGGAAACAGTAGAGAAAGATCTGGATAAGAAAATTATAGAATATGATTCTAAAGTGGATTTGGAAAAAATAGGAAAAGAAATGAGAAATAAGAATAAGATGGAAATATCTAACAGCATAAAATTTTTCCAGATTGAGGAATAATGCTGTTTTGGAGGAAAAATGGTAAAAAAGTTTGAGATAATTGAACTCAAAATAGATAAGATAGTAAATGGAGGAGAAGGGTTAGGATACTACAATGATTTTGCAGTATTTGTCCCTATGTCTGTTCCTGGAGATATATTAAAAGTAAAAATAATTTCTGTTAAAAAAACTTATGCCAGAGGATTGATTGAAGAGATAATTACAGCAGGAGAAGAGAGAATAGAAGACACAGCTAAAATATCTTTTGAAGATTTTCAAGGGTGCGATTTTGGAATGCTTAAATATGATGCTCAGCTGAAATATAAAAAACTTATGGTAGAAGATGTTCTTAAAAAAATAGGGAAAATAGAAAATGTATCTGTAGAAGATGTCATTGGAAGTGAAGATCCTTATCATTACAGAAATAAGATAATAGAACCTTTCAGAAAATCAAAGGGAGAAATTATAAGCGGATTTTTTAAAAGAAAGTCACATGATGTTTTTGAAGTAGAAGAAAATATATTGAATTCAAGACTTGGAAATAAAATAATAAAAGAGCTGAAGAGTATACTGAACAGAGAAAAAGTTTCTGTATATGATGAGAATGAGCATAAGGGAATACTGAGAAATGTAATGGTAAGAACAAACTCTAAAAATGAAGCTATGCTGGTACTTATCATAAATGCAGTAAAAGTTGAAAAGAGATATAAAGATATTCTTATGGAACTTAAAAATAAAGTAGAAGAGATAAAATCTATTTACATATCTTTAAATCCAAAGAGAACTAATGTTGCTTTGGGAGAAAAGAATATATTTATATGGGGAGAAAAAACTATAACTGAAGAAATAGATGGAATAAATTTCAATATTTCGCCTCTTTCTTTTTTCCAGATAAATCTTCCTCAAACTAAAAAACTGTACAATACAGCTGTAAACTACTTTGAAGATCTTGAAAATAAAAATGTTGTAGACGCTTATTCAGGAACTGGTACTCTTGCAATGATACTTTCTAAGAAAGCTAAAAAGGTATTTGCAATAGAATTAGTTCAGTCGGCAACTAATGATGGAATAAAAACAGCTAAAGAAAATAAAATTGAGAATATAGAATTTATAAATGGAGCTGTAGAAGACAGACTTCCTGAGCTTATAAAAAAAGGAGAAAAGGTAGATGCAATTATCTTTGACCCTCCAAGAAAAGGAATAGATGAAAGCAGTTTGCTGAAAGTGGCAGAGAGCAATATAAAAGAGATAGTATATATTTCTTGTAATCCATCTACTTTTGCCAGAGATGCTGAGATACTTAGCAGACAAGGGTATACTCTTGAAAAAGTACAGCCTGTGGACATGTTTCCAGGTACTGCTCATGTAGAGACCATAGCGTTGATACAAAAGGAAATTTCGTAGAAATCCTGAGATTTAAGCACTTTCACGACTATTTTGCTTTCGAGGAAGATGAGCATAATTTTAAGAAAAAGGTGCTGAAAAAGTATTTCAAGGTGACCGTGGTGGTTGACCTAGTTAGTGGAGACACAAGAAAATAAGGGCAGTTAATAATCAGCAAGGATTAAAATACTTGCTGATTCTTGCATTTATACTTTCAGACTTGTCAAAAGGACAAGTCAAGAATGGTGATTTTGATAATTCTAGAATGGCAAAAAAGAAAAGTCTAGACTTATCAAAATGATAACCTAACTATATAGAGATTAGTTAGATTGATAGAGTTATATTGATATTATGGGGAGAAGGGGAAAAAATTTCTTTTAAAGTGGGATAAAAGCTGAAACGGTGGTTTACCGTATTAGGTTAGAATGGAGTAAGAATGTTATGACAGGACTTTTGTTTTGAGGTAGTTATAAAGTAAATCATTATACTTGATATCATTCGCACAGTGGAATATAATTAATTAACAGACTTCTTTAATTGGAGGTGTTTAGTATGGATTATTTATCGGCAAAGGAAGTAGCTGAGAAATGGAATATATCAAGACGCAGAGTTCAAATACTTTGTGAGGAAGGTAGAATAGAAGGAGCTTTTAAGCTTAGTGATGTCTGGGTCATACCTAAGGACGCAGAGAAACCTGCAGACAGACGAAAGACTAAGAAAAAGCTAAATAATGGGGTAGATAAAATAGTGTCGGAGGATTGATTATATGAAGCCACCTAAGGTATTGGATAATAAGAAATATAGGGTTGTAGATGAATTAAAAGAGGAATTAAAAAAGGGTTCAAAGCTATCTGTTATATCAGCTTATTTTACAATCTATGCTTATGCAGAGCTTAAAAAGGAGCTTAGCAAGATAGATAATATGAGGTTCATTTTTACAGAACCTACCTTTGTACATAAGGACCAGGAACTCATTAGGGAATATTACATAGTTCGTAATCCTGAAAAGAAAATGTCAGGCAATGAATTTGAAATAAAACTTAGAAATGAAATGAAGCAGGCGGCCATAGCCAAAGAATGTGCCCAGTGGCTAGAAAAGAAAGCAGAAATCAAGTCTTTAAGGCAAGCGAATCCAGCCCAACCAAGACTTGTATATATAGAAAATGCTGAGGATAATGTTTCAATAAATGGAACAGTTGACTTTACTTCTGATGGACTAGGTATCACTCCTTCCAACAGACTAGACAGCAATATGTGTTTATATGGCAAGGACTATACTATAAGCTTCCTGCAAGCATTTAATGAGCTTTGGGAGGATGACACTGCTGTTCAAGATGTAAAAGACAAGGTTCTTGAGCAAATGCGTATCCTTTATAAGGAGAATACCCCTGAATTTATCTACTTTGTAACTCTTTACAATATATTTAACAACTACCTTGACGAACTAACCGAAGACAACATAGTTAAAAGTCGTACAGGCTTTAAAGAGACCCTAGTCTGGAATAAGCTATATAAATTCCAGAAAGACGGTGTTATGGGAGCTATTGATAAGATTGAGAAGTACAACGGATGTATCATCGCTGACAGTGTTGGACTAGGTAAAACATTTACTGCTCTAGCAGTTATTAAATACTATGAATTAAGAAATGATAGGGTTCTAGTTATAGTGCCCAAGAAGCTTCGTGAGAACTGGACTATCTACACCATGAATGATAAACGGAATATCTTCTCTGGTGATAGGTTCAATTATGATGTCCTAAATCATACTGACCTGAGTAGGACAAGTGGTTACTCAGGAGAGATTAACCTTGCTACCCTTAATTGGTCTAACTATGACCTTGTCGTAATAGACGAAAGCCATAACTTTAGAAACAATCCACCAGTCAAAGGCCGTATCACCCGCTATGAACGGTTTATGAATGACATAATAAAGGCAGGCGTTAAGACCAAGGTTTTAATGCTATCAGCAACCCCAGTAAACAATAAGATGAATGATATTAAGAACCAGATAGCCTTTATCACAGAGGGCAGAAATGATGCCTTTGCAAGCGTTGGTTTAGATAACCTTGAGCTTATACTTAGGAAGGCTCAAGCTGTATTTAATAGGTGGTCTGAACTTCCTGACCCTGAAAGAACAAGTGAAACCTTTGTAAATATGATGGACTTAGACTATTTTAAGCTACTGGATACAGTAACGATTGCTCGTTCCAGAAAGCATATAGAAAAGTATTATAACTTAGAGGAAATAGGCAAGTTCCCCACAAGACTAACCCCTGAAAATAGGTATCCTATCATAGACACTGAAAATGAGTTTCCGCCTATAGAGGAAATCAATAGATTAATTAAAAAGCTTACCCTATGTGTCTACTCACCTTTAGGCTATGTACTTCCTGAAAAAAGACCAGCCTACGAGAAAAAGTACGATATGACCGTTGGCATAAACAACAGTGTCTTTAGGCAGACCGATAGGGAGCAAAGTTTAGTAGGTCTTATGCGTGTAGGTATCTTAAAGAGAATGGAAAGCTCTATCAATTCTTTTGCTTTAACCGTTGAGAATATTCTCTATAAGATTGATAAGACCCTTGAGGCCATAGAGCAAAGTCAGCTGGATTATGATGCTGAGATGGACATAAGTGAGATAGATATAGATGACCCTGAATATGACAACCTGATGTTTGGTAACAATGTCAAGGTCTTACTTCAAGACATGGACCTTATCAAGTGGAAGCAAGACCTATTAGCTGACAAGGACAAGCTGGAAACTATTCTTTTGGAAGCTATAAATGTAACACCTGATAGGGATGGAAAGCTCATAGAGCTTAAAAGCTTAATAGAGAATAAAATTAAGGACCCTATCAACCCTGACAACAGGAAAGTAATTATATTCACAGCCTTTGCAGATACGGCCAAGTACTTATATAAGCATTTATCCGAGGAATTTGCTCATAAGGGTATTTACTCTGCTATCGTAACAGGTAGTGGAGATAACCATTCAACCCTACCTATACCAAAGGAACTGAGACGGACTGTAAAGATGACAGATATAAATACTGTCCTGACCTTGTTCTCACCTATTTCTAAGGAGTGTTCTAAGCTATATCCAGAGGTTAATGAGCATATTGATATACTTATTGCAACGGACTGTATATCTGAAGGCCAGAACCTACAAGACTGCGACTATCTAATAAATTATGATATACATTGGAATCCAGTAAGGATTATCCAAAGGTTTGGACGTATTGACCGTATAGGTTCACAAAACGATTATATTAAGCTAGTAAACTTTTGGCCAACCAAGGACTTGGACGAGTATATAAACCTACAACAACGTGTTAAGGGCAGAATGGTTTTAGTGGATATATCAGCCACAGGTGAAGAAAATGTTATAGAAAACAACCCAAGCAAAGAAATGAAAGACCTTGAATACCGTAAGAAACAGCTTAAAAAGCTTCAGAATGAGGTTGTAGACCTAGAAGATATATCAGGAGCTATTTCCATTACAGACCTGACCTTTAACGACTTTAAGATTGAACTAATGGAGTATATGAAAACCAAGAGAAAGACCTTAGATGAAGCACCAAATGGAATGTATGCTGTTACTAATATAGACGAAAGCATTAGTGACATAGTAAAACCGGGGGTAATCTTTACTCTTAGACAGGTCAAAGGCAAAGACCAGAGTAAAGAGCAGAACTCTCTATTCCCTTACTATATGGTCTATATCACAGATGACGGAGAGGTTCAGCTATCCTTCCTTCATGCCAAGAAGATATTAGACTACTATAAAAAGCTATGCTCAGGTAAAAATGAAGTATTAAAAGAGCTGGTAGAGGAATTTAACAAGGAAACCAATGATGGACGTAACATGGACCATTATTCAGATTTATTGGAGGCTTCCATTGAAAACCTAATAGGTAGGAAACAGGATATTGGAGTAGCCAGCCTTTTTTCTAAAGGTGGTACGACAATGCAAAAGAGTATCTTTGACGGTATAGAGGACTTTGAACTAATTACTTTCTTAGTCTTAATAGGTTAAGGGGTGAAGCTATGGATACTTATGATTTTCTTAATATACCTGATAGCTGCTTTATCGGTAACACTATTTACAAAAAGCTATTTTATGAAAATGCTGATTTGTCTACCAGTGATAAATCCTTATTTACAGATACTATAAGCAAGATAACTTGGATCTACTGCCTTAAACCTGAAACTATAAATATACCAGCCTATAAGGATGAAGTGCGAGACTATCCTGAGATAGAAGTCATAGAAGTCCTTGTACACAAAGATTACAAGCTTAAAAGAATAGCAGAAATAATTATGAGGACTATACCCTACCCTATGGTCCTGATATTTAAGCTGGAAGACAAAAGAAAGCTTTATGTGGCTCACCAGAGGACCAATCAAAACGATAGCAGTAAGAATACCATAGAGGAGTTTATCGCTACAGACTGGCTAGAGAGTGATAGTGCTTTATTCGATAAGCTTGATATAAAGCAAATGAGGTTTGCAAACTTCTATGCACTTTATAGTGATATTGTTGATACTATCAGTATTTATAATCTATCAACTATTATGCCGACGGATGACAATATAACAGGTGCAGAGGCAAGAGAACTCTCAGCTAAAATTGAGGACATAGAACAAGAAATAACAAGCTTACGAGCTAAGCTGAAAAAAGAAACCCAGTTTAATCGTAAGATGGAACTAAATATTGAGATAAAGAGATTGGAACAGAACAAAAATAAATTGCTTGGAGGAGATAGAATATGAAGATAAGATGTTTAGACGGCAAGACCCCTGATATTGCAGAGGAGAACATTCAGAAGTTAAGACAAATATTTCCCGACGTATTTACGGAGGACAAGATTGACTTTGGAAAATTACAACAGGTCTTAGGTGAATATGTGGAAGATAGCACCGAACGCTACAACTTTACTTGGAATGGCAAAGGACGAGCCTTACGTTTATCTCAAACACCTTCCCTAGGAACATTAAGACCTTGTAAAGAGGAAAGCAAGGATTGGGATACTTTTACATAGAGGGGGATAACCTTGAGGTATTAAAACTTTTACAAAAGAGTTACCACGGCAAGGTTAAAATGATTTATATAGACCCTCCCTATAATACGGGTAAGGACTTTGTTTATAAGGATGACTTTCATGATAGCCTTGAAAACTACAAGAGAATTACAGGGCAAGTAGATAAAGATGGCAATAGACTAAGCACAAATGCAGAGGCAAGTGGTAGATATCATACAGACTGGCTTAATATGATGTATCCAAGACTAAGATTAGCAAGGAATTTGCTTGCAGAAGATGGAGTTGTTTTTATAAGTATTGATGATAATGAAGTTGATAATCTAAAGAAAATTTGTAATGAAGTGTTTGGAGAAGATAATTTTATTGGATGTGCTGGCAGGATAACTAAGAAAAGTAACAATAAAGGAGACTTTTGGGCGCCTAATTTTGATTATCTTCTTACTTATACAAAGAATATTGTTTGTGCTGAGCCATTTTTTGGAGGAGCTAACGTTGAAGCATATAACATAGTTGAAGAAGATGGACCAAGGAAAGGCGAGCGATATCAGTTAGTTCGATTATATATGTCAACTATTCAAAATAGAAACCCAGAGCAAAGATTCTGGATTGATTGTCCTGATGGCACGAGGGTAATTCCACCAGGTAAAACTTTTCCACCTGAGCGTCCTTTGTTAGGTGATGGCATTTGGAGATGGACAAGAACAAAGTTTGAAGCAGAAAAAGATAAGATTGTTGTTAAACCTGTTCGTTCATCTAACTTAGTAACGGAAGATGGCTCGCCTGCAAAATGGAATGTCTTTACAAAGACATATTTGCAAGATGTAATTGATAATTCATCAGCAAAGCCTAATAGTTTCATTGAAGACCATATTAATCAGCGCGGTTCGCATGAACTTGGTGAACTAGAAATCCCGTTTAATTATTCGAAGCCTTCATCGTTGATTCGATACCTAATGGAAGTTTGTAAAGTTAAGGATGAAGATGTTGTTTTAGACTTCTTTTCTGGTTCTGCCACAACTGCTGATGCTGTAATGCAACTTAACGCTGAAGATGGTGGCAATCGTAAATTTATTATGGTTCAGTTACCAGAGACTACAGACGAAAAAGATGAAGCCTACAAAGCTGGATTTATGAATATCTGTGAGATAGGCAAAGAGCGTATTCGTCGTGCAGGTGAGAAAATAAAGGAAGAAAAAGGGCTAGAAGCACAAAATCTTGATATTGGCTTTAAGGTTTTGAAACTAGACACTTCTAATATCCGCAAGTGGCAACCCGACTATGATAATTTGGAACAATCTTTATTGGATTATGTAGATAACTATATGGAAGGTAGAACAGAGTTGGATGTTGTCTATGAGATAATGCTTAAATACGGTCTTGACCTAACCTATCCAGTTGATGAGTTTATTCTTGCACAGAAGAAGGTTTATTCTATTGGATTTGGTATGCTGATGATTTGCCTTGACGATGAGATTACAACAGAAGTTGCAAAAGGCATTTTAGAAAAGGTAAAAGAATTAGCACCTGAGAGCACCAGAGTTGTATTTAAGGATAATGGTTTTAAGACAGACAGCAACAAGACCAATATCAAGGAGATACTTAAAGCTGGCGGAATTGAAGAATTTATCACAATATAGGGAGGTATGGACTAAATGAAACTACAATTTGATAAAAATTTAGAATATCAGCACCAAGCCATAGCCTCCATTGTTGATTTGTTTAGAGGTCAAACCCCTATGCAGACAAATTTTACAGTAGCACCCTATAATGGGCAAATAGGTTTGTATGACAGTACCAATGGTATTGGTAACAGGCTTGAGCTTGACGAAGATGAGATATTAGAAAACTTGCAAGCTATTCAGCTAAGGAATGGACTAGCACAAACAAAGAGCCTAAAGGCTGGAAAGTATGACTTTGATGTAGATATGGAAACAGGTACAGGAAAGACCTATGTTTACCTAAGAACAATCTTAGAACTCCATAAAAAATATGGATTTTCTAAGTTTATTATCGTTGTTCCCAGCATTGCTATAAAAGAAGGAGTTTACAAGTCTTTACAGATTACAAAAGAGCATTTTCAGGATTTATTTGACAATACAATATATAACTATTTTGTCTATGACAGTGGTAAGTTAGAACAGGTTAGAAGCTTTGCAGTAAGCGATAATATAGAGATTATGGTTATCAATATAGACGCCTTTAGAAGGAGTTTTTCAGATCCTACTAAGGAATCCAAGGCTAATATTATTCACCGAACCAACGATAGATTGAACGGTATGAAACCGATTGAGCTCATTCAGGAAACAAGGCCTTTTGTAATTATTGACGAACCACAATCGGTAGACACCACTCCTAAGTCTAAGGAAGCCATTAAGTCACTTAATCCATTATGTACCTTACGCTACTCTGCGACCCATGTTGAAAAGCATAATCTTGTTTATAAACTGGATGCAGTAGATAGTTATAATTTAGAGCTGGTTAAGCAGATTGAAGTTGCTGGCTTTGCCACTAAGGACTATCACAATAACGCATACTTGAAGCTTTTATCTGTAAATAACAAGAAGTCACCTATTACTGCAAGAATAGAGATGGATGTTAAAAATAATAAAGGTGAGGTTAAACGAACCGCAGTAACAGTCAAGCGTGGAGACGACCTATATGATAAGTCAAAGGGTCGTGATGTGTATGAGGGTTATATCATAAGCGAGATTTATTGTGAAGAAGGAAATGAATATGTTGCTTTTACAAACAAGCCAGATATTCTGCGTATAGGTAAACCTATAGGAGACGTGGATGAATTAGCCATAAAAGAACAGCAAATAAGAAAAACAATAGAGGAACATTTAGATAAGGAACTCATACTCAATAAGCAAGGCATTAAGGTTTTAAGCCTATTCTTCATAGACCGTGTGGCAAACTACCGTTATTATGATGAAGATGGAAACCCTCAAAAGGGTGTCTATGCAAAGCTCTTTGAAAAGCACTATAGCAACCTGATAAAGCAGCCTAAGTATAATACCCTATTTAAGGATATTGATTTAGATACTGCTGCTGAAGATGTCCATAATGGCTATTTTTCTACGGACAAAAAAGGTGCGAAATCAACTGATAAAGCCACAGTATTAAAGGATACCAGTGGTTCAACACTGGGCGATGAAGATGCCTATAACTTGATTATGAAGGATAAGGAGAAGCTATTATCTTTTGATACCAAGCTTCGGTTTATCTTTTCCCACTCAGCCCTACGTGAGGGATGGGATAACCCCAATGTGTTTCAGATATGTACTTTGAATGAAACTAGAAGTGAGGTTAAAAAGCGTCAAGAAATAGGTCGAGGCCTTCGACTTTCTGTAAATCAGGACGGTGAACGCCAACATGGTTTTGCCATTAACACCCTGACCGTTATGGCCAATGAGAGTTATGAAGAATTTGCAGATGCTCTGCAGAAAGAATACGAAAACGAAAGCGGCATAAGATTTGGCATTGTTGAAACTCATTTATTTGCCAATATCCCGGTAAAACAAGAGGATGGAAGTGTAAAATATTTAGGGCAGGAAGCGTCTGAGACCATATTTAAGGAGTTCTTAGATAATGGCTATATTGACGAGGCGGGCAAGGTGCAGGACAAGCTGAAAACTGCTATAAAAGAGAATAAGCTAAACATACCAGAAGAATTTGAGCCTGTAAAAGCAGAGATTACAGCCCTTGCCAGAAAGGTATGTAGTAGTCTTAACATTAAGAATAACAGCGATAAAAAGACCATCAAGCTTAATAAGCAGGTTTATTTAGACCCTGAATTTAAAGACCTGTGGGATAGGGTCAAATATAAGACTACCTACTCCGTGGACTTTGCCAGCGAAAAGTTGATTGATGAATGTTGTAAGGAAATGCAGACCAACCTATCCGTAAGCACGGCTAAGCTTATCTACACGAAAGCTGGACTTGATATTAGTGCTGGTGGTGTTGTAGCTGAGGAGTCAGATAGATATGCAGTAGGTTTGAATAACCTACAGGAAAATATACCTGATATTATTGCCTATCTTCAGAACGAAACCAATTTAACAAGAAAAACTATTGTAGAGATACTGCTTAGAAGTGAGACAATCCACCTGTTTAAGAAGAACCCACAAAGGTATATGGAGCAGGTAGTGCAGATTATATCAGCTAAAATGAGGCATATGATAGTTGATGGCATTAAATATACTAAGATAGGTGACGACGAATATTACGCTCAAGAACTCTTTGAAACAGAGGAGCTTACAGGGTACTTATCCAAGAATATGATAGAAAGTAAGAAGTCTGTATATGAGTATGTAGTCTATGACAGTGCTAACGAAGAAAGCTTTGCCGCCAGCTTTGAAAACAATAAAAATATTAAGCTATATGCAAAGCTACCCAACTGGTTTAAAATTGCAACACCGCTGGGCACCTATAACCCAGATTGGGTCGTGCTAATTGAAGTAGACGGCAAGGATAAGCTCTACTTTGTACTAGAAACCAAGGCTGATATTATGTTTGATGCTCTAAGACCATTGGAAAGTGCTAAAATTAAATGTGGAAGGAAACACTTTGAGGCTCTAGGCAATGAAGTAGCCTTTGACGATATAGATAGCTTTGAAGAATTTATAGAGGAACAAGTAGTTTTATAGTTATATGTGACAGGCGAAAGATCTTGTCTTCTACCTATTCTCTTAATGAGTTTTAATAAATTTTAAAATTTTATCTATTTAATTTTAAAGAATAAATATATATGTTTAAGTTTTAGATTTATGTAGATTTGTGCACAAAAAATTTAAGCTATAAAGATTTTATGGTTAATATTTTGGAATATACAATCGAGTAGTAGAAATGTAGGTCTTGTGGATAATTTGGTTTTTAATTATCAACAAGACCCATATTTATTAGTTATCTATTAAAGTTTTTGTGTAATTATTATATATATTATTTTCCTCTATTTTGGAGAATATTTGAAGAAGATTTTTAATTATACTCAGTTGTTTATATAAACTTATTCATATATTTTCTTGTCAGGATATTTTGAATTTTAATTATTTCCCTTGAGATATCTTCATTCTCTTTTTTTAGATCTTCAATATCTTCTCCATATATTATGCCTGTACTATTAACTCTCTTTGCAATTTGATTGATGTTACTTGAATTCTTTCCTATAAGAGTTTGTAGCCTTCTAAAAATATTCATATCAATTACAAATATAAGGGCTTCAAGAACACTTTTCCTAATAAAATGAGCCATTGATTTTGATTTACTGAGTTCAAGCTTTTTCATAAAAAGTTCTTTTTCTTCCTTGGTTAATTTGATTTCAATTCTTTCATTTCTATACCTATTTGTCATATAAATCCTCCTTTTATTTTTATTTTTGAACAGGGTATTAGGGGTGTCCCCTAAATCATTCCGATAGGAACAAGTAGAAAATTGGATAAAAAGAAGCGAACCTAAAAGGGTTCGCTTCATCAATTTTCTCGTAAGTGTCCGTACACTTACTGTGCTTGCTCATTAAAGTTTTTAAAAGCAGGTATTAAGCTAAGTATTTAATTTATATTCTAATATTACCGCACTTTGGAAGAAATGTCAGCGTGGATTAGCCGCTTTTTTTGTGTCCATTTTTTATTTAATCTTCTAAAAACTTTTTTAAAATAGCGAATCAAGCGGGTCATATTTTCACTGTTATATATAGGGGGACTTAAGTAGTCCTATGAGAATAAAGAAAGTCTTGGTAACAATTTTAAAGGAGGAAGAATAGATGGAGGACATATTAGAATATAGCATTCAGCTTGCCATGCTCAGGCAATTATTAAGTGAAAAGCTAATAAACAAGCAAGAATACTTTAAGATTAAAAAGCTTCTTATGGAAAAATATAATATTTCTTCAGATTTGACCTGCTAAATTTAACTAGTCGCGGTAGAATAGGATTGTATAGAAGAATACAAAAGTGAGGTGAGATTATGAAGAAGGTAGAAGTAATAAAAGGGGAAGGTCTTTTAAACGGTAGAAGAAATGGAATAGAGATAAATTTAAAAAGAGTTGCAGCCTATTGTAGGGTTAGTACTGATAGTGAAGATCAGCTTCAAAGTTATCATTCCCAGGTCAAATATTATACTGATTTAATCAATGAGAATTCTGATTGGACCATGGCTGGAATCTATGCAGATGAAGCTATCACAGGCACACAAATAGATAAAAGACTGGATTTTCAAAGGTTAATAAATGATTGTATGAATGGAGATATAGATATGGTAATTACAAAATCTATATCTAGATTTGCCAGAAATACCTTGGACACATTAAAGTATGTAAGACGGCTAAAAGAAATAAATGTAGCAGTATTTTTTGAAGAGGAAAATATTAATACCTTAACTATGGATGGAGAATTGCTTTTAGTTATCCTTAGTTCAGTTGCCCAGCAGGAGGTAGAAAATATTTCTGCTAATGTAAAAAAAGGCTTGAAGATGAAAATGCAAAGGGGGGAATTAGTAGGATTTCATGGCTGCCTAGGTTATGATTATGATAGGAATAGTAAAACCATATCCATAAATGAAGATGAGGCTGAAATAGTAAAATATATCTTCAGGAGATACTTAGAAGGGGCAGGGGGAAGTGTAGTATGCAGGGAGTTAGAAAACCTTGGCTACAGATCTCCTAGAGGTTCTAGCAAATGGTCAGCAACTACTGTACTGGGAATTATAAAAAATGAAAAATACAAGGGAGATCTTTTAATGGGAAAGACCTTTACCCTAGATCCTATTACTAAAAGAAGACTAGAAAACTTTGGTGAAGAAGATAAGTTTTATATAAAAGACCACCATGAAGGGATTGTAAGTGAAGAGGACTTTGATAAAGTTCAAGCTATTAGACTTAGAAGGGCTAAGAATAGAAATACTGTAGGCTCAAAGAATGGAAAAAGAGACAAATTCAGTAGGGAATATGCTTTTTCCTGCCTATTAGAATGTGGCTTCTGTGGTTCGAATTTATCTAGAAGGTCCTGGCATAGTAATTCCCAATACAAGAAGACCATTTGGCAATGTGTAAGAGGAACTAAGAAGGGAAAGAAATTCTGTCCTAATAGCAAGGGCATAGAGGAAATAGCAATAGAAAAGGCTTTCTTAGAGAGCTATAGACAGCTTACATCAAATAATAAAGATATTGTAAGTAGCTTTCTAGAGTTAGTTGAAGCTAGCTTAAATGATAAAAGTCTTGAGAAGTCTATTAAGAAGTTAGATAGGGAAATAGCCCATCTTTTAAATAAGCAAAACTCTTTAGTAGATTTAAGACTAGAAGAAAAAATAGATGGAGACCTATATGAAGAAAAATACTTATCTCTACAGAAGGAGTATTCAGAAAAGAATAAGGAGAAAGAAGCCTTAGAATATAGCCTAGAAAATAATAATGAAATAAAGAATAGGATGAAGACTTTTAAAACCATGCTGGAAAGAAAGGAAATTTTAAAAGAGTTTGATAGGTATGTATTTGAAAGTATTGTAGAGAAGGTAATTGTTGGAGAGATAGATGAGGATGGCAAGGTAGACCCATATAAGCTTACTTTTGTATATAAGACTGGCTTTAAAGATGGATTAAATGGAGAAGACTTTAGGTCTCCTAGGAAAAATGCAAAGAAAAAAACTATAGGGAAAGACTTTGCTGAATTGTCTTCCTATACTAATAACCACTTAGACAAATCATGTTCCCATATTAGTGAAACCACACGTCGAGTGTGTAGCGTTGATGTCAAGGGTTCAGAAGTAATGTGTGAAAAGGGCTTGAAATAAGGGGATTTCCGAGGGTTGAAGGTTAAACTTCAGCTCTCGAATTTTTGGTTGTAATCGAGGAACTAAACATATCCACGGCTAAAATGCCGTAGGGTCGAGTTGACAGCTTGAAAACGGGTAGGTTGTGGAGATAGGATTGTTAAGATGTGATGGCAAGTTGACGGAATGATTGTAAATTGATTTTTCACTAGAGTATATGTGTGGTTTGAAGAAAAATAGGCTATTCATCATAGATAAAATGAAATTGATGTTGATTAGCCACAAGGAGTGAAAATGGAAAAGAAAGTAAACTATATTCCGGCTGTACGTTCTAGAATTGAAAAGAAGGTTGGAATATATTGCAGGGTTAGTACAAATGACATGCAACAATTGAATAGTCTTACTGCTCAGATTTCCGGACTTACTAGGCTTGTGGCTACAGTGGATACTTGGAGATTAGTTGATGTCTATATTGATATTGCATCCAGTAAGTCCAAATCTCTAAGAAAAGATTTTGCTCGTATGGTTGAAGATAGCAAGCAAAAGAAAATTAATATAGTGATAACCAAAAGTCTTAGTCGGTTTGGCAGGGATACTGTTGATACACTCGAGGCTTTGAAGATACTAGGAGAATCCGATGTTCGTGTTATTTTTGAACAAGAAAATCTGGATTCCGCTGAAACCGACAACCAGCTGATGATTTCCATCGTGGAGGCATTGGCACAAGCAGAAAACGAGAGTAGAAGCGAAAACATCAAATGGGGTATTAAGAAGAAGGTCGAATACGGAACTTCAAAATTAGCTGATAGAAAATGTTACGGATATGATAGCGATGAGAACGGAAAATTAATTGTTAATGAGGAACAGGCAACTATTGTTCAGAAGATATTCAACTTGTATCTTGGTGGCAAAAGCGTAACAGGCATCTTGAAAGAACTAGAAAATCTAGGTATCAAATCACCAACCGGCAAGGATAAGTGGAACAAACGAACTGTTGAGTTGACGCTAACCAAACGAAAGTATATCGGAGAAGCGGAGCTTTTGAAATCTGATGAGAATAGTACATATTATTTAATCAGTGATAATAACCCGGCAATCATCTCTAAGGAAGTTTTTGAGGCAGTGCAAAAAAGAAAAACTCAGAGAAGCAATGTCACGGTAGATGAAGAGGGGACAAAGCACCGCAGCGCAAATAAGTATAGCTCAAAGAAAAAGTAGTCGGATAATTATCTTCATCTTTGTATAATAAATGACTTGCTATATCAGCGATTCTACGGGAATATGTCCATACCGAAAGCGAGGTGAGTTGATGAAAAGGATAACAAAAATTGAAGAAAATAAAGCCTTATCGGTTAAGAAGAAAACCCTCGTTGCTGCCTATTGCAGAGTATCCACGGCAAGCGATGAACAGCTTATCAGTCTTGATACGCAGAAAGCACATTATGAGGATTATATCAAATCCAATGTCGACTGGGAGTATGCAGGGATATTTTACGATGAAGGTATCACAGGCACGAAAAAGGAGTGCCGTGACGGTCTGAATTCCCTGATAGATTCTTGCGAAAAAGGGCTTGTGGATTTGGTCATTACAAAGTCCATCAGTCGTTTCAGCAGAAATACCACAGACTGTTTGGAACTGGTAAGAAAGCTGATTGGTCTGAAGGTTACCGTGATCTTCGAGAAAGAGAACATTAACACAGAAAGCATGGAAAGTGAGTTGATGCTTTCTATCTTAAGCAGTCTTGCAGAAAGTGAGTCGGTTTCTATTTCTGAAAACAGCAAATGGTCAATACAGAAACGCTTTCAGAATGGAACCTATATTATTTCCTATCCGCCTTATGGATATGAAAATGTAGGCGGAGAAATGATTGTTGTACCGGAGCAGGCAGAGATTGTAAAAAAGATATTCGAGGATACGCTTGCTGGGAAAAGCACTCATGCCATTGCAAAGGAACTGAATGACTGTGGAGTGACAAGTAAAAAAGGTGGAAAATGGACTCCCGGAGCCATCAATGCGATTATCCGCAATGAAAAATTCACAGGAGATGTGATTTTCCAAAAGACCTACACGGACAGCCAGTTCAGCCGCCATACCAATGATGGCGAGTTAAATCAATATCTGTGTGAAAATCATCATGAGCCGATTGTAAGCCATGAGATTTTTGACAAGGCAAACGAGGTTCTGAATCAGCGCGGCAGAGAAAAAGGCAATGGAGAGCGAACCGAACGCTATCAGAACCGTTACGGATTCTCAGGCAGAATCAAGTGCGGAGAGTGCGGCGGAGTCTTTAAAAGAAGAATCCACTATAAGCCCAGCGGAAGTTACATTGCTTGGTGCTGCACCCATCATATCGAGGACAGGAACTCCTGTTCCATGAAGTACATTACGGATGATGGAGTAAAGACAGCATTCCTTACCATGATGAATAAACTGATATTTGCCCATCAGATGATATTAAAGCCACTGCTTCACAGCCTGCAGGGATTTGATGATAAGGATAGGCTTCTACAGATACAGGAATATGAAACTAAACTGGGAAAGAATATGGAGAAAAGGCAGGTGCTGACGAGCCTTATGGCAGGCGGACTATTAGAGCCAGCACTTTTTAGCAAGGAAAACAATGCTTTGATTTTGGAAGAAAAGCATTTGCAGGAAGAAAAGAAACAAATGATAAATTCCGTCAGCGGTGACAGGACAAAGATTGAAGCCTTGGAGACACTTATAAAATTTGCATCCGGCAGTGAGATGCTGACGGAATATTCGGATGAGATATTCCTTTCCTATGTAGAAGGGATTACAGTGCTTTCCAGAAAAGAAATCGTCTTTGAACTGAAGTGTGGACTGAAATTAAAGGAAAGGTTGGTGGGATAATGGCACATATACCCTACGGATATAAGATTATAAATGGAAAAGCAGAGGTTGATGAAAAACAGGCTGAGGTAGTCATAAAGCTGTTTGATGGCTACATTGCAGGACTTGGATTAAAGCCTGCGGCAGAGAATGCGGGTCTTGATATTTATCATGGCAGTGCAGGGAGAATGCTAAGAAACACGCATTACCTTGGCGATGAATATTATCCTGCCATTATCGACAGAAAGCGTTTTGATAAGGCAGAGGAAATCAGAATATCGAGGGCATCTTCCTTGGGCAGGGTCAGAGAATTGCAGGCTGCACCAAAGCCAGAAGCAGAGACAAGGTTTACCCTGTCCACTGTTGAGAGGAAATTTGCAGATCCATTTGAACAGGCAGAATATGCCTACAGCTTAATTGAAAGTAAGGTTTCGATGAATGAATAAGAGTATTACAGTTATCCCGGCACGAAGGCGTGTGGGAAATACAGCAAACAAAGAAGTAAAGCCGAAACTCAGGGTCGCAGCGTACTGCCGTGTCAGTACCGACAGCGATGAGCAGGCTACCAGTTACGATGCACAGGTAGAACATTATTCTAATTTTATACAGAAAAATGAGGAATGGGAGTTTGCCGGGATATTCGCTGACGATGGTATTTCCGGTACAAATACCAAAAAGCGCGAGGAGTTCAACCGCATGATTTCTGAATGCATGGAAGGTCATATCGATATGATTATTACCAAGTCCATCAGCCGATTTGCCCGTAATACCTTGGACTGCCTTCGCTACATAAGACAGCTGAAGGAAAAGAACATCCCCGTGTTTTTTGAAAAGGAAAACATCAATACAATGGATTCCAAGGGCGAGGTTCTGCTGACCATCATGGCCAGCCTTGCACAGCAGGAATCGGAATCCTTAAGCAAAAATGTAAAGATGGGGATGCAGTTTCGATTTCAGAAGGGAGAGGTGCAGGTCAACCATAATCGCTTTATGGGATATACCAAAGACGAATACGGACATCTTATCATTGAGCCCGCCGAGGCAGAAATCGTCAATCGAATTTACCGAGAGTACCTGCAGGGTGCAAGCCTAAAGCAAATCGGAGACGGATTAATGGCGGATGGTATTTTAACAGGTGCAGGAAAACCAAAGTGGCGTCCTGAATCAGTGAAGAAAATTCTGAAAAACGAGAAGTACATTGGTGATGCCCTTCTGCAAAAGACCTATACCGTAGATGTCCTTACCAAAAAGCGAGTGAAAAATGAAGGTATTGTTCCACAGTATTATGTAGAAAACAATCACGAACCTATTATCCCCCGCGACCTTTATATGCAAGTTCAGGAAGAAATGCTCAGAAGATCCAATCTTCACAGTGGTGCGAACCGAAAGAAACGAGTTTACAGCAGTAAATATGCACTTTCCAGTATTGTCTACTGCTCGAAATGTGGGGAGATTTACCGCAGGGTTGCTTGGAACAATCATGGAAAACGCTCCACGGTATGGCGATGCGTAAACCGTGTGGAGAATGGTCCCGACTGCTGCGATGCACCAACCGTGAAGGAAGAAGAATTGCAAAATACTGTGGTACAGGCAATCAACACGGCGCTTGGTGGCAAGGATGAAATGCTTACTGCCTTGGAAAAAAATATAGCGATGGTGCTTGCTTTGGAAGATGAGACTTCGATGGAAAGCCTTGATGCCAAGCTGGAAGAACTGCAGCAGGAGCTTCTAAAACGAGCAAATGCCAGACAGGATTATGATGACCTTGCTGATGAGATAGACCTTTTGCGAGAACAAAAGCAGAATGCTATGGCGGAGAATGCAGAACGAGAAGGTTTGAAACAGCGAATTGCTGAAATGCAGCAGTTCCTTGCCGAGCAGAGAGGTACAATACAGGTGTATGACGAGCAGGTAGTACGCAAGCTGATAGAAAAGATTACGGTACATGATGAGAAAGTAACTGTTGCCTTTAAATCTGGGATGGAGATTGATGTGAAGATATAAAAAAAAAATGATTCCCTATTAGTTTAAATTGCTAGTAGGGTATTTTTATTTCTTAAAAAATAGTTCATATAATAATAAATTGATGTAATGACAGAAGGATCTAACGTTTAAGTAACAGTGATGGTTCATATCAATCTTATAGCATATTTTTAAAATAAAATTTAAAGAGTTATTGACATATGCCATTAACAGGGGTATACTAATAATAGTAAGTGGCATATGTCATAAACTACAAGGAGGTGAATGGTATGCCTAGAAGAGATGGAACTGGCCCAATGGGTGCTGGAACAATGACTGGACACGGTTTAGGCTTTTGCACAGGGAAAAATGCAGTCAATCGTGGTGCTGGACTTGGATTAGGTCTTGGATTTGCTTGCAGACGAGGTTTTAGTAGTGGATTTGGCAGAGGCTTAGCAATAAATCAATATGCGACAAAAACACATAAAGACTTCCTTCAAGAACAAAAAGAATTACTGCAAAGTCGAATCGAAGTCATTGATAAACAATTAAAGTACCTATAACGGGTATTAGAGGTAACTGGAGGACGCTCTGGTTATTTCTGATTAGAAATGGGGTGATAGATTATGCCAAGACCAATGAAATGGAGAAAAGTGTGTTGTCTGCCAGAAAGTAATAAATTTGGCCCTCTTGATTCAGTGTTGGACGATCAAGATCATGTAAACATGACAGTTGATGAATATGAAACAATAAGGCTTATAGATTTGGAGGGTTTTACTCAGGAAGAGTGTGCAAAACAAATGAATATTGCCCGTGCTACCGTTCAGGGAATATATGTAGAAGCCAGAAGAAAGTTAGCTGAATCATTGGTGAATGGTAAAGTGTTAATAATTGAGGGAGGCGAATACCGTCTTTGTGATGGATTGGGAAATGGATGTGGCCGAGGCTGTCATAGGCATGGACGTGGCAGATTCTTTACAGATAATGAGAATCGAGGTGACTAATTATATATTCCGAAAAAGTAATTGAACATTTTATGTGCCCTCAAAATGCTCATAGCATGCCAGATGCTGACGCTGAAGGAAGTTTTGGAGACCCTTCGTGCGGAGATTATCTTACCGTTTATATAAAGGTGAAAGACAATCATATGGATAACATAAGTTATCTTGTGTTTGGCTGCAGTGCATCAATTGCAACGTCCAGTATGACATCGGTGATGGCAAAAGGAAAAGGCCTGGATGAAGCATTAAGAATTACAGAAGAGGATATAATCGAAGCTCTAGATGGGCTTCCTGAAAGCAAGGTTCATTGCTCAAATTTAGGAGTAAGTGCATTGCGCAATGCAATCAATAATTATTTAGTAGTTAAAAGAATGGAGGATTCTTATGAAAATAGCAATTCCGGTAGATGAGAAAAGTTTGGATTCAAACGTATGTGTATCCTTTGGACGCACTCCCTATTTCCTTATTTATGATGTAGATACTAAGGAAAGTGTATTTCTTGATAACAGTGCAGCAGCAAGTACAGGTGGTGCAGGGATTAAGGCTGCACAGACGATAGTAGATAATAAAGCAAATATTTTGCTTACTCCTCGTTGCGGGGAAAATGCTGCTGAAGTGCTTAAATCTGCTGATATTGAAATATTTAAAACGACATCGGCATCAGTAAAGGATAATATTGATGCTTTCATCGATGGAAAACTTTCTTTACTAGATGAAATTCATGCCGGATTTCATGGGCACGGAGGCAATTAATATGAGAATAGCTGTGCTAAGCGGCAAGGGCGGCACAGGAAAAACACTGGTATCGGTAAATTTAGCTGCGGTAGCAAAAATATCAACATATATAGATTGTGATGTTGAAGAGCCAAATGGGCATCTATTCTTTAAACCCGAAGATGTCCAAGAGGAAGAAATATCAGTAAAAATTCCAAAGGTGAATAATGAGCTATGCAATGGATGTCGAAAATGCATAGATTTTTGTAAATTCAATGCTCTTGCCTATATTAAAGATAAACTGATTGTTTTCGAAGAGGTTTGTCACTCCTGTGGCGGTTGTATTATGCTTTGCCCTGAAAAGGCACTGACAGAGAGAGAAAAGGTTATTGGGAAAGTTCAAAAAGGAACTTCCGATCAGGTAACGGTATACACAGGAATATTAAATACTGGTGAAGCTTCGGGTATCCCTATTATTAAAAAGTTGCTTGCTGAGAATAAACCTGAAGCAGATAAACTGACCTTTATTGACTGTCCTCCTGGAAGTGCCTGTATTGTAATGGAAAGTATTAAGGATGCAGACTATTGTATATTGGTAGCTGAACCTACGTTATTTGGTGTTCATAACCTTAATATGGTATACGAGTTGGTCAAGTTATTCAATAAGCCGTTTGGTGTAGTTCTAAACAAGTGTATAGAAGGTGAAAATCCAGCTGAAAATTTCTGTATAGAAAAAAACATTAAAATTTTAGATCAGATCCCATTTGATAATGAACTTGGAATATTGAATTCAAATGCAGAAATTGCCGTGAGGGAAAATGAAAAATATCAGGCTTTATTTTCTTCTCTGTTAGAAACAGTGAAAAAGGAGGTGCAACATGAAACAACTTCTTATTCTTAGTGGAAAAGGCGGTACTGGGAAAACTACTATAGCCAGTGCTTTTATCAAGCTTGCAAACGCTAAGTCTTATGCGGATTGTGATGTAGATGCACCTAACCTACACCTTATAACAGAACAAAGCTCTCAACCAATGAAAACAGATTATTATGGTTTACCAAAAGCGGAGATAAATCCAGAACTGTGCATCAAATGTGATAAGTGTAGACAAAACTGCAGATTTGATTCTATTTCAGTAGATAAGAAATATAAAGTAGATCCTTTTGCATGTGAAGGCTGTGGAGTTTGCAAAGCTGTTTGTCCAGTAGAAGCTATATCTTTAAAACCGGCTGTAGCTGGTGAGTTGATGTTATATGCAAATGAAGGAGAAGTTTTTTCTACAGCACAGCTGAAAATGGGTAGTGGCACTTCAGGAATGCTGGTCACAGAGGTTAAAAAACAGATGAAGTCGGAGATAGTTAATGCCAATCTTGCAATTATTGACGGTTCTCCAGGCATAGGCTGTCCTGTAATAGCATCACTTAGCGGTGTGGACATGGTTTTGATAGTGGCCGAACCGTCCATATCTGGCATTAGTGATTTGGAGCGAATCATAAAAACAGCGGCGAAATTCGGAACTATGACAGTAATATGTATAAACAAATTTGATACCAACGTAGAAAACACAGAAAAGATAGAAGCGCTATGTAAAAAACAAAGGCTGACTTTTATGGGTAGAATACCTTTTGATTCGAATGCAGTAAAAGCGATTAATAATGGCCGAACCATTGTAGACATAGATTGTGCATCGGGTGCAGCAGTAAAAGCAGTTTACAATAAGACAATGAAATTACTTTTTGAAGAAGGTGGTGGGCTAAGGCCATGATTATCAAAACATTAGTGGAAAACACATCGATATCGAAAGACTTCGGTAACGAACATGGTCTTAGTCTGTATATTGAAACAAATGCTCTAAAAATTTTATTTGATGTTGGAGCAAGTGAGTTGTTTCTTGAAAATGCTAAAAAGTTGGCGTCAATATCACTGACGTTGATTTTCTTGTAATTTCACATGGGCACTATGACCACGGTGGTGGATTAAAAACCTTTTTTAAAGAAAATACAAAAGCAGAGGTGTATTTACACCATCTTGCTTTCGAGAAACATTATGCTATCCGTCCAAATGACAAATTAGATTTTATCGGTCTTGATGATGAGCTGAAACAAAATAAGCAAATTGCACTTACGTCAGACCAATTCTATATCAGTAATGGAATCCAGGTATTTTCGAATGTTGTTCAAAGAGAGACTCAACCAAAATCAAATAATGGTTTGTTAACTGAGCAAAATGAGCGAATGATAGCTGATGCTTTTGCACATGAACAGAATCTCATTATAGAGGAAGACGGAAAGACCCTTCTAGTAACAGGCTGTGCGCATAATGGTATCATAAATATACTTGAACATTTTCAAGAAATAAAAGGTTGTATGCCTGATTATGTAATAGGCGGATTTCATCTTTCCAGCCGCTCTGATGGTAATGAGGACTCTGATATGATAGATAGAATCGGTAAATATCTAATGGCTACAAATGCAAAGTTTTATACCTGCCATTGTACAGGTATAGAAGCCTATGAAAGGCTGAAATCTGTTATGGGTGATAATATTGATTATTTATCAGCAGGTAGTGAAATAACAATCTAAAATAAAGGAGCTAAATTATGAGCGAAAATTGTAATCAAAACTGCAGCAGTTGTTCAGAGGACTGTGCAGAAAGAAAAGAACAAAAAACTGATTTCTCCGAGAAGTTGCATGAGATGAGTAGCGTCAAAAAAGTCATAGGTGTTGTCAGTGGTAAAGGAGGAGTAGGAAAGTCACTTGTCACTTCCATGCTCGCTGTTACCATGAATAGAATGGGTTATCATACTGCCATCCTTGATGCAGATATTACAGGACCTTCTATTCCAAAGGCATTCGGAATTCGGGGAAAAGCCACTGGTAGCGAATTTGGCCTATTCCCTGTTAAAACAAAGACTGGCATTGATATTATGTCTGTTAATTTACTTTTAGAAAACGATACTGATCCTGTTGTATGGAGAGGACCAATAATTGCTGGTACAGTTAAACAGTTCTGGACTGATGTTATCTGGAGTGATGTAGATTTTATGTTCATCGATATGCCACCAGGAACCGGCGATGTTCCCCTTACAGTATTTCAATCCATTGCTGTTGATGGGATTATTGTCGTAACCTCTCCACAGGAGCTGGTATCAATGATTGTATCAAAGGCTGTTAAAATGGCTGAGATGATGGATGTCCCTATTATTGGTCTAGTAGAAAATATGTCTTATTTTAAATGTCCTGATAACAACAAGGACTATCAGATATTTGGTGAAAGCCACATTGAAGAAATTGCTGAAAAACATAATTTAAAGGTTCTTGCTAAACTACCTATTGATCCGAAAATTTCAGCTGCCTGTGACAAGGGTATGATAGAGCTTTTTGATGGCAATTGGCTTGATAGCACATCAAAATTACTAGAGGAAAGACTTGAGGAAAATAAAAAGTGAGTGAACATTCAACATTAGCAAAAGAATTATTCACAAAAGGATACAATTGCTCTCAATCGGTAGTGTTAGCCTTTTGTGATGAAACAGGACTGGACTCAGAAACAGCACTGAAAATTTCTTCTTCATTTGGTGGTGGAATGGGAAGACTACGAGAGGTATGTGGAGCAGTCAGTGGAATGTTCATAGTTGCAGGAATGCTAGATGGGTATTTAAATCCTTTAGATAGAGTTGCCAAAACTGAGCATTACAAGCTGATTCAGTCACTTGCAATGAATTTTAAAGATGAAAACCGATCAATCATTTGCAGAGAGCTTTTAGGTTTATCTGTTGATAGACAAAGTCACATACCAGAAGAAAGAAACGAAGAGTATTATAAAAAACGTCCCTGTGCAGAACTTGTTGAGCATGCAGCAGAAATATTAGATGAATATATTCAAAATAAAAAATTGGAGGAAAAAACAATGATGAAAATAGCAGTAGCAAGTGAAAAGGAAATGGTAACAGAGCATTTTGGGCATTGCGAAGGGTTTATGATTTTTGACGCCGAAAATAATCAAATTGTCAAAAGTGAAACTATTGCTAACCCTGGACATAAACCTGGATTCCTGCCTAATTTTCTTGCCGATCGTGGTGTAAATGTCATCATCAGCGGTGGTATGGGCGGAGGTGCAGTTGAGATTTTTAATGAAAGGAACATCGAAGTTATTGTTGGAGCAAAAGGTAATGCCAAAGCAGCAGTAGAAGCATACTTGGAAGGCTCTTTAAAGTCGACTGGTTCTGTTTGCCATGAACATCAGCATCATGATGAATGTGGCAAATAAAATACCATATTTATATTGTGAAATAGTGCTTGTACAAAGTATAATAGGTGCAAGTACTATTTTTGCTTTATAGAGCAATCTTGCTGATATGTTTCCACAAACAGAAAGAGGTTAGTGGATATGTTCCCATAAACGAGAGTAGGCATTTGACATACTTCCTATCCTCTCGTGCCACACTGAAGTAGTGGGAAGATTTATCAAGTAAAATAAGCGTTTGAAACAATAAAAATAGAATACTGGTAGTTTTTGCCTAGGAGAGATATTACACCTATCTTTCCTTCAATAAAAAATTATTTGGCTTTCCTTTAAAAAAGTAATACAATTAAGTAGGAAAATAGAAAAAGTCTGTTTGTAAAAACGACAAGTAAAAAAGAGGTTGTTGTAAACCTCTTTTTACTTACCTTAAATATGTTTGTAGCTTTTCTTTATCTAAAATATGAATTTGCCTATTTTTATAACATAGTATACCTTCTTTTGTACATGCTGCAATAGCACGATTGATACTTCGCACAGGAGATTTAGTTTCTTTTGCCACTTCTTCTTTTGTTAGAGATTTTATGTTGTTAAGTTGATAATGAGTAGCAATACAGCGTAAAAAACGTTCTTTAACCGTCAATTGTGATATCTCCTCGATATACTCACTATTCAAAATCAACTTATGAACAATCTCTTTGATAATTAGTTTGGTTACTTCAAAATCCTTTTTCATCCAATCAAAAAAATCGTTTCTATGGAGTTTATCTACTGTACATGGAGTCATAGCAGAAATTTCTACTGGCTTTCTTCCTGTATAGAACTGTTCTGCTTCACCAAAAAAACTACCTGGTTTATAAATATGAACAGTTGAAAACCCCCCTTGTGAATTTGGAATATAAGCTTCTGCCATACCATCAATCAAGAAATGAACATAATCATTTTCAGTTTCTGCATAAAGTATAATTTCACCTGGAGAAAATGTATTGTGTTGTAATTTTTTTTTCACATCATTGGGCATAAAATCAACTAACTTCATTTTATTTCTCCTCTTTGGGTCAACTGACCTTTACTTTAATTATAGTTGTAATTTATAATGAAATCAACTAAAAAATTAACTATATATTGAGGTGGTGTATAATGAGTGTAATCATAGATAGAATTTTGAACCAAATAGGTGACCATGAGATTATTGATAAGTTGCTATCACTGTCACAAGCAGATTTGAATTCGCTACTTTTGGAGATTTTTGAAAAACAAACTGAGAAATTTACTCCAGCAAATATGCTAAAGGCATATCGGTTAAACCGATTTTCTGTACCTAGCAAGGTAAATCCTGCAAAGTTTCATGCTTTGGAAGCACGACTTTTATCAATAGCACAGGAAATGAATATTCAAACAGTTTTACTGTCTCCCTCAGCACCTCTTGGTAGTTGCAGTGTCTTTGGTTGTGTTAACCAGTACAATGTAGTAAGTGCTTTACGTGGAACAGAAACACTTTCTGACCCATCCAACATGTTGGCAATCATAATTGCTGATAAATTAAGAAATAAAACAGTCACCAACACATCTCCCTTGCATTATTCAACGACAGCAAGGGTAATCCGAGCACAGCCAGTTGAGGGAAAAGGCTTTTTTTCTCACTTTGGAATATATTGTATGGTATCATCATGTAAGGATAATGGTTCTTATACTAGTGAAAAAAAGCTATTAGAAAAACACTTAACTTTTTATAAAGAAATACTTCAAACACAATTTGGAGCAAAGGTATCAATTATTTTACGGAAAAGGGGAGGCTACAAAGATATTGATGGTTTTTTTGGTAAAATGACTGAGACTATAGAAACTATATTCCCTGAAACTTCACTCTCATTTGGCTTTGAAGATGTGGATAATAAGTATTATCAGGGTATCAACTTTAAGATAATGCTAGAAACAAAAGATGGTCAAATTGAAATTGGTGATGGTGGATTTGTTGATTGGATTTCTCAGATACTTGGTAATAAAAAAGAAAGATGTTTGATTAGTGGTATTGGATTAGATAGGCTTATATTATTTAATGAATGAAATAAGAATAAAAAAAATATGCTGTTGATTTAGCTAAGTGACACGTGTGCCACTTAGCTAAATTTTTATTTAATAGTTTTAAGATTTGGTTTAGCATTTTATATTCATCATATAATTCTTTTTTATAAATCATATCTATTTCATTAATATGTTCATTTCTAAAGTTGTAGTATTTTCTTTCTCTATTAGTCATTTTATTTTCTCACCACCTTTGAATACAGGATAATTTCTAGCTTTAATTTATAATTTAATATAATTATGGATTTTACTTCTTGAAACTATTTCATAAACGATGTAAAATATGTGCAACACTCTATACACAAATTTTTATTATATAAAAGTACCTAGATTTCTGAGATTTTTTTTATCAAATAATTTATACAACAAAAAAACTATTAAGGGTATCTTGGCATAGTTGGATATACCATTAACCCTTTATAATTAAAATAATAGAAATTTAGAATAAAGGGAGTATGAATAAAAGTACTCTCTTTTTATTTTTGTTTCTATTAAATGATAAGAGTTAAATGATTTCATTTTTTTGTTTTTTTATTATATAATTAAAGGTATAAATTGTCTTTTAATAAATTTAAAACACAAGGAGAAGTTATGAATATTCAATTAAATCATAGTAGTACAACTCCATTATATCAACAGATAAGAAATAAAATTAGAGATCAGATTCTTTCTGGTCAGCTTGTTGATGGCTTTAAAATTCCATCAGAACGTCAAATGGTAGAGCGATTGGGAGTTCATAGAAATACAGTCAAAAAAGCATATGAGATGTTGATTGAAGATGGACTTATCTATGCTTCTGTAAAATCTCCACGAGGATATTTTGTGAGAAGTGTTATTGCTGAGGCAAAGGCAGATGGAGGTCAAAAGAAGAATAAAAGCTTTTCTTCATTGAATAAAAATTTTAATTATCATTTTCTTGGAATGCAGAATACATTTCAGAGATTTTATAATTCATCTTATCTTTCAGATGGAATTCCTTTTGCTGGTGTTCTTTCTAATAAAGAAATACTTCCTCAAACATATTTGCAAGAGATATTAAAAGAGATTTCAGAAGAAAAATTGGTGGAACCTTACTGGTTTTGTGATCCACAGGGAACAGAGAGATTTAGAGGAGCATTGACAGATATGCTTTTTGAAAGAAATATTTATATTCGCCCTCAAAATATTCAAGTAATCACTGAAACTTATGAAGCTTTGAGTAATATCGCTTTTATGTATTTAAAAGAGGGAGATTATGTTATTGTAGAGGAGCCTACAATTCCAGCTGTTGTTAATATTCTCCTTCATACAGGGGCTAATGTACTTTTCGTTCCTGTAGAAAAAGATGGAATGAAAATAGATATACTGGAAAATCTTGTGAAACTGTATCGCCCTAAATTAATTTATACAATGCCAGATTTTCAGAATCCTTCTACCTGTGTTATGAGTGTTGAAAAAAGAAAAAGACTTTTAAAATGTGCCTATGAATATAATATTCCAATTGTAGAAGATGATTCTTTAAATGTCTGGGATTATAACGAGCTTTATCTTCCACGTTTATTTTCTTTGGATACTTCTGATTCTGTAATATATATAGATTCTTTTAATCTGAGTTTTTTTCCAGGAGCAAGAATTGGATATATGGTTGCACCTGATAATGTGATTCAAACATATAGTAAAATTATCAATAAAGATCAGCTTTTTCTCAATAGTATGAGTCAATATTTGTGGGCACGTTTTTATGAGAAAGGATATTATACAAAATATCAAAGATTTCTTATTGATTTTTATAGAAAAAAAAGAGATTTAATGAGGGAGGAGCTATCTAAAATTCCAGGAATTTTATTTGAAGTGCCTCAGGGAGGACTTGTGTATTGGATAAAACTTCCAGAGTATTTGAATGACAGACAGATAGCTAGTGCTGCTGAACGCAAAGGATTGTTCTTAATGCCAGGACACACATTTTTTGTAGAGGGAGGAAGAGGAGATTCTTATTTATGGTTATCTTTTTCTTCAGTTTCAGATGAACAGATAGTGAAAGGGTGTTCTATTCTTAGAAATATTATAGAAGCTTATAGTATATAGATATATGTACCAATTCATAAAATGGTACATAGCATAAAATGAATATGGTACTTTATTACTTTATATTTTTGTGGGTATAATACAAAAAACATGTGTTTTGTATTATATCCATATTTTTTTATGAAAATTTAAAAGGTTAAATAAAAAGGAGAGGAAATAAATTATGGAAGGAATATATCAATCTGCAATTGAAAGACTGAAGGAGGAAATAAAAAAACAGCTTCCAGAAATTGAAGCCAATGGAGAATGGCTTTGGCATCATCCTGAAACTGGGTTTAAAGAGATAGAAACTCAAAAACATTGTTTGGAGATTTTGAAGAAACATGGGTTTGAGGCAGTGACATGGGATGATGTTACGGGATTTACCTGTACATATGACACTAAAAAACCTGGACCATGTATTGCAATTATGGGAGAAATGGATTCATTAATCTGTTATACACATCCAGATAGTAATTCTGAAACTGGAGCAGCACATGCCTGTGGGCATTCAGTTCAAGTGGCTTCAGCAATGGGAGCATTTTTTGCCCTTGTAGAAAGTAAAGTTATAGATGATTTTGGTGGAAAAGTAATGCTTGTAGGAGTTCCAGCAGAGGAGTGTCTGGAAACAGAGTGGAGAATGCAGGAGATAAAAAAGGGGCGTCTTCATTTTCTAGGAGGAAAGGCAGAACTTTTATGCAGAGGTGCTTTTGAAGGAGTAGATGTTGTACTTTCAATGCATGCTGGTTTTAGAAATGATGGGACAATTTCTATTGTTGGTTCCCATAATGGATTCACTTCTAAAAATGTAACTTTTAAAGGTCGTTCTGCCCATGCAGCAGCAGATCCTAAAAATGGAATCAATGCATTGTATATGGCAAATATAGCTTTGAATGCTCTGAATGCCTTGAGAGAAACATTTTCTGATAATGAAACTGTAAGAGTTCATCCAATTATTACAAAGGGTGGTACAGTAGTAAATGCTATTCCAGAAGAAGTTTGTGTGGAATGTCAATGTAGAGCTAAAAATATGGAAACAGTATTGAGTATTTCAAAGCAATTTGATAACGCTATGGGAGCTGGAGCATATGCTTTTGGAGGAAAAGTAGTCATTGATACACAATTAGGTTATCTGCCATATCGTCCAGTAAAAGAATTGGATCAGGTAGCTATGCAAGTGGCAGATGATATTCTTGGAAAGGGGAAATGGGAGCAAGAAGGACATAATTGCGGCTCTACAGACCTTGGAGATTTGAATGAAGTAATTCCAGGAATACAAGTATTTGTTAACTATACTCATGGAGTACACCATGCAGCTGACTATAGGATTGCAGATAGAAAAATTTATGAAATTTCTCCTTTATTTCTTGCAGTTATGACATGTAAGTTACTGGATAATAATGGAGAATTGGCAAAGAAAGTAAAAGAGGCACACAAACCTCTATTTGCAAATGCTCAAGGTTATTGCAACTATGTAAAAGCTTTAGCTACAAAAGAAATATTACCATAAATATATATTAAATAAAAAATAGACGAGGTGAAAGATATTATGGAAACTCCATCTTTAAAGAAAAATTTACCACTTTTAATTGTATTAACATTGTCAGGTTCATTTATTTGTTCTTTGCCATGGCTGCGTTCTTATTATTATGGTCCATTTATGAAGGCATTTGGAATGACAAATACTCAGATGGGACTGTGTGGAACAGCTCTTGGGGTAGGAGGAATTGCTGCCTATCTATTTGGGGGAATTGTTTGTGATTATATATCTATTAAAAAGCTAATACCAGCTGCTATGATATCAACTGGTGGACTTGGGGTTTTAATGTTGTTTAATCTTTCTCCAATATTTATGATTATTATTCATGGATTTTTTGCAATCACTTGCTTGATGTTGTTTTTTCCAGCTCAAACAAAAGCAGTAAGAGCACTTGCTTCTTCTAATGAGCAGGGAAAAGCTTTTGGAATCTTTGAAGGAGGACGTGGAATCTCTAATGCTATTTATCTGGCAATTGCAGCATTGATTTTTGCTCAGATGACAGTTATAAAAAATGAAAGTTTTGGAGTAAAAGGAATTATCTTATTTTATTCTTGTATGACAATTCTATTAGGATTATTGGATATATTTTTCCTACGTAATATCAATGATGGCGAAAAGAGTGATAGTAGCAATAGTGTTAATTTCAAAATGCTTGCAGCACCTTTAAAAATGCCAGCAGTATGGCTGATGATTGGTATAATTTTTGCTACATTGACATTAAGTACTGGGTACTACTATATCTCTCCTTATGCAAATGAAGTATTCAGCACTAGTGCACTTTTAGGAGTAATTCTTACTTCATCTTCTCAATATATTCGTCCTTTTGCCTCTATGGGAGCAGGGATATTGGGAGATAAAATCAACAATTCGAGAGTTATGCTTTTTGGACAATTTGGTTTAGCAGCAGGTCTTGTTATTCTTCTTGCAGCACCTGCCAGCTTAGGAATACTTCCAGTGGTTATTGCCAGTCTGATGATTTTTTTCTCTATGTATACATGTGTGACTATGCACTTTGCAATCATGGATGAAGAATATTTTCCAAAAGAGTGTATGGGAACTGCAATAGGGTTGATTTGTGCTATTGGGTATCTTCCTGAAGCTACTTCTCCATTTGTTGCAGGAGTGTTACTAGATAAGTTTCCAGGGGTTGCTGGCTATCGTTTATTCTTTGTTTATATGTTTATAGTAACAATTATTGGAATAGTTTTAACTTTAATTTGGCTTCGTAGAACAAAAATAAGACGTGCTGAGATTTTAAATAATCTAAAAAAATAGAAAAACAGGGGTGGGATATATGGTGAAAGGTATAATAGAACTTACAAAAAGATATAATAGTTTTTTTATTGGTGTACTAATCTGCTGTATAGTAGCAGAATTAATTGGACCTATAAAAATTTCATTGGGAAAATTTACAGTCACCTTTCTTCCACTGTTGTATGCAATGGTTTTTATGCTGATTCTCTATCTTGTAAAACCAATTAGAGGAATTAATAGTAATTGTGTATCAGCTGCTTCTAAACTTTTAGCTATGGGAGTTGTATTTGCTATGGCAAAACTTGGTATTTCTGGAGGAGCCTCTATTGAACAAATGATTAGTGCCAGTCCAGTTTTAATTCTTCAAAATCTCGGGAATATGGGAACAGTAATATTTGCACTTCCTATTGCTCTTCTTTTAGGAATGAAAAGGGAAGCTGTAGGAATGACTTATGCTTTGAGTAGGGAACCTAATGTAGCTTTGATTGCTGACAAGTATGGAAGTGAATCAGATGAATTTAAAGGGGTTATGATATGCTATATTGTAGGTACTGTATTTGGAAGTATATTTATGAGTATTATACCGCCCATTCTTATCACATTGGGAATTTTCAGCCCAGAATCAGCAGCTATGGCTGTTGGAGTAGGAAGTTCTTCCATGATGGCTTCAGGACTGGCAGGAGTAATTCAAGCTTCACCAAATAGTGATCCAGATACTTTGATAGCTTTTGCTACCATTAGTAATGTAATATCATCTGCTATTACTGTTTATCTCGGAGTATTTTTGACATTACCTCTTAGTAATTTAATCTATCGAGTAGTGAGAAAAAAGAAGGAGGAAAACTAAAATGGAAAAGATTGAAAGGATAAAAAATCGAAGTAAAGAATGGATAGTTACTCTTTTGGTAGTAGTTTTTATGACTATGGTATGTAATATTATTGGGTATGGTGGCAATCTAATAGAGTCTATTCCCGGAATATTGATTTTATGTACAATTAGTTTTTTAGGATTAATAACAAAAGAGTTGATCCCATGTGAGAGCCTCCCAGCTGTAACCTATATTGGAATTATAGGATTACTTATTGCAATGCCTGTATCTCCTGTTTCTAAGTCAGTTATCTATTGGACAAATAAGATTGATTTAATGGCTTCTATTACTCCAATTTTGGCATATGCTGGAGTTCTTCTTGGAAAAGACTGGAAAGAATTTTTACAAATTGGCTGGAAAGGTATTTTAGTATCTATGCTGACAATCTTTGGAACATTCTTTTTATCTGGCTGGATTGCAGAGATGCTTAAAGGAATTCTTCTTTAAAAAATATTTTATCCATTTACTTCTTTAAAATTAAAAATATCGTTTCACTGCTTTTGTTGTATAAAAATAAAAGTGAAATAAAAACTTTAATGAAGATATAGATGAAAAATATTTATTGATTTTACATAAGAGATTCGTTATATTAATTTGAGAGATTATATGTTTGATTTACATGTATGTCTCCTTTGAATAATTTGTATGATAGCTATATTATACGAAAAAAGAGAGCTGAGTAAACATTTTTTTAAATGTTACTCAGCTTTTTTGTTAACAAAGCTATTTTAAATTTGCAACTGCTTCTTTTTATCTTTAAATTATTTTGTTAAAAACCAAAAAAAGCATTGAAAAATTTAATTTAAAATAGTATTATTATAATAACATGTATAATTTTCAAGTTTAAAGACAAGTTTTTGAAAAATAAATACGAAATAAAAATACTCATCTTGACATTCTAAAATCTAAACTTCTTTAATAAAATTCTCAAGCTAAAAAATATAAAACTATTAGTAATTAGGGAGCAAAAATGGCGAGAAATAAAAAATTTACGAAATCTATATTTTTCATTTTATTATGTGCAGCATGCTTAGTGTCGATAAATTCCATAATTCAAATCCAAAAATATGGACACTGGATTAACTATCTTGGAATAGTAAGAGGAGCATCTCAAAGAGCATTTAAATTAGAAATAACTCATAAGGGAAGTGATGAATTACTTCAATACCTTGATGATATTTTATATGACCTTTCAACAGGCAAAGGAAAATACAAACTTCCTCATGTAGAAAAAGACAGTGTTTATACAGAAAATCTAAAAGAACTGGACGCTAAATGGAAAGAAATTAAACAGGAAATCTTTGATGTAAGAAATGGAAAAGATTCAGCAGTTCTATTAAAGGAAAGTGAAGATTTTTTTGAGATGGCTAACAATACTGTTTTTGCAGGGGAAAAGTATGCAAGAAAGCAAGCAACAAATTTAACTCTCTTGATTATATTCTTATCAGTATCTTCATTGATCACATGGCTGGTTGTTTTTATAATGCAGTCTAAAAATCAAAGCTCCCTAGAAAAAATGAATGAAAAGTTAAAAGATATGATATATAAAGATGAATTGACAGGAGATGGGAATTTAAAAAAATTTAAGCTAGATGCAGAGAGGTTAATAAAAGAAAATCCAGAAACTAAATTTGCCATTTTTTATTTGGATTTTGAAAATTTTAAATACTGTAATGATGTATTGGGATATAAGTTTGGAGATTACATATTAAAAGAATATAATAAATTTTTAAAAGAAGATATCGGAGATAAAGAAACATACGGACGTGTTTCTGCTGATAGATTTGTTGTAATGAGAAAGTATAAAGATAAATCTGAGCTTATAGAACGTCAAAAAAATGTTGATGAAAAATTGAAAGAGGTTGTAAAAAGAAGCAATGAACGTTACAATGCTTTTATATATTATGGAATATGCTGTCTTGAAGATGTAAATGAGAAAATAGAAGTAACTGAATTAATAGACAGAGCTAACTTTGCTCAGAAAACAATAAAAGGACAAGTAATCAATTTTTCTTTTTACAATAAAAGCATAAGAGATAAAATGTGGGAAGAAAATTATATAAGAGATAATATTCAAAAAGCTATTACAAATGAAGAGTTTATAATTTATTTTCAGCCTAAAATAGAATTAAAAGGGAATAAGATAGAAAATGCAGAGGCCTTAGTAAGATGGAAAAATGAATTGGGAAATCTAGTGCCTCCAGGACTATTTATTCCAGTACTTGAAAAAAAATTATTAATAAGCGTTTTAGATTAGTATGTTTTTGAAAAAACTTGTCAGTGGATAAGAAAGCAGATGGATAAATTTAAAAGATTGGTTCCTATTTCTGTAAATATATCTAAAATGCAGTTTTACAGTCTGGATTTTATAGCAGTATACAGTAAAATAAAAAAGAAATATAATATTCCTGATGGAATGCTGATAATAGAATTTACAGAATCAGCTATATTTAATGATATAAAAAGAGTAAAAGAGATAATAGAAGAACTTCATTTAAATGGATTTTTATGTGCAATAGATGATTTTGGAAATGGTTATTCATCTTTAAATGCTTTAAAAGATATGAAAGTGGATATTCTTAAAATGGACGCTGTATTCTTTAACGATAGTGAAGATAAAGAGAGAGAAAAAATAATTATAAAAGGAATAATACAATTAGCAAAGAATCTTAATATGAAAATTGTAGCTGAGGGAATAGAAGAGCAGGAACAGGTAAGCTTTTTAAGGGAAGCTGGGTGTGACAGAATACAAGGATATGTATTTTATAAACCTATGCCTATAGAAGATTTTGAAAAAATAGAAAATATAAATTGGATAGAATGGAATAAATAATAGAAGAGGATAAGTAGAAAGATTTTTTACTTATCCTCTTTTTTTGTAGATTATTTATTTCTTAAAAGAGCCTCTATTTTAATAGGAAGTCCAAAAAGATTGATAAATCCTTCAGCATCTTTTTGATTATATACAGTATCCTCATCAAATGTAGAGAATTCTTCAGAGTATAGAGAATATTTAGAATCCATACCATTTAACAGAATATTTCCTTTGTAAAGTTTAAGATTTACAGTTCCAGTTATAAATTCCTGAGTTTCTTCTACAAAAGCTGATAGAGCCTTTCTATATCTAGTAAACCATTGACCATTGTATATTAATTTTGCCATATCATTAGACAGCTTCATTTTTGCCTGAAGAGATTCTCTGTCCATACATAATCTTTCAAGTTCTTCATGTGCAAAATAAAGTATAGTTCCACCAGGAGTTTCATATACTCCACGAGATTTCATTCCAACCAGACGGTTTTCAACAAGGTCTATAACTCCCACTCCATGCTTTGCTCCTATTTCGTTTAAAGAGTTTATAATATCAAGAGCTGACATAGATTTTCCATTAAGTTTTACAGGAACCCCCTTTTCAAAATCTATAGATATGCACTCAGGAGTATCACTTGTTTTCTCCAGAGGGAGTACCCACTGCAATACATGATTGTAGTCAGGAGCGTTGTGAGGGCTTTCAAGTTCGAGTCCTTCATGGCTTATATGAAATAGATTTTCATCTCTACTGTAAGAAGTATTTTCTTTAAATGGAAGTTCTATTCCATGAGATTTCAAATATTCAATTTCCTGTTTACGAGATTTGATATCCCAGATACGCCAAGGGGCAATAACTTTCATATTAGGTGCAAGAGCTTTGATACCTAATTCAAATCTTACTTGGTCGTTACCTTTTCCAGTAGCTCCATGAACTATGTAAGAAGCACCTTCCTGCTGAGCAATTTCAACAAGAGCCTTAGCTATTACAGGTCTGGCTATAGATGTTCCTAACAGATATGTTCCTTCATATTTAGCTCCTGATTTAAGCATAGGAATTATGAAATCATTAACTAATTCCTCTTTTTTATCAGCAGCATAGAATTTTGAAGCCCCTATCTGTAAAGCTTTTTTCTCAACAGCTGCAAAATCATCTTTTTGTCCAACATCTACTGCCACAGCTATAACATCAAAATCATAATTTTCCTTTAACCATGGAATGATAACTGAGGTATCTAATCCTCCTGAATATGCTAAAACCACTTTCTCTTTCATTTTTATTCCTCCCTTAAGTTTTAAAATAATCTATTTATAATCTTTTAGTTATATTCAAATTTTATTTATCTCCAAAATATTTTTGAATAAGTTTATCATAAGTTCCGTTTTCATTAAGTGTCTTTAGAGCCTTGTCTATATTATCAGCAAGAGCTTTGTTGTCTTTTCCAACAGCTATTGCATATTCTTCTTTAGATACATCAGTGTTGATAAGTCCAAGTTCCTTATTTTGTTTAGCATAGTTTTTAGCTGGTTCAGAGTCTAAAACTACTGCATCTACTTTTTTAGCTTTAAGAGCCATTATAGCTTCTGCTGCTCCATTGTATCTCTGAACTTTAACTCCATCTATTGCACTTACAGCAATGTCCCCTGTATATCCGAGAATAACTCCAACATTGTGACCAGCAAGTTTATCAAAAGATTCAACTACTGGATTTTCTTTGTTTATCAGAATCATTTGATTAGATGTATAATAAGTTTCCGAGAAGTTGACGAATTTTTTTCTCTCCTCTGTAGCTGTCATTCCAGCTATGATTACATCTAGTTTTTTAGCCTGAAGAGCTGGAAGCAGTCCATCAAAAGCTATATTTTTCCACTCAATTTCTTTTCCCATTAGCTTGGCAATTTCCTCCATAAGCTCCACATCAAATCCAACTATTTTTCCATCTTCAAGATATTCAAACGGCTGAAATTCAGCATTAGTCCCAACATAAAGAACTTTGTTTTCTTTAGCAAAGCTTACACTTCCAACAATCCCCATAAGTAATAACATAACTGCACAAAATAATTTTTTCATAATTTTTTCCTCCCTTTAATCTTTTAATATATTTAAAATAAATGTTTTGGCTAAATTTGAGTATAAAAAAAACAGACCAGCAAATTTTTTAATGCTGATCTGTTGATATTTTAAAATATAAAATACACAGTGATATGGCTGATGCTTCTTTGAATAGAAATATAGCTCATACCTTTAGTATAAATTGAATTTTATTAATCTTCAAAATATTTTCAGGAAATAAACTATTACCTATGCCTCAAAAAAACATCTTTTTTAGAATAAGCCATAATGTTATCAGATTCATTAAAAAAGATAGAATATGCATTTGTAGTATATTTCCTGTTCCTCAATTTTAATGCCTTCAACATGATGACCCTCCTTTTTTATTTTTTAATAAGCTAATAATATCACAACATATTTTTGAAGTCAATCTTTTTTTAAAAAAGATTTTTTGAAAAATTATTTTTATTATTTGATAACTTTATCCTTTTTCATTTCAATTTGAAGTTTCTCTGCAAGTTTTAAATAGTTGTCCCATGCAGTATTACGGATAGTGAATCCTGATTTTTTATAATCTCCAGTTTCTTCAGTTGCAGGAAGCCCTGTAAGATCAAGCATATTTTGAGTAGCTACAACTTTATCATTAAGTTCATCCATTTGGATATTGAATCCAATACGTGAATCTTCATCAAAATCTACACTTTCATATTTTGATTGTCTGTAGTATTGTTTTTGTCTAGGAAGTTTGATATCTTCAGGAGAATCTGCAAAGATTTCATCATATCTGCAAGAAATGATTTTTCCATCTTCAACAACAACTTTTAATCTTCCAGTGATTCCTTTTCCAAGATCTTCAGCTATACTGTAGAATTTAGCTTTAGAAGGTTTTTCAGTTGCTGGAGCAAGTTCAGCAGCTAATGGAACCATAGATTGCTGAATACTGTTAGAAGCTCCTGCTACTGTATCAAAATCTCCAGTTAATCTTTGTTCATCCATCATTTGTTTTTCAGCTTTTAAAACTCCCTGAATCCAAGCAGCTCCTTTAGCTTCTCCCATTTTGAAGTTGTAAGAAGACATACGCTTTGAAACGTTTTGGAAGTAACGGTTGTAGTAGTTAGGTCTAGTCATTTCGTTAAATTCAACTAAAACAATTTTTCCATCTTTTTTTACAACTTCTAAAGTTCCAAGATGTCCTTGACGGAATCTTTTTTCATTTTTGTAGTAATCCCCTTTGATGATACCTAATTGAGGCTGTACACTCCACTCAAGAACTGGTTTTTCCTTTTTAGGTGTTTCTGCAAAACTTGCACAGCTGATGATAAGTGCAGCAGCAATAATAATTTTTTTCATAGATTTTCCCCCTTGTTAAAGTTTTAATACCTTAAAATTATACTATATTTTACAGATATTTTGAATACTTTTTTAATATAATAAAGTTAAATTTTAATCTTCCATCCAAGAATCTATCATTGCTTTAACTGAACGATTCATTTCAGACATAAAATCAGAAGTTATTTTTCTTTTATACATATGGATAGCTTGATTGTGGCATCCTGGAAGGAACACAGGAGAGTCTTTTTCAGCTATTTCCTTATCCATAGCTTTGAATTCTTCCACAGAAGGTTTTCTGTAACTATTTTTATGAACAATCATATCTCTAGTAAAATATCTTCTTCTCATTGTTCTGTTTTTTTGCTGTTCAGTAGGATATCCAATACACAACATAGTAATAGGCAGAGTATATTTAGGAAGATTAAAAAGTTCTTTGTGTATTTCAAAATTTTCCATGATATCACCAATATAGCAGCTTCCAAGTCCAAGATCTTCAGCAGCAAGGACAGTGGTTTGAGCAGCTATCAGAGCATCATTGATGGCAAGGAACATATCCCCTTCCTTTGGAATATATTCTTCAAAGTTATTTTCTTTATTAAAATCTTTTACTCCAGAGACTTCTATGTAATCCATCCATCTTTGAAAATCAGCTAGAAATAAAAGGAGAAGAGGAGCTTTTCCAATCATTCCCTGATTGTCGCAAGTTTTCACAAGCTTATCTTTAATAGACTGATCATCTATTTCAATAATAGAATACATCATCATATTACCAGCAGTGGGAGCTTGAAAAGCTGCTGCTAGTATTTTATCTTTTACTTCTATCGGAATTTCTTTTTTCTCATACACTCTTACTGATTTTCTTTTCATGATAAGATCTAAACAATTCATAAAATACCTCCCAAGATAAGAATATTCTTAAAAATAGTATACTATGTATTTTTAAGAATTAAAATATTTTCTTATTTAATTTTCTATCCAGTAACGTTGTTCAACAATTCCATTAACAATAATCTCGTTTTCTAAAACTCCACCATTATTAATAATACTTTTGGCTGAACCTATATTTTTTTATCACAAACCATCAATACTTTATGTATTCCAAGTTTTTTACATTCTTCAAGTGCCAAACTGATCATTTTTGTAGCTATTCCTTTTCTTCTTTCTGAGGGGCGAACTCCATCTCCAATATGTCCTCCATTGAGCAAAAGATTTTGATTTAAGCAGTGTCTGATATTTATTGCTCCAACGAGTATATTTCTATCAATATCTAAACAAAAGAAAGTGGAAGTTGGTACAAATCCAGCAATCCCAGTTGGTAATTCTAAATTAATTACATAATTTGTAAAATCATGATAGTCTGTTTTGACAATTGCATATGGAACAATTTTTTCTCCAGCAGCATACCATTCTTCCATCATATTGTTTAGCTGCTCTTTATATATTTCATTCATTTTTATTAATTTTAGATTCATTTGTATCTCTCCCTGTATATATATTATTCTAAAAATATATAAGACTACTATAAATAGCCAGCAGACTTTTTAAACAGCTAAGCTTTGCAGATAAAATAACTTATTTCATAAGTCAGAGTGCAGGAAGTAAAAGAGCGTATTTTGCTTATACTTGTCTTTTGAAATCCTGTAACACCAGTATTTTTCAAATGTCTTAATGCTTCTAAAGGACTGTTGAATTTAAGAACTATCGTTTCTTTCTTGAAGTTTATATTTTTGAATTTTTCTTTTAATATCTTATTAATTTCACTGTTTTCTAAATAATTTAATGAGATATTAAAGTGATCATTTATCTCTTTTAAATTTCCCTTTGTGTAAATAGAAAAAGCCAAATTATTACTTGAGCTGGAAATATGATCTATCAATTTTTTGAAAGAAGTTACCCACTGAAAAGCTGAACTTGAAATTATGATATCAGCTTTTGGAATAGGAATATTTTCAATATCCCCTTGGATAAAATCGTCATAATCTAAGTTTGATAGATATTCCCTTACATCAAAAAAATCATTAAGAATGAGAGAAGCAGGGGTATTCCTAGAAAGAAATTCCCTTGTAAATATTCCAGTTCCACACCCAAGTTCAATGACTTTGTTCATATTTTCAGATAGAGAAATATCATTTTTTATATATTCAGCTAAATTAGCAGCTGCTTTTTTTTGAACTATTGCATTTTTATCATAAGTACTAAAATTTTTGTCAAAAGTCATGTTATTCTCCAATCAAAATATCCCAGTTTTTTATTATAGAAAATGGATAATGTCCACAAGGTATTTCAGTAATGATAGTTCCATTAGCTTCAAAATATTTTTTTTGTCTTGAGGCAGGAATTATTTTATCCTTTTCTCCAATAAAAGCATGAGTAAATACATTTTTTTGTGGAACATAATTATCTTTAAAATATTGCAATTCATCTTTTATATCCTGAAAAACTTTTTCTGATGGAGAAAAGGTACTGTCAATACCCATATTTCCATAGAACTTCTGCAAAGTATCAGGAGTAAGAGTATTAAGAGTAAGATCAAACACTCCTTGAGAAATTCCATTTTTTCCAATCATTTCTGAAGAACCATTTAATGAGATTATTTTTTTACACTTTATATTTTTTTCTGTTAGATATTTAGCAAGATAATAACTTCCAAAAGACCAACCGATAGGAATAATTTCATCATATTGCTGAAAAATATTATCATCAAGGTCATATGGAAAATTTAATACTTTTAAAATATATTCAGCAGGAACTTCTATGTGAGAAATAATATTTTCATCCATTCCCCAACCGTTAAAAAATAGTATCAATTTCATATTTTAACTCCTTTACAAATCTTGAGATATCTTCTTTTGAAAGAGAAGGATTCAAACCTATTCTAAATCTAGCTGTTCCTTTGGGAACTGTGGGTTCTTTCACTCCATAAAGCAGAAATCCTTTTTTTCTCATATTGTCAGATATTTTTATAATTTTTGAGTTGTCTCCTATTATTATACTGATTATATGAGTTGAAGATATAGTTTCTATATGATTTTCTTTCAAAAGAGCGAAAGTATATTCTTTTATTTCCTGAAGTTTTTTCATTTTATCTTTAAAGTCTGGAATTTTTTTCAATATAAAAAGATTCCACATATGATTAACAGGTGGAAGAGCAGTGCTGTATATAAATTTTCTACTTTTATTAATTATGTAATCTTTTGATAATTGAGAGCAGATAACATATGCTCCTACAGAGCCTCCACCTTTTCCTAAGGGAATCACAAGGAAGTCAATCTCATTAACAATATCAAGTTCTTTAGCTATTCCATAACCATAAACTCCATAAGAGTGAGCTTCATCTATCATAAGATCAAAGTTATATATTTTTTTTAATTGAATAAGTTTTTCAAGATTAGCCATATCTCCATCCATACTGTAGACTGTTTCTGACACTACAAGAATATCATCATAGCTGTCTCTGTATTTTATAAGAAGTTTTTCAAGATTTTCCATATCCAAGTGTTTATATCTCATAAAAACAGCTTCACTATTAAGAATACCATCATAAATACTGGCATGATTTAATCTGTCAGTGAGTATTAATGATTTTTTATTATAAAAAGTTTCTATTATAGAGGAATTAGCATCAAACCCAGAATTAAATAATATAGCTGAATTTTTATAAATGTTTTCAAGCTCTTTTTCCAACTGCATAACCTCAGAATATGAACCATCTATTAGTCTGGAAGAACTTGAAGAAAGTTTTGGGGTGTATTTAGAGTAAAATTCATTTAATAGATCTTTATCATTTGCAATTCCTAAATAATCATTAGATGAAAGGTTTATAAGGGAATTATCACATTCCTTTAATTTTCTAAAATTGTTAGTAGATTTAAGATCACAAAGTTCTTTTATTAAAATTTCTTTTTTCATTAAAATTCACCATCTTTATTTAAAGTATATACAATCATAGCACTAAAAAAGCAATATTTCAATTCACAAAATAGAATGAATAAAATTTCAATATAGATAAATTTTCCTAAATGGTATAAAATAATAAGAGCGATTACGTGAAATATTTGGAGGGATTTAAGTGAAACATAAGAGAACGAAGCAACAGGTATGGTTTATCAGAAAGGTACTATTTTCAATATTTTGTTATATAGTATTTCTGGTTGCAACAGTGGACATTACTAAAGGTATGTCTTTGGGAGAGCAATCATTGCCAGAAGAAAAAGCAGTATTAGAGCAAAAACTGGAAGATGATAAAAAAACAACAGAAGAAACAGAAAAAATAGAAGAAACATCAACAGTAAAAGATGATGATGTTCAAGAAAAAACTTCTGAAATAATAAATGACAAATATAAATATGCCAAGGGGAATATAAGAGTTTTTAAAGAAGCCAAAATAACGCCTAAAGCAGAAGATAATTTAAAAATAGGAACAAGATTAGAAGTTATTGAGGAGAAAAAAGTTGAAATAGTAAAAGAAAAAACTGTAAAAAAACCAGATGGGAAAACAGAGGTTCAAAAAACTACTACTGTTGAAAATTGGGAAAAAATATCATATCAAAAAAATAGAGAGAAGAGAACTGGTTGGATAAAAAGCAAGCAGTTGGTAGACAGTCTTGGGGCGACTCTTCCTAAGGAATGGAAGAATCTTGATTTTTCTCCAATAGAGAAAAAAAATTATCCTGAGAATAAAAGAAGAGAAGTAAGGGGAATATATGTAACAAGCAGTTCAGCTTCATTGACAAAAAGAGTAGATGATCTTATAGCTCTATCTAAGAGAACTAAGATTAATGCTTTTGTAATAGATGTAAAAGAGGATGATGGAACACTTTTATTTAAAATGAAAGCAGGAGAAAAATATAATCCAAATGCTAACAGAAGATCTCCAATAAAAGATATTGATAAATTTATGAAAAAAATGAAAGATAATAATATTTATACTATAGCAAGAGTAGTATCTTTTAAGGATCCTACTTATGCAAAAGCTAATCCAGATAAAGCTATTATTACTAAATCTACTGGGAAACCTTTTACAAATAGCGACGGAGTTATATGGGTATCTCCTCATGACAGATATCTATGGGAATACAATATAGCAGTAGCTAAAGAAGCTGCTCTTGCAGGATTCGATGAAATACAGTTTGATTATGTAAGATTTCCAGCTTCCAATGGTGGAAAGCTCGACAAAGACCTTGATTATAGAAATCCTAACAAAGAATCAAAACCTGAAACTATACAAAAATATCTTCAGTATGCAAGAAAAGAATTAGAACCTTTAGGAGTATATATTGCAGCTGATGTATATGGTCAGGTGGGAAGCCTTCCAGATGATATGGCTCTTGGACAGCACTGGGAGTCTGTAAGTAATGTGGTTGATTATATCTGTCCAATGATATATCCAAGCCACTATGGAAAAGGAGTTTATGGACTTCCTGTTCCAGATGCTGAACCATATAAAACTGTATATCGTTCAACTCAGGATTCAATGAACAGAAATGCCAATATAGATACACCAGCTATGATTAGACCATGGATACAGGCTTTTACTGCCAGATGGGTAAAGGGATATATAACTTATGGACCTGAGCAAATAGAATTACAGGTAAAAGCTCTAAAAGATTTAGGAATAAATGAATATATTTTATGGAGTCCTACAAATAGATACAGAATAGAAAAAAATCCACCTTCAGATAAAAAAGCAGAGCCTGTAAAAGAAAAAGAGGCAACTAAAAAAGCAACTGAGGTAAAGAAAACTGAGGAAGTGAAAAAGCCATAAATAGAAAAATTAATAAAAGTGTTTGAATATTGAATAAGATATGTTATAATAAAGGATAGTTCTGTGTAGGAGTTGATATTTTGGAAGGTATAATTAATGTGAATAAACCTAGCGGAATAACTTCTTTTGATGTCGTAAGAAAATTGAGAAGAATTCTGCATGAAAGAAAAATAGGTCATACAGGAACTTTAGATCCTTTAGCCCAAGGTGTTTTAGTCGTATGTATAGGCAAAGCAACAAAAATGGTTCAGGATATAGAGGGATATGAAAAGACTTATACAGCAGGATTTGAACTTGGATATAGAACAGATACCTATGATACAGAGGGGCAGGTAATAGAAAAAAGAGAAGTCAATGATATTACTTTGGATAAACTTCAAGAGGTATTGAAAAATTTCATTGGAGAAATAGAACAGATACCACCTATGTATTCAGCTTTAAAGGTAGATGGAAAAAAGCTTTATGAATTGGCAAGACAGGGAATAGAAATTGAAAGAAAAGCCAGATTAATAGAGATAAAGTCTATAGATATCATAGAATTTGATGGAGTAAAAGGAAAAATCAGATGTGATGTTTCAAAAGGAACATATATCCGTTCATTGATAGATGATATAGGAAAAGCTTTAGGAACTCTTGCTACAATGACATCTTTAGTGAGAGAAAAAGTGGGAAGTTCAAGTATCAAAAATTCTTATACACTGGAAGAGATAGAAGCTATGTCTCTTGAAGAAAAGCTAGATTTTTTATGCAGTGTAGAAGATTTCTTTAAATATCCTAAAATAACATTGGAAGGAGAAAAGAATATGGTTCTTTTCCTCAATGGTAATACAGTAAGATTCACAGCTGCTGATGGTAGATATAGGATATATGATGATGCTGGAAAATTTTTAGGATTATGTAATGTAAGTAATAATTTATTAAAGGGATATAAATATTTTTAATTCCCGTAAGGAAGGTTGAAGAATGAAAATCAAAAACATAGCAATAATTGCCCATGTTGACCACGGAAAAACAACACTAGTAGACTGTCTTTTAAGACAGGCAGGAGTATTTGGGAGCCACGAACTTGAAAAAGTAGAAGAAAGAGTAATGGACTCAAATGACATTGAAAAAGAAAGAGGAATAACTATTTTCTCTAAAAATGCATCTGTACAGTATAAGGACTATAAAATTAATATAGTTGATACTCCAGGCCATGCTGACTTTGGAGGAGAGGTACAAAGAATCATGAAAATGGTTGAATCAGTTGTACTATTAGTTGACGCTTTTGAAGGACCTATGCCTCAGACTAAATATGTTTTGAAAAAAGCATTAGAGCAAGGACATAGACCGATAGTTGTAGTTAATAAAGTAGATAAACCAAATGCAAGACCAGAAGAGGTATTGTACATGGTTTACGATCTTTTCATAGAATTAAATGCAAATGATCTTCAATTAGATTTCCCAGTAGTATATGCTTCTGGAAAAGGTGGATTTGCTAAAAAAGAACTTACTGATGTAAGTGATGATATGACTCCATTATTTGAAACTATTCTTGATCATGTTGATGATCCAGAGGGAGATCCTGAAAAACCAATGCAGTTCCTTATTACTAATATAGCTTATGACAACTATGTTGGAAAATTAGCTGTAGGAAGAATACATAACGGAATTGTAAGAAGAAATCAGGAAGTTATGTTAATAAAAAGAGATGGAAAAATGGTTAAGGGTAAAATTTCAGTTCTTTATGGATATGAAGGATTGAAAAGAACTGAGGTTCAAGAAGCCCAAGCTGGAGATATAGTTTGTATAGCTGGTATAGATAATATCGATATCGGAGAAACATTTGCTGATGTAAATGATCCAGTAGCTTTACCACTTATCGATATAGATGAGCCAACTCTTGCAATGACATTCATGGTAAATGATTCGCCGTTTGCTGGAAAAGAAGGAAAATTTGTAACTTCTAGACATATATGGGAAAGACTGCAAAAAGAACTTCAAACAAATGTAAGTATGAGAGTAGAAGCAACTGACGCTCCAGATGCTTTCGTTGTAAAAGGAAGAGGAGAACTTCAACTTTCTATACTTCTTGAAAATATGAGAAGAGAAGGATTTGAAATACAGGTTTCAAAGCCAAGAGTTCTTATGAAAGAAGAAAATGGACAAAAAATGGAACCTATTGAAATGGCTCTTATTGATGTTGATGAATGTTATACAGGTGTAGTTATAGAAAAAATAGGAAGTAGAAAAGGGGAAATGGTATCTATGGTTCCTGGTGCTGATGGTTATACTCGTTTAGAGTTTAAAGTACCAGCAAGAGGACTTATAGGATTTAGAAATGAATTCCTTACAGATACCAAAGGAACTGGAATAATCAATCATTCATTCTTTAGCTTTGAATCTCATAAAGGAGAAATCCCTATGAGAACTAAAGGTGTTCTTATAGCAACTGAGCCAGGAGTAACAGTTCCATATGCTCTTAATAATATTCAAGACAGAGGAATACTTTTCCTTGATCCAGGTGTTCCTGTGTATGAAGGAATGATAGTTGGAGAACATAACAGAGAAAACGATCTTGTAGTAAATGTTTGCAAAACTAAAAAACTTACTAATATGAGAGCAGCAGGAACTGATGATGCAGTTAAATTAGCTACTCCTAGAAGATTCAGTTTAGAGCAGGCTCTTGATTATATAGCAGAGGATGAATTAGTTGAAGTAACTCCAACAAATATCAGATTGAGAAAGAAAGTCCTTAAAGAGGGAGAAAGAAGAAAATTTGAGAAGAGAAACGAAGATTAATTAAGAGAGGTAAAATATGAAAAAACTACTGACACTTTTCATAATATCTATCACAATTATTAGTTGCAGCAGTTTTGGAAACAAAAATATTCATGTACCTACATCAGAAGAGGTGCTGAATGCTGTGGAAACTGATAATACAATGCTTTTAAATAATTTTTTTGCATCAGATTTTCCAGTTGCATACAAAAATAAGGATGGAAAAAGTCTTTTAATAGTGGCATTGGAAAATGACAGTCAAAAGGTTTTAGATATGCTCCTTGTAAGAGGGGTAGATTTAGAAGAAACTTTTGAAGAGGGAAAGACCCCTATATTTTATGTAAGGAGTCTAAATGCTTTGGAACAAATGGTAAAAGCAGGAGCAGATATAAATAAAAAGAATAGTAGTGAAAAAACTTTATTAAGTTATTTCATAGAAAACAAACCTTTAAGTTATAGTAAATATATCACTGAGCATGGAGCAGATGTAAATGCTGTGGAAGAAAGTGGCTGGACCCCAGTATTTAGAGCAGCAGTTGGGAAGGATACTTCCCTTATAGATGCTATGAAAAATAGTGGAGGAGATTTTAATAAACAGGATTTAAAAGGAAATTTTCCAATATACTATGCTCAAGATGAAAAGATTCTATTAAAATTATTAGACCATACCAATTATAATTTGAATGCAGAAAATAAAAATGGAGAGAATATCTTAGGAGAAGTTTATCTGAGAGCAGTATCACACAACTATATTTCTGTAATAGAAAAACTTCTGGAAATGGGAGTGAATCCGAATTATATGTCCTATGGAGATAGTGCTTTATCAATAGCAAAAGATAATAGAAATGAATCTATGATAAAATTTTTAAATTCAAAAGGAATAAAATAAATAAAAAACACTGTCATTTATTTGATGGTGTTTTTTTGTATATACTTAATAATAAAAAATAAATATTGTTATGTAAATTTTTTAATATTATCTGGTGAATATAAAATTCTTTCTTGACATAATTCACTCGTTATGTAACAATAGTTGCATAACATATGTTTTAAATAAAAATTTAATGGGGAAGTGAATGTATATGCCGCCTAAAGCAAGAATAACCAAAAAGATGATTTTAGATACAGTTTTGGATATTACAAGAGAGGCAGGATTTGAAACTGTAAATGCAAGAAGAATTGCAAATAAACTACAATGTTCTACCAGACCAATTTTTACCTGTTATGATAATATGGATGAATTAAAAAATGAGTTTCTTATTTTTGCATATGAATATTACAATCAATATGTAACTAATTATCAAAATTCTGTAGATATCAGTCCTTATTTAATCCTTCCTCTCTCATATATTGAATTTGCTCAGGAAGAAACATATTTATTTAAGCTGCTGTTTATAAATGATATGGATTTGCAAATGTCAGATATAAAAGATTTCTACAAAGAAATTGATAATGAAAAAAGGGCAAAGGTTTTTTCAGAAACTATTGGAATAGAACAGGAATGTGCAAAAGTAATATTTTTGGATTTGTTTCTTTATACTCATGGAATAGCAGTATTAACAGCTATGAGAAAATTAACATTAGAGCGAAATAGTACTGAAAAAATGTTGATGAATATATTATCAGCTTTTATAAAACAAGAAAAACCAGATTGGAATTCAGCTATTTAATAATTAGTATGTGAGGAGGGGAAGATGAAAACAAATCAGTATTTAATTAATTTTTATAATAACTATGATGAAGATAATAGATTGGCATTAAGACATGGGTCAGTTGAGTTCCTTACGACTATGCATTATATTGAAAAGTATATAAAATCTGGTGATACTGTCCTTGAGATTGGTGCTGGAACAGGAAAGTATTCTCATACATTGGCACGTCAAGGGTATACTGTTGATGCAGTAGAGTTAGTAGAACATAATATAGAGATTTTTAATAAAAATACTGAATCAGATGAAAATATAACAATAACTCAAGGGAATGCTATGGATTTATCCTCTTTTTCAAATAATCAATATGATATTACACTGCTGTTAGGACCTTTGTATCATCTTTATAGTATTGAAGATAAGCGACAGGCTCTCAGTGAAGCAATTCGTGTAACAAAGCCAGGAGGAGTTATTTTTGCTGCATATGTCATATCTGATGGTTGTCTTCTTGATGAAGGATTTAAACGTGGTAATATAAATGTTGCTGAATATATTGAAAAAGGTTTAATTGATTCAGAAACATTTGCTGCTAAATCTCAGCCAAAGGATTTATTTGAACTTGTTCGTAAAGAAAATATTGATGAGTTGATGTCTGTATTTCCAGTATCTCGTCTGCATTATGTTGCTTCAGATGGGTGTGCCTTGTTCATGAGGGAGGCAGTTGATGCTATGGATGAGAAAACATTTGAACTTTACTTAAAATATCATTTTGCTACTTGTGAACGTGAAGATTTATTAGGAATTACAAGCCATATTATTGATATATTTAGAAAGCAATAATTTTTATAATAATTTTATTGAAAATCTACAGTTAGGATTAGAAATTATAATATATTAAAATTATAAATTTTTTCATTTTATATTATATCATTTCAAGAAATAATTTAATTTTTTAGAATATATTAAAATTTGTCAAAAAAAAGTGGAAATTCTTTAAATAAAATAGTAAAATATAAATTAACAAAGACTATTTACATAAAAGGAGGTGGTATTTAAAATGAAGATAAAAACAGGGATTGTGTATTATTTTATGGCATTTGTCTTTTTGTTTTTTACCTCAACTTTAAATATAAAGACCACTAGCCCTCCTTTGATAGTGAGAAGCACACAAGAAAATCTAATTCTTTTACATGAAAAACAACCAATTCAAAATTATGTCTCTGCAAATTTAACAGACAACAATAACACAGATGTAGCTGTATGGAAAGATTTCCTACCAGAAATCTTAATAGAAAGCAGCATTCAAGAAGAAAAAATAATCACTCATGAAAAAATTGAGAATAAACAGTATAAGAAACCTTTATACACCATACTTTCTCGGTATCGAGAAAGAGTATTGCGAATCTGATATATTCTTTCATTTTTAAATAACAATTATAAAAAATGGAGGAATAAAAATGTTAAGTGTAAAAGAGAAAATAGAATTGGAAGAATTAGAATTAATGAATAGTAAAATAGATGATGAGACAAATAAGGAAATTGAGGATGAATATGAGTATGACAATAGATTTGGAGCTACTCTATTATTGATATCATATTGTGCTATTGCCTTATTTATAGTTTTTAAAATAGCGGAACTTTTAGTGAAAAGATTTAGTTAATAAGGAGTAAAAGGGGATGGATTTAAAAAAAAAGTCGATAGCATTAATCATGGGGTTATTTTTATCAGTAGCAGTTTTTGCAAATGGAACTGCTTGTACACAATTTCATGCAAAAGAGCTATATAATGAGATGAAATTAAACGGACTTATAAGATATGATGTTTTTGTACAGGGTGTAGAAGGATTTAATAAGATTGATAAGAAAGAGAAAAATATTCTTACAATCGTGGATTTTTCTCGACCTTCAACAGAAGAAAGAATGTATGTTTTAGATTTAGAAAATAAAGAAATTCTTTTTAAATCCTATGTATCTCATGGGAAAAATACTGGAGATCTATATGCAGAAAATTTTTCCAATGTAGCAGAATCTAATAAGAGTTCTTTAGGATTTTATATGACAGAAGCACCATATAAGGGAAGTAATGGATACTCATTAAGACTTGCAGGATTAGAAAAAGGAATAAATGATAACGCTATGAAAAGAAATATAGTGGTACATGGTGCTGATTATGCTAATCCTGAAATGATAAAAACATCTGGAAGGCTGGGAAGAAGCTTTGGATGTTTTGCAGTCCCTGTGGATATGAATCATGAGATAATTGATGCTATTAAAGGAAGAAGCATCATATATGTTTATGCAGACAAATTAAAATTAACTAAAGAAAGATATGTAAGTTTAAATCTTTAAAAAATAAAACCTCTAGACTATTGATTTAGTTTAGAGGTTTTTTGTTTATATGAATATTTCAGGTTCAGCTCTTCTTATAAATTTTTCTTCTAAATCATGTTTATGAAAAAGAAAACTTTCATCAGTATAATATTTTGCATGTACAGGACATTTCTTTATACAGGCTCCACATTTCATACATATACCAGTAACCTTAGATACATCATCGTATTCAATGGAACCTAAAGGGCAGGCAGACACACATATTTTACAATCAGTGCAGTTATTATTTGTGAGAGGTTTAATCTTCCTCATATCAATAGGGTTATTTTCTTTAGTGAGAGGCTGATAATACCCTCGATAAGGATAAGGAATCCCAGTTACTTCAATAGGAGAATCAGGATAAAATGCTGAATCTGATAATTTTTCAAAGACTTTTTCACCTAAATTTTCAGCTATAAGTATATCTTTTTCATCTGGTCTGTTTTTAGCAAGTATATTTGAAAATGAATGTTCTCCAACAAATGCTCCTGCTCCAACAGTATGGAAGTTATTTTTTTCCAGAATATCTCTAAGTTCAATTAGAGCATCATCATAGTTTCTATTTCCAAATAAGACAATAGGAACAGCAAGAGCTCCATTTCCCTGAATAGCAGCTAAATATTTTAAAAGGAGGTTAGGAACACGTCCAGCATATACTGGTGTTCCTAAAACTACACAATCGTCTTTTTCAAAAGAAAGAATGTCTTTTCTTGCACTTAAAAGAGTAAAATCAAAAATCTTAAACTCAGCATTCATTTTCTCAGCCATAGTGGATGCTATTTTTGTAACTATTTTTTTTGTAGTTCCAGTTGCACTAAAATATACTGCCCATACTTTTTTTATCTTCATGTTATTCCTCCTTTTACATAAATAATTCCTATAAATATGATAACACATTTTATAAAAAAATACCTCATGTATCCTGAAAGATACAGAGGTACTTCTATATTATTCTTCTATATTTTCAACTGTAGTTTCTTTTAAAAAATTAAAAAGCTTAACAAAATTTTCTTTGTTAAATATAACAAATTCTCCAAGAGATTTTTTTACAGAAAATACACTGAGAAATTTATCTGTGATGAAGAAAGAAACATATCTAATATTATCATCATCTGGATCTTTGTATATATTTATAAAAAAATTACTTTTACTTTTTTCCTCTACAGCTAATAGATATTTTAAAGCATCATATTTTCCATTCAACACTTCATTTTTCAGCCATGGGATATTCCCAACATATTGATAATAGAGTTTTGTAGTTAATTTTGGTTTCATATTAATTCACCTTTAAATTCCATTCCCATGCAGTTCTTATAATATCTTTTACATCAGTATAATAAGGTTTCCATCCAAGTTCAGCTATAGCTTTTTCACTTGAAGCTATAACACAAGGAGGGTCTCCAGGTCTTCTTGATGTAATTTCTGCTGGGATATCTATTTTAGTTACCTCTCTTGCAGCATTAAGCATTTCAAGAACTGTAAAACCACTGCCATTTCCAAGATTATATATACCGCTTACATTTTCATCTAATTTTTTGAGAGAAAGTATATGAGCTCTTACTAAATCTACAACATGAATGTAATCTCTCACTCCAGTTCCATCTTTAGTATCAAAATCATTTCCATAGATAGAGAGCTTAGGAATAGTTCCTTTAGCAGCTTTTAATATAAGTGGGATAAGTGCAGTGATTCCTTCACCCATCTGACCTATATCATGCTTTTCATGAGCTCCTCCTACATTAAAATATCTGAATATAGAATAATTTAATCCATAAGCTTCAGCACAATCCATAATAATTCTTTCAGACATAAGTTTACTCATTCCATAAGGATTGATAGGATCTTTTGAGTGGTTTTCATCTACAGGTTCAGGTTCTTTTACATCTCCATAAACAGCTGCTGTAGAAGAAAAAACTATATTTTTAATATTATTTTTTCTCATTGATTCCAACAGACACATAACAGTATAAGTATTGTTCATATAATATTTATTGGGTTCTACAACGCTTTCAGGAACTTTTATATATCCTGCAAAGTGCATAACAGCATCTATTTTGTTTTCAGTAAATATTTTATCCATCATATTGCTATCCTGAACATTTCCATGATAGAATTTTGCTCTTTTATCTACAAGCTTCATAAAACCATTTTCCAAACTATCTATGACAACAACAGAATAACCAGAATCAAGAAGTTCAGCCGCAGCATGACTTCCTATGTATCCAGCCCCTCCTGTAACTAAAATATTTTTCATAAGGACCTCCTAATAAACTAGTATCAACATATTATAACATTAAAAAAAGTAAGTTTGAATGGTAAATTTAGATATATTTTCTAGGGGTCAAAATATTGTCAGGGATAGACACTTTTTTATTAAACATTTTTATGAAACTTCCATTAAAAAAAAGCATGATCACTGTTCCTATCCCAATACCTTGAAGAGATTTATTGTATGCACCAAAAAGAAGAGCTATAACAAATGGAACCCCCAGATATACATAATTTGCTTTTTTCATATCAGGAATGAGATAATCATTGACAGTTTTTAAAAACTGGTCAAAAGGATTCATAGCTATGTTAAGTCTGAGATAGACAGATATTCCACAGCTGAGTACAAGATTTCCAATTATGAAAAAAAGTATTTTAGAAATTATATGCTCAGGATGCACCCATGAAAATACATTTAAAAAGAAATCAAGAAATTTTCCAAATATATATGCTACAAAAAAAGAACCAGCAAGTTTGAAAATTTCAAATTTTTTACTTATAAAGATAATAGGTATAAAAACTAAAAAATTGAGAATAATGGTACATATACCTATCTGAAGAAGAAAAACTTTTGACATTCCTATACTTGCAGCAACCCAAGGGCCGCTTCCAATATCGCCTTTGATTAATAAAAAATTACCAAACGCATTTACAAAAATTGAAAAAATCCAAAGAGCATATTTCTTGACCATATTCAAATTCATTCTTTCCCTCACTTATTAAAATAAAGTACCTTCCATAATTTTTGATTATACCACGGTTCTTTCAAAATTTAAATAGAAATTAGAAAAATTAATATTTTCTATAAAAAAGCTTGAATTTATAGATTTTAAGGTATAAAATTTTTAATGAATCAAAATGGTTTTGTCATATATGAAACATAAAGGAAGTGAAAAATGTCAAGTTTTAAAATAGCTATTATAATTTTTATAATATTTATAGGATTACTTATTTTTGATATGATAAAAACGGGAATGAAAGTAACTATGGCTATAATAGAGTTTATAATGCTTTTATTGGAAGGGATTTGGAACATTATATTAATTGTTCTTTGTAGTGCTTTAATGATTTTAGTTATAGCATTTATCGTTTTTTTAATGAAGAGTTAAAATAAAAATAAGAAAAAAAGCTGCCAACGAGCAGCCATTTTTATTTTGTATAACTTAAATATTCTTCTAAACTTTCAATGATGCAGTTATAAAAAAAATCATAAGCTAATGAATAGTCTTCATAGTAACTTTTATCAAGAGCTTGATAATATTCTAATCTGTCTACTGTTAGAATAGTAACAGGAGGATAACCAAGTTTTAAAAGTTCTAAATTAGTTAAAAGTCTAGAAGTTCTGCCATTACCATCTATAAAAGGATGTATGTTAATAAAACGACAAGTGAATTCTATAATTCTGTTTATTGTAATAGGACTTTCATTGTACCAGCTGAGAAGTGTGTATATTTCCTGAGAAATTAAATGAGAAGGGGTGACATCATGGGAAGCTCCACCTATTTTCACATTTGCTTCTCTGTACTTTCCAGCATTGACCCTATCGAGTCCACTTAAAATTATAGAATGGATTGATTTAATATCATATTCTGATAATTTTCTATCTTTCAATTCTTCAATAAATAAAAGAGCCTCAGCATGATTTTTAACTTCTAAATGTTCTCTTAAAGTTTTTTTTGCAATGGTGATACCAGTCTCTATTATAACTTTTGTTTCTATCTCTGTAAGTGTGTTTCCCTCAATAGCATTTGAATTATATGTATTTTTTATTATATAATTTTCTTTAATTCTTTTAAGTTCACTTTGTGAAAGAGGTCTTTTTTTATCTAATTCTTTTTTTAATTCATAGATTTTTTCTAATTTATTTAACATACAAGCTCCTTTGATATTTCAATTTCCTTAATATGTTTTCTGTTGTAGATATTAACAAATTCTTCTGTTTTTATATATTTTAACATTATCATAAGTTGTTATAAAATACAACTTTTTTCTTTTTTATACAAAAAAGAACATATCAAAATTTATATTTGATATGTTCTAGTTGAATGTATATTTAATATATTTTAATATTGAGCTTCTGAAAGAACTTTGTCTTTTCCAAATTCTTTATCTAAAATAAGTGAAATATTTACTTCAGCATCTGTATTTAAAGCAGCTCTTATTTCATCTGCTATATCTTTAGCCACATCGTTATAAGCTTTTTTATTAAATTCTTTCCAGGCTCTATCAGTGAAAAGACTGTCAGTTTCTATAACGACAAAGGGTGTTCCATTAACTACTCCTATATCAATATCATCAATTTTTAATTTATGTGTACCATCAGTGATATAAGAATGTTTCAATTCCATTTTTTCTTCTAATAAATCAAATGTATTATCTCCTCCAGCAAAAGCAAAAGAAGACATAACCAGCATTAATCCTATAAGCTGTTTTTTCATAAATGTACCTCCAAAGAATTAAAAGTAGTATTCTAAAAAATTCAGGTTAGGCCATAGTTCTGCAAAATCAAGCTTGATTATAGGAATATTAGTATTTATTTTACCATTGTCAAGAGTTAGAATCAAATCTGGTTTGATATTAGATGAGAAAAAACAATCCAGTTCATAACTAGAGATTATAGTTATGTTATTTATCTTATAAAAGTTTTTAAGATATTTCGAGACAAGTTTTCCTAAAAAATGTTTTATGGAATTATCTATTATCAAAATACTTTTTCTGCTTGTTTTAGAATCATCAGATTTCAAAATATGATTTTTTAGCAGTAAAGTGATGAAAAGAAGATTATCAGTATGAAACTGCCTAAATACTTTTTTAGTAAATTCATCTACAACTTCAAAAATATCTTCACATGATTCAGGTACATGAGAGATTTTCTTTTGATGCTGACTTATATTAAATTCAGCCTTATAATTAGAAAGGGTAAATGAATATGAAAGTATCATCAAAAAATTCTCATCAATAGTAAAATTAATATTTAATTTTTCTTTTAAAATAGAAAGAAATTCTTCAATCTTTGGTTTTAACTTATACTCTCCTTTATAAGTTTCAATGTCTGAATCAAGAAAAACAGATATGATCTGGTCAGTTTCATAATCTTCAATAGGTATATGGATATTGTTTAATAGTTTTTCTTTAAGATTCTGATATTTTGGAGAATGGGAATTATTTTCTACTTTTAAAGAATCATCCTTGAAATTTTTCCTTAATTTTCCAGCTAGTATGATGCCTATAACGTAATAGAAACTTTCTGGAGGCAGAGTAATATTTATATCTCTTGTAACCTCCATGAGCATCCTATCTATTAAGGATATACTGCAATTTTCATTAAACACCTTTAAGAATTTTTGAAATATTTTATTAATATTTCCTTTTTTTATCAACAGCTTTTCTATAAACTGACTAAGAAGCTGTCTCATGTCAGCTTCTTTTCCAACTAAAGTAACTCCTTTTCCAGCTACTGGAATGAGTCCAATATCTTTTTGTAAAAAAAATTCTTTTATATCTATCATATCATAGTTGAGAGCTCTTCTTGTTATTCCAAGTTCTTCAGCTATTGGATTTAATGTTATAAGGTTATCTGTAAGTAGTTTTAAGATAATATACTCTTTTCTCTCTTCTACAGTGATAACTTCTTTGGAAATAAGATGAGATATCAATCTAAAATCCTTGTTTTTAATGTAATAAATACCATTGTTTTCTACTAAAGAATTTAAATCGTTGCTTTCTAAAAAAGATTTAATTGTTTTTATGTTGTTTGCTACAGTCCTATTTGTTATGGAAAAAAAATCTGCAAGTTCATCAATTGTAAACTTATTCCCAGTGAGGAATAAGTTAATAATTTTAAGAGAACGTTTTGTTAAAATCATTAGAACACTCCTCTAGTTTTTATATTATATTTTATTATAGGAAAAAATTATGAAAATTAAGTGACAAAAGGAAAAAAATATGGTAATATCTATACATAAATATATATAGTTAAAAAAAGAGGTGGTTATAATGGCAGCTAAAAAAAATGAAGAAGTAAGTAAGGAAAAAGCATTAGATCTGGCTATAAAACAAATATCAAAAGAGTTTGGAGATGGATCTATAATGAAACTTGGAGATAATCTAAGTATGCATGTAGAAGTTATTTCAACTGGGAGCTTGAATCTTAATATGGCACTAGGCGTAGGGGGGGTTCCTAGAGGAAGAGTAATTGAAGTATATGGAGCTGAAAGTTCAGGGAAAACAACAATAGCTCTTCATATAGTGGCAGAGGCACAAAAGGCTGGAGGTATAGCAGCATTTATAGATGCTGAACATGCTTTGGATCCTGTGTATGCCAAAGCTTTAGGAGTAGATGTAGATGAGCTGTTAATATCTCAGCCAGACTATGGAGAACAGGCTCTTGAAATAGCAGATATGCTTGTAAGATCAAATGCTGTAGATATTATAGTAGTGGATTCGGTAGCTGCTCTTGTACCAAAAGTAGAAATAGATGGAGAAATGGGAGATCAGCAGATGGGACTTCAAGCAAGACTTATGTCAAAAGCTTTGAGAAAACTTACTGCATCGTTAAATAAATCAAAAACAACAATGGTATTTATAAATCAGATCAGAGATAAAATAGGTGGATTTGGATTTGGTCCTCAAACTACAACTACTGGAGGAAAAGCTTTAAAATTCTATTCATCAGTAAGATTGGAAGTAAAAAGAATAGGTTCTGTAAAGCAGGGTGATGAAGTAATAGGAAATGAAACTGTTGTAAAAGTTACTAAAAATAAGGTAGCACCTCCATTTAAAGAAGCTTCATTCCAGATAATGTATGGAAGAGGAATAACTAGAGTAGGAGAGATAATGGAAATAGCTTTGAGCAATGATATAGTTGCAAAATCAGGAGCTTGGTTCAGTTTTGGAGATATAAGACTAGGACAGGGTAAAGAGAATGTGAAAGCAAGACTTGAAGCAGAGCCGGAATTATTTGAACAGATAGAGAAAAAGGTACTTGAAATAATTGAAAAAGGCGAATTAGGTAATAAACCTTCTAAAAAGAAGCCTACAGAAAGTACTGAATCTGATGAAAGTGACGGATTGGATTTTGATGGAGAAAATGAAGGAATTATTGAAGAGGACATATAATTTTTACAGATAAAGATAGGAGCTGTTTTATGAAGATATTTAAATCTGGCAGAGGAAATTATTTATATGCTGAAGTTTCTCTTTGGGCAAGAATAAAAAAATGGTTGAGAAAAAGTAGAAAATGTAATAAAATATTATTATAAGATAAAAATTATGTTTTTAAAATTCAAAACCCCAAGAGGAGATGAGGTATATGGAAAAAATACTTTTAAAAAATGGGAAATTTGTTTTGGCAAATAGAATTGTTTCAGGAGATTTATTAATAATAGATGGTAAAATAAAAAAAATAACAGAAAAAGAAAATCCATTATATGAAAATGGAATAGATTTAAAAGGAAAATATGTAGTACCTGGATTTATTGATGCACATATCCACGGGGCATATGGAGCAGACGCTATGGATGGTACTGTGGAAGCATTAAAAACTATTTCTTCATTTGTAGTGAAACATGGAACTACTAATTTTCTAGCTACAACTCTTACAAGTACAAAAGAAATATTGAAAAATGTTTTGGAGAAAGTAGCAGAAGTACAAGATAAAGAATTAGACGGAGCAAATATATTTGGAGCTCATATGGAAGGACCTTATTTTGATATACAATATAAAGGAGCTCAAAATGAAAAATATATGAAGCCAGCTGGTATAGAAGAAATAAAAGAATATTTAAGTGTAAAACCGGGACTTGTAAAATTATTTTCATTATCACCTAAAGATGAAACTACACTTGAAGCAATCAAATTTTTAAAAGAAAATGGTGTAGTGGTATCAGTAGGACATTCAGCTGTAAATTTTGATGATGTGCAGAAAGCTATAAAAGCTGGATTAAGTCACTCAACACATACATATAACGGAATGAGAGGATTTACTCACAGAGAACCTGGAGTAGTAGGGGCAGTATTAACTAATGATGCTGTAATGGCAGAAATTATATTTGATAAAATACATGTACATCCAGAAGCAGTAAGACTTTTGTTAAAAGCAAAAGGTGTAGATAAAGTAGAATGCATTACAGATGCTATGAGTGCAACTGGGCTTCCTGATGGAAATTATAAACTTGGAGAACTTGATGTTTATGTAAAAGACAGTCAGGCAAGACTTGTAAGTAATGATTCACTGGCTGGAAGTGTACTTACTTTAGATAAAGCATTTAAAAATGTTATTGAATTAGGATACAGTATCTTTGATGCAGTTAAAATGACAAGTACAAATGCAGCTAAAGAATTTGGTCTTAATACTGGAGAGATATCAGAAGGAAAAGATGCAGACCTTGTTGTATTAAATGACGATTATTCTGTTGATATGACTTTTGTAAAGGGTAAATTAAAATATCAAGCTTAAAAAAATAAAAAATAATATAAAAATACAATTTATTTTGATGATCTATTCTTGAAAAGAACCTGGTTTTGATTTTGGTGACAAAAAAAGTTCTTGACAAAAATAAGAATAACATCTACAATAGACATGAATAAAATAGATCCGGTAGGTAAGGCTACTACAGGGATATGGGTTGCTGCCGCAAAATAGTGGAGACACTATGCGTTGGTTTGAACAGGCGATATCGAAACCAAGGTATCATCTAATGCAACTTCACCGCCCTGTAGAGTTAAAGCTCAAACGGTGGCGTAAATCATATTATAGTGATTTTTGTATTTTGGGATATTTTCCCATACCATTGTTTTTGCTTTGGTATGGGATTTTTTTATTAAAAATAATTTTTAGAAAATAGCGAGGTGAGAAGGATGGACACGGGAAATAGTAACAGTACAGACCTGAAAGGGCAGAGTATGAGCAGAATAGATGAGGCTGAATGGTCCATCCTTCTGCTCTGTAAAAATATATAATATATAATCTTTGTTCTTTCAGCTATGTTCTGCTGCTTTCAGAAACTTATTAGAAAGTAAAGGAGGAACAGACCAATGATGAAAGAAAAAATGAAAAAAACTAATCTAAGAAAAATCACAGAAAAATCAGTTCACAGAGACGAGGTAAATATAAGAATGGAATATGCAGCAAATAATGATACTGCTGACATATTAAAGAGATTAGGAAGTACAGTAAAAGGGATAGCAAAGGAGAGAGTAAAATTTTCTAAAGAAAAGTATGGAAAAAATAAGGTGACACAAGGAAAGAAAAAATCTCTTTTCAAAAAGATATGTGATGCTTTTATAAATCCTTTTACAGCAATACTTTTTTGCTTAGCAATAGTATCTGGAATAACAGATATTATTCTTCCTATTTATCATAATACTCCTGAAGATATAGATATTATGACTGTAACAATAATTTTAACTATGGTACTGATATCAGGAGCACTTCGTTTTATACAAGAGGCAAGAAGCAATAATGCAGCAGAAAGGCTTCTTGAAATGATTACCACTACTACATGTGTAGAAAGACTGGAAGATGGAAAAAAAGAGATACCTCTGGAAGAAGTTGTAGTGGGAGATATAGTTCATCTTGCAGCTGGAGATATGATTCCAGCAGATATGAGAATAATTGAAGCTAAGGATTTATTTATTAGCCAGTCGGCTTTAACTGGAGAAAGTGAACCTTTGGAGAAAATACCAGAGGTATCAAAAGAAAAAAAGGAAACTCTTACTGAGTATAATAATTTGGCATTTATGGGAAGTAATGTTATCAGTGGGGCAGCTACTGGAGTAGTAATTTCTGTTGGTGATGATACTATATTTGGTTCAATGGCACAATCAATATCAGAAGAGCCGGTAGTTACAAGCTTTGAAAAAGGTGTAAACTCAGTTTCATGGGTGCTTATCCGTTTCATGCTGGTAATGGTTCCAGTGGTATTTTTTATTAATGGAATAACAAAAGGAAACTGGATACAGGCTTTTCTTTTTGCAGTATCAATAGCAGTAGGACTTACTCCTGAAATGCTTCCTATGATAGTGACTACTTGTCTGGCAAAGGGTGCAGTATCTATGTCAAAGAAAAAGACTATAGTAAAAAATCTTAATTCTATTCAGAATTTTGGAGCTATGGACATTCTTTGTACAGATAAAACTGGAACTTTGACACAGGATAAAGTAGTATTGGAATATCATATGGATGTCCATGGAAAAGAGGACAGCCGTGTTCTTCGTCATGCTTTTCTTAACAGCTGGTATCAGACAGGGCTTAAAAATCTCATGGATGTATCTATAATTCAAAGGACAGAAGAGGAAAGCAGAGAGGATGTTTCTTTAAGAAAATTAAATGAGATGTATAAAAAAGTAGATGAGATACCATTTGATTTTTCTCGTCGTCGTATGACAGTGGTTGTTGAAGGCGGTAATGGGAAAACACAGATGATTACTAAGGGAGCAGTAGAGGAAATGCTTTCTATATGTAAATTTGTGGAATATAAAGGAAAAGTAGAACTTTTAAATGAGGAATTAAAAAAAGATATACTTCAAACAGTAGATAATTTAAATGAAGATGGAATGAGAGTTATAGCAGTAGCACAAAAAACAAATCCATCTCCAGTTGGTGCTTTTGGAGTGAAAGATGAATGTGACATGGTTCTTATAGGATATCTTGCTTTCCTTGATCCGCCAAAAGAGACGACTGCCAGAGCTATACAGGCATTAAAAGAATATGGTGTGACTACTAAAATTCTGACAGGGGATAATGATAAGGTTACAAGAAGTATATGTCAAAAAGTGGGGCTTAAAGTAGAAAAGATACTTTTAGGTTCTGACTTAGAAAAAATGAGTGATTATGAATTAGGAAAAGCAGCAGAAAATATAAGCGTCTTTGCAAAACTTTCTCCTGATCAAAAAGCCAGAATAGTGAAAGTACTTCGTGACAATGGACATACTGTTGGATTTATGGGAGACGGAATAAATGATGCAGCTGCTATGAAGGCAGCAGATATAGGAATATCAGTGGATACAGCAGTGGATATTGCGAAAGAATCAGCAGATATTATTCTTTTGGAAAAAGATCTTATGGTGCTTGAAGAGGGAATAATAGAAGGACGTAAAACATATGCCAATATGATAAAATATATAAAAATGACAGCTTCATCAAATTTTGGAAATATGTTCTCAGTACTTGCAGCAAGTGCTTTCATTCCATTTTTACCTATGATGAGTGTACAATTAATATTTTTAAACTTGATTTATGATCTTTCTTGTACTGCTATTCCTTGGGATAATGTAGATGATGAATTTCTGAGAATACCAAGAAAATGGGATGCTTCATCTGTTGGAAAATTTATGCTGTGGATAGGGCCTACAAGTTCAATATTTGATATAACAACATATCTTGTACTTTATTTTATAATATGTCCAATGTTTGTATCTGGAGGACTTCCTTATCATATGATTCCTGCATCAGATGAATCAATGAGAACTATGTTTATAGCTTTGTTTCAAACAGGATGGTTTGTTGAATCTATGTGGACGCAGACACTGGTTATCCATATGATAAGAACACCAAAAATTCCATTTATTCAAAGCAGAGCTTCATTATCAGTAACTTTCCTTACTTGCAGTGGAATATTGTTCCTTTCATTAATTCCATATACAAAACTTGGAGAGATGATAGGTCTTACAGTTCTACCAGCTGTATATTGGCCTTTCCTTATAGTTACAGTTATACTTTACATGGTATTGGTTACATTCTTGAAAAAGATATATGTAAGACGTTATGGAGAGCTTTTATAGAATTTAAAAAAGAGGATGCAGTTTTGGAATTGCATCCTCTTTTTGATAAGAGATATTTTCTATTTTAATTCATTTATATCAAAAGAACTGAAATTTTTACCTGTGTCTTTTATTTTTTCTGTCATTTTAAATGTTTCATTTGAAAAAGTATTCATATTTTCTTCAATTTGATAAAGTTTTTCCTCATCAATGGAAAACTTTTTAAATAAGGTATCATGTATTTTATTTAAAATATAATTAAATTGAAATCCATTTTTAACTATATTTTTTTCTAAAGAAAGATTTTTGTTTTTTACTCTGTCTAAAAAATTATCAAATTCTTCCATACTTTTTCTGCAACATTCACTGGCAGACATTCCAGTATTCTGGTGAGAGGTAAAATTAGATATTCTTGAAGAGATTTCATAGACAAAATCAGCTATATACTCTATTTTTTCATAAGGGAGTATTTTTACTTTTCTCAAGGCTTCAATATATATATCTTCATCAATTCCTATTTCATGAGCTATTTTTCTAAATTTATCTTCATCTGGTTTCTCAGAAAGAACCTGTCCACAAAGAAAACAGCCAACTAAAGTATCTCCCATTATAATAGGGCTGGCAAAATCTATCAATCCTGCATGGCATCTATAAACAATGGGCTTTTTTAGAGATTTCGCTTTTAATCCCCCATAAGCATCACAAAGCATGCATTTCTTCATTCCAATTTCTGTTCCTCTAGTATGTTTAATACAAAAATCGGAAAAATTGCTTGGTGTAGTTAAGGGGAGTCCATTTATATCTGTTATGACGCTTCCAATTCCAAACTCTTCTGCCAATCTGTCCTGAAGTATTTGAAAAAACTCAATATCTAAAAATTCTGGAAATTTACTATTTTTTTCTGAATTATTCATAAAAATATCATTCTCCTTATTTTAATATATAGCCAAAACCTCTTTTTGAAATTAAAACTTCATTTAAAATAGGAAGTTTTTTTCTTAATCTTTTTAAACACTGATCTACAGCTTTATCACTAATATCAAAATTTTCATTCCATACATTATCCAGAATGGTTACCCTTGTGAGCAGAAGTCCTCTATTTAAAATAAAATATGAGAGCAGTTCAAATTCATTTTTTGAAAGTACTATATTTTCGTTATTATAAGTGACAACTTTATTATTTAGAAATATTTTTATATTTTCATATTGTAAAAATTCTTTGTCCTTTGGTATTCTGCTGGTAAATTTTTTTATTCTTATAAGAAGTTCCTTAGAATCAAAAGGTTTCTTGATATAATCATCACAGACTAATTCCAGATTTGTATTTACACTTTCCTGAGAAGTATCAGCAGTAAGTGCAAGAATAAATGGAGAACCATAAAATTCAGAATTTCCTCTTACTTCTTTACAAATGGAACTTCCACTTCCATCTGGTAATGATAAATCTAAAAGAATAATATTGGGAATATCCCTTTTAACTATTTTTAATCCTTCTGCAACTGATGAAGCTTCTAAAATATTGATATTTGCCTCCTCAGAAAGAATAACTTTCAGAAAGTCTCTTGTTTCTTCTGAATCTTCAATAATTAATAAGTTAATCATTATTATCACCTTTTTTTCCACTAAATGTAAAATATTCTAAATAACTGAATAAAACAGATTCATTAATAGGTTTCGTAATATAACCATCAAAACCATAAGGAAGATATTTTTCTTTATCTCCGATTATAGCTTGAGCAGTAAGAGCTATTACTGGAATATCCTTTAATTCAGCTTTTGATTTTATATGGGATATAGCCTGAACTCCATCCATTACAGGCATCTGTATATCAAGAAATACAATATCAAATTTTTGGTTGTGTATCTCTTTTAAAGCTAGAAGACCATTTTCTACACAGATAACCTCTATCAAAGGTGATTCAAGTATAGCTTTTAAGAAGTCTCTGTTTTCTTCAACATCTTCTGCAATAAGAAGTTTAATTTTTTTATTCTTAAAATTTAAATATACATTGAAAAGATCGCTGTAGTCCAAAGTATGTGTCATTCTTTCAAGCTCTTCAATGTGAGAAAGTATGCTGTCAAAATTGATATGTTCTTTCTTTAGTTCATTAGAAATATTCTTTGATATGTCATAAATAAGAGTAAGATTGAGATTGCCATATGTTCCTAGTATAAGGTGATTGATCTCTCTTATTTTTTCTACATCTTGTTTTTTATAGGCAGACTTTAAATTTTTAAGTCTGATAGGAAACTTTAAGATGCTTTTTAATATTATAGATTTTATATTTTGGTTATTAGAATTTAAAATTTTTGTAAGGATAGCAGAGAAATTCTCATTTTTTCTATGAAAAATTTCAATAGGGATTTTCACTTTAAAAGTTGTACCTATTAAAACCTTACTTTCCACTTCAATAGTACCATTGAGTATCTCCACAAGTTTTTTTGTAATACTGAGTCCCAACCCTGCCCCAGAAGACTGTTTATTTATCTGGCCAAAACTTTCAAAAATATAGTTTATATTAGTTTTAGAAATTCCTATTCCACTGTCATATACATTGAAAGACAGATAAGAATCTTTTATATCAACTTCACATAAAACAAAACCTTTTTCAGTGTATTTGATAGCATTATGAATAAGATTTTTAGCTATTTCATATATTTTCATTTTATCTGAGTAGATTATTACTTCATTGGCAGAAAACTCTATTTTAAATTTGATATTCTTGCTTGATGCAAGGGTGCTATGCTCATGATAGATATCTTGAAATAGTTCTTTTATATTGAAAGATTCATAATTTAAATCTACTTTTCCAGCTTCTATTTTAGAAAAATCTAAAAGTTCATTAGTGAAGTTTAAAAGCTTTACTCCAGAAGTGTGTATTATATCAAGTTTATCTTTAAGGGGTGAATCAGAAAATTCTTTAAGTAATAGACGAGAATAACCAATTATTGGAGTTAAAGGTGTCCGCATCTCATGACTTATTTTAGCTAGGAACTCATTTTTAGCTCTGTTTGCTGACTCAGCAATTTCTTTTGAAATAATCAGTTCCTTTGTTCTTGTTGCTACAATGCTTTCTAGATTTTTATTTAATAATCTCAGTTCTTCACTGAGAGCTTCAGCTTTTTCCTTCTCTCTTTTTATCTCTCCTTCTTTTACAAGGATATCCATAATATCTGTCTTAACTGATGAAAATACTTTATAAAAACAATCTTCCATGTTCATAAATTCGTTTTTTAAATCAACTATAAATTTTTCGTTAACCATTGTTATAGTTTTATCAAATTTTTCTAATGTATTATATATATTTAAAAGTGTAAATTTACTTATAAAGTTTGAGAATAGAAAAAAGATAAAAATAGATACAGCTATTTTTAGTATAGAAGTATTTTTTATGCTAGAAAGGTCAATATATTCCTTCATTAGAAAGAATATTATTGTTAAAAATATAATAAAAGTAATAGTGTTTGAAACTGCTATTTTTTTATGAATTCTCATTGGTATCTCCTGATATCTATTTTTATAAGATATGATTTAAGATTATTTGTATTGAAAAAAAATAAAATGACATTATTGTGACAATTTAATTTAATAATATATTAATATTCTAAATATATCAACCATTTTTTTAAAAATCAGGAGGTAAAATTATGGAAATTTTTCAGGCAACCACTGAAATATTTGCCGGAATAGGGGTTGGAGAAGTTTTAAAAAATTTACAGTCTAGAAAGATTATTTTTATAACTGACTCAATGATGAGAAAAGTTGGTTTAGCAGAGAAAATAGAAAATATTTTAAAAAGTATGAATATTCAATATGAAATCTTTGATGGAGTAGAAGTAGATCCTTCACTGGAATCTATAAGAAAAGCATTGGATATGGTAATAGATTTTTCTCCTGAAATGATAATAGCATTAGGAGGAGGTTCTACACTGGATTCAGCAAAAGCAGCAGCATATTTTATGAAAAATACTGGGAAGGAAATACCTGTTTTAGCTGTACCAACAACTTGCGGTACTGGTTCAGAAGTAACTTCTTATGCAGTTATTACAGACAGAGAAAATAATGTAAAAATACCTATTAAAGATGATGGAATGATACCTAAAATAGCAGTACTTGATCCAGAATTTACCAAGACGCTTCCTAAAGTAGTAGTTGCAGATGGAGGAATAGACGCACTTACTCATGCAATAGAGTCATATACTTGTAAAAGTGCAAATCTTTATATTCAAATATATGCAATGGCAGCAATAAGGGGGATATTTAAAAATCTTCTAAGAATGTACAGCAATATAGAGGATAGAGAAGCGAGAACAGAGATGGGAAAGGCTTCATGTATAGCAGGATTTGCCTTTGAAAAATCAGGGCTTGGAATAAATCACAGTCTGGCACATGCTATTGGAGGAAAATTCCATAAATCCCATGGAAGATCAAATGGAACTATACTGCCATTTGTAATAAGATTCAATTCTTCTGATGAAGAAACAGCTAAAAAATATTATGAAATTGCAAAAGAAATGGAATTTCCATGCAATACAGTAGCAGAAGGAGCAGAGAGTTTAGCAGTAGCAGTGGAAGTACTTAATAAAACTCTGGGAATACCCAGCTGTGTGAGAGAAATGGGAGTAGATGAAAAACAATATATGGAGCTTATACCAGAAATGGCAGAGTCAGCTTTAAAAGATATATGTACAAGTGGAAATATAAAAAAAGTCAGTTTAGAAGATATGAAAATTCTTCTAAAAAAAGTTTTTTAATGTATTAAAAAAAATTAAAGATGACATTTTTATGACATTTTATCTTTTTATAATCAAAATGATATGTAATATAAAACCTTTAAATACATAAAATAAATAAGGGGGTAAATTAATGCAAGAAAATTTAGTAGAAAAAATGATGGCAGAAGTAATGGAAAAACTGAAAGAAAAAAATAATAGTTCAGGATGTGTTCTATCTAAAAAAGAATGCCGTTTAACAGAATTTGTAGGAGTTACTACACATGGGGATGGAATTGGATTGGTAATTGCAAATGTTGATCCAGCTCTTCATGAAGCAATGGGAATAGACAAAAAATATCGTTCTATTGGAATAATAGGAGCTAGAACTGGTGCAGGGCCTTTCATAATGGCAGCTGACGAAGCAGTAAAAGCTACTAATACAGAGGTTATTTCAATAGAGCTTCCTAGAGATACTAAAGGTGGAGCAGGACATGGATCATTAATACTTTTTGGAGCTGAAGATGTATCAGATGCAAAAAGAGCAGTGGAAGTGGCAATAAATGCTGTAACTGAAAAATTTGGAGATGTCTATGGAAACGATGCTGGACATATAGAACTTCAATATACAGCGAGAGCATCTCATGCTTGTAATAAAGCTTTTGGAGCACCTTTAGGAAAATCATTTGGAATAATAGTTGGAGCTCCAGCAGCAATTGGAGTAGTAACAGCAGATACTGCTTTAAAAGCTGCAAACGTTGAAGTATTATCATACTCTTCTCCAGCAAAAGGAACTAGCTTCTCAAATGAAGTTATACTAACTATCTGTGGAGATTCTGGAGCTGTAAGACAAGCTATATTAGCTGCAAAAGAAGTTGGAGTAAAACTTCTTGAAGCTTTGGGAGGACCTGCTCCTTCAGCAGCAACTCCATATATCTAGAAAGAGAACCATAATTAAAATGATGGAGTTAGAAAAATAGGAGGTTAGAATGAGATCAAAGCGTTTTGAAATATTAGGAGCAAGACCTGTAAATAAAGATGGATATGTAAAAGAATGGCCTGAAGTAGGGTTAATAGCAATGAACTCTCCTTTAGATCCAAAACCAAGTGTGAAAGTAGAAAATGGGAAAATAGTTGAACTTGATGGAAAGAAAAGAGAAAACTTTGACCTTTTGGACTATTTTATTGCTGATTATGGAATTATAGCAGAAAATGCTGAAAAAGTAATGGACATGGATTCTACAGAGATAGCAAGAAAATTAGTTGATATAAATGTATCAAGAGATGAAATATTGAAAATAACTCTTTCTCTTACTCCAGCAAAAGTAGCTGAAGTAATGGGGAAAATGACAGTGTTGGAAATGATGATGGCAGTTAACAAAATGAGAGCAAGAAAAACTCCATCAAACCAATGTCATGTTACAAATATCAAAGATAATCCTGTACAGATTGCAGCAGATGCAGCAGAGGGATCATTAAGAGGATTCTCAGAAGAAGAAACAACTGTAGCAGTAGCAAGATATGCATCTTTTAATGCAATATCACTATTAGTTGGATCACAAGTAGGAAGACCGGGAATACTTACTCAATGTTCTGTAGAGGAAGCTACTGAGCTTTTATTAGGAATGAGAGGGCTTACAGCTTATGCAGAAACAGTTTCAGTTTATGGAACAGAACCTGTATTCATAGATGGAGATGACACTCCTTGGTCAAAAACTTTCCTAGCATCAGCATATGCATCAAGAGGATTAAAAATGAGATACACATCAGGAAGCGGATCAGAAGTTCTTATGGGATATGCAGAAGGATGCTCAATGTTGTATCTTGAAGCTCGTTGCCTGTTTATAACTAAAGGAGCAGGGGTGCAGGGAATACAAAATGGATCAGTAAGTTGTGTAGGAGTACCTGGAGCAGTACCTGGTGGAGTAAGAGAAATCTTAGCAGAAAACTTAGTTGCTATGATGCTTGACCTTGAATGTGCTTCAAGTAACGATCAGACTTTCACTCACTCTGATTTAAGAAGAGTAGCAAGATCATTGATGCAGATGATACCAGGAACTGACTTTATCTGTTCAGGATACAGTTCAACTCCTAACTATGACAATATGTTTGCTGGATCAAACTGGGATGCAGAGGACTATGATGACTGGAATATAATCCAAAGAGATTTAAGAATAGATGCAGGATTGAAACCTGTAAGAGAAGAAGATGTAATTAAGGTTAGAAATAAAGCAGCAAAAGCTATTCAAGCAGTATTTGAGGCTTTAGGACTTCCAGAAATTACAGATGAAGAAGTAGAAGCAGCTACTTATGCTCACGGAAGTAAAGATATGCCTGAAAGAGATATGGTTGCAGATATCAAAGCAGCAAGTGAAATGATGGAAAGAGGAATTACTGGAATAGATGTAGTAAAAGCTCTTAAGTCAAAAGGATTTGATGATGTTGCTTCAGATCTATTGAAATTAATGAAATTGAGAGTTGCAGGAGATCACTTACACACATCAGCAATTTTAGATAAAGATTTTAATGTAATCAGTGCTGTAAATGACAAAAATGATTATAGTGGACCAGGAACAGGATATCAAATCTCTCCTGAAAGATGGACTGAACTTTCAAATATCGGAAATGCAGTAGATGCATCAAAAATCAAATAGAGCAGGGAGGTAACAGATGCAACTGAATGAAAATGAAATCAGAGGAATAATTGAAGAAGTTATAAAAAGATATGCTGGAGAAGGAGCAGCAGCTCCAGTATCAAAACCAGCTGTTGAAGTAAATAGATCAGGAAATCTTGAACTTGTAGAAATAGGAGAGGCTAAAAAGGGAGTTAAAAGTGATGAAGTTATAATAGCTTTAGCACCAGCATTTGGAAAATTCCAAACTGAAACAATAACTCATATTCCTCACGAAGATGTACTGAAGGAAATAATGGCAGGGATAGAAGAGGAAGGGCTTACACCTAGAGTTATCAGAGTATTAAGAACTTCAGATGTATCTATACTTGCAAATGATGGAGCAAAACTTAGTGGATCAGGGATTGGTATAGGGATTCAGTCTAAAGGGACAACAGTTATTCATCAAAAAGATCTTTTCCCTTTAACAAATCTTGAATTATTTCCACAAGCTCCATTGTTAGAAAGAGAGCATTACAGAATGATAGGAAAAAATGCTGCTAAATATGCTAAAGGTGAGTCACCAAAGCCAGTTCCTCAAATGAATGACCAGATGGCAAGACCTAAGTATCAAGCTATTGCAGCATTACTGCATATAAAAGAAACTGAACATGTAGTAAAGGATGCTAAACCTGTGGAGTTAAAAGCTGTTTTTAAATAAAAAATTAAGGGTGGTGAATTAATTTGGACCAACAATTACTTGAAAAAATGATAAGAGAAGTTATGCTTTCAATGGCAAAAGGAGAGAGCAGTAATTCAAATACAACAACAGCATCAAGTTATGGAAAAACAACAAGTGCTGATTATCCATTGAGTAAAAAGAAAGCTGATACAGTAAAATCAGCAACTGGAAAAAGATTAGATGAATTTACTATAGAGAATGTAATGAGTGGACAAGTAGGAGCTGCTGACTGTAGAATTGCTCCAGAAACTCTTGAAATGCAGGCTCAAATAGCTGAAAGCGTAAATAGAGATTCATTTGCAAGAAATCTAAGAAGAGCATCAGAGCTTATAGCAGTGCCAGATGCAAGAATACTTGAAATATACAACAGTCTTAGACCATATAGATCAACAAAAGCTGAGCTTATAGCAATAGCAGAAGAATTAGAAAACAAATATAAAGCTGTTGTAAATGCACAGTTCATCAGAGAAGCAGCAGAATTATATGAAAAAAGAGACAGATTGAGAAAAGATTAATCTTTCCCTGTTAGGAGGAAAAATGAAGCTTATTGTAGGAATAGATATAGGAAATGCAACAACTGAAAGTACTCTTGCTGAAGTAAATGGAGGAGATATCAATGTTTTAAGCAGTGGAATAGTAAAAACCACTGGAATAAAAGGTACAAAGGAAAATGTAAAAGGTGTATTTGCATCTTTGCAGAAAGCTTTCCAGAGTGCTGGAAGAGATATGTCTGAATTATCTATGGTGAGAATAAATGAAGCTGCTCCTGTTATAGGAGATGTTGCAATGGAGACAATAACAGAAACTATAATAACTGAATCTACTATGATAGGTCATAATCCTACTACTCCAGGAGGAGCAGGGATAGGAGTGGGGATATCTGTTCTTATTGAGAATATAGATGAAAAACTATCAGGTGAAGATGTGATAGCCCTTATATCAAAAAATATGGATTTTCAGGAAGCAGCAAGAAAAATAAATGAGATGACAGCAAAAGGTGTAAATATAAGAGGGGCAGTAGCCCAAAAGGATGATGCAGTTCTGATAAATAACAGACTGAATAAAAAGATACCTATTGTAGATGAGGTACTGTACTTTGAAAAAATACCTGTAAATATGCTGACAGCTTTGGAAGTTGCTGAAAAGGGAAAGGTTATATCTATGCTTTCAAACCCTTATGGAATAGCAACTCTGTTCAAGCTTAATTCTGAAGAAACTAAAATGATAGTGCCTATTTCAAGAGCTCTGATAGGAAATAGATCAGCTGTAGTAATAAAAACTCCTAAGGGAGATGTAAAATCAAGAATAATTCCAGCTGGAAAAATACATATAGCTGGAATGTCGAAGAATAGAGAGATAGAAGTGGATAAAGGGGCAGAACCTATAATGGAAGCTCTGGAAGCTTGTTTTCCTGTAAGCGATATCTGGGGAGAAACTGGAACAAATGCTGGAGGTATGCTTGAAAAAGTAAGAATAGTTATGGCACAGCTTACAGATCAGGATCCTAAGAATATCAAAATACAGGACTTGCTGGCAGTAAACACTTTTGTTCCTAAAAAGGTAAAAGGTGGAATAGCAGAGGAATTTTCAATGGAAAATGCTATAGGATTAGCTGCTATGGTAAAAGCTGACAGACTTCAAATGGAAAGAATAGCTTTGGATCTTCAAGAAAAATTAGGGAAAAAGGTAATGGTTGGAGGAGTAGAGGCTGAAATGGCAATAATTGGAGCTTTGACTACTCCGGGAACTAATAAACCTCTTGCCATAATAGATATGGGAGCAGGATCTACAGATGCCTCTGTAATAACAAGAGATGGAAGGATATCATCATGTCATCTGGCTGGAGCAGGAAATATGGTCACAATGCTTATAGATAAAGAATTGGGATTAGAAAATTTTGATCTGGCAGAAGATATAAAAAAATATCCTTTAGCAAAAGTAGAAAGTCTTTTCCATATCAGACATGAAGATGGAAGTGTTGAATTCTTTGAAGAAACTCTTGATCCAAGAGCTTTTGCAAGGGTCATAATATTGAAAGAAGGAAAAATGATACCTCTGGATATAGATGAACCAATTGAAAAAATAAAAAAAGTAAGAAGAGATGCCAAAGAAAAAGTATTTGTAGTGAATGCTGTAAGAGCTTTGAAAAAAGTTTCTCCAAGTGGAAACATCAGAGATATAGATCATGTAGTTTTAGTTGGAGGTTCAGCTCTTGACTTTGAAGTTCCTCAAATGGTAACTGACAGACTTTCATATTATGGAGTGGTGGCAGGAAGAGGAAATATCAGAGGAACAGAAGGTCCAAGAAATGCAGTTGCTACAGGACTGGCCCTTTCATATGAGGAGGGACAGATATGAGAAGAGAAAAAGAAAAGATAGGAATAAATATTTTCTATTCATCAAAGATAGATATAAATGGGAAATTAAGCAATATCTTATGGGGAATAGAAGAGGAAGAGATTCCATACATTCTTGTTCCAACAGAAGACACTGATGCGGAAAAGATGGGAAGTACAGCTTCTAAATCTTCTAAATTAGGTGTAGGAATAGGAATAGGAGAAAAGGAAGTAACTTTATATCAGGAAAAACTGGAAATGGATAAACCATTATTTAGATATAATTTAGATAGTGATGAAGATATCCTTAGAGCTGTGGGAGTAAATGGAGCCAGACTCATAAAGGGGAATCCATTTATTATCCCAGAGATGACAGGAGGAAAATAGATGATAAGTTCACTAGGATTAATAGAAGTAGTAGGACTGGTAGGAGCAGTAGAAGCAGGAGATACAGCAGTAAAGGCAGCTAATGTAAGACTATTGGGTTATGAATTAACAAAAGGTGGAGGAATGGTCACTGTAAAGATAGAGGGAGAAGTTTCAGCAGTAAAAGCAGCAGTAGATGCAGCAGTTATGGCAGCTGAAAAACTTACTACTGTAGTGAGTCATCTTGTTATTGCAAGACCATCTGAAGAAGTAGCCAAAATGATAGAGAGTACTGAAGAAGAATGTCAATGTTCTTGTGAAGAAACAGAAACTGAAACTCCAGAAATACCAGAAGAAAAAACAGTTGCAGAACATATAGTTGAAGAAAAAATTGAAGTAGTAGAAGTAGTTGAGGAGATAGAAACTCCTTTAAAAAAAAAATAAAAACATCAAGAAAAAAATTAAAAAATAAAAAATCAGAGGAGGAATAAAAATGGGTAACGCATTAGGATTAATAGAAACTAAAGGACTTGTAGGAGCAATCGAAGCAGCAGATGCTATGACTAAATCTGCAAATGTTGAATTAGTAGGATATGAAAAAATAGGATCAGGACTTGTTACTGTAATGGTAAGAGGAGATGTAGGAGCAGTAAAAGCAGCAGTAGATGCTGGAGCAGCAGCAGCAGAAAGAGTTGGAACTGTTCAATCTATCCATGTAATTCCTAGACCACATGCTGATACAGAAAAATTATTACCAAAATTAGTAAAATAGGCTTTTAAATGAAATCACTGGAAAATATTTTGAGAGAGGTGCTTACAGAGATCATTTCTGATGATGTGGTAGTCGGAGTATCTAACAGACATATCCATCTTTCTCAAGAAGACTTAGAAATATTATTTGGTAAGGGCCATGCTCTTACAAAAATGAAAGATATGAAACAGCCAGGACAGTTTGCAGCAAAAGAAACAGTTACCATCCAAGGACCAAAAGGAAAATTCGAAGGAGTCAGAGTATTAGGACCAGTGAGAAAGGAAACTCAGGTGGAGATATCAATATCTGACAGTTTTAAACTGGGAGTAAAACCTCCAGTAAGAGAATCTGGAAAACTCGATGGAACTCCAGGAGTGAAAATAATAGGTCCTAAAGGAGAAGTAATAAAAGAGCATGGAGTAATAGTTGCTGGAAGACACATACATATGCCTAAATTTATAGCTGATATAAAAGGGTATAAAGATGGGGATATAGTAAAAGTTGAAACATGTGGAGAAAGAAAAGTATTATTATACAATGTTCTCATGAGAGTTGGAAATAATATGGCAAAGGAGATTCATCTGGATATGGACGAATCAAATGCTTCTGGATTAAAAAATAATGATTTTGTAAAAATAATAAGGGATTGATAAAAATATGGGTGGCTTTTTGGTCACCCATATATAAAAACCCTGTGAGGGGTGACAAATGGACTTTGATATGATGGTGGACTACATTGTCCAGGAAGTATTAAAAAAAATTGAGTTAAATGAAACAGCATATAAAGTAGAAAGAAATAGAGGTTTGGTTATAATCAATGGAGGAACTGGAAATCTTGAACAGATTATATTGGAGCTTAAAAAAATAAGTGAAAAATATGAACTGGATATAGTTTTTTCAGAGGCAGGAGAAAAGATAGTTAGTAAAGAGAAATTTCAAAATTTTAATGTAATTGATAAGTTTGAAATGGAGACTTGTGAACCTCTTCTGAAGAAAAACGATATTATAATTCTTCCATTACTTACAAAAAACAGCTGTGCTAAGATTGCTGTTGGAATTAGAGATAATGCAGTAACTTATCTTATTTCAAAAGCTCTGCTGGCTCAGAAAGAGATAGTAGCAGTATATGATTCATGTATAGCAGATAATAAAACAGCATATGGAAACCAAATTAACTTTAATATAGAAAAGCTGAAGAGTTATGGAATTATATTTGTAAAGAGCAGTGAGTTATCTGACTATATTTTAAACAGGAGAAATTTAGAAATAAATTCTTTGAAAGAGAAAAAAATAATCACTGCTGAAGATATTTATGATATGAAGAATAAAAAAATTATAGTATCTAAAAGTACAATTGTAACAACTCTGGCAAGAGAAAAGGCTGAAAATAATGGAATCATTTTTGAAACTGAAAAATAATTGGGAGTTGATAATATATGTTTTTAGCTAAAGTCGTAGGAAAAATAGTATCAACAACAAAAGATGAAGGACTTAATGGTAAAAAAATCCTTATTATTGCTCCAATAGATATGAATGGAGCAGTGACAGGAAAAGAAATAGTGAGCATAGACAGTGTGGGAGCAGGAATTGGAGATCAGGTTCTTGTCACTGAAGGAAGTGTGTCTATGTATGCTTTTGGTGAAAACCATATCCCCATCGACTCAGCCATAGTTGCTATAATTGATACTATAGAGCAGAGTTAGGTGGTGAAGAGATGAAAGAGGTCTACACCAATTTAATGAAAGTATATACAAGAAAAGGGGATTCTGGAGAAACAGGACTATATGGTGGAAGCAGGATATCAAAAAATAGTATCAAAGTAGATACTTATGGAAATATAGATGAATCTGCTGCATTCATAGGAGCTGCCAGAGCTTTAATAAAGGATAAAGAAATAAAAAATATACTCTATAAAATACAGGAAAAATTTCTTGTAATAGGGGCATATTTAGCAAGTGATAAAAATGGAATAACTAAACTTAAAGAAAAAATAGAAATATCAGATATAGAAAATCTTGAAAAAATAATGGATGAATATTCAAAAAATCTTCTTCCATTGTATAAGTTTATTATTCCAGGGGAAAATATAGAATCTGCCGCTCTTCATGTAGCCAGAACAGTAGTAAGAAGAAGTGAAAGAAAAATAGTAGCTTTAAAAGAAAGAGATGAAGTAGCTCCAGAAGTATTGAAGTATGTCAACAGAGTTTCAGATATATTATTCGTTTTAGCTAGAGTAGTAGAAGATCAGGAAGCAGTAAGACATATTTCAAATGCTATTATAGAAAAAATTAATGTTTATGAAAAAAAGAATCTGCTGTCTTTAGAGGAAGCAAAAAAAATAGTGGAATCTGGGAAAAATAAAGCTAGAGAGATGAAGAAAGATTTTGTTCTGGCAGTTGTTAATTCAGAAGGGAATCTTATACTGGAAGAAAAAATGGACAATGCTATATTGGCAAGTATAGAAATAGCATTGAAAAAAGCATATACAGCAGCAGCTTTAAAAATAGAAACATCAGAACTTGCAAAACTGGTTCAGCCTAACGGCTCTCTATATGGACTGCATACAGATCAAAGGTATGTAGTATTTGGCGGAGGTTCTCCGCTGAAGAAAAATGGTGAAATAGTAGGAGCAGTAGGAGTGAGCGGAGGAACAGTAGATGAAGATATGACAGTTGCAAAAGCTTGTGTAGAAGCTTTTTGTAAAAGTTAGGAGGAAATTAATATGAATTTAGAAGCAAATAACATGGATGAAATAGTTGCTCTGATAATGAAGGAATTGAAGAAAACAGATATAAAAGCAGGGTGTCAAAGCTGTGAGAGTCCTAAAAATGGAGTTTTCTCTTCAATGGATGAAGCTATTGCAGCTGCAAAAAAAGCTCAGGAGATATTATTTAGCTCGAGATTAGAAATGAGAGAAAAAATAGTAGCTTCTATTAGAGAAGTAATGAAAGATTATGTTGTAGAATTAGCAGAACTTGGAGTAAAGGAAACTGGTATGGGAAGAGCAGCTGATAAAGCTCTGAAACATCAGGTAACAATAGAAAAAACTCCAGGAGTAGAAGATTTAAGAGCATTTGCTTTCAGTGGAGATGATGGACTTACAGTTATGGAACTTTCACCATATGGAGTGATAGGAGCTATAACACCATCAACAAATCCAAGTGAGACAATAATATGTAATTCTATTGGAATGATATCAGCAGGAAATTCTGTTGTATTTGCCCCTCACCCAGGAGCAAAGAGAACTTCAATAAAAACTGTAGAGATAATAAATGAAGCTGTAAGAAAAGCTGGAGGGCCAGAAAATCTTGTAGTAACTATTGCCGAACCAAGCATAGAAAATACAAATAGGATGATGGAAAATCCAGATATAAAAATGCTGGTAGCTACTGGAGGACCGGGAGTAGTTAAAAGTGTAATGTCAAGTGGAAAAAAAGCCATTGGTGCAGGAGCAGGAAACCCACCAGTATTGGTTGATGAAACTGCTGATATTGAAAAAGCAGCAAGAGATATAGTTGCAGGATGCAGTTTTGACAATAATCTTCCATGTATTGCTGAAAAAGAAGTAGTGGCAGTAGATTCTATAACAGATTATCTGATATTTGAAATGCAGAAAAATGGAGCATATTTAATAAAAGATAAATCTGTAGCAGAGAGACTTGTAAATATGGTTTTGAAAAATGGATCTCCTAATAGAGCATATGTTGGAAAGGATGCTTCATATATTCTAAAGGATTTAGGAATAAATGTTGGAGATGAAATAAGAGTTATTATTACTGAAACTGACAAAGATCATCCATTTGCTGTGGAGGAATTGCTGATGCCAATACTTCCTATTATTAGAGTAAAGAATGCTTTGGAAGGGATAGAGGTATCAAAAAAATTAGAACATGGACTTAGACATACTGCCATGATACATTCTAAAAATATAGACATACTTACAAAATATGCAAGAGATATGGAAACTACTATATTAGTTAAAAATGGACCTTCTTTTGCAGGAATCGGAGTAGGTGGAGAAGGACATACTACATTTACTATAGCTGGACCTACTGGAGAAGGACTTACATCAGCTAAAAGCTTTGCAAGAAACAGAAGATGCGTTCTTGTAGGTGGATTATCTATAAAATAATTTTTATCAATAGGAAAAGACTGATTTAAAAGATAAATTTAATTTTTAGTCAGTCTTTTCTTTAAAAATATCTTTTTTATAGTTGTGGAATAAAATATATTTATTTTAGAATCATAAGAAGGATACAAGGGAGAGGAGGAAGAAAATGAAAAAATCATTGATTCTATTGGAATTTAAAAATATAAGTACAGGATTTTTTGTACTGGATGAAATAACTAAGAATTTTAATGTAAGTATGGAAATATTAAAACTTTTATGTCCTGGAAGATATATGATAATATGCAGTGGAAATCAAGGGGAGATAGAAAGTCTTAGAAAATATATAAGTGAAATTAAAGAGAATGAAAAACATAAACATATAACTGAAAGATTAGTCAGTGGAGTAGATGAATACCTTCTGAAAAAGATTAATAAAAATGTAAAATTTTCTGACTTTGTAAAAAGTCTAGGAATTCTTGAATTTTCAAATACTGTACAGGCTATAGAAACAGCAGACTTTATAGAAGATGAAAGTCCAGTAGAAGTATTGACTATAAAAATAGGACTGGGTATGTGTAATAAAGGGGTTATTCTATTTGAAGGGGATACTTCATCTGTAATAAATATAGTGAATAGAATAGAAGGGATGGGGTTAAAAGAACTCATATCTTCAGAGGTAATTAATTCACCAAATAGAGAATTTTTAAAAAGTTTTCATTTTTAGAAGACAGGGAGATAAATATGAATCTTAAAAAAGTAAACGAATATATAAAGCAATTTGATAAAGCTATAGAAGAGCCAAATCTGAGCTTTGAAAAAGATGAATATTATGTTGGAGTGGATCTAGGAACAGCTAATATTGTAATGTGTGTAGTGGATAAAAATGGAGTTCCAGTGGGAGGAGAAAGTTATCAGTCATCTGTTGTAAAAGATGGGATAGTAGTGGATTTTATTGGAGCAATCAATATAGTGAAAAAAATGAAAGAGAATCTTGAATATAAACTTGGAATAGAAATTAATAAGGGATTTACAGCTATACCGCCTGGAGTAGAGAGTGGAAGCGTAAAGGCAATAGTGAATGTAATAGAATCGGCAGATATAGATGTAATCAAGGTAGTGGATGAGCCTTCAGCAGCTGCAAAAGTTTTAAAAATAAAAGATGGAGCAGTTGTAGATGTTGGGGGAGGAACTACTGGAATAAGCATTTTAAAAGATGGGAAGGTAATTTTTACAGCAGATGAGCCTACTGGAGGAACTCATATGTCTCTGGTGCTTGCTGGAAATTATGGAATAACTTTTGATGAAGCTGAAAAAATAAAAAAAGATATTAAAAGAGAAGGGGAAGTTTTTCAAATAATCAGGCCGGTAGTTGAAAAAATGGCTTCTATAGTTAAAAAATTTATTCAGGATTTTGATGTAAAAGATGTGTATATAGTTGGAGGAGCTTGCACATTTAAAGAATTTGAAAGCGTTTTTGAAAAAGAGCTCAAAAGAAAAGTCATCAAAACTTATAAACCACTTTTAGTGACACCACTAGGGATAGCACTTACAGGTTTAGAGTAAAAATATATAGGAGGGTTTAGAATATGAATGTTTATCTAGCAGAGTTTATAGGAACAGCCATCATTATTTTCTTTGGGGGAGGGGTAGTAGCAAACGTTTCATTGACGAAATCTAAGGCACAGGGAGCCGGTTGGATGGTAATCACAGCAGCTTGGGCTCTAGGAATAGCAACAGCAGTATATACAGTAGGATGGATAAGCGGAGCACATCTTAATCCAGCACTTTCTATAGCATTAGCTGTGATAGGGGCTTTAAAATGGGAATATCTTTTTGGATATATAGCAGCACAAATACTTGGAGCAATGTTTGGAAGTCTTTTAGTATTTTTGACTTTTAAACTGCATTTCGATGAAGAGGAAAATCAAGGAGCATTACTTGCTATATTCTGTACAGGACCAGCTATAAGAAATTATTTTTGGAACTGTGTAACAGAAATACTTGCTACTGCTATGTTTGTTTTTGGAGTATTAGGAATAGGAAATGCAAAGAATACAGCAGTTGCTTTTACACTTTCTAATGGAGCAGAGGCATCAGGAAATATTGGAATACTAGGTGGACTTTTAGTAGGATTTTTAGTTTGGGCAATCGGTATGAGTTTTGGAGGGCCTACAGGATACGCTCTTAACCCAGCAAGAGATTTAGGACCTAGAATAATGCATGCTCTTCTTCCGATAAAACATAAAGGAAGTTCAGACTGGGCATATGCATGGGTGCCGATTATAGCCCCTATCATAGGAGCAGTTTTAGGAGCACTTTTATATACAGCTATATTTAATTAAAATAATTATATTGCATAAGAGAAAAGAATTTTGTAATTGAACTGCACCCAAAATTTTAGCTAGCTAAGATGGAGGGTGTTTTTTATATTCAAAAATAATTCTAAGAATTTTCTTTAAAAGATAGAAAGAAAAATTTTAAAATTTTTATAAAAAGATGGGATATTTAATTAATGAGATAACATATAAAAAAATATACTGAAAGAATATAAATTTTATTAAGCTAAGATATGTTTTTCTTTTAAAAAAAATGGTATAATCTTGGATATAAAGAATGGTTTGGAAAAAGAAAGTCATTTAATTACGAATTCATAAAAAAAGACAACAACATAAAGCTTATACTTACTAAAAAATAGGAGGTAAGAATGAAAGTAAAGGGAATATGTGAAAGTATTAATGTGGAAAAGGTTATGAAGGTAATAGCCTTAAATGAAATCAGTGGAAATGAAAATGTTATTTGTAAGTTTAGCTTTGCAGGGGGAATATCTGGATATAGTTTTGGAAGAAGCCAGTTTGATGTGAAACATAATGAGGGAGCTAGAAATTTTCTTAGAAGCAAATGTGGTTTTACACAAGCTGAAATTGATAAACTTTTAAGGCTTGATAAGGATATAGCTCCACTAAATGAAAAACTAAAAGCTCATAGAAAAGAGATAGATGAACTCGATATTGAGCATACAAAGAAAATGATATCTCATGTGGCTTCACTGGAAAAACTTCCAGATATGGGGGAAAAAACTTTCGTTTATCTGGTAGATTATCATAATCAATTCTGTTTGAGCAAAGGTGGAAAGATGCATCAATGGCTGCAAACAAAAGTTTCACTAATCCCAGAAGATATTCTTAATTTCAAATTAGGTTTAAAGTGGGGAAAAGAGCATCCAGAAGATGTAAAAAGAAGATGGAATAATATAGAAAAAGAATGGCAAGATAAAAATTGAGGAGGAGTAATTATGGATTTAATAAATAAAATAAAACAAAATACTATTATTTTTGCAGGGTATGGATATCATGAAAAAACAATAAATGTAACTGAAAAAATAAAAGCAGGATATAAAGCAGGAAAAAGAGAATTTAAAGCTGGAAATGATATTGCTGGAGATCCTTTAGTAGGAAGAAGAAAATCTTTATATATTGTTTGGACAGAAAATGGAACAACAAAATCAGGAAATGTTGAAGAGGGAGATGGAAGAGGAATAATTCTTCCAAACAACTTGCTGATAGCAGATTAGTAAGCAGGATTTATAAAAAACGAAGGTACTTTTATGAGGTACCTTCATTTTAATATTATCTAGTAAAAATAAATTTATCCTTATCAGATAATTCATTATTAATTGAATATCCAAGCTCAGAAAATTCTTTGATTTTTTCTGCAACATTAATCCTGTTTTTGATGAGATAATTAAGCATACTTCCTCTGCCCTGCTTTGCAAAGCTGCTGACAGATTGAAATTTTCCATTTTTATTTTCTTTAAAATCAATATCAATAATTCTATATGGAAAATGTTTTCTCTCTATCATCTTAGAATACTCTCCTGAAGCAAGGTTTATAAGAGTTTTATCAGAATCATTTTTTAAAAGACAGCTGATATAGTCTGTAACCTCTCTGTTCCAAAAAGAATAGAGTGATGATGAAGAAAGCTTCATAGTCATATCCAATCTATAATTCTTAACAGAATCAGAGGGATGTAAAACTCCATAAAAAGCAGAAAGAATAAGGAGAGTATTTTCAGCATATTCAACATTGCTTTTATCATATTTTTCTAATTCCAGATTTTTAAATGAAACTCCATTGTATAATGAAAATGCAGATATCTCTTTTAAAGAATTGAAATTTCTTATATTCTCAAAAGTTTCTTCCAAAAGTTTACCCTTAATTTTCATAATTTCTGCAATCTCTTCCTTAGAAAAACTTTGAATCATTTTCAGAAGCTCACTATTCTTTTCTTTGAAAAATATAGGAGAAGAGGGGAGAGATAATATATCCCTATTCCTCATCTCTTTACTTGGTGAAAATATGATCTTCATTAGAAAAATATCCCATTGTCACAGTAGTTTTCTCCAAGAAGTGGGAAGAAGATAATACAGCAGTCTTTATCTCCATTTATTTTTTTAATAGCTCTTGTTAAAAATTCACCAACCATAGCTTTTACTTCTGGAGTTCTTTCAAACCAGTACAGTTCAACAAATGTATATCCATCTACTATTTTTCCATCATAGATATATTCAGTATCCATATGTTCAATAGTAAACCAAGTTCTGTCACACTTGATTATTTCAGTAAGACCATCAATTATCTCCTTGCTGTTTTCAATTAAAGCTTTTTTATCCATTCCTCTAACTTTTAAATGTGGCATAATTTCCTCCTAAATTTTTATTATAAAGATTCCTTTTCAGGAACCAAAGTTACATTGATGTAGTTATTTAAGTTTATTGCTTTCTTAGCAAAGTCCATTAAATCTTTTTTCTGCATTATTTTTGCATATTCTTCTGGAGTAGGAACTTTGTATTCAGGATCAACAGTAGATTTTTGATAGAAATAATTTAACCAGAATACATTTTCTTTTAATTCATTTTTATATGAAAGTTCATAGTTTTTTATAATACTGTCTATTTTCTTCTGATCTATATCTTTGCTGGACATATCAGAAATAACTTGCAGGACTGCTTTTGTTAATTCTTCAGCTCTCTTAGTGTCACAGCTGAAACTTATTATCATTCTGTCTTCACCAAAATTATTAGGTGAAAGAGAAACTTTAGATGAGATAGAGTACACACCGCCTATTTTTTCTCTGATATCTTCAATAAGAGCTATATTTAATACTCTTGAGAAACCACTGTACAGGATTCTTTCCTTTTCTCCATAAGTACTGTTATATGGGAATATTAAAGTTACAGTTGATTTTTTATCAATTCCCTTTACTACCTCTTTTTTTACTATATCCTTAGGGATATTCAAAGCAAGCGGCTTAGGAGAAATTGTTTTCTCACTGCTAGGCAATGAAGCAAAATATTTCTCAAGGAGTGCAGGAAGTTCTTTTTCATCAAATGAACCAACTATTAATAATTGATAACCATTAAAATCATCAAATTTATTCTTAAATACATTTAAAGCTTCATCTTTATTAACTTTTTCTAAATCTTCAAGAGACAGAGGAAGCCTTCTTGGATTGTTTCCACTGTATAGTTTAGAAATTTCATCATTATATACAGCTCTTGGAGAGTTATTTCTATTTAGGATAGTTTCTTTAGTATTTTCTATCATTGTTTTAAATATTACATCATCAATTTTAGGTTCTTTTACAGTATAGCTCATATATTCTAAAGCTGGGATAAGATTTTCTTTATCTGTTGTCATAGAAATTCCTTGCTCATAGTCAGTAATATATGGAGACACGCTGAAATTTTTTCCCTTCATGAAGTTTTCTAAATCATTAGGAGAAATATTAGCTGCTCCAGAACTCATTACAAGATCGCTGCTGAATATAGAATTCAAATATTCAGGGTATGTATCAACTGAGCTTCCCTCTTTTTTAAATAATTTTATATATATTTTATCTTTGTCAAAGTCTGTTGACTTAGATAATACTTTAATTCCATTGGAAAGAGTAAAAGCTCCATCTTTAGATTCAGTTATTTTTCCATTTGTTACCTTAATAGGAGGAAGCTCTACATTTGCTGAAGAAAAATCCAATAGATTATCTTTTGCATCTCTGCTCTCAGTCATTACTTTTTCAAGCTGCTTTTCATCTGGAACACCTTTTCCAGTAGATGGAGCAGTCAGGAAGTAAAGAGTATTGCTGTCATATATTTCTTTCATTCTTCTATTAAGATCAGATAATCTTATTTTGTCTAATTCTTTTGAGAATACTTCAAATTCCTTATCTACATCTAGGAAGCTGTCTCCAGACATGATGTATTCCACAAGGGCGTTTATATATGTTCCATGCTGGATGCTTTCTTTATTTGCAACTAAAGTTTTGTAACTGTTATAAATATTTTTCTTTTCCAGTTTAAGTTCTGTTTGGTTTATTCCTTTTATTGTAGATGTTTTTAAAGCTGCATTGAGAAGAGCAGCTCCCTCTTCTATTCTTCCATCTCTTACAGCAGCCACTGCACTAAAGATATCACTGTGGTTGTTGATAGAATATTTATACACAAGACTTTCCATAATTGGAGAATTATCCTGTTTAGAAAGATTAGCTAACCTTGTATTCAGTATATTGAAAAGAAGCTGGTCTATGATGTTTGTTTCCATTCCCTCTTCAGTGTTTACAATAGTTCTATCCAATAGTTTTGTCATATAGAAAGTATTATATGTGATTTCAGGATCAGTAAAGACTATATAATTATTTTTAAGTTCAGCAAGCTTATAGTCTTCTGGAACAGTAACTTTTTTATCACTTGTGTAGTTGAAATATTTTTTGATTATATTTTCCACCTGAACAGGATCAAAATCTCCAACTGCAACTACAGACATATTCTCAGGAAGATACCATCTGTCATAGAAACCTTTCAAGATTTCAGAAGTAGCTCCATTAATAGTTTCAGGAAGACCTATTGGAAATCTGTCAAAATATCTTGAATTACCAAAGATAGCTTTTTTATGAATATCTCCAAGTCTCTGAGAAAGACCTTGTCTTAATCTCCACTCTTCTATAATAACTTTCTTTTCACTTTCTACCTGATCAGGAGCCAGAGTTACTTCTGTAGCCCATTCTCTAAGAACTTCTACACCTTTTTCTATATCTTCAGTTGTAGTTGAAGGAACTTGCAGCTTATATACAGTTCTGTCAAAAGAAGTATAGGCATTTAAGTCTCCTCCAAAATTTAATCCAAGAGATTGAAGGTATTTTATCATATCATTTTTTTCATATTTTGTAGTACCATTGAAAGCCATATGCTCAAGAAAATGAGCCAGCCCTTGCTCCTGCTCTGTTTCATACAGAGAACCAGCTTTCACTACAAGATTAAGTTCAGCCTTCTCTTCTGGTTTTTTATTTTTGTATATGTAATAAGTTATTCCATTTGGAAGTTTTCCAGTAACTAGATTTGAGCTGTTTTCCAAAGGCTTGGAAAAGACAGTTATAGAAAATATGAAAAGTAGAACAGTAAAAATGTATTTTTTAAATTTTTGCATTAATTATCACCTCAAAGTTGTTTTAAATATATCATAGCATAATTTTACCAAAAAGAGATTAGAAATTTTTATCTTTTTTTCTTCAAGTTCCTCTAAAAAATGTTATAATAAAAAAGAAAGACGATTTTGATAAAATTATTAAAAAAAGGAAAGTGAGAAGATGAGCTACAGAATAGTATTGATTCATGGATTTCATAGAGATTATAGAGATATGGAGCCATTGGAACAAAATTTAACTTCATTAGGGTATAAAGTAGAAAACTTAAATTTTCCTCTTACTTTTCCAGATATAAAATTTTCAGTGGAGATGCTTAAAAGTTTTCTTTTAGATCTAAAATATGGTGGACTTAGTGAGAAAGAGGAAATTGTTCTCATTGGATATGGGCTTGGAGGGCTATTAATTGAGGAAACTTTGAGAGATAAAGAAGCAGAAGACATTGTTGATAAAATAGTATTGATAGCTGCTCCTCTGAGAGATTCAGTTGTTCATAGAAGATTAAAAAGGATTTTTCCACTGTTGGACACTATATTTAAACCATTGAGGCTTTTCAAAAGAAAAAAAGAATATGAAATAGATAGAAAGATAGAGATAGGATTGATTATAGGGACAGAGACAGATGGAATATTTAGTAAATGGCTGGGAGAATATAATGATGGTCTGGTAAATTCTAAAGAATGTATGCTGGGTTATGCTAAGGATACTCTTTTTCTTCCTCTTGTCCATGATGAAATACATAAAAAAATGGGAACAGCAAAATATATAAATAATTTTATATCAAAGGGACAGTTTAGAGTAGATTAATTGGAGGAAGCAAATGGAAAAAAAGATAGAGAAGTATGTAGAACTTGCTGTAAAGATTGGAATAAATCTTCAGCAGGGACAGATTTTGGTTATAAATTCTCCTGTAGAAACAGCTGACTTTACAAGAAAAATTGTAGAGGCTGCATATAAAAATGGAGCAAAAGAAGTAATAGTTCATTGGAATGATGAGATATGTGGGAAATATAAGTATCTATACGGAGCAGAGGAGCTATTTGAAAATTATCCACAATGGCAGGTAGAATCTGTTATGGAATATATGAGAAAAGGAGCTGCTTTTCTAAGTGTATATGCTTCTGATCCAGAATTATTAAAAGATGTAGAGCAAAACAAAATCGCAAAATATCAGAGAGCCAGAAGCAGAGCATTGAAGGAATATTATGATAGAATAATGAATAACTATAATCAGTGGTGTGTAGTATCTGTACCAACTGATGCTTGGGCTGGAAAAATATTCCCAGAATTGACTAAAGAAGAAAGTAAAGAAAAATTATGGGATCTCATTTTCTCAATAGTGAGAGCAGATAAAGAAAATCCAATAGAGGAATGGAAAAAACATTTAAACTCATTAAAAGAGAATATGAATTATCTTAATAAAAAGAAATTTAAAAAGTTGATATATAAAAATTCACTTGGAACAAATCTGGAGATAGGTCTTCCAGAGGGGCATATTTGGACAGCAGGAGGAGAAACTTCAAAAGAGGGTGTATATTTTGTAGCAAATATGCCTACTGAGGAAATATTTACACTGCCTAAAAAAGATGAAGTTAATGGAATAGTTTACAGCAGCAAGCCTTTTAGTTATGGAGGTAATTTAATAGAAAATTTCTCACTTACATTTAAAGAGGGAAAAGTAGTAGATTTTTCTGCTGAAAAGGGAAAAGAAATTCTTAAACAGCTTTTAAAAAGTGATGAGGGATCATCTTATCTTGGAGAGGTAGCACTTGTTCCATATGATTCGCCAATTTCAAATTCAAATACTATATTTTACAATACTCTTTTTGATGAAAATGCTTCATGTCATCTGGCATTGGGGCAGGCTTATCCTATTTGCTTAGAAAATGGAAGTGAAATGGATGAGAGTCAGCTTAGAGAAAAAGGGGTAAATATTTCAATGGTACATGAAGATTTCATGGTTGGAACTTCTGACTTGGAAGTAATTGGAATAGACCATCTTGGAAATGAAACTTTGATAATGAAAAATGGAAATTTTGCCTTTACTGAAAAGTAATAAAGTGATAAAATAGAGTTCCTTGGCAGGGGAATGTATAGACCAAAATAAAAATGAAGATGGCTAGCCATCCTCATTTTTTATTTTATATAAATTCTTTTTCTCTTAGGAACTCAATAACCTTTTCTACACCTTCATCAGTAGTTGCATATTGTATCTTATGATTAAATTGATACTTGTCTATACTTTTCTGATAAAGAGGATCATAATATTCTTTTATCAATTCAGCAGCCAGTTCTGGAAGCTTTTTGTTTTCAAGAAGTTCCAAATAGTTTTCTGTATTTTTCTTAGAAGTATAACGACTGATTTTCATGATGCACTCTCTCAAAGCTTCTTCAGGAGCATTAGCATAATCTTCCATAAGTATTTCTATTCTGTGTTCAGGAGTAGTTTCAGCTATTAAATGATATCCTGAAACAAGAGAATCATAAACAGAATCAGGGATATAGATATTTCCTATTCTTTTACTTTCACTTTCTGCAAGAATATATCCTTCTTTATTAGAAACAAGAAATTCATAAAGTTCTGTTTCAAATCTTTTCTGACTTTGCTTTCTTTTCTCTCCAAGAGCTCCAAAATGAGATCCTTTGTGATCTGCAATTTTTTCAAGATTTAATACAGGGTATCCCATTTCCTGAAGCTTAGCAAGTATTTTAGTTTTTCCTATACCTGTTCTTCCATGGATAATGACATATTTAAATTTTTCATTGAGAACAGGAATTGACTTATAGACAAATTCTCTGTAAGCTTTGTATCCTCCTTCAAGCTTCATACATTTATATCCTAACGCCTGAAAAAGTGAACACATAGTTCCGCTTCTCATTCCACCTCTTGCACAGAAAAATACTATTCTTCTATTTTTAGAGGAAAGTTCCTGCACCTGCTTAAAAATCTCAGGAAGTCTTTTAGAAATAAAATTTACCCCCAGTTCTTTAGCTAATTCTTTTGATTGCTGTACATAAGCTGTTCCAACAGCAGCTCTTTCTTCATCCAATAAAACAGGGATATTTACAGCATTGGGGATAGGTTCACTTTCAAATTCTTTTGGAGTTCTTACATCAACCAAAACGTAGTTATCCATTTCTAAAAGTTCCCTATAGGTAATTGTATTCATAAAAAATCCTCCCAAAATTCATAATATATATAATATACACCTTTTATCGACTCAAAGTCAATAAAGAGTGGAATCTTAATAAAAAATTATTATTAAAAATATGTATATATTATAACTGAAATATTTGAAAAAATAAATTATAAAAAAAATAAAAAAGGGAAAAAAGCATGGAAAAAGTATATATAATTGAGATAATTTGAAAATATAAAAAAAATCAAATTCATACTATATATAGTTTTATTTGAAAAATTAAACACTATATTTTGTAAAAATTATGCTATAATGTTTTTGTCAACATAACAGGGAGGTAGTCATGGATATAGTTAGCTGGTTAGGAAAAGATAACAAATTAGGAATGGATATTTGGGAAAAAAAATATAAATATGATGGAGAAACATTCAATGAATGGTTAGAGAGAGTTTCTGGCGGAGATCAGGAACTAAAGGAAATGATAGCTAACAAAGAATTTATCTTTGCAGGAAGAATTCTTTCAAATAGAGGATTATATAAATTAGGAAGGAAAATAACTTATTCAAATTGTTATGTTATAGCACCTCCAGAAGATAATCTGGAATCTATATTTGATACTGCTAAAAAACTGGCAAGAACTTATTCTTATGGCGGGGGATGCGGAGTAGACATTTCTAAATTGAGGCCAAAAGGATCAGAGGTAAATAACTCAGCAAAATATACAACAGGATCAATATCTTTTATGGAGCTGTATAACCTGACTACAGATATAATAGGACAGAAAGGGAGAAGAGGAGCATTAATGATATCTATTGATGTAAATCATCCAGATGTTTCAGAATTTATATCTATCAAATCTGACCTTAATAAAATACAAAAAGCAAATATTTCTGTAAGAGTAGATGCTAATTTTATGAAAGCAGTAGTTGAAGGACTGCAATTTGTAACTGAATTTTTAGTAGAAGATACTGGTGAAGTAATCAGTAAAGAAATAGATGCAAGAAAACTTTTTAAAGAACTTGCAAGACAAAACTGGAAATTTGCTGAACCAGGAGTACTTTTCTGGGATAGAATATCAAAATGGAATCTATTAAGTGAAGATGAAGAGTTTGAATATGCTGGAACAAATCCATGTGCAGAAGAGCCATTACCAGCAGGAGGAAGCTGTCTTTTAGGTTCTCTTATTCTTCCGACATTTGTAGAGGGAAAAGAATTTGATTTTGATAGACTGGCAAATGCTGTACAAAAATCAGTAAAAGCTCTTAATGATGTACTTGATGAAGGACTTCCTCTGCATCCATTAGAGGAGCAGAGAGAATCAGTAAGAGACTGGAGACAGATTGGACTGGGAATCTTAGGAGTAGGAGACCTTTTAATAAAACTTGGAATGAAATATGGATCACCAGAATCTTTAGAATTTTGTGATAGTATAGCAAAAGTTATAATTGATAACGCATTAAAGGCAAGTGCCCTTTTGGCTAAAGAGTCTGGAGCATATCCTAAATATAAAGCAGATAAAGTATTGAAATCAGAATTTCTATTGGAAAATGCAAGCATAGAGACACTTCAATTAATAGAAGAATATGGACTTAGAAATTCACAGCTTTTAACTATAGCCCCTACTGGTTCAATAGGAACAATGCTGGAGACAAGTACAGGAATAGAACCTAACTTTGCATTCTCTTATGTAAGAAAAACAGAAAGTTTACATGGAGAAGATGTATTCTATAAGGTATTTATTCCAATTGCTAAAAAATATATGGAAGAAAATGAAATTGATGATGAAGATGATCTGCCGGAATACTTTGTTACAGCACAAAATCTTAATCCATATGACAGAATAAAAATGCAGGGAATATGGCAGAGAAGAATAGATGCAAGTATTTCATCAACAATCAATCTTGTAAATAAAGTTTCTGTTGAAGAAGTGGAAAAACTATATTTAGAAGCTTGGAAAAATGGTCTGAAGGGAATGACAATCTATAGAGCTGGATGTGACAGAGAGGGAATACTTACTGTAACACCTAAAGCTGAAGAAAAAATAGAAGAATTAAAATTACCAGCTATGCCTAGAGGAGAGCTGAAACCAATAGCTCCAGATACAATTTACTATCCAACTACTATGAGAATAGGTTGTGGAAAACTTAAAGTAATGATTGGTTACTCACCAAGTGAGAGAGCTATTCAAGACCTGTATGTAATAAGAAGCGGTGTAGGTGGATGTGAGAAAAATATTCAGGCAGTGGCAATATATATGTCAGGAATACTTAGATTAGGCGGAAATTTATTCATGCTGGAGAAAGCAATAGCAGGAGTAAGTGGATGTACATCATTTGCTGTAGCAAGAAGTAAAAATCAGGAAATAAGTAAAGGAAATACATGTCCATCAGCTATCCTTAATATTCTTAAGAATTTTGAAAAAGAGATGGGACTGGATGCACATGAAAAAGCTATACAAAAAATAGATGAAGAAGAGAGAAAAGAGATAGAAAGCAGTGAGAGAGAAGCTGATTATGTAACTCGTTGTCCTGAATGTGGAGAGATAATAGATGTTACTGGAGGATGCTATACTTGCAGAAGCTGTGGTTTCTCTAAATGTGAATAATTAATTAAGAAAAGAATGATCAAAAATCAGAGTAAAATTTAGAAATATTTCCATTGGAAAGTTCTAAAAATAAATTCCTGATTCCAGATTATTCTTTTTTTTTGTAAAAATATAAATGCAACCAACAGTAGACAAAAAGTAGAAGATGGTTGGTAGTATGGAAAGATGAAAAATGTTAAAATAAAATTCCTTATAGAAACAGGAATTTAGGAAGTCTGGCAGAATGTAGATAAGAAAGAGTTGGATAAAATTTTAGAAATTTGGAAATTAGAAATGATTACAGCAGTTCTACTGTTGGATCTTGGTAATTAGAGCAATTAAAATCTTAACTGTGTAATTACTGAAAAATTATATTTCTATTTATAAATTATCTGCTTCTTTAAAATTGATATTATGACTACAGAGGTTTTTCATCCCTTACTTTTTACTAATTTCAATGGTATAATATTAGCAAATATAATGAATAGATGTTGGTGAAAAAATTAATGAAAAATGAAGCGAGAAGACTGCTTAAAGAAATATATGGATATGATGATTTCAGAGATGGACAGAAAGTAATAGTATCTTCAGTTCTTCAAAGAAGAGACACTTTGGGAGTAATGAGCACTGGAGGAGGAAAATCTATATGCTATCAAATTCCAGCTCTTCTTTTTAAAGGAATAACAATAGTTATTTCTCCACTGATATCTTTGATGAAGGATCAGGTAGATACTTTAAAGCTTTTAGGAATAAAAAGTGTATATATAAACTCTACTCTCTCTAGAGAAGAATATTCTGATGCTATGGGGAGAATAAGAAGCGGAAATGTGAAAATAATATATATAGCTCCTGAACGTCTTGCCAATGAGAAATTTGTGACTTTTATAAAAAAACTGAATATAGCTATGATAGCTGTAGATGAAGCACATTGTATTTCACAATGGGGGCATGATTTCAGAAAAAGTTATCTGGAAATACCTAATTTTGTAAAGAAGATAGGAAAACCAATACAGATGCTGGCTCTTACAGCAACAGCTACTGCTGAAGTAAGACAGGATATAGAGGAAAAACTTGAAATGAAAAATCCATTCAGCTATGTTGCAGGATTTGACAGAGAAAATATATTTTTTAAAGTAGTGAAAAATGTAGTTGCAGAAGCCTATATAGTAGATTACTTGAAAAAAGCACCTAAAAAATCTGGAATAATCTATGCTTCTACCAGAAAAGAGGTAGACAGCCTATATGCCTATCTTGAACTTAGGGAATTTAGTGTGGGGAAATACCATGCTGGGCTTACTGAAAAAGAGAGAAAAGATTTTCAGGAGAAGTTCATTAAAGATGAAATAAAAATAATGGTAGCTACAAATGCTTTTGGAATGGGAATAGATAAATCCAATGTAAGATTTGTACTTCATAGAAATATACCAAAGGATATGGAGAGTTACTATCAGGAAGCTGGACGTGCTGGAAGAGATGGTGCCCCTGCTGAAGCTGTTCTCATGTATTTTGAAGAAGATGTAGGAACACAGGAATATCTCATAGAGATGAATGAGGAAACTGAAAATCAGTTGAAGAAAGAGAAAAGGGAAAAGCTTGATAAGATGGTGGAGTATGCTTATCTTGAAAGCTGTTACAGAGAATATATATTGAAATATTTTGGAGATAAGAGAATAAAGAATTATTGCGGAAAATGCGGTAACTGCAAATCTTTCAAAAATGTTGAAGATCTTACTGTAGAAGCTCAAAAGATACTTTCTTGCATAGGAAGAGCAAAAGAAAGTATAGGAATATCCACTTTGACAAACATACTTGTGGGAAAATCAGATACTAAGATGGATAAAAAAGAATACCATAAATTATCTACTTTTGGAATAATGCAGGAAAGAGATAGAAATTGGATAGAGGAATTTATAAACTTTTTGATATCAGATGGATATCTTGAACAGAGTGCAGGAAGTTTTCCAGTGCTCAGGCTGAATGAACGAGCCAGAAAAGTCTTGAAAAATGAAACTGCTGTATTTAGAAGAGTAGATGAAAAAGTAACATTTGATTATTATGAAGATCCATTATTTGAAAACCTGAATCAGTTAAGAAATAGAATAGCTGAAAAAGAAAAAGTAGCACCATATATAGTATTTTCAGATCTGACACTTATGGAAATGGCAGAGAAAAAACCTAAAAATAGATGGGATATGCTGAAAATAAGGGGAATAGGAAATCAGAAATTTAAAAACTATGGGGAAGAATTTTTAAAGGTTATTAATAGTTTTTCAGATGAAGATATGGAGATTATCCGACTGGAAAGTATAGTTGAAGATAAATATCTGGAAGAATCTAAACTGGAAGACTTAAAAAATAAATTACAAATAAATATAAGTTCAGAAAAATTAAGAGAAATTTTAATTAAGTCATTATTTAGTTAGAACATTAAGGAGGTTACAATGAAAAAAATATTGGCATTTCTTGTTTTATTGACTACACTTGGATGCAGCCAGGGGGATAAAACACCAGAACAAACGATTGAACCAGAAAAGAAAACAGAGGTAACAAAAACAGAAAATGAAGTGGTAGCTCCACCAACGAAAGAGACAGAATTGAAAGTTTTAGATGTGACAACTGCATCTGGAGAAAAACCTAATATTGAAATAACTCTTTCTGATGAAATAGGACTTAATAGTGATATAGATGCATATATAAAAGTTGATGGGGAAAATGGCTATGATATTATTAAAATGAAAAATAAGATAATCATAAGAGGAGATTTTTCTACTGGAGAAACATATCAAGTAGAAATTTTAAAAGGATTGAAGTCTAAAAACGGAGTTGTATTAAATGAAAATTTCAATACAACAGTAGCTTTTAAAGAAATAGAACCTAAGATAGCTTTTTCAAATGAAGGGATAATCCTTCCAGCTGTGAATGATAAGAGAATAAGTTTTAAATCTCTTAATGTAAAAAAAGTAAATGTAAAAGTTAAAAAGGTATTTGAAAATAATACTACTCAATTTTTACAGAATTTTGTATTTAAAGGAAATGGAAATGTATTCAATTATGGATTGCAGGGAGATTTCTATAAAATTGGAGATGTTCTTTTTGAAAAAGATTATGATCTGAATAATATTAAAAATAAATGGATTCAAACAGAAATTGAATTAGGAAGCCTGGTAAACTATAAGGGATTCTTTATAGTTGAATTATCTTTTAATAAAGATGGAATAGACTATACTTTCCCAGAAGGTGTAGAAAACTGGCAACAGTACAGTTTCTTTGAAAATAATGGGAAAATAGGAAAAGTTATTTTACTTTCAGATATGGGTATTCTTGCTCAAAAAACTAAGGACAATTATCTGGTAACTGTAACTAATGTAGCAAAAAATGGTGTTGTAAAAGGTGCTAAAGTAAAAGCTATAACTCTCAATAATCAGGTAATTGAAGAAAAAACTACCAATGAAAATGGAGAGGTAACTTTTGATGGAAAAGATAAAATTTTCTACATTATAAGCGAACTGGGAGATGAAAAATCAATACTTAAATTAAGTGATTCTCTTCTATCATATGATGGATTTGCTGTAGATGGTATATACGCAACTGAAGGTGTAAAAAGTTTTATGTATACAGACAGAGGAATATACAGACCTGGAGATGATATATATCTTTCTGTAATAGCTAGAAATGCAGATGACAGCTTCCCTGAAAATCATCCAATCAAATTAAATATATACACTCCAACAGGAAAGAAATTTTTAGAAAACTATGTTTTGAATAATGGGAAAAATGGATTCTATACATATTCTTTCAAAACTAATCTGGATTCAGAAACTGGTATCTGGAGAGTAGAGGCACAAGTAGGAAGCACTACATTCAGAAAAGATATTCCTGTGGAAACTATAGTTCCGTATAAAATAAAAGTTGATGTTGATGCACCTAAAGTGGTGGATATAAATGAAACTGGTAATTTTGAAGTGAAAGTTGCTTCAGATTATCTTTTTGGTGCACCTGGAAGTGATTTGAGATTTAACAGTGAACTGCAAATAAGAGAAGAGAATGTAAGATTTGAAAAATTTAAAAACTATACTTTTACAAATCCTACATCATATAATTTCTATCACAGAGATTATAAAGAGGGAGTATTAAACAGTGAAGGAAAAGGAACTATTAATTTTGATATTGCTAAAGTTACTCCTAAAAATATAAATTTAACAGGAACTATTACTACTAAAGTATTAGAAACAAGTGGAAGACCTGTTTTAGATAGAAGTGTAGTAACATTAAAGAAATTCGATACATATGTAGGAATGGAAATACCATCTGACAGATATATGAAGAGTGGAGATAAAGTAAATCTTCAGGTTATAGCAGTATCTAGTGATGGAGATAAGCTTGTTCCTGGAAGAAAAATGAAATACAGAATATATAAAAATGAATATTCTTGGTGGTGGGACTATAATGATTATGGAAGTTTCCTAAAATCAATAAAGACAGATACGAATACTACTTTTGTTCATGAGCAGGAATTTGTATCAGGAGATAAACCATATATTATAGATTATCCAATAGAAGGAACAGGAGAAATATTTGTAGAAGTAGAGGATTTAGAGACAGAACAAAGTACAGGAGTAAATCTATATGTAAGTACTTGGATGGATCCTAGTGTAAGTAAAAAAGTAGATAAACTTAAAATGGAAACTGATAAAAAATCTTACAATATAGGAGAAAAGGCTAAGATTGTATACGAAGGAGAAAAGGGAGCTAAAGCCCTTATAACTATAGAAAAATCTGGTCAAATAGTAAAAAGATACTGGAAAGATGTTAATAATATTAAAAATGAAGAGGAAATAGAGATTACTGAGGGAATGTTCCCAAATGCTTATGTAACTATATCTTTATTCCAAGATTATAATAACTTTACAAATGACAGACCATTAAGACTGTATGGTGCTGTACCTCTAATGGTAAAAAATGAGGCAACTAAACTTAGTTTGGAATTAAATACTCCAAAAGAATTAAGACCAAATGAAAAGTTTAGTGTAAAAGTTAAGAATAAAGCTGGAACACCTATGGAATATACAGTAGCAGTGGTAGATGAAGGACTTTTAGATATAACAGCATTTAAAACTCCAGATCCATGGAATTATTTCTACCAAAAAGAAGCTCTTCAAATAATGTCTTATGACAACTATAACGAAATTATAGGAAAAACTTTTGGAGAAGTGCATCAGGTATTGAAAACTGGAGGAGGAGAATTCCTAGCTGAAATGTCAGCAATGGATAAATCTAGAAATAAACAAATGGGACTTGAAGAAGCTCAAAGATTTAAACCAGTGGCAATGTTTAAAGGAGTTCTTACTACTAATGATAAAGGTGAGGGAGAAGTAGAATTTACAATGCCTAACTATATGGGTTCTGTAAGAGTTATGGTAATAGGAGCAGATAAAGGAATGTATGGAAAAGCAGAATCTACAATTACTGTAAAAGCTCCAATAGTTATGAATGCTTCACTTCCTAGAACATTGAAAGTTGGAGATGAATTTAAAGTTCCAGTGGAAATCTTTGCTTTAGAAGATGGTCTTGGAGAAATAACTGTAAGTATAAATTACAATGGAGAGACAAAAACTGAAAAATTCACTTTGAAAAATAAAGAGAAGAAAACAGTATACTTTACAGAAAAAGTTCCTAATAAAATAGGAGCAGATAAAATAACTATAAGTGCAAAATCTAATAAATATAATTATGAAGAAGTTACTGATATAGATGTAAATTCAAATAATCCATATATTTATTTGAATGATATAAAAACTGTACCAGGTGGAAAAGAGATTGTATTTAATGCACCAAAAGATTCAATAGAAGGAAGTGTAGAAAGTACATTAACTATTTCTAGTTCACCTATACTGGCTATAGATCAAAGACTTAAATGGCTTATCAGATATCCATATGGATGTGCAGAGCAGACTACATCAAGTATACTTCCACAATTATTTATAAAAGAGCTATCTTCTGAAAATGCTTTTGATAAAAAGAGAATAACAGCTAATATTAATTCAGGAATTACTAGATTATCAAAATTCCAGCTTTATGATGGATCTTTCACATACTGGCCTGGAAATAGAGATGCTGACTTATGGGTAACTAACTATATTGGACAATTACTGATAAGTGCAAGAGATAATGGATACTATGTACCAGAGGATATGTACAACAGATGGCTTGATTTTAGTAAAAAGCAAAGTAAAATAGCAGGTGCTGATTTAGACAGAAAGGCATATACTCTATACTTATTAGCATCAGCTGGTTCTCCTGAAATAAGTGAAATGAACCTTGTATATGAAAACTATATGGGAAGTCTTTCAATAACAAGTAAATGGTACATGGCAGCAGCATATAAATTAATTGGTGAAGATAAGATAGCAGTAGATATTGCTAACTCTCTTCCAATTACTGTACCTGAATATGATTATGACTATTATAGATATTCTTATGGTTCAAATTTAAGAGATAAAGCTATTATACTTGGAGCATACTATAAAGTATATGGTAAGATAGAAGAAAAATTATACAACGATTTACTTCAGGCTCTTCAGTCGCAAAACTGGCTGTCTACTCAAAGTACAGGGTATTCTCTGATGACTATAGCTGAAATGGTAAAATCAGGAGCTAAAGAAGAGGTATCTGGAACTATAGAAATAGATGGACAGCTAAAAAGATTTACAACTAAGAATGGTACTTACACAGAATCAATTTCTGATAAAGTAAAAGATATCAAAATAGTTTCTGGTAATTCAAAAGATATGTTTGTTAATTACTATTGGGAAGGAGTTCCTGTAAACTATGAAGGAGAAGACATCGCTAAAAATATCAAAATAGAGAGAAAATTCTATGATATTAATGGAGCAGAAATAAATCCTAAATCTCTTACATCTGGAACTACATTCTGGTTAGAAGTAAAAGTACTTCCTGAAAATACAAGAGGATATTTCTATATAGATGATGTAGCATTAACACAGGTACTTCCTACAGGATGGGAAATAGAAAATGTAAGAGCATTGAAACAGCAATATCCAGAATGGGTAAAATCTAAAATGGGAAATACTAATATAGATTATGAAGATATCAGAGATGACAGAGTTATGTGGTTCTTTGGCTTCAATAATTACAGCAGAACAGGAAACAGCTTCTTTGTTAAAATAAATACAGTAACAGTTGGAAAATATAAGTTCCCTGGAACTATGGCAGAAGCTATGTATGATAAAAATTATGAAGCTTATCTAAAAGGATTTGAAGTAGAGGTCAAATAATGAAAAAAAGATATCTGATATTTTCAGGAATTGTTCTGAGTGGAATTATTCTTACATCATGGACATATTTAAAATATGATACTGATAAAATATCAAGTACATTTGAAGAGAGATACAGCCAGGTGGTGTTAGATGATAAAAATGATATCCTTGGAGCTTATCTTAATAAAAATGAACAATGGCATTTGAAAAGTACAGATAAAATACCTGAAAAATTGAAAGAAGCAGTTTTGAATTATGAAGATAAAAATTTCTATTCTCATAGGGGAGTAGATGCAAAAGCGATAATCAGAGCTGTGAGAGATAATATATTCCAGAGGAGGAGAACTGGAGGCAGCACTGTTACTATGCAGGTGGCAAAAGTTCTCGAACCTAAACAGAGGAGTTATTTTAATAAATACAAAGAGATAGTTCATGCACTGAAAATAGAAAGAAAATTCAGTAAAGATGAGATATTATCAATGTATCTGAATAATGCTCCATATGGTGGAAATATTGTAGGCTATAAGACAGCTTCACTTTTATACTTTCAAAAAAATCCAGATGAACTTACTTGGGCAGAGGGAGCACTGTTAGCAGTGCTCCCTAATTCTCCCGGGCTTATGCATGTGGAAAGAAACAGAGACAGGCTTGTAAATAAGAGAAATGCTCTTTTAAAAAAGTTATTGGACAGAGGGGTAATAGATGAAAGGCAGTATGCTTTATCAAAAATGGAACCTATTCCTGAAAAAAGATATAGATTCAGATCTCTTGCTCCACATCTCACTAGAAGATTGACACAGGACAGCAATGAAAAAATAATAAACAGTACTATTAATAGCCAGCTACAGGAAAAAATAGAGAAAGTAGTGAAGGATTATTCTGAATACCTAAAAGGCGAAGGAATAGGAAATGCAGCTGTATTAGTGGTAGATAATAAAACTTATGAAGTAAAAGTATATGTAGGTTCACAGAATTTTTATGACTTTAGTACAAATGGACAAGTAGATGGAATAACTGCTAAAAGATCACCAGGATCTGTATTAAAACCTTTCCTTTATGCTTTGGCAATAGATGAAGGAATAGCAGCTCCAGAGTCAAAAATACCAGATGTTCCCTTATATTTTTCAAATTTCAGTCCTCAAAATGCCAATAAGAAATATTATGGATTGATTGAAATGAGAGAGGCTCTTATAAAATCATTGAATATTCCTTTTGTATCTTTATTAAAGGAATATAAAGATGATAAATTTTTCTATTTTTTGAAAGAGGTATTGGAGTTCAAAGACAATAACCCATCAAGATATGGACTTTCTCTAATACTTGGAACTAAAGAGCTAAGTGTGGAAAATATAGCTAAACTATATACTGGGCTGGGAAATTATGGAAATTTTAAAGATTTAAAATATACAAGAGATGGACAGGAAGAAAAGGGAGATCAGCTTATATCAAGAGGATCAGCATATCTCACGTTGGACACAATAAGACAGCTGGAAAGACCTGGTCTTGAAAGTATGTATAGAGAAAAAAATCCTGTTTCATGGAAAACAGGAACAAGCTATGGACGAAGAGATGGATGGGCAGCTGGAGTTACACCAGACTGGACAGTAGTTGTGTGGGTAGGAAATTTTACTGGGGAAAGCAACAGCAATCTATCAGGAGTAGTCAGTGCAGGAAAACTTTTGTTTAATGTATTTAATGTTCTTCCAAAGAAAACAACTCTGTTTAAACTTCCAGAAGAAGATCTCGAAGTTATAAAAGTAGATCAAGAAACTGGGTATAGAATGAAGTTTGATGTTCCATCAAAAGAAATACTTTATCCTGTGGGAGCTAAACCTTTGAAGCTTTCTCCATATTATAAAAAAGTTTTTTTAAACAAAGATGGAGAAGAGATAGATTCAAGAAATGAAGACTTTACTGAAAAAGAGGAAAAAGTAGTGCTTAACTACCCTATTGAGATAATAAACTATTTCATAAGACAGAATATGGATGTTTCAAATATTTTTAGTAGCAAAATCAAAGAAAAAAGTGTAAAATTCATATATCCAATAAATAACTTAAAGATAGTTATACCAAAAGATTTTGATGGAGAAAAGAGCGTCATAGTAAAAGTAGCAAATCTAAAAAAACAAAATCTCTATTGGTATATCAATAAGGAATATATAGGAAGAGACAGAGACAAGGAAAAAAGTCTCAATCTAAAAGAAGGAGAATATGAAATAACTGTAGTAGCTGAAAATGGTGAAACAGAAAAAGTAAAATTTGAAATAGTAAAAAATAGAGCAGGAAGGAAGTAGAATGGTAGAGTTTTTTATAGCAAAGAAACATATATTTGAGAGAAAAAGACAGAGTCTTATTTCAACTTTAGGAATAGCAATAGGGGTAGTAGTTTTAATAGTCTCTATTGGAATAGCAAATGGATTAGATAAAAATATGATAAACAGTATTCTTTCTATGACAAGTCATGTACTGGTGGAGAATGGAGATAAATTATCAAATTATAACGAGTTAAAAGAAAAAATAGAAAAAATTCCCGGAGTAAAGGGAGCAGTTCCAAGTATAGAAACACAGGGTATCTTTAAATATAATGGAATATATGGAGGATACATATCTGGAGTAAAAATAGAAGGCTTTGATTTAGAAAGTGCAAAGAAAGCTATGGATTTGGATAAAAAGATTGTAGAGGGAAGCATATCTCCTGATAAAATAAATGGAGTCCTCATAGGAAAGGAACTTTTTAGGAATATTGGAGCCTCTCTTGGAGATGAAGTGACTATTATTTCATCAGAAAATAAAGAGATAAAATTCAAGATAGAAGGGGTATTCCAGAGCGGATATTATGATTATGATATAAATATGATAATTCTTCCACTGAAGGCTGCTCAATATCTTGTGTACAGTGGAGATACAGTAAATAAAATTGATGTAACATTAAATGATCCATACAAGGCTCCTGAAATAGCTGATAAAATAATGTCTGAGACAAAGATATTTTCAAGGACATGGGGAGATCTCAACAGGAATCTTCTTTCAGCACTGTCATTGGAAAAAACCGTTATGATAATGGTATTTTCTTTAATTGTAATAATAGCAGGGTTTGTAGTGTGGGTAACACTGAATATGCTGGTAAGAGAAAAAATAAAAGATATAGGTATAATGAGATCAATGGGATTTTCAAGAAAAAGTATAATGAAGATTTTTCTTATACAGGGAATGCTTTTAGGAATTGCTGGAATAGTAATAGGAACAATTATTTCTCTGTGCTTCCTGTGGTACATTAAGAATTATACCCTTGCATTTATAACTTCTATCTATTATCTTACTAAAATACCAGTTGAAATATCTGTTAAGGAGATAGGAGTAATAATTGGAGCAAATATTGGAATAATCTTTGTATCAAGTGTATTCCCAGCATATAGAGCTGCCAAGATGGAAACTGTGGAGGCATTGAGACATGAGTAGAGAGATATTGAGATTAGAAAATATAGAAAAATATTACAGTGGGAATATAGATAAACTTCATATTATAAGAAACTTAAGCTTAACTGTAGAAGAGGGAGAATTTATTTCAATACTGGGAAGATCAGGATCTGGAAAATCTACTCTACTGAATATAATTGGACTGTTGGATAAAATAGATAAGGGAAAAATATATATTGGTGGTCAGGAAGTGGAAAAACTTTCTGATGAAAAGAAAGATATTTTAAAAAATGGAATGTTAGGCTTTGTATTTCAATTTCATTATCTGCTTCCTGAATTTACAGCTTTGGAAAATGTAATGCTTCCAGCTTTGGTGAATGATTTTAAAAACAGGAAAGAAGTAGAAAAAAGAGCAATGGAAATATTGGAAGCGGTTGGATTGAAAGACAGAGTAAAACATAAACCTTCACAATTATCTGGAGGAGAAAAACAAAGAGTAGCAATAGCCAGAGCCTTAATCAATTCACCTAAAATACTTTTGGCAGATGAGCCTACAGGAAATCTGGATGAGGAGACAAGTGAAACTATCTTCGATATACTGAGAGATATTAATAAAAATAGAAAGCAGACTATAATAGTAGTTACACATTCAAAAGATCTGGCAAAGATTTCGGACAAAAAACTCTATCTTAAAAAAGGTATTCTGCATTTAACAGATGATTAGAAAAAGTTTTCAAAATTTTTCTATAAAAAAAGAGGAAATCTCTAAAAAAGGAAGTATAATATTATACAAAGCAAAGAGAACTTGCGGACTTAAAAGGAAGTGGTATTATGAAAATGTCTATCCATGGAAAACAATTAGTTGTAACTGATGCAATCAAAAAGTATGCGGAAACTAAACTAGGGAGGGTTGAAAAGTATCACGATAGTATTATAGATTTAGATGTCAGCTTATCAGCAGTGAGAACTAAAACTGGAAGCAGCCATACAGCTGAAGTATTGGCATATCTGAGTGGAAGTACTTTAAAAGCTTCTTGTACAGATACAGACCTATATGCAGCTATTGACCAAGTTTCTGATATTATAGAGGCGCAGCTTAAAAAACACAAAGAAAAAAGAGCTATCAATTATGGACAGGTTCCAGGAGTTAAAAAAATAAAATATGATCCTGAAACTAACACAGTTGAAAAAGAAGCTGCTGTAAATGTAGTAAAAGTTTATCTACCTCCAAAACCAATGGATATAGAAGAAGCTATACTTCAACTTGAATTATTGAATAGAGCATTCTATCCATTCACTAACTGTGAAACAGGAGAGATGAACATAGTTTATAAGAGAAAAGATGGAGACTACGCACACGTAGAGCCAGCAATTAAAAAATAATTAAATATTTGTAAATATTACCCCTTTCAGAGATGGAAGGGGTTTTAAATTTTTGAAAAAATACTTGAAATTTCAATGTAATAGGTATATACTACGAGAGTGGCTATGCAGAAGTGGCGGAATGGTAGACGCGCTGTCTTCAGACGGCAGTGGGGGTGCCCCCGTGAGAGTTCAAATCTCTTCTTCTGCACCATTTTCTTAATAATATGATTGTATAATATTTGGTGTTGGTACTAAAAATAGTATCAGCACCTTTTTTACTAATATAATTTGACAAAGAGCTGGGTTGATTCTATTTTTTTGCTGGAGCCATTGTAGGAACTGCCCTGCCAGAGCTTACATTGCTGTAACTGATGTAGTTTCATTTATTTTTGTTTTTGAGCTGCTCTTTTTTATTTTTTGAATTTTAAAAAATATTTTATCACTTTTAGAGAAAAATAAAAATAAATGTGCAAAACTTGGAAATATTTAGTATAATAATATCATTAAATGAAATATTAGAGGGGTGATGTCTGTAATGAATGGAGATATAAAAGAAAGAGTTAAAAATGCCAAAAGAATAGTGGTAAAAGTAGGAACATCTACATTGACTTATGCAAATGGAAACCTTAATCTAGGGCTTTTAAATAAACTTGTATGGGTGCTTAGTGATCTGAGAAATCAAGAGAGAGATGTAGTACTTGTAACATCTGGAGCTATAGGTGTAGGATCTAAAAAGCTTGATTTTAAAACAAGACCTAAAGAAACTAGAGAGAAACAGGCAGCAGCAGCAGTAGGGCAGGCTGAACTTATGCATATATATCAAAACTTTTTTAGTGAGTACAGCCAGAAGACAGCTCAAATACTTTTGACAAAAGATGATTTCAAAGAGGGAGAGAGAAAAACTAATACCAACAATACATTTGAAACATTGCTGGAATATGGAGTTATCCCTATTGTCAATGCCAATGATACTATTTCTACTTTTGAAATAGAATTCAGTGATAATGACAGACTTTCTGCAAGTGTGGCTTCTTTGCTGAAAGCTGATCTGTTAATTATACTTACTGATATAGACGCTCTATATGATTCTAATCCTAAAACTAATCCAGATGCTCAAAGAATTGCTTATGTAGAGAAAGTTACTGACGATATAATGGAAATGGGTGGAGAAAAGGGAAGCGAATTCAGTGTTGGAGGTATGGAAACAAAACTTCTGGCAGCAAGAGAATGCTTTGACAGTGGTGTAGTAATGGCTATACTTGATGGTTCTAACCCTCTGCTTGTAGAAAGATTAATATCTGGGGAAGATATAGGAACAGTTTTTGATTGTATAGCTTAGGAGGAAATATTATGGAAATATCAAGAATAGGAGAGGCTGCTAAAAAGGCTTCTGTAAAAACAGCACAGCTTTCTACTGGAGTAAAAAATGATATACTTCAAAGGGCAGCAGATGCTTTAATAAGGAATAAAGAAAGAATAATTGAAATAAATAAGGAGGATGTAAAAAACGCCCTTGCAAATGGGGTAAAACAGTCCTTTATAGACAGACTTACTTTGACAGAGAAAAGAATCGAAGATATGGCAACAGGATTGAGAGAAATAGCTATGCTTAATGATCCTGTTGGAGAATATGTATATGGGAAAACACTTCCTAATGGACTTATCATTCAGCAAAAAAGAGTTCCTCTAGGAGTGGTGGCTATAATATTTGAGTCGCGTCCTAATGTAACAGCTGATGCTTTTGGACTTTGCCTAAAAAGCGGGAATGCAGTTATCCTGAGAGGCGGAAAAGAAGCGATAAAAACAAATGTAGCTATTGTAAGTGTATTTAAAGAAGTATTGAGAGAGGCTGGACTTTCAGAAGATACTGTGCAGATACTTGAAGATACAAGCCATGAAAAAGCTGCTGAACTTATGAAAGCTAATGAATATATAGATGTACTTATCCCTAGAGGAAGTGCCAGACTAATAAATACTGTTATCAACAACAGTACTATACCATGTATACAGACAGGAATAGGAAACTGTCACATATATGTTGATAAAACTGGAGATTTGAAAAAAGCTGTAGATATAATAATCAATGCTAAAACTCAAAGACCAGGAGTATGTAATGCAGTGGAGACTATACTGGTACATGAAGATATAGCAGCTGAACTGCTTCCTGTAATGGGAAAAGAGCTGCTGGAGAGAAATGTGGAGATAAGAGGGGATGAAACTGTAAATAAATATATCCCTGAATCTAAAAAAGCTACTGAAGAAGACTGGGCTACAGAATATGAAGACTACATTCTAGCAGTAAAAACTGTAAAAACTTTAGATGAGGTAATAGAACATATTGGAAAATATGGAACTAAACATTCTGAATCAATAATAACAGAGGACTATTCAAATGCTCAAAGATTCTTAAATGAAATAGATGCAGCAGCTGTATATGTAAATGCTTCTACAAGATTTACAGATGGAGGACAGTTTGGTTTTGGAGCTGAGATAGGTATCAGTACTCAAAAGCTTCATGCAAGAGGGCCTATGGGGCTGAAAGAATTGACTACTACTAAGTATGTAATATTTGGTAATGGACAAGTTAGAAAATAGAATAAGATAAATAAGAGAAGGAACCTTAAATGATTAGGGTTCCTTTTTTTGTACCTAAAAATAAATTTAAAATGTATATGAAAATTGAAAAATAAGATGATTTTTAAAAAATAAATAAAACTAAGATATGAAATACATCATACTTTTTTAATAAGAGATGTAAAAGAAGTAAATGCAGTGTAAATACATAGTTTTTAATCAATATACTAAAAAATAAAAAACAGCAAGGGAAAAGAAATTATATAAAAATAGCAGGTTCAATTAAAAACTATTTTACAAAGAAAAAATAAAAATATGAAATAAAAAAATGAGAGAAGGGAAATATAGAAAAACAAATAAAGTATGATGAAATATATAAAAAATTAATAATTTTGATATAAGAAAAGGGAAAAGTTACATAAGAGAAGAGAAATAGAAAAACGTCCAAAAGAGAGGGGTAAAAAAATGACTCCTTAAAAAATGGGGAGTTAGGAGGTGTAAATGTTCGCATTATTACAAAAAGGCGTCCTGTATAAATTTTTTTCAAAAAATTTATACGCGAAACTTTTTAGAATTATAGATTAGTATAGTGAAATGATACTACTAAAATAGAATATTGTCAATACTAAAAAAACCTATAATTTGACATTTTTAAGAAATGTTAGAACGATTTCATTGAGTTTTGGAAGAGAAAAAGTTCTCATTATTGTAATAATGCGAACTTTTTTAAATTAGTTGGAAGTAACAATTTTTACAAAAATTGAAAATAGATATTAAATTTTAAAAATTGAAAAAAATATAAGATTCAAGTTTTTGGAAAGAATGAAAATAAAAAGGGATAGAAGTTAGAGAATATAAGTTGAAATCTATCCAATTTAAATAAAACTACTAAATGTATATTTGGGATTAAAAATATTACAAAATATATAAAATAAAGAAAAAATGATAAATGGGGATGGATTATGAGACATAGCAGAAATATGAAAATAAGAATAATATATTTTCTAATGCTCTTCTTTATGTATAGAAATATTTTTATATATTTAGGATTGAGTATAAATACAGCTGTATATGGAATCTTTATTTTAATTTCTTTCTTCTATTACTTACTAGACCTTCTCAACTTTAATAATTATCAGTATAAGACAAAAGATTTTATATATTCTACTTCTATAAATTTTGGTGGATTTTGTATATTCTATTTCTTCTATAAAAAAATAGAATTTATACACGCTTTTCTTTTTTATGATTTATTTCAAAATATATTAAGATATCTGCTCCTTATTTGCAATAAAAAAATAGTGAATATAGCAATAATTGATAGTGGAGAAAATACAGATAAAATAGCTGATATTTTAGAAAAAAATAAACAGTATAACTATATAGGCTATTTAAATGATGAAGAAAAAAGTAAAGAAAAATATCTTGGAAAAATAACAGATATAGAAAAAATAGTAAAAGAAAAAAATATAGAAAGTATAATCTTTACCAGCAGAAAGCAGATAATAAATTATTCAAATATAATAACTGATTTGAAATTGCAGGGAATTAAAATAATAGATTACATAAGTTTTCTAGAAAAGTGTGAAGGAAAAATAGATACAGAAAAGATAGATGATCTTTGGATAGTAATGTCAGATGGATTTGTAGTTTTAAATAATACATTACAAAAAAGAATAAAAAGATTCTTTGATATAACAGTATCAATATCAATGCTTATTATAGCTATGCCTTTTATAGTCCTTACTTACATATTAGTAAAACTGGATATAGGGATTAAAAGTCCAATGAAAGTAATTAAAAATCCAGCATTTTTTAAGCAGAAGAGAATAGGAATGAAGGGAAATGAATTTGAAATAATCAAATTTAGAAGTATGAAACTACATGATCCTGCAAAATTTTCAAAATATGCTTCAGAAAATGACAATAGAATTACTTCAGTGGGAAAGTTTATAAGAAAAACAAGATTAGATGAACTACCACAATTAATAAATGTGCTAAGAGGAGAGATGTCATTTGTAGGCCCTAGACCAGAATGGAATGAACTAGGAAGAGAATATGAGAAGAAAATAAAAAACTATAAGTTAAGATATGCAGTACAGCCAGGACTTACAGGATGGGCACAGGTAATGTATTCATATGGTGCTTCACTAGAAGATGCTGAGATAAAACTGGAATATGATTTGTATTATATAAAACATCAAGATTTTGTAATGGATATGATTATATTTTTTAAAACGTGTAAAACAGTAATATTTGGGAAGGGAATATAAAGATATGTTTGATATTACAGCTAGTATTGTAACTTACAAAACTAACAAAGAAGAATTAAAAAAAATATTAAATAGTTTTCTGAATACAAAATTAAAAGTAAAAGTTTGGATTTCAGATAACTCACCTAGTAATGATTTAGAAGTTGAAATTTTAAATTTAAATGATCAGAGAATAGAATATATGTTTAATGATTGTAATGGAGGATATGGATATGGACATAACAAAACCATAGAAAAAATAAAAAATAATTCTAAATATCATTTGATAATAAACCCAGATATTTATTTTGATAGAGGAGTATTGGAAAAAATTTTTGAATATATGGAATTAAATAAGGATATTGGGCAATTAATGCCATTAGTTAAGCATCCTAATGGAGAGATTCAATATTTATGTAAAAGATATCCAACTCCAATGAATTTATTTTTAAGGAGATTTTGTCCTTTTAAAAAAATAATAGAAAAACAAGACTATTTATATGAAATGAGAGATTTAGGGTATGAGAAAATAAGGGAAGTTCCATTGTTATCAGGGTGTTTTATGTTTTTAAGAACAGAGATATTTGTGAAAGTAAATGGCTTTGATGAAAGATTCTTTATGTATATGGAAGATTTTGATTTGTGTAGAAGAATAGGAGAAATATCAAAAATTATTTTTTATCCAGAAGTAGAAATATTTCATAATCATGCAAAGGAATCTTTTAAGAATAAAAAAATGATGTGGGAACATATAAAATCAGCCATAAAATATTTCGATAAATGGGGCTGGATTTAAATAAAAAATTAATAAAAATACAAAGGAAGAAAATAGATGAAAAAAATTTATAGATCAATTTTTTTATAAACTAAAAAAAGTAATTTTTTTCTGTTATAAGTAATTATAAAGGAGATATATAATGGGAAAAGTTTTTTTTTCAATAATAGTACCATGTTATAACGTAGAAAAATATATAGAAAAAACAATTAAATCAATTTTAACTCAAACCTTTGATGACTTTGAATTAATTTTAGTGAATGATGGTTCAACAGATAAAACTAAAAATATATTAGATGAATATTTTCAAAAAGATAAAAGAATAAATGTAATCAATAAAAAAAATTCAGGAGTTTCTGAGGCAAGAAATGAAGGAATCAAAATAGCAGTAGGAAAATATATTTATTTTTTAGATGGAGATGATTACATAACAAATGATTTTTTATCAGAAACAGCAGAAATATTAAAAAAAGAAGAACCAGATATATTATTTTTTTCATATATTATTGCTAAAAATAATGAATTGTATGAAAAAAGAAATAGGAAAATAAAAGAAGGAAATTATTCAAAAGAGTTTATATTGAAAAATTTGTTTTTAAGAAGAATAAGTAAAGCTGTAACAGGAACGAATATAATAAGAAAAAAAATAATAGAAGAAAATAAAATAATATTTGATAAAAAATTAACATATAGTGAGGATTATAATTTTTTAATTAGAGTTATCAATTTTTCTGAGAATTTTTATTATGTAAATAAAAGTTATTTTATTTATTTTCAAAGACAAGGTTCAGCTATGAACAAAGAAATAAGTTTAAAGAAACTAGATACATTAAAATCATTACAAAATTTAAGGACTTTAAGTTCTATAAAGAAAAAGACAATGGAAAAATATTTTTATCTTTTTTATGCAATAACATTTATTGGAAATATTAATGAGTTAGTTAAAAAAAAATCAACAAAAATAGAACAAAGTATTTATTTAAAAGAATTAAGAAAATATGAAAAAAATATTCAAAATATGAAATTTATTTTTGAAAAAGAATATTTTTTTTATAAAATATTAATTTTACTTTATAAATTAAGTCCAAAGTTATGCTATGGTGTTTTAAAAATACTAATTAAAATACAAAAATATATTTAAACTCTTATTACAATTTTATCATATAGATATAATTTTTTTAAACAAAAGAAAAATAAGGAGATAAGTTTAATGAAAATAATAGCATATTATTTGCCACAATTTCATGAAATTAAAGAAAATAATCTTTGGTGGGGAAAAGGTTTTACAGAATGGACAAATGTCAAAAATGGAAAAAAATTATTCAAAGGACAAAATCAACCACTAAAGCCATTAAATGATAATTATTACAATTTATTAAATAAAAAAACAATAGAATGGCAAACTAAATTAGGAAATGAGTATGGAATATATGGGTTTTGTTATTATCATTATTGGTTTAAAGGAAAAAAAATATTGGAGAAACCAGCAGAAAATTTACTTAAATGGAAAGAAATAAAACAAAATTTTTGTTTTTGTTGGGCTAATCACTCTTGGAAAAAAACTTGGAATGGGTTAAATGAAATTCTTATAAAACAAGAATATGGAGTGGAAGAAGACTGGGAAGAACATTTTAAATATCTAAAAAATTTTTTTAAAGATGAAAGGTATATTAAAATAGAAAACAAACCTATTTTAATGATATATAATCCTAAAGATATAAATAAAATAGATGAAATAATAGCATTTTTTGATAAGAAATGCAAAGAAATAAATTTTTCTGGAATATATATAATAGAATCTCTAAATAGTTTAAAAAATCAAAAAATATCATCGAAAAGTGAAGCTGTTGCTATCAGAGAACCATTACTTTCTTTAGAAAGAAGAAGTTTATTTCAAAAAATTTTTCAAAAATTAAAATCTTCTTTTAAAAAAAATTATTTGTATTTTCCCTCTAAATATGAATATGAATTTTTTATGAAAAATAGTTTAGAATTATCACAAAAATATAGCAATAAAAAATGTTTTCCAGGAGTATTTACAGGTTGGGATAATACATCAAGACATGGACGAAGAGGATATGTGATTAAAGGGAATACTCCAAAATTGTTTAAAGAGTATTTATTAGAACAAAAAAAAATAATGAAAGAAAAAAATATAGAATATATTTTTTTAAATGCATGGAATGAATGGGCTGAAGGGATGTACTTAGAACCTGATGAAAAATTTGAATATGGTTATTTAGAAGCAGTAAAAGAAATTATGGAAACAGAGGTATGAAGATGAAAGGAATAATATTAGCTGGAGGAAGCGGAACGAGACTTTATCCAATAACGAAATCAATATCAAAACAGATAACACCAATATATGATAAGCCAATGATATATTATCCTTTATCAGTTTTAATGCTAGCTGGAATAAAAGATATTTTAGTTATTTCTACTCCAAGAGACCTTCCTATGTTTGAAGAGTTATTACAGACTGGGGTTGATTTTGGTATATCTCTAAGTTATGCAGTACAGGAACAGCCTAATGGACTAGCAGAAGCATTTTTAATAGGAGAAGACTTTATTGGAAATGATTCATGTGCTTTAGTTCTTGGAGATAATATATTCTATGGTCATGGTTTTACAGGAATGCTCAAAGAAGCTGAATCAAGAAAAAAAGGCGCAACAATATTTGGCTATTATGTGCAAAATCCTAGAGATTTTGGAGTAGTAGAATTTGATGAAAATAATAGAGCAATATCATTAGAAGAGAAACCAGAGAAGCCTAAATCTAATTATGCAGTACCTGGACTATATTTCTATGATAATACAGTAGTAGAAAAAGCTAAAAAAGTAAAACCTTCAAAAAGAGGAGAGTTGGAAATAACAACACTAAATGAAATGTATCTTAATGAGGGAACTTTAAATGTAACAAGTCTAGGAAGAGGAATGGCATGGCTTGATACAGGAACGCATGAAGCTCTACTAGAAGCAGCAAACTATGTAAAAACTATTCAAAGCAGACAGGGAGTAATGGTGGCTTGCCTTGAAGAAATTGCATATAGAAATGGATGGATAACAAAAGAAAAAGTATGTGAACTAGCAAAGCCACTGCTTAAATCTAAATATGGAGAATATTTGATGGATCTCATCAAATAGATAGAGGGGAAGATATGAGTAAATTTAAAAAAATAGAAACAGGAATAGAAGGATTATACATATTAGAACCAACTATATTTGGAGATGAAAGAGGATTTTTTCTGGAAACATATAACAAAAAAGAATTTGAGGAAATTGGGATATTCGAAGAATTTGTACAAGATAATCATTCTAAATCTAAAAAAGGAGTACTAAGAGGGCTTCATTTTCAAACTAAGCATCCTCAAGGAAAACTTGTAAGAGTGCTAAAAGGTTCTGTATATGATGTAGCTGTAGATATTAGAAAAAACAGCAGTACATATGGGAAATGGTATGGAATAGAATTAAGTGCAGAAAACAAGAAAATATTTTTTATACCAAAAGGCTTTGCACATGGATTTCTCACTTTAGAAGATGAAACAGAATTTCAATATAAATGTACAGATTTTTATATGCCACAATATGATTCGGGAATAATGTGGAATGATAAAGAGATAAATATTAATTGGAATTTTGAAAAATATGGATTGAAAGAAGAGGGGATAGTTTTATCAGAAAAAGATAAAAAGCATCAAACTTTTAAAGAGTATATAAAAATATACAATTTACAGAAATAAAAAACTAATTTTTTAGGAGTTTAAAAATTTTTAAACTAAATTAAATATAAAATAAATGAAAGCATAGAAAGGAATATAGAATGTCATATTATGATATTATTATTAAACTTAAACAAACAAATAAAATAACGATTAAATCAGATTTTTTAATAGGATTTTTAATTTCTAAAAGAATTTCTCCATATTTTTCAGCATTTTATATAAAGAAAAAAGTAGTACCTAATACAATAACAATTCATATGATAATTTCAGGAATAATAGGAGCGATATTTTTTAGCTTTTCAAATATTTATTTAAAATTAATAGGGGTTATTTTTATGCAACTATGGTTTATTTTGGATTGTTCAGATGGGGAAGTAGCAAGAGAAACAAACAATTTTTCAAAATATGGAAAAGAATTGGATTACACAGCTCATATAATCAATCACCCATTATTTTCTATTTCACTTTTAATATCTATGTTGGATGCTAAAAAATATAATAGTACTTTAATAGTAACTATTTTTTTTCTGATAACTTATTTGGATTTATATTCTAGAAATATTTATGCATTCTATTTAATAAAAAATTTAAAGGAAAAAGAAACAAAAATCAGAGAAAAAGAAGTAGATTTTTCAAAAAAAATAAAAGAAAAAATAAAAAGAATTATTGAAATATTTACTATTTATCCTAATTTTATATTATTTAGTACACTGTTATATTTTTTTAATACTGATATAATAATTTTTTACGCTTTATTAAATATAATATTTACTTTTATTATATTAATTAGAGAAAGTTTGTTATGGATAAATAAAATCAAATAAAATTAAGGTGAAATTAATATGAAAAAAAAAATAATTGTAGTAGGGCTTCTTCCATTAAATGAAGCATATAAAAAAAGATTGTTTATGTATGAATTTGAAAAAAATAAAATAGAATATGAATATTGGTCATTATATTATATTTTTTATAAAAATGAACCTGTAATTTACAATAGAATTATTCAAAAAAATGAAAAAATATTTAAAACAAAAATAGAATTATTAAATGAAATAGATAAGATTTCAATAGATTCTATTTTTGTAAAAGAAGGAGGAATTGAAAAAGAAATAATAGATTTTTATTTAAAAGTTTTTCAAAAAAAGATTAAAATTATTTTTCTGAAATGGGGATGTACTCCACAAATAGATGGAAAGGATCTTTTAAAAAAAAGATTAAAAAAACTTTTAAATATAAAAAAAGTAATATTGCATATAAGGTTCTTACTTAAATGTCAAAAACTTAATTGGCTAAGTAAATATAATGAAAAAAATATAAAAATATTATATGCTGGGATAAAATTTAAGGATGGAATTTTAAAAAACAAAAAAATTGAAAAAATTGCAGTAATGTCAGAGGATCTTGAAAATTATTTGAAAATAAACGATATAGAAAAAGAAGAAAATCAAATAGTTTTTTTAGATCAAGATTTACCAAATCATCCAGATTTTGATATTCTTGGAGAAAAAAAAATAAATTCAAAGAAATATTATAAACAGCTTAATAATTTTTTTGATTATATAGAAAAAATATTTAGTGCAAAAATTATAATTGCAGCTCATCCAAAATCTAATTACTCACTTGAAACATTTAATGGAAGAAAAATAGTAAAAAATCAGACAGCAACTGAAATAAAAAAAAGCAAACTTATTTTAGCTAGTTATAGTACTACTATAGGATTAGGAACGATAGAAAATAAAGCAATTATTTTAATAGAAAACAATGATTTCTCAGAATTTATGAAATCAAAAGTAAAAAAAATAGCAGAAGTATTAGATATAATAATTATTAATATGGATGTTTTTGCTTATAAGAATATACCAAAATTAAGGATAAACAAAGAGAAATATCAAAAATATTATAATGAATATCTTGGAGATGGAATAAATTTAAAATCTGCTAAAGATAGTATTTTACAATTTATTAATGGAGATAAATTATGAATATGAAAAAAAAGATACTAATTATAGGAGCAGGATATGCAGGAAAAGCTGTGGCTGCTGGAATAGTAGAAGATAAAATTCAATATAATGTTGTAGGGTTTTTGGATAATGATGATTTTAAAGTGGGGAAAAAATTTTTAGGAATAGAAGTAAAAGATAAAAGTGACAATTTAAAAAAATTTTTAAAATCAAATAAAGTAGATATTTGTATAATAGCTAGTACGTCAATATCAAAACAAGATTTAGAAAAACTTATTAAAGTATTAAATTTAAATAAGATAGAAATAAAAATTATTCCTAATATGTCCCAACTTATGATGTCAAAGAATTTTTTCTCGCAAGTAAAAGATTTTGAAATAGAAGACTTATTAGGAAGAGAAGTAGTCCAGCATAATATTTTACAGATAAAAACTTTTTTAGAAAATAAGAAGATACTAGTTACAGGAGCAGCAGGATCAATAGGAAGTGAGTTGTCAAAACAGATAGTAAAGTATAATCCTAAGGAATTGATTTTGTTGGATATAAATGAAAATGATCTATATTTTCTAGAACTTTTTTTAAGAGAAACATATCCAGAAATTAAATTGAATATTGAAATAGGGAATATAAGAGATAAGAAAAAAATGGAATATCTTTTTGATAAATATAAACCTCAATTAGTATTTCATGCAGCAGCTCATAAACATGTGCCGTTAATGGAGAGAAACCCAGAAGAGGCTGTAAAAAATAATATATATGGAACTAAAAATCTAATTGAAAGTTCAATATTAAATGGAGTGGAAAAGTTTGTTTTAATTTCAACAGATAAAGCAGTAAATCCTACAAGTGTTATGGGAACAACTAAAAGAGTAACTGAAATGCTTGTGGAACACTATAATGAAAAAGGAAAAACAAAATTTATGGCTGTTAGATTTGGTAATGTTTTAGGAAGCAATGGAAGTGTTATTCCAATTTTTAAAAAGAAGATAGCAGAAAGAAAAAATTTAACAGTAACTCATCCAGATATAATAAGGTATTTTATGACAATATCTGAAGCGAGTCAACTTGTATTAAGAGCAGGAAGCCTTGGCAATGGGGGAGAAGTTTTTGTTCTTGATATGGGAGAACCAATAAAAATAATAGATTTAGCAAAGAAAATGATAGAATTATCAGGATTAGAAAAAGAAATAGGTATAGAAATAACTGGACTTAGACCAGGAGAAAAGCTATATGAGGAATTACTTTATGATGTAAAACATTGTGAAAAAACTGAATCACAGAAGATATATATAGCTAAATTAAAATCTGAAAACAATAATTTAGAAGAATTATTAGAAAAATTAAAAGAATCATTAAATGAATATAATAATGAGAAAATAAAAAATATTTTAAAATTAATAGTTCCAACATATAAAGAATCAAAATAAAATGGGGGAAAAGAAAATGGGAAGAGTAATAAATTTATCAGTTCCAAATCTGGGGAAAGAAAATATTCTAAGAAATCTAAGTGAATGTTTAGAGAGTGGATGGGTATCAACTGGAGGAAGATTTATAAGTGAATTTGAAGATAAAATAGCTAAATATGTAGGAGTAAAAGAAGCAGTGGGAATACAAAGTGGAACAGCAGGACTTCATACAGCTTTGAGAGTATTGGGAGTAGAAAGAGATGAGGAAGTAATAGCCCCTACATTAACATTTATTGCAGCAGTAAATCCAATAACTTATTTAGGAGCACAACCAGTATTTATAGATTGTGATGATACATTTTGTATAGACCCAATAAAATTAGAAAAATTTTGTAGAGAAGAATGTGAAATAATAAAGGGAAAACTTTATAACAAGAAAACTAAAAAGCAAATAAAAGTAATAGTGGTAGTCCATGTTTTTGGAAATATGGCTGATATGGAAAAAATAATGGATATAGCCCAAAAGTATAATTTAAAAGTATTAGAAGATTCAACAGAAGCATTAGGAACTTATTATATATCAGGAAGATACACAGGAAAATTTGCAGGAACAATAGGAGATATTGGAGTTTATTCTTTCAATGCAAACAAGATAATAACTACTGGTGGGGGAGGAATGGTTGTTTCAAATAACCAAGAACTTTTAGATAAAGTAAGATTTTTATCAGTGCAAGCAAAAACTGACCCACTATATTTTATTCATGATGAAATTGGGTATAACTACAGAATGCTTAATCTACAAGCTGCCTTAGGAACAGAACAGATAGATCAGCTTGAGGAGTTTATAAATATAAAAATTAGAAACTATAAAAGATATAAAGAAGCAATAGAAAAAATAGAAGGACTGAAACTAATGACTTTTAATAAGAATATCAGATCAAACCATTGGTTTTATTCTCTATTAGTAGATAAAGAAAAATATGGATTAAATAAAGATGAACTTTTAATGAAGTTGAATGAAGAAAATATACAGTCTAGACCAATATGGGGACTCATTCATCAACAGAAACCTTATCTAAATAATGAAGCCTATGAAATGGAAAAATCTCTATATTACATTGATAGAATATTAAATATACCATGTAGTACAAATCTTACTGAGGAAGAGGTAGATATAGTAATAGAAAAATTAAAAAAATATAAAAGTTGAGAAAGTAGAGGAAAAATGAAAGATATTGTAATTATTGGAGCAGGAGGACATGCAAAGGTAATTTTAGATATTTTATTAAAAAGAAAAGAATTGTTGAATGAAAAAATAAATATTTTAGGCTTTTTAGATGACAATTTTAAAAATTTAGATAAAAAGGAAATTTTTGGATTTCCTATATTAGGAAATATTTCTTTAATAGAAAAACTAAAAGAAGAAAGTTACTTTGTTATAGCTATCGGAGATAATTTAACAAGAAAAAAAATATCACAAAAATACCAAACTATAAAATTATTAAATATTATTCATCCCTCTTCTATTATAGGAATAAATGTACAGATTGGAAAAGGCACAGTAGTTATGGCAAATACTACAATAAATTCTTTTACCATTATAAAAGAGAATGTAATTATAAATACTGGAGCAATAATAGAACATGATAATGTTATAGAAAGTTATGTTCATATTTCTCCAGGAGTAATTTTATGTGGTGGAGTAAAAGTTGAGGAAAATTCATGGATAGGAGCAGGGAGCATTATAAAACCAAATATTAAAATAGGAAAAAATGTAATAATAGGAGCAGGAACAGTAGTTATAAGAGATATTGAAGATAATTGTACAGTTGTTGGAAATCCAGCTAAAGTGATAAAAAGGAATGAATATGAAGAAAAATAAAGTTTTTATAATAGCAGAAGCAGGAGTAAATCATAATGGAAGTTTGAAGTTAGCTAAGAAAATGGTAGAAAAAGCCGTAGAAGCTAAAGTGGATGCTATTAAATTTCAAACATTTATAGCTAAAAATTTAGTTTCTAGAAATACAGAAAAAGCTAACTATCAAAAATTAAATACAAATAACAAAGAATCCCAATTAGAAATGATAAAAAAACTAGAATTGTCTTTTGAACAGTTTATAGAACTAAAAAGATATTGTGATGAAATGAGAATAAAGTTTTTATCAACTCCCTTTGATTTGGATAGCATAGAATTTTTAAAAAAATTAGGAATGAAAATATGGAAAGTACCTTCTGGGGAAATAACAAATCTTCCTTATTTAAGAAAAATAGCAGAAGTAGCAGATGAGATAATCTTATCTACAGGAATGTCGGATTTGTGTGAAATAAGTAAAGCTGTAGAGATATTGAAAAAAGAAAATAAAAAAATATTAATTTTACATTGCAATACAGAATACCCAACACCTATGGAAGATGTTAATTTAAGAGCTATGGAGTTATTAAAAGAAAAATTTAATGTAGAAGTAGGGTATTCAGATCATACTTTGGGAATAGAAGTTTCTATAGCAGCAGTAGCTTTAGGGGCAAGAATAATAGAAAAACATTTTACTTTAGATAAAAATATGGAAGGACCAGATCACAAAGCAAGTCTTGAACCAGAAGAACTAAAGAAAATGGTAACAGGGATAAGAAATATAGAAGAAGCTTTAGGAAAAAAACAAAAAGAAGTAAGTGAATCTGAAAAAAAGAATAAAGATATAGCTAGAAAAAGCATAGTAGCTAAAAAAAATATAAAAAAAGGAGAAATTTTTACAGAAGAAAACTTAACTGTAAAGAGACCAGGAAATGGAATTTCACCAATGCAGTGGGATGAAGTTATAGGGAAGAGTTCTATTAGAAATTTTGAAGAAGATGAGTTGATAGAGATATGATAAAGAAGATATGTATAGTTACTGGAACTAGAGCTGAATATGGACTTTTAAAACCATTAATAAAAAGAATAAAAGAAGAGAAACAATTACAATTGCAGATTTTGGTGACAGGAATGCATTTATCTCCTGAATTTGGATTAACTTATAAACAAATAGAAGAAGATGGATTTAAAATAGATGAAAAAATAGAAATTTTATTAAGCTCAGATAAGGACAGTGGAATTTGCAAATCAGTAGGTTTAGGAATGATATTATTTTCAGAAGCTTTAGAAAGACTAATTCCAGATTTAATAGTTGTTTTAGGAGATAGATTTGAAATTTTTTCTCTAGTTTCATGTGCAGGTATTTTAAAAATTCCTGTTTGCCATTTACATGGAGGAGAAACTACAGAAGGGGCATATGATGAATTTTTTAGGCATTGTATAACTAAGATGAGTTACTTACATTTTATAAGCACTGAAGAATATCGAAAAAGAGTAATTCAACTTGGAGAAAGTCCAGAACGAGTTTTTAATGTTGGGGCTATTGGACTAGAAAATATAAAAAATTTAAAAATAATACCTAAAAATGAACTTGAAGAAAAATTGGATATAAAATTCACAAGTAAGATATTTGTTGTAATTTTTCATCCAGTAACATTAGAAAAAAATACAGCTGAATCTCAGTTAAATGAATTATTAAAGGCAATAGAAATTGAAAATATAGATGTTATTTTTATAAAAGGTAATGCAGATTCTGGTGGAAGGGCAATTAATAGAAAAATAGAAGAGTTTTCTAAAAAAAATAATGATAAATATAAAGTATTTTCTTCCCTGACTGTTGAAGAATATTTTAGCATTTTAAAATATTCAAAAGGATTAATAGGAAATTCTTCAAGTGGAATAGTAGAATTACCATATTTAAAAGTAGGAAATCTTAATATAGGAGATAGACAAAAGGGAAGAATTCAAAGCTCTTCAACTTTGAACTGTAATCCAATAAAAGAAGAAATAATAGAAAAGATAAAAATAATGTTGACTGATGAATATAAAGAAAAAGTTCAAAAAACTGTTTCACCTTATGGAAATGGAGAAGTTAGTTTTAAAATAGTTGATATAATAAAAAATATTAAAAATATTAATTTAAAAAAAGAATTTTATGATATTAAGTGAGGCATAGAATGAAAGAAAAGATATTAGCAATAATTCCAGCTAGAAGTGGTTCAAAAGGATTAAAAGATAAAAATATAAAGATGATGAATGGGAAACCATTGATTGCTTATACTATAGAAGCAGCTCAAAACAGTAAAATTTTTGAGGATATAATAATATCAACAGATTCAGAAAAATATGCAGAAATAGCAAAGAAATATGGAGGAAGTGTACCATATTTAAGAGATAAAAAATTAGCAAATGATAACGCTAAGAGTAGTGATGTAATATTAGATATTTTAAATAGAGTAGAAAAAAAATATGATTCATTTATAATGTTGCAGCCAACATCACCTTTAAGAACAGAAAAAAATATTATAGAAGCTTATAAAATGTACTTAGAAAAAAAAGCAAATAGTGTTGTTTCAGTTTGTGAAATGGAACATTCACCTCTATGGGCAAATATTTTAAATGAAGAAAGAAGGATGGATTCTTTTTTAAAAGGAATTGATGTAAATAAAAATAGGCAAGAGTTAGAAACATATTATAGAATTAATGGGGCTCTTTATATAGCGAATGTAGAATATTTTAAAAAGTATCAAGATTTTTATTATAAAGATAGTTATGCATATATAATGGAAAAAGAAAATTCAATAGATATAGATGATGAACTAGATTTTAAAATAGCTGAGTATTTAATAAAAAATAAATAAGGAAAGAATGATGATAAAAAAAATAAAGAAACTATTCTCTAAAAATGAAATGAAAAAGCTATTAGGAATAACAGTTTTTTCAATAATAATTTCTTTAAGTGAAGTAGTAGGACTATCAACAATAGTTCCATTTATGGCAATGGTAACTAATCAAAATATAATATTTGAGAATAAATATTTAAAAGTAATATATAGTTTTTTTAACTTTGAAAGTACTAAGAATTTTATATTTTATTTTGGAATAACTATAATAATAATATTTTTAATAAAAAATATTTTAAATATATTTTTTA
>ENA-ORNI01000044-ORNI01000044.1-human-gut-metagenome-genome-assembly--contig:-NODE-44-length-132186-cov-28.7769_pt1 | contig 132186 bp, 77 predicted proteins | sample MGYA00242118_ERZ509028 | MGnify/ENA primary metagenome ERZ509028 (study PRJEB26280, sample SAMEA2338755) | human gut metagenome | biome: human gut; feature: human-associated habitat; material: faeces...
TGCAACGGGCAGTTAATGCAACGGAAATCAGTGTTGGAATTAACAACGTTTTACGGGGAATAGATGACAAATATCAGTGGTTTCTTAGTTAGTGGTATTTGAGAATACACAGGATTGTCAAATACTCAATATCTGAAACTATGAGGAGTTTGTTTTATCTACTTGCTGTGATTGCTACGTTCTTTGTCAGTGTGCTATTATATCCAGTTATGATAATTGGATATATTCTATTGATTGGCTATTGTCTTACTAAGAGATGATAGTACTACTGAAAGGGTATCTATATACTATATATAGGTACTCTTTCTATTTATAAACCTCTTAAATATTTGGAATATGGTAATAGAAGGCAGTCGCGAATACAAGGCAGCGCAAGAACTTGAAAGAGCCTTGAACGATTATAGTTGGAATCCTAAAAGGTTTGCTGAAAGTACAAGGTGTTACCACCGTACACTACAGCAGGAATTAATGAAAACCATAGTAGAGATTATTCGTATGGTTGGTAGTAAGGACTATGGTACAGACCTTAGAAATCAGGCATCGCACGAACTTTGCAAACGGATAGTTGACAGTGGCGTGTTGGATGAAGCTCACCTACCATTTATATAGGTTGAATGAAGTAAGGACATTATTTGCTTAGTGTCCTTGCTTTATAAAAATGTTCACTTTGATGATTAGTGAATGTTTAGCTAGTAATCAGTAAGTTAGATATTCCAACTCAAAATTAATATTCACTTATATTAGTTTCACTATAAATCAGAACATTATGTCACTTAAATATTCAAGTACAACAGCAGATTATCTGCAATGGAGCGAAGCAATGAACTTAGTAAGAAAGTTGGCAAGGGATAGTAATTATAAGATGTCACTTCTTATTGCTTTGGGTTGCTTCACAGGTCTAAGAATTTCTGATATTCTTGCTTTAAGGTGGAATCAGATATTAGATGCAGAAGAATTTACCATTATAGAGATTAAGACAGGGAAGCAAAGGACAATTAGGATTAATATGCAGCTACAGCAACATATCAGAGATTGTTATGAGCATATAAATCCAGTTGGCATAAATGCTCCTGTATTGATAAGTCAGAAGGGGACAGTGTACACAGTTCAGAGAATCAATGTCATGTTGAAGGAGATTAAGAAAAAATACAGGCTACAAATAGGCAATTTTTCGTGTCATTCTCTTAGAAAGACCTTTGGCAGACAGGTTTATAATATGAATAACGATAATTCAGAGCTTGCACTTGTTAAACTCATGGAGCTATTCAATCATTCCAGTGTGTCAATCACTAAGAGATACTTGGGATTAAGACAAGAGGAATTATTAAATACTTATGACTGTCTTAGCTTCTGATAATTGGGTTGGTATGGAAGTTCAGAATTTCTACTTATATGGGGATTTGGCAAGTTTCATACCAACCTTGAATTATTGAGTAGAGACAGCTCTCAACTTTTAATAAACAATAGTTCTTGCTAATTAAACAGCTTTTAGTAACTTTGTAGCAATTTCAGACTTCTATGGAGATAGTTCTGAAAGGACATAGTTAACTAAGAGCGTATTGATATTATCTTGCATTGGAATCTGGACAATTCTATTACCCAAGATAATAGGCAAGAACGCTCACGTCAGTGTTATATACTCGCTTCAATAGGTGAACTATATATCATTTGGCGTGGGCTATTGTTTATTATTGGGTAAGGGCAAGTCCAGAGCCTCAATGCAGTAATATTCAATAGTTCCCACGCTTCTTGTATGTAGTAGCCAACTATAGGGAACAGGTTGGCATAAATACAGGTATATAAGAAACAGACAGTCTATTTTACTACTCAACAGTTCTTTATCAAAGAAGTGTGCAACTCCGTGTTGTGTTCCTCACACTTATATCTCAATTATTAACGCTCTCTATTAGGAACGTAGAAGCACAAACAGATTATATAACAAATGAAGACATTAAGATTTATTGGTATGGCTATAGTAGCCATTATTATGAGTGTGAATTTCGTTGCTTGTAGCGATGACGATGATGACAATCCTATGTTGGTACATGGCGAGGTGAAGTCGTTGATGACGGTAAAGGCTATAGTGATTCATATACATTCAATGCAGACGGAAGCGGTATATGGCAAGAGTTTAAAGATGGTAAACAAATTGATTCAGAATCATTTAAGTACTCTTTAGACGGCGATAAGATTACATTTACATGGTCAGACGGTGAAACATATACGTCTACCTTCTCTATTTCGGGTAATCGTCTAACGATTAAAGATAATTCTGATTCTGTAACTTATACCAAGCAATAGATACAGGGTTGAAACAAAAAGCAAGGCAGCATTTGAAGTAACATTCACTTGCTGCCTTATTAATTACTTCCTTCTCTTCTTAACTAATTTATGCTTATCCTTCTTAGCTGAATTTGAGAATAGTTGTTCTAACATTTCCCTTGTAATAGGTAAATATGTGACCTCTGTTAATCTAGTTTCTCTAATCTCTTGTGGCAAATAATGAATTGTGTTATTCCTCTTTGGTGTTACTTGCATATTTTTGTAGCAATAAATAAGTTGGTAATTGAATCATCTGACAGTAAAGGTACTAAGAAGCAGGGGAAGAACATAATACATAGAGCGAAGTTTTAAATATAGCACAGCAGGCACACATATAAATAAAATTCTATATCTTGGGCTATGGTTGGAACAGCCTTCTTCTGCCTTTCCTATCATTTATCATACTTGGATTTATTGGCTACATTTGGGAGATGTTTAAGAAGTTCTACAATTTGGGATATAATAAAGAACGTAGAATATAAATCTCCCAGAACAGGCAGCATTTGAAACAATTCATTTGCTGCCTATTTTAGTTCATCTCCTTCTCTTCTGACTACTATAAGTAGAATAATGGACAAGGATGCTTGGGCACAAATTACCCTAAACCTAAAAGGTATTCCATAATTTCTTATTCGATTTTATTCTGTGAATAGGGAGAATGCTTATCTTTGTAGCGGTTAGAATGAGATATTTAGCACAATATTTAATAACCAAATCTCTAATGGGCTAATATTCAAGTAGGGTAATAAAGATAGTGACTTTTCTTTCTTTTTTCTCGTAAAAAAGAATATATTTGTATTCAAGTTAAACGAAAATTAGAGTATGATATGATAACAACCCAGTTGCTGCGCCCTGAGAGCATTGTTGTAGTAGGGGCTTCAAATAATGTACATAAGCCGGGTGGCGCAATATTAAAGAACCTGATAAACGGGGGGTATCAGGGAGAACTTCGGGCTGTGAACCCAAAAGAGAAAGAAGTGCAGGGAGTTCCTGCCTTTGCGGATGTGCAGGACGTGCCTGATACGGACCTTGCGGTATTGGCAGTTCCTGCTTCAATGTGTCCTGGCATTGTAGAAACATTGGCTGGTCGGAAGCATACCCGGGCTTTTATCATACTTTCTGCCGGCTTTGGTGAGGAGACTCATGAGGGGGCATTGTTGGAAGAACGTATTCTGGAAACTGTAAACAAATATGGCGCGTCGTTGATAGGACCTAACTGCATCGGATTGATGAATACTTGGCACCATAGTGTGTTCAGTCAACCAATTCCAAATTTAAGTCCGAAAGGAGTGGATCTTATCTCCAGTTCGGGTGCTACAGCCGTATTCATTTTGGAAAGCGCGGTGACTAAGGGATTGCAGTTCAACTCTGTATGGTCGGTAGGAAACGCCAAACAGATTGGGGTGGAGGATGTATTACAGTTTATGGATGAGAACTTCGATTCTGAAAAAGATTCACGAATCAAATTGCTCTATATTGAAAGTATCCAAAATCCGGACCGATTATTATTCCATGCTTCTTCATTGATAAGAAAAGGGTGTAAGATTGCAGCGATTAAGGCGGGAAGCTCGGAAAGTGGAAGCCGTGCGGCTTCTTCGCATACGGGAGCTATTGCCAGCTCGGATTCTGCTGTTGAGGCTTTGTTTCGTAAAGCGGGAATTGTACGTTGTTTCTCACGTGAGGAGCTGACTACTGTCGGTTGTGTGTTTACCTTGCCCGAACTGAAGGGAAAGAATTTTGCGATTATCACTCATGCCGGAGGCCCCGGAGTAATGCTGACGGATGCGTTGAGCAAGGGGGGGCTGAATGTGCCGAAGTTAGAAGGTAACCTGGCAGAAGAACTGAAAGCGCAACTCTTTCCGGGAGCTGCTGTCGGTAATCCGATTGATATTCTTGCTACGGGAACTCCGGAACATCTGCGTCTTTGTATTGACTATTGTGAAGAGAAATTTGAGAATATAGATGCTGTGATGGCCATTTTTGGAACTCCGGGACTAGTCACTATGTTCGAGATGTACGATGTGCTTCATGAGAAAATGCAGGTTTGCAGTAAGCCGATTTTCCCGATACTTCCTTCCATCAATACAGCCGGAGCGGAAGTGGCAGCGTTCCTTGCTAAAGGTCACGTGAACTTTTCGGATGAGGTCACATTAGGGACTGCTCTTTCCCGCATTGTGAATGCTCCTAAACCGGCAGTTCCTGAAATAGAACTGTTCGGAGTGGATGTTCCGAGAATTCGGCGGATCATTGATTCTATTCCGGATGACGGATATATCGCGCCTCATCATGTACAGGCTTTGCTTCATGCAGCCGGTATTCCGCTTGTAGATGAATTTGTGTCGGATAATAAGGAAGAAGTGGTGGCTTTTGCCCGTCGTTGCGGATTTCCAGTGGTGGCAAAAGTCGTTGGACCTGTGCATAAATCGGATGTTGGCGGGGTCGTGTTGAATATCAAGAGTGAGCAACATTTGTCTTTGGAGTTTGACCGTATGATGCAAATTGCCGATGCGAAAGCAATCATGGTACAGCCAATGCTACGAGGTACGGAACTTTTCATTGGTGCGAAGTATGAGGAGAAGTTCGGGCATGTGGTCTTGTGCGGCTTGGGAGGTATCTTTGTGGAAGTGCTGAAAGATGTCTCTTCCGGATTGGCTCCGCTTTCTTATGAAGAGGCTTATTCAATGATTCATTCGCTGAGGGCTTATAAAATCATACAGGGGACACGTGGACAAAAGGGGGTGAATGAAGATAAATTTGCTGAAATTATAGTCCGTCTTTCTACCTTGCTCCGCTTTGCGACAGAGATTAAAGAAATGGATATAAACCCGCTTCTGGCTACAGAAAAGGCGGTTGTGGCAGTTGACGCACGTATCAGAATAGAGAAATAAGACTATTTTTTCATTCATTGGGACGTATTTATCATCTTCCCGTTGTTATTTTGCCTACATTTGGTAACTCAAACGGGAAGATAGAAAACACGTATGTTATGAAAAAAGCACTGACACTTTTATTCTGTTTTATTTGCTACCAGATAAGCTGTCATGCACAAGTGGCGGACGAGCATTATTATTTCAAAAACCTGAGCGTGCAGAACGGGTTATCCCAAAATACAGTCAATACGATTCTGCAGGATAAGCAAGGGTTTATGTGGTTCGGTACGAAGGATGGATTGAATCGGTATGACGGCTTGTCGTTCCGTAAATTCAAGCACGATGACCGTAGCCAACGAAGTATCGGCAACAATTTCATCACAGCGCTTTATGAAGACGAGAAAGGAAATATCTGGGTAGGCACGGATGTGGGGCTTTATATTTATTATCCGGAAAAGGACTTCTTTGAGCATTTCACGGAACTGAGTGCGGAAAATACGAAAATAGAACATACCGTGACTGCAATCTCCGGCGACAATCAAGGTTGTGTCTGGGTGGCGGTAGAATCTCAAGGTCTCTTCTGCTATGAACTGGAAAAAGAGAAACTTCGGAACTATACGTTAGAGAATTTCTCTTTTCTTACCACTAATGTGCAGACTTTCGCCTTTGATAATAGCGGAACCCTTTGGATAGGCTGTTACGGTGACGGTCTTTTCTATTCGAAAGACCGCTTGAAAACGCTCCATCCTTATCGCTCTCCGATAGATAATAAAGAAACCTATGCGAACGATGTAGTGATAAGTCTTGCGAAAGGGGCATACAACTGTCTGTATGTCGGCTCTTTGAAAGGTGGAGTGAAGGAACTGAACCTGACCTCAAACAAATTGCATGATTTGCTCTTGGCAGATGAGAACGGGGAATCTGTATTTTGTCGTGAACTGCTGATGGCTTCCGACAATGAGCTGTGGATCGGCGCAGAGTCAGGACTTTATATTTATAATCTCCGGCTGGGGAAATTTGTTCACTTGCGCAGTTCGATCAATGACCCTTACTCCTTGTCCGATAATGCTATTTATTCGCTGTGCAAAGATCGTGAAGGTGGCATCTGGATTGGTTCTTATTTTGGCGGCGTAAACTATTACCCCCGTTTCTATACGAATTTTGAGAAATATTATCCGAAAGGGACAGAAAACGGGCTGCATGGAAAGCGGGTACGTGAATTCTGCCAGGATAATCAGGGAATCTTGTGGATTGGCACGGAAGACGGCGGCCTAAACCGCTTTAACCCGAAGACCAAGACTTTCTCTTTCTTCATGCCGAGCAATGCCTTTACGAACGTGCACGGATTGTGCCTGATTGGCGACCATCTTTGGGTGGGCACTTTCTCGAAAGGGGTGAAAGTGGTGGACACACGCACGGGAGCTATTGTGAAAACATACCGGAAAACAGATTCGCCGCGTTCGTTGATAGATAATAGTGTTTTCTCCATTTGCCGGACAACGACGGGAGATATTTATTTGGGCACATTATTCGGCCTGCTGCGTTATAATAAGCAGTCCGACGATTTTGACCGGATTCCGGAACTGAACGGCCGGTTTGTATATGACATCAAAGAAGACTCCGGCGGAAACCTTTGGCTGGCAACTTATGCAAACGGTGCTTACTGTTATAATGTGAGTGAGAAGAAATGGAAGAATTACCTGCATGATGAAAGCAATCCGAAAAGCCTTCCTTACGACAAGGTAGTGAGTGTCTTCGAGGATTCCCACCGGCAGGTCTGGCTTACGACGCAGGGTGGCGGCTTCTGTTTGTTCCATCCGGAGACAGAAACCTTCACCAGTTATAATCTGGCGGACGGATTGCCAAACGACGTCATTTATCAGATTGTGGAAGATAAAGAAGGGCTTTTCTGGCTGACAACCAATAATGGTTTGGTATGTTTCCAGCCTACCACCGGAGCTATGAAAGTATATACCACTTCCAACGGTTTGCTGGGCGACCAGTTCAATTATCGTTCAAGTTTTGAAACGGAAGACGGTACGATCTATCTGGGAAGTATCGACGGCTTTGTGGCTTTCAATCCCAAGAACTTTTCAGAGAACAAGTCGCTTCCGTCTATCGTGATTACTGATTTTCTGCTCTTTGGCAAGGAAGTGTATGTAGGCGAACCGGGTTCTCCGTTGGAGAAGAGCATCACCTTTTCCGACGAACTTGTACTTCAATCCAATCAGAACTCTTTCTCTTTCCGTGTGGCGGCACTGGACTTCCAGGCTCCGAGAATGAGCAGGATAATGTATAAGCTGGACGGTTTTGATGCAGACTGGCTGACGGTAGGCGAGAGCCCTATCGTCACTTACTCCAACCTGCGGTATGGCAATTACACTTTCCGGGTGAAAGTCTCTAATAGCGATGGGGTATGGAATGAAGAGGGAATATCCCTGAAAGTACATATTCTTCCGCCTTTCTATCTTTCCGTCTGGGCTTATATCGTGTATGCTTTGCTGATTATAGGTTGTTCCCTGTATACGGTTATGTATTTCAAGAGACGCAGCAACAGGAAGCATCGTCGGCAGATGGAGAAATTCGAACAGGAAAAGGAACGCGAAGTATATAATGCGAAGATTGACTTTTTTACGAATGTGGCCCATGAGATACGTACTCCGTTGACATTGATTAAAGGTCCGTTGGAAAATATCATACTAAAGAAGCAGGTGGATACGGAAACCCGCGAGGACTTGAACGTCATGAAGCAGAATACGGAGCGGTTATTGAACCTGACCAATCAGTTGCTTGATTTCCGCAAGACGGAGAGACAGGGATTCCGACTGAACTTTACTGAATGTAATGTTACCGAAATCTTGAAAGAAACTCATAAACGCTTTACTTCCCTTGCCAAGCAGAAAGGGTTGGATTTTGTTTTGCAGATGCCGGAAAAGGATTTTTATGCCCATATCAATCAGGAAGCATTTACGAAAATCATCAGTAATTTGCTGAACAATGGGGTGAAATATGCGGAAAGTTACGTGCATATATCGCTGGCAGTGCCGGATACGGACGGAGGCAATTCATTCCGTATCTGCACGGTGAACGACGGAGTAATCATTCCTGATGCAATGAAAGAGGAGATATTCAAGCCTTTTGTTCGTTTCAACGAGCAGGAGGATGGAAAAGTGACTACCGGAACCGGCATCGGGCTGGCTCTCTCCCGCTCGCTTGCCGAACTGCATCAGGGGACTTTGACTATGGGAAAAGGGGAGGAGAATAATACTTTCTGTATGACTTTGCCGATAGTACAGGATACGACAATCACCCTGACAACGGAAGTGGAAGTGGGAACTGACAAGATAAACGAAGCTCCTGCGGAACAAGCAGTAGAGAAGGATAACCGCCCGACTGTGTTGGTAGCGGAAGATAATCCAGATATGCTTGCCTTTGTGGTTCGCCAACTGTCGAAAGATTACACGGTGCTGACAGCTACCAATGGTGCGGAAGCATTGCGTGTACTGGACGGCAATTATGTGAATCTGATGATAAGTGATGTCGTGATGCCTGTAATGGATGGCTTCGAACTGTGCAAGACGATTAAGTCGGATTTGAATTACAGCCATATTCCTATCATACTGCTGACCGCGAAGACTAATATACAATCGAAGATAGAGGGAATGGAACTGGGCGCGGATGCCTATATTGAAAAACCCTTCTCTGTGGAATATTTGCAGGCGTGCGCTTCCAATCTTATTCAGAACAGGGAGAAGTTGCGCCAGGCTTTTGCGGAATCTCCTTTTATAGCCGCTAATACAATGGCATTGACGAAAGCCGATGAAGAGTTTATCAAGAAACTGAACGAGGTTATCAGGGTGAACTATGCCAATCCGGAGTTTAGTATGGATGACATGGCGGATAACCTGAATATGAGCCGTTCTAACTTCTATCGGAAAATTAAAGGAGTGCTGGATCTCAGCCCGAATGAGTTCCTTCGTCTGGAGCGTCTGAAAAAGGCTGCCCAACTGCTGAAAGAGGGTGAAAACAGGGTCAATGAAATTTGCTATATGGTAGGATTTAATTCACCGTCCTACTTTGCAAAATGTTTTCAGAAGCAGTTCGGAGTGTTACCTAAGGACTTTACGAATGCAAAGGAGTAGCGATTTGCTTTTGAGCAGAAATGTTTTAATAATACAATAAGATATAATGACTAGGCAAAAAACAATGTGGTTCATGGTGCTGGTATGTTGGTTCAGCGCAAACCTTTTATATGCCGGTGGAGTTGCACGATGGACTATCGCCTCACCGGATAGTATTTATTGGAAGATAAACGGCGTTCATAATGACCATATTGAAATGAGTGGTTTGAAAGTTTCGACCGTGTTGCGTTATGGCATTAATGCAGCAGGGGAGTGGGTGATTGACCGGAATGTGGTTCTGCCTACTTTCCGTACCATTCCTAATGACACTCATGGTAGTTTGCAGCATCATTTCAATGGAGACTGGGCGCACCTGTGTCTTGTGAACGGACAGCCGCTGGTAGGCGAAAAGGTGGAAACCGTATCTTTAAGTGGGGTTATGACTGTGAAGAGTATATATGGCAATAAAGGCGTTTCGCTGACACGCACGCTTTTCCCTTCTACATCACAACCGGCTTTTTGTGAGAAATATGAATTGGAGAATGTGACAGAAAATCCATTGACCGTCCAATTTCCTGCGAATACTCTTTCTTATCATACGGATGAAGCTAAAGGGGTGGAAGGCAGTTATACATTAACGGCTGTTCTTTCGTCGCCGCTGAAAGAAGGAACTTTTCAGTTGGGGGCCGGAGAGAAGGCTTGGTTTCAAGTGATTTATGCAGGATATAAAAAGAATGAACGGGAGCTGGCACTGGATGTTGAAAAGGAACTTGTTGCACGACGGGAATTCTTGCGGCAAGTACAGGGTAATCTGGTGCTTGAGACTCCGAGTGATGTGATCAACACAATGTTCTCGTTTGCCAAGATACGCGGTTCGGAAAGTATATTCGATACAAAAGGCGGATATATGCAAAGTCCGGGAGGGGAAGCTTATTACGCGGCTATTTGGGCGAACGACCAGGCAGAATACATCAATCCGTTTTTCCCTTATTTGGGCTATCCGGCGGGAAACCGTTCGGCAATGGATTCGTTCACCTTATTCATGCGTTATATGAATGACGAGTATAAGCCTTTGCCTTCATCTATAATCGCAGAGGGAATAGACTGTTTTGGCGTGGCGGGCGACCGTGGAGATGTGGCGATGGTCGCTTATGGTGCGGCACGTTATGCTTTGGCGTCCGGCAACCGTCATGAGGCGGAAAAATTATGGGCATTGATTGAGTGGTGTCTGGAATATTGCAATCGGAAACTGAATGCTGAAGGAGTAGTGGAATCGGACTCCGATGAACTGGAAAACCGTTTCCCTGCCGGGAAAGCCAACTTATGTACCTCTTCATTGTATTATGACGCCCTCATTTCTGCTGTTTATTTGGGAAAGGCACTGAAGAAAGATCGTGAATGTATAAAATCCTATCAGGACAAGGCTGCTGAGCTTTATAAAAATATTGATAGATATTTTGCCCATAATGTGGAAGGTTATGAGACATATCGTTATTACGATGGCAATACGGTGCTTCGTTCATGGATTTGTATTCCGTTGACTATGGGAATTTATAATCGGGCAGAGGGTACTGTGGCTGCCCTGTTCTCAGATAAGTTATGGATGGAGAACGGTTTGCTTACTCAATCGGGCACTTCTACGTATTGGGACCGCTCCACGCTCTATGCTTTTCGGGGAGCTTATTCTTGTGGCGCCAGAGAGATAGCTACCGAATATCTGGAAAAATATTCTGCAACCCGTTTGCTGGGCGACCATGTCCCTTATGCAGTGGAAGCATGGCCGGAAGGAAACCAACGCCATCTGTCGACAGAAAGCGCTTTATATTGCCGTATTATGATAGAAGGCTTGTTTGGCATACGTCCCATTGCGCTGGATGCTTTCAAACTGATGCCGCAACTTCCGGAAGGCTGGAATACAATGTCTTTGAAACGTATTTGTGCATTTGGTGCAACATTTGATATCGAAGTGAAACGCAATAAAGGCAACGCATTACTGGTTCTGATAAAGAAGGGTAATAAGGTCATAGGAAAATACAAGGTTGGGAATGGGAAGCCAATCGAAGTGCGTATTAAATGAACAAAACAAGCAATGCGGACTATTTTTGCAGAAAGTGTCGTTAATTAAATATGCTATTATATGAAGAATCTATTTATCGTATTTTTTTGTCTGGTATCAGTTCTGGCTATAAAGGCAAACGGACAAGAAAGTTTGTGGAAAATACAGGCTGTTGATTATCAAGGAACTTATTATGGCGCAGCAGTAGCGAATGGCGGTATCGGTATCTTACCGTGGAAAGAACCTTTCTCCGTTCGTCATGTCATGTTGAATCATGTATTCGATGCTGCCGCTCCCCAAGATGTGAGCCGTGTGTTGCGAGGAATCAACCCGTTCAATTTGCAAATGCAGATTGATGGACAGGGAGTGAGTGGTGATAATATCTCGGGGTGGAGACAGTGTATAGATATGAAAGCCGCCACGCACGATACACATTTCACTTATGGTGGAAAAGCGGATATCTCTTATAGTATCTGTGCCTTGAGGAATATGCCTTATGCAGGACTGGTGCGTGTAGAGGTGGCTGCATTGGAAGATATGTATTTATCAGTGGAAAATCCCATTGAAGTACCTGATGAATATAAGAATCCCGGTTCAAAACAGGTGAGTGTGAATGTCGATGGAAACGAACTGAAAATAGTACGTACCTGGGCTTTATCCAAATACCGTGAACAGAAAGTGTCAGCTTCTTCCGCTTTTATTTATGATAAAAATCCGAACCTGCAGCAACAATATGACGGAGCCAACCGAATTTCGGTTTCATTGAAGAAAGGAGAAAAATTCAGCTTCGCTTTACTGGGTTCCGTCTGTACCGGACGTGATTTTATAGACCCGTATAATGAATCGGACCGTGAAGTGATTTATGGTGCGAAAGAAGGTTTGAACCGCCTGATGGATGGACACCGGAAACTTTGGAATGAGTTGTGGGAAGGAGATATTATGATTGAGGGAGATGACGAGGCGCAGCGTGCCGTACGTTTTGCTCTTTATAATCTTTACTCTAATGCACGCAAGGGAAGCCGGTTGAGTATCTCTCCTTTCGGGCTTTCTGCCCAAGGATACAATGGGCATATTTTCTGGGATACCGAGTTCTGGATGTATCCGCCTATGCTTTTCATGAATCAGGGCATTGCAAGGACAATGATGGACTACCGTACGGACAGACTGGAAGCTGCTTGTCAGAGAGCATTGAGCTATGGGTATGACGGAGCCATGTTTCCTTGGGAAAGTGATGATGCTGGAGAAGAGTCATGTCCTACTTGGGCCTTGACCGGAGCTTTTGAACATCATATCACTGCCGATATTGCTATCGCGGCCTGGAATTATTACTGTATGAGTGGTGATAAACGGTGGTTGCGTGAAGAAGGTTTTCCTTTGATGGAGAAAGTGGCGGAATTTTGGGTAAGTCGTGTAGAAAAGAATAATGAGGATGGTTCTTATTCGATTCGCAATGTGGTGTGTGCCGATGAATATGCTGAAGGGGTGGATGATAATGCATTTACCAATGGTGCTGCTATGCGTGCATTGCAAGATGCTGCTAAAGCTGCTGCGGTATGCGGTGTTAAAGCACCTGCAATCTGGAAGGAGATAGCTTCAAAACTACGGATTCCGAAATTTGAGAATGGAGTGACTATGGAGTATGAAGGCTATAACGGACAGACAATAAAACAAGCGGATGCCAATTTGCTGGTATATCCATTAAATCTGATAACCCATCCTGAAGAAATCCGTAAGGACTTGGAGTACTATGAAGATAAAATAGATAAATCCGGACCGGCAATGTCTTTATCTGTGTTGGCTTTGCAATATGCGCGTCTTGGTGAAAGTGATAAAGCTTATGAACTGTTTGTGCAAAGTTTCCGTCCTAACCAGTTACCTCCGTTTGGCGTTATTTCCGAAGGTGCAGGAGGAACGAATCCTTATTTTGTAACTGGTGCGGGAGGACTTTTACAAACTGTCATTAATGGCTTTTGCGGTTTGGAAGTTACAGATAATGGTATCAAGCAGCTTTTCTCAAAACTGCCGAAACATTGGAAGAAGTTGACGATAACAGGAGTGGGACCGGATAGAAAGACTTATGTCCGGATGCAAAAATAACATTGTTAAGTCTTGGTGTAATGAAGTATACATATATACACACTGTACGAAACATTATTCGTTGATTTCTGCTTTCATTTAGCCCGATTGAGACTAAACTTTCATTTATTGACCTGTTTTTAATACCTGAAATAAGTGCAAACCCCTATTTTTGCTGCAGTAATAACTTAATATTAACACAGAACCAGTATCCTTTACTGATTCATATAATCAGGTTTGCATGAATTTTAAATGTTTGTTTTGCGGGGCGCTTATTACACTGTATGTCGGAGTTGCTGAAGCTGTCAACTATGTTCCGGAAAATATTTCAGCGTCCATATCGTTGAAAGTGCCGGGAAATGTAGCTGAAAGGTATTCATTGAACTTGCAGCAATTGGGGAATAACCGTTCATCCTATTTATTGGAAGCTTCTGAAAGCATTCCGGTTACAATCACTCAGAGGGTGGCAGATGTAAATGGAAAATTACGGGTAAATGTCTGTATAACAGCACTCGAAGATATTTATTTTAATTATAGTCAACGGCTATCAACAGGCTATCGCCATGATGATTGTCAATTTTATATGCCGGGTTTCTGGTATCGCCGGAATCTCCGTTCGCCTAAAGATGCGCCTTCGTTCCATTCTTCAGATAGTTGGTTGGTGCGTGAAGACAGGCTAAGCGCACCGCTTACGGGTGTTTATTCGGAAAAAGAAAAACACTTTGTGACTGTGAGCCGTATCGATAAGTTTGCAGAAGAAGCCTTGAGCACTCATCGGGAAGGAGAAATTATCCTTTCAGGTAAAACGTCTCTAGGATTTACCGGATTTGAGAATCAAGACGGAATAACTGCGCTCTCTTTTGGCTTTCCTTATCGTGAAGCTCCCAAGAGTTATATTCGTAAGCTGACATTGGCACCTGCGGTAGAAGCTTTTCAATTCCTAAAAAAAGGGGAGACTGTTCTGCTGACATGGGAGATTCAGGAGAATAAGGCTGATGATTATTCTGATTTTATATGCCATGCATGGGAATATAGTTATGACACTTATGGACCTAAACCTGTGGAGACTCCTAATTCCATAACGGATATGAAGCAAGTTCTTAGCGGATTCTTTATAAGTAGCTTCGTAGAAGGACATCCGTTGGTTTATAATTCGGGAATACATCTAATGACGGAAAATTGCCAGAGTAATGGGCAGGCGGAAGTAGGATTTATTGGTCGTGTGCTTCTTAATGCATTCAATGCTTGGGAATATGGTCACCAATCTGATAGGGAGGATTTGAAAGCAAATAGTATGAAAGTGTTTGATAGCTACTTGAAGAACGGCTTTACTCCGGTCGGTTTCTTCAAAGAGTCGGTCGATTTTGATAAAGGCTATGAAGATCCTGTGCACAGTATACGCCGTCAATCCGAAGGAATCTATGCTATGTTGCACTTTCTTGCTTATGAAAAAGAGAACGGGCGTCGTCATCCCGAATGGGAGCAGAAGATGAAAAATATGCTGGATATACTTTTGCGGTTGCAACAGGCTGACGGTAGTTTCCCCCGCAAGTTTCGTGATGATTTTACGATAGTTGACACTAGTGGGGGTAGTACTCCTTCGGCTACTTTGCCGCTGGTAATGGGATACAAGTATTTCAAAGACAAGCGATACCTTGCCAGTGCTAAGCAGACTGCGGATTATCTGGAGAAAGTATTGATTTCTAAAGCCGACTATTTCTCGTCCACACTTGATGCCAACTGCGAAGACAAGGAGGCATCTCTGTATGCTGCTACGGCTACCTATTATCTTTCATTGATTACAAAAGGAGACGAGCACCGGCATTATGCAGACCTGACGAAGAAAGCGGCTTATTTTGCCTTGTCATGGTATTATGTATGGGATGTTCCTTTCGCGCAGGGACAGATGTTGGGAGATATTGGTCTGAAAACCCGCGGCTGGGGCAATGTGTCGGTGGAAAACAACCATATTGATGTATTTGTGTTTGAGTTTGCTTCTGTGTTGCGATGGCTGTCAAAGGAATATGCAGAACCCCGCTTCTCGCAATTTGCAGAAGTCATTTCTACTTCTATGCGCCAACTTCTGCCTCATGAGGGACATTTATGCGGAGTGGCTAAGCCCGGTTACTATCCGGAAGTTGTTCAGCACACAAATTGGGATTATGGAAAAAACGGGAAGGGATATTATAATGATATCTTTGCACCGGGTTGGACGGTAGCTTCTTTGTGGGAGTTGTTCACTCCGGGGCGTGCGGAGTATTTCTTGAAATGACATAAATAGGTCAGAATTTATATCTATTATATTTTAATTTGATTTTGAACAAATTCTTTTAATTATTGAATTGTTTGTTTTATTATATTTTGCATTGGTTGCCTACTTTTGCTCTCACTCGGTTAGAGACAAAGTATTTATTATGAGATTTTTAAATTTAATATTATGGATTTGAAGAAAGCATTTTTTGTTTGCTTGTTGTTGTACTATGGAACAAGTGCCAACTCCGCTTTACCTGTACATTCTATGGCTGGTAAGACGAATCTGTCGGAGCAGGCGAAAGGTATTCGTATTAGTGGTACGATAACCGATAAGGACAGGAATCCTCTTCCCGGTGTGAATATACGCGTTATGGAAGAAGGAGGCACTGGAGTGATAACGGATATGGACGGACATTTCTATATGGATGTGCCGGGAAAAAGTTCCGTAATTGAGATTTCCTATATAGGATTTAAAACCCAGCAAATAAAAGTTGGAAGCAAGATTAACTTTGATGTGATTCTTGAGGAAGATATTGAAGCGCTGGACGAAGTGGTGGTTACGGGATATGGTAGCCAGAAAAAAATGTCGGTTATCGGTTCTATCGAAACATTGCAGCCAAAGAAGTTGCAGGTGGGGTCTTCACGTTCTGTTACTAATAACCTGGCGGGACAAATTGCCGGTGTGATAGCTGTTCAGCGTTCCGGTGAACCCGGGTACGATTCTTCTAATTTTTGGATTCGTGGTATTGCCTCTTTCTCTGGCGGACAGTCGCCACTAGTATTGGTTGATGGAATTGAACGTGATCTAAATCATATCGACCCGGCGGAAATAGAATCGTTCTCTGTATTGAAAGATGCTTCGGCAAGTGCTATGTATGGTGTGCGCGGTGCGAACGGTGTGATTGTTATTAATACAAAACGTGGTAAGATAGGTGCTCCTTCTGTGAATCTTCGGGTGGAACATTCTATTTCAGAACCTACAAAACTTCCTGAGTTTATCGGTGCAGCCGATCATATGGCATTATTGAACGAACTTACGGAAGACAGGACACGCTTGCCATTCAGCCAGGAGCAGATTGACAGGACTCGTTATGGATATGACCGGGATTTGTATCCGGATGTAAATTGGCTGGATCAAATAACGAAAGATTACGCTTACTCTACTCGTGCTAATTTAACGGTGTCGGGTGGCTCCGATTTTCTCCGGTACTCATTGGTCGGTTCTTATTTCGGTGAGAAAGGAATTATGGAAACGGACAAGACATTGCCTTATGACACCGGAATGAAGCTGACCCGTTATAACATGCGTGCCAATGTCGATTTGGATGTTACCAAGACGACAGTACTGCGTTTGAATGTCGGCGGTTTCTTGCAGACGCACCGTAAGCAGGCTTTTAGTACGGACAATGCTTTCGACAGAGCATTTATGACTTCCCCTTTTGTGCACCCTGCCCGTTACTCTGACGGAACAATTCCTATCATGAATATCAACGGAGTCAATCCTTGGGCTGCTGTGACACAAAGTGGATATGATGTGGTTACGGCCTCACAGATTCAATCTTTGTTTGCTGTCGAGCAGAACCTGAAAATGATCACTCCGGGATTGAAAGCGAAAGTGTCATTCTCGTTCGACCGCTGGAATCAGAGTTCGATAACCAGAGGCAAGAATGCGACTTACTATACTATTGCTACCGGTCGTGATATAGAGGGTAACCTGATTCATTCGGTGTTGAAATACGGAGATGATTCTTTGGGACATGGCAATAAAGGTGAATATGGAAATTCGAGGGTCTACTTTGAAGGAACGCTGACTTATGCACGTACTTTCGGAAAACATGATGTGGATGCATTGTTCCTGTATAATCAGCAAAGTTTTGACAACGGTAGTGTACAGCCTTATAGAAAGCAAGGTATTGCGGGGCGTCTTTCTTATACATTCGATAGCCGCTATGTGACGGAGTTTAACTTTGGTTATAACGGTTCGGAGAATTTTGCCAAAGGAAAACGTTTCGGATTTTTCCCCTCTCTTGCAGTTGGTTGGCTTATATCCGAAGAACCTTTTATGGATAAGTTCAGAAATACTTTGAGTAAATTGAAATTAAGAGCATCTATAGGAAAAGTTGGTAATGATGACATTGGTGGACGACGTTTTGCCTATATGACAACATTGAAGACAGATGCAGACACGTATCACTGGGGTGATACAGGGCAGATTGAACGTAAAGGTATTTCTGAAGGAGAAGTAGGAGTGGAAAACCTTACGTGGGAGACTGCATTAAAAATGAATCTTGGAGTAGAATTGGGCTTATGGAATGAACTGGAACTGCAAGTAGATGTATTTAAAGAAAAGCGTACTAATATTTTCATGCAGCGTAAAATTATTCCGTCACAAACCGGATTCTTGACAAATCCATGGGCTAACTTTGGTGAAGTGACTAATCGTGGTGTGGAATTCTCTTTGAATTATAGTAAACAAATCAATAAAGATTGGTTTATAGGTTTCCGTTCTAACTTTACTTATGCTATCAATCGGGTAGACGAGTATGATGAACCGGAATCTGTGGTAGGTACATACAAAGGGCTGACAGGACGTTCATTGAATACTTTGTGGGGGTTGCAGGCAGAAAGACTGTTTACGGCAGATGACTTTGATGCGGATGGTAATTTAAAATTCGGTATACCGACACAAGATGTAGGAGCTTCCAAGGTTCGTCCGGGTGATATTAAATATGTGGATATGAACGGTGATGGTTTCATTACTGATGCAGATGAAGGTTATATTGGCGGAACAGTAGACCCGCGTATTGTTTACGGATTCGGTGGTAATATAAATTACAAGAACTGGGACTTGAATTTTTTCTTTCAAGGGACAGGCGATACTTATCGTGTAATCGGTAATACTACATACTTTATTCCGGGTAGCGGACAAACGTTGCAAGGAAATGTCTATTCCAACTATAATGACCGGTGGACAGAAGAGAATTCTTCTCAGGATGTATTTTGGCCAAGATTGTCGGAAGAGCCTAACCGGCAAAACTACCGGAGCTCCACCTGGTGGAAAAAGAATATGCGATTCTTGCGTCTCAAGACTTTGGAATTGGGATATACTTTGCCGAAAATGATAACCGAGAAGATACATTCGAAGTCGGTTCGTTTCTACGTGAGCGGTAATAACCTTTTCTGTTTTTCTCCGTTCAAACTATGGGATCCGGAATTGGATACTGATACCGGTTTGCGTTATCCTGCTATGCGTTCCGTTATGTTTGGAGTTGACCTGAATTTCTAATTTAAAAAAAGACGATCATGAGTTTGAAGAAATATATATTTGCCGGATTGATAGGCATCGTATCGTTGGGTTCCTGTACGTATCTTGACAAAGAACCGGATACGGAGATTGATATAGATATGGTCTTTGAAAATAAGACAAAGGTAGAATCTTGGCTGGCTAATGTATACAGCCGTATTCCTAATCCGGGAAATGACTGGTTGAATACATACGGATGGGAAGTATTTGCGGATGACCTGACTGCTTCCGCACGTTGGCAACAGTGGGACTGGCCTAATATCACTAAGATTCTTGGTGGATGGACGCCTAATACACAATGGGCGGGTAATTTCTGGGATGGTCTTCCTCGGAAAATACGCCAGGCTTACATATTTATTGAGCGGGTGCATGCATTGCCTGAGGCCGATCTGTCACAGAAAGAAGTGGATTATATGAAAGCGGAAGCGCGTTTCCTTGCAGCTTATTATTGGTGGCAATTGTTGGAGACTTATGGACCGATTCCTTTTAGACCCAATTACATTGCTCCTACTGACTTTACTCTTTCGGACTTAATGGTGGGACAGAGACCGTTTGACGAGATTGTCAGTCATTTGGATAATGAAATGCTGGAAGCGGCAAAGCAACTGCCGCCTGTATGGCAAAGTGTAGAGAAATATGGTCGTATCACTTCCGTTATGTGTCTGACTATTCGTGCAAAAATGTTATTGTTTGCAGCCAGTCCGCTTGTGAATGGTAATGAGTGGTACATCGGGCATAAGAATAAGGAGGGAGAAGAACTGTTTAATTCTACTTACAGTCAGGAAAAGTGGGTAAAGGCTGCTGAGGCTTGTAAACTTTTGCTTGATGAGGCAGACCAGGCTGGATACCGTTTGTATGTGGAATATAATGAAGAAGGAGAGATTGACCCTTTCACTTCGCTTGAAAATGTTTGGTTCACCAAGTTTCAGGATGGAAATAAGGAAATTCTGTTCCCTTACACAAAGCAGGATGCTTATCAAAGTTATCAGTTCTATACCAATAAGGCTGTGACTAAGGAGTATGGTGGTGGAAATGGTTTGGGAGTATATCAAGGGCTGGTAGATGCTTTCTTTATGAAGAACGGGCTTCCGATAACGGATGACAATGCAGAATATGTGGAAGGAGGTTTCTCTACAGAAAAAGAAACAAGAGTCACTGAGTGGACAGGTGGAACAGGACAAAAGGGAGAAGTGACTGCAGAAGGGACTTATAATATGTATTGCAACCGCGAACCGCGTTTCTATACAACGGTGAGTTATAATGGTTCTTGGTATGCCTTAGCCGGACGTAAATATGAGTTCTTTAAGAACCAGAAAGATAACGACTACACACACGATGCTCCTCAAAATGGTTATTTGGTTCGTAAAAAAGTATATCCTCAGGATAATCCGAAGAATGGCAGTTATAAATGGCGGCAAATGTTCTTGTACCGTTTATCAGCTTCTTTCCTTGATTATGCCGAAGCAATCAATGAGGCTTATGATAATAAGGTATCCCGTGAGGAAGCGTTGAAATATGTAAATAAGGTGCGTGAACGTGCAGGTGTGCGGCAGTATACATTGAATACTGTTTCATTGGATGACCCTAAATATATTCATGTAGATGACAATCAGCTGGCAGTACGTGAGGTAGTTCGTATGGAACGGCGTGTTGAACTTTGTTGCGAAGGTTCACGCTGGTCGGATATCCGCCGTTGGAGAATCGTTGAGAGTCTTCCTGAAATGTGTGGAGATGACTATGGCATGAATTATGGTGGAACGAACAGTAATGAGTTCTATAAGAGAACTGTATTCCAGACACGTGTATGGAAAAGGGCAATGTATTGGATGCCGGTATATTTCGAGGAGATAAATAAGAATCCTAACCTTGTTCAGGCTCCTTTCTGGAATTAATTAAATGAAAAGCATGATTATGAATAAGATAATGAAATTAATATGCTTGCTCTTTCTGGTATCGATAGTAGCGAGCTGTAATAAAGATCCGGAGTACTACACACTGGAAACACCTGCAGACCAGATGCTATTAAAGGCTTCTTCTACCGAACTTACTTTGGAGAAAGAGAAGGAGAACGAGACTGCGGTTACTTTTACGTGGAACGCTGCAGCACAGCGTGGTGGTGCTGACGCCAGTATTGCTTACTTCTTTAGAATGTATATGGCGGACTTACACTCCAATGTCACTAGCTTATATGAAATTGAAGCCGGAGAACGCTCTATCAGCTTCACGCATAATGAACTGAATGATATTTTGGCTTCTTGGAGCATACTTCCCGGAGATAAAGTTACTATCGAGGCAGAGGTAATCGCTCAAGTGAATTCGTCTGCTCAGTATTTGAAACCGGAATTGTCGAAAACACAATTCGATGTGGTCGGGTATGATAAGAATGCTACTGCGATTTATATGGTGATGATAACGGAAGATGGTGAAAGGTCTATGCGGAGAATGACGGAAAAAGTTGTCGGTTCGGGAATCTACCAGTCACAGGCAGAATTGAAACCATGCAAGTACTTCTTTGCGCTCAGTGCAGAATCGGATTATCCATGTTACATGAAAGGCGAAAATGGAGATAACTCTTTGCAGTATGTAGCGGAAGATGGTGATTATGAGATGCTGGAGAATACAAAGAGCGGTACATATACAATAGTAGTCGATCTGAATGTATTTGATGTGAACATAGTCAGTTTGTATCCTTTGCCGAAAGATGGTATTTGGATTGTCGGTAATTCTTGTGATGTAGGTTGGGACTTAGGAGTGGCTAAAGAGAAGGGGGCTTTGCAAAGTAAGGATCCACGCCATCCGGAGCTTTGGACCTATACTGGCAATTTCTATTACAATGGCGGCAGTAATGAATTTAAACTTTCAGTGGAACTTGATTGGGGTGGTAAATTCTTCTTTGCTCCCGTCAACCTTGCCAATCCGGCAACAGAACATGAACTTGGAGAAGCGAGATATCAAGGTGACGGTGGAGACTTGAAATGGAGCGTAGCATCGGATGGTAAATACACTTTGACAGTAGACCTTGACCAAATGAAGATATATCTGAATCCTGCTGAGTAATCTTCATAATGAGTTAATTAAAATATGGAAATCATGAAAAAACTGTTTATTATAATCTGTTTGCTTGCCAATATAGTTGTGTTGGGAGCCTGTGGCGACGTAGAAAGTGCGGGTGAACCGCAGCCGCGTGTACCGAGAGTGGAAGTAGAGTCAGAAAATTACTATGTACAAATTGTGCAGGAGAATATTGATGGAGTTGCCTTCGTCTACCGTTGGCTGGATATGGATACGGCATCGAAATATGTCATAACCCTGGGCCTGGAAGTGGATGGAGAAACGACTGAGACAATAGGAGTAGAGGATAAGAGTATATTGACCTATGACGGAGTGCGTGAACTGCTTTTTACTAACCGGCAGATCATGGAATACATGAGAACCTTTGGATTGGATGGAAAGGAAGCTCAACTGAGCATTACATTGGAAGCGTTCCAGGCAGATGGTACGCCAATTACTTCCGAAGCAGCTAAGGCATCAAAGACCTCTAAGATCGATATTATATTGGGTCCCGATGTGGAATTAAATCCGGATTTGGAATAGAATAGTAACAATTAACAAGAAAAACTCAAAACTTATGTATATGCAAAATATAATCGCGCTTGGAATGATTTCCCTATTCACTTGGGGGTGCGGTAATAGTGACAAGCAGAAAGGTGAAACGGTGCAAACGCCGTTGGTAGACAAAGTGTGGTATTCAAATCCGGTTATAGACTCCGATAATCCGGACCCGACAGTGATAAAGGCAGAGGATGGCTATTTCTATCTGTACGCTACGGGAGGTAATACATGGATACATAAGTCTAAGGATCTGGTACATTGGACTTATGTGAGTGGTGCCTATGAGGAAGATAAAAAACCGTCATGGGAGCCGGATGCTGGTATCTGGGCACCGGATATTAATTATATCGATGGTAAATATGTAATGTACTACTCTTTGTCCAAATGGGGCGGTGGAGAAACTTGTGGTATTGGAGTTTCCGTTTCGGATAGACCGGAAGGGCCGTTTACCGACCAAGGTAAGTTATTCCGGAGCAATGAGATTGGCGTGCACAACAGTATCGACCCTTTCTATATCGAGGATAACGGCAAGAAGTACCTGTTTTGGGGAAGCTGGTATGGTATTTGGGGAGTTGAGTTGAGCGAGGATGGCCTTTCGCTGAAAGGTGGAATAGAGAATGCGAAAGCAACAAAAATCCAAGTTGCTGCCAACACCGGAAACACGAATGCTTACGAAGGGTCCTATATATTGAAAAGAGGCGATTATTATTATCTGTTCTGTTCTACCGGTACCTGCTGTGAAGGTGCGAATAGTACCTATCAGACGGTGGTATGCCGTTCTACAAATCTTTTCGGTCCTTATGTAAATAAGGCGGGCGAAAAGATGAACGATAACAAACATGAGGTGTTGATACATAAGAATGATGCATTCCTGGGCACAGGGCACAATGCTGAAATAGTACAAGATGATGAAGGTAAAGATTGGATAATCTATCACGCTTACCGCACTTCCGATCCGTCTTTGGGTCGCGTAGTCTTGCTTGATAGAGTGTATTGGGATGACAACGGATGGCCTTATCTCGTAGGAGATGGTCCGGTTGTGAAGGCGGAAGCACCTGCTTTCAAGGATAATAAGTAATTGGTATGAGATAATTGCAGCTATATAGCTGCAATTATCCTAATTTTGTTCTCGGATTTTAAATTTATAGGTTTTAAAAATGTTATGAAAAAAAAATTACTGCTAAGTTTGCTTTGCATTTTACAGAGTGTTCTATTTGCACTGCAAGCACAAAACACACAACGGAATATCGCATATACGGATGATAACGTGAGATTCACAGTCATCTCCGACGGGGCTCTCCGCTTGGAATATGCTCCGGATGGGAAATTTGTAGACGACAGATCGCACATGGCTATCAATCGCCTGTATCCTCAAGTAGATTACAAACTGAAAACAAGAGGAGGATGGGTTGAAATAACGACTTCTAAGATGAAGATGCGTTATAAGAAAAACAGCGGACAGTTTACGGATAAGAACTTAATTATCACCGCAGCTAAAGAAATGCTGCCTTTTTCCTGGAAACCCGGTATGCAACAGAAGGGTAACTTGAAAGGTACTTATCGTACATTGGATGGCATGGATGGTGATACGCAGACACAGACTTGGGTGGCTGATACAAAGAAGGGTGAAAAACTGAAACTGGAAGATGGTCTGCTGGCTACGGACGGCTGGACTTTCATCGATGATTCGCAAGGACTTCTGTTTGATAATGATAAGGACTGGGATTGGGTGAAAGAGCGTCCGGCTAATGGCGGGCAGGACTGGTACTTCATGGCTTATGGACATGATTATAAAGCAGCTCTGAAAGATTATACTCTTTTTGCCGGAAAAGTGCCGTTGCCACCCCGCTATGCGTTCGGTTACTGGTGGTCGCGCTATTGGTTGTACTCTGATAAGGAATTCCGCAATTTGATTGATAATTTCCATACGTATCAGATTCCTTTGGATGTATTGGTAGTAGATATGGACTGGCATTATACGGAACAAGGAAAAGGCGGTTGGACTGGTTGGACCTGGAACAGGGACCTGTTTCCGAATCCGAAAGGATTCCTCGGATACCTCAAACAAAATGACGTGAAAATAACCCTCAACCTGCACCCTGCGGATGGAGTGGCTTCTTATGAAGAAAAATATCCTGAACTGGCAAAGGATATGGGAATTGATCCTCAGTCCAAACAAACGATTCCATGGATAAACTCAGATAAGAAGTTTATCAAGAATATGTTCAAGAATGTATTGACTCCGATGGAGAAAGACGGGGTTGATTTCTGGTGGCTGGATTGGCAGCAAGGGATCTATGACCCGAAAATGAAGAATTTGAGTAATACCTGGTGGATTAATTATGCCTTTTTCAGTAATATGGAAAAGAACCGGGATACGCGTCCTATGTTGTACCATCGTTGGGGAGGTTTGGGAAATCATCGCTATCAGGTCGGTTTTTCAGGTGATGCGGTTGTATCATGGAAATCATTGGATTTTCAGCCTTATTTCAATTCTACGGCTTCTAATGTATTGTATGGCTATTGGAGCCATGACTTGGGCGGACATATCGGCGAAAGTATCGATCCGGAAATGTACACTCGCTGGTTGCAATTCGGAGCTCTAAGTCCGATTATGCGTACGCACTCGCAAAAGAGTGCCGGTTTGAATAAAGAACCGTGGGTGTTTAACAAAGAGTATTGTGATATTCTTCGTAAGACAATCCGGCAGCGTTATGAGATGGCTCCGTATATTTACACGATGGCCCGTAAAGGGTATGATGAAGGGTTGTCACTTTGCCGTCCGATGTATTATGACTATCCGGAAAGTAAAGAGGCTTATGAATTCCGCAGTGAATATATGTTTGGAGATGATATTTTGGTTGCTCCCGCTACGGCTCCGGCAAAGGATGGTTATGTACAGGTGCGTGCGTGGTTGCCCGAAGGTGAGTGGTATGAAATGCATACCGGTACTTTGCTGAAAGGCGGTCAGATTGTAGAGCGTCCTTTTGCTATCGACGAATATCCGATTTATGTAAAGGCAGGCGCTGTATTGCCAATGTACACAAGCAAAGTAATGAACTTGAATGGCAATGACGAAGAAGTTGTAATTACCGTATTCCCCGGTGGAAATGGGGCGTCTTCCTTTAGTTTCTACGAGGATAATGGAAACGATAAGAATTATGCGTCAGAATATGCTGTGACTAAACTGACAGCTTCCCGCCAGGGACAGGAACAAACAATTGTTATCGGCAAGCGTGAAGGACAATATAAAAATATGCCTGTTTCCCGTTCATTTAAAGTGAAGGTGCTCTCATCGCTTGTCCCGCAGTCTGTTACTGTGAACGGACAACCTGCAAAATACGAATACTTAGGTGAAGAGTTTGCCCTTTCTGTCGATTTGCCGGTTTTGTTTTGCGACCAGGAAAAGGTCATTAAGATAGTTTATCCTGCGGAAACGGCTGATATGAACGGTTTATTGGGAGCATCAAGACGAGTTGCCAAATCTATGGAGCAGTTGAAATATCGTGATTCATATATTTGCTTTAAAGAAGAATTTGGTAAGATGGGAAGTTTAAGTGAAGCAGTTACTTATGCTCCGGACAAGATTTCTTCTTTAGTTTCCGATTTCTGGAAAAGTTATAATGATTTTCCGGAAGTTCTGAAACGCCAAGGTTTGAGTGACGATAATAAGGCGTGGTTCTTGCAGTCTATTTGCTGGAAATAAGAGTGTAGATGGACGGAATGATGAAGAGGAAATCCTTTTCGGACACTTTCCTCTTTTGTTTTTCGGGCTGAAACCTGTCAGGGACTTGACAAATGCATTTTAATGTTGTATCTTTGTAGCTCAAGGAAATGGATTTCTGCCTGATAATAACTGAAAAATTAGATAAAAATGAATATAGAAGTAGTATAATATAGTGACAATTGTTCTCTCTCTTCTTGGACTATACCAGGAGATAGAGTATCTGATATAGGCTAAGGCTGCGAATTTTGTGGAATTTGCAGCCTTTTTTGTTGTAAAAAATAGACGATAAAAGCCGAATTCGCAATTTGAGATTTTATAATAAACTTGGATACCGTTTATAATAAACTGCTCAAAAGTTTATTATAAATGTATCATACGTTTGTGTACTAAGCTGTAATGATATTTGATGGAACGTTTTCCTTTGTGTGGTATCTTTCGGGATTGAGGTAATTATAGTATACAAATAGTGTAGTCTCTTACTTTTACAAGATGGAGCGGAAGGCGGCTCTCTATCCCGCCCAGTTCTCTCTATCCAGATTCCGATAACTGATGGCTTCTGCCAAATGAGCGGAAAGAATCTGTTCACTTCCTTCTAGATCGGCAATGGTACGCGCTACTTTCAATATACGGTCGTATGCGCGTGCGGAAAGATTGAGGCGTTCCATTGCATTTCGCAGCAGGGAAAGTCCTTTGTCATCCGGCCGCGCATAAATGGATAATAGCTTGCTGCTCATCTGTGCATTGCAGTAGATTCCCGGATACTCAGCATAGCGTTTTTCTTGTATCTGACGAGCTCTGATTACACGTTTACGAATGGCGGCACTGGACTCTCCTCTTCGTTGGTCGGAGATTTTGTCAAAAGGGACTGGGATGATTTCAATCTGAATATCAATCCTGTCGAGCAAAGGACCGGAAATCTTATTCAAGTATTTCTGCACTTGTCCGGGACTGCATACACACGCTTTGGTCGGGTGATTGTAATAACCACATGGGCAAGGGTTCATGGAGGCTACCAATGTGAAGCTGGCAGGATAATCTATACTGCTTTTTACGCGGGAAATGGTGATACGCCTATCTTCCAACGGTTGTCGTAGTACTTCGAGTACGTTTCTACTAAATTCTGGCAATTCGTCAAGAAATAAGATCCCGTTGTGCGCTAAGCTTATCTCTCCGGGCTGGGGAAAACTCCCTCCTCCTACCATGGCGGTTTGTGAGATGGTGTGGTGTGGATCTCGAAAGGGGCGCTGGGTTATTAGTGATGAATTGCGGTTTAGCTTTCCAGCTACGGAGTGTATTTTGGTTGTTTCGAGACTTTCTCCTAAAGAAAGTGGAGGAAGGATGGAGGGTAATCTTTTTGCCATCATTGACTTTCCACTTCCAGGTGCACCTACCATAATCAAGTTGTGACCACCGGCTGCTGCCACTTCGAGGGCTCTTTTCACATTCTCTTGTCCTTTTACATCGGCAAAGTCAAATTCAAAGTTACTTTGTTGGGCATAGAACTCTTCCCGAGTATTGACTATGGTTGGCGCTAATTCTCGCTCATTATTGAAAAATTGGATGACTTCTTTAATATTGCTGACGCCATAAACTTTCAATTGATTGACTACGGCAGCTTCTCGGGCATTTTGTTGGGGAATGATTAATCCTTCGAAGCCATCTTCACGAGCTTTAATCGCAATAGGAAGAGCTCCTTTGATGGGCTGTATGCTTCCATCAAGACTCAGTTCTCCCATTAGCAAGTAGCGAGGGAATTTTTCGGAAGATATAGTCCCGTTGGCTCCCAGAAGGCCGATGGCAAGGGGTAAATCGTAGGCTGAACCTTCTTTGCGAATATCTGCCGGTGCCATGTTGACTATCAGGTTACTGGTCGGTATCTTATAACCGTTAACTTGAAGAGCGGAGATTATGCGTTGATGGCTTTCTTTGACCGCAGAATCCGGAAGGCCGACCAGATAGAACATACAGCCACGCGAGCTGTTTACTTCGATTGTGATGAGTGTTGCATCAATTCCTTGAACAGCCGCTCCGAATACTTTGATTAACACGTTTGGTTACTGATTATTTTTTCTTTTTGTTGTCTTTTTTATCTTTCTCTTCTGCTGCGGAAACGACTTCTTCGATTTTCTTCTTCAAATCTTCTCCACTGAGATTTTTAGCCAGGATTTTTCCGTCTGCCGACAGAAGAATGTTTGCGGGAATTTGCTTGATGGTATATTGTTTGGCAATCTCTGAATTAAGTCCGCTGAAATCACAAACTTGCTCCCAATCTAACGTGTCACGTTTTATTGCGTCTTTCCATTCTTTTTTGTCTACGTCGAAAGAGATACCGAGCATACCTATATATTTACTCTTTTTGTATTTCTTATAAAGTTCCTTTAGTTCATTGTTGTTGCGACGGTTGGATATACTATCTCCCCAAGAAGCCCAGAAGTTGATTAAAAGGTTTTTCTTTTTGAAGTCTTTTGATGTGCGGGTAATTTTTTCTCCTTTGGCATTAGGCAAACTAAAGAAGGGGGCATATTTCCCTATTTCGGTTTTTTCGGCTTGGGATATGGTTTCGTTCAACTTTTCAATATATAATTTATCTTGCAGTATTCCTGTCATGACTTCAATTAGTTTTTTTATCTTATTGAAGTCCGGAGATTCTTTTTGGACAAAATATTTATCTAGTAAATAGAGGCTTACGAAAGATGAATGATGTTGCTGTATGAATTCTTCAGCTTTTTGTTCCACATCTTTTTCGGACGGGTTATTTAAACCGCTCAGTTCTTTTTGGAAAGCTGTAAATTCTTCATTGTATGTATTGCCATCGATGGTTAGGGCTTCCAAGTTATCGGTATCTCCCTTTATTTTGATTTTATTCCCTTTATCAAGGAAAATAGGGTATTCTATCTGATTTTTAATGAGCAGAAAAGCGGAGGTAATAGTGTCTATTGGGGTTGAATAAGAGAACTTGTCGTCTTTGGTGAAAATAGTATCTATTTGGTCGCGCAATTCGTCCATACCGTATAGATAAAGTGTATCTGTTCCCAATCCTTCGATTTCTCCGGTTATGCTTACTTTCTTAGAAGACTTGCTGCAACCGAATAGACAGATGGCTATGAGGATTAAAATGCTACTCTTTTTCATTGCTTTTATTTCTTTTCTGCGAAAGTACGGTTTTTTGCAGATAAAAAAAAGAATTGCCCGTCATTTGTAATGACAGGCAATTCTTAATATTTAAAATAGAGTGGTAATTCTATTATTTAACGATGTTCATGAAATCTGCATTTGTGAAGTATTTTGCAAATTCCAAGTCTGTAGCTGCTTTCTTAGCCAATGAAGAATCTTTAGCAACTGCGCTCTTCAAGCTGCTTGTTACCATAGAAGAATTGTTAGTTCTAGCGCCTAAAACAGCCATCAAGTAGTCTGTGTAAGCATCCGGTCTTTCTACGTTAGCCAAAGTATTTTTAGCTTTGTTGTAGTCCTTAGCAAGGATCTGAGCCAAAGCAGCACTGTTAGTCTTAGAGTCACCGAATGAGTTTACTGCTCTTTCATATTGGCCTTGAGCGATGTACAGGTTACCCATAGATTCGCCAAGTTCTTTAGTTCCGGCAGCTTTACCGAATGATGCTTCTGCAGTAGCTTTGTCACCCTTCATCAAAGCGATCAAACCTAAGTTCATGTTAACTTCAGGAGTAGCGTTTACGCTGGCAGCTTTCTTGAAGTAAGATTCTGCTTTGTCATAGTTACCAGCCTGATAAGCTAATTTACCCAAGTTATTGTAAGCACGGTAATCGTTCGGGAATTGTTTTGTAGCTTGAGTATAGATAGCTTCTTGTTTAGCAGGATCGTTAGTCAGTGTAGCTGCGTACAGCAATTCTTCGATATTCAATTCAGAAGGATTGGAAGAAGCCAACTTAGCGATTTCTTCGTCAGACTTACCGATGATTTCGTAGTTCAAAGTCAAACGAGAACGACGCAACTGAGGCAGGATTTCGTCAGCCAAAGTTTTGTAAACAGAAGAAATGTTTTTGATTTCTTGTTCTCTCTGTGCAGGATCTTGATACATAGACAATACGCGGAGGATCAACTCTTTGTCTTGAATGTTAGACTTAGAAACCAGTTCTTGGAAACCTTCCCAGTCCTGTGCAGTATATTTTGCATCGATCGGAGCTTCGATTTTTGCTTTCTTCAGGTCTTTGTTCAACATCTTAGTAGTGTTGTTCTCACGGTTTTCAGCCAGTGTAGTATTCAAGCTTACACCACCATCTGGAGAAGCGTATGCAGATACTTCGATGTTGCTGATCTTCTTGTTAGCTGCTTCGTTTACGTTAGCAACTTCTTTGTTGAATTCTTTAGCAGTCTTCAACTCGCTTGAACGGATGTTAGCTTGTTGGATCAAGAACATGATGTTAGCATCGTGCTTTTCTTTGATGATACGTTGGAAAGCGTCTTCGCCCAATGCAGGATTAGCATTACCTAAAGTATTGTTAACTAATTCTGAAGTAGAAATTACACCATCAGCTATTTTCACAGCAGGAATAGTAACTTCTTTTTTACCGATAGTAGCTTTGAATTCGAGGTATAACTCGGACTTAGCCATTTCCGGAACATAGTCAAAAGAGGTTTTCATTGTGTAGCTACCACCCATCTTATAAGAGATAGATTGGTTGTTACCTTCCACCTTTTCACCTTGGAAAGTAGCCGGTTGGCCTTTAGCTTCACCGCCATTCCATTTCAATACCGGAGTAACTTCTACAACCGCTTTCTTGTTGAAATACTTTTCAGGGAATTTACCATTGATGGTAGCAGGAACTTTACCACCTACTGCTTCCAGCACTTGCGGAGTAACAGTGAAGTAATCAGCTGACAGCGGACCCATTTTTTTGCTGCAAGAAGAGAATAATGCAACAACCATTGCCATGAGTAAAGGCAAGTACAACTTCTTAGTCATTTTAGGTATAAATTAAATGTTTGTAATTGAAATATCGTCTATTCACAAACCTTCTTCTACTTTACGCAGAAAAAGTAACGCAAAGATATTAATTCTTAATATAAATATATGGATAAGGGGGCGATTTTATCATAATTTAATGAAATAATGACTCTTTTTCTTTCCGATACTTAATATTTCGGGGATGATGTTCAATAATCTCACTGCGAAGCACATTGCGGTCGATGTGGGTGTAGATTTCAGTTGTTGCGATTGATTCATGTCCGAGCATACATTGGATTGCCCGTAAATTGGCACCGCCTTCTAGTAAATGAGTCGCAAAAGAATGGCGGAAGGTGTGCGGGCTGATGTTTTTGGTAATACCTGCTTGCTGTGCTAGTTCTTTTATCATGTGGAAAATCATAATTCGCGAGAGTCTTTTACCTCTTCGTAGGCTGATAAAAACAAAATCTTCATGTCCGCTCTTGACTTCTATCTGATTCCGGTCTGTAAAATAGAGCTTTATCTCATTAATGGCTCTGGGGGAAATCGGAATAAGACGTTGTTTGTTTCCTTTCCCTTCTACCTTGATGAACCCTTCATCAAAATAAAGGTCGGATAGTTTAAGATTGACAAGTTCCGAAACGCGGAGCCCGCAGCTATATAGGGTTTCCAGAATAGCTCTGTTCCGCTGTCCTTCGGCTTTGCTGCGGTCTACAGTGGCAATGATCCGGTCAATTTCCTCTACTGTCAGTACTTCCGGGAGTTTAAAGCCTATATTAGGGCTTTCCAACAGCTCGCTGGGATCTGCTTCCAGATAGTCTGCCATGATCAGAAAGCGGAAGAATGATTTGATACCCGACAGAATGCGTGCTTGTGAGCGTGGATGAATGCCGATGTCGTGCAGGCCTGCCGCAAAACGTTGGAGGTCAGCCAGGCATACATCCAAGATATCGATCCCTTCTAAGGTCAGGAAACTTAATAGCTTGTCCAAATCTGTAAGATAAGCTTCCAGTGTGTTAGGAGATAAGGACTTTTCCAGTTTAAGATACTGCTGATACTTTCTGATTATCAGTGCTTGTTGTTCCTTCTTCTGTTTTTTTTCGTTGATTTCCATTTCTTTTCTCTATCTTTGCACCTTGAAATATTGTTCTTTGGATACAAAGGTATAAAAAAACAGGATTGTGCGATGAAGATACAAATTATTAATGGCCCGAATATTAATCTGTTGGGTAAGCGTGAACCTTCTATTTATGGAAGCGTTACATTTGAAGATTATCTTGCTGAGCTTCGCAAAAGATATGCTGACTTGGAGATCGACTATTTTCAATCGAACATTGAGGGAGAAATGATAGACTGCATCCAGCAGGTCGGATTTGACGTGGATGGTATTATATTGAATGCCGGTGCATATACGCATACTTCTATTGCTTTGCAGGATGCAATTCGTTCTGTGACATCTCCCGTGATTGAAGTGCATATATCTAATGTACATAGCCGTGAGGGTTTCCGGCATATATCCATGATTGCTTGTGCCTGTAGAGGGGTTATTTGCGGTTTCGGATTGAACTCGTATCGTTTGGCTTTGGAGGCATTATTAGAGAATAAATAAAGATTATAATATATAAATAGGTAGAAAGACTATGTTATTGAAACAGACTAAAATTGTAGCTTCCATTTCGGATAGACGTTGTGATGTGGATTTTATCAAACAATTATTTGATGCCGGAATGAATGTGGTGCGTATGAATACTGCGCATGCCAGCCGTGAAGGTTTTGAAGCTTTGATTGCAAATGTGCGTGCGGTGTCCAACCGTATTGCGATTCTGATGGATACTAAAGGACCGGAGGTTCGCACGACTGCTAATGCGGAACCGATTCCATATAAGATAGGGGAGAAAGTGAAAATAGTTGGTAATCCGGAACTTGAAACGACCCGCGAATGTATTGCTGTCTCTTATCCCAATTTTGTGCATGACTTGAATATCGGTGGTACCATTCTGATTGATGATGGTGACCTGGAATTGGAGGTTATTGATAAGACTGCCGATTATCTGCTTTGTGAGGTGAAAAATGAAGCTACTTTAGGAAGCCGCAAGAGTGTGAATGTACCGGGTGTCCGTATCAATCTTCCTTCTTTGACGGAGAAAGACCGCAACAATATTCTTTATGCTATTGAAAAAGATATCGATTTTATAGCCCACTCTTTTGTGCGTAACCGTCAGGATGTGCTTGATATTCGTGAAATTCTGGATGCTCACAATAGCGATATCAGAATTATCGCTAAGATAGAAAATCAGGAGGGAGTGGATAATATCGACGAAATTCTGGAAGTGGCTGACGGCGTTATGGTTGCTCGTGGTGACTTAGGTATAGAAGTGCCTCAGGAACGTATTCCGGGTATTCAGCGTGTGTTGATTCGTAAATGTATTTTGGCTAAGAAACCGGTAATTGTTGCGACTCAGATGCTTCATACGATGATCAATAATCCTCGTCCGACTCGTGCGGAGGTTACGGATATTGCCAATGCTATCTATTATCGTACGGATGCTTTGATGTTGAGTGGGGAGACAGCTTATGGCAAGTATCCGGTAGAAGCTGTGAAAACGATGGCTAAGATTGCAGCTCAGGCTGAGAAGGATAAGTTGGAGGAAAACGATATTCGCATTCCTTTGGATGAAAATAGTAATGATGTTACGGCATTTCTTGCTAAACAAGCTGTTAAGGCTACATCTAAACTGAAAATACGTGCTATCATTACGGACAGTTACAGTGGACGTACTGCTCGTAATTTGGCTGCCTTCCGTGGTAAATATCCGGTATTGGCTATATGTTATAAGGAAAAGACCATGCGTCATCTGGCTCTTTCTTATGGAGTAGAGGCGATCTATATGCCGGAATTGGCAAATGGGCAGGAATACTATTTCGCTGCTTTACGCCGTCTGTTGAAGGAAGGTCGCTTGCAACCTTCCGACATGGTAGGATATTTGAGTAGTGGTAAAGAAGGTACGCAGACTTCATTCCTCGAAATCAATGTGGTGGAAGATGCTTTGAAGCATGCGGAAGAGACTGTTTTGCCGAATAATAACCGCTATTTGTAAAAAGCTATATGCAAGAGACTGAATCTATAGACGAATATATTTTGCAGCATATTGATCCCGAGAATGACTATCTGAAAGCACTCTATCGGGATACGCACGTAAAACTACTCCGTCCTCGTATGGCTTCCGGGCATTTGCAAGGGCGGATGTTGAAAATGTTTGTGGAAATGATTCGGCCTCGCCAGATATTGGAAATTGGAACGTATAGCGGGTATTCCGCCCTTTGCTTGGCTGAAGGGCTTCAGAAGGGCGGAATGTTACATACGTTTGAGATAAATGATGAGCAAGAAGATTTTACTCGTCCGTGGCTTGAGGAATCACCGTTTGCGGATAAAATCCGTTTTTATATAGGTGATGCGTTGAGTCTGGTTCCCGATTTGGGGATTATTTTTGATATGGCTTTTATAGATGGAGATAAACGCAAGTATATTGAATATTACGAAATGACGCTGGCGCATCTCTCACAAGGAGGATATATCATTGCCGATAATACATTGTGGGATGGTCATGTGTTGGAACAGCCTCGTAGTGCTGATACTCAGACGATCGGGATTAAGGCATTCAATGATTTCGTAGCAAAAGATGAGCGGGTGGAGAAAGTGATATTGCCCTTACGTGATGGGTTAACGATTATAAGAAAGAAATAAAGGAGTAGATTTATGGAAACAACTAGACAGAATAAGATATCTCGACTGTTGCAAAAAGAGCTTAGTGAGATATTTCTGCTTCAGACAAAAGCAATGCCGGGTGTTCTGGTATCTGTAAGTGCTGTTCGTATCAGCCCGGATATGAGTATAGCCCGTGTTTATCTTAGTGTCTTTCCGTCCGAGAAGGCAGAAGAAATAGTGAAGAATGTCAATGATAATATGAAGACCATTCGCTATGAGCTTGGAACCCGTGTACGCCATCAGTTACGTATTATTCCGGAACTGAAGTTTTTTGTGGATGATTCATTGGATTATATTGAGAAGATTGATTCTTTGCTGAAATGAAATAATTTGTTGCAGAGTTGAATTTTCCTTTTTATATAGCCCGGCGTTATCTTTTTTCGAAGAAGAAACATAATGCCATTAATATCATATCCGGCATTTCTGTGTGCGGAGTAGCTCTTGCTACGCTTGCATTGGTCTGCACGCTTTCTGTTTTTAATGGATTTCAGGATATGGTAGCCAGCTTTTTTACAGCATTCGACCCGCAATTAAAAATTACTGTTCGTGAGGGGAAAGTCTTTGATGGTCAGGACAAACGGATTGGCGTAGTTTGCCTGCTTCCTGAAGTAGATGTATTTACAGAAACTCTCGAAGAGAATGCGATGGTACAATATAAAGACCGTCAAGCTATGGTTGTTCTAAAGGGGGTAGAGGATAATTTTGAAGAATTGACAGCCATTGATAGTATTCTCTATGGAGCCGGTGATTTTCTTCTTCATGATTCTATTGTGAATTACGGTGTGATGGGGGTAGAGTTGGTGGCAACCTTGGGTACGGGACTTCAATTTGTTGATCCTCTTCAAGTGTATTTACCCAAACGGAATGCTAAAGTAAATATGGCAAATCCGGGTGCTTCCTTTAATCGTGATTATCTTTATTCTCCCGGAGTTGTCTTCGTTGTTAATCAGCAGGAATATGACGGAAAGTATATTCTTACCTCTCTTGATTTTCTTCGTCAACTGCTGGATTATACAACAGAGGTTTCCGCTATAGAATTGAAATTGAAGCCTGGTGCAAATGTTTCATCTGTACAAGCCAAAATTGAGAAAATACTAGGTAATGATTTTATCGTTCAGAACCGCTATCAGCAGCAAGCGGATGTTTTCCGTATCATGGAGATCGAGAAATTGATCTCTTATTTATTCCTTACTTTTATCTTGATGATTGCTTGCTTCAATGTAATCGGTTCTCTTTCTATGTTGATTTTGGACAAGAAGGATGATGTTGTAACATTACGTAGCTTAGGAGCGGATGATAAACTGATCTCCCGTATCTTTTTATTCGAAGGTCGTCTTATTTCTCTTTTCGGTGCCGTTTCCGGGATTGTTTTAGGGTTGCTTTTGTGTTTCATCCAACAGGAATTCGGAATTATCTCATTAGGTGGTGGCGGTGGTACTTTTGTTGTGGATGCCTATCCTGTGAGTGTTCACGCTTGGGATGTGCTACTTATCTTTGTGACGGTTCTAACGGTCGGCTTTCTTTCTGTATGGTATCCGGTGCGATATTTGAGTAAAAGACTTTTGTAATATTTATTGTATATACTTTTCTATAATTGATAACTTTTAATTCGATTTTTATTTTTATATTTCCTAATATACTACTATATTTGGCACAATTTTGTTAATTAGAAGTAATCTGTAAAACACTTCCGTGAAACTTGAAAGTAATGACATAGACAGAATTGTAAACAGTGATGAAGCGGCTTTTTGCCGTTTTATGGAATATTATTCCTCACGTTTATATCACTATGTTTATGCTTTGATTGGCCAAAAGGAGCCATCTGAAGAGGTTGTAAGTGATGTTTTCTTTGAAGTTTGGAAAAATAGAAGAACTTTGGCTGGCATAGAAAATATGAATGCTTGGATACAAACAATAACCTATCGGAAGGCTCTTTCTTATCTGAGAAAAGAGAAGGGAAAGGCAGATTTATTGCTTGATGATATAGGAGATTTTATATTTGCCCCAATCCAATCACCGGATGAGGCTATGATTAGCAGAGAAGAAATGGAGAAAATAAACAATGCTATTCAACAGTTACCACCGAAATGTAAACATGTTTTTTTCTTGGCAAAAATAGAAGGCCTACCTTATAAAGATATTGCGGCATTATTAGATATATCCGTGAAGACTATAAATAATCATATAGCTTTTGCATTGGAAGAAATTGCTAAGAAACTAAATATTCGCTTTTGAGAATAATATTTTTATTCTTGCCTTATTTGTTTGATTATCAATAGATTATTCGTGAGGCAAATCTGTTTTATATATTTTTTTATATGAAATGAGAAAAAAGTTCATTTTTAACTAGGAGATTCTTTTTTTAATTGCGTCTTTAATTATAGAACAACATTAAAAAAGATTATGAACTTGAAAGAATACTTTCGCCTTGCAAATTTATTTGGTAAGTTGAATTCTCAGGAAAAACTTGAGGATGATTTTACCACTATGCCTGAAGGTGAGACGCTGAGGTTCTTTTGGGAAAGCTGCGAACAAGAGAAAATTGATGCTTCTTCCATTATAGAGAGAACTCGTATGAAAATACAAAAAAGCGAAAAGAAGCGCAAACGGAACTATTTGTTGATAACTTCCGCTTCTATTGCTGCTTCTATTCTGATTTGTATATCAACTATTTATTTTATGAATCTAGAAACTGTTGTTGATTTAGACTTACAAGCTATTGCAGAAGGTCTAGATAGCCAGTCTGTTGATGAAGTAACTCTGATAACTGCTAAAGAACAATTGAACTTAGATGAAGATGCCTTTATTAAGTATTCAAAGGAAGGAAAAGTTGCGGTTAATTCTCAGGTTATTAAAGAAGAAAAGGTAAAAGATGAACAAGAATATAATCAGTTGATTGTTCCCTCAGGTAAGAGGGCTAGAATAGAGCTGTCAGATGGGACTCGTCTAGTGGTAAACTCCCAGTCTAAAGTTGTTTATCCTCGTCGTTTTAAAGGTGACATTCGTAAGATATATACTCAAGGGGAAGTTTTTCTAGAGGTTGCTCATGATAAGAAACATCCTTTTATTGTTGAATCTGAGGATTTTAAATTACGGGTACTTGGTACAAAGTTTAATATTTCCAATTATCGGGGAAGTGCGACCAATATTGTATTGGTAGAAGGATCAGTAGAAGTAACTGATAAGAATGAGAAGAAGGCACAATTGGCTCCACATGATTTATTGAATATAGCAGGAGGTTTAATTGTCTGTCAGAAGCAAGTGGATGTAGCTGAATATATTAGTTGGATAGATGGAATTATGCTGTTGAATGGCAATACTTTATCGCAGATTATTCAGAAGCTAAGCATTTATTATGGTGTATCCATACAATGTGATCCATTGGTAGGTAGTGAGAAGGTCTATGGAAAACTAGATTTGAAAGATGATATAGATGAGGTGATTGAATGTATTCAGCAAACATTGCCATTTACGATAGAAAAAAGAGATACTAGTATATACTTGAATAAATAATAACTTTTTAATTAATCTTTTAAATATGCTTGCCTATGAGGAACAGATTATCATCATGACACAAAAAATCGGATAAATATTGCCGTATTTACCCGATAGTAATTCCTTAGTTAAATCAATAAATCCAAAATTGTTAACCTAAAAAGAAATTTTTATGGTAAAGAAAAGTATTTTTTTACACTTACAAAAAAGACTTAAGCTTTTTTGTATTATAAACGTCTTTTTTATGATTCCTAGTTCTTCGTTCGGTACTAATTCTATCCGATGGAATTCCGAAGAAGATTTGTTCTCGGTACAATATGAGAATACCACAGTTAAAGATATCTTAGATTATATCGAAAAACATAGTAAGTACATTTTTATTTATTCAGCGAATGTTCAAAAAAATCTGAATAATAAAGTCTCCATTTCAGTTTCCAATAAGAAAATAGATGCTGTGTTGAAAGAATTGTTTTCAGAGACAGGGCTGAATTATAAGATGTCGGGAAGGCAAATTACGATTTCGGTCCCAGAAGCTCCTAAAGTGCAGCAAACTGCACAGCAAAAGGGTATTAAGGTAACAGGTAACGTATCAGATGAAAAAGGAGAGCCGCTAATTGGTGTAACAATCATTTTGAAGAATGATTCTACAGTGCATTCATTAACGGATATGAATGGTAATTATAGCATTATGGTTCCTACGAGAAAGTCAGTACTTTCTTTCCGTTATATTGGCTTTGTGCCTAAAGAGGAAATTGTTGATAACCGAAAGGTTGTTAATGTACAAATGGTAGAGGATGTAGGCCAATTGGATGAGGTGGTGGTAGTAGCTTATGGTGCACAAAAGAAAGAATCTGTAGTAGGGTCTATTACCACAATTGAACCGGCAAAATTGAAAGTGTCTACTAGTCGTTCATTGAGTAATAATTTGGCTGGTACAGTTGCCGGTGTATTAGCTGTTCAACGTTCTGGTGAGCCGGGATATGATAACTCTTCTTTCTGGATTCGTGGTATTAGTACATTTCAGGATGCCGGACAAAACCCATTGGTTTTGATTGATGGTATAGAACGTGATTTGAATAATATTGATCCTGAAGAAATAGAATCTTTTTCTGTGTTGAAAGATGCTGCTGCAAGTGCTGTTTATGGAGTACGGGGAGCTAATGGCGTTATTTTAATTAATACGAAACGTGGACAAGTTGGTAAACCTCGTGTGACTGTAAAGGCTGAATTTGCCGCTACACAACCGGTTAAACTTCCCGAGTATTTGGGTGCGGCGGATTATATGCAGGTTTTAGATGATATCTTGATTGATACAGGGCAACAACCTAAATATACGGATCGCATTGCAAAAACCCGTTCAGGTTATGATCCGGATTTATATCCAGACGTGAATTGGATGGATGCAATTACAAATGATTATGCTTCGAATCAGCGTGTAACAGTCGATATATCTGGTGGCACAGAGACATTACGTTATTCTTTTGTTGCTGCTGCGTATAATGAACGTGGTATTTTGAAACGTGATAAAAGCTATGATTGGGATCCTACTATTAAATTGCAACGTTATAATGTGCGTTCGAATGTGGATCTGAAATTAAGTCCAACTACGCAATTGCGTTTTAATATTGGTGGATATTTGCAAGATAGAAATTCTACAACGAAAGATATATCTCAAATTTTTCAGAAAGCGTTTGTTGCTGTTCCGCATGCTTTCCCTGCACAGTATTCTAGTGGACAGATTCCGGCAACAGAAGAACCAAATGTTTGGGCATGGGCTACTCAAAGTGGATATAAAAGAAAAAGCGACAGTAAGATCGAAACATTGTTTTCGGTAGAACAAGATTTGAAATTTTTGCTTCCTGGATTGAAACTAAAAGGAACATTCTCATTTGATAGGTTTTCTTCAGGTACAGTTTCTCGTGGGAAGACACCAGATTATTATGTACCTGCAACTGGACGTGATGATGAAGGTAATTTGATTATAGCATCAAAATCCAATGGTACAAATTTCTTGGACTATTCAAAAAGTGGTGACTATGGGAACAAGAGTGTATATATGGAAGCTACTCTATCTTACGATCGCACATTTGCTGATAAACATGCTGTTGCTGCAATGTTGTTGTTTAATCGTCGTAATTATGATGATGGAAGTAAGTTGCCATATCGTAATCAGGGATTGGCTGGACGTGCATCTTATACCTATGCAGGTAAATATGTAGGTGAATTTAATTTTGGTTATAATGGTTCTGAAAATTTTGCTAGAGGTAAGCGCTATGGTTTTTTTCCTTCAGGAGCCATTGGTTGGATTGTATCGGAAGAGGCATTTATGCAACCATTGCGTAAAGTCATATCTAAATTGAAATTACGTGCATCCTATGGTCAGGTAGGTAATGCTAATTTAGGTGGACGCCGTTTTGCATACCTCTCTACAATTACCGATGACTATGAGACATTAAACATGTATAAATGGGGATTGGATAGCAGTTATGGCTTAACTGGTATGGCAGAAGGCGAGTTTGCAGTACAAGATTTGACATGGGAGATTGTTAATAAGATGAATTTGGGGGTTGAGCTAGGTTTCCTGAATGGTATGATTGATTTGCAATTAGACTATTTCGATGAACGCCGTAAAGATATATTTATGCCACGTGAGTCTGTTCCAATGACAGCTGGATTTATGAAGCAGCCTTGGAAGAATTTTGGAAAAGTGACTAATCAGGGTGTAGAAGTTTCTTTAAATGTTAATAAACAGTTTGGCAAGGATTTATTTGTCAGCTTAATGGGAACATTTACCTATGCTCATAATGAAATAACAGAAAAGGATGAACCTAGTGCGGTAGTTGGTACTAACCGTGCTGAAACAGGACATCCGGTAGGACAATTAACCGGCTATATAGCAGAAGGTTTGTTTACGGCAGACGACTTTGAAGACGTAAGTACAGGTAAACTGAAAGAAGGAATTCCGACTCAAAGTTTTGTAGGTAAATTACGTCCGGGGGATATCAGATACAGAGATGTCAATGGTGATGGTAAAGTAGATGTATTTGATAAATCTCCAATTGGAGGAACAAAAGATCCGGAGATAGTATATGGCTTTGGACTGAATATGAAATACAAGGATCTAGATTTTGGAGCTCTTTTTCAAGGAATAGGCCGTAGTTGGAATATATTAGGATCAAGCATTATTCCGGGTGCCAATAGAGGAGTGACAGGCAATATGTTTACTAATGCAAATGATCGTTGGACTGTAGACAATCCAAGTCAGGATGTATTTTATCCACGTTTGGATGATGGTATAAATAGTAATAATAACCAACCATCTACGTGGTGGCTGCGGAATATGAGTTTTTTACGTTTAAAAAACATTGAACTTGGTTATTCTTTGCCAAAGAATTTGTGGAGAAATACTACAGTAATATCAGGCATTCGTTTTTTTGTGAGAGGAACAAATCTTTTAACATTTTCAAAATTTGATTTGTGGGATCCGGAAGTAGAAAATAATACGGGGGCTGCATATCCGATTATGAAATCGTTATCTGCAGGTTTTGAAATTAAATTCTAATAGTAGCGCATATGAAAAATAGCATATTAAAATTTATAGCATTAAGTATTATTACAATATTTGTCTTTTCTTCTTGTTCTGATTATTTGGATAAGCAACCTGACGATCAGTTGGACTTAGAATCAGTATTTGAGAATAAAAAGAATATGGAACGTTGGCTGGCATATATTTATCGCGGCCTACCAGAATATTATACCTATGATGGTCCAGATGCCATAGCTGATGAATTGATTCCTTCGGTTGGTTGGGAAGCACAAGGATTTAAAGCCATTCAGTATCAAAAAGGTAACTGGACGGCAGACAGTCCTGGAGTAATTACTTATTGGAATAATTATCCAAAATATATCCGCTCTGCTTATTTGTTTATTAAACATGCTCATCCACTAGAGGCTGTACCGGCTGAAGAAGTAGACTTTATGAAAGCAGAATGTCGTTTCTTTATAGCTTATTATAATTCAATGATGGCTATAGCTTATGGTGCAGTCCCTATTATTCGCGAGGCTAGTGAGAGTACTTCGGCTGATGATTTGATGTTGAAACAAGAGCCTTTTTATGATGTAATTGATTGGGCAGATCAGGAAATGTTAGAAGCTTCAAAACAATTACCCGCCACTCAAACTGAAGATAAGAAATATGGTCGTGTAACTTCTGTCGGATGCTTGGCAATGCGTGCGCGTATGTTATTATTTGCTGCCAGTGACTTGGTGAATGGTAATCCTGCATTGGCGAATATAAAAAACATTGATGGAACCCCTATCTTTAATTCTGTACATGATCCGGAACGATGGAAAAGGGCAGTAGATGCTTGTAAACTGGTTATCGATGAGGCGGAAGCCGCTGGCTATCATTTGCATTATGAATATTTGGATAATGGTGATATTGATCCTTTCCTTTCTTATCAGAATGCAGTGATGAAGAGATGGAACGAAGCCAACAGAGAGTTATTGTTTGTTCGTACAATGGATTCCGGTGGATGGTATGATAAGAACTGTATCCCACGAGGTTTGGGTATTAATGGAGTGGGAGCGATCGGAATAACCCAATCTTTGGTTGATGCTTTTTTTATGAGAAACGGGCAGAGACCTATTTTAGGTTATAATTCGGATGGTTCTCCTAAAATTAATCCTGATGCTGATTATTCAGAGACAGGCTTTAGTACACAAAAAGAAACCTATTCTACAAAATGGGAGTATGGGTCTTCCGAAGGAGACCGTAATAAAGATGAGAATGTAGTTGTAGATGCTAATACATATAAAATGTATTGTGGCCGGGAGCCTCGCTTTTATATTTCAGTATTGCATAATGAACAATGGCATATTGGAGGTAAGAGAAATACTGATTTTTATATGGATGGTAAAGACGGTGGCCCTTCTCATGATGCCCCATGGAGTGGCTATCTGGTACGTAAGAGGGTAGATCCATCTGCAAATCCCAAAGAAGGCAGTGGAGATTATAAAAATCGTCATGGTGCACTATGTCGTTTGGCAGAAATCTATTTAAGTTATGCTGAGGCGTTGAATGAATATAGCATTGAGAAGGGGACTTATACTGCTAATCAAAATGAGATTTTGAAATATGTCAATTTGATTCGTGAGCGTGCGGGTATTCCCGAATATAGTGTTTCAGCTGAAGAAGGCAAGATAACAGCCCCATCAGATCCTGTAGAAATGCGCGAGTTAATTCGTCAAGAAAGGCGTGTGGAATTGAATTGTGAATCTGGACTTCGTTTTAATGATCTGCGTCGCTGGAAATTAGCCGAGAAAGTATTGGATGGTGATTTTTATGGCATGAATGCTTATATTAAAGTATCCGATGCGGACTATAGAAATAAATATTATACTCGTACAGTATATCAGACACGTAAATTTATAAGCTATTGGTGGCCTATTCCACAGGACGATATTGATAAGAATTGGAATTTGGTACAAACTCCTGACTGGACCGTCGGGAACCAATAAATAGTTATAATATTAATACATTGAATATAGATATGAAAAACGGATATATATTTAAGAAGAACCTTTTACGGTTCTTCTTCCTGACACTCGCTTCGTGTTTCATAGTAGCATGCAATGATGATGACGATGCTACTAATTCGCTCGACAATCGTACAAGTTTAGTTCTTACTCCTTCTGATTATGAAATAGAACTCAAGGAAGATACCCCAGATGAGGTTGCATTGACGTTAAACTGGACGGAAGCTGACCCAATAGGCTCTGACTATTATATTTCCTATCTTTATAAAATGGATCTGGAAAATAACAGTTTTGGAACAAACACAATGATAAGGGAGTATATTGATGATGATTTTTCTAAAAGTTATACTCATAAAGAATTGCAGAGTTTATTGGTGTCAAAGTGGAAGCAGCAGCCTGGTGATTTAGTAAAGTTACAAGCCCGTATTATCGGTTCTGTAGAAGGGCCTAAGTTTGTAAAACCGGAAGTTTCTACAGTTACTATAAAAGTAAAGATGTATTCTGAAAAGACTTTTGTAGCAGACCATCTTTATATGTCAGGCACAGCTGTTGATGGTGAAGATCTTGAAATCTTGCCAATGGAAAGTCAGCCGAAGCGTTATGTTTCCATTTGTGACTTGAAGGCAGGTAATCTTCACTTCCCGATTGTTTGGAAAGATGAAAATAAGATTAATGCCATCTCACCAGTTGCTGCAGAACAACAGATTACTGATGGAGCAATGGAAGCTAAAATTAAGGGGATAGATAATGCTGGATATTGGGTGATTCCTGAAGATGGGCGGTATCGTGTAGTGGTAGATTTTGAAACACGTACCGTTACTATAGGTTTGGCTAGTAATTTTATAGAAGCTGATAAAATCTATATTGCCGGAACTTGTGTTAGCGCAGATGTAGAGATGACTCGCACGATAGAAGATGAAAATCAATATGCGTTCCATGCAGAACTGCAACCAGGTACTATTTATTTCCCGATCTTGTTTAATGGACAGAAAGATATGGCTATTGCTCCGGAAGAATCAGGCGATTTTACAGATGGTACAGCAATGAATATCTCGACAATGAGTCCGGAAACAGCTGCGCTTGGTTATCATTGGAATATTAAGATTGCGGGTGTCTATCGTATTGTGATTAACATAAATACTAAAAAGGTTACGATTTACTCCCCCGAAACAGATCCTAAACCAATGGTTGTTTCGTGGACATGGAACAATAATACGGTGACTACCACTATTGAAAGAGTCTTTATTTGGGGACCATACGATGGATGGGCTAAAGATGGCACTGGTGATACAGGATTCACTATGGCTCATTCTATGACACCTAGTTTGGCAAATCCTTATTTGTTTATATACAAAGGAGCGGAGTTACCCAGAAAGAATTCCATTAAAGACAAAGATGGAAATGCACATCCGGGTGGATTGAACTTTAAAGTCGGACCGCAAAGTGCAGGTTGCTATACCTTTGGCTCAACAGCAGATGCCATCAGAGGATCTTATGACGGTTGCCTTGATATTGCAGAGAGTGACTACAATCAGAAACAGACTGTAGTCGGAGGGCAATCTCACAACCGCTATGCCTTCTTTAGTGTACCTGTAGGAGTTAATTACATAGAATTAGATATTAAAGAACTGACAGTCTTCTTTGATAAGAGATAATCAAGCAGGATAAAATTAAGAGTGCTATATCAATCTCGTGATTTTTATATGAATAAAGAGAACAATGATATAGCACTCTTTAAAAAACAATTAGTAGTATGGTTATAAGAAAGATTAGTTATTATAGAGTAATTGTGTCTCTTTGTCTGTTTATGTTCCTTTTATCTCCTGTTTTCGGAGACGAGAATTCAGCCGTTTCATTTGATAAGGAACTACCGGAGAATAACATAGTTACGATTCAGCCTGATTCTTTGCGTATTCTTCATAACCCGCTTACAGGATGGGTGCTCTATGCAAGTATGGGAGTGGATGCTGCAGATTTTTGGGCACAGTATGACCATATGTATATTCCTGAATTAGGACACAATGTTAGTGTGACAGATTATGCTCATACGCTTTATATTCGCGCTAGTTGGACAGATTTTAATCCACAGGAAGATGTATATGGTTGGAAAATAGATTCTAATTTAAGAGCATATATTGAAGGAGCTTATCAGCGGAATATGCGTTTGGCATTTCGTGTTGTAGTTGACAGTCGTGATAAGAGAACAGAATTTACTCCTCAATTTGTAAAAGATGCCGGTGCAAAAGGATTTATGAATAAAGGTAAATGGTCACCTTATTCTGACGATTCAGTTTTTCAGAAGTACTATACTAAATTTGTGAAGGCCCTGGCTAAAGATTTCAACGATCCTTCGAAAGTTGAATTTATAGATGGATTCGGACTTGGGAAATGGGGAGAATATCATACAATGATTTATTCAACAGGTGATGATACTCCAAAGAAAGCAGTTTTCGATTGGGTGACAGATATATATTCTCAAGCTTTTGATAAAGTTCCAGTAGTAATTAACTACCATAGATGGATTGGTGCGGGAAAAGATTGGGTAGATGATGAACATTTTGCTGCTGACAGTGAAGAAATGTTGGAAGAAGCAATCAAAAAAGGATATTCATTGCGTCATGATGCATTTGGCATGACAACCTATTATGGCAGTTGGGAGCGTAGGTTCGCAAAAAAATATCGTAATATCTGCCCCATTATTATGGAAGGTGGCTGGATTGTCAAATCACATAGTTATTGGCAGGATCCTAGAGGATATCGCAAGGATTCACACGAGGACGTAAGACGCGGTGAGTTTGATGACAGCAAAGAGGCACATGTCAATATGATGGATTTCCGTTTTGGCGATACAGAGTCCTGGTTTAAAGATGCTTTTGATTTAGTACGCCGATTCCTTCGGGAAGGGGGGTATAGGCTCTATCCCAGTGAAATCTCTTTGCCGCTAGAAGTCTCTAAAAAAACAACTCCGACTATTAAACATTGCTGGAACAATTTGGGATGGGGGTACTGTCCTACTAATATTCCGCAATGGAACCAAAAATATAAAGTAGCTTTCGCTTTGCTCGATTCTGAAACGAATGAGGTGCGATATACATTTGTGGATACGAATACTGATTTATCGAAGTGGATAAAAGGAAGTCCCGCTGAATATGTATTTGAGCCGGATATGTCCAAAGTTGAAACGGGTATTTATGTTTGGGCTGTGGGCTTGGTTGACCGGAGTAATAAAGATCTCATAGGGCTGGATATTGCCGCCAAAGGGGATATATTGGATTCGGGCTGGTTAAAATTGTCGAAAGTAAGTATAAAAAAATAAGAGCTATAGGTATGAAGATTAATTTTCAAAATATGTGCAGTTTGAGAAAAATAAGTTGTGGGCTTATTTTTTCTATGGCTATATCATTAGTCGCTTGCGGCAGTGATAATGATGAAGAAGGAGGTGATAATGGTAATGATGGTTTGGTAGAAGATACTTCTATTCCTGGAAACAGCATTGTCACGGTAAAGCAGAATCGAAATATCATTTTGCATAATCCTCTTTCCGGATGGGTATTATATGCGGGTATTGGTGATGGTTTATCTTCCACATTCTGGCAGGATTATGATAATTTTCCGTCATCGGAAGGCACCGTAAAGGTCTCTGATTATGCAAATACCTTATACCTTCGTGGTGCCTGGGCTGATTTTAATCCTGAAGAAGGAAAATATGCATGGAACTCCGATTGTGATACCCCTTCGGCTAAGCGACTGAAGATGTTGATAGAGGGAGCTAAGCAAAGAAATATGAAATTGGCCTTTACTTTTGTGGTGGATAGCCGTGATAAGCACTATAATTTTACTCCGAATTTTGTAAAAGAGGCTGGCGCGAAAGGATATGAGACACAAACAGGTTCAGTAAAAGTATGGTCTCCCTATCCGGATGATCCTATTTTCCAGAAATATTATGAGAAATTTATCAGGGCTTTGGCTAAGGATTTTAATGATCCCGACAAAGTACAGTTTGTAAGTGGTTCAGGATTTGGAAAATGGGGAGAGTATCATAGTGTATGGTACTATCAGGTGCGTGAGTTGGGAAAACCGGAGCTGCCGACTCGTGAGGCTGTTTTCGATTGGGTGACAGATTTATATTCTCAAGTATTTGATAAAGTTCCTGTGTTTGTAAATTATCATCGTTGGATAGGTACAAGTAAAGAATGGGACGGCAATAACTATGATAAAGATACTGAAAGATTAATAGGAAAAGCAGTAGCTAAAGGATATTCATTACGTCACGATGCGTTTGGTATGAAAACTTATTATTCTACTTGGGAACGCAATTTTATAGCCAAGTGGAAGTATCTCGTTCCTGTAGTAATGGAAGGCGGCTGGGTGAAAAATTCTCACGGAAACTCGATTCAGGGAGATGGATATGCCAATTATGCAGAAGTACGTCAAGGTGAGTTTGATGAGGCTAAAATTGCATGTGTTAATATGATGGATTTACGTTATAATTCGGACTTGTATAATGGAGAAACTTATTCATGGTTTAATGAAGCTTTCCATTTGGTTAAACAGTTTAGTACAGAAGGAAGCTACCGTTTGTTTCCTGATAGGATTTCTTTACCTACAACCATTTCTAATGGTAAGCAGATTGAAATAGCACATCGTTGGAATAATTCTGGTTGGGGATATTGTCCAACGAATATTCCCCAGTGGAAGAATAAATATAAAGTAGCTTTTGCTTTATTGGATGTTAAGGATGATAAACCAGAGTATGTATTTGTTGATGGAGAACCGGAAGCTTGTGATTGGGTGAAAGGTACGGCTAAATCCTATATGTTTACAACTCAGATTAAAGGTGTGAGGGCTGGTAAATACATGTGGGCTGTTGGTATTGTTGACACAACTAAACAGAATGAAATTGGAATTCGTCTTGCTGTGAAAAATAATGTAACATCTGCTGGATGGTTGAAGTTATTTGAGGTTTCCGTACGATAAGTTTAAAATCAATTGAAAAATAAAAATGATAACTAATCGATGAAACCATAATGAAAAGAAAAGTATTAATTTTCGGTTTATGCCTGTTGGAAGTAACATGTGCCCTTTCGGCAAAAGATAAAAAAAGTATTCCTTTGTATAAGGATGCCAAAGTACCGATTGAAAAACGGGTTGATGATTTGTTGTCACGCATGACTTTGGAAGAGAAAATTCTGCAACTAAACCAATATGTCATGGGGCGGAATAACAATGTGAATAATATAGGAGAAGAGGTTAAAAAAGTTCCGGCGGAAATTGGTTCGTTGATTTATTACGATACCAATCCTACTTTGCGTAATAATGTGCAAAAGAAGGCTATGGAAGAATCTCGTTTGGGCATTCCTATTATTTTTGGTTACGATGCCATTCACGGATTTCGTACTGTGTATCCTATTTCTCTGGGACAGGCTTGCTCTTGGAATCCTGAACTGGTAGAAAAAGCGTGTGCAGTTACTGCGCAAGAAGCCCGTATGTCGGGGGTGGACTGGACATTTTCACCGATGATTGACGTAGCGCGCGATCCCCGCTGGGGACGTGTTGCCGAAGGATACGGTGAAGACCCGTATACGAATGGGGTATTTGCTGCTGCATCGGTGCGTGGTTATCAAGGAGATGATATGTCTGCCGAAGACCGTATAGCGGCTTGTTTGAAACATTATATCGGTTATGGCGCTTCCGAAGCCGGACGTGATTATGTTTATACCGAGATCTCTAGACAAACTCTTTGGGATACTTATCTGCTCCCTTATGAAATGGGCGTGAAAGCGGGTGCAGCGACTCTGATGAGTTCTTTTAATGATATCAGTGGTATCCCTGGATCTGCCAATCACTATACGATGACGGAAATTCTGAAAGAACGTTGGGGACACGATGGCTTTATCGTTTCCGATTGGGGAGCAATCGAGCAACTGAAAAATCAGGGACTGGCAGCTAATAAAAAAGAGGCAGCAGTGTATGCCTTCAATGCAGGTCTTGAGATGGATATGATGTCTCATGCTTACGACCGCCATATGAAAGAGTTAGTTGAAGAAGGAAAAATAACGATGGCTCAAGTGGATGAATCAGTCCGCCGTGTTTTGCGAGTGAAATTCCGTTTAGGTTTGTTTGAACGTCCCTATACTCCGGTTACAAGTGAGAAAGAACGTTTTTTCCGTCCGCAAAGCATGGATATTGCCGCCCAGCTTGCGGCTGAATCCATGGTATTATTGAAAAATGAGAATCAGATATTACCACTGACAGATAAAAAGAAGATTGCTGTGGTAGGACCCATGGCAAAAAATGGATGGGACTTGTTAGGTTCCTGGTGTGGGCATGGGAAAGATACGGATGTAGCAATGCTCTATAACGGACTGGCAACCGAGTTTGTGGGAAAAGCTGAACTGCGTTATGCGTTAGGTTGTAGAACACAAGGGGATAATCGAAAAGGTTTTGAAGAAGCATTAGAAGCGGCCCGTTGGTCTGATGTCGTTGTTCTTTGTCTGGGCGAAATGATGACTTGGAGTGGTGAGAATGCTTCTCGTTCCTCTATTGCATTGCCCCAAATTCAGGAAGAACTGGCAAAAGAGCTGAAGAAAGTCGGCAAACCTATCGTGCTGGTATTGGTGAATGGACGCCCGTTGGAATTGAACCGGTTGGAACCGATTTCGGATGCTATATTGGAAATTTGGCAGCCGGGTGTGAATGGTGCGCTTCCAATGGCTGGAATATTGTCTGGACGTATCAATCCTTCCGGTAAACTGGCTATGACTTTCCCTTATTCAAATGGGCAGATTCCTATCTATTATAATCGTCGTAAAAGCGGACGTGGTCATCAAGGATTCTATAAAGATATAACAAGTGATCCTTTGTATCCTTTCGGGCACGGTCTGAGCTATACTGAATTCAAGTATGGCGTTGTTACTCTTTCCGCTTCTAAAGTAAAGCGCGGCGAGAAATTGTCGGCCGAGGTGACTGTTACTAATACGGGGAAACGTGATGGTTTGGAAACGGTACATTGGTTCATCTCCGATCCATATTGCTCAATTACACGTCCTGTAAAAGAGTTGAAGTATTTTGAAAAACAATCTATCAAAGCCGGAGAAACGAAAATCTTCCGTTTCGACATAGATTTGGAACGTGATTTGGGCTTTGTAGACGGAAATGGAAAACGTTTTCTGGAAGCTGGAGAGTACTATATTCAGGTAAAAGACCAGAAAGTGAAGATAGAATTAACGGATTAATTTGAATCTTTTACAGGCTCGGTTGTCAACCGGTTAAGAAAAATACGGTTGATTTGAATTACCTAGTGATCAATAAATGAATATATAATGAAGAAAATACTTTTACTAGGAGTGTTTCTGTTATGTGTTACTTTTATACAAGCAACAGAAGTTCCTTTTCAAAAAGCAGAAATAAAGTCTATTATGCGAAAGGTGGCGGATTGGCAGATTGCCAATCCACACCCCGCTCCTGAACATGACGACTTGAACTGGCCGCAAGGTGCTCTTTATGTCGGCATGGTGGATTGGGCGGAATTGGCTGAAAAAGAAGACAATGATGATACATATTATAAGTGGCTTACCCGTATCGGGCGGCGGAATTGTTGGCAGCCGGACAAACGGTTTTATCATGCTGATGACATCGCTGTTTCACAGTCCTTTTTGGATTTATACCGCAAGTACAAAGATGAAGCGATGATTATCCCTACGCTCGCCCGTACGGAATGGATTGTCAATCATCCCTCTGAAGGCAGTTTCAAGCTAGTGGAGGGAGACTTAAAGACCTTGGAACGTTGGACTTGGTGTGACGCTCTCTTTATGGCTCCCCCTGTATATGCCAAATTGTATATGCTGACCGGAGAGAAAAAGTATATCAAATTTATGAATCGTGAGTATAAAGCGACTTATGATTACTTGTTCGATAAAGAAGAAAATTTGTTCTACCGTGACTGGCGTTATTTTGATAAGCGCGAAGCCAATGGCAAGAAAGTCTTTTGGGGACGTGGCAACGGTTGGGTGCTTGGTGGTCTGGTTGAAATATTAAAGGAACTGCCCAAGAAAGATAAGAACCGCAAATTCTATACGGAATTGTTTGTAAAACTGGCTACCCGTGTTGCCGGATTGCAGCATCCGGACGGTTTCTGGCATGCCAGTCTCTTGGATCCTGCCTCTTATCCATCACCAGAAACAAGTTGTACTACTTTCATTGTCTATTCCATTGCTTATGGAATAAACGAAGGTTTATTGAATAAGGAAACCTATCTTCCAGTGTTGGTAAAAGGTTGGAAGGCATTAGTCTCGGCTGTGGAACCGAATGGGAAATTGGGTTATGTGCAGCAAATCGGTGCTGACCCGAAGAAAGTGACTCGTGACATGACGGAGGTTTATGGAGTTGGTGCTTTTTTGATGGCGGGCAATGAAATTTACAAAATGGTGAGATAATCTGTTCCCTTATATATAGAGAGATAGAGAGGGAGGCCAAAAATAGAATATCTGCTTTATACAGTTCCGATTGTAACTGTTGAGTATAGAAGGGCTATATCAAGCTTCGTTTCAAAGCAATGATATGGCTTCTTCTATTATTGATAAAGAACGTTAATATTATATAGCTCTACCTATATGATATACAAGAATTCTGCGCCTATAAATATATAAAATAGTAATCTAATTAAATGGAAGACTTGGAAAGAGAACTTTTGTTGATTTCCAAAGGGGATGAGCTAGCTTTTAATAGTTTCATGAACCGATATTCAAAGAAGTTATACTACCACGCCTTTGGTATCCTTAGTAATAAGGAAATGGCTGAAGAAGTGGTAGGCGATGTTTTCTTTGAAGTGTGGAAACTACGTAAGACGCTTTTAGAAATAGCCAGTATATTGAGTTGGCTGAATACGATTGTATATCGTAAGTCAATCTCTTATTTGCGCAAGGAGGCAAAGGGTAATCAAGAGATATCTTTTGAGGAGCTTCAAGATTTCTCTTTTCCTGATATGCAAACTCCAATGGATGATATGCTTTCGCGCGAAGAACTCCAATGCTTGAATGAAGCGATCAATAGTTTGCCGCCCAAGTGCAAGCATGTATTCTTTTTGGCTAAACTGGAACAAATGCCTTATGCGGAAATTGCGCGTATGTTGCAAATCTCGCTACCTACGGTGAATTATCATATAGGATATGCTATGAATGCTTTGAGAAAGAGACTTGTGGACGGGTGATTTAGAAAAAGAAAGCACTAAAAGAAAAAAATAGAATTTCAACCTATAGATAAATCTAACATTTGCGTCTTTATAAATAGAAGGGAACTTCTCATGAGAAGATTATAAAAAGGAAAGAGATATTGAAAGGATAAAAAGATTTGAAGATGGATAAAGATATTAATGATTATACATATGGGGATTTACAGGGTGACATCAAGTTGAAGTCATTTATAGAACACAGTACCCCGGCCGAGATAGATATCTCCGGCATTAAGAAAAAAGCTTTTTTGAAAATGCATCAACATGAACGTAAATCTAGGCAGCGACGCGTTTTGATGTATATTGGCTCAGTAGCTGCTACGCTGCTTTTTTTAATAGGTATAAAATATATAATTACAGAGGATGCGATGGGCGGTTTGTCCCGCATGGAAGTTACAGAATTGATGGCTGACTCATATGACGAAGAGGTGGAAGTGCCTGTTGGAGAAAAGATGACACTGATGTTGGTCGATGGTACAAAAATCGTAGCCAACTCGCGGACAATTGTACGCTACCCCAAACGTTTTGATGGCGATTGCCGTGAAGTATATGTGAAAGGTGAGGCTTACTTCGATGTGGCACATGATGCAGAGCATCCGTTTTTGGTTCATTCGGATAATTTCAGAGTGAAAGTACTTGGAACAAGATTTAATGTGAACAACTACGATACTTCGGATTCGCAAGTAGTATTAGTTCAAGGCTCGGTAGAACTAAAAACGACAAACAATGATCGGGTTCGTATGAAACCGAATGAAATGGTGAATTTGCAGGAGGGTGGTTTCGCTGAAAAGCGGTTAGTAAATACCGACGAATATACTTGTTGGATGCAGGGTATGATTAGCCTGACCGGTGAAAGTGTAGAGTCTGTCACCCAACGACTCAGTCATTATTATGGAGTGACGATTCTGCCTGATGATAAGATATCGGTTAATAAACTTTATGGCAAGCTGATACTTGGTAATCGTGTGAAAGAAGTTTTGCAAACCATTGAAACCATGACGCAAACCCGTATGAAAGTTCATGGTGATACGATCTACTTAGTGAAGAAGTAACTGCTTTTGTAGTTAGTTGTACTGAATGAAATAATTACATAAGAACTTATTATCAAAATTTATAATGCCTTTATAGCAAGGAGAGGAGGTTTATACGCTTTTTCGTAAGGAGAAGCTATGCTTTTTAATACCATTGAAGAATATGAAAAAATACACTTTGTTACGTACATTTATGCTTTTTATAGCAGCTCTGATACTCTGTGGATGGTTTTCGATACATACACAAGCAGCTATAACTAAAGGAGTGAAGGCGCCTGAACAAACAGTATGTTTTGAGCCTGATACTACTTCTGTACTCAAAAATCCCCTTACGGGTTGGGTAATGTACTTGGGACGTGCATGGGATGAAAACTTTTGGCAGACCCAACGCTATGATGCTATGCCCGTAAATGGTGGGGATTCCACTGTTCGTGTGAGCGATTACGCCGGTACATGTTATATTCGCATCAATTGGAATATGCTTGAAAGTAAAGAGGGAAAGTATGTATGGAACGATCCGGACTCACGTATCTATAAATTGCTTGCTTCGGTGCGTGAACGTGGAATGCGTTTGGCTTTCCGTATTAATGTAGACAGCCGCGACCAGGGACAGAATACACCTCTTTATGTAAAGGAAGCCGGTGCGAAGGGTTTTCAGGATCCTAATAATTCCCAAATATGGTCGCCTTATCCCGACGATGCCGTATTCCAACAGAAATACGAAAAATTCCTTCAAGCCTTTGCCGTTGCTTTTGACGACCCTGATAAAGTGGATTTTATTGATGCCTATGGTCTTGGTAAATGGGGGGAAGCACACGGTGTGAAATATAATGATTATTCAAAAAAAGAAGAAGTATTCGAATGGATTACCGATGTTTATACAAAAGCTTTCAAACGTGTACCGTTAGTGATAAACTACCATCGCTTGGTGGGGGATACTATTAGTTGGGCAAAACCACACCCTGATAGCAAACGGTTACTCGAAAGGGCTATAGCCAAAGGATATATCATCCGTCACGATGCTTTCGGCATGACCGGTTATTATGAACAATGGGAGAAAGATTTTGCCCGTGCTTACCGCTATCGTCTACCCATTATTATGGAGGGTGGATGGATTACCGGAGCACACCATCGTTACTGGATTGATCCCAGCGGCAAGTATCGCGAAGGGCATTCGGAAGATGTGCGTTTGGGTGAGTATGAAGAAAGCCGTAATGCTCATGTCAATATGATGGATCTTCGTACAGGAGATGAAGTAGCTTCATGGTTTAATACTTCTTTCGATTTGGTAAATCGTTTCGTACGTGAGGGAGGATATCGTCTCTATCCTACTAAGGTGAGTTTCGTGAATAAGGCTCGTCAAGGTGAACTGGTGAGTATGCAGCACAATTGGCGTAATTTGGGTTGGGGATACTGTCCTACCAACATTCCTCAGTGGAAAGGAAAATATAAAGTCTGTATCGCTTTGATGGATACCGGTCATAGCATTGTGAAAAAGCAGATTGCAGAGGAGGCTGATCTCTCTGCCTGGGTGCAGGGCTGTGATGGTCATTACACCACAAATATCAGTCTGGAGGGTCTTCAAAAAGGAAGTTATACGTGGCTCATTGGACTGGTTGATACTACCAAGGCATACCAACCGGGTTTGAAGATGGCAGTTGACAAGAATCTTCTTTTCGATGGATGGTGTAAAGTCGGTACGCTCGAAATCGGAAAGTGACTGGTGCACGGTGCATTCATCGCAAATCATTATACAATAAATACTAATTATTAATCTTAATATTATGAATCGGAAAACAATCGTAACTAAGGTGGCAAGCTTTGCAAAGGCTTTCTGTTTGGCAGGACTGCTATCTGTCCCCGTCTATTCTAGTGCGTCGACTGTTTCATTCGAGAAGCTAAATGGAATATATATTCTTAAAGCTGAAAATTCGACAGTGAAACAAGTGTTCGACTATATCGAGAAGCATAGCAAATATGTTTTTGTTTATGACCAATCGGTCAAAGAGCGTCTTGAATATAAGGTAAATATTGAATTGCAAGGAAAGTCAATTGACACCATCTTGGCGGAGGTGTGTCGGCTGGCTAATTTGAAGTATTACATTCAGAACCGTCAGGTAACTATCACTGTTAATTCTTCCCCAAAGCCTACTACTAAGGTAAAAAAAACAAAGCATATTTCAGGGCAGGTAGTTGATGTTACTGAACTTCCGATGATTGGTGCTACGGTTCGTGTGAAGGGTAGTGATGTGGCCACCATCACCGATCTTGATGGCAAATTTCAGATAGATGTTCATGAAGGTAGCGAACTGCTCATCAGTTATGTCGGTTATATGGATAAAATAGTACGGATAGATAGCAAGAATATGTATGCTGTCGTTATGGAAGAAGCTAGTAAGACACTTAATGAAGTGGTGGTTATCGGTTACGGTGCTGTGAAAAAGAAAGACCTCACTGGAGCGGTGGCGGCTGTGAAAGGGGAAGAGTTAGTAAACAAACGTACAGCCATGCTTTCCAATGCCTTGCAGGGATCACTTTCGGGAGTGATGGTGACACGTAATAGTTCGGCTCCCGGTTCGGGTGCCGCCTCTATCCGTGTGCGTGGTATTACTACGATGGGTGAATCGAGTCCGTTGGTGATAGTAGACGGTGTGCAAAGTTCGCTCGACTATGTGAATTCTAATGATGTAGAGAGTATTTCGGTATTGAAAGATGCTGCGGCTGCTAGTATTTATGGTTCAAAAGCTGCTGCTGGCGTTATCCTTGTTACCACTAAGCGCGGTAACGATAGTGGTAAAATCAATCTGAAGTACAATGCCGAATTTGGTTGGGAAATTCCTACCAAACAACCCGGTATGGTAGGAGTTACCCGCTACCTGGAAATGAGTAACGAATTGAAGTACAACGATAACCCTACCGGTGGCTTTTTTCAGGAATATACGGCCGATCAGACAAAGAATTGGGTAAAGTATAATGCTGTCGATCCTAATAATTATCCTATTACTGACTGGACTGATTTGATTTTGAAGTCGAGTGCTCCCCGCATGACTCACACTCTTTCCGTATCGGGTGGTAACAAAACGGTAAAGTCGGTAGCTACTCTTTCGTATGATGAGGTGGACGGGCTTTACGATGGTCGTGGATTTCAGCGTTATATGTTTCGTTCGAACAACGACTTTAATATCAACGATAAACTCAGTGCTCAAATAGACGTAAATATCCGTCATGCTAAGAGTAGTACTAAAAATTATGATCCTTTCGATACCATGCGTAAGATGCCTGCCATCTATCCCGCTACGTGGGACGATGGTCGTCTGGCTTCGGGTAAGAGTGGTTCAAATCCCTACGGACTGCTTGTGGCTGGTGGTAATTCAGTTGCTCACAGTACTCAGGTGGCTGGTAAAGGTTCGCTCACTTTCAAACCTGTCAAAGGGTTAAGTATCTCGGGTATCGTATCTCCTTTTATTAATTATCAAAAGAAAAAAGCATTTAAAAATTCGTGTGGATATACTTTAGCGGATGATCCCGAAACATTTGGCGGTTATTTTGACTCCGGTAGCACTTGGACTACCAATTCGCTTACGGAAACCCGTAAGGATGATTATCATGTCACTAGTCAGGTTATTGCTAATTACATGGGAACGTTCGGCAGTCATGATCTCACTGTGATGGCGGGTTTTGAGAACTACTATATGAAAGATGAAGAACTGACTGCAGCACGTGATAAATACGAACTTACCGGTTATCCTTATCTCAATATTGGTTCAGAAGACTTTCAGACTAATAGCGGTAAAGGTTCTGAATATACTTCAAATTCTGTTTTCGGTCGTGTTATCTATTCGTATGCTGATCGTTACTTGTTTCAGGCTAATATACGTCACGATGGTAGTTCGCGTTTTGCTAAAGGTTATCGTTGGGGTACCTTTCCTTCATTCTCGGCAGGTTGGGTAATGAGTGAAGAGAAGTTTATGAAAAGTCTTAATTGGGACTGGCTTTCATTCTTGAAGTTGCGCGGCTCATGGGGTATACTGGGTAATGAACGTATTGGTGACGATTACTTTCCTTATATAGCTCTGATGAGTTTTGGTAATTCGTTATTTTATATGGCTGACGGAAGTGTTGTTTCTGATAAAACAGCTCGTCCCGCTATATTGGCTGTAGAAGATATAACTTGGGAAACCACTACTAGCACAGACTTTGGTTTGGATGCAAATTTCTTCAATAATCGTTTGCAGTTCCACTTTGACTATTATTGGAAACAAACTAAGGATATGTTACTGAAAATTGAGATCCCCTACTTCATGGGATACAATAACCCTAATACAAATGCGGGTAAAATGTCTACTCATGGTTATGATATTGAACTGGCATGGAATGATCGGATAGGTGACCTCCAATATGGAGTGAATGTAAATTTCTCGGATTTCCTTTCAAAGATTGATTATATGAATGATGGTGAGCAAATCAGCAATGGTAAAATTAAGCGCGCCGGCGTTCTTTTCAATGAATATTATGGTTATGTATGTGATGGCATTTATCAGACCCAGGAGGAAGTGAATAACTCAGCCCGTACGAGTACAACCGTTACGGTAGGTGATTTGAAGTATCGAGACATCAGCGGTCCGGATGGCGTACCTGATGGTATAATCAGTCCTGAGTATGACCGTGTACCTTTAGGTAATTCGTTGCCCCGTTTCCAATATGGTGGCACATTCAATGCTTCTTACAAAGGTATTGACTTCAGTATTGCTTTTCAAGGCATCGGCAAGCAAAATTCATATCTTTCTACTGCCATGGTGCAGCCACTACGTGATAATTATGGGAGCGTTCCGTCTATTATCGAAGGTAAATATTGGAGTCCTTTTAATACAGCAGAAGAGAATTTGTCAGCTAGGTACCCCCGTCTTTCGAATGTATCGAAAAGTAATAACTATGCTACGTCTAGCTTTTGGATGTTTAACGGCTCATATTTCCGTTTGAAGAATCTCACATTGGGTTATACTCTTCCTGAAACATGGACACAAAAAGCGGGTATAGACCGTGTCCGCTTTTATATAAGTGGTAGTGATCTTTTCTGTTTGAGTAATTTCCCTGATGGGTGGGACCCTGAAATGGGTGCCTCATCTTATCCGATTACAACTTCTTTAGTAATGGGTTTGCAAGTTAACTTTTAAATAAATTAGGAGTAGAATATGAAAACAAGAATATTATTATTAGCTGGAATGTGTTTGGGGCTCGCAGCCTGTGAGAGCATGGATCTGGTTCCTAAATCGCAAGGTAATACCGAGTCATGGTATACAACCGAAACAGAATTGCGCTTGGCATCTAATGAATTTTACATTTTGGGTTATTGGCAAGAACCTCTTAATTCGTCCGAACAATGGTCAGATAACACTACCTATCGTCAAACGAACCGTAATCCGGGAAGTGGTGGAACTATACTTGATGGAACTATGAATGGCCAGCAGTATGAAGTATATGCTTTGTGGCAACAATCATTTAAATTGATTGCTCGTGCCAACACAATGCTTGAAAATATTCATAAGGCGAAGGATAATGTAACACAGGAAGTTTACGACCGCTATGCTGGTGAAGCGTATTTTTGCCGTGCTTGTAAATACGCGGATTTGATTTTTTTCTATGGTGATGTGCCTTATCAGGAAGAGACTATCACTATTTCTGAAGCTTTGCAGCGTGGTCGTAGACCTAAAGCGGAAGTAATTCCTTTGGTATATGCTGATTTCGATAAAGCTGTTGCTAGACTGCCCGAAAGCTATGGACAGGACGAAAATATTCATGCCACTAAAGGTGCGGCACTAGCTATGAAAGCACGTTTTGCCCTTTATATGGGGGATTATGAAATAGCTGCTAAAGCTGCTAAAGACTGTATGGATCTTGAACTTTATTCATTGGAGCCCGACTATGCCAAACTTTTCAGGCAGAGTACCAAATTAAATGATGAAAAGGTATTTGTAATACCACGCTCTATTGAAAACAGTGTGATACTTGACTCTTGGATTGTGAAAAACGCTCTTCCTCGTAATGCTGGGGGATATGGATCGTATAATCCTTCATGGGATCTTTTCGCTGCATACCTCTGTACTGACGGACTTCCTATTGACGAATCTCCATTGTTTGATCCGCACAACCCATTTAAGAATCGAGACCCACGTTGTATAATGACTATTGTTGAGTTCAACACTGAACATTGTGGTTTTGAATATGACCCTAGTCCTGCAGCTAAAACCGTGATGAATTATACTACAGGTAAGAAACAAAGCAATCAAGATACTCGTATCGTGAATCAATATAGCTCATATACGGGTTTGCTGTGGAAGAAAGGCATTGATGCTAGTTGGACAGTAGACCAAAAGGTAGAGCAAGACTACATTATAATGCGTTATGCTGATGTACTGTTGATTTATGCTGAGGCTATGATAGAACTGAACCGGATTGATGACAGTGTGTTGAAAGCTATTAATATGGTACGTGCTCGTGCTTATGGAGTGAATGTAACAGCGACTGATAGCTATCCAGCCGTGACTACTACCGACCAGACTGAACTACGACGCGCTTTGCGTATAGAACGTCGCATGGAGTTTGCTATGGAAAATCAACGTTTGCAGGATTTGATGCGTTGGAAGTTGGCAGAAAAAGCACTGAACGGTTACAACTATATTATGCTTATCGATCCGACGGAGTTATTGAATAATATTGTGAATAAGAATCTTTGGTTTTGGGGAAAGACTCCGCAAATTGACGAAGATGGTCTGGCTGACTTTTCGGCTCTCTTCAATGCCGGTTATTGTTCGCAGGGTGCTAAACGTATCTTCCCCGAACGTGAATATTTGTGGCCACTACCTACACATGATGTGGAGTTGTGTCCCAACTTGTTACCTAATAATCCGGGTTATTAATCCTATAAATTATTACGAATATGAAAACAATGCATTTATATAGAAATCTTGGCGTGGTGGCTGTGGGAATGATGAGCATGCTTGCTACCTCGTGCGAAGAGGATATAGACAATACTGTCTCACGCAATCAGTCGGAGATTGAACTGGCTCCTTCGGGTGAATTTATTAAGCTCGATGAGAGCAAACCCAACGAAACAGCGGTCACCCTGAAGTGGAGTACCGCTCACGATTTTGGTGAGGATTATATCACGACTTACAAATACGAGATGCAGCTCATCGGTAGTGAGGCTACGAATATCAAGGAGTTTGATGACGATGGAGAATTCTTTCGCTCGTACACCAACGAGGAGATGCAGAAAATACTGGTCGACCATTTCGGACTTACCACCAGTACCATTGGCGAAGTACTGTTTACTGTAACAGCCAACTTTGAGGGTCCCCGTCTGATAGTGCCTGATATTGCTACGACTACGTTAAAGATAAAAACGTATGGTCCTAAGCAGTACAAAGCCGATAATCTCTATGTGGGAGGTTCCGCTGTAGGCGAAGATAATATCAAGTTGACGTTGAAAGACGAGATAAACAAGATTTATAGTTACGAAGGCGCTTTGGTAGCCGGTAAGATAAACTTCCCTGTTGATTATGCCGATGAGTTGAATGCCATTGGACCGGAAACTGCCGATGCTCCTATAACTAAAGGTGAAATGACAGGTGTTATATCCGACCGCGCCGAAGCCAATTCGTGGGTGATTCCGTCAGCGGCTACTTATCGCATCACTGTGAATATGAGCAAGCAGACTGTGAAGATAGTAGAAGCCGGTGCGGTAGTTGAGGCTGAGCAAATGTTCTTGGCGGGTACTGCTGTAGGTGAAGAACAAATTGAGATAGCCCAAACTCTCGAAAATGATCAACTTTATGCTTGGCGCGGTGAATTGAAAGCCGGTAGCCTTTACATACCGCTTACTTTCGAGGGCGAACAATCGATGGCTATTGTGCCGGAAGTAGCAGATAACCATGACATCGAAGATGGTCAGTTGGTAACGTTCGGGCAAGCACTTATCAGCAAAGTAGACAGGCAGTATTGGACTATTCCGGCTGACGGGACTTATCGTATTGTATTGAATAAGGAGGAAAAGACCATTGCTATCTATTCGGCTGCAACTGACTTGAAACCGCTTACCGTATCGTTTAATAATACAATACTGGGGATAAACCCATGGAGTCAAGAGGTGAATGTATTGCATATGTATGGTGGTTTCAATGGTTTTGCTTACGATGCAGGTACTGACGAAGAAACCGGAAAGCCTCTTATGTACTGTCAAGTGAAGTATGACCTTATTCAGAGTCTTGCCAATCCGAAAGTCTTTGTTTATAAAGGTGATGTATTGCCTCGCACAAAATCTACTGATAAGTATGGTAAGACTAATGCTGGTTGGGTAAACTTCTGTACGCTGCGATATGCCAATAACGGATGGTTTGTTGGTTCTACAGCTGATGCTGAAAGGGATAAACGTAACGGTTATAAAGAAGTAGAGGCCGGTAAGATAGAGGGTGCAGTAGTTGGGCAGAGTCATAACCGCTACGCTTACTTCCTCATCCCTGAAGGCTGTAATTATGTAGTAGTGGATATAGAGAATAACACTGTACTCTTTGATATTAAATAAATCTAAAATGAAAGAATAAGGGGTGAAGCTTCAATCACTTCACTTTTTATTCTACCTTTTAAACAATAACAATTAACGACATATATTCTATGAACAAAATAATAAAAAACAGCATCAAGACCTTGTCGATGTGCCTGTTGGCTGCTACAGCTTTTATAGGCACTGCTTGTTCAGACGATGATGACCTTACAACCGACTACAGTTGGAACATCGAAGGCAACACTACCGTTAGCATTAAGCCTGAGCGTTACAAACTGTTGCGTAACCCTATGAGCGGATGGGTTATTTACTCCGGTATCGGAGATGGTATGATGATGGATTTCTGGGAACTTTATGATAACTTTGAGTCGTCCGACGGTATTGTGAAGGTATCTGACTATGGTAATACTCTCTATATACGTGGTCTTTGGAGTCATTTTAATCCTGAAAGGGGGAAATATGTGTGGGATGAGACTTTGCAGACTGAACCGGCGAAACGTTTCCGTATGTTGGTAGAAGGAGCTAAAGAACGCAACTTGAAACTCGCTTTCACCTTTGTGTGTGACAGTCGCGACAAGCATGAAAATGCCTGTCCCGAGTATGTGAGAGAAGCCGGTGCCGAAGGATTCACCACTACTACCGGTAGTGTAGACGTATGGACGCCTTATCCTGACGACCCCATCTTTCAGAAAGAGTATGAAGCCTTCCTCACTGCTTTTGCTGCCAAATACAATGACCCTGATATCACTCAGTTTGTAAGCGGCTTTGGCTTGGGCAAATGGGGGGAAACTCACACACTGAAATACTCTACAGGTGATGAGAGCCCTAGACAAGCTGTATTCGAATGGATTACCGATGTAATGTCTCGTCTTTTCACCAAAGTGCCTATCATGATAAACTATCACCGATGCCTGCTTTCTACCAAAGGATCTGGTGATGTTGATACCGGTATATCTGCCGATTTGGTGAAACGTGCTGTAGCCAAAGGTTTCTGCCTGCGTCACGATGCTTTTGGTATGAAGCAATATTATAAGGATTGGGAGCGTGGCATCGCTGCCGCTTATCGTGGCATTGTACCTATCACTATGGAAGGTGGTTGGGTGGAATCATCCCACGGTGGTTCTATTGCCGGCGACGGTTATAAGAATTTTGCCGAAGTGCGTCAGGGAGAATATGATGAGGCTAAGGGAAGTTATGTCAATATGATGGACTTTCGTTTTGCTACCAACGTGAATACTGGTGAAACACACTCTTGGTTTAACACTGCTTTCCACTTGGTAAAGGAGTTTATAGCCGAAGGTGGTTACCGTCTCTATCCCGACCGTTTATCTATTCCTACTACAGCCCGTAGTGGTAGCAACGTGTCACTTACTCACCGTTGGTCGAATCTGGGTTGGGGGTATTGCCCTACCAATCTGCCGCAGTACGGTGACAAATACAAATTGGCCATCGCTTTGCTTGATAAAAATACAGAAAAGCCTGCCCGCATCTATATAGAAGAGAAAGCGGACATTGCTACCTGGATGAGCGGAAAGCCCAAAACCTATACTAGTAACATCAAACTCACCGATGTAGCCGCAGGTACTTACACTTGGGCAGTGGGATTGGTAGATACGACCAAAGAGAACGCTATCGGTATCTTACTCTCGGCCCGCGATGAGTATCAAACCGCTGAAGGTTGGGTAAAAGTAGGAGATATAACTATTCAATAATCATAAAAACGCTGTGCTGTGATGAAAAAAATCTTACTGACATGCATAGCCGTAGCCTGTAGCCTTGTGGCTGTAGCCGAAGAACTGCTCATCGAAGCAGAAAGCTTCAGCCAGCGAGGCGGCTGGGTGCTCGACCAGCAGTTCATGGATCAAATGGGTTCGCCCTATCTCATGGCACATGGCATGGGCATCCCTGTGGCGGATGCTACGGCAGAAATCAACATTCCCCAGGCGGGCACTTACTACGTATATGCCCGTACTTACAACTGGACTTCACCTTGGACCGATGCCGAAGGTCCCGGAAAATTCCGCCTGGCTTTAGGCGGCAAATTGCTGAAAGCTACATTAGGACATACAGGTAATTCCTGGCAATGGCAATTTGCCGGAAAGACAGTATTGAAAGCAGGGACTACCACCCTTGCGCTGAAAGACCTCACCGGTTTCGACGGTCGTTGCGATGCCATTTACCTTACGACCGATGCGAACACGCAACCCGCTACCTGGGATACGGCAGAGACAGCGGCACTTCGTACCCGCCTGCGACAACAACAGACGGTGCCCGCTCATCAATACGACTTTGTGGTAGTAGGAGGGGGAATAGCCGGAATGTGTGCTGCCGTATCTGCTGCCCGATTAGGTTGTAAGGTAGCACTAGTGAATGACCGTCCTGTATTGGGCGGCAATAACTCGTCGGAGATTCGTGTACATCTCGGCGGTATCATCGAAATGGGGCCTAATCAGGGATTGGGTCGTATGATACGTGAGTTTGGCCATGAGCGTTCCGGCAATGCCCAACCGGGCGACTACTATGAAGATCAGAAGAAGGAAGACTTTATAGAGGCCGAAAAGAACATTACCCTTTATGCCTCTCAGCGTGCGGTAGCCGTGAAGATGCAAGCAGACCGCATTGCGTCAGTCACTATCCAGCATATCGAGACGGGCGAACAAACCGAACTTACCGCTCCTCTCTTTAGCGACTGCACAGGCGACGCTACCATAGGCTATTTAGCCGGTGCCGATTGGGCTATGGGACGTGAAGGTCGCGATGAATATGGCGAGAGCCTTGCTCCCGAGCAACCCGACTCATTGGTGATGGGGGCCTCTATACAATGGTATAGTAAGGACATGAAGAAGAAAACCTCATTCCCTCATTTTGAATATGGCGTGCGCTTTGACGCTGAAAACTGTGAGCCTGTAACCATGGGCGAGTGGAAATGGGAAACGGGTATGAACCGTAATCAAGTCAGCGAAGCTGAACGTGTACGCGACTATGGACTTTTGGTGATATATTCCAACTGGAGCTATCTGAAGAATCACTATAAAGACCATAAGAAGTACGCCAACCGTTCCCTCGACTGGGTGGCGTATGTTTCAGGCAAACGTGAATCACGCCGTCTCTTGGGCGACTACGTACTGTCACAGGACGATATAGACAAGAATGTGGCGCACGAGGATGCTTCGTTTACCACAACTTGGAGCATCGACCTTCACTTCCCCGACAGCGTGAACAGTGTACGTTTTCCCGGCAATGAATTCAAGTCGGCTACGGTGCATCGTTGGATTCATCCTTATGCCGTTCCCTATCGCTGTCTCTATTCGCGTAATGTGGACAACCTCTTTATGGCAGGCCGCAATATGAGCTGCACCCATGTAGCTTTGGGTACGGTACGTGTGATGCGTACTACCGGCATGATGGGTGAAGTAGTAGGTATGGCAGCCGGACTCTGCCACAAGCATCGTGTAGAGCCGCGCGACATCTATCATCATCACCTGCCGGAACTGAAGCAACTTATGCAAGCGGGTCTGGGCAAACGCGATGTGCCCGATAACCAACGCTTCAACGAACCCAACAAATTGTTGGAAGTTCCGGGAGCTTACATCAAACCGTAGACAAACTATGAGCAAAAAAAATATTATCACGATATTTCTATCGGCAATATGTACCTTGCCGCTTTGGGGAGGACAACAGTATTACGCTTTTCTGAAAGGTGACACGCTACGTATAGGCAATAACTATATGGAACGCGCCATGCTGTGGAATAACGGTGCGCCTGTTACCATCAGCCTTACTGACAAGCAACACGGAAAAAACATTCCGGTACAGGGCAAACAACCCGATTTCTCGATTGTGAAAGGTATCCCTACGGATGCTACACTTACCGTGAACGAGATACCGACGAACGGCATCCACGCCAGTTATTTGCAGGCTACCGTGGCTTGCACTATCGGTTCGCTGAATATAGAGCGTCGTTATCGCATTTATGCAGACTGTCCCGCCATTGCTTGCGACACCTATCTGAAAGGGCAAGTGGAACTTTATCAGAATAAGGAGGATAACCGTTCTAACGCCGACCGCAAAAATATAGAGCACACGGCCGATATGGCTACGGGGGTGAAAACTCCCACGCTCGACAGGTTGCAACTATCCGGCAATCATTGGAGTGCCCGCACAATAGAGTTTTTCGACTACACCGATTGGAACGACAATCTGGTGGCCGGGCGTACCTGGCTTCCTTACCGTCGCAATACGTATCGTGGTAATTTGCTTTTTGCTCATGACGTAGTTACGCGTCAAGGCTTCTTTTTTTTGAAAGAGGCTCCTAGCAGCAGTACCCAATTACATTATCCGGGTTCTGACTTCGTGGCGGACTTTAGCGATTTTATGGTAGTGGGGCTGGGCATTGCGTCTCATGATGTAAAGCCGGATAGCTGGACCCGCGTTTATGGATGCGTTACCGGCATCTATACCGGCGGCGAGCAAGAAGCGCTTACTGCCCTGCGCCTCTATCAGAAACAACTGCGCCATCATACCGCTGTACAGGATGAGATGATTATGCTCAATACCTGGGGCGACCGTAGCCAGGATGCCAAAATAGATGAGGCTTTCTGTCTGGCAGAACTGGATCGTGCCGCACGCATGGGCATCACCCTCTTTCAACTGGACGATGGCTGGCAGAGCGGAAAAAGCCCTAACTCGAAGACTGCCGGAGGTAGTTTTAAGGATATCTGGAAAAGTGGCGATTACTGGACGCCCAACCCCACAAAGTTCCCTCATGGGCTGAAACCTATTGTAGAGAAAGGCAAGAAATTGGGTATTCGCATCGGATTATGGTTCAATCCCAGCATACAGAATGATTTTGCCGATTGGCAAAAAGATGCGCAAGCCATTATCGGACTTTATAAGAAGTACGGCATCTGCTGTTTCAAGATAGACGGCCTGCAGATACCTACCAAGACAGCCGAACAGAATCTGCGCCGACTGTTTGATACCGTGTTGGAGCAAACCAACTATGAAGTGATTTTCAACCTCGATGCCACTGCCGGTCGTCGCGGCGGGTATCACTATATGAACGAGTACGGCAACATCTTTCTGGAAAACCGCTATACCGATTGGGGCAACTATTACCCTTATCGCACCTTGCGCAACCTCTGGATGCTGTCTCGCTATGTACCGGCGGAGAAGATGCAGATAGAGTTCCTTAATAAATGGCGCAATGCCGACAAGTATGACGCTGCCGACCCTTTTGCTCCTGCCCGTTACAGTTTCGATTACCTCTTTGCTATCACCTTGGCGGCACAGCCATTGGCTTGGATGGAGGCTTCGAACTTGCCCGAAGAGGCTTATATTACGGCATCTCTACTCAAGAAATACCAACCTTTGCAACTCCGGTTTCATCAAGGCGTCATACTGCCTATTGGTGAAGAACCTTCGGGACGCTCGTGGACCGGATTCCAATCGACCGTCTCCGGCACGCAAGGCTATCTTGTGGTTTATCGCGAAGACAACGAGCAAGCCAGAGGGACTATTGACACTTGGCTTCCAGAGGGTAAGAAAGTTACTTTTACCCCTGTAATGGGAAGTGGTAAGAAGTTTGCCGCAAAAGTCGGCGCACAGGGTAAAGTCAGTTTCGAACTGAATGATAAGAACTCTTTCGCGCTTTATCAATACGAAGTGAAACCATGAAAAGACTATTAACAATAACGGAATTATGATAAAAAGTTTGCGTTTTGTTTTTCTTGCTTTGTTTGTCGTCCTGCAATTTGTTGCATACGGGCAACCGGCAGAAAGACTGATTCAAGTGCAGGTCACTCCCGACCACACCAATTGGCTGTATAAACCGGGAGAAAAAGTGAAATTCAAAGTGGCGGTATTGAAATGCAATATCCCGCAGGATAATCTGGAAGTGCGCTATGAGATTTCGGAAGACATGATGAAACCTCATCAGACAGGCAAACAGCCTTTGAAGAATGAAAGGCTTGAAATTAACGCAGGGACTATGAAAAAAGAAGGGTTCCTGCGTTGCCGCGCTTTCGTCACTTGCCAAGGGCGTGAGTATGAAGGCGTGGCTACCGTCGGCTTCTCTCCTGAGAAATTGCAACCGACCACTCCGTTGCCTGCCGACTTTCTGGAATTTTGGAAAAACACCAAAGAAGCCGCAGAAAAGTGGGCATTGGAACCGATGATGACTTTACTGCCGGAAAGGTGCACAGATAAGGTGAACGTATATCATGTCTCCTTCGCGAACAATGACTATGCGTCCCGTATGTACGGCATCCTTTGTGTTCCGAAGGCTTCCGGGAAATATCCGGCGATTCTGAAAGTGCCGGGGGCAGGTATCCGTGCCTATAACGGAGAAGCCGAACGTGCCGGAAAAGGTTTTATCATTCTGGAAATCGGTATCCACGGCATTCCGGTCAACCTGTCGGGAGATGTGTATCATCGGCTTTATAACGGTGCTTTGAAGAATTACCACTCGTTCAATATGGACAATCGGGACAAGTACTATTACAAACGGGTTTATACAGGCTGTGTGAGAGCCATTGATTTCATTTACACACTTCCCGAATTTAACGGTAACCTGGCAACCTTCGGTGGAAGTCAGGGCGGTGCGCTTTCCATTGTGATTGCCGGACTCGATGATCGTGTCAAGGGATTGGTTTCTTTCTATCCAGCCTTGTGTGATATGGCGGGTTATACCCACGGTCGTGCAGGCGGTTGGCCGCATATGTTGAAGGATGAGAAGAACCGGACACCGGAAAAGATTAAAACCGTTCAGTATTTTGATGTGGTGAACTTTGCCCGACAGGTCAAAGTTCCGGGATTCTATACTTTTGGTTATAATGATATGGTTTGTCCGCCTACTACTACTTACTCCGCTTACAACGTGATTAATGCTCCGAAAGAGCTGTTTGTAGCTGAGACGACCGCTCATTATGCCTATGCCGAACAGTGGAGCGCAGCCTGGAACTGGGTAATGAATTTCCTGAAAAATAAATCGAAATAGCACGGATTACACGGATTAACGCTGTTGTTTTACCTATTCTATTCTAAAAACCGTGAAATCCGTATAATCCGTGCCTGAACTTATTATATACACTAATTATAACAACATACTTAAATGAAAACAGGTGAGAAATTAAGTCTATGTCTATTGTTGCTAATCGTTTTTGCTGGAAGCGTTGCGGCACAGGAACTGATAACGAATGTATATGGTCGCAACATCCATTCGCTGAATGGTAAATGGAATGCTATCATCGACCTGTACGACCAGGGGCAACGGATGAAAATCTATGAGAACCGGCAACCGGAAGGAAATATCGATTTCTACGAATACGCGTTTGAAGGCGGGTTGCGTCTTAATGTTCCGGGAGACTGGAACTCTCAATCGCCCGAATTGAAGTATTACGAAGGCACTGTATGGTATGCTCGTCACTTTGATGCCAAACGCTTGGCAGACAAACGCCAGTTTCTTTATTTCGGTGCTGTCAGCTATCGTTGCAAAGTCTACCTGAACGGAAAAGAGATAGCAGAGCACGAAGGCGGTTTTACTCCTTTCCAAGTGGAAGTGACAGACCTGTTGAAAGACGGTGACAACTTCCTGGCGGTAGAAGTGAACAACCGCCGTACCAAAGACGCCATTCCCGCTATGGCATTCGATTGGTGGAACTATGGCGGCATCACAAGAGATGTGCTGTTGGTGAAAACTCCCCGGACATTTATAGAAGATTATTTTATCCAACTGGATAAAAATGCTCCCGACCGGATAATTGTCCGTGTGCGTCTTTCTGATAAAAAAGCAGGTGAGAAAGTAACAGTTGCCATCCCCGAACTCAAAATCAACGCGGAGCTTACCACCGATGCAGAAGGAAAGGCGGAAACCGTATTGAATGCGAAGAAGCTGCAACGTTGGTCGCCGGAAGAACCGAAACTCTATGGCGTGACTGTATCTTCAAGTGCCGACCGCGTGGAAGAGCAAATAGGCTTCCGTAATATCACCGTGAAAGGAACTGATATTTACCTGAACGGGAAGCCGACATTTATGTGCTGTATCTCTTTCCACGAAGAAATCCCGCAACGTATGGGGCGTGCTTTCTCGGAAGCCGATGCAGCCATGTTGCTAAATGAAGCGAAAGCGCTTGGCGTGAACATGATTCGCCTGGCTCATTATCCGCAGAATGAGTACACGGTACGCTTGGCGGAAAAGATGGGCTTCCTTCTCTGGCAGGAGATTCCTATTTGGCAAGGCATTGACTTTACAGACGATGATACCCGTAAGAAAGCGCAGAGGATGCTTTCTGAAATGATTAAGCGCGATCAAAACCGCTGCGCAGTAGGTTATTGGGGGGTTGCCAATGAAACACAGCCTTCCAAAGAACGGAATGAATTCCTTACTTCCTTGCTCGAAACGGGAAAGCAGCTGGACACTACCCGCCTGTATGTTGCCGCTTTCGACCTTGTGCACTTCAATAGCGAAAAACAGCGTTTTGTAATGGAAGATTCTTTTACTTCCCAACTGGACGTCGTAGCTATCAATAAATATATGGGCTGGTATCATCCGTGGCCTGTAGAGCCGAAAGACGCCATATGGGAAGTAGTGACGGACAAACCGTTGATTATCTCGGAATTTGGCGGCGAAGCATTGTACGGTCAGTCCGGTGATGAGAATGTGGTCAGCTCCTGGAGTGAGGAATATCAGGCACGTCTGTATAGGGATAATATCCGTATGTTCGACAATATCCCGAACCTGCGTGGTGTATCTCCCTGGATTCTGTTCGACTTCCGTTCGCCGTTCCGTTTCCACCCCACCAATCAGGATGGCTGGAACCGCAAAGGACTCATATCCGACCAGGGTATGCGTAAGAAAGCGTGGTATCTGATGAGAGATTATTACATGAAAAAGAGAAATAACCGATAAGTTTAGCTATATTTGAATGTGATGAAGCAATATAAGATTGTAGTGATTTGTATGTGCATACTGCTCCTTCTTGCCGGAGGAGCGTATGCGCAGCAAAAAACGGTCAGGATACTTGCCATCGGCAACAGCTTCTCCCAAGATGCCGTGGAGCAATATCTGCATGAACTTGCCGAAGCCGAAGGCATTTCAACCATAATCGGCAATATGTTTATTGGCGGCTGTTCTCTAGAACGTCATGTGAAAAATGCCCGTGACAATGCTCCTGCCTATGCCTACCGGAAAATCGGTACGGATGGAAAGAAACGGGAAAAGGGCAAGATGTCTTTGGAAACGGTGTTGGCAGATGAAGACTGGGATTACGTCAGCCTGCAACAGGCAAGTCCTTTTTCGGGAATGTACGAGACGTATGAAGCCTCTTTGCCGGAACTTATAGAATATGTAAAAGCACGCCTTCCAAAGAAAACAAAGCTGATGCTGCACCAAACCTGGGCATATGCGTCTACTTCCAAGCATAGTGGATTTAAAAACTACAACTGCAATCAACTGACCATGTATCAGGCCATTGCCGATGCAGTGAAGAAGGCGGCTAAGGTGAATAAGATAAAGATTGTCATCCCTTCGGGCACTGCTATACAGAATGCCCGTACTTCTTTTATCGGCGACCATCTGAACAGGGACGGCTATCATCTGGATGTGAAGGTTGGACGTTATACCGCTGCCTGCACCTGGTTCGAACGAATCTTCAAACACAATGTAGTCGGGAATCCTTATGCTCCGGAAGGGCTGGATGAGGCGCGGAAAGCTGTTGCCCAGAAAGCTGCCCATGCAGCAGTAAAGCATCCGTATAAAGTGACTGACCTGTTTATTACTAACTAACCGACGAAAATACAAATGAGAAAAAAAGCATTAGTTTACGGAATCTGTTTGCTGGGTACGGTATGTACCCTTTCAGCAAAGGATAAAAAAGGGGGTGCATTATATAAAGACGCAAAGGCTCCGATTGAGAAACGCGTAGACGACTTGTTATCCCGCATGACTCTGGAAGAGAAAGTGATGCAGTTGAACCAATATACCTTGGGACGGAACAACAACGTGAATAATGTAGGCGAAGAGGTAAAGAAAGTGCCGGCGGAAATCGGTTCTCTGATTTACTTCGAGACAAATCCCGAACTGCGTAATAATATGCAGAAGAAAGCGATGGAGGAATCCCGCCTGGGTATTCCTATTATTTTCGGTTATGACGCGATTCATGGATTCCGTACCGTGTATCCTATTTCGTTGGCGCAAGCTTGTTCCTGGAATCCGGATTTGGTGGAACAGGCGTGTGCTGTATCTGCGCAGGAAGCCCGTATGTCGGGAGTGGACTGGACGTTCTCGCCGATGATTGACGTAGCACGTGACCCTCGTTGGGGACGTGTGGCGGAAGGCTATGGCGAAGACCCTTATGCGAACGGAGTGTTCGGCGCAGCTTCTGTCAGAGGGTATCAAGGTGATAATATGTCGGCAGAAAACCGTGTGGCAGCTTGTCTGAAACATTATGTAGGCTACGGGGCATCCGAAGCCGGGCGTGATTATGTTTATACCGAAATCTCCAAACAAACTCTTTGGGATACTTATCTGCTCCCTTATGAAATGGGGGTGAAAGCCGGTGCGGCAACTCTGATGAGTTCTTTTAATGATATCAGCGGTGTACCGGGTTCGGCAAACCCTTATACTATGACCGAGATATTAAAGAACCGTTGGAGACATGACGGTTTTATCGTTTCCGACTGGGGAGCTATCGAACAGTTAAAAAATCAGGGATTGGCAGCAACCAAAAAGGAAGCAGCCCGGTATGCGTTTACCGCCGGTCTTGAAATGGATATGATGTCTCATGCTTATGACCGTCATTTGCAGGAGTTGGTAGAAGAAGGCAAGGTATCAATGGCTCAAGTGGATGAAGCTGTCCGCCGTGTCCTACTTCTGAAATTCCGTCTCGGCTTGTTCGAACGTCCTTATACTCCCGCTACAACAGAGAAAGAACGTTTCTTCCGTCCGAAAAGCATGGATATTGCTGCCCGGCTTGCGGCAGAATCCATGGTATTGCTGAAAAACGAAAACAACGTTTTACCACTGACAGATAAAAAGAAGATTGCCGTGATAGGTCCTATGGCAAAAAATGGCTGGGACTTGTTAGGCTCCTGGCGTGGTCACGGAAAGGATACCGATGTGGCAATGCTTTATGATGGTCTGGCTGCTGAATTTGCAGGAAAAGCCGAACTGCGTTACGCATTAGGCTGCAATACACAAGGAGATAACCGCGAAGGATTTGCAGAAGCATTGGAAGCTGCACGCTGGTCTGATGTTGTTGTTCTTTGCTTGGGCGAGATGATGACTTGGAGCGGAGAGAATGCTTCCCGTTCTTCCATCGCACTACCACAGATGCAGGAAGAACTGGCAAAAGAACTGAAGAAAGTCGGCAAGCCTGTCGTACTGATATTGGTCAACGGTCGTCCGTTGGAATTGAACCGTCTGGAACCGGTTTCTGATGCCATACTGGAAATCTGGCAGCCGGGTGTGAATGGCGCACTGCCGATGGCGGGAATATTGTCCGGACGTATTAATCCTTCCGGTAAACTTGCCATGACCTTCCCTTATTCGACGGGGCAGATTCCTATTTATTATAACCGCCGTAAGAGCGGACGTGGACATCAGGGATTTTATAAAGATATCACAAGTGACCCGTTATATCCTTTCGGTCACGGACTGAGCTACACAGAATTCAAGTATGGCACTGTTACCCCTTCTGCCACTAAAGTGAAGCGTGGCGAGAAGCTCTCGGCGGAAGTGACTGTCACCAATATCGGTGCCCGTGACGGAGCAGAAACTGTCCACTGGTTTATTTCCGACCCGTATTGCTCGATTACCCGTCCTGTAAAAGAACTGAAACACTTTGAAAAGCAGCTTATCAAAGCCGGAGAAACGAAAACTTTCCGTTTCGACATAGACCTGGAACGTGATTTCGGATTTGTCAATGAGGACGGTAAACGATTCCTCGAAACCGGAGAATACAATATTCACGTACTGGGACAGACCGTTAAAATAGAATTGATAGACTAAAACACATGATCACCATGAAAAAGAAAACAGGCATTATCGGTTTATGTATGCTCGCATGCAGCATCTTGACCCATGCACAGACAATTACTCCTCAAGTAGAACAACGCGCGAAGGAGATTGTATCCAAAATGACTTTGCAAGAGAAAATAGAGTATATCTCCGGATATACCAGCTTTTCCCTGCGTGCCATTCCCCGTTTGGGAATTCCTGAAATACGTCTTGCCGACGGCCCGCAGGGAATCCGTAACCATGCTCCTAAAAGCACCCTTTATCCGTCCGGTATCCTTTCCGCTTCTACCTGGAACCGTGACTTGCTTTATAAGTTAGGGCAAGGCTTGGGGCAGGACGCCAAGGCAAGAGGCGTTAATATCCTGCTTGGGCCGGGCGTGAATATCTATCGCGCTCCGTTGTGCGGCCGTAACTTTGAATATTTCGGTGAAGACCCTTACTTGACGGGTGAGACAGCCAAGCAATATATTCTTGGCGTGCAATCGGAAGGAGTCATTGCGACCATCAAGCACTTTGCCGCCAACAACCAGGAGTGGAGCCGCCATCATGCGAGTTCGGACATAGACGAGCGTACTTTGCATGAGATTTATTTCCCGGCTTTCCGCAAGGCTGTACAGGAAGCGAACGTGAGTGCTGTGATGAACAGCTACAATCTCCTGAACGGTGTCCATGCCACTGAACACAAATGGCTGAATATTGATGTCTTACGCAATCTTTGGGGCTTCAAAGGTATTCTGATGTCGGACTGGACTTCGGTATATTCCGCTATCGGAGCAGCTAACGCCGGACTTGACCTCGAAATGCCCAAAGGGCGTTTCATGAATGCCGACAATCTTATCCCCGCTATCAAAACAGGCACGGTGACCGAAGAAACCATTAACCTGAAAGTACAACATATCCTGCAGACTTTAATAGCTTATGGAATGTTGGATAAGGAACAGAAAGACAGTAATATTCCGTTGGATAATCCATTCTCTCGCCAGACAGCTTTAGAACTGGCACGCGAGGGAGTAGTATTGTTGAAGAATGAAGCAAACTTGCTCCCGTTGAAAGGAAAAACAGCCGTAATGGGTCCTAATGCAGATTTGATACCTACCGGTGGCGGCAGTGGTTTTGTCACTCCTTTTTCTACCATTTCAGTGGCTCAAGGCTTGAAAGAACTGAAGAAAAAGAATCTGGTATTATTGACGGATGATGTGATTTATGAAGATATTATCAATGAGTTTTATACTGACGTCAATCGTCAGGTGAAAGGCTTCAAGGCTGAATACTTTAAGAACAAGACGCTTTCGGGACAGCCGGAAGTAATACGCACGGAATCCTCTGTTGATTATGACTGGGGATATGGAGCACCTTTGGACGGCTTTCCGACAGATGGCTTCTCTGTCCGTTGGACAGCCTGCTACATGCCACAAACTGATGGTCAGTTGAAACTTCATATCGGTGGTGATGACGGTTATCGTCTGTTTGTGAATGACAAGCATATTACGGGAGATTGGGGAAATCATTCATACTCTAGCCGTGAAGTTGAACTGCCGGTTGAGGGTGGTAAGGAATACCGTTTCCGGATTGAATTCTTTGATAATATTTCTTCGGGCATCATTCGTTTTAATGCTTATAGCCTTAATGAGATGAAACTTCGTCAAGGATTGGCAAAGGTGGATAATGTTGTGTTCTGCACAGGTTTCAATAGTAATACCGAAGGCGAAGGCTTTGACCGTCCGTTTGCTTTGCTTCGGTATCAGGAATTGTTTATCAAAAAGATTGCCTCTATGCACCCTAATGTCGTGGTTGTGCTGAACGCCGGTGGCGGTGTGGATTTCACAGGTTGGTATGATGCCGCAAAAGCTATTCTTATGGCTTGGTATCCTGGACAGGAAGGCGGACAAGCGATAGCTGAAATCCTGACCGGCAAGATTTCTCCAAGCGGAAAGCTACCGATTTCTATCGAAAAGAAATGGGAAGATAATCCGGTGCATGGTAGTTATTACGAGAACTTAAAGGCAGAGATTAAACGTGTAGATTATTCCGAAGGTGTTTTTGTCGGTTATCGTGGATACGACCGTTCGGGAAAAGAACCTTTCTATCCGTTTGGCTACGGTTTGTCCTATACTACTTTCGCTTATAGTAATATAGCTGCGGAGAAAACGGGTGAGCATCAGGTTACCGTTAGCTTTGATCTCGAGAATACAGGGAAGATGGATGCCTCGGAAGTGGCACAAGTGTATGTACATGATGTACAGTCCTCTGTCCCCCGTCCCTTGAAAGAATTGAAAGGATATGAAAAGGTTTTCTTGCAGAAAGGGGAGAAGAAGCGGATTTCTGTTGTGCTGAATGAGGATGCATTCGCTTATTACGATATGAATCAGCACCGCTTTGTAGTGGAAAAAGGCAAGTTTGAGATTCTTGTAGGGCCGGCTTCTAATCAATTACCTTTGAAAGCTACAGTTGAACTTTCCGGTTCATACTCGTTCTAATTTCCTCGTAAAGTCACATTTGATCTGTCTTAAAACAGGCTTATTTGATAAGAAAAACAAAAGAGGACAGTAATAGAACCTCATCTCCCCAAAAAGATGGGTTATCTTGGAAAATGACAAAGGCGTAGAAAGAGAATTACTTCTCAATCTACGCCTTTATCTTTCTACGGATAGTGTGATTATTTTACTTCCCAAATGTCATTAGTCATCAAAAGCTCCTCGAAATTATGGTATTTCTTTTTGCTTTTTACTTCTTCGATTTGTGCTTCTACTGCATCATTATAAGTTGGAGCGTCTACATCGCGGATGACACCAAGTGCGATGGGGAAGTCAGGACCTTCCATCAAGGCGAGTTTTAACTGGAGTGTGTTGTCCAGGCAGTGTGCATCATGTATCAGAATATCTCTTTCTGTGATACCGTTCTCGCCTAGTTTCACAACTTTCAGCCCAAAACCTTCCTGCATTAATCCGAACTCCTTGTTTTCACCGAATAACATCGGTTTGCCATGTTCCAAATAAATTGCATTTTTTGCACGCCCTTCCTTGTTATATACGGAGTTGTGTGTACCATCATTGAAGATGACGCAGTTCTGTAAAATCTCGCAGACAGCAGTGCCCTTATGATTATAGGCAGCTTTCAATATATCTATTGTACCGGGAGCGTCTGTGGCAACAGCACGTGCGAAAAAATGTCCGCGTGCGCCAAAACATAGTTCAGCCGGATTGAACGGGTCTTCTACGGTGCCGTAGGGAGAAGACTTGCTGACAAAACCACGCGGTGAAGTGGGTGAGTATTGTCCTTTAGTCAGACCATAGATACGGTTGTTGAGCAAGATCATGTTGATGTCGATATTGCGTCGGTTGGCATGAATGAAATGGTTACCTCCGATAGCAAGACCGTCACCGTCACCGCTTACCTGCCATACGGTTAGTTTGGGATTGGCGACTTTGCACCCTGTCGCGATAGCGGCAGCACGACCGTGAATTGTATTCATACCGTATGTATTCATATAGTGAGGAAGGCGGCTGGAACAACCGATACCGGAAATTACTGCCGTATCCCATGGAGCGACACCGATTTCTGCCATAGCCTTGTGTAACGAAGCCAGGAAAAAGTGGTCACCACATCCCGGACACCAGCGTGGCTGTCCTTTTTTAAAGTCTTTAGCTGTATATTCGCTCATAATTTCTTGATTTTACTTGTTGATAATCTCAGTGAATGCATTGACTAGTTCATTGACAACAAAGGGCTGTCCTTTCACTTGGTTGAACTGATAAGGAACGAAATCGTCCACCTTCATACGGAGATATCCGGCAAACTGTCCCATATTTTGCTCGGCTACCACCACTTTTTTGTATTTCTTCATCAAGGCTGCCGTATTCTTTGGAAGAGGATTGATGAACTTAAAGTGTGCTAATGCTACTTTTTTACCATTAGCACGGAGTTCGTCCATAGCGGCGTGTAAATGTCCATAAGTACCTCCGAAACCTACAATCAGCAATTCGGCATCTTCCTTGTCGCCTTCAACTTCTACGTCAGGTACTTCGATATTGGAAATTTTCTGCTGGCGTAATCGCGTCATCAAGTCATGGTTTTCCGGATCAGTTGAGATAGCTCCTGTCTTGTTGTCTTTTTCAAGACCTCCTAATACATGAGTGAATCCTTCTGTACCCGGAACTGCCCAATAACGAACGCCTGTCTGCGGGTCCCGTTGATACGGTGTCCAGGTTTCAGACATTTCCGGGCGTACGTAAGGAGGATTGATAGCAGGATAATCAGCCAATTTAGGCAATTTCCATGCACCAGAACCATTGGCAACAAATGCGTCTGTCAACAATACGACCGGAGTCATGTGTTCCAAAGCGATCTTAGCAGCCATATAGGCTGAGTCAAAACAGTCTGTAGGGGATGTCGCAGCAATGACAGGCATAGGGCTTTCACCGTTACGACCGAAGAGAACTTGCAACAGGTCTGTTTGTTCCGATTTGGTCGGTAGACCGGTAGCGGGACCGCCACGTTGTACATCCAATACGACCAATGGCAATTCCATGATAACGGCCAAGTTCATGGCTTCTGATTTCAAACAGATACCAGGTCCTGAAGTGGAAGTAACAGCTAATGCACCGGCGTATGAAGCACCGATAGCAGAAGCACAACCGGCAATCTCATCTTCACATTGCACGGTGGTTACGCCCAATGATTTATGTTTTGAGAGTTCATGCAGTACATCTGTTGCAGGAGTGATAGGGTAAGACCCTAAATAGAGTTTCAGTCCGGCTTTCTCTGCAGCTGCGATGAATCCGTATGCAGTCGCTTTATTTCCGGTGATATCCATATATTTTCCGGGAACGGCTGCTTTACTTTCAATCTTATATGTATGTGCTACGGAAGCGTGTGTGTTGTGTCCGTAGTCATATCCGGCACGAACAACTTTGATATTTGCTTCCGCTATTTCCGGTTTCTTGGAGAATTTCTCGCGGATAAAGTCTTCCGCTATGTTAAGGTCGCGGTTGAACAACCAGCATACTAGTCCTACGGCAAACATATTACGGCATTTCAGCATAGACTTATTATCCATTCCCGTATCTGCCAAACAGTCTTTTACCATCTGCGAGATAGGTGCTGCAATCACGTCCTGCTTGATACCCATTTCTTCAATAGGATTATCGGTGGTGAATGCCGCTTTATCTAAATCTGATTTTTGAAAGGCGTCTGTGTCGATGATGATACAGGCGGTGGATTTTGCGAATTTATATTGTGTTTTCAATGCGGCGGCATTCATAGCTACCAATACGTCGCATTTGTCTCCCGGAGTATAAACTTTTTCTGCACCGATGTGTACCTGAAAACCGGAAACACCGGTTAGCGAACCTTGCGGTGCGCGGATGTCTGCCGGATAGTCGGGGAATGTACTGATGTCATTGCCAATCGTAGCCGACACGGTCGAGAAGATGTTGCCGGCCAACTGCATACCGTCACCGGAGTCGCCGGAGAAACGTACTACTACTTCCTCCAATTCTTTAACCATCATTTCGTCTGCCATAACTTTAATTACTATATTTAATTTAAAAACTGCTTTTACTTTCAATTTGTGAGCGCAAAGGTCGGAAAGTTAATCGAATTATCAAAATAAAACGTACTTTATTGTCCTATTGATGCAAAATATTTGAAATATCTGGAAGGAACCTGTATTTTTATTCTTGTTAAATCAACAGAAACCGTTATCTTTGCAATCAAAATAGGAACGGCCTTGTAGTTCAACGGATAGAATAGAAGTTTCCTAAACTTTAGATAGGGGTTCGATTCCCCTCGGGGCTACTACAAAGAATCTATAGGAAGTTGTGTTGGATGCTTTCATGCTGTATCGAGTTTTAAGTTTTACAATGGCTTCTTTTAAGATGAACGTCTTATAGCTTCTATTTGTTTTAATAATCAATAGAAAAAGCCTCCTCCGAACTTCGGAAGAGGCTTTTTCTATTTCTGGAATATTTTATTCTCCCGTAGTTGTTGCTACAGTCTTTTTGTTCTTCATAAAGTTGTATGCAATCGGAGATGCAATAAACAGTGAAGATAAAGTACCGATTACAACACCGAGAATCATCGCGAATGCAAAGCTGCGGATAGAGTCACCACCGAGGATGAAGATACACAACAATACGATCAATGTACTCAATGAAGTATTGATGGTACGAGCCAGTGTAGTGTTCAGAGAGTCATTGAATAACTGACGCTTGTCACGTTTCGGATACAATCCGAAGAACTCACGTACACGGTCGAAGATTACCACCTTATCATTAATAGAGTAACCGATAGCCGTCAGGATAGCACCGATAAAGGTCTGGTCGATTTCCAGTGAGAATGGCAGGATACCCCAGAATAATGAATAAGCACCGATAATCATGATCGTGTCACAAGTCAATGCTGCAATAGAACCAATACTGTATGCAATGTTACGGAAACGAATCAAGATATACAAACCGATGGCAATCAATGCCAGAACGACTGACCAGATAGCACCGGTCTTGATATCGTCTGCGATACTCGGCCCTACTTTCTGTGAGCTTACAATGCTGCCGCCTGTGTGGTTATCACGGTCGATGAAAGTTGCCAGGTCAATGTTCTGAGTCAACAACGGTTTCAGTGTTTCATATAAATATGATTCGATTTCCGAGTCAACATTATTGCCTCCGTCTTCGATACGGTAGTTGGTACTGATGCGAACCGTTTTCTTATCTGTTCCGATGGCGATAACGCTAACGTTCGCATCACCGAACTTGCTTGAGATCAGCTCGCGCACCTGTTCCGGTTCTACCGGGTTTTCAAACTGTACCTTGAAGTTACGTCCACCGGTGAAGTCGATACTTTGACTTAGCCCGCGGATAGCGAACGAACCGATACAAACGATGATAACTGCACTGACGATAATAAGGGATTTTTTGTTTGTTCCCATAAAATCGAAGTGTGTATTGGCCATCAGGTTCTTTGAAATCTTAGTGGTAAATGTCAGGTTCTGCCATTTATCTTTACTCAAGAAATGTTCGTAAACCAGACGAGTCATGAACACTGCGGTAAAGAACGATACGAGGATACCGATAATCAAAGTCGTTGCAAAACCACGGATAGGTCCTGTACCGAAATTGAACAGAATGATACCTGTAATAATAGATGTCAAGTTAGAGTCAAAGATAGCGGAGAAGGCATTAGAATAACCGTCAGCCAATGCTTTCTTCACTCCCTTGCCTGCACGAAGTTCTTCTTTAGTACGTTCATAAATCAATACGTTCGCATCCACTGCCATACCCAGCGACAATACCATACCGGCAATACCGGACATCGTCAATGCAGCCTGGAAAGAAGAAAGGATACCTAATGTGAAGAAGAAGTTCAGGAACAAAGCACCGTTGGCAACCATACCCGGGATGAAACCATACATAGAGCACATATAGATCATCAACAGGATCAAAGCTACAACGAATGAGAAAATACCGGCATTGATAGATTCCTGACCCAACGACGGACCAACGATATCTTCCTGTACGATGTGAGCCGGAGCCGGCATCTTACCTGATTTCAATACGTTTGCTAAGTCTTTTGCTTGTTCAGGAGTAAAATGACCTGTAATCTGTGAACGTCCGCCTGTAATTTCTGAATTTACGTTTGGTGCAGAATATACATAATTATCAAGAACAATAGCAATAGAACGACCGATATTCTGTTTTGTCAGCTGAGCCCAACGGCGTGCACCGTCAGAGTTCATTGTCATACTTACAGCCGGTTTGCTGTATTGGTCAAATTCGTCTTTAGCGTCTGTTACTACATCGCCTTCCAACGGAGCTTTACCGTTACGTTCGGTAGATTTGATCGCGTATAATTCGAATGTTTGTCCTTTTTTGTCGAACTCAGAAGGAGAAACGCCCCATTTCAGACGAAGGTCTTTCGGAAGTTCTGCCTTGATTTCCGGCATAGCCAGATACTTGTTGATATCAGCAGTATCTTTATAGTTTGCATAACCGATAACAGGACCTTGTCCGCTTGAATTCAATTGAAGCATAGACAACAGAGGATATTGTTTCTTGAGCTCTTCCATGTTTACAGAAGGCTTTTCAGAGGCTGTTGTGTCACCTTTCAGTGCAGCGGCAAGGCTATCGGCAGCACTTACAGCTTTTGTCTCCACCGGAGTAGCTTCAGTAAGAACGGCAGTCTCTATTGTATCTCCATCAGTTGTTGTTTCTTCAGCTAAGATAGCGCGCAATTTGGCGTCAGCAGACTGCATGGAAGGAAGAATTTCCTTGGCTGTATAAGTTTCCCAGAATTCCAGGTTAGCAGAACCTTGGAGAAGTTTTCTCACACGTTCCGGTTCTTTGATACCCGGCAGCTCCACCATGATACGTCCCATTTTGTCTTCCAGACTTTGGATATTCGGCTGAACAACACCGAAGCGGTCGATACGGGTACGAAGTACATTGTATGAGTTCTCAACGGCTGCTTTTACTTCTGCTCTCAATACTTTTTCAACTTCAGTGTCTGTTGATTTTTGGTTAACCTTGTCTTTCAACTGTTGTGTTGCGAAGAGTTCGGAAAGTTTCGCTTCCGGAGCAGCTTTGTGGTATTCTCTGATGAACAGGGTAATGATATCATCCTGACTGTTGATTGCCTGCTTTGCTGCTTCTGCCAATGCATTGTTGAAAGCTTCGTCCGGCTTGTTGTCAGCCAGTGCTTTGATAACATCAGGTACAGAAACTTCAAGGATAACGTTCATACCACCCTTCAGGTCCAAACCTAAACTAATCTCCATCTCACGACATTGTTTCAGCGTCCAGTTACCCAGCCAGACTTTCTCGTTGGAGAGAGAGTCGAGGTAGTCTTGTTCTACTTTCGGGTCGCCGTTCGCAATTTCTTTCGCCTTGTTGGTATAGTGGCGTGTTACGAAGGAGAAGGAGAGGTAGAACACGCATACCAGCGTGAGTAATACCGCAAAAACCTTTACAAATCCTTTGTTTTGCATTTTACTTTTAATTTATGATGATTACTTTTTTAATTTAATATTCAGTTAAATTCTGTCGTATACAAGTTCTTTTTGCCGCATACAAGGCTGCAAATATAGTTTTTTTTTCACATTTATATGTAACAAGCCCTCAAATATTTGATGTTTAAGGGCTTTTTTGCAGAATTATTTCATTCCCCTGTTTTTCAATAATGGTTCCAAGCTAGGCTCTGTTCCTCGGAAATTTTTATAAAGCACCATCGGGTCTTCACTGTCTCCTTTTTCCAAAACATTGTGGCGGAACAGGTCTGCGGTGGTTTTATCAAAAACTCCGTGTTCTTTGAAAGCTTCAAAAGCATCGTTATCCAATACGTTGGCCCACAGATAACTGTAATATCCGGCAGCGTACCCACCGATGATATGATTGAAGTAAGTAACGCGGTAACGTGGCGCTATCTCAGGGATCAGATTGAGTTTGTCCATCGCTTCTTTCTCGAATGAAAGTATATCAATATTATTTACATCTGTTATTGTGTGCAGGTTCATGTCGAGGATAGCGGCTGCCAGCAATTCGGTAGTCATGAATCCTTGATTGAAAGTCTTCTGTTGCAGTATCTTTTCGATGATTTCATCGGGGATTACTTCTCCGGTCTGATAATGTTTGGCATACATTTTCAGTACCTCTGGTTCGGTAGCCCAATGTTCGTTGATTTGAGAAGGGAGTTCTACAAAGTCACGTACTACGTTTGTGCCGGATGTTCCCTTGTATTCACATTTTGTCAGTAAGCCGTGTAGGGCATGTCCAAATTCGTGGAACAAGGTTTCCACTTCATCCATTGTCAATAGTGATGGAGTATCGCCTACCGGTTTGGTGAAACTGCAAACGTTGCACACTAACGGACGGGTTGCTCCTTGTTGCTCACGGTAATTACTCATCCAGGCACCTCCGCTTTTTCCGGCACGCGGGAAATAGTCCACATAGAAAATACCGAGTTGAGAACCGTCAGTGTCTTTCACTTCAAACACCTCAACATCCGGATGATAGGTCGGAATTCCTTTCAGCTTGTTGAAAGTGATACCATATAACTTGTTGGCTACGGCAAAAGCACCTTCACGTACATTTTCCAATTTAAAATAGGGCTTTGTCTCCTCTTCGGACAGATTATATTTCTCTTTTCGTAGCTTTTCGGTATAGTACCACCAGTCCCATGCCTCCAACTTTTCGCCTTTACCTTCCTTGTCCATCAGCTTTTGAAGCTCGGCGGCCTCTTCTTTGGCTTTAGGCAGTGCATAGCTCCAAAGATTGTTCAAAAGGTCCATTACGTTCGTCGCGTTTTTAGCCATCGTCTCATCCAGCACGAAATTTGCGTAACAGTCGAAACCTAACAATTTTGCTTTTTCCAAACGGAGAGAAACGATTTTGCGGATGTTCTCTTTGTTGTCGTTCTCATTGTTATTATTTCCCCGATTGATATACGCTTTGTATATTTGTTCCCGAAGCGGACGATTCTCGGCATATTGCAGGAATGGCAGACGGCTGGCGTTATGCAGAGTAAATAACCATTTGCCCGGTTGTCCGGCGGCTTTTGCTTCTTCAGCTGCACTTTGACGGAACCATTCGGGCAATCCTGCTAAATCCTCTTCTTTCTCGACGAAGAGCTGGTACGCATTATTCTCGTTCAGTACATTATTGCTGAATGTGATACCAAGTGTGGACAGTTCTTTGTTTATTTCACGCAAACGTGCCTGTTTTTCTGCGCTAAGATTGGCGCCTGAACGGACAAACTGTTTGTAGGTCTTGTCCAGCAGGCGTTTCTGCTCTGTGGTCAGATTCAGGGAATCTTTTTGTTGGTAGACATCGTTTACACGCTTGAAAAGTTTCTCATTCAAGGATATATTGTCTTCATGTTCCGAAAGAACCGGAGCTAGCTTGATGGATAGCGCAGTTAATGAGTCGGTTGTTTCAGCATCTGTCATATTGAAGAAAATAGCGCTTACCCGATCCAGGATTGGTGCACTGTTATCCAATGCCACGATGGTATTTTCGAATGTAGGGATTTCCGGACTTTCGATGATAGCTTCGATGTTTTGATTTTGTTCCTCGATACCTTTCAGGAAGGCAGGCTCATAATGTTCCAATTTGATTTTGTCAAAGGAAGGAACGCCATACTCGGTTTGGAACTCTGCAAAGAAAGGATTACTTTCTGTTTTTGTAGCACAGGAGTACATCATACAACTTACTGCTAAAAGGGTTAATGTCTTTTTAATCATCATTATGTGTTTTATAATATAGAATTCTCCGTTTTTATCGTTTGCTGATATAACACCAAATCGGATAGTGGTCCGAAGCCTTAATAGAACGGTCTACAGTACAATTATAGGCTCTCAGGTCAGGACTAATCAGGATATTGTCGATTCGGAAGTAGAACTTGTTCTGGTTATAGGAGATTCCCAATCCTTTACCGGACTGTGTGAAAGCGTCATCCAGTTCTTGAGTGAGAACCCGGTGGGTATACGAAATAGAACCGTCGTTGAAATCTCCACATACAATCATTGTAGGATAATGGTTTTCTGTAATGATTCTCGCTACGGAATCTGCTTGGGAGGCACGGATAGCCGATGCTTCCCCTAGTTTTCGAATTAGTTGTCGGAGCCCGGTCTTTACTTTTTTAGCATTCGGATCTTTTATCATATCTTCATAGATCCCTCTGTCTTCTTTGGTGAGTTTGTTGGATTCCAAGTGATTGTTGATTAATGTAATAGTGTCATTATTTACATTCAGCACATATTTCATAGAGCCGTTATAATCACTTTTATACTCAATAAGTTGTGACGAGAGTATCGGGAATCTGGAGAAACAGGCAAGCTGCACATCTCCTTTCCTTTGTTGGCGAATGGATTGATAGGGATACGCTTTCAACGCTTTCTTTACATCCTGCTCCGTTACGAACTTTTTATTGCTGGCTGTGTTGTATTCTTGCAGACAGATAATGTCTGCATTACTGTTTTTCAGATAAGATAAAATTGGATTCTTCCCATCTTTCTTCTTCAGATTACTAAAGCTCATTACATTGTAAGACAGAACTTTGATACTTCCTTCCGGTATTGTCCGGGTAGTAGAGTTGAAAGGAATATAAGTCCGTATTTGCGGAAAGCAAATCAGAAAACCGATGACGGGTAGTAGTGCATATCTGTAATTGACAAATGCCCAAAGAAACAGGAAAAATAGATTGATAATCAGGAATATTGGAAATGCGAGTCCGAGACAGGAAACTAACGGATTGACTTTGGGGCTGAGATAGGGGCTATAAGCGCTTAATATCAGCGTTCCCACGAAGAATGCGTTGATAGCCAGTATCAGATATGCGACAATTTTGCCAATATGTTCCATTCTTTTATCTTTTGCTTGCGTCGAACAAGCTTTTCTTTTCTTCTGTCGTCAGACTGTCGTAACCGGATTTTTTCAGCTTTTCCAGAATACGGTCCACTTCGTCAGATTGTGCTTTTTTATGGGCATTATAATCATAATCTTTCCGTCGTTCGGTAGCATTACTGCCATAGTGTACTTTCATTTTAGGTTTGCGTTCCCATGTTTTCTTTTGGAAAAGAGAGATGAAACCATCCAGAAGCCAGTTAATCCAGGAAGTTAAGTCAGTCCCTTTGCTTAGACTGGCTGCAAACCAGAGCCCGGCAAGAGCGCCTCCTAGATGGGCAATGTGTCCTCCGGCATTACTTGAGGTAATAGACAGTACATCAATTCCGATAACGACCAGTGCGAGATATTTGAGACGGACAGCACCGAAAAGAAAAAGTTGCACCCTATAGTTGGGTTCACGATAGGCCGTAGCCGCTACGATAGCCAGTACGGAAGCGGAAGCCCCGACTAACGTTGCTCCGGTCACTTGTGAGCTGAATAAAGGAAATACGTTGTAGGCGACCATATAAAGCAAACCTCCGCAGATACCTCCCAATATATATAGCCCTCTTAAATGCTTTGCCGAGAAAAAATAAAGAAATAAACTCCCGAACCAGTATAGCCAAAGCATATTGAATAGAATGTGCAGAATACCGGCATGCATAAACATATAGGTAAACAACGACCACGGTTGATGGATAAACCCGACAAGAGAGGCCGGTAAAGCGAATATGTTGAATATATCGAGAGTGTTGACTTCAAACAGTCGTAGAAAAACATGAATCAATGTGCCGATCACAAAGATACCGACATTGATATAAATCAGTTGGATAAAAATGTTTCCTCTTCTGAATGTTTCCTTCAAATCAGCTATAATATGTCCCATTGTTATTACTTTTTTTTCTCCAATACAAAATCAGTATCAGTCCGAACAGCATTCCGCCTAAATGGGCGAAGTGGGCGACGTTGTCTCCTATATTGTTGGCAAGTCCTGACCATAACTCAATTGCGGCATATCCGATTACGAAAAATTTGGCTTTGATCGGAAAAGGTAGCGGGAAGATAAACAACCGATTGTCGGGAAACAGCATACCGAATGCCAGCAATATGGCATAGACAGCTCCTGAAGCACCTACGGTAGTCATCATGTTCAGATACTCTTCCATGGGAATAATACCGGTACCTATATTTACTTGTGAGTATTGGCTGAGTTCTGTTGCATATTGAATATATTGTACTCCTTCTTGGATAACTCCCGCACCGATACCACAAAGGATATAATAGAACAGAAAACGTCTGGGTCCCCATGTTTGTTCGAGAATCGGACCGAACATGAAAACGGCGAACATATTAAAGAAAATATGGCTGAATCCGCCATGCATAAACATATAAGTGATAAGCTGTGCCGGATTGAAGTCACTTGCGAGGAAAAAATGTAATCCCAGATAATTAGTCAGATCTACTCCATAGCGTTGTGCTACGAATGTACCGAAAAACATTAGTACATTGATAATTATCAGGTTTTTAGTTACAGTTGGCATCATTTTTTTATTCTGAATATTATGATAATAGATGCAAAAGTACGAATAAATTCTGTTTTAAAGCATGAAAAGTGCTTCCTATTAGCTCTTTTTCAATAATTTGCTGCGTTTTTTTTATGTTTTTATTTGATATGTTGTTTTGTTCGGCTATATTTGTAGAATTAATCCATTGTGGGAGAATCTTTTGTGTAACATATATATTAATTAATCATTTTACGTATTATGAATAAGTCTGATCTTATTAATGCAATGGCTGCCGAAGCTCAAATGAGCAAAGCCGATGCAAAAAAGGCACTTGATGCTTTTGTCACTTCAGTTACTAATGCCATGAAAGCCGGTGAGAAAGTATCTCTCGTTGGTTTTGGTACTTTCTCTGTAAGCGAAAGAGCTGAAAGAACAGGTATTAACCCTTCTACAAAAGCAACTATTACTATTCCCGCTAAGAAAGTAGCTAAATTTAAAGCCGGTGCTGAATTATCTGCAGCTATTGAATAAGATAGATAGTTGAAAGAATTTAATTTAGGAGAGGAGGCGTGAAACGTCTCCTTTTTTTGTATCTTTGCGCCCAAGAAACAACTTGATTATGAAGATAGAAGATAAACTTGTAGCGTCCGTCATCAACGGACTCAAAGCACTCTACGGTCAGGAAGTCCCTGAAAAGATGGTGCAGTTGCAAAAAACGAAGAAAGAATTTGAAGGACATCTGACTTTGGTCGTGTTCCCTTTCCTGAAAATGTCAAGAAAAGGACCGGAGCAGACAGCCCAGGAAATCGGTGAGTATCTGAAAGCCAACGAACCGGCTGTAGCTGCTTTTAATGTGATAAAAGGGTTCTTGAACCTGACTATTGCGTCGGCTACCTGGATTGAACTGCTCAATGAGATTCAGGCTGACGAGCAATATGGTCTGGTAAAAGCTACCGAAACTTCTCCGTTGGTAATGATCGAGTATTCTTCTCCGAATACAAACAAACCGCTTCACTTGGGACATGTGCGCAATAACCTTTTAGGTAACGCATTGGCTAACATTGTGGCTGCCAACGGCAACAAGGTAGTAAAGACTAATATCGTAAACGACCGTGGTATCCATATCTGTAAATCCATGTTGGCATGGAAGAAATACGGAAACGGTGAAACACCTGAGACTTCGGGCAAGAAGGGCGATCATCTGGTGGGTGACTATTATGTATCTTTCGATAAGCATTATAAAGCCGAAGTGAAGGAACTGATGGCTCAATTTACAGCTCAGGGGATGAACGATGAAGAAGCGAAGGCGAAAGCCGAAGCGGAATCTCCGTTGATGCAGGAAGCCCGTGAGATGTTGGTGAAGTGGGAAGCCGGTGACCCGGAAGTACGCGGATTGTGGGAGATGATGAACAACTGGGTATATGCAGGATTTGATGAGACTTACAAGATGATGGGTGTCGGCTTCGACAAGATATATTATGAATCCAATACTTACCTCGAAGGAAAAGAGAAGGTGATGGAAGGGCTCGAGAAGGGTTTCTTCTTCAAGAAAGAAGATGGTTCCGTATGGGCGGACCTGACTGCCGAAGGATTGGATCACAAACTGCTTCTTCGTGGTGACGGAACCTCTGTCTACATGACACAGGATATTGGTACGGCCAAACTTCGTTTCGCTGATTATCCGATTGACAAGATGATTTACGTTGTGGGTAATGAGCAGAATTATCACTTCCAGGTACTTTCTATCTTGCTCGATAAATTGGGTTTTGAGTGGGGAAAGAGTCTGGTGCATTTCTCTTACGGAATGGTGGAATTGCCGGAAGGTAAGATGAAATCCCGTGAGGGTACAGTAGTGGATGCCGACGATTTGATGGAAGAGATGATCGCTACTGCTAAAGAAACCTCACAGGAACTTGGCAAGTTGGATGGCTTGACACAGGAAGAAGCGGATGATATCGCTCGTATTGTGGGGTTGGGTGCTTTGAAATACTTTATCCTCAAGGTTGATGCCCGTAAGAATATGACATTCAATCCGAAAGAATCCATTGATTTCAATGGTAATACAGGACCGTTCATACAATATACCTACGCGCGTATCCAATCGGTTCTGCGGAAAGCGGCCGAATCCGGTATTGTTGTTCCCGAACAAATCCCGGCAGGAATCGAATTGAGTGAAAAGGAAGAAGGACTGATTCAGATGGTAGCTGATTTTGCAGCCGTTGTGAAGCAAGCCGGTGAAGATTACAGCCCGTCTATTATTGCCAACTATACATACGATTTGGTGAAAGAATATAATCAGTTCTATCATGACTTCAGCATTTTACGTGAAGAGAATGAAGCGGTGAAAGTATTCCGTATCGCTCTTTCTGCCAATGTGGCTAAAGTCGTTCGTTTAGGAATGGGACTGCTGGGTATTGAAGTTCCTGCCAGAATGTAATATTCTCTTGAACAATATGTTATAAACGGAAAAAAGGTGTTGCAATGATTATCAGAGCAACACCTTTTTTCCGTTTATTTTTTCTTTGGAGCCGTTTTCTTTTTCTTGGTTGTACCAGGTTCTTTTTCGTTCTGTACCTTGATTAGTTCCAAGCAACTCTTCAATGTCAAATCCTGTGGAACAATATCTTTGGGAATCTTATAGTTGGAACCTTTGTAAGTGATATAAGGTCCGTAAGGTCCGTTCAGAATTTCAAGTTCCGGTTCTTCTTCAAACTTCTTGAGGTGACGTTCCATCTCCTTCTGGCGTTTTTCCAGAATTAGTTGCTCCGCTTCTTCCAAAGTGATGGTCATCGGATCGGCAGCTTTCGGCAGAGATACATATACCTTGTTATGTAAAACATAAGGACCGAAACGCCCCACACCCACACTTACTGTTTTTCCTTCGTATTCGCCTAATGTACGGGGTAATTTGAACAATTCCAGTGCCTCTTCCAATGTAATGGTTTCCATAGATTGCCCTTTCTTCATTTGTGCAAAGCGAGGCTTTTCTTCATCATCTGCCGTGCCGATCTGTGCGACAGGACCGAAACGTCCAATCTTAACTGAAACAGGTTTGCCACTTACCGGATCTTCTCCCAATATGCGTTCTCCTACCTTATGTTCAGTCTTGATAGCCAGAGTGTTTTCTACAGACGGGTGGAACTTATCATAAAAAGTTTTCATGATGGAAGTCCATTGCGCTTCTCCTTCTGCAATTTCGTCAAATTCCTTTTCTACACTGGCTGTGAAGTTGTAATCCAGAATGTTCGGGAAATATTCAGTGAGGAAATCATTGACTACGATACCTGTATCCGTAGGAAATAATTTCGCTTTTTCCGCACCGGTTATTTCAGTATGATTTTCGTCTTTAATATGATTTTCTCTCAGGGTTAATACGTTGAACAGCCGTTCTTCCCCATCTTTGTTTCCTTTCTCCACATATTCGCGTTGTTGGATAGTGGAAATTGTCGGAGCGTACGTAGACGGACGTCCGATACCCAATTCTTCCAGTTTGCGCACAAGACTTGCTTCCGTGTAGCGTGGCGGGCGTTGAGTGAACCGTTCGGTTGCGATGATAGGGCCGTATTCCAGTCGCTGGCCTTTTTTCAAAGGAGGTAATAAGCGGCTTTCATCTTCCTGTTCATTGTCATCATCGTAGGACTCACGGTATACATGCAGGAATCCGTCGAACTTGATCACTTCGCCGGTAGCTGTGAATACATCTTTGTTACCGCTTATGCTGATTGTAGCAGTTGTCTTTTCCAGCTCCGCGTCTGCCATCTGGGAAGCGATGGTGCGTTTCCATATCAAGTCGTACAATTTTTTTTCCTGCGCTGACCCTTCGATGGATTGGTTTTCCATATAGGTGGGGCGGATAGCCTCATGAGCTTCCTGTGCACCTTTGGTCTTTGTCTCGAAGTGACGGGGATGTACGTAGTTTTCTCCCATCATTTTAATGATAGCCTCTTTGCTTCCTATTGTTGCAAAATCCGAGAGGTTGACAGAGTCCGTACGCATATAAGTGATAAATCCCGATTCGTACAGGCGTTGTGCAAGCATCATGGTCTGCGCAACGGTATATCCCAATTTACGTGCAGCTTCCTGTTGCAACGTAGAAGTGGTGAACGGTGCAGGAGGTGTTTTCTTTACCGGACGGGTAGTGATATCTTCGATTGTAAAAGTGGCTCCCTGACAAGCTTCGAGGAAAGCTCTTGCTTCTTCTTTCGTCTTGATGCGACGTGTCAGTTCCGCTTTCATCTCCACCGACTTGCCATCTGTGTCCGGAACGAGGAATATGGCGGTGACGCGATAAGCGGCTTCTGTCTTGAAGGCATGTATTTCACGTTCACGCTCTACAATCAGACGAACAGCAACCGACTGAACACGTCCGGCAGAGAGGGCCGGTTTTACTTTTCTCCAGAGTACAGGTGAAAGTTCGAAACCTACGATACGGTCCAGAATCCGTCGTGCCTGCTGTGCATTTACGAGGTTGAGATCAATATCGCGTGGTCGTTCGATCGCTTTTAAGATTGCGCTCTTTGTAATTTCATGAAATACGATTCGTTTGGTGTTTTCAGGTTTTAGTTTTAAGACTTCGTACAGATGCCAGGCAATAGCCTCCCCCTCGCGGTCCTCATCGGATGCGAGCCATACGGTTTCTGCGCTTTTTGCTTCTGCTTTCAGTGTACTAACCAGAGCCTTTTTGTCTGCCGGAATTTCGTAGTCGGGTTTGAAGTCCTTCTTTACGTCAATGCTGAATTCTTTTTTCTTCAGATCGCGTATATGTCCATAACTTGAAAGGACCTTGAAATCTTTCCCAAGAAACTTCTCGATCGTTTTTGCTTTTGCCGGAGACTCGACAATGACAAGGTTTTTCTGCATAATTCTTTCTTTTAGAATGGCTTGTACCATAATATTTGGGGACAAAAGTAAAAAAAAAGATTCTCCTTACCTTATATTATAAGGAGAATTTAATAAAATCTTAAGATTTAGCTTAGAGGGAGAATGCTTGCCGACTTATTTTGTTGCGGATGAGGGGGCTTCTTTTATTTTTTTGAGAAACTCTGTCGGTAACATTCCAAATTGCTTCTGAAAACATTTGGCAAAGTAGGAAGAAGAGCTGAACCCGACGAGAAATCCTATTTCGGTAACCCGATATTCTCCCTCCACCATCATTTTGCAGGCTTTCTTTAGTCGGGTGACCTTGATGAAATCATTGGGAGTCATGCCAATAATGCCTTTGATTTTGGTAAATACAGAGGTACGGCTCATTCCCAGTTCCTGTGCCAGTGTGTTTACCGAAAATTCGGAGTCCTCAATATTATTCTGGATGATTTCGGTACATTTATTCATAAATTCTTCATCCAATTTATTGTGGACAGCGGAGTGCAGATCGGATAACGGAGTAGAGGCATACGTTTTCTGCTGACTTTCCCTTTTCTTGAGTAAGTTCAGCAATTGTGCTTTCAGGTGGAAAGGTGAGAATGGTTTCTCTATATATGCATCCGCACCGGCTTCCAGTCCTTTGATTTTACTTTCCGTATCCGTTTTGGCTGTCAGCAGAATGACAGGAACGTGGGAAATATTGATGTTGCTTTTAATTTTCCCACAGAGTTTGAACCCGTCCATTTCCTCCATCATCACATCACTGATGATGAGGCCAATGTTATTTTTTTCAAGGATTTGCAACGCTTCCTCTCCACTCGAAGCCGATATGACAAAATATTCCTCAGACAGAATTTTGGAAAGGAAATCCAGAATCTCCGGGTTGTCGTCCACAACCATAATGGCATATTGTTTTTTCAACGGTTCGCCGGGAAGAGTGCTTTCCAGTTCATTTTCTTCTATATTTTCTGGGCTGCTTTCAGGAATAATTGTGTCTTCTACCCGTTTTGTTACTTGTAGCGCCGCAGTGATGACTGCTTGCTTAGGGAAATAGACAGAAATAGAAACACCGTTTTCACCGTCTTCCCTATCGCTGACTTCGATCTTTCCATTCATTAATTGGACGAGTGAGCGTGTCATGTGAAGCCCGATACCAATGCCCAGTTTATTTATTTCACTGTTGTTCTTAACCTGATAGAATGCGTCGAATATTTTAGTCTTTTCTTGATCGGTGATGCCTATACCGTCATCGGTTACGGTGACTACTATCTCGGAATCCTTTTCTGTAGTTGTAATACGAATCGTGCTTTTGGCATATTTCAAGGCATTGCTTAGTAGATTGCTGATAATCTTGGTAAAAGCTTCTTCATCTATGACAATGCTCAGTTTTTCCGGGATAGAGGAAGTGTCAATCGTCACTTTCTTTTGTCTGGCAGATAATTCAAAGATACAGGTTACTTTGCAGATTATTTCTTTAATCCGGTAACAGTCATACGATAGTTTATAAGATCCCGTATCTACTTTGCGGAAATCCAGCAATTGGGTGACAAGCGCATACAAACGTTTGTAATTCTGTTCAATAATACTTAGGTATTCCCCATACACATTGTTGATACTTGAAGTTTTCATCAGGTATTCCAATGGGCCGATAATAAGGCTCAAAGGAGTTCGAATTTCATGAGCAATGTTAGTGAAGAAATCTATTTTGGAGTTATAGAGCTCTTTTTCTTTTTCATCGTTCAGCCTCTTGATACGTTCTTTCTGACGTTTCTCCGTGCGTTTTACGTAATACCATACGGTTAACATAATCGCAATCAACAGGACGAGGGCATAGATCAGATAAGCCAGTTGCGACCGGAAGAATGGAGGCAGCACCTTGATTTTTAGTTGTACTTCATTATTGCTCCATAGTTTATCGCTGTTCGTTCCCTTGACCCTTAATACATATTCACCGACGGGTAAGTTTGCATAGGAAAGATGGTTATTATTTCCTTTAGTGAACTGCCATTCGCTATCCAGACCTTCCAGCATATATTGATAATCATTCTCTTTGGGAGCAATGTAACTTAGTGCGGCAAAATCGAATCCGATCATGGACTGGTTATATTTCAACACAATCTCATCTGTATATCCTATGGATTGGCGAATGAGTGAATGGGATGTATCAGCCTGTATCTCTTTTCCGAAAATGGTCATATTGGTGAGGACGACAGGTGGATTGTATGTGTTTTCTCTTAAGTCTTGCGGGAAGAAATAACAGAAACCGTCTGTCGAACCCCAAAATAGTCTACCGTCAGAAGATTCAAAGCCTGAACATGGTGTGAATTGTTCATTGTATAGTCCGTTTGATTTCGAATAGGTTTTCAGATATTCTGTATCCGGATTATATACAGCAAGTCCCTTATTGGTACTAATCCATAGTAAGTCTCCTTTAGGGATAATGGAAGTGATGATTTTATTCGGCAACTTTAGGTAGTCGTGTCTGGTAAAATCATCTGTTTCATCATTATATCTACAAAGTCCTTGCCCATAAGTTCCCACCCATAGTCGTTTCTTGTTGTCGATAGCTAGCGTGGTGATTACATTCTTTGTTAGTGAATTCGGATGATCCGAACGTTGATAAGATGTTATCTTTTGGGTTCTGACATTGTATGAATATAATCCACTGATACTTGTTCCTATCCATATTCTTCCGAAGTAATCTTCAATGATATCCGATATTTTGCCTGTAAAAGAACCGATTCTGATGAAATTGTTTTTTTCGGGGTTATAGTAACAGAATCCTGCAGAGGTGCCCACGTAAATACATCCATTACTGGCTTTATATAGAGTGAATACCCGTGAGGAGGGGATAGATGTTGAATCTTCCGGGTTATTGAGAAAACTTTCCACTTTTCCTGTTTTTAAATCAATCACCTCCAAACCTCTTCCATAAGTGGCGGCATATAGTTTATCTCTGTCTACCAGCAGATCGTGTATACAATAGTAAGTTGTGCCTATACTGGCTGCATCCCGGAAAGGGGTAATTTCTTGAGTTTTGGCATCAAATCGGAAAATGCCATTGTCATCCGTACCTATCCAGTATTTATCATCTTTGTCTTCTTTGATAACATTGATTACTTTTCCTGATTGTGGTGTGGACGATGATGAACAGCTATAATATTTGAAATTATTTTGAAATGCCGAATAGAATTTGATTCCATCGAAATAGGAGCCCAGCCAGAGGCTTTCTTCCTTATCTATATAGATGGTATATATAAACTTATTGGCTCCGGTTCTTATTTTCAGATTCGGATTGTCGGATTGTATAATTTCTCCTTTGTCTGCTTTAAAAATTCCCATACCGTTGTCGGATGAAATGAACAACTCGCCAGGTCTGTATTCTTTAATATCGTGGATATGATATAATAGGTTGTTTGGACTTCTGTCCTGGTAGTTGGTGAAAGTTTTAGCCACAGGATTGAACAGGTCGAGCCCGTTCTGAAAAGTTCCTATCCATAAATTGCCGTATGAGTCTTCAAACACTTTCTGAATGGAATTATCTGATAAACTATTAGGGTGACTGCTCTTTTTGTAAGTGACGAACGTGTTACTTTGTTTATTAAAACAACATAAACCTTCTGAATAAGTACCTATCCAAATGTTTTGTTTGCTGTCCTGCTGTAATGTCATGATGATGTTTTGCGAAATGCTGTTCGTTTCTCTGGGAATATTCCGATAGACTTTGAGTTTGATTTCATCATGGGGAGAAAAACGGTAAAGTCCTTCTCCGCTTGTTGCAATCCATACTTCTCCGTCGCTGTCCTCTATCATATCGGTGACGTATGTTCGTATCATCTCTCCGGTTTCAGTTTTGGCATGGAAAGGTTGGAAAGTGTCTGTCTTCGAGTCGTAAATGACGATTCCGGTATCCAATCCTATCCACATTCTGCCCCTGCGGTCGATAAATATTTTCTTGACACTGTTACTGGTTGTTGCGTTGATATATTCTGATAGATAGTAGTTTTTGAATGAGATGCCATCGAACCTGCTCAAGCCGTCATCGGTTCCGAACCACATAAATCCGCATGAATCTTGCAAAATGCTGTATACTCTGTTGGCGGCTAATCCATCATCCATTGTATAAGAGGTGGAGAAAATACGCTGTGCATTCACCACGAATGAATGTAAGCACAGGATTTGTATGGCTATCAAAAGAAATACTTTTTGCATGGGGATTTGTTTTATCTGTATTGGTTTTCATTAGTATAGGACAATATTAGGAAGAATAAGCTGCATAAACAAATGATAGGCAATCTTTTTGGCGGTGGAACAAAACTTTTGAAAACGAACAAAAAAATCGTTCAAATCTTGGATAATTACTGGTGAATATGTTTATGCTCTTTGGAATAATTTATCGGATAAAATTAAATCTCGGTTAGTATAGATTAGTATCTGTATATTCTATGTACATTTGTCTCGTTAGTATGTTTGTTTTCGTTTGACTTAAGTTAAACGAAAGAATGACTTAAGTTGAACTATCGCTTGAGTTAAGTCAAACGAAAATAGAAATGTACTTTAGAAAATAAATCTATGGGAGGGAAGATGTTTATCTCTCCTAATAAAGAACTAATCAATAATGAGTGTAAATTATGATCTTTATGAAACTCCCGACCTTGCTAAAAGCGGAGAAGAACAGCCTTTGCATGCACGTGTAGTGTTGAAGGGAAGTTATACAGCCGAAGAATTTGTAGAACAAGTGACTGTGCTTCAGCATATGCCCCATGCGCAGGTGGTGGGTATCATAGAGGCTATATCAAAAGAATTGAGGCATTTGCTTTTAAAAGGATTCTCTGTTGAATTAGGGGATATCGGTTATTTTAGCCTTTCGTTGAGTGTTGACAAGAAGGTGAAGGAGGCAAAAGAATTGCGTTCGCCGTCTATATCTCTGAAAGATATTAATTTTCGTGTGAATCGCCAATTTAAGAAGGATATTGAGAGTGGTCTTGAATTACGGCGTTATCATTCACCCTTTCGTGTGAAAAATCCGTTGCCAGAGGAAAAGTGCCTGCAACGGTTAGAAAGGTTTCTAAAAGAGCACCCATGCATTAATCGGCAGGATTATGCCCTGCTCGTTGGAAAAACGAAAACACAGGCATTGCAGGATATTAATGCTTTCATCGAACAAGGTGTTTTGAAGAAGTATGGAGTGGGGCGTTCGGTAGTATATATAAAGGTATAGTAAATCATTTTATTGGATATATATACTTGATATTAAACATTTTCTGCTTACCTTTGTTTGCATGAAAAAAGATAACGAGAAAGGAGACGAGTCTATGGCAAGTAATTATATTCGTTTCGATTGGGCTATGAAGCGCTTATTGCGTAATAAAGCCAATTTTGCAGTTCTTGAGGGCTTTTTGACAACACTTCTCAATGAAAAAATTGTTATTCAGAAGTTGTTGGAAAGCGAAAGCAATCAAGAGGACGAGTTTGACAAGTATAATCGGGTAGATATGCTTGCCGAAAACTCTAAGGGAGAGCTTATTCTGATCGAAGTTCAGAATAATAATGAGTATGCTTATTTTCAACGTATGCTGTTCGGCACTTCCAAGTTGGTGACCGAATACATTAATCGTGGAGAAGGCTATGATAAAGTACGTAAAATATATAGTATCAATATTGTCTATTTTTCATTAGGTAGCGGAAAGGATACGGTTTATCACGGAAAAACGGAGTTCAGAGGTATTCATCAGAATGATGTGCTGGAGTTGACTCCTTTTCAGAGACAAACGTTCAAGGTAGATGCTGTGAGCCAACTTTATCCGGAATATTATATATTGAAAGTGAATGATTTCAATCAGGTAGCCAAGAGCCCGTTGGAAGAGTGGATATGTTATTTGAATACAGGTGATATCCCTGACAGCGCCACAGCACCGGGACTGGAGGAGGCCCGCGAGCGATTGAAACTTGATAAAATGACGAAAACCGAGCTTGAAGCTTATTATCGGCATTTGGATAATATTGTAATATTGAGAGATAATATATTTACGGAGCGTGCGGAAGGTCGTGCAGAGGGCCGTGTGGAAGGTCGTGCGGAAGGACTTGAAGAAGGACTTGCGAAAGGACGTGAGGAAGAAAAGAAAGAAATGGCACGAAATATGAAGTCTTTGAATATACCCCTTGATACTATCTCACAGATAACGGGACTGGAAATAGAAAAAATACGTGATTTGAAAATTTAGTTATCACTGATAGCTTCTCTTATAAATTTAGTGTGTCTTATCTGAATTATTCTGATTTTATATCAGGACGATTGAGATGAGACATTTTTTTTGTTAGGGGGTAACGATAAAATCGTTCACATTAAGAACAAATAGAAATAAAACGGTGGTATGGCGGTAAGAAAAAAGTGTAGTTTTACGATATTCTTGTTCTTTTGTACGGGATTCGCCATGAAAAAAGATTCTCTCGCTTATCTTTGCGAATATGAATTTAGAAATTGGTTGCAACAATCTAAAACATCTCAAACTTAAATTAATAACATTAAATCATGTATTATGAATGAAATTGCACGTAAGTTAGATTTCTCATTACGACGCTTGGTTAGTGCTCTTATCATCATTTATTTTTTTGCGGCACCTTTTGCATCGACGTATGCGTCAGGTGCAGTGACTGAAGTATTTCAGGAAGGGAAGAAGGCTGCTACTAGAAAATTAGCAGGTAAGATTATAGATAAGAATACGAAGGAGACTCTTATCGGTGCCAGTGTGTGGTTGAAAGATACTAGTATCGGAGGTACTACGGATATGGATGGTAATTTCAATATCAACGTTCCGGGGGGTAAGACCGTAACATTGGTAATCAGCTATTTGGGATATGCTAATATAGAAAAGGAGATCTCCCCCTCGACAAATAATTTGCTTATTGAGATGAATACCGATGATACAGTGCTTGAAGAAGTACAGGTAGTGGGTTACGGTACGCAACGTAAAGAAAGTGTGATTGGTTCTATCAGTACATTGAGTGTTAGTAATCTGAAAGTTCCCAGTGCTTCTATATCTACCAATTTGGCTGGTCAGTTAGGAGGTGTTGTTTCTATTCAGCGTGATGGTTCTCCAGGTAGCTCGGCAGAATTTTGGATTCGTGGTATTTCTACTTTTGGTGCGAATAAGACACCTCTGATTCTTGTTGACGGTGTAGAGCGTTCGCTCGACCTGCTTGATCCGGAAGAAATTGAAAGCTTTTCTTTATTGAAAGATGCTACTGCTACTGCTCTTTACGGTGTACGTGGCGCAAACGGTGTTGTATTGATTAAAACAAAACGTGGTTCTGAGGGTAAGCCGAAAATTTCAATCAAAATGGAAGCGGGTATGGTAGCTCCTACCAAAATCCCTGAAATGGCGGACGCTGTGGATTTTGCCAATATGTATAATGAGGCTGTGCCGGGAACTTACAGCCAAAGTGATATTGAAAAATATAGAAATCATACAGACGGAGACTTGTATCCGAATGTGAACTGGCTGAAGTCTGTTTTCAAGAAACATACGTTCAATCAACGTGTCACTGCCAATGTGAGTGGTGGCGGTGAAATTGCACGTTACTTTATTTCTGCCGGCTATTATCATGAAGATGGTTTGTTTATGACCGGCAAAGGAGAGTCTTATAATGGTAATCCAGATTATCAACGCTATAATTTTCGATCGAATGTAGATATTAATTTACATCCTACTACGGTTCTTTCATTGACCTTAGGAGGATTTCTTACCAAAAAGAGGGATGCTGCTAATTCTGATGATATTTGGAAATATGCATTCGCTCTTGAACCGAACGCGTTTCCCATTCAATATTCCAATGGATATTGGGGTGGAGAAAAAGGAGTAACGAATCCTTATTGGCAAGTTACTAGGGGAGGATATGTGGAAGATTGGCAAAGCACATTAAATTCAATGGTCAGTCTGGATCAGGATTTCTCTTTCATTACTGAAGGATTGAAGGCTAATATCAAGTTTGCATTTGATACACAGGCATGGCATGGTAATAAATATACGCAACAGGATGAAATATGGCATGCTATACGCCGTGATACAAATGGAGAACTTGTATTCAACTCAGAACCGGAAACTGCCAAAGGAGGTCCATGGTTTGATAATAAGTCTGGGGGAAATAATGCGACCTATTTAGAGGCTTCTATTACTTATAATCGCTTGTTTGGAAAACATCGTGTGGGAGGTTTGTTCCTGTATAACCAGCGGATTAAAAATGAAACGTACAGAAATAAAGATTATAAGGATAATATATCTTCTATCAAATCGTTGCCTTATAAGAATCAGGGACTAGCTGGACGTTTGACTTATGATTATGATAGCCGCTATTTTATAGAAGGAAATTTCGGATACAATGGGTCGGAAAATTTCGCAGCCGGTCATCGGGTAGGTTTCTTTCCGGCGGTGGCTGTGGGATGGTATGTATCCAATGAAAAGTTCTTCTCGCCATTGACAGATGTCGTTTCAAAATTGAAATTGAAAGCATCTGTCGGACAAGTAGGTAATGATCAGATTGGTGGGGATGTTCGTTTTATCTATTTGGGGACAGTTGCTAATACTGGTAGTTATGTTTATGGAAACTATACTAAGACGAGTGGTGAGCGTGTGAATGAAGTAGCAAATCCCAATGTTGGTTGGGAGGTTTCCACCAAACAAAATTATGGATTTGAATTGGGATTATTTAATAAACTGGAAATTCAGGGAGATTGGTATCATGATGTGCGTGATCATATCTTTGTACGCAATAATAATATTCCTGCTTATGTCGGTATGACTACTGTACCAATGGTGAATATCGGGAAAATGAAGAGTTGGGGCTTTGACGGTTCATTAGAATACCATGATAAAATTGGTCAGGTGAATGTGACTGGACGTGGAACATTTACTTATGCGAACAATGAGATTCTTCGTAATGGCGATGCTCTGAATAAATATCCATGGATGAATTCTGTAGGGCAGAAAATCTATCAGAAATTCGGATGGGAGGCAGTCGGATTGTTTGAATCACAAGGAGAGATTGACCGTAGCCCGATTCAGTTTAGCGAAGGTAATCATAGCCGTTTACGTCCGGGAGATATTAAATATCGCGATTTGAATGGCGATGGCGTTATTGATGATTACGACAAGATGCCTGTTGGTTTCTGTGATATTCCTGAAATCACTTATGGATTTGGGGGAGCTATAGAATGGAAAGGGTTTGATGTTTCTATATTTTTCCAGGGGACTGCACGTGTATCTATTTTTGAAGAGGGTTCTGCTGTGGTTCCTTTTTCTTCCGGTTACAAAAATAATAACGGATTTCTGAAAGGAGTGATGGAAGATCGCTGGACTGTGGATAATCCTAACCCGAATGCACGCTATCCACGTACAATCCGTCCGAGTGATGCTTTGGATAATAATAATACCAAGAAATCATCATTTTGGGTACGTAATGCGGCTTACCTTCGCCTGAAGAATGCTGAAATAGGTTATACATTCCCAAAGAGATGGATGGAGAAGATGGCTATACAAAATTTACGTCTGTATGTATCAGGAGTAAATTTGTTGACTTGGGCACCGGATGTTCATCTGTTCGACCCGGAACTAGGCTCCGGTGATGGAAGGAAGTATCCGCCGACACGTGTATTTAATGTAGGTTTAAATATTAATTTCTAATACTAAAAGACATGTTGATTATGAAATCCAAATATATGAAACGTATTATGTTTTTGGCTGCCGCAGCCTTGACTATATCATCTTGTGATTCGTTTTTGGATACGTCTCCCGAGGATTTGCGTTCTCCGGAACAGATTTATGAGACTTACTCGTCTACACAGAACGCAATGTTCGGAGTATATTCTTATATCCGCGATACATACCCATTTAATATGCCGGATACTTATAGTACTAGTGATGTAGATGTGGCCTATACCAATGTACATACTTTTGATATGGGGGTATGGAGTGCTTCATCTGCACAATATGATAAATGGTATACTTTTTATAAAGCGATCCGCGAAGCTACATACTTTCTTCAGAATGTAGATAAATGCCCGGATCCACGGTTGACCTATGATACTCGTGAACAGTGGAAAGCGGAAATTCGTTGTGTGCGTGCTTATTACTATGCACAGTTGATGCGTATGTACGGACCGGTCATTCTATTGAAAGATGAACAGCCGGATTTCTCTGGTACGGATATGTTTCGTGAACGTAACACTTGGGATGAATGTGTGCAATGGATTACAGAAGAGTTTACGGATTTGATAGAAAATTCTCCCTTACCTTTAAAGTCAGAGGGCGAGACTTATGCTCGAATGAATAGGGGAATTGCTAAAGCTTATCTGGCACGTATTCTCTTACAATCTGCCAGTCCACAGTTCAATGGTAATTCTAAGTATGCCAATATTCGTAATGCGGATGGAACTCCGTTATTTCCGTTGACGTATGACAAGAATAAATGGGAGTTGGCCCGTCAGGCTGCTTTGAGCCTTATAAAGGATGGTAATTATGATTTGGTCAAAGTACTTTATGAAAGTGGTGCGAATATGGGTGAAATTGATCCTTATACTTCTTATAAATCCGTATTTACTACTTCGCAAAATAAAGAAATGATCTTCTCTTTCCTGGAAGATAATGGTACTATTGATAAACGTCTTGCGCCTAATAGTAATGGTGGTTGGGGAGGAGGTTACAATCCTACTCAAGAAATTGTGGATGCGTATGCTATGTTAGAAACCGGACGTTTCCCGATTACAGGGTATACGGATGATGACCGTACCACACCGATTATTGATCCGGATGCAGGATATCAAGAAGTCGGATACTCTCAGTTTACAAATCCATGTGAAGGTAAAGAGCGGAAAACCTATAATATGTTTGTAGGTCGTGAACCTCGTTTCTATGTGTCGATAGTCTATGGCGGTATGTCTTGGTTTATTCCGAAAAAAGCAAGTGAAAAAATCTATCTGGAGATGTATAAAAATGGGAATAATGGTCCGGATGCTTCTCACAATCACTTTACAACAGGATATAATATGGTGAAACTGGCCATGCCGGAATATGAAGCAAGTCCTACGAAGAACGTAAAACGTGAATTACCTTATATCCGTTATGCTGAGATTCTGCTGAATTATGTAGAGGCTACTATTGAATTGGGTGAACTGAAAGATCCGAATTTATTGACTTATTGGAACGCGGTTCGCAATCGTGCCGGACTGAAGAATATTGAGGAAGCATATCCTGAAGCTATGAATGATCAGGATAAATTGAGGGATTTGATTCATCGTGAACGTCGTGTGGAATTTGCTTTCGAGGGTATCAACTTCTACGACAGCCGTCGTTGGCTGACAGCAGAAGAAACGGAAAAAGGGGATATTCATGGTATGAATATTCAGGCTAAGGGTACTCCCGGCAAGGAAGAATATCCGGAAGATTTCTTCCAACGTACGGTAATAGAAAAGAGAGTGTTTACACCAAGTTTCTATCTGTTCCCTATCCCGCAAAGTGCGATTAATAAAAACCAAGATTTAGTACAAAACTATAAATGGTAAAGAAGATGGTAACAATGAAGAAATATATAAGTTTTTTATTTGCGGCTCTTTTATTGGGGACTTCTTGTACTGATACTAGAACTGATTACATGATGGGAGATACTGCATATTTCCCTAAGAGTGATTTGCAGAAAGAAACCCTTTACGTGATGAATGCCAATGATTATGTATACAACGTTTGGATTCATAAGGCGGGCTACTATCAGAATAGATTTGCCGGAAGGGTAGAGCTGGATTATAATTATTTGGTTCAGTATAATACAGAGAACGGTACTGATTACGAGATGTTGGATGAAAAGTACTACTCGTTCGAGCGTGATTTTGTTATCGAAGCCGGAGCGGATGAGGTAGCTGTGCCATTGAGTCTGAAGATAGAACAGCTTCTTCAGGATAAAGGTTATGGTATTTATTATATTCCTTTGTCTGTCAATAGCCGTACGCCGGAAGAGGATGTTTATGTAGATAAATCTCACTTTATTCTGCTTTTGGATATCAGAAAACCGGTACTGGTGATTGACGGTGCCGTAGGAGAACAAAGAGGAGAAGTCTTTATGGATTTATCTAAAGCGACAACAGAGCGTCAGATAGATATTACAGCTAAATTGGATATCAATACGACGGAAGAATTGGTTGTTACTTATGGTTATGATAAAGAAGAGGATAATCTGCTGACTGAAGATGAAAAATCTCGTTTGCTGACTGCCGGTTTTGAATATGCACAGAACGTGAAGATTCCGGTTGGAGAGAAATATGCAGAGAATTATCTGATCCTGAAACCGTTGGAAATGCCGGACGGAAAATGGATACTTCCGGTACGTGTGGGAACTACGAATGATAAAGTTGGTTCTGACGCGGAAGAGAATTGGATAAAATTGACGGTTGTCAAAGGTTCACTGGATTCAAAGGTTGAATTGGAAGGAACTTATGTGCAAGGAAGTGATATAATTCTTTCTTCGGATAATACACCATCCCGCGAAGTAATTGCTGATGTAAGTCAGATCAGCGATTTATCTTATTCCGTAGCAGATAAATATGGTGATGAACCCGATTGGCTGCAGGTGAATGAGGCAAGCGGTAAACTTCAGATTACTGTGAGCAGTGCAAATACTTCGACGTGGAAGGAACGTGTTGCAACGATTACACTCGTAGACAATGAAACTTGGCTTGAAAAAGAAATTGTTGTGAGACAAGGAATGAAAGGCTACGGCATAATTCTGAATAAATCTTTGTGGAGTGTGGTAGGCTATAGTGAACATGTCTCCGGAAAAGAATCTGTATTAGGCAGACTATTTGATAATTTCTGGCCGACAAGTAAGGCGGAGGTAGGTTCCGGAAGTACTTTGTCATACATCGAGATAAGTGATAAAGGTTCGGAAGAGAATCCGGTACAGATCGTATTTGATTTAGGTGAGAATCCTCATGAATATAATTCGATCGGATTGATACCGAGACTACAATGGGTAGGGAATTCACCTAAATACCTGAAGATCGAAGTTAGTGATGCTGTGTTGACACGCAGTGAAGACATTACGAATTGGATTCTTGTTGGCAGTGCTAAAAGGGATGCATTCACAAAGACGAAATTGGATGCTCATGATAGTGGTAACTGGGAGGATTGGTACACTGACAAACAGTTTGTAAAATGGTATGATTTGGGTGAAAATATGAGTCATCGGTATATACGCTTGTCTATGTGGGATTCATGGTATAGCACCCACTGCTTGGATGAAATATTTGTTTCTAAAAGATAATGGAATATAGAAATAGTAAAAACAATATATTTATGAAAAATCTATTTTTACTACTATCGTGTCTGCTCTGTTTGCAGGCTTGTAATGATGAAAAAGAGGTGGACTGGACACCTGATGCGTTGACAGTATCATGCAATGAAACTTTGGAGGAAGCTGGAGACGGACACTGGAAAGTGACTTTGCCAACTGAGTATAAAGGGAGTGTGACCTTGGGGATTAAAACGGACAAGGCATGGAAAGTGGAAGTTTTATATATGACAAATGAAAAAGAAGAGTGGATTACTCCTTCAGTGCAGGGTGGAGTAGGTGCAGCATCATTGTCGCTTGTCATTGCTGATAATGTAACAGCAAAAGACCGCAAAGCATCTGTAGTGATTACTACCAAAGGAGAAATCCCGGTGAAAAAAATAGTAACAATTATTCAAGGAAATGTAGAAGAACTTCTGACTGTAGGAACTATTGATGAATCAGAATTTCCGGAAGAGGTATTTATTACTGAGAAAGCAGATGGGGCATTTTCTGTTACTTTGCCTAAAGATTTTACAGAAACGGGGGATAGAGAGCTGAAACTTTTGACCTATGAAGGTACGGCGTCGCCTGTGATAGATATCGATTTTCCAGATGAGGATAACCAAAGTTGGATAGAATTAAAGGAAGATGTTGTGGCACAGATAGATACCGATACTAAGGTTTTGTCTTTGCTGATCAAGGAGAATACTACTAATGTATACCGTGAAGCAATGATTAATTTTACGGCTACTGCTGGTGATATTACGGTGAGAAAGTCTGTTTCGGTTATTCAGTTTGGAATAGAGGAGATTATTTGGAATCCAGAATATTATCAACAGGAGAGAGAATTTATAGTATCTTCAGATGCGAATGAAAAAATTCTTGTTGCCACCTGTAAAAATATAAATCCCGCAGATATAGAAATGAGCGGTGAGAATGAGTGGCTGACCTTGAGTCAAGAAGATGGTAAGGTTTATGCAGAGGTTACCGCTAATATCAGTACCAATAAGGAACGTACAGCAAAGATTGGAGTGAAAAATGTGAAAACCGGCATGGAAGGAAAAATAGATTTCAGACAAGGAATGAAAGGGTATGGTATTATATTGAATAAGTCTACTTGGAATATACCTGCATATAGTACTAATATTAGTAGTCAGTACAGTGAAACAGAAATGAAAAAATATTTCCCGCGATTGTATGATAATGTTTGGTGGGATACAGGACTGAAAGAAAATGATATATACGTGGAATTCAATAAAGGAATTACTACTGACGGTGGAGCTGATGGTAAACCTTATGTACTTGTTTTTGACTTAGGTGAGAATCTGCGTGAATACAACAGTTTTGGTATTGTGCCAAGACTTCAATGGACTGCACCTGCTCCAAAAACTGTTCAAATAGAGGTTAGTGATGATCTTAATGAAGGATGGATAACAGTTGTTACCAAAAATGATAGTAATGGCTTTACTGAGGCTGAATTAAAAGGAGCAACAGGAAGTTATAATAACCATGGTGAAGGTATAATCCATTGGTTTGAGTTAGGGAAATTGCAAAAACGCTATATTCGTTTGACGATATATGAAACTTTTTGGAATAAAAAAGTTCTGTGTTTGGATGAAGTTTTTGTGTCCGATCGTTCAAATGTTGTTGAATAATAAATTTAGTAAGTTATGAAAAACTTAAGGAAGTATATATTAATCGCATGCAGCCTGTTCACACTGGCTGCGTGTGATCTCGAAATTGATATAACGAATCCGGGACTTATTACAGAAGAGAAACCGGATAGACCTCAGGCAGGAGAAACGATTACCTATCGTGCACAAGTATGGGTAGAGAAAAACGATATGGAAGAATTATATGGCGGAGAACGTTTGTTCCGACAGAATTTGGAAGCGTTGTTCCGCAATACGACTACTTTTTGGAATGAAAGTACGAACAAGTTTGATTATCGCTTTGAATGGGCGATGGGTGAAGGAGATGATAATTTGGTTATTTACGATATAAAAAGTGGTGTAAAAAGCCAAGCCGAATACAATGTGTATAAAGATAAGGCTTATGGTACTTTGAATACAGAGAAGTATGATTTTGTTCTCTTTCTGGCTTTACGTTGTACAAAAGGTGGACTCTCTTGTGGCGGTGGCGGAGCAAGTAAGCAGTCAGTTGTACAGGCCTATTTTGAGGAAGGGCATGATATTTTTGCAAAGAAATGGCCGGAAAAAGGTACATATAGTGATTTAGGTCATGAATATGGTCATGTTCGTGGTGCGCAGGATTTATATCAGTATATGATTCCGGCTGAAAACAATCCGGTCAGTCATGTTGCTTATGATTATCCTAAGTGTAATATGGGGACGGGTTATCAGGAATGGAGTGATTATTGTTCGGCGATATTTAACCATAATGCCCAATATAAACAAATTACTGCTGATATGACCCGAAGTACGTATCCTAAGCAGATGTTGGTCAGGGTAACAAAAGATGGTAAACCGGTACAACGTGCCACAGTCAATTTTTGGGGCTCACGTGCCACTTTTAGGGATATATATGCAGAACCGGGCAATTCTCCATATATGAAGAAAAAAACAGATGCAAACGGTGAATTTACCATTAATGATATATACCGGATGTTTATTCCAGATTATAATAATACTCCGAATCTTCCCCCTAAGAGTCCGGTTGATGAATTTCCTTTTTCACGCTGGTATTGTTTTGTAGTAGAAGTCGAGTTGGATGGTGGACAGACGAAATGTGTGTGGTTGTCGGATTTGGATATTGTTCCTGAATATCTGAATGGCGGGCAGCAAGAACCGTATGTGTTTGAAATACAGTTATAATAAGTTTAGCATGAATATTTTAAAATATCTACTGATTGCATGTAGCTGCCTGATTGGGGCAGCTCATGCTCAATCTTCGATTGTGAAAGATACAATAGAATATCGTGCCCAGGTATGGGTTGATAAAACAGACCTGGAACGTTATGGTGGAGAAGAGGATTTCAAGAAGAACTTGAAAAAGATGTTTCATAATACTACGCGTTTTTGGAATGAAAGTCCTAATAAATTCAATTATTATTTTCGCTTTGTTCCTGCTGAAGAATTGTACGTCTACGACATTCAGGGAGACAAAAACAAATATGATGAATTTAAGAATAAGGCTTATGGACCATTGGATTTGTCGAAATATGATTTTGTGTTGTTCTTGGCGTTGGGTGCAAAGAATGAAGGGCTTTCCTGTGGGGGAGGTGGAGCGAGTGGGCAATCTGTAGTGATGTGTTATATTCGCGAACCTCATAATATCTTTACGGATGCGCTTTATCCCAATCAGGGAACGTATAGCAATCTAGGACATGAATATGGTCATATGCGTGGTGCTACGGATTTATATCAGTATATGATTGCCGCAGAAGACAATCCTGTGAGCTACGAGAAACTGACTCCACCTAAATGTAATATGGGGACGGGTTATCGTGTATGGAGTGATTATTGCTCGGCATTGTTCAATTATACGGCGAAGATGAAGCCGCTCGATAAGGACTTGCCAGATCAGGTATTTCCGCGTAAACTGGTGATTAAGGTAGAAAAGAATGGAAAGGCGAAATCCAACTATACTGTGAATTTCTATGGTACACGTGCCGGTGGTAAATATAATAAGCGTGATGTATACCCAAAGGTGTACAGGACTTATCAGACGGATAAAAAAGGAAAAGTAGAACTGACCAATCTGTATAAACTGTATCATCCCGATATGACTGACCCCAATATTCCGCCTAAGGAACCGCAGGATTTATTTCCTTACTCTTATTGGTTCAGTTTCCTGGTGGAGGTGATAGATGATGCGGGACAGAAGAAATATGTATGGTTACCGGATGTAGAGTTACAGAGACAACATTTGGAAACAGGTAAGGATGTCTGTGAAGTAAAAGTTGAATTTTAAGGGTAAAAAGATCGTTAGTTTACAACGTTTTCTATAGGTATTGTTTACGATACAATGAATTAAATCAATAAAGCCATGAATAGAAAGATGGGTTTAATGATGGCAATGGGGCTGTTGATATCAGCTCCATTGTTGTCAAAAGATTACTTGATTTCCACTCCTCGGACCTCATTGTTGATTACGGCCAATAAGGGTGAAAAGTCAAAAATGCAATATTATGGAGTGAGTATCACTCCCGTTCAGATCCAGAATATTTATGATGCCGGTTTGGCTTTCGAAGCGGATAGTTATCCAGCATTCGGTCTTCAGACCGTAGGCGAAAAGGCGGTCGCAATTACCCATGCCGACGGCAATATGTCATTGGATTTGGGAGTAGATAATGTAAAGCAATACGGGATTGACGACGGTGAGATTCTGGAAGTGCTTTTGAAAGATAAGATATATCCTGTTTGGGTGAAACAATGTTATAAGGCTTATAAAGGAACGGATATAATTACCACTTGGGTTGAGATTGGCAATGCAGGTAAGAAACCGGTAACACTGTTTCAGTTTGCTTCCGCTTATTTGCCGATGTTTCGCGGGGACAACTGGCTGACTCATTTTCATGGAGCCTGGGGTGCGGAACATACGATGGATGAAGAGAAACTGACGAATGGGCAAAAAGTGATTGCTAACAAAGACGGACTGGCGAATACGGAAACGGATAATCCTTCTTTTATGTTGTCGTTGGACGGCAAACCGCAGGAAGAAACAGGAAAAGTCTTTGGGGGCGTTTTGGCTTGGAGTGGTAATTATAAGTTGAAGCTGGATGTTCGCAACACAGCACTGAATATAATAGTCGGTATGAATGAGGAAAGTTCACAATACATATTGGAACCGAAAGAAACATTCGTCACTCCTGAATTTGCCATGACATATAGTACCAATGGCAAAGGTGGGGTGAGTCGTGCTTTTCATCATTGGGCACGCCAATATAAAATGAATCAGGGTGAAAGGCTGCATGACATCTTGTTGAATAGCTGGGAAGGTGTTTATTTCAAGGTGAACCAAAAAGGGATGGATGAGATGATGGAAGCTTTCTCTGCCATGGGTGGAGAGTTGTTTGTTATGGACGATGGCTGGTTTGGAAATAAATATCCCCGTAATGGTGGAAACAGTAGTTTGGGTGATTGGGAAGTCTGCAAAGAAAAACTGCCTGAAGGTATTGAAGGATTGCTTGCGTCTGCCAGGAAGCATCATATAAAATTCGGTATTTGGATTGAACCGGAAATGTCGAATACTAAGAGCGAACTGTTCGAAAAGCACCCGGACTGGATTCTGAAAATTGATAACCGTCCTTTATCTACCGGGCGTGGCAAAACGCAGGTAGTTCTGGATTTGACTAATCCGAAAGTGCAGGATTTTGTTTTTGGAGTGGTTAATAATTTGATGACGAACTATCCGGAAATTGCCTATATGAAATGGGATGATAATTGCAGTTTGCTGGATTATGGTTCTTCCTACTTACCAAAAAACAAGCAATCACATCTCTATATTGAGTATAATAGGGGTTTACAGAAAGTACTTCAGCGTATTCGTGCCAAGTATCCTGAACTCGTGATGCAGCTATGTGCTGGTGGCGGTGCCCGCGTCAATTATGGATTGCTTCCATATTTTGATGAGTTCTGGACGAGTGATGATACGGATGCTTTGCAAAGAATTTATATGCAATGGGGAGTTTCCGGTTTCTTTCCGGCTATTGCGATGGCATCTCACGTAAGTGCGGACAAGAATCATCAGACCGGACGCCGTATTCCATTGAAATTCCGTTTTGATGTGGCAATGTCCGGGCGATTGGGAATGGAAATTCAGCCGAAGGACATGAATGATGTTGATAAGGCATTCTCCAAACGTGCTATTGCAGCGTATAAAGATATTCGTCCTGTGGTTCAGTTCGGTGATTTGTATCGGTTGGTGTCTCCATACGATAATAAAGGAGTATCCTCTCTGATGTATGTCACTTCCGAAAAGAATAAGGCGGTCTTTTATGCATATAAGATTTCTCATTTCATCAATATGGTTATTCCGAAGGTTTGTATGAATGGATTGGATCCGTCGAAGAATTATCGTTTGGTAGATTTGACACCTGTGGACAGTAGCAAACCTTGTGACCTGAATGGTAAAATCATTAGTGGAAAGATATTGATGGAAGAAGGCATTGCATTAAAATCATTGCTGAAAAGTGAATATTCAAGTTTGGTTTTACAACTACAGGCTGTGGATTAAGTTGATAAAAGACAATGAGAATGATAAAAAGAGAAATTCCTGTTATTGGTATTTCTACTGAAATTGATATTCCGGGAAGAATATCTGTGAAAAGAAAATATGTGGATGCTGTCCTTCAAGCGGGCGGCATCCCTTTTATTCTTCCGTTTACCGACAATGTACAGATTTTACAATCTGTGGTTTCTTCTATTGATGGTTTACTCCTGACAGGTGGGGGAGATATATCGCCTGTGATATACGGAGAATCGACTCTTCCTGAATGTGGAGAATGTTGCCGGGATAGGGATGACTTTGATTATGCTTTGCTGCGCTTGGCATCCGAAAGGCAAATTCCCGTTTTAGGTATTTGTCGGGGAATGCAGATTATTAATACTTATTTTGGTGGAACATTATATCAGGATTTGCCTGCTCAATATCCCTCGGAAATTAATCATCGGTCACCGGATGCGTTTATGATATTACAGCATAATGTGCGATGTTTGAGGACCGGAAAATTGTATTCTGTTACAGGCAAGGCAAGTTTGAAAGTCTCCTCCATTCATCATCAAGCCGTTAAGAAATTGGCTTGTGGATTCAAGGCATCTGCTTTCGCTGATGATGGAGTCATAGAATCAATCGAATCTGATTCCGAACATATTTGGGGTGTTCAGTTCCACCCGGAGTTGCAGGCTGTGGAAGGGGATGAAGCTATGAAAAAACTATTTGTGTATTTTATCAGTCAGGCAAGGACATTATCATGCTGATAGTGATATAAAAGGGATGATACACAGTATCTTTTACGATATTATTGTTTTTTTGTACGGGATTTGTCATTGTGGTTTGTTCTCCGTCCTATCTTTGTAAACAGATAAATTAAGGACATTAAATCATATATTATGAATAAAGTTATGCGTAATCGATTAGCTGGAACTCTTTTATTATTATTTGTTTTTTTGTGTACATCATGGGCGCAGACATCAGGTTTGCGCAAAATGATTGATTTGAGCGGAACGTGGAGTTTTGCATTGGACCCTCACGACAAGGGAGAACAAGAAAAACTGTGGAACATGGATTTTGCAGAAACTGTGACTTTACCCGGTACAACAGATTCAAATCGAAAAGGAATAGAGAATACCAACAAGTCGGAGACCACTTATTTGTCCAGATATTATAAATATGAAGGTGCGGCATGGTATAGCCGGAATATAGAAATACCAGCCGACTGGAAAGAAAAGCATATCGTGTTGTTTCTGGAACGTACTCGTCCGACAACCGTGTGGATCGATGGTCGGGAAGTGGGTAAATGCAACTATTTATCTACCCCACAGGAATTTAATCTCACTCACTTCCTGGCTCCCGGTTCACATAGGCTGACTATTCGTGTAGATAACGGAAAAAGTATTCCCGGGCAGATTCGTTCAAGTTCTCACGCTTGTACGGAATCTACCCAGACAAACTGGAACGGTATTATCGGACGGATGGAATTGCGGGCAATGAATCCATTGTTTATTGAGTCCATTCAGGCTTTTCCTCAGGTAGAAGACCGCTCCGTAAAAGTGAAAATAACTCTTTCCAGTTCTTCAGGCATTGGTGGGAAGAAACTACAGTTGTCAGCTTCTGCTTTCAATACTGCCAAAAAGCATAAAGCCAGATCTGCGGAATATGATTTGAAAGAGGGGAGCAAGGAATATGAATTCACTTATCAGTTGGGAGATAATGCTGTATTGTGGAGTGACCTCCAGCCGACTCTATATCAACTGAAAGCAGAGATAAATGGCATAGACGAGAAAACAGTTCGTTTCGGTTTGCGCGACTTTAAAACTGAAGAGACGCATTTCACTATCAATGGCGCCAAAACATTTCTTCGGGGAAAACATGATGCCTGTGTATTCCCTTTGACGGGCCATACGGCGATGGACTTGGAACAATGGCGTCGTTATTTCAGGATTTGTAAGGAATATGGATTGAATCATTGTCGTTTTCATTCTTGGTGCCCACCTACTGCGTGTTTTGAAGCTGCGGACTTGGAGGGTATTTACTTGCAGCCAGAATTACCTATCTGGGGAGGGTTTAAGAAAGAATCTGCCGAGCTGATGGATTTTCTGATGAAAGATGGAGAGAATATCATGCGTGAATATAGTAACCATGCTTCTTTTGTACTCTTTGCCTTGGGGAATGAGCTGGGAGGTGACATCGATGTGATGAAAGAGTTTGTAGATCGTTTCCGTTCCATAGAGCCGAGGCACCTATACACGTATGGTTCGAATATCTTTTTAGGCTCACGAGGACATATTCCGGGTGAGGATTTTCTGGTAACTTGTCGTGTAGGCAGTGGTGAGGGTTATTCTACTCATGCTCGTGCTTCTTTCTCTTTCGCAGATGCGGAAGAAGGTGGCTATCTTAATAATACCTATCCTAATTCGGTAATGAACTTTGATGAGGCTCTGGAAAAATCTCCTGTTCCGGTGATCGGACATGAAACCGGACAGTTTCAAACTTACCCAAATTATGAGGAGATGAAGAAATATACAGGAGTCTTAGCTCCCTGGAATTTTGAAGTGTTTCGTGACCGCTTGGAGAAAGTCGGCATGCTGGAACAGGCGGATGATTTTTTTAAAGCATCGGGTGCATGGTCTGTGGAACTTTATCGGGCAGATATTGAAATGAATCTCCGCTCCAAACGGATGGCTGGTTTTCAGTTACTCGATTTACAGGATTATCCGGGACAGGGGTCTGCTTATGTTGGTATTCTGGATGCTTTTATGGATAGTAAAGGATTGGTTGAACCGAAAAAATGGAGAGAATTCTGTAGTGAAGTGGTTCCTTTATTGACAACTGCCAAGTTCTGTTGGACAGGCGGTGAATCATTCGCAGGTACTGTTGAGATTGCCAATTATGGAGAAACTTCATTGAACGGAAAAAGTATTTCATGGGAACTCAAAGATAGGAAGAGAAGCCTTGGCAAAGGTAAGGTGGCTATTCCATCGGGATTAGGATTATTGACTGTCGGAACTATTTGTTTGACATTGCCCGATGTGGAGCAAGCGTATAAAGCCGAATTACTTTTGAAAGTATCCGGAACTTCCTATCAGAATAGTTATCCGCTATGGATATATCCTGCAAAGAAGCAATTGAAGACAGGTAATGTTGTAGTTGCCCGCCAACTAACGGATGATGTGCTGAATGCTTTAAAGCAAGGTGGAAAGGTACTGTTGATGCCTCGTGGGGAAGACTGTAAAGAAGTAACAGTGGGAGGATTGTTCCAGACCGACTATTGGAATTATCGTATGTTCAAAAGTATCTGTGATCGCATCAAGAAACCTGCTTCACCTGGTACATTGGGAATTCTGACCAATCCCACGCATCCGGTATTCAATGATTTCCCAACCGAATACCATACGAACTGGCAGTGGTATCCAATCATCAAACATAGCTATCCGCTTATTCTGGATGGTATGCCAAAAGAATACCGCCCTATTGTGCAGGTAATTGACAATGTGGAACGAAATCATAAACTCGGCTTATTGATGGAGTTGAATGTAGAGGGCGGTAAATTACTGCTTTGTATGTCCGATTTGGAAGCGGTACGTGACACACCGGAAGGGTTACAATTCTATGCCGTTTTGCTGGCGTATATGAATTCTTCAGATTTTAAACCGTCCACTTCATTGTCGGTAGAATCGTTCAAGAATCTGTTTGAGGCAGGTGTTCGGAAAGAGGGAATAAAAGTGCTGGATAATATCTCTTACGAATAAGTGAAGAGTAAGGAGAAAATCGTATCAATAAAGGCAAAAAAATGACAGAAGTGCTTGAATGCTATACGGAAAGAAATAGAAAAAAAGCAGACTTTACGATATTATTGTCCTTTTGTACGCAATTCGCCAATGTGAATCTGACCAGCGGCTATCTTTGCGATAGAAAGTAAAGCGTATGGAGGATATTAACATTTAAATCAATACAGATAAACTCTTATAATAAAATGATGAAAAGACTAATTGCATATTCGTGTATGGCGATTTTCGCTATGGGAAGCATGGCGCAGAATCAAAAGGATGAGGCTCAAATGAATCGTTTCATATCCGGTCTGATGGAAAAGATGACACTGGAAGAAAAAGTGGGGCAGCTAAGCCAATGTTCCGGTGGATTTGCCACAGGTCCTGATAATACACGTATCAGTCGGACAGAAGATATAAGTAAGGGATTGATCGGTTCTTTGCTGAATGTATCCGGTGCTGCCAATACTCGTAAATATCAGGAGGCAGCTATGAAATCACGTTTACAGATTCCTTTGCTTTTCGGATTGGATGTTATTCATGGATATAGAACAGGTTTTCCGTTGCCATTGGCAGAGGCTGCGAGTTTTGATCTGGATGCTATAGAAAGAGGATCGAGATGTGCGGCAAAGGAAGCTGCGGCAGCCGGGTTGCATTGGACGTTTGCTCCAATGGTGGATATTAGCTGGGATGCCCGGTGGGGGCGTGTGATGGAAGGGGCCGGTGAAGATCCTTATTATGGCTCGTTGGTTGCTAAGGCGCGTGTACATGGTTTACAGGGAGATGATTTATCGAAAGAGAATACTATTTTATCCTGTATTAAGCACTTTGCCGGATATGGTGCAGCTATTGCCGGAAAAGATTATAATAGTGTGGATATGTCGATGGGACAGTTTGCCAATTTCTATATGCCTCCTTACAAGGCTGGTGCAGAAGCCGGTGCTGCTACTTTCATGAGTGCGTTCAATGACTTTAATAACGAACCGTCTACCGGAAGTACTTTTCTGTTGAGGGAGCTTCTGAAGAATCAATGGGGATTTAAAGGGTTTGTAGTATCCGATTGGGGATCAGTGGGAGAAATGATGAACCACCGTTATGCGAAAGATGAAAAAGAAGCTGCTTATAAAGGAATCAAGGCCGGACTGGATATGGAGATGGTCAGTGAATGCTATTCCAAGAATCTGGTGTCTTTGGTAAAAGAGGGTAAGGTATCTATCAAGCTGGTGGATGATGCTGTCAGACGTATTTTGGAACAGAAATATAAACTGGGATTATTTGATGATCCGTTCAGATACTGTGATGAAGAAAGGGAACGTACAGTGATTGGTTCACAGGAATCCCGCAAGGAAGCATGCTATGTTTCCGAACGTTCTATTGTTCTTTTGAAAAATGAAAACTCGGTGTTACCGCTTTCTTCTTCTATCAAGAAAGTTGCTTTGATTGGTGCGCTTTCCAAATCGCAGAAAGATATGTGCGGTGCATGGTCCTGTGCAGAGGTTGGTAAAGTAGTAACCTTGTATGAGGCAATGGAGAAACGAGGAGTGGACATCAACTATAATGATGGGTACGATCTGAAAACGAATAAAATTGTAAATCTGGATCAGACTTTAGCTGCTGCCCGCCAATCGGATGTGGTTATCGTTGCAATGGGAGAACAAGCTTGGGAAAGCGGTGAGATGCGTTCGAAAGGAGATATTTCTATTGCTGCCGAACAACAGCGTTTGGTTTCCGAATTGGTGAAGACTGGTAAACCGGTAGTTGTACTAATGATGTGTGGTCGTCCTGTTATTTTCAATGAAGTTCGTCGGGATGCTCCCGCTATCTTATGTACCTGGTGGCTGGGGAGTGAAGCGGGTAACGCTATTTGTAATGTACTTTGGGGAGATTATAATCCTTCGGGTAAGCTGCCAATGACTTTTCCGCAGCATAACGGACAGATACCATTGTATTATCAATATAAGAGCACAGGACGCCCCACTGCATTGGGCGGATGGTGTGCGAAGTACATTGATATTCCTACGGAGCCTGCTTATCCGTTCGGCTACGGTTTGTCATACACTACTTTCAATTATTCGGATGTGAAACTGCTTCCGGGTGATGGAAAAGGTATTTATACACGTGTTGCTGTAACGGTTACCAATACTGGAAAATACGAGGGCGAGGAAGTTGTTCAGTTGTATGTACGTGATGAGGTGGCTTCTATCACTCGCCCTATCAAAGAATTGAAAGGCTTTGAAAAGATTAAACTGAATCCAGGTGAAAGCAAAACGGTCACCTTCGACGTAAAAGATGAACAACTAGGATTCTACAATAATCAGATGAAGTTCATTGTGGAGAAAGGAGACTTCACTTTGATGGTCGGTGGAAATAGTCGTGATTTACAAGAAATAAAATACATTCTTAACTAAGAACTAATATGAAGAACAACTGGAAAAGATGGCTTATATTTCCCGCTCTATTGCCTTTTTTCTCTTGGATGGAGGCAAAGACATTGGAGGAAAATCAGATTCAACAATCTTTAGACACCATTGAATACCGGGTATTTGTGGCTGTCGATAAGGCTGGAGTGAAGCATTGGGGAGGTAAAGAAGCTTATCAAGCGAAGCTGAATGCTTTTTTCGACCAAGTGAACGACTTTTGGAACAAAGCCGGCAATGGACGTTTCAACTACTATTTCCGTTATATACCGGATCTGCAGGTGATTTACAACTGTTCCTCCCGCCAATTGGAGAAAATCTATCAGAAGAGTGCCGGTTTTCCCAATCACGATGTACTGCTGATTATAGATTCTATTCTTGATTTTGACGATGAAGAATCGGCTAAAGGATGGTATTGCGGCGGTGGGACGGACGATCTGAATATGGTAATTTGCCGTAGCCGTAGCAAGACGGAACATGAAGATCTGTTTGGTATCGACTATTTTCATAGAGGAGTGGCACATGAGTTCGGACATTATCGTGGGGTAACCGACTTGTATGCTGATAGAATCCGGGCAAAGAACAATCCGGTGAACCATATCGAATATGAACCTGACTCTTGTGTGATGAACAGTCATTATAAAACATATAAATGGAGCTCGTATGCAGTTCATATAATCAATCACACTGCCAAGTCCAAACGTCCGAGACGTGATTTCGACGGATTCTTCAAACAAATGTTCCCCGAAAACATACAGGTATCTGTAAAAGTGAAAGGTAAAAAGCAAAAAGGGGTAAAGCTGAATCTGTATGGTTCACGTGCAAAATTTAATGATCTGATCGCTACTCCTTACCGTACTTATGAGACGGATAAGAAAGGAGAATGTCTGATAACTGGTGTCCCCAACTTATATGATAGTCCCGCACCTCCTTTGCATACAGACGAATTGCCTTATAATCGCTGGTTCACTTTCTTGCTCGAAGCCGAATATAAAGGGGAAAAGAAATACGTATGGCTTCCCGAATATGAGGTACAACAGGCTTTCTTTGAGAATAAGGATACCTATCAGGTGACAATTGATTTCTAAAAAAATAGTAGCGCGAATGAGATAAGAAAGGTTCTATTTAGCACTTGTTCAATGCTTTATTAGCAGGAAATTCTTTCTGTTAAGCTCCCTCCTTTATCTCTGCCAAGCGGTACTCTTATGATAAATATGTAAATAAAAAACTGTGTGAAATACAAAAAGTATTAGTTTATGAAACGTATGATGAAAAGACTTTTGCCGGTTCTAATGGCTATCGCACCTCTAACCATTTGTGCACAGAAAGTGTACGAGCTGAAAGACATTTCCGGTAAAGTGCAGGTGAACGTGATTGTGAATGATAAGAATGTGGAATACTCCGTTTTTCACGACAACGATGTGATGGTGGCTCCGTCTCCTATTTTCATGAAACTAACTGATGGTACAGCTTTCGGACTCAATCCGAAAGTAAAGAAGATTAGCCGCCGTTCTGTAAATGAGACTATCTATCCTCCCATCTATAAGAAGAAATCAATCAAGGACCAGTTCAATGAACTGACCATTGACTTTAAAGGAGGATATAGCTTGGTGTTCAGAGCTTATGAAGATGGTGCAGCCTATCGTTTTGTCTCTGAACTGAAGAAGCCGTTTATGGTGGAAAGCGAGCAGGCTTCTTTTTGTTTTCCGAATGATCCGAAAGTTTTTGTAGCTTCACCGAAAGGCCGAATGAACGAGGGCAAGAAAGATCCTTTCTACAGTTCTTTCCAAAATACGTATCTGGAAACTGCCTTGTCTGCATGGGATAAGGAACAGATTGCCTTTTTACCGGTTTTGGTCGAGGGAAAGAACGGAAAGAAAATCTGTATCACTGAAGCCGATTTGATGAACTATCCGGGTATGTATGTGAAACATGGTGAGCATGGATATTCTCTGGATGGAATCTTTGCAGCTTATCCGAAAACGATAGTAGACGAAGTTCGCGGGCTGAAAGGGGTAGTAAAATCTCGTGAACCCTATATTGCTAAAGTGGAGGGAAACACAGCATTTCCCTGGCGTGTCATGGTCATTGCCAAGGAGGATGCAGAACTGCTTTGCAATGATATGGTATATAAACTGGCTACTCCGGCACAATTTACAGATTTTTCTTGGATTAAACCGGGTAAAGTGGCTTGGGACTGGTGGAACGACTGGAATCTCTACAACGTGGATTTCCGCGCAGGTATCAACAATGAGACTTATAAATACTATATTGACTTTGCCTCGAAATTCGGTATCGAATATGTGATATTGGATGAGGGATGGGCAGTGCCGGGTAAAGCGGATTTGTTTGAGGTGATTCCTGAAATCGATTTGAAAGAGTTGATTAGCTATGCAAAAAGCAAAAATGTAGATTTGATACTTTGGGCGGGCTATCGTGCTTTTGAAAAAGACATGGATCGTGTATGTAAGCATTATGCCGCAATGGGAATCAAAGGTTTCAAGATTGATTTTATGGACCGTGACGACCAACAAGTAGTTGAGTTTAACCGTAAAGCGGCTGAAACCGGAGCAAAATACAAATTGCTGATAGATCTCCATGGAACGTTCAAACCGACTGGCTTGCAACGTACTTATCCGAATACGATCAATTTCGAGGGTGTCCATGGACTGGAAGAAATGAAGTGGGCAGAACCGGGAACAGATCAAGTGATATATGATGTGACAGTTCCTTTCATCCGCATGGTTGCCGGACCGCTTGATTATACGCAGGGAGCGATGAATAACGTAATCATGAAGAACTTTCATGCTGTCTATACAGAACCGATGAGCCAGGGTACCCGTTGCCGTCAGTTAGCATTGTATACCATTTTTGATTCTCCTATTAATATGCTGTGTGATGCACCTACTAATTATCTGAAAGAGGAAGAATGTACGAAGTTTATCGCTGCCATTCCTACTGTATGGAATCAGACACTTCCGATAAGCGGAAAAGTAGGCGAACATATTGTAATGGCACGTGAGAAAGACGGCATTTGGTATGTAGGTGGATTGACCGACTGGAAAGAGCGTGATGTTGAAGTCGATCTGTCTTTCTTGGGTGATGGTGAGTTCAATGCGGAAATATTTAGAGATGGTATCAATGCCGATCGTGTTGGGAAAGATTATAAACGTGAAGTGATCCGCGTATCAGCCAATAAGAAGTTGAAATTACACATGGCTCCCGGTGGTGGATTTGTTATAAGGATAACAAAATAATTGAAGGTTGTTTTGGTTTGTAAAGGGGGTATTCATATAAGTAGGAATGCCCCCTTTTCTTTATCTTAGAACCGGAAACTCAGTCCTCCTAAGAAGTTGAATCCTTCGGCGGGATAGCCCAAATAATATTGATATTTCTTGTTTAGCAGGTTATGTACTTGCGCATAAACGGATACTCCTTTGAATACATTATAGCTGGCTCCGATATGCAGATCGCTAATATCTGACATATTGAAAGATGTTGCTTCCTCCTTGCGGCTGATGTAATCAAAACCGGCATTCAGTTGGAGTGCAGAGGTGGGATGTACGTTGAGAGAGATGGATGCTTCATTTTCAGGCTTTACGGCAAGTAGATATTCGTTATTGTCACTGTTCCAGTTGCGGTATATGTAATGGGCGGACAGGGACAGTACATCTTTGTAGTCATAAGTTAATTTTATGTCGGCATAGACATTATCGGTGTGTATTTGTGTGAAAGCGAGCATGGTACTTACTGTTCCGATGCTTGTATCGGACAAACTTGAATAGGAGTAAAGCAAGTCATTCTTTAAATTCTGGTATCCACCGAACAGTTGGAACCATATACCTGGATAAGGGCTGGCTTTCAGTCCTAGGCTAGCGTTCAGTTGTTCATACGTGTCATAAGGACGGCGGTTGCTTGATTCGGCAGATGTTGTTGAAAAGTAAGAGTCTCCGTATGGACAAAGGCTTTCCAATCTTCGGAAATCATTCAGTTGCTTACCGCCAGTTGCTTTTGCATAAACAATGTAACTGTCCGAGAAAATGTATTGTGCAGTGACATCCGGTGAAATACGGAATGACTTGTCGAATCCGAAAGATAAATCTACATTGGCTCCGATGTGTAATTTCCAATCGTCATTATTCAATTCATAATATGGATTCACAAGTAGAGTCGTATAGTTCTTGAAATATTCATCTCCCGTAGATGGGTTCTTAGTGTATCCACTGTATAAAAGATTATTCATTTCCAATGCGATAGTAACGGATTGTTGATCGTTGATGGCTCCTGTGACATCACCCTTGGTGCGTATGATTGTTTCCTTGATGGCTGTATTTGCATCATTTTCACTGATCATATTGTGTTGGCGTTCGTACATCAACAGGTTCGTTTCTGCATTGAAACGCAGTGGTGCAGTCTCATCAATGAAATGAATACCCGCATGGAAGTCACTGGAAGTGAATTTCTGCTTGCTGTTGACGCTTCCCGGCAGGAAGTTGAAGTTGCTTAGCCCGAAGTTTCCGGCAATATTCAAGTCTAATTTATTGAACTGGTGCGTATAATCCACATTGGCACGTGTGCGGTAGTAAAAAGCATTCCATTTTTCACCGTCTGTGTAAGGGAGAGTCAACTTCCCATCCATACCGTCCATTTGAAAACGTACATTCAGCTTGTCTTTCTTCGACAGACGGAATAGATAATTGGTGAGGATGTCCAGATTGCCTAAATTGCCGTAACCGGCACGTACATATCCGGGGGCGCTTCCGGGTTGTATTTCTTTTCCGGTATAAGGATTCATCAACCCTGCCGGAACGGAAGTTGCCGGAAAGAATGTAGTAGCATATTCCACTTCTTTTTTGCTGACAGTCGGTTCTTCGACTTTAGGCAGGACGTTCACTTTGGAAGCATCCATGATGTCCGGATTGTATTCTTGTTCCACAACGACGGTACGATTCATGGTCGTATCTTTCGGCTGTGTCGTTTGGGCTAGGAGATGGGATGGCATGGAGATTGCCAATGTGATTCCACCTATTATATAAAGAGATCGTTTCATTTTAGTTTTATATTTTAGTTCTCAACTTTCAATTTTTAACTTTCAATTTGCTCAGTCTGCTTTCGATCATAGTTGCGATGTCATCGTTGCCTTGATAATTCTGTTGCAGACTCAACAGGTATTGGCGTGCATCCAAGTCTTTGCCCATGGCGGCATATACATCGGACAAAAGGACAAAACTGCGTGCCAGCCAATAAGCGTGTGGTGTACTTTGCTCTATGTAGTTGAGAAGTTCTTTCTCGGCGGCGTTGTATTCTTTTGCATCGTAAAGCGATTGCGCCACTAGATATTTGGCTTCAGCTCCATATGCATTACGTGTATCTTTGGCTAACTCACGCAAATCATCCACAGCTTTTTTATCGGCTTTCTGCTTGGTATATGCTTTGGCGCGATAATAAAGGGCTTCGTTTCTTAGCTCCGGACTAAGTTTGGCTTCTGCCAGCAAGTCGGTAGCGGCATGAATTGTTTCGATGTCGTCTCTCAGCAGAAAAGCGCAACGAAGTACTCCGGTTTCAGCAAGCTGGCGGCGTTCCACATTAGTTGCTTTCTCTTTCAGCATTTTATAGCTGGTCAAAGCGTCTGCAGTCTGTTGCTGATTGAACTGTACTTCGGCACGAAGAATAAGAGCCTCTTCTGCAAACGGATTGTTGGGGTATTCCAATAGCTTTCCAGAATGGAGAAGAATCATATCATAGTTCTTCTGTTCGCTTCCGATCAAGCAAAGATGGTAATGTGCGTTCAAGCTGAAAGCTCCTTCCGGGAAAGTCTGCAAGTATTTGTTGAAACTTGTTTTTGCTTCTTCCAGTCGTCCCCGCATATAGATTTTTTCTGCGGCAGTATATGTCAGAGAGTCCTGCTCATTGGCATCGAAGCGGATATGTCCCGGCATGGCATTGGCAAGAGCAGCAAATTCATCGATACGGTTGAGATCTACATAGATCGATTTTAGATCGCGCATAGCCATCCGGGCTTCTTCACTGCCCGGATATTTTTCGATAACTTGTTTATAGGCTTCGATTGCCTGGTTGTAGTCATCCTTTTGATAATACAGCAAACCGATTTCTGCAGCGGCTTTTCTGCTGACAGGGCTTTCCGGATATTTGTTCATTAGTTCTTTAAAGGAAGTAATAGCCTGGTTATTGTTATCCATCAGCACATACGACCGTCCTTTTTCATAAATGGCATTCACAGCGTATGGAGAAGCCGGATATTTTCCTACCAGACGATTCAGTAGGGTGATTTTGCCGGAATAATCTTTCTGTAGACCGGACACAAGAGCCAATTGATAGAAAGAATAGTCTCCGGAGGGAGTATTCATTTGTTCGGCTTGTGAATAATAATGCTTGGCCTCTTCGAAATTGCGTACGTGTAGGTAACAGTCGCCAACACGGTTATAGGCATCGGCAAGCGCGGTTGTATTTTCTCCTTTCTCCAGCCGGATATATTTTTGGAAGTAGTGACTTGCCTGGGAATAATCTTTTCGGTGGAAAGCGATGTATCCTAAATTGTAATTGGCAAGTGCATACGTTTCGTTGTTGGGTTGGGTTGTCAGTTGCAGATATGCATTGAAGTCACGTGCGGCTTCCGTCATACGGTTGAGGCGATAGTAGGATTCTCCGCACCAATAATACGCGTCTGCTTTCGTCTGACGGTTGTATTGTCCGATAGCTATGGATTGATTCAGGTATTTCAAGGCTTGTTCAAAGTTGGCATTGGCGAAGGACTGTGTACCTAACTGAAACAATATTTTCTGTTTGGCTTCCAATATCTGAGCGCTTGGCTTGGCTATCCGGTCGATGGATTTCAGGGCTGCATCATAACTGCGGGTATTCATGTAAACTTCTACCAAATAGCTGCTGACTTTTTCAGCGTAAGGAGAAGTCGGAAATTCGTTCAGGAATTTCTCGAAAGCAGTAACGGATTCGCCGAAAGCGGAGAAGGAGGTTTCATGCAGGCAAAGAGCGTAATTGTAAGCTGCCTGTTCCTTGATTTGCATATTAGCACTGGAGGCGGCTGCTTGTTCGAAAGCCATACGGGCTTTGTTTTTTTCTGCCAGTTGCAGATAAGAGAGCCCCATGTGGAGGTATGCGTTTTGTGTAAGGGCGTCGTTGGTTGTTGTCACTTTACCTAATGTTTCGGCTGCTTTGGAATAGACTTTTGTCTGATAATAAGAAAGTCCCAGCATATAAAGTGCATCACGACGAGGTGCTGAGTGATCTTTATCAAGATATTCGTTAAATGATTCTACTGCTTGGTGATATTGTCCGAAGTGGTAGTAGGCATCTCCCAGAATGCGGTACATTTCTGCAGTATGTTCGTTGTTTGGATAGGCCGACAGATAGTTTTGTGCTACAATCTGTGCCTTATCGTAGTTTTGAAGCTGTGCATAAATTTCGGCAATGTAGTAGGGGACAAGTGCCTTGTACTTCGAATCGTCCTGTAATGGCAGGAAGCCTTTCAGTGCTTCGTTATAGCGTTTTTGCGTATAGCGGATATAAGAGAGATAATAATCACAGTCTTTGGCATATTTGGGACTGTTGGCACGTAATGTTTCAAACCAAATTGCGGCTTCTCGTAGATTATCGGTTTTCAGATAACAGGTAGCCAATTGGTAAGTGCAGTCATCCCGTTCTTCATTACCCAGCAGACCGAGGTCGGCAGAGTTGAAGAGCGCCAGTGCTTCATCGTATTTTCCTTCATAGAAATAGCAGGAGGCTAATAGTGCATAAATACGGTTGGCGTAAGGAGTGTCCGGATAGCGGTCGAGATACTTGCGCAGGATTTCGATCCGGTTTTTGTCTTTCAGTTCATAAGCGGAACTGGCCAGCATGTATTCTGCGTCTTGAAGAAGGCTGGTGGCAGGCTTTTGTTTTACAAATGCTTTCAGTGCTGGCAGGGCGGCTGCATAATTTTTTTCCTGGAAAAGTTCTTTCCCTTCTTTATAAAGGTTGTCGGTCGAAGTGAACTTATCACTTGTCTGGGCAAATCCTATAATAGGCGTGCAGCAGATAGCCGCACAAATGAGTCTAGTAATTTCTTTTTTCATAATCGGGTGTTTATGCAAAAGTACAGAATGAAAGGGGATATGTTTCTGTAGTTTGTTATATTTTAACGAATTATCTGCCAGATAAGAACTTTTTAAGTCCTCGGCGAATAGAATCCAGTCCAAAATCTTCCGAATTAATTTCGGAGAGAGGCAGGAAGAAAGCATCTGCTACATCATCCATGGCAGAGAAATGGCTCATGTTTTCTACAGTGCAGAGGAAAAAGATATCGAGTGTGTGTACAGGAAAACCTGAATAAACATAAATATTGGGAAGTGTGAACTGGTAAACGGCTTTTTTAACTTTCAGCCCTGTTTCTTCCAGCACTTCGCGTGCAACGCCTTCTTCGCCTGTTTCATTCATATCGATGAATCCGCCGGGTAGGTCGAGAGTTCCTTTGGCTGGCTCTTTGGCACGTCGGCAGACAAGCAGTTCATTTTTCTCATTCAAGATGAGTGCTACTGTGGCAGCAGAAGGATTGAAGTAATAGACAAAGCCGCAATCTGCACATTTTTTAGATTTCTCGTTGTTGACCTCAAAATGAGAGGAACCACATTCAGGGCAATATAAGAATTGGGCAAGAGGATGTTCCATAATCGTATATATTTTCCAGGTTTTTGTTTATGCACGCAAAGGTATAAAATGCTTTTATTAATTTCATCTATCACCGCATAGAAATATTCGATTGGACTTTTTTTGCAAAGGCGGGGCTTCTGCCTTTATCTTTGCACCAGAAACAAAAAACAAAACATTGTTTCTGATGTTATAAGTCAAATCAATTAATAACAATAAAAGCAATAAAGATTATGGAACCAATTTTAAATTCTCAACTTCCTGAATTCAGTGTTCAGGCTTTTCACAACGGAGCTTTCAAGACTGTAACCAACAATGACCTGAAAGGTAAATGGGCGATTCTTTTCTTCTATCCTGCCGACTTTACTTTCGTATGTCCTACTGAATTGGTGGATATGGCTGAAAAGTACGACCAGTTCAAAGCGATGGGTGTAGAAATCTATTCGGTAAGTACTGACTCTCATTTCGTGCACAAAGCTTGGCATGATGCTTCTGAAAGTATTCGCAAGATTCAATACCCAATGTTGGCAGACCCGACTGGCGCTTTGAGCCGTGCACTGGGTGTATATATCGAAGAAGAGGGTATGGCTTATCGCGGTACATTCGTTGTCAATCCAGAAGGAAAGATTAAAGTGGTGGAACTGAATGATAACAATATTGGCCGTGATGCAAGTGAATTGCTTCGTAAAGTGGAAGCTGCACAGTTTGTAGCCAGCCATGACGGAGAAGTTTGCCCGGCTAAATGGAAGAAGGGTGAGTCTACCCTGAAACCAAGCATTGACCTGGTAGGTAAGATTTGATAGATCTTGATAATGGTGATTATGGGAGGCCGGTAACGGGAAACGCTGCCGGCCTTTTTTAAGCAGTGGAGAGAGTACGAGTAATGAAGAGAAAAAAGAGAGAGAAAAAGAATAAGCGAGAGAAGAAACAATAAAGGAGAAAAAGTATGTTAGAATCTGCATTAAAAGAACAACTGAAGGGTATCTTTGCCGGACTGGAGGCAAATTTCGCTTTTGATATATCCGTATCGTCCAGTCATGAGAATCGTGCTGAACTGCTGGAACTTTTGGGAGATATAGCAGACTGTTCCGATCATATCACTTATTCGGTGAATGAAGGAAACGGGCTGAAATTTACTTTATTAAAGAATGGTAACGCCACAGGAATTACTTCCCGCGGTATTCCGAACGGACACGAATTTACTTCTTTGCTGCTTGCTATCCTCAATCTGGATGGTAAAGGGAAGAACTTCCCCGATGAGGCTGTTTGTAACCGTGTGAAAGCACTGAAAGGCCCTATACACTTAGTTACTTACGTCTCACTGACTTGTACGAATTGTCCTGACGTGGTACAGGCTCTCAATGCAATGGCAACGCTGAATCCTGCCATTACTCACGAAATGGTAGACGGCGCACTTTATCAGGATGAAGTAGATGCATTGAAGATACAGGGAGTACCTTCTGTATTTGCCGATGGAAAGCTGCTTCATGTAGGCCGTGGTGAATTCGGTGAGCTGCTCGCCAAGCTGGAGGAACAATATGGTATTGACGATACCAAAGCGATGAATGAGGTGAAAGAGTATGATGTGATTGTAGCTGGTGGAGGTCCTGCCGGAGTATCGTCCGCTATTTATTCAGCTCGTAAGGGGCTGCGTGTGGCTATTGTAGCCGAACGCATCGGAGGGCAAGTAAAGGAAACTGTCGGCATTGAGAATCTGATTTCTGTCCCAGAAACCACGGGAAATGAACTTGCTAATAATTTGAAAACTCATTTACTGCGTTATCCGGTAGATTTATTGGAACATCGTAAAATAGAGAAAGTAGAAGTACTTGGAAAGCAAAAGATAGTAACTACCTCTGTTGGGGAGAAATTCCTGGCTCCAGCACTGATTATTGCAACCGGTGCAAGCTGGCGTAAACTGAATGTTCCGGGAGAAGCGGAGTATATCGGTCGTGGTGTTGCTTTCTGCCCTCATTGTGATGGGCCGTTTTATAAGGGAAAGCATGTAGCAGTAGTAGGTGGAGGAAATTCTGGCATTGAGGCAGCGATTGACTTGGCTGGTATCTGTTCCAAAGTCACTGTTTTTGAATTTATGGATGAGTTGAAAGCAGACAGTGTACTTCAAGATCGACTTAAATCATTGCCGAACGTGGAAGTGTTTGTAAGTTCACAGACTACGGAAGTGATAGGAAATGGTGATAAACTGACTGCCCTGCGCATCAAAGATCGCAAAACGGAAGAAGAACGTTTGGTTGAGTTGGATGGTGTATTTGTACAAATCGGGCTTTCTGCGAATAGCAGTGTATTCCGCGACATAGTGGAAACCAACCGTCCGGGCGAAATCATGATTGATGCACATTGCCGTACGAATGTGACGGGTATCTATGCAGCCGGAGATGTTTCTACGGTTCCTTATAAGCAAATCATTATCTCTATGGGCGAAGGAGCGAAAGCTGCGCTTTCTGCATTTGACGATAGAGTGAGAGGGATTATCTGATATATTCAGATATGAAAGACACACAAACAAGACAATTAAGAGTCCGCAAAGGTATGAATCCGTATCTTTGCGGCTTTTTATTTTTTTTCTTACCTTTGGGGGAACTTAACATAACCCCCAAAAATGAAGAACATGAAAAAGATCTTTTTACTCATTTCCGTCATCTTATTTATTTTTCCGGTACAGGCTCAACATGCATTGAGACTGATGACTTATAATATTAAAAATGCGAATGGCATGGATGATATTTGTAGTTTTCAACGGGTAGCCAATGTGATAAATAATGCTTCTCCTGATGTCGTGGCTATACAAGAGGTGGACAGTATGACCCGTCGGAGCGGACAGAAATATGTGCTGGGTGAGATAGCTGAACGTACACAAATGCATGCTTGTTTTGCACCTGCTATAGAGTTTGAAGGAGGTAAATATGGAATCGGACTGTTGACAAAGCAAGTTCCGCTACGTTTACAAACTATCCCTTTACCTGGTAGAGAAGAGGCCCGCACCTTGATTCTGGCAGAATTTGAGGATTATATCTATTGTTGTACTCATATGTCGTTGACCGAAAAAGACCGTATGAAGTCATTGGAGGTCGTGAAATCATTCGTCGCTCCTTATAAAAAGCCTCTTTTTCTGGCTGGGGACATGAATGCTGAACCGGAATCCGACTTTATAAAGGAGTTACAGAAAAACTTTCAGATGCTCTCCAATCCTAAACAATTTACTTATCCGGCTCCTGATCCCAAGGAGACTATAGATTATATTACCGCATTGAAGTCAAATGCTAATGGCTTCGCTCTTATATCCTCTCAAGTGTTGGATGAACCGATGGCCTCCGACCATCGTCCTATACTTGTTGAGTTGCGTACAGCTGAAAAGGCAGATAAAATATTTCGTACTAAACCTTATTTACAGAATCCCATAGGTAATGGTATGACAGTTATGTGGGAAACTACCGTTCCGGCATATTGTTGGGTGGAATATGGAACAGACACTACTCAACTGAAACGCGCTCGTACAATTGTTGACGGACAGGTAGTCTGCAATAATAAGCTGCATAAAATACATATCAACGATCTGATACCGGGACAGAAATATTATTATCGTGTATGTTCACAAGAAATGTTGCTTTATCAAGCATATAAAAAGATATTCGGAAATACAGCCCGGTCGGAATTCAGTGAATTTACTCTTCCGGCAACAAATGCGGATTCCTTTACTGCTATTGTCTTCAATGATTTGCACCAACATACGAAAACTTTCCGTGCTTTATGTAAACAGATACAGCATATCAACTATGATTTTGTAGTTTTCAATGGCGATTGTGTAGACGAGCCTGTCGATCATGAACAAGCTACCTCTTTTATCTGTGAACTGACCGAAGGTGTACATAGTGACCGTGTACCGACTTTCTTTATGCGTGGTAATCATGAGATTCGCAATGCTTACTCTATCGGTTTACGTGACCATTACGACTATGTAGGAAATAAAACATACGGTTCTTTCAACTGGGGAGATACCCGCATCGTTATGCTTGATTGTGGAGAGGATAAACCGGATTCCCATTGGGTCTATTATGATTTGAATGATTTTACCCAGTTGCGAAATGAACAAGTGGATTTTTTGAAAAAGGAACTTTCCGCCAAAGAATTTAAGAAAGCGAAGAAACGTATCCTCCTGCATCATATCCCTCTTT
>ENA-ORNI01000047-ORNI01000047.1-human-gut-metagenome-genome-assembly--contig:-NODE-47-length-129324-cov-11.5278_pt1 | contig 129324 bp, 117 predicted proteins | sample MGYA00242118_ERZ509028 | MGnify/ENA primary metagenome ERZ509028 (study PRJEB26280, sample SAMEA2338755) | human gut metagenome | biome: human gut; feature: human-associated habitat; material: faeces...
TAATAAAAATATATTACTTTTAGCAAATACTCTCATGTAATTTTAATTTTTTATTTAAAAAAGTTTATATAAAGCAACATATAATAAAAAAGTAGGAGGTATTTTTATGGGTTCAACATTTGTTATTGTAACAATAGCATTATCAATAATACTATTGATAATACTAACAGTTAAGGTGAAGTTACATCCATTTTTCGCTTTAAGCATCAGTGCTTTCTTTTTCGGAATTGTTTCAGGACATTCAATTCCAGATATCATTGGAGCATACTCTGGGGGATTGGGAGAAACTATTGCAGGAATTGGAGTAGTTATTGCAATAGGAACTGTTATGGGAGCTCTTTTAGAGCATAGTGGAGCAGCTGAAACAATGGCTGAGACAATTTTAAAAATCACTGGAAAGAAAAATGCAGATATTGGATTAGCTGTTACAGGATATTTTGTATCTATTCCTGTATTCTGTGATTCAGCATTTGTTCTATTATCACCACTTGCTAAAAGAATGAGTAAAGACACAGGAACAAGTATGACGACAATGGCAGTAGCTCTTGCAATGGGATTACATGCTACACATATGTTAGTTCCACCTACACCAGGTCCACTAGCAGTAGCAGGTATTTTAGGAGCTAATCTAGGATTAGTAATTTTACTTGGAATGTTGGTTTCTATTCCAGTTACACTTGTTGCTATCTTAGCAGGTAGAATTTTTGGAAAGAAATATCATTTCTTACCTGAAATAGAAGAAGCAAGTAAAATAATAGAAGAGAATGGGGGAAGAAAACTTCCTACTCCTCTTATGAGTTTCTTACCTATTTTACTACCAATATTTTTAATGCTGTTGAGAACTGTTGCAACTTTGGAATCTTCTCCTTTAGGAAGAGGGATGGTGTATAATATTATTGATTCTTTAGGTCAGACAATAGTTGCTCTTTTCATAGGATTGATAATTGCATTCTTCACATACAAGTCTGTTCATCCTGAAGATAAAGACGTTTGGACATTTGAGGGAATATTTGGAGAAGCATTAAAAACTGCTGGACAAATTGTTTTAATCGTTGGAGCAGGTGGAGCTTTTGCTACTATTCTGAAACTGTCTAATCTTCAAGAGATAGTAGTAAGTCTATTCTCTGGAATCTCAATAGGAATAATAGTTCCATATATAATTGGTGCTATCTTTAGAACTGCAATTGGTTCAGGTACTGTAGGAATGATTACAGCAGCTTCAATGTTATTACCATTGGTAGATGTTCTTGGATTTAATTCTCCAATAGGTCTGGTTATAGCAATGTTGGCATGTGCAGCTGGAGGATTTATGGTATTCCACGGAAATGACGATTTCTTCTGGGTAGTTACTTCTACATCAGGAATGAAACCTGAAACTGCTTATAAGGTGTTTCCAATAATAAGTGTTTTTCAATCTGTTACAGCACTAATTTGTGTTATAATATTAAAAATGATTTTCTTATAAAATACATAACAAAATTAAAATATATTTAATGATCAAAGGAGAATAAAATGAACACAGAAGAATTAATAAAAAATGATATTGTTATTAAAAAATTAGCAGATAGAGAAGAGATAGGATGGATTAATAAAAAAGAAATTCCATACAATGAATATGAAAAAAATCTTCCTCTTTCTGATGATGATTTAAAAGATGCTGAAGAGCGTTTAAAGAGATTTGCTCCATTTATAAAAAAATCTTTTCCTGAAACAGAAGATACAAATGGAATAATAGAATCTCCACTAGAACCAATATTCTCAATACAGAAAGATTTAGAAAAAAAATATAATACTTCAATTCCTGGAAAACTATATTTAAAAATGGACAGTCATCTTCCTGTAGCTGGTTCAATAAAAGCTAGAGGAGGAGTTTATGAAGTTTTAAAATACGCTGAAGAGTTAGCCATGGAAGCTGGAATGTTGTCTGTTAATGATGATTACTCAATTTTAGCAGATGAGAAGTTTAAAAAATTCTTCTCAGGATATAAAATCCAAGTGGGGTCAACTGGAAACCTTGGTTTAAGTATAGGTATAACAAGTGCAGCTCTAGGATTTGAAGTTATCGTTCATATGTCAGCAGATGCAAAGCAATGGAAAAAAGATATGCTGAGATCAAAAGGTGTAAAAGTTGTTGAATATACAGATGATTATGGAAAAGCTGTTGAAGAAGGAAGAAAAAATTCAGATGCAGATCCTAAAAGCTACTTTGTAGATGATGAAAAATCATTAAATCTATTCTTAGGATACACTGTAGCAGCTTCAAGATTGAAAAAACAATTAGATGAAAAAAATATAATTATTGATAATGAACATCCTCTATTAGTATATATTCCATGTGGTGTAGGAGGAGCTCCTGGGGGAGTTGCCTATGGTTTAAAAAGAATCTTTAAAGAAAATGCATATATTTTCTTTGTTGAGCCAACTTTAGCTCCTTGCATAGTTTTAGGAATGGAAAGCGGGCTTCATGAGCAAATAAGTGTTCGTGACATAGGAATTGATGGAATAACTCATGCTGATGGACTTGCAGTTGCAAGACCTTCTGGACTTGTAGGAAGAATGATGGATTCTATTCTAAGTGGAGAATTTACTGTAGAAGACTACAAGCTTTATGACTATTTAAGATGTTTAAATGAGTCAGAAGATATAAGAATAGAGCCTTCATCATGTGCTGCCTTTGAAGGTCCAGTAACTTTATTAAAATATGAAGAAACAAAAAAATATATTGAAAGTAGAATAGGAAAAAATATGGAAAACGCTTATCATATCTGTTGGGCAACTGGTGGAAGAATGGTTCCTGAAGAAGATATGAAAAAGTTTTTAAATACTTATTTAAAGTAGGAGGGATTAATAACTATGAAAAAAGAAAATCTTAAAACTCCAGCAATTCTACTAAACTTCGACGCATTAGAAAATAATATTAAAACATATCAAAAGATGTGTGATGACAATGGAAAAGAATTATGGCCTATGATAAAGACTCACAAAAGTATGGAGCTTTTAAAACTTCAGATAGAGGCTGGAGCAACTGGGGCTTTGTGTGGAACATTAGATGAAGCTGAAGCCTGCTGTAGAATAGGTTTGAAAAAGATAATGTATGCATATCCAGCAGCCAGCAAAGAAAGTATTGAAAGGATAATAGAACTTACTAAAAAAAGTGATTTCATAGTGAGGTTGGACAATTTAGAAGCTGCTAAAATGATAAATGATATGGCTATTGCAGCTGGTGTAGTTGTAAGTTATACAATTATAGTTGATAGTGGTCTGCATCGTTTTGGATTGCCTGTAGATAAGATTGTTGAATTTGCAGATAAATTAAAAGATATGAAAGGTTTAAAACTTAGAGGCTTATCTACCCATCCTGGTCATGTATATTCTGCAACTTGTGAAAATGAAGTTCCTAAATATATTGCTGATGAATGCCAGACTATAGCTACTGCTAAAAAATACATGAATGATGCTGGCTATGAGCTTGAATATATAACAAGCGGTTCAACTCCAACATTCAGTGAAGCTGTAAAAGATAAAAATATAAATGTATTTCATCCAGGAAATTATGTATTTTTAGATACTATTCAGTTATCTATAAAAAAAGCTGAAATAAAAGATTGTGCTTTAACTGTATATACTACAATAATTTCTCATCCTAAAGAAGATTTATTTATATGTGACGCTGGTGCTAAATGCCTAGGTCTAGATCAAGGAGCTCACGGAAATAGTTCTATAGTAGGTTTTGGAACTGTAATTGGACATCCTGAGACAATAGTCGCTTCTCTGTCAGAAGAAGTTGGAAAGCTTCATATCCATGGAGAAACTAATTTAAAAGTGGGAGACAAAATAGAAATTATTCCTAACCACTCATGCTCTACAGCTAATTTATGCAGCTATTATACAGTTATGAAAGATGGCAATGCAGTAAAAAGCATCCCTGTAGATGTTAGAGGAAATAGTTTTAAACAAATTTAAACTCAATAATTTTTTTAAATAGAAAGCCAGAAATTTTAATAAATTTTTGGCTTTTTCTTTTTAATTCTCATTATATTTCTAAATATCTTTATTCTAAAAATGGTTTTAGTGTACTCTTTCAACAAAAAATATTATAAAAATATATAAAAAATATTACAAAGATATAATTTTTAAAATTGACTAACACTAAAAAAAATTATATAGTTTGAATATAAAGTTTCCGAACGCGCGTTAGTAAACTTATTATAAGTCAATAATTTAAGAGGTGAAAAAAATTAATAGTAAAATTATAGCCCAACTTGCAGGAGTTTCTAGAAGTACAGTATCAAGAGTTATAAATAATTATCCGGATATTTCACCTGAAACAAAAGAGAAAGTTCTAAAAGTTATAGAAGAAAATGGATATTATCCAAATTTATCTGCACAAAAATTAGCTGGTAAAAAATCTGGAATTATTGGTTTGCTTGTTTATACTGGAAAATCTAGTACAAATGAAAAAAATTATAAAAAGATATCTGAATCTCTATACTATTCTGAGCTAATATCAAAGATTATTGATGCAGCAGAAAATCTAGGTTATCTAGTATTAGTATCATATATCAATAAAAAAGGAACTACTTGGGAAAAAATATTTGCCAATGGAATTATAGATGGAGCTCTTGTTATCTCTGGGGGAAAGAAATTCAAGGAAATAGAAAATCTTATAAATTCCAAAAATAAAATAGTCCTTTTAGACTATGAAAAAAATATAGCTAATTCTACAGTTTCTGTAATCAATCCAAACCATTTTGAAGGAGGATATAAAGCTACTCAGTATCTAATTGAAAATGGTCATGAAAATATTTTACATCTCACAGGAGAAATAAAAAGAAAAACCTCAATTAAAAGAGCTAGAGGTTATTTAAAATGCTTAAAAGACAATAATATAGAAAAACAAAAGATTATATCTGGAAAATTTACCCAAGAAAGTTCATATAAAATAATTGATGAATACATTAAGAAAAATAAAGCTTTTGATTATACTGCCATCTTTGCAGGAAATGATTATATTGCTTTAGGAGCTATGAGAGCTTTAGCAAAACATGGAATAGATGTTCCTAAAAAAGTTTCAATTATCGGTTATGACAATATGGAACTTTGTGAATATACTACTCCAAAAATAACCAGTATAAATCATTTAGACGACTTTATTGCAGAAAAAGCATTAGTAAAATTAATGAATATTTTAAAAGGTGAACAAGGAGTTATTGAAAATACCGAAATTAGAGTTATAGAACGAGGGAGTGTTTTAAATATAAAAGCTAAATAGGTATTTTAAGATTTGTTAAAATTAAATTTTAATAGATCTATAAAATAAATAAAAATACTTTAGGAGGGTTAGATGAAAGGAAAGAAGAATTATTTTAAATTAGCATTTTTTTTAATGTTGGGGGTTTTATTTCTAATTGCAGGTTGTGGAAAGAAAGAAGAAAAGAAAGTTAGGGTTATCAAAGTAAGTCATGTTTTTCAGACTAATGAACCTACACATATTTATATTTCACAGGCCGCAGATAAAATTAATGAAAGATTAAAGGGGCAAATAGAATTACAGGTCTATCCAAATGGGGAATTACCTTCATACAAAGATGCAATTGAACAGGTTTTAAGAGGAAGTGACTTTATTTCTGTAGTTGATCCTAGTTATATTGGTGATTATGTTCCTGATTTCACAGCGTTAGTAGGACCAATGCTATATACAACATATGAAGATTATACAAATGTTACAAGCAGTGATTTTGTAAAACAATTGGAAAAACAAGCTGAAGAAAAAGGAATAAAAGTGTTATCTTTAGATTTTATTTTTGGATTCAGACACATAGTTACTGATAAAGTTATAGTTAATCCTGAAGACTTAAAAGGACTTAAACTTAGAGTTCCAGCAAGTAAATTATGGATAGATACATTTAATGCTCTAGGAGCTAACCCAGTAGCAATGCCATGGAGTGAAACTGTAAGTGCATTACAGCAAAAAGTTATTGACGGAACTGAGACTACTTTTTCTTTTATGTCAAACAGTAAACTTTATGATTTGAGAAAAAATGTTGCTTTAAGTGGACACTTTTTAGGAACTGGAGGAGTATATATTTCAACTAAAGTTTGGGATTCATTTACTGATGAACAAAGAAAAGTTATTCAAGAAGAAATTACACAAGCTGCTATAGATAACAATAAAAAAATGTATGAATTAGATGAAGACTTCAAAAAAGATATAGTTAAAAATGGTATGATTTTAAATGAAGTTAATTTAGAAGAATTCCAAAAAAGAGCAAAAAAAGTATTTGATGAATTCCCAGGATTCTCACCAGATATATATGAAAAAATTCAAAATGAGATAAAAAAATAGTATAGGAGAAAGATATGAAGAAAATTTATATAGATGATCTGATATCTCGTACATTTTTAAGTTTTACTATAATTATAGTAATTTTAAATGTTGGAATGAGATACTTTTTCAATTCTCCTATAAAGAGTGCTGAGGAAATAGCAACAATATGCTTTATATGGGCTGTATTTGTAGGAGGAGCTAGTTGTTACAGAAAAAAAATGCATATGGGAATTGATATCTTAACTCAATCATTACCTGAAAAGTTTAAAATTTATGTTGAATTACTAATCAATATAATAGTAATGTTAATGAATGGAACTTTTTTCTGTTTAAGTTTAAAATTCACAATAATTTCTAGGGTAAAGCCTACTGCTGTATTAGGAATTTCATCTATGTATGTTAATTCTTCATTAATCATAGGCTTTGGATTAATCTTTGTATATTCCATTCTGGAAATTTTTAAAAATATAAAAACCATATTAGGAAAAAAAGGAGATGAAAATGTATAGTTTCTTACCTATTTTAATATTATTTATTTTCTTCTTTTTAAATATTCCAATATGTTTCGCTTTAATGGGAGCTACATTATTCTTCTTTGGGTTTTTAGATACAAGTATGGATCTGGATTTAATAATGCAGCATTTTATAAGAAGTGCTGAATCATTTCCACTGTTGGCAATACCATTTTTTATAATGGCAGGGTCAATTATGAACTATTCCGGTATAAGTAAAAGACTAATGGGAATGGCAGAAGTTTTGACTGGACATTTAACTGGAGGACTTGCTCAAGTTAACATATTATTAAGTGTTCTAATGGGTGGAATTTCAGGTTCTGCTAATGCTGATGCTGCTATGCAGTGTAAAGTTTTAGTTCCTGAAATGGTAAACAGAGGATATTCAAAAGGTTTTTCAGCTGCAATAACAGCAGCATCTTCTATAGTAAGTCCAATTATTCCTCCAGGAATTGTATTAATAATATACGCTTTGCTTTCTAATGTTTCTGTTACAAAAATGTTTATAGCAGGATATGTTCCAGGGGCATTAATAGCAATTTCTCTTATGATAACTGTTGCTATTATATCTAAAAAAAGAAAGTATGTTCCTGTAAGAGAAAAGAGGGCATCTCTGCAAGAAGTTTTCAAACAATTTAAAGAATCTATATGGGCATTGATTCTGCCTTTTGTAATAATATTAGGTATGAGAATCGGAATATTCACTCCTACTGAAGCTGGAGCAATAGCTGTAGTAATTACAACATTAATTGGTATCTTCATATACAAAGAATTAAAATTGACAAAGTTTCCTGAAATTCTAAAAGAAACTGTTTATGGAACAAGTACAGTAATGTTTATTATTATTGCAGCAAATGTATTTGGAGCTTATTTAAGCTGGGAGAGAATACCATTTAAATTAACTAATATCCTATTGGAATTCAGTACAAGTCCATGGTCTTTATTATTATTAATTAATTTAATACTTCTTTTTGTAGGTATGTTTATAGATGGTGGAGCAGCAATGATAATCTTAGCTCCTTTGTTGATTCCTGCTGCTTTAAAATTAGGAATCGATCCACTGCATCTTGGAATAGTAATGGTAGTAAATATCATGATTGGTGGAGTTACTCCTCCATTTGGTTCTATGATGTTTCTAACATGTTCATTATTAAATATAAAATTAGAAGAATTTATGAAAGAAATAACACCTTTTATTGTAGCTCTGCTGCTGGTATTATTTATATTGACTTATATTCCTGATATAGTACTGTTTTTACCAAATTTATTGAGTTAAATAGAAAGTTAAGGAGGATAAAATATTGAACAAAAATTTAGTGCATATCAGTGATTTGATATTTTATAAAAAAAGTTCTAAGGATATATTAGAGTTTTTAAGAAAAAATAAAATAGAAAACTTAGAATTTTTTATTGAACCATTAGATGAAGATTACACAAAGAAAATGCTGGAAATTCTTGAAAACTATGAATTTAAATCAATTTCTTTTCATGGTCCTTTCAGAAAATGTAACTTAGCAGACATGACAAAGGATTCATGGGAAAAAACTTTATATAGTTATGAAGAAAGTTTCAAGCTTTCAAAAAAGTATAATCCTTCTTTTATGGTTTTACACAGTAACGAAGGAATTCCTTCACAGAAAATAGATGAGGAATTAAAAAATAAAATTTCAGAAAAAATTGACTCATTAGTAAAATTAGGAAGAAAATATGACATTGATGTAGTCATTGAAAATGTAGGAATAGGTAAAAATATGGTATTTTCACAAGAAGAATATGAAGAGATGATATTAAAAAATAATTATAAGTGTTTGATTGATATTGGACATGCTTATTTAAACAGATGGAATATTAATGAATTAGTAAAAAAACTAAAAAACAATATATTAGGATATCATTTCCATAATAATAATGGATTACATGATGAACATAAACCAATTTCTCATGGAAAAATTAATTATTTTGATATGGTTGAATTAATAAAAACGTATACTCCTTCTGCAAATATTGTATTAGAGTATGATTTTAATGAAGATTCTGAAATTTTACTAGAAGATTATAATAAATTAAAAGAATTATTTAACTAAGAAAAAACTCTCTTATATCTTAATTTTAATTAAGGTTAAGAGAGTTTTTATATTAAAGTACTTCTTTTTACCCCAGTGCAATTATTCTCTCAGCCATCTCTTTTATAAAAATATTAAACAATTCTTTATTTTTATTTAAATTTGGAATTTGAGATAAAATATAATCATTGGCACTCAATTTTCCATTTTCTAAAAGCATTCCAATTATTTTTATATTTCTTGTAAACATACTTATTTCTTTAATATTTTTATTTTCTATCTTTTTATCAAACAGATAATCCTGCTTTATAAATCCAATAAATTTAGGTTGTTTATCTGGAAAAGAATAATATGAATCGCTGTATTTGCTAAGCATACTATTTCTTAATTCATTTAAATCATGAAATTCTTTTATCAAAAGGATAAAAGTATCATTCATAAATAAATCAATTATTGTAGGGATAGCTATATAATCTGACACCATTAATAAATTTTTACTTATTTCTTTCATAGTAGATGGAAAATCTATTATAATATAATCTAAATTATATTCTTCTTCCATTTTATTAAAAAATTCATTAAATGCCCCAGCTATATTACCAAATATTTTCATATTATTATCTTTTTTATGAGCAAAAGAAAGAGTAATTTCTAATTTTAATATTTCATTGCTCCCAGGAGTCAAAAATAGTTTATCAGAAAACATCTGAGGAACTACAGAAGTTATTGGAATAGGCTGCCCTTCAAATGCTCTCAGCACTGCCTTATGTAAATTAGTAACTGTTTCATTTAATCTGCCGTTATTCAAAGTTAAAGATAATTTTGTTAAACTGCATTGTGGATCTGCATCTATCATCAATACTCTTTTTCCTTCTTCTGAAAGAGCCTTTGCCATATAATATGCTGAAGTAGTCTTTCCTATTTTCTCTTTATAATTATAAATTGATATTCTCCTTGCCATATCTTTTCCCTCCTGCTATTTTTTAATATTTCAATATCTTAAAATAAGATTATTATTTTTGTTAATATATTAACCTATAGAAATATATTTTATCTTATCTCCTATATCTTAACATATTATTTCAATTTTATGTAATAAAAAAATGGATAACCTAAAAAGAGTATAAAAATTACAACAATTAAAATTACTAACAGTTTAATTATTGAAAATTTAATCTTTCTTTTTATTCATCCATTTTATATAATATTTATCTATCCTAATAAAAAATTTTCTTCTAAATTATCATTAAGCTAACTGCCATGACTATCATTCCGGAAATCATGCTGTAAGTAGCAATATGATGATTCCCATCACTTTGTGCAGATGGTAGAAGCTCATCCAATGCTATATAGACCATAATACCTGCCACTGCTGCCAATAACATCCCAAATATTTTCTCATTTAAATAATTTTTAAAAATAATATATCCTACTAAAGCTCCCAAAGGTTCTACTAATCCTGAAGTCAAAGAAAAAATAAAAGCTTTTTTCCGACTTCCAGTTGCATAATATATAGGAGCAGATACAGCTATTCCCACAGATATATTATGGATAGCTATTGCTGCTGCTACAGAAAACCCTAGAGCTGGTGTTTTTAATACTGATGTAAATATTGCCATTCCTTCTGGAAAATTATGTATTCCTATTGCAATGGCAGTCATTACTCCCATTCTATAAACAGATTTTTCTTCACTTTCTTCTTCATCTTCATTTTCTTTCAGGCAGAATTTTTCTGTAAGAACCATAAAAACCATTCCTGCAAAAAATGATATGACTGCTATTAAGATTCCTTTGCTCCCACCATAAATTTCACTCAATGACTCCCTTGACTCCATAAATATTTCAACAAATGCAACATATATCATTACTCCACTTGCAAATCCTAGTGAAGCAGAAAGAAATTTTTTATTTGTTTTTTTCCCTATAAAAGAAATCATGCTTCCCACTGCCATTGCAAGTCCAGCTAATAGTGTAAGAACAAAGGCTAACATTACATTTCCTGTCTCTATCATAATTTTTGTACTCCTTTTTCCAAATTATTCTTAGTTATATTATACCGTTTAAATTCTTATTATCTTTTTTTCTAAATTAAATTATTAACAAAATCAAAGAGGAGATTTCTCTCCTCTCATTAATTTTATTATTTCTTTTTAACTTTCAATATTTTTTTATAGTCTTCTCTTGTATATCCATCATGATCATACCCTTCTGGATCATATCCATCTCTATCATGATTATCTATATCATATCCATTTGGATCATAGTATGTATTTGTTGCTTTATGCTTTCTTATATTTTCCCCATCAGTGTAAAAACCTCTTTCATCAACATTAGCACAAGAACTCAATAGTAATAAAAAAATAGATAAAAATAGTATTTTCTTCACGCTTTCCTCCTTATTTTATCTGTTTTCTAATATCCAATCTTATAAAATCTCCGTCTTATAGAAACAAAACTATATTTAATGATATAACTTTTTTATTTTTTTGTCAAATCATTGCTGTAAACAATATAAAAAGATTAACATGAAGAAAAGTTTTTTATAAAATTTAGTTATACTTATATGATTTCAATTTAAAAAATTGATACAAGAACGCATTTATTATTGTAAGAATAAAACCAATTACAAATACGACAACAGTTAAAAGCACAACAGCTTTTATATTTTGACTGATAAAAGCTCTTATAAAAAGTCCTGAAGAAAACAGAACTGTAAAATTTAAAATAAAGTATAAAAAATAGTACCTAAATTTATATCGATCATCTCCTACCCAATAGCTAAATATTATTACGCTTTTACTTAAAGAAGCATATTGGATTATCTGCAATAAATATTTATTTCCATCAAGTATTGCTTCAGTAAGAAAAAATGTTCCAATTATATGAAAGATAACTCCTACTCCCAGCACATACCTATCTAAAATATTCCACATATAACACCCCCTGGTATTTTATATAATTTAATAAAGTAATTTTTTATATTATTTCTGTTTATATTATATGCTTTTTCTCATAAATGTCAAAATTAAAAATTTAAAGATATATTTAATTTACTTTTTTATTTATACATACAAAAAAATATCTTTTTACATCTAAAAAGCTAGTTTATCTGTCTATTTTTATGACTTTTCTTAAATTTATGTTATAATAAAATGTAATACTTAAAGGGGGAAAGAATATATGAAAAAAACTATACTGTTATTTTCAGCAATATTTTTGTTATGGAGCTGTAATAATGAAACAAATAACACAACAATACCCCAAAACTCTGCATCAATTTATAAAAAAGAAAGTGTTTTGGGAATAAGCAAACATTTTTCTGGTATACTTACAGAAAAATATAGTAATGGACAATTAAAAAAAGTCACATGCTATAAAGATGGTACAAAAAATGGTTTGGAAAAAGTTTATTATGAAAATGGAAAAATTAAATTAGAAGGTAATTATAAAAATAATATAGAAGATGGTTCTTTTAAAACTTACTATCAAAATGGAAACCTAAATATTGATACTGAATTTAAAAATGGACTTCCTAATAATTTATTTTCAAAGTATCATCTCAATGGAAAATTAGCTTTAAAAGGAATCTACAAAGAAGGAAAGCTGCATGGCGAATGGAAAACTTATTATTTTAATGGTGAAATTGAATCTGAAAAAAAATATGACAATGGTGTTAATATTGGAGAATGGAAAACCTATTATGAAAATGGCAGTTTGAAATGGAAGGGAATTTATAAGAGTGGAGAGCTTATAGCAGAACAGTTTATGATTTTACTATAATGTAATTTACATCTAATAAAATTTTATTTTTTAAAATTCTATTTCAATTTAATATAAGCAAATTAAAAAATATTTTTGAAAAGTATTTAATCAGATTTGTTGGTTATAAAAAATCTATTGACATATTTAAGAAAAAATATGATAATATTATGTGAAATTTTTTTTAAAGGAGAGATTAAAGTGCAACTAAAAAAAGAAATTCAGAATCTATCTGAAAACCTTAAAAAAAGGCAGGAACTTGATAAAGAACTTAAAGAGAATCTGAATACTTTCTTTAGCTTAATTGATGAAAAAGCTAAAAATGAAGAAATTAACCTTAGCCCTTCTGAGTGGAATACTCTTGGAAGTTTGGCTCACGCTTCTACAGAAAGTACTGAAAATCTTACTGAATTTACAAATTTCCTGCTTGAAAAATTTTAATGTTATTCTAACAGCATTAAAAATAAAGCTGGTCAAAAGATAATTTATTCTTTGACCAGCTTTTATTTTATTTACACATTTATATCTCTAGCACCATTTTCAATAGCTTTTAAATTCTCTTTTATAGTATTTTTAAAGTCTTCATCAGGCATCTTATTTAAAGTTTCCATGATAACTTTATCTCCTATCTCCCTTAATCTGTCATCAGCATAATCTATTAAAAACTCTTTTAAGGTCATCAAAGCATTAGCTTCACACATTACATTGATCTGTCCGCTCTTTGCTATTTCCATAAATCTATCGCCTGTACGGCCGTTTCTATAACATGCTGTACAATAGCTCGGTACATATCCACCTTTCATTAGACTTTCTATCATTTCCAGAGGTGATCTGTTATCTCCAAGTTCAAACTGTGGTTTTTCTTTAGTATCTTTTTCTCTTTCAGAATATCCTCCTACTCCAGTACATGACCCGCTGCTCACCTGAGATATTCCTAATTTGATTGTTTCATCTCTAAGTTCTGCTTCTTCTCTAGTAGAAAGAATAAGTCCTGTGTATGGTACAGCAAGTCTCAATACTGCTACCAGTTTTTTAAAATCTTCATCTGATACAAGATGAGGATAATCTTTTAATGAGACATTTTCTGCTGCTCTCAATCTTGGAACAGATATTGTGTGTGGTCCTACCCCAGTTATTCTCTCAAGAGCATCAGCATATCTTATCATAGATATAGTTTCGTATTTGAAGTCGTATAAGCCATATAAAACTCCAATCCCTACATCATCTATTCCAGCTTCTCTTGCTCTGAACATAGCTGTTGTATGGTACTCATAATCTCTTTTAGGACCATTTAGGTGCACTCTCTCATATGTAGGTTTGTGATATGTCTCTTGGAATAATATATATGTCCCTATTTCCGCTTCTTTCAATCTTTTATAATTTTCAACTGTTGTTGCAGCAATATTTACATTTATTCTTCTTATACTTCCATTTTTAAATTTAATTGAGTATATGTCTTTTATACACTCCAATATATAATCTAAAGAACAATTAAGTGGATCCTCTCCAGCTTCTAAAGCTATTCTTTTATGTCCTAATTTTTCTAACGATTTAACTTCTTCTATAAGTTCTTCTCTATTTAATTTCTTTCTGCTCAATTCATCATTATCATGTTTATATCCACAATATTCACAATTATTTACACAATAGTTGCTCACATATAACGGAGCAAACATTACTATTCTTTTTCCATATATTTTTTCTTTTATCTTTCTTGCAGTTTCAAACATTTCCTCAAGAAGTTCAGGATTATTTATACTAAGCAGAACAGCAGCTTCTTTATCAGTGATACCTTTTGCTTCTACAGCTTTTTTTAATATTTCTCTTACTAAGTTTTCATCTTCAGCTTTTTTTTCAGATTCTTTTATTAAAAGGTTTATATCATTTTCATTTAAAAATTCTAATTCATATTTTTGCTCCATAAAACCCTCCTTCACTAATTGTTTATATTATATCATATTTAAAGGGATATTTTACTCTTAAATTTTTCGTTTATATATTTATTTTGTATAAAAACAGAAAAAATTATATATATAAAAAAGGATGTCTCATAGGACACCCTTTAATATTTTTATTTTATTCCAGTTATTTCATATTTTTTCAGAAGTTCCAATGGATGATAAGATTCTTTTGCTTCTCTTAATCCCTCATCTCCGAAATCATCTTCTCTATTCACATATTTATGATCAGTAAACTCTTTTTCCAAGAAAGCCATATTTATCATTTGGTAGCTTCCTGTATATCCGTTTAAACCTTTTTCAATATGTATTACAACATATTCATCACTTATTGCTTCTCCTAGTGTATAAGCTACTATCTTTCCATCTACTCTTAATATTCCACCTTTTATTCCAAGTGTATTAAAATTATGAAGAAGATTTAATATCCCCATATTTTCATTTCTCAGAACAGGAATAATTTCACACTCTTTATCATGACACCAGTTAGTTTGGAAATCTATAACCTCTTCTACATTTTCAGGAGTTACTGCTTCATAAGTATAGTTGTAGCTTTTCATAAAATTGTGTACTCTATTTTTCTTTTTAGCGTATTTTCTTCCTTTAAGGTAAGCTAAACTTTCTATAGAATAAACATAATCATAGCTGTCTCTTCTTTCTTCAAGAATAAAAGTGTCTTCAAGTTTTTCCTTCCATTCTTCAGGAACAAGTACTATTTTTTTATTTTTCTGAAGCAATTCTTTTATTACTTCTTTCATTGCCCCGATTGCGTTTTCATCCTTTGGAATAGGCATAAAGCAGTATTCATCCTTGACAAAAGTTCCCTGTATAATCAGTACATCTTTTTCTATTTTATAATGAAGATCTTCACCTTGACTCCATAAGAAAAGATTAGTAAAATTGTAATCACAAGTTGAAAACTTCCCTTTTGTAAAATTATCTATTGTCTCTTTATCTTCGATAGTCAATTTTTTCCAGTCCATAATTTGTATATCTCCTTAGTCTATATTATATTTCATTACCATAATATCATACTAGAAATTATACTTTTTTACCAGTCTTTTTCCTTTTTTTTATTTTGCTAATCTATAAATAGCTTCCACATATATTTTTAACCATGTGTCTATTTTGTCAATTTCAAGATATTCATTTTTTTGGTGCATATTATTTTCCTGTGATGACAGAAGAGCTCCAAATGCTACTCCATTAGTTACTTCTCTTGCATAAGTTCCTCCACCAATAGCTACTGGCTGAGCATCTACATCTCCAGTTATTTCTTTGTAAATATCCATAAGAGTAGATACAAGGAAGCTGTCCTTAGCTACATATAGAGGAGCTGAATTTCCAGTTACTTCAAGTTCCATTTTCCCAGCAGTTTTTTCTTTTAATGTATCAATAACATTTGTATTAGGTACAAGAACTGGGCATCTCATGTCTATACATAATTCTAATTTTCCATTTTCAAGTGACATTTTTCCTAGATTAAGAGTAAGACTTCCACTCTCTTCATCTTTAAAATCTATTCCAAAAGAAGCACCATTATTTTCCATTTTTATATATTCTTTGAAAAATTCTACTAATCCTTTTAATTCTTCATTTTTAATCTCTGCTGTTCCCAAGAATGCAAATAGTGCACTGATAGAATTATATCCTTGTGCTGGTCTAGCTGCATGAGAAGATTTTCCTAAAGAAGTAACATGATATCTTCCATCTTTTACTTCAACTTCTACTTTAAATTCTTTTCCTTCATTGAAAGAAACAGCTTTTTCTGCAAGTCCTTCAGCAAATTCTACTGGAAGAACTGCTTCTGCTCTGTCAGGAACTGAGTTATATGCATTTCCACCTTTTATAGTTACATCATTTAAAGTTTTATAAGAATTTGAAAGTTTTACACGAACTATTCCTTTTTCAGCAAATGTTACTGGAAAACTAGAGTCAGGTGTAAATGCCAATGTAGGCTGAGGCATTTTCAATGTATTGAAGTAGTGCTCCATACAAAGGCTTCCAGTTTCTTCATTAGCTCCTATTATCATTCTGATTTTTCTGTTTAATTTAACACCAGAATCTTTTATTGCTTTCATAGCATAAAGACAAACCATAGAAGGTCCTTTATCATCTAATGTTCCTCTTCCAAATATTTTTCCATCTGCTATAGTTGCACTGTATGGAGGATAAATCCATCCTTCACCTTCAGGTACTACATCCACATGTCCTAGTATCCCTACTGTTTCTTCTCCTTCACCAAATTCTATAGTACCAGCATAGTTGTCAAAATTTTCAACTTTAAATCCTAACTCTTTTCCTAGGTCTAAAAAATATTGTAAAGCTTCTGCTGGACCATCACCAAAAGGTTTCCCTTCTTTTGCAGGTTCCTGAACACTTTTTATCTGTACAGCACCTTGTATCCCTTTTATAACTTCTTCCTTATAGTCCAACACTTTTTTTTGTAAATCCATTTAATATCCTCCATTTTTCTTTTTTTAAAAAACTTGTACTCCTGTTTCTGATTGAAGCTTTCTATATTTTTTGTAGAAGAATCTTAGATATTCATATTCAAATGGTGACCCACTTGCATAATATCTAAATTTTGTATTTTTTCTTTTGTCCACTGAATTAAGTGCAAATACTTCTGGACTGTCTATATCAAATAGATCAGCTGCTTCATAAGGATCTAAAGCTCCTAAAGCAACAGTATTTACTCCTGTCCCTACTGCATCTCTTAAATTACTTGGTCCTAAGAAAGGAAGAATCAGATATGGTCCCTCTCCTACTCCATAGTGAGCCAAAGTAAGTCCAAAATCTTCATATGGCTTGGGCATACCTAGAGAAGAGGCTGTATCAAATACTCCCCCTGCTCCTAATGTCGCATTTATTGAAAATCTTCCTATTGCTCTCATAGCTTTTTTTATTTTAAATTGCAGCAAAGAATTTCCTGTTATTGTTATATTTTGTGTATTTCTAAAAAAGTTTTTTACTCCTTTTTGTACAAAGGTAGGTGTCACAAGATTATAGGCATCTACCACTGGCAAAAATACATACTTATCAAAAGTATAATTAAAATAATATATTCTCCTGTTTAAAGGCTCCCATGGATCATATACACCAAAATATTCTGCTACTTCACTATTATCAGTCTTAGTCTCTGGTTTTTCATTTGTATCAGCTATTGAAAATGTAAAAACTAAAATCATCATAAGGAGTAAAATAAGTTTTCTATTAGTTCTCATAATCAAGTACTCCCTCCTTTAGAAATTTAAGCATTACATCTACATTAGTTTTGTAATACATATTTCCGCAATGACCTCCATAAGGATATATTATTAATCTCTTATTGAAAGTCTTTTCTAAAAATTCAAAATCTTTTTCTCCTAATATAATTTCATCCCTATTGGTTACCACTGCTATTTTATCAGTATTTTTTAAATATCCTTCTATCTGCTGAAGTTTTGTATGCTGTAAAAGTTCTTCAAGAGTTACTCCTCCACCCATTTTTTCATCAAAATATAGATAAGCAAGTTTATACATATAATCTTCAAAACCAGCAAAATTTATTTTTTCAAAATATGGAAACATATTTGTGAATTTTCCAACTGGTTTATCTACATAAACTTTTCTGTCATTTATTAAGTCAGTTACATAATTAATATCAATAGCTGTTAATCTAAATACCAGACCTATTAATTCACCCATTTCTTCATCTGTCATCTGATCTTTTGCAAACATTCTGTAAATAAGTTCTTCTGTTATTTCTGTATAACCATTTTTTAATGAATCTGAAAGTTTGTTGAATACCTTATCAATAAGTTTCTCCAAGTTTTCAATTTTTCCTTCTGTAGGTATGTCTAAAGTTTTATCAAGTTTTACTGCTGATTCATAGATATCCACTGCTGGATTAATCATAAATACTCTTTTTAAATTAAAAGCTTTCTCAGTTTCATCAATATAAGAAACCACTGCCGCTTCAGTAGCTCCCAGACTGTATCCTACAACATAAAAGTCAGAAACATTCACTTTATCTTTTACAATTTTGTATGTTTCTTTCATAACATTGTAAACATCTTTTCCATCATCCATTATCATTCCAGGCATTCTATTGCTTGATGCGTTGACGATAAAATTTGAATGCATTGGAGATGTAATTGATATTACACTATACCCAGCATCATAAAATATTCTTTGAAAAAATACCATTCTTGCTGCATGATAATCTGACCCTGTTCCTGCTAAAAGAAATATCAATGGTGCTTTTTCTTTTTGTGGAACTAAAGAAAACTCAAATTTATCATTATACCATAAATTTTCTGGCACTTCTACACTGCCAGGAAGTTTAACCTTGTATACTTTAGTTGGAACAGTTTCACTTACTCCATTTATCATTAAAGTAGAACTTCCTAGTATAGTTGCCATATATGGATTTTGAAAAGGATACTCATATTTTCCATAAGAAATAGAAAATACAAGAATCATTAAGGTTACTATTATCTTTTTCATCTTTCTCCTCCAAACAACTTCATAATAGATATTCTACTTCAATTATCATTTTTTTTCAATACTAACTATTTTTGAATACTAATAAATTTCATATCCTGCTTCTATAATTTTAGCTCTTACAGAATCTCTATGAGCCATATCACTGCATTCTATTACAAGTGTTACTTCCTGCATTGTGATTCCTAATTCTCCATTATACATGCTTTGTGTTATGAAAAGTATATTTGCTCTATTTTGAGTTATCAAACTTAATAATTTTTCAGTTTCTCCAAATCTGTCATGTACTTTTACTTTAAATTCATATCTTCTTCCTGCATTGATTAAAGCTCTGTTAAGTACTCTTTCAATGAGGTTTACATCTATGTTTCCTCCAGATACTACTGCACATGTTTTTCTTCCTTTACACTCAACTTTTCCTGCAAGTATCGCTGCTAAAGGTGTTGCCCCTGCTCCCTCTGCTACTACTTTACTTTTTTCCATCAAAAATAATATTGCTCTTGCTATTTCATCTTCTGTTACTGTTACTACTTCATCTACATATTGTTTTACTAATTCAAGAGTTTTGCATCCAACTTTTTTTACTGCTATTCCATCTGCTATTGTTGGTGTTGCACATACTTCACAACATTCTCCCTTTGCTAAAGCTTCTGTCATTGATGCAGCATTTGCTGATTCTACTCCGATTATTCTCACTGATGGATTGATTGATTTTATTGCTGTTGCTATTCCTGCAAGGATTCCTCCTCCTCCGATAGGAACAAGAACTGTATCTATATCTATTGCATCTTCTAATATTTCTAATCCAATAGTTCCTTGTCCAGAGATTACATAGTCATCATCAAATGGGTGTAGGAATATTGCTCCTGTCTCTTTTTGGATCTCACATGCTTTTGCAAAAGCATCATCATATACACTTCCGCATAATACTACTTCTGCTCCATATCCTTTTGTTGCTGCTACTTTTGCTATTGGTGCAGTTTCCGGCATTACTATTGTTGATTTTATCCCTTGTGCTGTTGCTCCTAAAGCTATTCCTTGGGCATGGTTTCCAGCTGATGAAGCTATTACCCCTTTTTTCTTTTCTTCTTCTGTAAGGTTAGCTATTCTGTTTAAAGCTCCTCTTACTTTGAATGATCCAGTTTTTTGAAGATTTTCAAGTTTGAATAAAACTTTTCCTCCAAGTTCCTTTTCTAGTGTAGGGCACTCTATCAAAGGTGTTCTTTTGATTGAGTGTTCAATGGTTTGTTTTGCTTTTTTAATGGTTTCTAGTGTTACTGCCATGTTAATTCCCCCTTAGATTATGAGTTTCATTTCAATAAAAATGTTTTAAAAATTTTTATAATAAAATTTTATTTTCACTTTTAAATTAATAATGAATAAACTCTTTGTGTCTATATTATAGAACTTTTCTTTCGAATTTTCAACATTTTTAATCTAAAAATATCATATTTTTTTACTACATTGAAAAAACATAAAAAAAATGGAGGTACTGATCTACAGTATCTCCACTTTTATACTTAAATTAATTTGGGAATTATTGATTTACTTTTTCAGATAATCCTTTTCCTGCTTTGAATTTTACTACTTTTTTAGCTTCAACTTCCATTTCTTCTCCAGTTTGTGGATTTCTGCAAGTTCTAGCAGCTCTATCAGCAACTTCGAATTTTCCAAATCCTAGGAAAGTAATATCTTCTCCACCTACTAATCCTTCTTCAATAACTGCTAAGAAAGCCGCAGCTTTTTTCTCAGCATCTATTTTAGTTGCGAATTCTCCTTTTTCAAAATATAAATCAATAAACTCTTTTTTAGTCATTATAATTCCTCCTTAATTTTTTAGCTATATTCTTTATACCATAACTTTTAAAAATTTACAAATCATTTTATATTTTTTTACTCATTTGCTCTATTTTTGGTTATTTTATATATAGAGTACAACATTAATACTGCGCTTAATATTTGAATTGTTGATAGAACATTTCCGTTAAATATATAGTCGAAAAGTATGCTTGACACAGGAAAGCAAAGTTCACACATTGTTGCTACATTAGCCTTGATATATCTAAGCCCTTTATAATATAAAAGTATTGCTCCGCTTCCGCTTGTAAGACCTATTATAACGAATATCAGCCATTGAACTGGTGTTGTATGGCTTATATAGCTAAAACTTCCTGTAAAAGAAGCTATAAAGAACATTATAAAAGTTGTTAATCCATATCTGAGATATAAAGCTGTTCTAAAAGAAGCATTTTTTAAAATTCTTTTTCCAAATACAGTGGCACTTCCAAAAGAAAATGCTGCTAATAAAGCATAGAAACATGCCAACAACATATTTCCGTTATATACCATCTGCGGCATATTAAATTGGAAAGTAAGAAGGTATCCTCCTATAAGAGCCATCACTGCCCAAAATAAGAATCCTTTTCCTTCTCTCTCTTTCAATATAATTCTTGCTAAAATAATAGCAAATACAGGCTGTAATTTTTGTAAAAGTGTAACTACAGTAAGATGATGAAAATTTACTAAAAATAAAGCCTTTACAATTGAAAGTGTTCCTAAACTTCCTCCAAATAGAGCCACTAGAAAGAAAAACATTAAATCTCTCTTATCTAATTTTTTTACATTTTTTATTTCATCTTTTCCAAATATCAAAGTCATTCCTATGAAAGGAAGAAGATGCACCATAAAAACCACATAAGGTACACTTAACTTAAATAATCTTGGCGTCAATACTATGGAATCAAAACCCCAAAGTGTAGCTGCAAGACATACAAGCATAGCTCCCATGGTTTTATTCTTTTCACTCAACATTTTTCCTCCTAAAACAACGATATCTGATTTGTTTCACTCAATGAATCTACTGCATTTATAGATTTAAGTTTTTCAATTATCGTTTGTGATATCTTTGTTCTTCTTTTTAGGTCTTCATATGATAAAAATTTACTTATGTCTCTTTCTTTTATCAGATTTTCTATTACTGCTCCACCTAATCCATTCAGAGCTATAAGAGGTATTCTTATCTTTCCATCCTCTATTGTAAATCTAAATCCAGCAGATGTATATACATCTATTGGAAGAAATTCATATCCTCTGGCATACATTTCCACTATAATTTCACATATTGCCATTTCAGCTTTTTTCTTTACATCAAGTTTTGGTTCTTTGCTCAATACTGCCAGATGTTCTTTTGCTGTTTTAGGATCGCTCATTATCTCATAATCAAAGTCTTCCGCTTTTCTTGATAAATATGCTGCATAGAAGGCCAGAGGGTAGTGTACTTTGAAATAAGCTATTCTCATAGCCATCATAACATAAGCAACAGCATGTCCTTTAGGGAACATATATTTAATTCTTCTGCATGATTCTATATACCATTCAGCAACATCATGTTCTTTCATTTCATTCGAGAATTTTTCCCAGCCTTCTGGATCTTTTGAAGGTTTACCTTTTCTTACAAACTCCATTATTTTAAATGCTGTTCCTTTTTCAAGTCCCTGGTCAATAAGGTAGTTCATTATGTCATCCCGCACTGTTATTACTTGAGAAAGTGTTGCTTTTTTCTGTCTTATAAATTCCTGAGCATTGTTCAGCCAAACATCAGTACCATGTGACAGTCCTGAAATTCTTACAAGCTCAGCAAAAGTTTTTGGCATAGTATCTATCAACATTTGTCTTACAAATGGTGTTCCAAACTCTGGCACTCCAAAAGTTCCAACTACTGAATTTATATCATCAGGAGTAATTCCTAAAGCTTCAGTTCCTGAGAATATCTTTAATGTTTCTGGGTCAGCAATAGGAATAGTATAAATATCTACTCCTGTGTATTCCTGAAGCATCTTTATTGTAGTAGGATCGTCATGTCCTAGTATATCCAGTTTTACTAACTGTTCGTCCATTACGTGATAGTCAAAATGTGTTGTGATTGAATCATTTTTCTCATCATTTGCAGGTTTTTGTACAGGGCAGAATTCATATATTGAGTGGTCTCTAGGAACTACAACCATTCCTCCCGGATGCTGTCCAGTAGTTTTTTTAGCTCCTTCACACTTTTTAGCAAGTCTGATTATCTCTGCTCTGTTTCCCTTCATTTCATGTTCTTCAAAATATTTTCTTACATAACCCTCAGCATTTTTTTCTGCCAGAGTAGATATAGTTCCAGCTTTAAATACGTTTTCTTTACCAAAAAGCTGTTCACAATATCTATGTATTTCTGATTGATATTCCCCTGAGAAGTTCAGGTCGATATCTGGTACCTTTTCTCCATTAAATCCCATAAATACTTCAAAGGGAATTGAATATCCGTCTCTTTTGTATGGTTGACCACACTTAGGACATATTTTTTCTGGAAGGTCAATTCCTACCCCTTCTCTTTCTATAAATTCAGAATTTTTACATTCTGGATTTGTACAGATGTAGTGTGGATAAAGTGCATTAACTTCTGTAATATCCATCATATAGGCTACTAAAGAAGATCCTACTGATCCTCTGGAACCAACCAGATACCCATTATCCAATGATTTCTTAACCAGTTTTTGAGCAGAAAGATACAGAACTGAGAATCCGTTTCCTATGATAGCTCCCAATTCTCTTTCCAGTCTTGCTTTTACAATCTCTGGAAGCGGGTTTCCATATATTCTATATGCTTTTTCATATGTCATTTCTTTTACTATATTTTCAGCATTATCTATCTTTGGTGGATAGAATCCATCTGGAACTGGTTTTATAACTTCTATCATATCAGCTATAGCATTTGTTCCTGATACAACTATCTCCTTTGCAGTCTCTTCTCCTAGATAGTTGAATTCATTTATAAGTTCTTCTGTAGTTCTGAAATAAAATTTATTATCTGTCTTATATTGATTAGCTCTATAGACGCTTCCACTTCCATAGAGAAGAATACTTCTTATTTTGCTGTCATTTTCATTTATATAGTGTACATTAGAACTTGCTGTTACCAGTTTTCCTCTTTCTTTAGCCAGATTATAAAAATATTTATTCATATCTTCAATCATTGTAAAAGATGAAATAGTTCCAGTTCCATCATCTTCATATAATTCTGAATATGCTCCTCTTGGAAGAAGTTCTATATAGTCATAAAAATCTATATTTTTTTCTATTTTTTCATAATCATATCTCATATAGTAATTAGACAACTCTCCATCATTCATAAAATGTGAAGAAAGAGAACTTCCTATTATCAGTCCTTCTCTGTATTTTTCTATATGTGACTTTAATACTCTTGGCTTCTTATTTCCATAATAATCAACATGGGCTTCTGATACTAGTCTGTACATATTCTGAAGTCCTTCAAGATTTTTTACCAATACTATTACATTTGCTGTATCCTGTTTTTTTACATTTATTGGAAGGGCACCTGTTATTTCATTAAGATTAGTTATCCCTTTCTCCATATATTTTTCAATAAATATAATAAACATATTAGCAGTTGCTTGTGAGTCATCAACGGCTCTATGGTGATTATCCAGTGATAATCCTAATACTTTATTCAGATTTTTCAATCCATATGCTTTAAGTTCTGGATATAAATCTCTTGCCATCTGCAATGTATCTATTACTGCTGGTTTATAGTCATATCCCATAAACTTTTTAACATCTCTTCTTATAAATCCCATATCAAATGGAGCATTATGTGCTACCATTGTAGAATCTCCAACAAATTCCATAAATTTAGGAAGTACCTCTTCTATTGTCGGCATATTATCAACCATATCCTGTGATATATTTGTAAGTTCCTGTATCTTTTTAGGAATAGGTTTTTTAGGATTTACTAATTGAGAATATCTTTCTACTATTCTTGTTCCCTGAAGCTTTACAGCTCCTATTTCTATTATCTCATGCTCATGTGAATTAAGTCCCATAGTCTCCAAGTCAAAAACTACAAAACTTTCTTCTTCTATCAATGCATCTTTGCTGCTTCTTACCATCTCAGCATTATCATTTACCATATACATTTCACATCCAAGGATAGCTTTAAAATCTTTTCCTTTAGCTGCCTTATATGCAAATGGGAAAGAATGCACTACAGCATAGTCAGTTATGGCCATGGCTTTATGTCCATAAGCTATTGCTTGTTTTATAAGGTCTGAGATATCCTCTACTCCAACCATCTCACTCATTTTACTATGTGTATGAAGTTCTACCATTTTTTCTGGAGCATTATCTGTTTTTTGAGTTTTTACTTTATTAAGTTTGTTGATAGAATTTATCATTATTATCTCTTCGTTATCAGAAAATTTATCAATCTGTTTTTTTCCACTTATTTTAACAAAATCTCCAACAGCTACTTCTAATTTTTTATTTTTATCTAAAAATACTTTTGTTGTTAAAGAACTTTTTTCATCTGTTATTCTTATTGTCATTATAACTTTGTCATTTTTAACATCTCTACTCTCAAGAGAAAATATTTCTCCTTCAACTATACAGATTTCATCTTCGTAAAGCTCACCAAATTCCTCAATAGAAATAGCATTTCCTTTTATTTCCTTCGTCTTATTACTTGTATAACCTTGCTTTGAGAATCCCTGCTTAACAAAAACCTCATTTGATTTTTGAGGTTTTGCTACTGCTGCTTTTGAATTATCAGAATCTATTTTAGCTGATAAAGTTATTATTTCCTTCTGTTTCTGTTTTTCTACTTCTGTTAATTCCTTAGAAAAATCTCCAAGTATAAATTTAACCTTAAAATTATATATTCCATAATTTTCCAGTATTTCTTCAAGTCTGTCATCTATACCAGAACTCATAAGAATTTCAATTGCTGTTTTTTCATTAAGTTCAATATTTACAGCATTTTCTTCTATTTTTATCCTATAAAAATAAAGAAAGGATTTAGAAATAGCATTTCTTGCTTTAAGTCTGATTATAGCTCTTTCCACTATAATCACAAGCTCTTCCTTCATCATTTCTTTCTCTGTATATTCTACTCTAAAATCTACTTCTAATTCTTTTCCAAAATTCTTTTTTATATTTTCATAGATTATATCAAGTTCACAGAGGTCTTTTACACATGGAACGGAACACATAAACTTCATTTTCTTATTTCTTTCACTGAAAATTATCTCTTTGATATCTACAGAGTTTATTCCCATCTGTCTGAAAATGCTGTCCTGAGGTTTTATTCTGATCTCATTTCTATTCATCTTACCTCCAGAATTTACCGATTAATTTTCTCCTAATAATCTATCTAAAATAATAGCCACTGCTGCTCTTACAGAAAGGTGGTTATATCTTGTATTTCCTCTTATTGGTTCAAGAATATAATCTGACATATCCATTATTTCATCTGTAAGACCCCATCCTGTTCCAAATAACAAAAGATATGGCCTGTCATCTTCAAATATTTTTTCTGAAAGTGCTTTATATCCTATTGTATTAGAAAAAATTCTTGCAGATGTAGTTATTATAACTGGCTTTTGCCCTTCTCTCTCTTCTATTTCCTCAATAGTTTTTTCTATACTGTCCATTACTCTAGTTATAGCAAAAGCATTTTCTCTGTCTTTGTTGTACTGTCCTCCAGTACCTTCCTGCCAGTATCCGATTATTCTTTCAGTGAGCATTTTTTGTGCATCAACAGGAACTATCAAACGATACCCTTTCACATCATAAGTTCTGCAACTTCTTGATATATCATGAATATCAAAATTTGTAACTGAAGTACATACCACATCATTATTTTTATTATATACAGGATAATGAACCAATCCTAGATAAATTTTTTCTCTCATTTATTACTCAATCCTCTTTTCTTGATTTTCTTATTAAAATCTAGTCTTTCTGATTTATAGTTATTTCTTCTAAGTCTTCTGAATATCTGCTTATTTTTGTAAGATATGAATCTTTTGCATAAGATAAATATTTCCAATGTTTTTCAGATAATTTTTTAATAACTTTAGCTGGAGAGCCTGCTATCAGATCTCCCTCTTCTGCTTTTAATTTACTGTTTACTACTGCTCCTGCTGATACAATACAATTTTTAGGAATAACACTTCCATTAAGTATCTGGCTTCCCATTCCTATTATAGAATTATCTCCAACAGTACACCCATGAACTACACAGTTATGTCCAATAGTAACACCTTTTCCTATTGTAGTAGGAAAATCTGTATCTCCATGAAGAGTTGAGTTGTCCTGAACATTAGAATCATCTCCAATAGTTATTTTACTCATATCTCCTCTCAGTACAGCCGAAAACCATATAGAAACATTATCTCCTGTTTCTACATTTCCAATAACGCTTGCACTGTCTGCTATATAATTATTTTTCCCTATCTTAGGGACAAGATTTTTTAACTTATATATCATTTCTGCTCCTTTCCAAGCTCTGCTTTTATCTCAGCTAAAAGTTTTTTCTCCATTTTAGTGAGTTCTCTTTTTTCCAGTAAATCCCTTCTCCTTAAATATGTTCTTTTAAGACTTTCTTTAAGCCTCCAAAGCTCTATATTTTTATGATGTCCTGACAGCAGTACTTCTGGAACTTCCATTCCTTCATATTCAGCAGGTCTTGTATAGTGAGGATAATCCAGAAGCCCATTGAAAAAAGAATCATTTTCATAAGATTCTTTTTTTATAACTCCAGGAATAAGTCTTGCAATACAGTCAGTCATTACCATTGCTGGTAACTCTCCACCTGTAAGGACAAAGTCTCCTATAGATACTTCCATATCTACATTATTTTCAATTACCCTTTCATCTATTCCTTCATAATGCCCTGCTATTATTGTTATCTCATTTTCCTGAGCAAGCTCCACAGCCAGCTGCTGATCAAACTTTACTCCTTGAGGGGAAGTATATATTACTTTTCCAGCTGTTGTTTTCAATGCTCTCATAAGAGGTTCAGGTTTCATTACCATCCCTGCCCCTCCTCCAAAAGGAGTATCATCAGCCTGTTTATGTTTATCATAACAGAAATCTCTGATATCTATTACATTTATTTCAAGACTGCCTTTTTCAATAGCTCTTCCTATTATGCTCTCACTTTTGAATCCAGAAAACATCTCAGGAAACAGAGTCAAAATATTGATCTTCATTTATTTCTCCTCATTTTCCTCAAGCTCTTCATCTATCCCATCATCTTGTTTTAATTTTTGACCTTTTACTTCTTTCATTCCTTCTATAAGATGAATAAAGATTTCTCTTTTATCAAAATCTATTTTCTTTACAAACTCATCTACATCAGGAACCATTATTTCTGTATTTTCTCCCTCAATCACCAAAATATCATGAGCTGCTGTTTCAAATATATCAGTTATTTTCCCAAGTATATCTCCATTATCAGCATCTACAGCTTTCATATCTAAAAGGTCATTTAGAAGATATTCATCTTCTCCAATTCCCAATAGTTCTCTTCTAATTTTTATAAGTGAATTTTTTAATTTTCCAGCTTCTGTTTTATTAGTTATTTCCTGAAATTCTGCCACCCATTTATTCCCAACTAAAGGATTTACACTTGTTACAGTAAATATTTTCTGCTCTCCTCCAGGAAGTTCCACTATTACTCTATTTCCTTCAAGAATTTCAGCATCTCCTATATTAGCTATTATCTTAACTGCTCCCTTTAAGTGATGTGTTCCAGAAATCTTACCAACTGTTAAAAGTTCCATTACCCCTCCTAATCTAAAAATTCTACATTTACATTTAATTTATCTTTTACTCCAGCTGCCTGCATAACTCCTCTTATTGCATTAGCTGTAAGTCCATTTTTACCTATTATTTTCCCCATTTCTCCTTTAGCTACACTTACTTTAAAGATGATAGTATCATCTATAGCATCATAGTCTATTCTTACTTCTTCTTTAGTGTCTACTAATTCTTTTATGATGTAACTTATAAGTTTTTCTAATTTTTCCATTTTTCATCCTCCATTATATTCTATTTATTGATATATAAAGATCCTTTCCAAGGACCCTCTTCCACTATTTTAGCAACTACTTCATTTTTATCTAAATCTTCAACAATCTCTTTTACAAAATCTTTAAAATCATAAGTAGTAATTATATTAATAAGCCCTTTATGAGGATCTACTGTTCTTACAACTCCAGCTCCTTCATATGCTTCCATTATCTTATTAATAAAATCTATGTCTTCTTTTCTGCTTTGAATCAGATATTCATAACTTCCCAGCATTTTTCCTCCAATTTTAAAAACTAAAATGAGGGCAAGCTTCTATGTATTTTATAACTCTTGATCTACCCTCATTTTGAACTTACCTTATTTTTTTTCAAATACAGCTATCAAATTCATAAAATCCTCTATAGTAAGATTTTCTGCTCTTTCTGTTTCCTTTATTCCAACTTCATTCAAAACTACTCTTAATTCATCTTTAGACATTCCTAAAGAGGTGAAATTATTTAGTAAATTTTTTCTTTTATTGGCAAAAGCTGCCTTTACATATTTGAAAAATATATCTTCAGCTACAAGTTTTTTATATTTATCATCTTTATAAAGTTTTATAGACATAAAAGCTGAATCTACCTTAGGAATAGGTGTAAAAGCTTCTTTAGGTATAGTAAACAGATACTCTGCCTCTCCAAAATATTCTACTGCAAGAGTAAGAACACTTCTTTCCTTACCTTTTTTAGCACATATCCTCTCAGCAACTTCTTTTTGAACCATTATATATATCTCATCTATTACATCTCTGTTTTCAATAAGTTTATTTATAATTGGTGAAGTTATATAGTATGGAATATTAGCCACAACTTTTGTCCCAGCTCCTACATACTCTTTTAAATCAGTTTCTAAAACATCATTCATTACAAGAGTATATTTGGGATTTCCATCAAATTTCTTTCTCAATATTTTTTCTAAATCTCTATCTATTTCAACTGTAACTACTTTTTCAGCTGTATCAAGAAGCAATGCAGTAAGAGCTCCCTCTCCTGGTCCTATTTCCAATACAGTATCATTTTCATTTACAGCAGATACTTCCATTATTTTTCTTAATACTTCTTTTTGATCAGTAAGAAAGTTCTGACCAAATTTCTTTTTATGTTTAAAGGACATCCTTTCCTCCATCTATTTTTTTACTACCATTCCAACATATGGCAGATTTCTATGGTGCTGAGCATAATCTAAACCATACCCTACTACAAACTCATCAGGAATTTCAAATCCTACATAATCTCCTTTGATATCTACTTTTCTTCTGCTAGGTTTATCTAAAAGAGTACAGATTGCTACACTTTTTGTTCCTTTAGATTCTATAAATTCTCTCACATATTTTAAAGTAAGACCAGTATCAATTATATCTTCAACAATAAGTATCTCTCTGCCTTTTAAATCAAAATCTGTGTCTTTCAATATTTTTACAATTCCAGTACTGTCAGTACCATTTCCATAGCTTGATACACTCATAAAATCAATTACAAGAGGAATGTCTATTTCTTTTATAAGGTCACTCATAAAAATAACAGAACCTTTCAATAATCCTAAAACTATTACCTCTCTCCCTTTATAATCTCTTTCTATTTCAGAAGCAAGTTCCTTTATTCTTTTTTCCACTGCTTCCCTTGGTATCAATGTTTCAATTGTATAATCCAATCTTCTCTCCTCCTAAAATCATATGCTCAAAGCATACATCCTAAAACAAAATCATTCACTGTATTTTAACATTTACTCCAGCATTTATCAAGTAATTATTGATATTTTGTGCTTCTTATGTTATTATCAAATAGTATCTATATGTATTAATATAGGATCAAAATTTCAAGGAGGAATAATGAATAAAAAGTCAATCTGTTTCTCTTTTCTTACTTTAGTAGCTGTTGTTTTAATAGCTTTCTTTTCATTCAAGATATTTGAAAAAATATACTTCAATGAAACTTTCTATTCTGTTCCAGATTTAAAGACTCTAACTTTAGCTGATGCTGAAAAAATGTTGGAAAGTAATGAACTGAACATCAGAAATATGGGTGAAGAATTTTCTGAACTTCCTGTGGGTGAGATCTTTCTTCAAGAACCTGAAGCTGGGAATATTGTAAAGAAAAATAGAAACATCAAGGTATGGATAAGTAAAGGAGAAGCTCTTGTGGAAGTTCCTGAACTAAAAGGAATGAACTTTCTGGATGCCAAAGCTATTGCTGAGCAAAGAGGACTTATTGTAGACAGAGTAGCCACTACAAAAGCCAACACTGCATACAATGAAGTTATATCAACTGACCCTGCAACTGGTACACTTCTTAGAAGAGGGCAAAAAATATCTTTTCTTATCAATGGTTCTGAACAGCTCATGGATGTAAGAGTTCCCGATGTTATTGGTGTTGAGATAAATAAAGCTAAAGAAATTCTTACAGAGAATTCTCTTCTTGTTGGAAAAATAACTTATGTATCTCTTCCAGAGATAGAAAAAGATTTAGTTATTGAAACAAGTGTCTTAGCTGGAAGAAGAGTATCTGCTGGTACAGTAATTGATATAACTGTAAATAAGGAAAATTAGTATAATCTTCAAGGAGGAATAAAAAATTAGAGGAATAGTCATAAACAAAATACAAGGATTTTATTATGTAAAGTCTGATGAAGAAGTATATGAATGTAAATTAAGAGGGATTTTAAAGAGAAAAGAGAATAAGCATAATTGTGTAGTAGGAGATATTGTAGAGTTTTCAGAAGATAATTCTATAACTAAAGTGGAAAAGAGGAAAAATCTTTTAGAAAGACCTTTAGTAGCAAATATAGATTATATTGTTATTCAATTTGCTGGAAAAGATCCAGTGATTGACTATGAAAGACTTAATACTCTCATTCTTAATAGTTTTTATTATAAAATTGATCCAATAATTGTTGTAAATAAAATTGATCTTCTTTCTCAGGAAGAAATTGAAGATATCAAAAAAAATCTAGATTTTCTTAAAAAATTGGAAATACCTTATTTTCTTATTTCTGAAAGAGAAAATATTGGTATAGATCAGCTGAAAGCTTTTATTCAAAATAAGATAACAGCCTTTGGAGGTCCCAGTGGTGTAGGTAAATCAAGTATTATTAATCTTTTGCAAAATGTCAAAGTTCTTGAAACTGGGGAAACAAGCAAGAGATTGAGAAGAGGAAAACATACAACTAAAGATACTAATCTTCTTCCACTTCCAGGTGGAGGTTTTATCATAGACACTCCTGGATTTTCATCTGTAGAGCTTCCTTACATAAAAGATGTACAGGAATTGATTTCATTATTTCCTGAATTCAAAACTGATAAAAATTGTAAATTTTATAATTGTTTGCATTTGAACGAACCAAATTGTATAATTAAAGATATGGTTACTAATGGAGAAATTGCTCCTGTAAGATATGAATTTTATAAAAAAACATATGAAAAATTAAAAAGTGAGAGGTGGAATAGGTATGAATAATGATATTAAGATAGCTCCTTCTATCCTGTCAGCTGATTTCAGCAGACTTGGAGAAGAAGTAACAGCAATAGATAAAGCTGGAGCTGATTATGTTCATATAGATGTTATGGATGGGATGTTTGTTCCTAATATAACTTTTGGAGCTCCTGTTATAAAAGCTATAAGAAATAAAACCAAACTTGTATTTGATGTACATTTAATGATTGAAAAACCTGAAAGATATATTGATGATTTTGTTAAAGCTGGTGCTGATATAATCACTGTTCATGCAGAATCTACAGTACATCTTCACAGAGTTATTCAGCAGATAAAAGCTCATGGAATAAAGGCTGGTGTATCACTTAACCCTTCTACTCCTGTAGATGTTCTTAAATATGTTATCAATGATATAGATATGGTGCTTATTATGAGTGTCAATCCAGGTTTTGGAGGACAGAAATTTATTAACAGTGCAGTAGATAAAATAAAAGATGTAAGAGTACTTAGCAAAGATGTAGATATTCAAGTAGATGGTGGAATTACGGCTGACACTATTGGAAAATGTATTGAAGCTGGAGCAAATATTTTTGTTGCTGGTTCATATGTTTTTTCTGGGGATTATGAAGAAAGAATAAATTCTTTAAAGAGAGGTTAATTTATGAATGAAAACATAAAAAAGGTTAACGAAGTATTAGAAGATTTTTACAAATTATTTTTTAAAACAGAGGATATGGCTCTTAAAAGAGGTATAAAATGCCTTACTCATACTGAACTTCATTTAATAGAAGCTATCGGACAGGATTCTCTTACTATGAATGAACTTGCAGAAAGAATTGGTATAACTATGGGAACTGCCACTGTTGCTGTTTCTAAACTTACAGAAAAAGGATTTATTGCCAGAGTAAGATCTAACACTGACAGAAGAAAAGTTTTTGTATCTTTAACTCCTAAAGGAGCTAAAGCTTTAGCATATCACAACAATTATCATAAAATGATAATGTCTACACTAACAGAAGATATTGCTGACAAAGACCTTACTCACTTTATTGAAGTTTTTGAAGTAATTTTAAATGCTCTTAGAGGAAAAACAGATTACTTTAAACCTCTTCTTATTACAGAATTTCCAGTTGGAACAAAAGTTTCTGTAGTTGAAATTAAAGGAACTCCAATTGTACAGAATTTCTTTGCAAGTCATGGAATAGAAAACTTTACTGTACTTGAAATAATGGAAAACAATGATAAAGATAACTTTATCTTGAAAAAAACTGATGGAGACCTTTTAGTTTTAGACATTCTTGATGCTAAAAACTTAATTGGAATAAAGAACGAGTAAAAACTCAATAGGAGATAATAATGTTTTACATTGATGGTATTTCATTGAACAAAATAAAAGACGAACTGAAAGAAAATCTTTCAGGAAAAAAAATAAACAAGATAACAAAAAATACAGAAGTTTCTCTCTTTATTTATTTTGGAAAAACTGAACTTGTATTTTCTTGCAACCCTTCTTTTCCTATCTGCTATATTGCAGATTCTAAAGAAAGTATCTTGGAAAATACTGTTGGTCTTGCTGCAAACATGAGAAAACATCTGCTCAATGCTATGCTCACTGATGTTCAACAGTTAGGATTTGATAGAATATTATGTTTTAAATTTGCCAAGATAAATGAACTTGGTGAAGTTAAAAACTATTCAATATATTTTGAAATAATGGGAAAATATTCAAACTTTATATTTACTGATGAAGATGACAGAATAATTGACCTGCTTAAACGTTTTTCTCTTGAAGAAAATCGTTTAAGAGCTCTTTTCCCTGGGCTAAAATATGAACAGCCTATTATTGAGGAAAAAATCTCTCCTTTAAATATTACTAAGGAAGAGTTTGATAAATTTAAAAGTGAAAATTCTCTTTTAAAGAATGTTGAAGGATTGGGAAAATTAACTGTTCAAAATATATCTGATTTTAATAGCTTTACACATCTTCTGAATACTCCATCACAGCCAAAAATATTCTTAAACAAAGGAAGAATAGTTCTTGGAAGCGTCCTTGATATCATTCCTAAAGGAAAAGAATATGATGAGGCAGTTTCTTTTGACAGTTTCAGAGAGGCTATAAATTTCTATATAAATTCAGAAAATCTATCAAGCAGTTTTGATACATTAAAAACTCAGCTTCTTGATAATATTAATAAGAGAATCAAGAAAAATATGAGAATAATCTCTCTTTTAGAAGAAGAGGTAATAGAGAAACAGGATTTTATAAAATATAAGGAGCAGGGAGATATTCTAGCTGCATCTATATATACTCTTAAAAAAGGTATGTCTTCTCTTGAAACTTATGATTTTTATAATAATAAAGAGATATCTATTCCACTTGATCCACAGATAACTCCACAAGAAAATCTGGAAAAACTTTATAAAAAATATAATAAACTAAAAAGAGGTATGGAAGCTAATAAAAGAAGATTTATGGAAATAAATGAAGAGTTAGATTACCTGAACAGTATTAAACTTTTTATTGATAACAGTCCAAGCACTGATAACCTAAAGCTTATACAGGAAGAGCTCATATCTCAAGGCTATATAAAGATTCAACAGAAAAAAGGGAATAGAAAAAAGCAAGTGAAGGAAATTGGCTATGGAGTCCTTGAATTTGAAAATTTCAAGATACTTTATGGAAGAAATAATATTGAAAACGATAACTTAACTTTTAAAGTAGCTGCTAAAGATGATATATGGCTGCATTCTAAAAATATTCCAGGATCTCATGTTATTATAAAAACTGATGAGATTACAGATGAAATACTTTTAAAAGGTGCTGAAGTAGCTGCATATTTCTCTAAAAGTTCTGTTGGAGATAAAATCAGTGTAGATTACACTAAAAAAAGATATATAAACAAACCTAAAGGTGGTAAGCCTGGATTTGTTACTTATGAGAATGAAAAAAATATTCTCATTGAAAAACCTGAAAAATTATAATTTAAAGAGCCTGGTGAAAAATAGAAGAAAACTTCTTTTTATCAGGCTCTTTTTGTGATTACAATTACACAGATTAAAATATGTCTTTAGAGAACATACTCTAATCTGCATCTATATTATTCCCCCCAGAATGTTACTATAGATCGTAATCTAGTTTTTCATTTTTATCTTCTGAATCAGTAGTAGTTTCTTCAGCTGTTCCAAGCTCTTGATATACTGCATCTCCAAATCCTAATAATGGATAGAATACAAATGAAAGCAGAGCAAGTCCTACTCCAAATCCAGTACCTTTTCCAAATGCTTTAGCAACTTCAATACTTACAATGATCATAATAACTATATTTGCAATTGGTACAAATAATAGTAATAAATACCACCATGGTTTTTTTGCAATTTCAGTGATAAGAAGATACAGGAACAATACCTTTCCATCCTTCCATTCCAGCCTTTTCAAAAGTTTTCCACATTCCTACAAAAGCAATAATCATTAAAATTAATCCTATCATCTTTCCTCCTCGATAATCTAAGTTGTTCTTGATACTTCATTACTATATACTAACTAAAAAGAAAAGAATAATATATTTTTTATATGATAATCATTTAATTTCTTAAAAGCAAATAAATTTTACTGTTGTTTTTTTATTTTATTTTTTATTATTTATTTTAACAACTATGAATACAGTCTTCTATCACTATTGTAAAGCTGAATTAGTAAAATTTTAAATATTATTCAATTTTATTTTTTTCAGTAAAAATTAAAAAATTTTAACAAATTCTGCAATTATTTTTTGTGTAATTATATCCTTCTTTAAAACAAATATTCAACTGTCTCTATACAGATGTAAACCTTCTAGTTGCTAAGTTTTTTTTAATAAAAAAAAGTTTTAGGAATCCTGTTGCAGAAAACCTAAAACTTTTTATTTTTTTTATTATTCTTGTGTTTCTTTTTTTTCTTTTTTTATTTTAAAATATCCTTTATCATTCTTTTCAATTTTTCCATTTTTTAATAAGTTTCCAACAGCTCTTTTAAATGCCTTCTTACTCATATTAAAATAATCAATAATCTCTTCTGGAGAACTTTTATCAGTAAATCCAAAACTTTCTCCAAGAAGTCTCATTTTTTCATATACAAGCTCTGCATCTTTATCCATTTGGATATATGCAAGTTCTCTTGGAGTAAGATCAATTTTCCCATCTTCCCTTACTCTTATTACTCTAGCTTCTATTACATCTCCAACTTTATAGTCTTTGAAGTATTCATTTTTAGGTATAAGTCCAAAATATCTATCCTCTACAGCTACAAAGACTCCTATCTCAGGATTAATTCCATAAACTGTTCCACTTATTATATCATTTTTCTTCATTTCTGTTGATGGAAGAAGAAAATTATATATTTTCATAGTAGCAGAAAGTCTTCCTTTACTATCCTCATATATCCCTACAAGATATTTTTTCCCTTTTTCTACTTTTCCTACCTGCTGTCCTTTTGGAAGAAGAAGTTCTTTCTTTAATCCCCAATCCATAAAAGCTCCTAAAGTTGGATGAATATCTGTTACTTCTAGTTTAGCCAGATTTCCAACTAAAGCTTCAGTTTTTCTGAAAGTAGCTACTGGTCTATCTTCTGAATCCATATATATAAGTACTTCTACTTCGTCTCCCTCTTTAAGCTCTCTTCCTTCCAACTCATTATTTGGAAGAAGTATATTATCTTTATCATCATCAGTTCCACCATGTAAATATGCTCCTACACTTGCAAAATTATTGATGATCATTTTTTGTCTTTTTCCTATTTTTATCATAAATCTTATCTCTCCTTAAACAATACTATTCTGTATTATATCTTTAATTTTAAATAATTACAAGAATAATTTTTCTATTTCATCTTTTAACTTTTCTTTTTTTTCTATGTCTTTTTCTTTTGGATAAGGATTTTCAAATATTTTTTTTATTTTTGTAGGTTTATTACTAAATACTACTATCTTTTCTCCTAAAGAAACAGCAGATTCTATATCATGAGTTATAAAAATCACTGTTTTATTTTCTATATTTTGAAGCTTTATAAAATACTCCATTATCTCATTTTTTATTTTTATATCTAAAAACTCAAATGGCTCATCCATAAAAAGATAATTTGAAGGAAAAGAAAATGCTCTTGCTATTCCTACTCTTCTTTTCATTCCTCCACTAAGTGTATTGGGATATTCATTCTCTATTTCATTTAAGCCAACCATTTCAAGATATTTTTTTATTCTCAATTTAAGCTTATCTGGTGATATTTTTTTCTTCAATACAAATTCCAGATTCTCATAAACTGTCTTCCATGGAATAAGAGTATCTTCCTGAAAGATATATGACATTCCATTTTCATATTCAGCTTGAAAAATTATTTCCCCTTTATAATCTTTTATCTTACCAGCTATTATATTAAGAAGTGTACTTTTTCCTGATCCTGATTCTCCCAATACAGCAGTAACTTTTCCCTCTTCAATATCTAAAGTTATTCCATCAAGTACTTTTTTATCTCCATAGGATTTAACTATATTTATAAGTTTCATTACAGTTTCCTCCATTTTGTAAGTTCTTTATTTAATTTTTTTAAAGATATATCCAAAAGAAAATTTATCAAAATAATAATGATTATCCATGCAAAAATAGAAGAACTTTCCAAATATATTTTTCCCATAAATATTTCTCCTCCTATTGAAAGAGAACCTTGTGACAGAACCTCTCCTGCTATAACTACTTTTAAAGTTAAAGCTATTAAAGTAGGTATTCCTGATGAAGAAAAATAATATACCCCTGGAATATATATCCCTTTTAGAATATCGATTTTTGACACTTTGTATATATCTGCCATTTTCAGTAAATCTCTGTCTATTGAGTCTATACCTCCAAGTATATTCTCATATATTAATGGAAGAAGTATCATTATTCCAGTTATTATTGGAACAGCTTCTACATTGCTCCAAATCAAAACTAATATTATTACAGCTATTGTAGGAATGGATTTTAAAAATGAAAAAAATGGAAAAAACAGAATATAGAAAAACTTATATCTATATGAAAGAATACCGCATAAAATCCCTATCACTAACGATATCCCTATGCTTATTCCTGTTCTTTTTAAAGTATGAAAAACTATGGATAAAAAATCCTTCCCTTTTATTATATCTATAAGAGCTTTAAAAATACTTGGTATACCTGGAAATATCAAGTCATTCCCTACTATTCTTGATATGATTTCCCATACAATTATAAACAATAAAGGTGAGAGAAGCAGCCATCTACTTTGACATAAATATTTTCTCATCTGGAATTTTTCCTCCAATTGCCTTGCTGTTAGTTTTTTCTATCTTTTCAAAATATACTTTATATGCTTCTCTACTGTCACCAGCTGGTACAAATTTTATATTTGCTCTTTTTATAACTTCGTTTAAAATACTCATATCTATTGTTATTTTAGATTCAGCTGTATATTTTTCTTTATCTGAATTTTTTCCATAAATAAATTCTATACTATTTTCTAATTCTTTTACAAATTCAGCTATAAACTCTGGCTCTTCTTTTATAAGTTCTTCTTTTGCAACCAGAGTAGATTGAGGAAATCCTGTATTACTTCTAAAAGCTTTTTTCCATTCCTCATTCATATTAAAGATTATTTTACTCTTATTATCTTTTGACATTATCTTACTTAAAACAGGCTCTGATATCATTGCTATGTTTATTTTTCCAGCAAGATAGAGAGGAGCAAGCTCATTTCCTCCTGATAAATAATTTATTTTCAAATCTTTATCTAGATTGATTCCGTTTTCTTCCAATATACTTTGAAGTATTATATCAGGTGTAAGTCCTTTTCCAATAGTATATATTTCTTTTCCCTTTAAATCTTTTATATCTCTAATATCTTCTCTGCTTATTATATAAAAAGATCCCCATCCTACAGTTCCAATTATTTTATAATTGAGATTTTTATTGTATAACTGTCCTGCAAGATTCGATGGAACTATTCCAATATCACTCTCTCTTTTTAAAAAATTCATTACAAGAGATTCAGAAACTTTCTCTAGTTTATATTCTATTTTTTTACCAGATATTTCTTTATCATCACTTATCATTTTTACTACACTGAGAGCAGGCAGCCCATCAGGTGAAGTAAATTTGACAATATCTTTTGAATATACTGTTGTAATAAAAAAAAGCACCATAAATAGAGCTATTATTGTTTTTCTCATTTTTTATACCTCATTATTCCTTATCTTTTATGAAATCTTTGCAATCTCCAAAATAGAAAGTTTTTTCTTTCCTTCTTAAGAATAGAAGTTTATTTGCAAAATTAGATATCTCTTTTATATTATGAGTTATGAAAATAACAGTAATCTCTTTTTCGTCACATATTCTTTTTATTGTACTATAAAAATCCACTTTACTCTTTAAGTCAAGAGCTGAACTTGGGTTGTCTATATATATCAGCTTAGGCTCAGTTATAAGATGTTTTGCTACATTTATTTTTAACTGCTGAAGTGCTGTAAGTTTACTTATTTTTTTATCTTTTAATTCATATAAATTAAAAAGTTTTAAAAGCTCGTCTACTTTCTCCCAGTCACTTTCCTCCAGACATCTTCCTCTTTTTCTCGAGATCATACCAATAGCAACAATCTCTCTGGCAGTTCCCGGAAATTCTTCTTTTATCTGCATTATATTTTGTGGGATATAACTAACCTCACCTTTTCCTATATTATGATAAGAAATATTTCCAGTTATTCCAGTATTTACCAAACCTAACAGCCCTTTTATAAGACTACTTTTCCCAGAACCTGGAACTCCACCAATAGCAAGATAATCCCCTCTTTCGATATCGAAAGAAACATTTTCCAGAACTTTTCTGTTTTTTATAGTTAGTCCAAAATTTTCCACTGTTAATATGATATCATTCATTTTTTAACCTCCTATTCTTAAATCTAATTTTTCCCTTATATACTATTATAACACATTTATCCATTTTTTGATAAACATAAAATTTTATAAAAAGTAAAATATTTTTATATTGAGGTTTAATATCATATAAAAAGAGAGTGGAATTATATCCACTCTCAACAATTTACCACTCTTTTATTTCAATGTTCTAGTTTTTTTATCTAGTATTTAGAAGCATCAGCGGCCATTCCGATACTTTTATACTTCTTCTTTTTTAGGAGGAATTAATTTAAATCCAGCAATTCTGTTTACGATTATAGAAATGGCTCCATCTCCAGTAACGTTACAAGCAGTTCCAAAACTGTCTTGAGTCAGATATAAAGCTATCATTAATGATGTAAGTTCAGGACCAAATCCTAACATACTTTCTAATAATCCCAATGCTGCCATTACTGCTCCACCTGGTACTCCTGGTGCTGCTACCATTGTTACTCCCAACATTAGAATGAATCCAAACATTCCTGAGAATGTAATCGGCATTCCATGCAGCATCATTACTGCCATTGAACAGCTTACTAATGTTATTGTACTTCCTGATAAATGAATAGTTGCACACAATGGAATTGTGAAGTCAGCAATTCCTTCGTTTACTCCATTTTCTTTAGTTTGTTTAAGAGTAACTGGAATAGTTGCTGCTGATGATTGAGTTCCTATAGCTGTGAAGTATGCTGGAAGCATTTTTCTTATTAATAATATTGGATTAGCTCCTGCTAAAGTTCCTGCTATTGTATATTGAACTAGCAAAATTACAAAGTGAAGAATTATGATTATTCCAAATACTTTTGCGAATACTGACATGATTTTTACTATTTCTCCAGCATAAGTCATATTTGCAAAGATACCTGCTACATATAGAGGCAAGAACGGAATAATAATATTAGTTATTATCTTTTCAACTATTGTCTGTATTTCATTCATGAAATTTTTAAGAGTTGTTCCTTCAACTACTGCAATTCCGATACCAATAACAAATGCCATAAGCAATGCTGTCATTACTCCCATGATTGGAGGCATATCAACTGTTAAATACCCACTTAAAAGTCCTGCTTCTGGATGACTTCCCTCTGCTAGAGCTGCTCCAGCTGGAAGTATTTTTCTAAGTAAGATAGAATTTGTAAAAAATGCCAATGATCCAGACACAATTGTTGAACCATATGCAAGAACTGTAGTAACTGCCAGCAGTTTCCCAGCTTTTTTACCTAAGTCTCCAATACCTGGTGCTACGAATCCTAAGATTATCAATGGAATTACAAATTGTAAAAAGTTTCCAAATAATCCATTAAATGTAAGCATAATTCTAAGTAATGGAATAAATCCTATTTTACCTACAATAATACCTGCTATCAGACCTACTATAAGTCTTGGTAGTAAACCGAGTTTTTTCATTTTTCCCACCTCATTAATTTTAGTGATACTTTTCTGGCTTTAATGCCTATTAGAATATATACCATAATTTTATCTTTTAATCAACCCTTTATTCCGAAAATAAGATAAAATTTTTATATTTGAAACATATTATAATTATATAACTCTGTATTTTCAATACATTGAAGCATGCTTTCATTAAAATAAAAATTTATTTTTTTAGAGATAAATGAGTCATTTTTACTTTTAATAAAATTATGATATAATATGTTGCTAAATATTAGAGTTAAAATGGAGTGATTTTTATGATAAAAGGAAATACAGACGGGATCAAAGATTTTATTTTAAATGAACTAGATTCTCTTCACGATATAACAGTTGAAAAAAATAAAATAATAGAACCAGAAATGCTTGCTCTCATAGCTTCAGTGAGCAGCAGAATAAACAGAGAAATTAATATCGCTATTGACAGAAAAGGAAATGTTACTGAAATCTCTATTGGAGACAGCAGCAGTGTACAGCTTCCTTTTTTAAATGTACAAGAGAAAAGATTAAGTGGTGTGAGAGTTATTCATACTCATCCAAGCGGAAGTTCAAACCTTTCAAATATAGATATATCTGCTCTAACTAAATTAAAATTAGATTGTATTGTCGCTATTGGTATAAATGAAGATTATGTCACAGGAATGAGTATTGGATTTTGTAGTGTAGATGGAAATGATCTTTCCCATGAAGTTGTAGGTCCTCTTTCTGTAGAGGAAGTTGTAAATTATGATTTTCTTTCTAAAATTGAAGAAATAGAAGGATTTCTTAGAAAGAGAGATGTTGTTGAAAATGATGACGAATATGCAATTCTTGTAGGGTTAGATGATAATGAAAGCCTTGATGAACTGGCTGAATTAGCTAGAGCATGTAATGTTAAAGTTGTAGCTAAATTTTTCCAGAAAAAAACAAGAATCGATCCATGTTATTTTATTGGACCAGGAAAAGCACAAGAACTTGCTGTTTTTAAACAATTAAAAAAAGCTAATCTTATCATTTTTGATGAAGAGCTAAGTGGTATGCAGGTAAGAAATTTAGAAGAGCTTACAAGTTGTAAAGTTATTGACAGAACTATTCTTATTCTTGAAATATTCGCTACAAGAGCCAGAACTAGAGAAGCTAAAATACAAGTAGAACTTGCACAGCTTAAATACAGAAGCAGCAGACTCCTTGGATTTGGTTCTACAATGTCTAGAACTGGTGGTGGAGTAGGAACTAAAGGACCTGGAGAAAAGAAACTTGAAATTGATAAAAGAAGAATAAGAGAAACTATATATGATCTTAAACAGGAATTAGAAAAAATAAGAAAAACTAGAGTAACTCAAAGAGAAAAAAGAGATGAATCTGGTATACCAAAAATATCTTTGGTTGGGTATACAAATGTTGGAAAATCTACTCTTAGAAATTTACTTGTGGATATGTATGCAGCAGACAACACTTCTAAAAAAGAGGCTGTTTTTGCTGAGAATATGCTTTTTGCTACTTTGGATATCACTACCAGAGCAATAGTTCTTCCTGATAAAAGAGTGGCCTCTCTTACTGATACTGTTGGATTTGTCAGAAAACTTCCTCATGATCTTGTGGAGGCTTTTAAATCTACTCTTGAAGAAGTAAGTTTTTCTGATTTGATTATACATGTTGTAGATGTATCAAGTGAAACTGCTCCAGAACAAATCTTAGCTGTTGAAAAGGTGCTGGGTGAATTAAATGCTTTAGATAAGCCTTCTTTCCTTGCATTAAATAAATTTGAAATGGCTTTGCCAGAACAAATAGCTGCTATAAAGGAACAATTCAGCAGATATCAAATGATAGAAATCAGTGCTAAAGAAAATAAAAATATTGATGAATTTTTACAGATGACTGTATCTCTTTTACCACAAACTACTAGAAAATGCACTTACTTAATACCTTACAGTGATATTTCTATGGGGGCTTTTCTTCATAGAAACTCCATTATTCAAGAAGAGGAATATGAGGGAGAAGGTGTAAAAATAATAGCTATAGTCAATGATGAAGTATACAACAAATGTAAAAAATTCATGATTGAGGAGAATATATGTTAAAAATAATACTGGAAATCTTAAAATTAGCTCTTCCAGCAGTTGGGGAAATGATTCTTTATATGATGATATGGGTACTGGATACCATAATGATTGGAAAACACAGCGGTCAATTAGGAGTTTCGGCTGTTGGACTTAGTTCAGAGGTAATGTACACATTTTCAAATATAATTGTGGCTATGGGATTATCAATTTCTATTACTTCAATAATCTCAAGAGCTATTGGTGGAAAAAATTATGAAAAAGCAAGATTAACATCTGATATAGCATTAAGACTGGGACTTATATTTGCTTTTTTAATGGGAGGGATTTTCTTTTTCTTCCCTCAGAAAATCTTAACAATTGTAGGGGCTGAAAAAGATATTTTATCCCTTGCTGTTAAATACATGAGAATATGTTCTATTGCTGTAATGTGCAATATGACAACTAATACATTTAATGGAATATTCAGAGGATGCAAAAATACTAAAACACCTCTCTATACAGCTATAATAGTAAATATCGTAAATTTATCTCTTGATTATATCCTTATCTTTGGTAAATTTGGTGCTCCAGAAATGGGAGTTGTAGGAGGAGCTATTGCTACTGTTGCAGGAAATATCTGTGGACTGATATTTACATTGAGCCAGTTAAAGAAAATACCTTTTAAAATAAATCTGTTTGCTCCATTTAATAAAGAATATTTTAAGGAATTAGTAAGATTAACTATTCCTTCTTCTTTACAGGAAGGGGCTTTCAGCATAAATAAACTAATAAATGTGGCTCTTATTATGGCACTTGGAAGTTTATCATTTGCTTCCAATCAGATAGCTATCACAATTGAAAGTATATCTTTTATGCCTGGATGGGGATTTGCTATTGCTTGTACTTCTCTTACAGGATATTCTATTGGTCAAAAAGATTATGCAAAAGCTAAGACTTATATAAATTACTCTATATACCTTGCTTCTGGTATCATGGGATTCTTTTCTGTAATATTTCTTATTTTCCCAGAAAAACTCATTTCTCTTTTTATAAAGAGCAGTGAAACTGAAGTAATTGCTCTGGGAACAGCCTGTCTGATGCTTGCTTCAATTGAGCAGATACCTATAGCCATCTCAATGGTATTGGGAGGAGCTTTGAAAGGGACTGGAGACAGTAAGACTCCATTCAAGATAGTTTTATTCACAAACTGGGTAATAAGACTTCCTCTTGTGTATTACTTTATTTATTTAAGAAGAAGTTCTGTTACTTATTTTTGGAAAATAACAGCTCTTCAATGGATAATAGAAGCTATCATTATTTTCATCGTGTATCGTCATAAGTGGAAAAAATATTATCAAGCAGCAGATTTAAAAGAAGAAATTGCATAAAAGAATATAAAAGGGGCTGTTGCAAATTAGTTGTTTATAAACTAAATTGTACAGCCCCTTTTAATTATATTTTAAATTAAATTAAAATCTATTTTTAAATAAGAAAGCAGTCCCTCTGCCATTTCCTCTCCATATTCTCCAGCAAAATCTTTCAGCACTTTCAAAGCAATCTCTTCTCCTTTCACTTTAAAAATAGCTGTTGTTATCTCCTTAAAAGTTTTATAGCAATGTCCACAATGATAATCAAATTTTTTTATATTTTCTGGATTTCTTGTAAATTCCTGATCTTTTTTCAAGTGAGCTTCTTTCATAATTTGAATACAGCAATCATGTTCATACATACTCTGAGGAACTTCAAAGACTAAGTATGGATTAAAACCTCTCACAATAGCTTTATCTAAATGAGTACAATAAACAATTCCTGCTTTTGCTAAATTCATTTTTTTAAATTGTGCTGCCCATGGACACTGTAAAATTTTTACTTCATAGTCTGGAGAAAATGTTATTTCCTCAACTTGATTAACTGCTCCTTCTTTTTTTAATGTTTCACTGCTTATCCATTCTCCATATTCTTTGTATACAGCAAATGTAAGTTGCTTATTGTCTCTTATTGCTCTTTGAGCCATTCTGGAACCTCTTTGTTCAGCATAACGCTGTGTTGCCATGACAAAAGCCTGCTCTCCCTGTTTTCCATAAGTTCCTACAAGCTCTTTATAAAATGAAGCTGCTATGAAAGCATGGTGCTTTTCTGTAAATTCTTTCATAATTCCCTCCTAAAACTTATTTTTTTCTGTTTAGTTAATATTATTATACAACATTTTAATTTTTATTTTATTAAATTAAAATATTATTCTTAATCACAAAAAAGAGGCTTAAAAGAATTTTTTCTTTCAGCCTCTTATTTTTATTTATTATTTCTTTTTTCTAGGTATTCTTCAATAGATTCCTTACATATCAAAAGCATTTTATCTATCTCTTCTTCAGTTATAGTATAAGGCGGCATAAAATATATAATATTTCCAAGAGGTCTCAATAAAGCTCCTTTTTTCAATGCTATCTTATATATCTCATATCCAGCTCTTTCTTTAGAATCAAAAAGTTCTTTTGTATCTTTATTTTTTACAAATTCCATTGCTCCTATGAAGCCTATCTGTCTGTATTCTCCGATATTTTTATTGTCTTTAAACAGCTCCATAGCTTTTTTTCTAAGATATTCACCTTTTTTCCTTACTGTTTCAAGAACGTTTTCTTCTTCAAATATTTTCAATACTTCCACAGCTATTCTGCATCCCAATGGATTTCCAGAATAAGTGTGAGAATGAAGGAAAGATTTTCCCTCTAAATAATCACAATAGAATGCTTCATATATTTTTTGTGTAATCCCTACTATCGACATAGGATAATATCCTGCTGACAACCCTTTAGCCATACATATCATATCTGGTGAAACTCCTGCATGCTCCATTGCAAACATTTTCCCTGTTCTTCCAAATCCAACAGCTATCTCATCAGCTATAAGGTGAATATTGTATTTTTGTGTTATTTCTCTCAGCTTCTTTATATATACAGGGGAATATATTTTCATTCCTGCTGCCCCCTGCACCATAGGTTCAATAATAACACTAGCTATCTCATTATGATTTTCCTCTATTATCTTTTCCATATTTTCAAAACATTCAGCTTCACAGCAATCAAAATTTTTACCATATGGGCAGTAAAAACAATCAGGTCCTTTTGCTTTTATTCCCTCTTTTATAAGAGGTTTATATAAAGTTGTAAATAAATCTACATCTCCAACACCTAAAGCTCCAATTGTTTCTCCATGGTAGGCATTAGCAAGTGAAACGAATCTTTTCTTCTGTGGATTTCCTGTTTGCTGATGATATTGAAAACTAAGCTTCAAAGCCATTTCAATACTTGATGAACCATTGTCAGCAAAAAGAAATTTTTCTATTCCCATTGGTACTATTTTATACAGTCTTTCTGACAGTTCAATAGCTGCTTCATGAGAAAAATTTACAAAAAGTACATGTTCCAATTTATTTATCTGCTCTGTTATAACTTTATTTATTCTCTGATTACAGTGTCCAAAAAGATTTACCCACCAGCTTGATACACAATCCATATATCTGTTTCCAAATTCATCCTCCAGATATATTCCCTCTGCCTTTGTTATTACCATAGGTGGAAGATCTTCATAATCTTTCATCTGTGAACATGGATGAAATATATATTTTAAGTCCTTCTCTTGCAGTTCACTGATTTTATTCATACTATTTTGCATCTCCTTTTAAAAACTTTAAAAGATCCATCTGGTCTATTGTTTCCTGTCCATATTTCAATAACAGATGATTTTCTATCCCGCTCATCTGCATTATAATATTTCTGTTATCCTCTTCATAACCTGTTCTGTCATATGATCTTTCTACAGTATTGAATATAAATCCTTGTATTTTTATTCCCATATTTTGTAAAGCATTTACTGTAAGCATTGTATGATTTATACTTCCTACACGATTTCCTGTTACTATTATTACTGGAATATCCAACATTTTTACCAAATCATACATATAATATTTTCCTCTGACAATTGGAACAAAAAGCCCTCCTGCTCCTTCTACAATTAAAGTATCATATTTTTTATTTAACTTTTCCCAGTGCTTTTTTATTTTATCCGGTTTCACTTCCACATTGTCCAATTCAGCTGCTAAGTGTGGAGATACTTCAGCTCTTAACAAATATGTTGTCATATCTGTATCATATGGTATTTTATTATATTCACATAAAAATTCTACATCTGGAGAAACTAATTTACCCAGCATTTCAAAAGCTCCGCTCTGAATTGGTTTATAATATCCTCCATTTACTTTCTTTACTCCTTGATAAAGAAGGGTGCTCACATAGGTCTTCCCAATTCCTGTATCTGTACCTATTATAAAATAACCCTTATTTAAACTCATACCCTTCCCCCTCGATCATCTTTTTATCGCTTTCAATAGTGTTTCCTGTTGTTGTTAAAAAATTTCCTGTCAATGCTGAATTTATTCCAGCTTTTATTCCCAGATTTTGCAGTTCTCCTAATTTAACTCTCCCACCAGCATATCTCAGATATGTTTTAGGAAGTATAAAACGATATACAGCCATTGTCTTTACAAGCTCCATAGGCTCTACTCCTTCCATATCCTCCAATGGTGTTCCTGGTATAGGAGTAAGTATATTTATTGGAACAGAGAATACTCCCAGACTTTTTAGTTCAAAAGCCATTTTAATTCTGTCTATTGGTGTTTCCCCTAATCCAAGGATACCTCCGCTGCATACATTCAATCCTGCTTCTTTAGCTGCATTTATAGTATTCACTCTATCTTCGAAAGTATGAGTAGAACATATATTAGAATAAAATTCTCTAGAAGTCTCTAAATTGTGATGATAAGTAGTTACTCCTGCTTCTTTCAGCTTTATTAAAGTTTCCTTATCACATATTCCGTGAGAAGCACATAACATAAGGTCTGTTTTTTCTCTTAGTACTTTATAAATATTTTCTAGCTCCATCAATTCTTTTGAAGTAGATTTTAATCCTCTTCCACTTGTTACAAGAGAAAACCTATGCGCCCCTTCTGCTTCTACTTTTTTCGCTTCATCAAGAGCATATTCAGCAGTCACTAAAGGATATACATCAGCATTAGTTTTAAAATGTGATGATTGAGCACAGTATTTGCAGTTTTCACTGCATTTTCCAGATTTTGCATTTATTATAGTACAAAGATCAAATCTCTTCCCGCAAAATTTTTCTCTTATTTCATCAGCAGCAGAAAAAAGCTCATCCAAAGATATTTTATCATCATTTGATATAGATATCAATTTTTCAGCTTCTTCAAAACTTATTTCTTTTCCTTTTAAAATTTCTTCTTTTATATTTTTAATAAAATTTTTCATGATTTTAAGTAGCTCCTTTTTATGCTTTAAAAAAATTTCTCTACATTCAAATATATCATAAATTTCCAAATATTTAAAGTACTATGTATTATTGAGATTTTTTATGATAAAATGATTTATAATACTAAAATACAGAAAGCAGGTTTTGGATGATGGAAAAAAAAATAAGAATAACTCTTCTAAAGCAAGTCATGGAGATAATTGGCTCTGATCTTGATAATTTTAAAATAACAAAAAACTATCTCCTAAATTATATATTTGAACATATGAAAAATGAAAAAATAAATGATAATTTTTTCTTTGAAGGAGAAAAAACTGTTATACAATTCAATTTAAACAAAAGAAACCTCAGTACATATTATGATTTTTTACAAGAAAAAAATATACAGGTAGAAGCAGATTTTATAAGAAAACTTATTTATAAATATGCCAACCAGTCAAGAAAAAATAGAGAGCTTTTTATTTTTCAATCTATAATTGAACGGCTGGAATCAGCAATAAAAGATAAAAAAATCATAAAGATACATTTTAAAGACAGAAGAACAACCTCAGTTCTTCCATTCTATATTGGAAGTTCTAAACTTGAGCTTTCCAACTATCTTTTTTGTTATGATATAAATGAAGAAAAATACAGAAATTATAGAATAAGTAATATTGATACTGTTTTTATCACTAAAGAAGTAAAAATTTTAGAAGATATGAAATTTGTAGAAAAAGTCATAAAAGATTTCGATCCATTTCTTTCACAAGGAAAAGAAATAAAAGCTATCTTAACTCCAGAAGGTGAAAAAATTTTAAAAGAAGTTAAATTAAATCGTCCTGAAATTATCTCTAAAAAAGGAAATTTTTATGAGTTTCAATGCTCAGAAGAAAAAGCTAAAAGATACTTTACATACTTTTTGGATGAAATTGAGATATTGGAACCTTTAAGTCTACGAGAATGGTTTAAAAACAAATATTTAAATGCTTGTAAAAAATATCTTGACAATTCTCTTTTTAAAAAGTAAAATAATAAAAAATAAATTTCATACAAAGTTTCAGGAAATTTATTAATTTTATTTTTTAAAAGGAGTGATATTTATGACAGAAAAAAATCTTAATCTAATCAGAGAACTTGAAGAACAGATTGAAGATATCAAAATCAAACTGAAAGAAAGTAACTGTGAAGATGAAAAAGAAAAACTAGCTGATGATTATCAAAAAGTGTACATGGAATTAAATGAAGTGTATATGGAGAATGAAAAAATCGCAAATAGGTTGGAAAGAGAAAATGGACTATAGTACTGTTTGGAACATCCAATGAAAAAAGCTGACTAAATATAAATTTTAGCCAGCTTTTGTTTTTTTATCTGCTATTCTAAATAGATATGATATCCATTCCTTCCTGATTTTTTTACTTCATACATAGCTATATCTGCTTTTTCATAAAGTTCTGTAAATTTTCTTCCATCAGTTGGGGATATGGCAATTCCAATAGAAACTGAAGTTTCAACTTTCTTTTCATCTTTTTCATAAGAATCTCTCATCTTAGCTACAATCTGAGAAGCTACCCTAGCAACGTTTTCTTTATTCCCTATATCTAAAAGAAAGATTAATATTTCGTCTCCTCCCAACCTTGCTATAATGTCGCTTTTTCTTAAAGCTTTTCTTAATTTGGCAGCAGCATCTATCAATACTTTATCTCCCATAATATGCCCTAAACTGTCATTTATAGTTTTAAAGTTATCAAAATCCATAATCATTAAGGCGTGAATACTTTCTTTATACTGGGAATCTTTTAGAATACCTTCTATTATTTTGACTGCACTTTCACGATTATACAAATTTGTTAATGAATCTTTTTTAGATTTATTTTTAAATAATAATTCTTTTTTTCTTTCCTTTGTTATATCTACCATCATTCCTATTGTGTGTTCTATCTCCCCTTTATCATTAAAAATATTTGATAAAGTACTTCTAAACCACTCTTTTTCATTGGTTTCTTTATTTTTCAGACAGAAAATAGAAGTTGTTGACTTAGCTCCAGCAGCAATACTTGCAAATTTAGCTTCTGTTTCTTCTTTACATTCTTCTAATAAAATTTCACTTTCAAAAAGACTTTCTGGTACATTTTCAATAACTTTAGGAAGGGAAGAAATTATTTTTTCACCATTTCTAAAACTTATCTTTCTATTTTTTATATCGTAATCATATATTATTAAAGATGTTTCTTCAGCAGCTGTCATTAAAGTTTTTTCACTTATCTGAAGCTTTTTATTTTGCTCTTCTATAACTTGACGATTTTTTTTCATAAAGTGTATTATAATACTCAAAAAATATGCTATTGAAAGTATAATTACTCCCAAGTGGATATTAGTAAACCTTTTAATTTGGTTTATATTAGAACTTAATCCATTTTTAGAAATCATAGAAACTATATACCAGTCATTTATATTTAAAGGAGCAAAATATATTACTCTGTCTAAAAGATTTATACTATATCCCATATTTTCAATTTTATTGTTTTTGAAGAAATTTTGGATGTTATCTACAATCTTTTCTCCATTATTTTGTGATTTTTTAATCCATTCATAATAATTATTATCCTTAAAAAGAACCTCACTATTGACGGATCTTATTAATATTCCACCTTTGCTGTCAATGACATAAACGTATATTGTGTCTGTTCTTTCTATATCATCTAAATTTTTAAACATCTCTTTAAAATTAAATATACAAAAAAGAACCCCTATATATTTTTCTTCATCAAAAATAGGAATTTTACTGTATACATTATTTTTATATACATTCCAGTTTGTATTTTTCTCTTCTCCATTTTCAAATTTTAAATTCTTATAGAAATTTTCATCACTGTCATTTTTAGCAAACTCTATTTTAGAAATAATTTTTCCTTCTGTATCTACAATTCCAATAGCTCTAAAGTTAAAATTTTCCCCTACTGTTTTCACTAATTTTTCTATTTCTTCACTTCTTATATTTTTTTCATTTATTATATCTGTTGAAATTTCATATAATAAAGTATTAGTATCATTTATTTTTCCATATATAAGATTTGTATTTCTTTGTGTTGAGTTATCCAATTCACTCTCGATCATATTTAAAAAGAAAGTATTAACCTTTTTAGGAAACAGCATGACTGAATTCAACATCACCAAAAAAACACAAATACTTATTATCCATAATTCTGTCTTCATACCTTTTATTTTCATAAAACAGCAGCTCCTTAATTTTGAATATAACACTCTTATTTGATTTAGATGAAACTTTTGAGATGCTATTTTAACTTTTATTTTTTATTAAAAAATTTTCAAATATATTCTTTTTAGGCTGAGGTTTTCCAAAATAATAACCTTGAATATAATCAATTTCCAAATTACGCACAAGATCAAATTCTTCCTTAGTCTCAATTCCCTCTAAACATACTTTTATATCTACTGAATGACAAATTCTTGTAATAAATTCAATAAAAGTAATGTCAAATCTACTTTTAACTATATCCTTTACAAAAGCACGATCTATTTTTACTATATTTGCAGGAACCTGTTTCAATATTCCCAGCGAGGAATAACCAGTTCCAAAGTCATCCATTGCTGTTTTTATCCCCATCTCTTTCATTTGGCGATATCTCTCATGCAATGTTTCAATACTCTTTATTATACAGCTTTCTGTCAATTCTAAAATAACATTCTCTGGTGGAACATTCTCTTCAGAAATTATATTTTTTACATCATTCAAAAAATTTTCATCTAAAAGTTGTATAAATGAACAATTTATACTAACAGTTATATTTTTATCATACTTCAGCATCTCTTTGCAAGTTTTTAATGCTTCCTTTAATACCCATTTACCTACTGGAATTATTAGTCCACTCTCTTCCAATATTGGTATAAACTCTTCTGGGGAAATGCTTCCAAATTTTTCACATTTCCATCTCAATAAAGCTTCTACTCCTTTTAACTTTGTATTTTTGCAAAATACTTGAGGCTGATAGAATACTTCAAATTCTTCAAATCCATTTTCTATACTTTCTCTGATACGACGAAGTATTTCTAAAAAACGTGATTTATGCTCTAATATATCATTGGAAAAAAATACTATCTTATCTTTTCCACTTTTTTTAGCATACTGCAAGGAATAATCTGTATATTTATATAATTCCTGATAATTATTTCCATCTTGCGGATATAATGAACATCCTGCTGAAATAGTTACAAAAGCTTTTGATTTTTCAAAAAGCTGCTGACGGGAAAATTTCATTTTTATTCTGTCATATATATTCTGTAATTCATCATGATCTGTATTTTCAACAAGAATTCCAAATTGATCTCCATCCAGTCTATATGCTAAAGCATTTCTAGGAAGAGAAGACTGAATTATTTGAGCTGTCATTTTTAAAACTCCATCTCCAAATTCTCTATCATACATTTCATTTACCTGTTTGAAATCATCTATACCTAAAATCATCATCCCAATAGTTTCAACTGCATAATCTTTTATTTTTTCCTCAAAAGATTTAGAAAACTCATTTATATTAAGCAGTCTAGTTACAATGTCTATTTTATTCTGTTTTCCCATTAAAGTCATTATACCAGCAAAAATACTTGGCTCTCCAACTTCATCACGCATTAAATGTCCACGACATCTGAGCCACACATATTCCCCATCTTTATTTTTAGCTCTGAATTCTACCAAATGATAATCTAGCTGATCCTCTCCTATCTCCATATTTGATTTTCCCAATCATCTTCATGAACTATATTTTTCCAGAGAAAAATTGGATTTCTAATTATATCAGATGGCAGATTAAACATTTCTACCATTGCAGGTGTATACTTAAATCTCCCTGTTTTCATATTACAAATATAAATAAAATCATCAGTACTCATGACCAATGCCTCATATAGAAGATCTTTATCATAAATAAAATCTTTTTCATTTGCAGAAATTTTTACATTATTTCCACTTCCATAATTATCTATTTTATTTTTATGATATTTTAATTTTTGAAAATAAAGTTTTTTATCAGCTCTTGCTATAATATCATTTTCAAAAATTTCTTCATCTGGATGTGTTTCTACCGTCCCAAAGCAGAAAGAAAAATTAAATTCTTTTTTCAGTTCTCTTTTTCTCGCTTTTAACTTATCAAGACATTCAAATAAAAGTTTAACAACTTCCTTTTCAGTTCTATCTTCAAATACAACTATGAAATTATCTCCTTCCAATCTGAATATAAATTCTTTTTCAGTTAAAAAGCTTTTTATCACTTTCATAGTTTCTATAATGACCAAATCCCCTTCAATATGCCCATACCTTTCATTGATCATTTTTAAATCATCCATATCTACTGTAGCCACTACAAAAATTTTTTTATTTTTCTTAGCCTCCTGAATAGATTTAGCCATTTCAGCTTTTCCAGCTCTCCAATTCAATGCTTCCTCACATAAAATATCCTGAACAACATTTTTCTTTAAAGTAAGTGTATCAGTTATATCAGTAGATTCTTGAAAGTGCACTATAGAGCCATCTGTCCATTTTATTAAACTATCATAGTTTTCGTAAGTTTTTCCTGTAATAGTTCCACACTCTCTCCATACTATACTTGACCTTTCATCTTTTTTATCAAGAAGTCTTGGTACAGGGCAGAAATCGCATCTCTTACTCATCCCTTTTTGAAGAACTTTCCAGCATATTTTCCCTTCAGGTTCTTCAATATTATAGCTTTCTTTCATTTTTTTATTCATGAACAGTATCTTATCATTCTTTATATCTGTGATATAAAGATTTACATTCATATTATCAAGAATTTCATTGAATATCCAAGATTGTGTAAAAAATTCATCATATTTATATTTATTTGTATAAAATATTTCCATAACCAGAGTAAATGTTTTCAAAAGTTTAGTTTCTTCTTTAATCCAGTTTCCCTTTTCTTTTTTCTTTCCAACTAATATTCCACCAATACAAAAATTTTCCTGAATGTTTTTTACAGGAAGAAATATAAAATTATTTTTAGATGCATTGCCTATTTTATATATTTTCTCATTATTTTCTAAAGTAATATAATCTTCTGTTTTAGAAGCTTCTTCAAATAATCTAAAAAGATTATTATATAAAAATTTTTTTATTGTAACATTATTTATTTCAGAGTCATTCCAAAAAAAATCACTTCTTATTTGCTTTTTATTATTTAATATAATTACTCCCAATAAAGAAATATCACATTTTGCTTTCAAAACTTTTAGCATTTTTAATTTTTCCAAGTATGTATATTCATCTCTTTTTAACATTTTTTCTAAATTAAAAAAAGCTTCATAAACATTCTCCGTTTTTGATTTCCCCAGATTCATATTACCACCTATTTTGAATAGTCATCTTTTATTACTGTCTTCCCAATAAGCTACTATATTTTATATATAAATTCCAGTAATTAAGCAGTTAATGATTTTAACTGCTGTAATTACCTGAATGTTTTATTTTTTGCCTTCTTCTTCTTTTTTCTTGTCTAAATATTCTTTTTGTACTCTTTCTATAACATCAAGCATCTTCTTTTGAATGTGAGCATACCCAACTTCTTTAATATGAGGAAGATTACAATTTGAACAGTCCTTTATTCCATGGGGAGTATATTTAAAATTTCCTCCGCATTCCTCTCCCATCATATATAGAGGACAATAACAGAACATACAGTTAAAATCTTCTAAATTTTTCATTTCGTGACATGGAAAAAATTCACATTCTTTATGATGTATAAATTTATAATTATTCATTAAAGATACCTCCTACTTTACATCTTACTTTAACTATACCCCTTTTAAGAGATTAAATCAAGAAAAACATTGCTGTAAAATATTTTTTACATTTTTCTCACTTTATTAATTATTTAAATATTCCCTTTTTCTACTTTTTAATTTAACTTTTTCTGTCTGGCATCATCAAATTATCTTTCTTCTTTTGATAATATTTTTATCTCTTTATTCTCGTACATTATGTTTCCATCTTTTAAGAAAAATTGAACTGGATATACTTCTACTCCTTTTTCCATAGCTTCATAAAATAATTCTGAAAATTTTGGATCAGTTTCCCATTTAGGTCTGAAGGTATCTGATTCTCTAAATACAAGAAGCAGTACAGCAGCCCTGTCTCCACTCTCTTTTATTTTCATCAGCTCTTTTAAGTGCTTTTGAGCTCTCGTACTAGGTGCATCTGGAAACATTGCTTTTTTATTCAGTGAAAGAGAGACTCCTTTTACTTCCACCCAGATTTTTTTATCATCTTTTTCTATAAGATAATCTATACGGCTGTCTCCATATTTTACTTCAGCTTTTATATTGCTATATTTTCCAAAGGGAGATAATTTCTCATCTCTTAAAAATTTTTCTGATATATATCTATGATAAGATGAGTTTATCAAAATATCTTCTTTATCATCTGAAAGAGCTGATATTACATCCCATTGAGTTTTTCTTATACTTCCCTCTTTAGCTTTTTTTATACCTATACTGTTATCTGTAAAAAGAAGCTCTCTTATTCTCCCTGAATCATGTACATGGCATGTTACCACACTATTATCTTCCAATTTTACATCTGCCACAAATCTATTAGGCCTCTCTACGAATTTTCCTCTTTTGTCTATTCCTATTTCATAAATTAATTTTCCTTTTCTCATTTATATATCTCCTAATGTAAAATAAGGCTGACTAAATATAGTCAGCCTTTATTTCCTATTTTTTATTAATATTTTCCATCAGCTAAATCTCTGAAGTTTACATCTTGTAATCTAGATATAAATTGTGATTCTATATCTTTCAATATTCTATGCACCCCACAGTTACCTTTTCTTAAAGTGCAACTCTCTGGTGATTCCAAACAATCTTTGATGCAGATATTTCCTTCAATTGATTCGATTGCATCTTTTAAAGTTATTTCGCTGCTGTCTTTTTTTAGTTTATACCCACCCTTAGCCCCTTTAAAAATTAAAACCAAATCAGCTTTTTCTAATTTTTTAAGTATTCTCAGGCTGAATAAATGAGGAATTTCCTCTTTCTCTGAAATTTCATTTGAAGAAATAATTCTATTATCCCCATTTATTGTTAAATACAATAGTATTCTAAATACGTATTCAATTTCATTTTTCAGTCTCATTTCAGTCTCCTATGTTTCTATAAGTAAATTTATATACTGATTTTTGCACACTATACCTCATAATTATATCATACCATCTAAAGAATAACAATATTTTTTCTCTAATTTAACCTTCAATTTCAGTAGCATTTTCCACTTTTTCACCTAAAGCGGCCTTTATTGCTACAATCGCAACTTCTAATTGCAACAGGTCTGGTTCTTTTGTTGTTATTCTTTGTAAAGATAATCCTGGAAATGCTAGTGCTCTTACCCATATTTTATCTAAATGATTGCTGCTATATCTCTGTATTTCATAAGATATCCCAGCTATAAGAGGCATTAATATTACTCTCAATACTACTTTTGTTATTACTTTTTCTATTCCATTTGCTGGAACTGGTAGTATAAAATCCATACATGAAAATACTATAATTGATATGAGCATTACTATTAATAGAAAACTTGTTCCACATCTAGGATGAAGTGTTGTAAATCCTTTTGCATTTTCTGGTGTAAGATCCATTTGATTTTCATAAGCATAAATAGATTTATGTTCTGCTCCATGATATTCATAGACTCTTTTTACATCTTTTGAAAATGATATTATCCATATATAAAAGACAAAAAATGCAAGCCTCAATACTGCTTCTAATAAATTAGAATATATTCTATTATCTGCAAAAACAAAACTGCTGATAAGAGATGGAAAAACTACAAATAACCCTATCCCTAATCCCAATGATACTATTGTTGTCATTACTGCTTCTTTTTGTGAAAGCTGCTTTTCTTCTTCCTCTTCTGACTGGTTTGCAGAAAATGTAAGCTCCTTTATCCCAAGTACCAATGCATCAAAAAGAGTCACTGCTCCTCTGACAAATGGTATCTTTGCAAGTTTATTTCTTTTTCCGCCTACTTTGATTTTCTTATATACTATTTCTCCTGAGGGTTTTCTTACTGCTGTTGCCAGCCATTCAGGGCTTCTCATCATTACACCCTCAATAACTGCCTGCCCTCCTATGCTAACTCTTTCTGCCAATTTCCTCACCTTTCTTAAAGATTGCTTTTAAGTATAACAAATGTCAAGTCATCTACCTGTTCATAATCTCCTCTGAATTTATTCAATTCTTCCAGTATAGCTGTTTTTATCTCTTCAGGTCTCTTTAATTTGTTTTGATAAACTACTTCTTTAAGTTTATTTATACCAAACATATCTTTATTTTTATTCTCTGTTTCATTTATTCCATCTGTGTAGAAGATTACTATATCTCCTTTGCCAAGTTTGATTTCACCCTGCTTGTATTTATAATCATTCAAAAATCCAATTGCTACACCTTTTACTGTATGAAGCTCAACAGTATCAGTCTCTGCTCTATATACTACCAGAGGATTGTGTCCAGCATTTGAATAATGCAAGGTTTTTGTATTTTTATTATATTTACTATGCATCATTGTAATAAACATATCCTCTGTTATATCAGGATATATAATTCTATTCAATTCATTTAAGTTTTCAGCTGGTCCTGTATCTCCTGTTATTGTCACTGTTTTCAATACAGATCTTCCTAAAGCCATCAAAAAGGCAGCTGGAACTCCTTTACCACTGACATCTGCTATTGTTATAGAGAAATTATCATCATCAAGAATAGTATAATCATAATAATCTCCACCAATTTCTTTTGCAGGTTCAAAATAGTTTGCGATTTCCAATCCAAAAACTTCATCTATATCTTCTGGAAGTATTTTCTTTTGGATTCTTGCTGCAACTTCCAATTCATTTGACATTCTTTCTTTAACAATAAGGTCTGCATATATCTGAGCATTGTTTATTGCTATGGAAACCTGTATTACAAGAGCAGATATAGTTTCTTCATCTAAGTCAATAAGTTTATTTTTATCTTCAATCACATAAATAACTCCTAGTTCTTTTCCTTTTACTACCAAAGGAGAAATAACAACTACTTCATCCTTTTGTACTGCAAATCCTACTGACAGTTCTTCATATATCTTCTTAAAATCATTTCTTGTATATTCCTTTAATATCTCCTCTGGATATGAAACTTCCCCTCTGAATTTTATAGCACCTTTTATTCTTTTATTTTTCAGCTTGCCGTTTTCCCAAAGGTAAAGAGATATTCTCTTTGCTCCTGTGAGCACAAAATATGCATCCAAAATTATATTTATAATTTTATCAACTTCTAATATAGATAATACTGCTCTGGAAAGAGAGTTTAAATTAGATAGATTTTCAACCCTTCTTTCAAGTATATGATTACTGTATTCCAGCTGAGTTGATTTTGTTACAAGTGCATCATATGTAACTTCCAGTTCTTTTCTATATTCTCTCAATTCTTCTATGGAGTTTTCCAACTCCAGTTCCTGCTTGATTATTTTGTTCAACGTTTCTGTATATTCATCTTTAAGTATATCTGGGATGTCTTCTATATCTTTCTTAGCTCTAAGACTTGTAAGTATCCTAATTATATCTCCAAAATGGTCCTTCTCCTGTCTTTTTAAAACATAAAAAAATAAAATTAATAACAGAATCAGAAAAAATATATATAACATTAATTGATCCTCCATTGAGTTTCCTCATTTTCAATCTTTAAGATATCTCTTCCTTTTTCATTTTCCCTAACACTTGCTTTCTTCAAAATTACTTCTTTTGGTTTTACCATTTTAAAGTTTTTCAAATCTTTTATTTTTAACCCTTTTTCTTCATTTTCAAGGTTTTCTACAAGTGATGTCGGATCAGCAATATTTATAACACGCACTCCAAATTCATAGTCTTTTACATTTTCAGTAATCATCCCTTCTGCTAAAACTATTTTATCAGGTATAAGAGTTTCCCATATAGCTTTTTTCAAAATAATTACTGGAGATAAAATGCTATCTTCTTTTTCAAATGTACCATCTGTATATAATGGAAGTCCAGTTTTCCCAGCTTCCTCTATATTAGAACTATTTACTTCTAAAATAAAATCATTTTCAATTGGTTCAAAAGTCTTTGAAATCATCTTTCTATTTTCAAATATTTCTTCCACTAGTTTCATTTTATCAAGTTCAGTGTAATAGTTTCCAGAAATATATTCATTCCCTCTCTTCAGATAATTTAACCAGTAATATACCTGCTTATTTAAATATTCCTGAAAAATCCCTGCATTTTCTGGATAACTTATATCTATTTTTGAATCTATAAATTCTTTTTCATCTTCAGTTAATTCAGAAGCAGGTTTATAATAAACTTTTTCTGACTCTCTAACATCTCTTTTTCCTATATTTTTTATATCTTGGTATAACTCAAAAGGTATTATCAGGTTTATATCTTTATTATGAGCTACCATTTTTGACATAAGAACGCTGAATTTTTCATAAAAAGCATCCCTGTCTGAAGGTGTTTCTGGATAATCAAGTCTGTAAATTTTAAGTGTGTACTCTCCTTTTGGCATTTTGTTTGCAAATTCTACTACCTGGCTTTCATCTCTCCTTGCAACAAGTTTCTGACATCCAGTCAGCATCAGCATAGTCAGTAAAAATACTACAAAGGCATTTTTCTTCATCATTTCCTCCAGTTTACTTTTTTCTTAATTTTTCTAAGATATTCTCTGCAACATTTCTAGGTACAAACCTTGAAAGAGACTCTATATCTTCTTTTGCTATTTTTGATACTGAGCCAAATTCTTTTAAAAGAACTGCTTTTCTCTTTTCTCCTATACCCTCTACCTCATCCAGTTCAGAAGACAGCACTCTCTTGCTTCTAAGTTTTCTATGGTATGTTATACCAAATCTATGTGCTTCATCTCTCACTCTTTGAAATATTTTTAATGCTTCCTGATCTTTTGAGAAAACATATGGTATATTTTCTCCATATTTATATACCTCTTCATCTCTTTTTGCTAAACTGAGAAGATCAGATATACCATCTTTACCTAATTCTCTAAAAACTTCCCCAGCAGCATTTATCTGCCCTAGTCCTCCATCTATAAGTATTACATCTGGAAATTCATTTTCTGGAAGTTTTCCATAACGTCTTGTTATTACTTCTCTCATCATCGCAAAGTCATCTGGTGTGTCCTTACATGTGATCTTAAATTTTCTATAATCCTGTTTTGAAGCTTTTCCTTCCACAGATACACTCATAGATGCTACAGCATCTTTACCCTGAATATTAGATATGTCAAAGCATTCAATTTTTCTAGGATATCTTTTAAGAGATAGAGTAGTATATATTTTGTAAAGTCCCTCTTCAATAACAGATTTTTTTCTGTAATGATTTTCTATATCTCTTATTAGATTGAGCTCTCCCATTTCTAAAAGTTCTTTTCTTCTACTTTTTATCTTTGGAAAAAAGAATTCTATTTTTTTATTTTTATCCTTTTTTAAAGCTTCAAGCACTCTACTGCTTTCATTTTCATATTCACTTGAAAACACTATATTTTGAGGTATTGGATGTTTATTATAAAACGCCATCACAACTACTTCAAGTATGTTCTCATATATTTTATCTTTTAAATCTATATTTGTCGAGATTTTTCCTAAAATTTTACCATCTCTCACATTTAATACACAGATGAATACTCTGTTATTTTCTTCTTTTATATTGAAAATATCCTCATCCAATTCTTTTCCATATTCAGTTATTTGATTATTTACAGTATTTTCTATTTCTTTTATCTGCTCTCTGTACATTATGGCTTCTTCAAACTTCATATCTTCAGAAGCTTTTTCCATTTTCTTTTTTAATTCCTCTATTACGCTTCTTCCCTGTCCTTTTAAAAGCTGCTTAGCCCCTTCTACAAGCTCATTATACTCTTCTTTTATATTTTTGTAAGTACAAGGACCAGGACACATCTTCATAAAATATTTAAGGCATGGTCTTGCATATACTTTATTCATGTCTCTGTTGCAGTCTCTGATTTTAAATATCTTTACAATATTTTTTTTCAGATTCCATCCTCCCTGAGGATATGGACCAAAATACATTCCTGTTTTATTATCAAGAGCTCTTGTTGTTCTGATCATCTTGATATTTGGAAATGTTTCTCTGCTGATTTTTATATAGGGATATGTCTTCTCATCTTTTAAAGCTATATTATATTTAGGGCTGTACTTTTTTATAAGATTATTTTCAAGGACAAAAGCATCTATTTCGCTGTTGCATATAATAAATTCTATATCTTCTATATTTTTTACCAGTTCTTTAGTTTTTTCACTTTCATGCTCTCTGTTAAAATATGAAGATACTCTATTTTTTAAGTTTTTAGCTTTTCCTACATAGATTATCTTGCCATTTTTTTTCATTAGATATACTCCTGGATTTTCAGGTATATCTATTTTTTTGATATCTATTTTACTTTCTACCAATTTCCTCTCTCTTTCTCTCTATGGCTAATATATACGTTCAGTTTATCCTTTTTAGAAAGCTCTCTGTATAAAAGTGAAGCTAAAGTTACTGAACGATGTTTACCGCCGCTGCATCCTATACCGATAGTTAAGTGTTTCTTCCCTTCTTTTATATAATTAGGGATAAGAAATTCCATCAAATCCAAAAGTCTTGAAGCAAATTCCTGAGATACATCATATCCCATTACATAAGAAGACACCGCTTTATCTTCTCCAGTTTTTTCTTTTAATTCTTCTACATAGTAGGGGTTAGGAAGGAATCTTACATCAAAAAGAAGGTCAAGGTCAATGGGAATCCCATATTTAAAACCAAATGACTGTACATGAATATTTATATCTTTTGTTTCTCCATCTACCATGAGTATTTCTCTTACTCTTTCTGACAGCTCTTTAGGTTTTATATAACTTGTGTCTATTATTCCAGTTGCAGCCTCTCTTATAGGAAACATTATCTCTCTTTCTCTTTGAACACTTTCTAAAAGAGTGTCAGCTTCCAATGGATGTCTTCTTCTAGTCAGATTATATCTGTTAAGTATTATCTCTTCAGAAGCTTCAATAAAAATAAGTGAATAGTCTATCTCTGCTTTTTTCATTTCAAATAAAAGCTGAAAAAATTCATCTACTTTTTTAAATGAACGAATATCTATTCCTAATCCTAATTTTTTAATAGAAGTGTTAATAAAAAAATTTCCTACTTCACAAGGAAGATTATCTACAACATAATAACCCATATCTTCCATTGTATTCAATGCAGTAGTTTTTCCTGCTCCACTTAATCCACTTACTATTACTATCTTATTTTTCCCCATAACTTCACCATGCTTTTTATTTGATATTTTCCATTCCTTAAAACTTAACTTTTTTGTACTAAATAATTCTTTTTCTATCCTTATTATATCACAAAAACAACATTCTTTACATTTTTAACCATTTTTTTCTTTTGATGGTACAAAAAAATGACTTAGATTTTAATTCTAAGCCATTTCATTTTCTTTTAAAACATTTATCTTCTTTAAAGTAAGAAAATAAATTAAATTTCACTTACATTCTATCCAGAGTTTTTATTCCAAGCAGAGATAATCCATCCTTAATAGTTTCTCCTGTTATCTTAGCTATAAGTGCTCTTGAATATAAAATCTCATCTTCCTGATTTAATATTGGACAGCTGTTGTAGAAACTATTAAATTTCTTAGAAAGTTCAAACAAATAATCTGCAATTATATTTGGCTTAAATGTTTCAGAAGCTTTTAGTACAGCCATTGGAAATGCTGTTATATGATCAGCTAATGCTCTTTCTAGTTTATCTTCTATTTTTATTTCTTTACTGTAATCTACATTTTTTCCTTCACTTTCAGCTTTTCTTAATATAGATTGGATTCTTGCATAAGAATACTGAAGATAAGGAGCTGTATTTCCTTCAAAAGTCAGAATTTTATCCCATTCAAATATAATAGGACTTTGTCTGTTTTGAGAAAGGTCGGCATATTTTATTGCCCCTACTCCAACTATTTCTGCTATTTTATCCTTTTCTTCTTCAGACAAACTAGGATTTTTCTCCTGTACTATTTCATAAGCTCTTTTCTTTCCTTCATCTAGAAGCTGCTCAAGTCTTATTACATTTCCTTTTCTAGTTGAGAATACTCCATCAGCAAATCTCATTATCCCAAACCAGATGTGATGTTTCTCTACATTCCATCCAAGCATATCTGTTATTCTGAAGAACTGCTTGAAGTGATCCTGTTGTCTTTCATCAGTAAGATATATAAGTTTATTTATGTTATAAGTTTCTCTTCTGAATTTGATAGTAGCTATATCAGATGTTGAATAAAGAAAAGCTCCATCTTTCTTTTGTACTATACATGGGAAAAGATTGTCTTCTTCTGGAAAGAATACAACTTTAGCTCCATCATCTTCTACTGCCAATTTTTTTTCTACAAGTTCCTCTACTACTCCCTGCATTATAGGGTGATAAAAAGATTCTCCATAGTATGTATCAAAATGAACACCCAATCTTTTATAAAGTTTATCATACTCATCTAATGATACTTTTATAAATTCTTTCCAAAGAGCAAAATTTTCAGCATCTCCATCTTGAAGTTTCTTTAATTCAAGTCTTGCTTCCTCTTCAAGTTCTGGCTCAGTTTCAGACAGCTTAGAAAACTCTACATAAACTCTTTCTAACTCTTCAATAGGATTTTCTTTATAAGCTTCTTTATTCAGCCATCTTCTGTATCCAATGATAAGTTTCCCAAACTGTGTTCCCCAGTCTCCTATATGATTATCAGCTACTATATGATAACCTAGATATTTGTAGATTCTTCTGATCGAATCTCCTATTATTGTTGATCTTAGATGCCCTATATGCATTCTTTTAGCTATATTTGGTGAAGAGTAATCTATTATTACATCTCCCTCTCTATTTAAGAAAGAAAAATCATATTCTTCTGTTCTTGATTTTTTTAAAAGCTCTCCAAGATACTCGCTTTTTAAAAATATATTGATAAATCCAGGTCCTGCTATTTCTAATTTTTCAATAACATTATTTTCTTCAAGATTATCAAGAACCTCTTGAGCTATAACTCTTGGATTTTTACCTATTATTTTAGAATTCATCATTGCAAAATTTGTCTGGAAATCTCCAAATTTTTCATTTGTAGCAACAGATACTTCTACTTTTTTTGTTTCCTTTTCACTATATAGTTTCTTTATTGTATTTTCAAAAATTTTTGCTATCTCTCTATCTATGATAAGCACTATTCCACCTCACACTTTATTTATTTCTCTTCAAAATATCAGTCAAATAAAAAAGGGACACAAAGTCCCAAAAGAATAACTCCAACCTACCGCCTTCAGTACAGTTTTAGTCGCCAAACCCAAAAGTGGTAGTCAGTTATATAAAGCATACAGAGTCCGTAAAACAACTTAAGCTTTAAGATGATCGTGACTTTGCTGAGTTACTATATACAGCGCCAACCCCATGACGACATTAGGCCCAAAACCTCGTGAAAATAGCGAGTAGGTCAGAAACATTTATTCTTATAATGGAATTATATCATTATTTTATTTTTTTTTCAACATTTTAAAGTTCTTTTTTATTCAATAATTCGTTTTTTCTATAATTATTGATTTTTTTCTTCTACATAAGTACTTTTTAAATATAATTCTTCCAACTGCCCATCATCCACTTCTCCAGGAGCTTCTGTCATTAGACATTGTCCTTTATTTGTTTTAGGGAATGGAATAACGTCTCTTATAGAATTTTCTTTAAGCATTACCATCAGCCATCTGTCTAATCCAAATGCAAGTCCTCCATGAGGTGGTGCTCCATATTTAAATGCATCAAGGAAGAATCCAAATTTAGTCTTAGCTTCTTCAGGTGTAAGTCCTAATCTGTCAAATACTTTAGATTGAATTTCTGGATTGAATATTCTGATGGATCCTCCGCCAATTTCAAATCCATTAAGTACCATGTCATATGTATTAGTTCTGATATTTTCAGTTTGTCCATTTAAGAAAGCATTTAAATCTTCATCTTTTATTGAAGTGAATGGATGATGCTCAGCCTTATATCTTTTCTCTTCCTCATCATATTGGAACATAGGGAAATCTACTACCCATAGGAATTTAAATTCATCAGGATTGATAAGATTAAATTCTTTTCCTATTCTAGTTCTGATAGCTCCTAAAGCTCCATATACTACTTTTGCTTTGTCAGCTATAATAAGGATGATATCTCCTTTTACAGCTCCTGTTGTTTCTACTATAGCTTTCATTTCATCTTCTGAAAGGAATTTAGCTATTGGAGAGTTTATACCCTCTTCAGTTATTTTAATGTAAGCCATTCCTTTAGCACCAAAATATCTTTTAGCATGCTCTTCATATTCTCCAATAATTTTTCTAGAGAATCTCTCTGCTCCCTGAGGTGCAACTACAGCTTTTACTATTCCGCCATTTGCTACAGTTTCTTGGAAAGCTTTAAATCCTGAATTTCTTACTATTTCAGTTAAATCTTTAAGTTCTACACCAAATCTAATATCTGGTTTATCAGAACCAAATCTTGACATTGCTTCTGCATAAGGCATTTTTTGGAAAGTATAGTTAACTTCTTCTCCAGTAATAGCAGTAAATACATCTTTAGCAAGTCCTTCTATAGTTCTCATTACATCTTCCATAGTTACGAAAGACATCTCTATATCCAATTGTACAAATTCAAATTGTCTGTCTGCTCTAAGGTCTTCATCTCTGAAGCATTTAGCTAATTGGAAATATCTTTCTATTCCCCCAATCATCAATAATTGTTTGAATAATTGTGGTGATTGTGGAAGTGCATAGAAGTCTCCTGGGCTTATTCTGCATGGAACTAGGAAGTCTCTAGCTCCCTCAGGTGTAGATTTTGTAAGTAAAGGAGTATCTATATCCAAGAATCCTTCTTTATCCATGTAGTTTCTTATTGCCATAATCATTTTATGTCTCATTTTAAGGTTATGAAGCATTCTTGATCTTCTGATATCAAGATATCTATATTTCAATCTGATATTTTCATTAAGATTATCATCTATTCCTGAGATTTGGAAAGGAAGAACATCACAGCTGTTTAATACTGTAAGTTCTTTAGCAAAAACTTCTATATCTCCTGTAGGCATATTTGGATTTTTACTTTGTCTTTCTTTTACTTCTCCAACTATTCTTATAACTGATTCATTTTTAAGTTTTTGAGCCTGCTCAACTACATCTTTAGGCGCTACATCTATATCAAAGATGACCTGTGTTTTTCCTTCTCTGTCTCTCATATCCACAAAAGTCAGCCCCCCAAGGTCTCTCTTTGTGTCTACCCAACCAGAAAGAATTACTTCCTGTCCTATATTTTCTTTTCTCAATTCACCTAAATTATGAGTTTTATAAATCATAACTATCCTCTCCTTAAAATTTTTCCTCTATCTAGATTCTTTAATTATTTCCATCGCTTTTTCAAATGATAACTCTTCTTGAGTTCTGTTAGCAAAATCTTTTAAAACAACTGTTCCTTTATTAATTTCATCTTCTCCAGCTATTATACAATATTTTACTCCAAGCTTATCAGCTTTTTTCATGTGAGATTTCATACCTTTAGAATTGAAGTCTACAAAAGTTTTTACTCCTGCATCTCTCAATACTTTAGTTATTTTTATACCAAAATCTTTTGCTTCATCTCCAAGCCAAGCTACATAGACATCAGGACTGTTGCTAGGATATTCTTCCAACAACATCATCATTCTTTCAACTCCAGCTGCAAATCCTACTGCTGGAATATCCTTGTCACCTAACTGTTTCAGAAGATTGTCATATCTTCCTCCTCCTAATACAGTTCCCTGTGCTCCAAGTTTATTAGTAACTATTTCATAAACTGTACTTGAATAATAATCAAGCCCTCTTACTAATTTTGGATCTTCAACATATTTTATTCCAAAAATATCAAGATATTTTTTTACATCTTCATAATGACCTCTTTCTTCTTCTGTAAGAGAATCTATTATACTAGGAGCTTCTTTTGTAAGCTCTTTACATTTTTCTACTTTACAGTCAAGGACTCTTAGTGGGTTTTTTTCCATTCTCATTTGACAGTCTTCACATAATTCTTCTTTAATAGGGTTAAGAAAATTTAACAATTTTTCTCTGTACTGTGTACGAGAAGCTGTTGTTCCAACTGAGTTAATATGAACTTCAAGATCACTTATTCCTAATTTTTCAAGAAGTGTATAACTCATTGCTATTACTTCTGCATCTAATATAGGTGAACTTTCTCCTAATACTTCTACCCCTATCTGGTTGAATTCTCTTTGTCTTCCAGCTTGTGGTCTTTCATATCTGAACATTGATCCATTGTAATAATATCTTGTTACATCTTCTTTTCCATAAACACCATTCTCAAGATATGATCTTACTACTGATGCAGTGTTTTCTGGTCTTAGAGTTATACTTCTTTCCCCTCTGTCTTTAAATGTATACATCTCTTTCTCTACAACGTCTGTTCCTTCTCCAATTCCTCTTTTGAATAGATCAGTTTCTTCAAATATCGGAGTCTTTATATATGTATATCCATAATTTTCAAATACTTCCTGAGCCATTTTAGATATGTATGTATATTTTACTGCCTCTTCTCCATAGATATCTTTAGTTCCTCTAACAGCTTTTATAAGCTTCATTATTCTCACCTCTTATATTATTTTCCCCATAGTTTTTCCATTTTTTCTTTTATAAGTTTCTCATTTTTATTATCCCCAGGGACATAGTACTCTCTCTTTTTAGCAGTATAATTCTGCTTTACAAAGTTTCCAGCATAGTCGTGAGGATATTTGTATCCTTTTGCATTATGGCATATAGTCAAAGGTACTGTTTCCATATCTCCTTTTTCTATATCTTCCATTGCCTTATTTATTCCCATATAGCATGAGTTGCTCTTTGTAGATATAGAAAGATATATTACCGCCTGAGCAAGTATTATTTTTACTTCGGGCATACCTATTTTTTCACTGGCTGCCATTGCACTGCTGGCTATAAGCATAGCTTCTGGATTTGCCATCCCTACATCTTCACTGGCATGTATCATTATTCTTCTTGCTATATATCTTGGATCCTCTCCTCCATGGAGAAGTCTTCCCAGCCAGTAAAGAGCTGCATCAGGATCACTCCCTCTCATACTCTTAATCAAAGCTGATATTAGATTATATTTATCTTCTGCTTTATGATACGAAGACTGCCTCTGTCTGAATATATCCAGAACTTCTTCATCTTCTAAATCCATACAGCTATTTTGATAAAGTTCCAGATAGTTTATGGCTATTCTGCTGTCTCCTTGTGAAATATCCAGTATACACTCTATTACTTCCTTTGATATCTTTTCTTCCAGTCCTATATACTTTACTCCTTTTTCAAGTATTTCTCTGATATTATCTCTGCTCAAAGATTTGAACTCAAATATCATCACTCTTGATAATAAAGCGTTGTTCAGACTGTAATAAGGATTTTCTGTAGTAGCTCCTATAAGAGTCAGTATTCCTGACTCGCAGTATGAAAGAAGTGCATCCTGCTGAAGTTTGTTGAATCTATGTATCTCATCTAAAAACAGGATAGTTTTTTTACCATAAAATTCAAGATTTTTCTTGGCTTTCTCTACAATCTCACGCAGGTCGTTAAGACTGGCAACAGTTGCATTTAGAGTTTCAAAGTTGCTGTCAAGAGTTTTAGAGATTATCTCTCCCAGTGAACTTTTTCCACATCCTGGTGGTCCAAAAAAAATAGAATTTGATATGCTCTGTTTCTCTATTAATTTTCTTAAAACTCCACCTTTTCCCAATATTTTTTCCTGACCTATAAAATCATCTAAATTAGTAGGTCTGAGTCTTAGAGCTAAAGGCTTTATTTTATCATAATTACTTTCAAATAGATTCATCTCATCACAACCATTTTATTTTTTGACAAAAAAAGCGTATTGATAAAACAATACGCCTCTTCCTTCTATTTTACTAAGTATAATAAAAGTGCACTGACAATAAATAGTACTGCAACTACTTGAGTTGCTTTAGCTAAAGGCCCACCGTCTTTTGATATTCCAAACACAGTATTTGAAGCTCCCATTCCCATGCTTGCTGACATTCCGTGGCTCCTATCAGGCTGTATAAGCACTAATATTATAAGCGCTATAGCAAATATAAAAAGCATTATCGTAAATAATGTTTCCATAATTCTCCTCCTAAACTTCTTCTCTTATATTAAATACAATAAATTATATCACAGATAGTTAAAATATTAAAGTATAAACTTTTATTTTAATCCCACCAAAAATACCATACATGAGAATTTCTAAGACAGCTTGCAAGAGAACGAATATCCCCGCATCCCTGCATAACTATGTCGTAACAAAAGGCAAATTGTTCCTCTGCTAATTCTTCAAGTTCTTCATTTTCTTTTAAAGGTTTATCCACATATAATTCCCAGTTGTCATATGTCACAGCTCCAGGCACAGCACCATATTTCTCATACCAGAATTTAAAAACTGCTGCCTGCTCTGCTGGTGTGGGGCAGTCATTGAATCCCCCCATAGGAAGCCAAACTGCTGCTTTCCAAGGCTCAGACTCAGGTATTTTTACTATTACAACCTCTGGAAAGGGTATTTCATCAGCATCAGCAAATGTTATAAACTCATTTGACGGTTCACTGTATTTAAAGTTTCCAGTTACATCATCACCATTATGCATATCGCTGTATTCGTCAAAACGTTCTTTCAAAAATTCTGATACATCTATGCTTTCTGCTTCTTTTAAAGCTTTTTCCCGAAATTCTTTTATTCCATTTTGAGATTCTTCCACATCATAATCTTCATATATAAAACTAAGAGTCTCTGCTAAAATATCACTTGGGACTATTATTAATGGTGTAAAATTTTCCTTTTTTCCTATTTCTTTCAATTCTTTATATCTTCTCATTATTACATTGTTGTTTTCTTCATCTTCAAATATTTCATATTTGCAATTTAAAAATCTCAATATTTCTTGGCAATTACTAGTCATTTTCCCTCCTGGAGCTTTTTTATACATGTATTAATTATACAATAGAATTATGAATTTGTCCTAAAAAAAATATTTGTTTCTAAACACTTCTTTTATTCTTAAAATAATTTAGATAAAGTAAAAGGCAGCCAAATGACTGCCCCTGTTATTTAAAATTTTATAATAATTTTACTGCTATTTCAGCAAGTTTAGATCTTTCACCTTTTTTCAAAGTAACATGTCCTACAATATCTTCAGTTTTCAGCCTGTCAGCTAAATATGTCAATCCATTTGTATTAGAATCAAGATAAGGATTATCTATCTGCTGAGGGTCACCTGTAAATATCATCTTAGTATTTTCTCCAGCTCTTGTTACTATAGTTTTTATTTCCAATGGAGTAAGATTCTGTGCCTCATCAATTATAATAAGTCCTCTTGGTATACTTCTTCCTCTAATATATGTCAGAGCTTCTATTTTTAATATACCCATAGCTTCCAGTCCTTCTACAACTTTCTCTCCAGTTTTATCATCTTTTGCTTCACTTAGAAAGTCTATATTATCAAAGATAGGCTGCATCCACGGCTTTAACTTCTCTTTTTCACTTCCTGGAAGGTATCCAAGATCTTTACCCATAGGAATGATTGGTCTTGCTATCAGTAATTTTTTATATTTTTTTCTTTCAACTACCAATTCCAATCCTGTTGCTATGGCTAAAAGCGTTTTTCCTGTTCCGGCTCCTCCTACGAGAGTAACTACCTTTATATTTTCATCCATCAGAAGATCCATAGCAAATCTCTGTTCATCATTTCTTGCTCTAAGTCCCCATGCACTGCTGTCTCCAAGAAGAAACTTTTTGATTTTTCCATTGTCATATCTTCCAGTGAGGATATTTCCCTTGCAATTCAACTTAAAGAAACAATTTGGTGTTGGAACAATATCTTCTCTTCCTAAATCTGCAAAATCCATCTTACCATTTTTTTCATATTGTCCAAATGTCTTGCTGTCTACTTCTACTTCATAAAATCCATCATACAGTTCTGTATAATCTACCATATCTGTAGAATAGTCTTCCACTTCAAGTCCCAAAGCATCCGCTTTGATTCTCATATTTATATCTTTTGTTACTATTATAACTCTCTTGTCTGGATTATCTTTTTTTATTCCCAGTGTTACTGAAATAATGTAGTTGTCTACAATATCTCTTTTTAAAACTTCTGGCAGAAGATTCATATCATTTTTAATTTCAACTCTGAAAAATATATCATTTTTCAGCTCTACTCCTTTAAAAAGACTTCCTTCTTTTCTGATTTCATCTAAAACTCTTGAAGCCAATCTGGCCTGCATAGCTGTATTCTGATTTCTTTTAAGCTTATCTATCTCCTCTATAACATAGATAGGCAGAATAACATCATTACCTCTAAAGTTATAAATACAATAAGGATCATGAATAAGTATATTGGTATCTAGTATGAATGTTTTTCTCATATGTAATCAGCTCCTTTTTTAAGATCCTGCTTAGGATCACATTTCGGCTTATTATAAGATACCATATTTTTATCAAATTTCCTCTTTTTTTATTTCTTTTTTAAGATTTCCTTGATAGCTTCCATAGCAGCTACAGTCCCATCAGCTACAGCAGTTGTCACTTGTCTTACTACTCCTGATCTTATATCTCCTGCTGCATACATTCCTTCTATATTGATTTTTAATCCATCTTTTGTTACAATATTCCCTTGATTATCCAGATCAGCAAATTCTCCATACATCTCTGTATTGTTTTTAGTTCCTAAATAAAGAAATGCAAAGTCAGAAGGATAGTTTTTTGTCTCTCCATCTTTTTCTATCACAAGCTCCTCTACATACTCTCCACCTTTTATTTCAAGAAGTTTTGCGTCTGTTATTATTTCTACTTTTCCAGAAGCAGTAAGAGCATCTAAAGTATCTTTGTGACATTTAAATTCTTTTTCATTTACAAATATCTTTATAGTTTTTGAAAACTTTGTAAGAAAAAGTGCTTCTTCTGCGACTTCTTCTCCTTGTCCTAATAGAGATACATTAAGATTTTTAGTAAAAGCTCCATCACAAGTAGCACAATATGATACCCCTTTACCTAAAAATTCCTCTTCTCCCTTTAGTTTTTTATTTCCATTTTTTCCAGTTCCTGTTGCTATTATTACAACCTTTGCTTTAAAATTTCCTTTATCTGTTTTTACTATTTTGCTTTCAGTGTCTGAGTATACATCAAAACCTAAAAGAGTTGCACTTAAAAATTCAGCTCCAAACTTTTCAGCCTGCTTTTTCATCAAAGTGTAAAGTTCTTTTCCAGATATACCTTCTGGAAATCCTGGATAATTATCTATCTTATGAGCCATAAGAAGACTTCCTATCCCTTCGCTTTCAATTATTAATGTACTCAGTTTTGATCTTCCAACATATATTCCAGCTGTAAGGCCTGCTGGGCCACCGCCAATTATTATAACATCATATATTTTTTCATTCATAAAAATAACCTCCTAATTATTTAGATTATTCCCTGCATAGATAGAAATTCCTTTTCTTCTCCTATAGCTGTTTCATCGCTATGTCCACTATATACTTTTGTATCAGCAGGAAGTTCGCATAATTTTGCAAGGCTGTTGAAAAGCATTTCTCCACTGCTTGTAGGCAAGTCATATCTTCCATAACTTCTTCTAAACATAGTATCTCCTGAAATCAGCATTTTTGCTTCAGGGCAATAAAAACTTTTTGATCCGATAGTATGACCTGGAGTATCTAAAACTTTAAATTCTCCTACCATATCTCCCTCTTTTACAGTATGAAACTCTCCATTAAAAACAAAGCTTACTCCTGTTATATATTTCATTAAATTTAGTTCTGGTTCAGTAAGACATGCTGCATCCTCTTTACCTATATATACTTCAACATTTGGATATTCTTCTATTAATCTATTTATTCCTGCAATGTGATCTCCATGTCCATGTGTAAGAACTAAATATTTTAATGTAAGTCCATTAACTTTTAAAAAAGTCATTATTTTATCTATATTTTCTCCACCACAATCAAAAAGATACGCATTTTTATCATCGTTCCAAGTAAGGTAACAATTTGTCATCATTGAACCTAAATAAAATGTTTTTATATTCATCATTTTCCAGTTTTCCTCCTTCAATTCCTCATACATTCTATATCATATCTTTAATTATACTTCAGTATTACTGATTTTGTCTACCTAAATTATCAAGAACAATGTATTATAGATGTTCTCTCTTCTGAAAAAGGACATATTCCTCTTTTATCAGATATATTCAAAAAGATATACACTATTTTCATTCTTTGGTGTATAATCTATTGGTAAATATTTTGTTAGGAGGAAAAAAATTGAATATAGTTTTATTATACCCTGAAATACCATATAATACAGGAAATATAGGAAGAAGTGCTGTACTTACTAATACAACTCTGCATTTAATCAAACCTCTTGGTTTTTCTTTAGATGAAAAACAATTAAAAAGAGCTGGACTTGATTACTGGCATCTTGTTGATTTAAAAGTGTGGGAATCTTATGAAGATTTTATAAATGGAAACCCTGATGCTGTCATATATTATGCAACTACTAAAACAAAGCAAAAATATACAGATATAAAATTTGGAAAAAATGATTTTGTTATGTTTGGTCCTGAGTCAAGAGGAATTCCAGAAGATATTCTAAATAGAAATGCTGACCACTGCATCACTATTCCTATGATAGATATGGGACGTTCTCTAAATCTTTCTAATTCTGCTGCTATCATTCTATATGAAGCTTTGAGACAGACAGATTTTGATTTTAATAAATAAATAGGAGCTTTTATGTTTATTAATAAAATTCATCATGCAGCAATTATCTGTTCAAACTATGAAAAATCTAAAGATTTCTATGTAAATATTTTAGGATTTAAAATTCTAAAAGAAACATATAGAAGTGAAAGAAAATCATATAAACTTGATCTTAAAATAGCTGGAGAATATCAAATTGAACTTTTTTCATTTCCAGATCCTCCAGAAAGAATAACTTCACCAGAAGCCAGAGGATTAAGACATCTTGCCTTTGAAGTAGATGATATTGAAAATTCTGTGAAATATTTAAATGAGAAAAATATAGTCACTGAACCAATAAAAATAGACATAGTTACTGGTAAAAAATATACATTTTTTAGAGATCCTGACAATCTTCCTTTAGAAATTTGTGAAAAATAGCTTCAAATTTTTTCTTTTTTTTGGTATACTCATAGTTAAAATTAAGGAGATGATAGTATGAGTGTTGAAAGTGTAAAAAAATTTTTTGAAGACAACAATCTTCCCTTAAAAGTTGAAGAAACTGAAGGAGATACTGCTACTGTTAAAACTGCTGCTGCAACTTGGGGAGTTGAAGAGGATCAGATTGCTAAAACAATGGGATACAAATTAAAAAGCGGAGAATATATCCTTATACTTACAAAAGGTGGAGCCAGAGTCGATAATAAAAAGTTTAAAGATAAATTCAAAGAAAAGGCTACTATGATTCCTCACGATGAAGTGTTGGAAGCTACTGGCCACCCAATTGGCGGAGTATGTCCTTTTGGATTAAAAAGACCATTGAGAGTTTATCTTGATAAAACTTTAAAGGAATTTGAAATAGTTTATCCTGCTGGCGGTTCTGATCATTCAGCGGTTAAAGTTCCTGTTGATATGTTAGAAGGTATAACTCAAGGGGAATGGGTAGATGTATGCAAAGACCCTGTTCCTGCTGAATAGCAAAAATAAATGGATGCACTTCACTTTATAAGGCATCCATTTTTTAATTATATAATTTCTATTTTCCAAAATACTTTTTTATCTTGCTCTCTTATTTTATTTCTTTCTTTAGTTCCAAATTGAATTTGAAATTTTCTTAATATATAAATAAAAAATTTAAAAAACTTCTTGACCTAGAGTCAACTCTAGGTGTTAAACTTTACTCATAGGAGGTAATGATATGACAATTGCAGAGGTAAGTAAAAAATTTGAATTAACTATTGATACATTGCGTTATTACGAGCGTATAGGACTTATTCCTTCTGTTCCACGAACAAAGGGAGGAATCCGTGATTATGGAGAAAATGAATGCAACTGGATAGAATTTATCAAGTGTATGCGTGCTGCTGGACTTCCTGTTGAAGCCCTTATAGAATATGTTGGATTATTTCAGGCAGGTGAACAAACTGTAGAGGCACGTAAAGAAATTTTGACAGAACAAAGAAAGCTCTTAGCTGCAAGAATAGATGAAATGAAACAGACTCTTAATAGACTTGACTACAAAATTGAAGTTTATGAAAAATGTGTTGTAAAAAATGAAAAAAATCTTAGACAAAAGGAGCAGTAACTAAAAGGAGAAATATATGAAATATAGAAAATTAGCTAAAACAGAAATTAATCTTTCTGCAATAGGTTTGGGATGTATGGGTATGAGCACATCTTATGGAACACCAGATGATAAAGAAAGTCTTGCTACTTTATATCGTGCATTGGAATTAGGAATAAATTTTCTGGATACTGCGGATATTTATGCAAATGGAATAAATGAAAAATTAATATTTAATATTTTAAAAGACAATCGTGAAAAAATTTTTATAGCTACAAAATTTGGATTCCGTCAAAAAGATGGGGTAAATTATATAGATGCTTCTCCCAAATGGCTAAAAGAAGCAGTTGAAGGAAGTCTGGAAAGACTGGGTATTGACACTATTGATCTGTACTATGCTCATCGTGTTGATCCTAAAGTTCCAATAGAAGACACAGTAGGTGCTATGGCAGAATTAGTTAAAGAGGGAAAAATTCGTTATATAGGTTTAAGTGAATGTTCCCCTGAAGATTTAAAAAGGGCAAATGCAGTCCATCCTATAACAGCAGTTCAAAGCGAGTATTCTCTTGTAACTCGTGGAGTAGAAAATGAAATCCTTCCTTTGACAAAGGAATTAGGAATAACACTTGTTCCCTTTGCTCCTTTAGGGCGTGGATTAATTACTAATAAATTGGATATGTCAGCTTTAAAACCTAATGATTTTCGTTTTAACATTCCTCGTTACAATGGAGAACACAGAGAAAACAACGAAAATCTTGCTGCTGCACTGACAGAGTTTGCTTCTGACAGATTGAATATTTCTGCTACACAACTGGCACTGGCATGGGTATTGGCACAAAGTTCAAATATTATTCCAATCCCAGGAACTAAGCACACTAAATACCTTGAAGAAAATATAAAAGCTGTGGATATTATTTTAAATGACTCTGATTTAAAAGATATTGAAGAAATATTGAGAAGATATCCAAATGTTGGAGAACGTTATGCTCCTCGTGAAAACAGCTTTATAAAAAAATAAACTTTAAGGTTATACATAAAATAAAAAATGGGCTGTTACAAATTAGTGATTTATAAGCTAATTTATACAGCCTCTTTTATTTTATAGATTTCTGCTGATTTATACTTAGTTTTACCAGATTCTGAGTTTCAATTACTTTTGCAGATACAACTGCAAGTTTTTAAAGGTATACCCTTGAACTAGTGTCAAATTTTAAAAATATCTTCAAGTATTTTCATATCATTTACAATGAAAAGTGAAAGTATTTTTGATATTTTCTCCATAATAATCCCAGTATAATTTTCAGCTACAGTTTCATACCATTCAATATATGCAGTGTTGAATCTTTTATCACTGTCTGCATCAGTTCGAGGATATTTTTTCCTCAGTTCATCTTTCTTTTCATTCTGTATCTCTGCCCATTTTTCTGCTTCTACAACATATTCATTATAAAGTCGGAAAAGTACTTCCTGCAAGGTGTACATTTTTGGATTATCATCTCCAAAATCATATGGATAATGAATTGTAAGAAGCTCATTAAAGTAATTTGATTTGCTGTCTCCAAGTACAGAATTTATTTTTTTAATAAATGAATTCCATTTAGCTTCGACTGATTTTGCCTCACTATCTGCTTTTAATTGAATGCCGTTGGCATCAAACTGTATTGGATTGATTTCTACAGAAGTAGCCTCTTCAATGACTTCAGAATCATCAGTCTTATTTTTTTTATCTGCCATAATATTACCTCCATTTTTTATTAATACTATTCGTAAATAAAAAGCACCTGTTTTTGATAAAGAGATAATAACTTCGCATATAATTTTCTCTCAGCTGCCTTCAGCAGATTTAATCTCTATCTTTAATATATCAAATTTTTCTTTTTTTTCATATACTTATCTTAATTTTTATCTCAATATATCAATATAAAAAAGAATAACTAATAAGCTGAACTATAATTTTAGAATTTTTCTACTTTCAAAAATTCATCTTAGCTTTTTGTTGTCCTTTTTTAATCAACTTTTATCTTAAATCTATTTTCTCATCAAATTTTAAAAATATTTACTTTTATTATCTACTTTTTCTTTTCAAATTTATAGACAGCAAACAACCATTTCAACTTGTTTCATATTTTTTTTATTTTGTTTTAGAGGATTTTTCATGCTAAACTAATATACAAGCAGAAAATTTTACAAAATATAAAATACAATAAATTCTGCTTTATTTTTATTGAAAGGGGAAAGAAATGAATTTAATAGTAGTTTTAGAAGCGTTTATTTTAAGCATGGTTATATTTTCAATAGATTTTATAGTTTCTCAAAAAGGAAAAGAGGATGATTTTGAGTATTCTTCTTATAACTTAAAAGGCGAAACTTCAAGCAATGGAAAGGAAGGATTAGTCATATTAAGTTCTTATCTTATTATTTCAGTCTTTTTATATTTTCTCTTTAAAGCTGAACCTATTCGTAGTATAATCTCTAGTGGAAGAAGTCCTTTAAGCTCTTCTTTTATAGCTGATATTCTAAGAAATATCAATAAAGTCAGATGGATACTTTTAAATATTCTGATAGGATTGTATGGAGTAAGAAAAAAAAGACCAGAAGGATTTATCTTTATCATATTATCTATGGGCATGCCTTTAATTCCAAATTCTTTTGCGCTCTCAAATATTTTTAGAATTGTATCAGCTATATTAAGAATATTAATCTTCAGAAAAAATATTTTAATGATAATCTATATTATTTCCAATTTTTTAATCCTCTCTTTTCTTATCTTTGGAAATATGTATACTTCAGGTGGTTTATTTTACAGATTTACAAGTTCGCCATATTTCAATCTAATATTTTCAAATCTGTACTGGATAATGATAATTGCAATAATCATAGAAATTATTAAAACTGCAAATATAAAAGACAAAAATGAACTTTAAATAGGAGGCCGCCGAACAAATGAGCAATTTAAACAAAAATGTAACTATAGAAACATTAAATAAAAAAGGAAAAGGATTTTTGCCAGAATTTATGGGAGTTGAAATTCTTGAATTAAAAGAGAATTTTTTAACAAGCAGACTAGCTATAAAACCATATCATATTGCTCCAAATGGCTACCTTCATGCTGCAACTGTTATTACTCTAGCTGATACTACATGTGGATATGCTTCTTTTGCTCATCTTCCAGAGGGAGCAGAAAGTTTAACAACTATTGAGCTGAAAAGTAATCATCTTGGAACTACTACAAAAGGGGCAATCTGCTGTACTGCTACTGCTCAGCATCTTGGAAAAACCACTCAAGTGTGGGATGCAGTTGTTACAGATGAAGCAACTGGAAAGAAAATTGCACTTTTTAGATGTACTCAAATGATATTATATCCTAAAAAATAGAAATAAAAAAATACATCCTTAGCATCTATTTAAATGTCTAAGGATGTATAAATCTAATTTTTTATTTAAATAAATTAATTGCTGTAAGTATAACCGGCATTTGAAAAATATCTATCAAAAATGCTCCAGTCAGTGGCACTACTAAATAAGGATTAACTGTATATCCATATTTTCCACTCACTTCTCCCATATTTATCATAGCATTTGTTGTCGCTCCTAATCCAGACCCACACATTCCTGAAACCATAACTGCTGCATCATAATCGCTTCCCATTGCTTTAAATACTATAAATCTTGTGTACAGCCACATAAATATTACCTGACAACCTAATATTATAACCATTGGAATTGCAAGTGCTGCAAGTTCCCACAATTTTAATGATATTAAAGCCATAGATAGAAATATATTTAGAGAAGCTTCTCCTAATATATTTACAAGGTTTCTGTCTATATCAACCCATTTAGCTTTTAAATTAAGGTTATTAAAAATAATAGCACAGAACATAGCTCCTACATATGAAGGAAGGGCTATTCCCAGCTTGCTTTTTAAAAGTCCGCTTAAAGAAATTCCTATTGTCATTATAATTGACAGCATAAGTATATGTTGCAGCATAGAATTAAGATTTATTTCTCTTTTTTCTATATCAATTTTTATTCCAACTTCATCTTCATTGACAACATCCTTAGGTTTTAAGTCAAATTTCTTTATTAAATGTATAGCAAGAGGTGACCCTAAAAGCCCTCCAGCTACAAGACCAAATGTTGCAGCAGAAAGTGCAACTGTCAATGCTCCTGTTACCCCTAATCCTTCCACTGTTTGTCCAAAAGCTCCTGCTGATCCATGTCCACCAGACATTGATACTGATCCTGCTAAAACTCCTAGTAATGGATTGATTCCTGTTGCTTTAGCAACTCCTACTCCAATAACTGTCTGCATAAAAGTCATAACTCCACTTAAAAGCCAAAATATAATCAATAATTTCCCACCTTTTTTTAATCCCTCAATTGAAGAACCTAATCCAATAGTTGTAAAAAATACTACCATAAAAGGTGTTTGCAATGTTGTATCATATGTAATGCTTCCAATATGAACGCTTCTCATTAATAGATGGATGAGAGCAAATAATAATCCTCCTAAAACTGCTGCTGGTATTCCAAATCTATCAAGAAACGAAAGTCTTTCTTTTAGTTTTCTTCCAATATAAAGAGATATCAACCCCATTGCTATTGTTCCAACCATATCAAATTTAAAAAGTATTCCTAAATCATTTAAGCTAAATTCCATGTTTTTCCTCCTAAATTTCATATTTTATTATTTTGTTAAATTATTCATAATATCATATATGAGACTTCCTGCAAGTTTTGCTGTCCTGCTGTCTATATCATATTCTGGATTCACTTCTGCAAAATCTATACAGACAACTTTTCCAGTATCCATAATTTTTCTTAAGATTCTTTTTCCTTTTTTAGGATCAAGTCCCATTATTGTTGGGGCTGAAACTCCTGGAGCATCTGAAGCATTAAACACATCCATACAAAAAGTTACATACAGAATATCTGCATCTGCAAGATATTTTTTTAATTCATCATTTATAAATTTTTCATCATCTTCTTCGTCCAAAATTAATACATTATAATTTTTAGCTGTATCTATTAATCTTTTAGTATTTCCCTGTTTTTTAAAACCGACTATTGAATATTTAATGTTCTTGTCTCCATCTAATATCTGTTTAAATGAAGTTCCAGAAGTAGCTCCACTATCATAAGGTCTCATATCCAAATGTGTATCAAAATTTACAATTCCTATTTTTTTATCAGGATAAGCTTTTCTAATTCCACTGTAAGAAGCAAAAGCTATATCATGTCCTCCCCCCAATCCTATTGGAAAAATTCCTTTCTTTATAACATTAGAAATTTTTAATGAATACTCTTTTTGTGCTTCTTCTAAAACTTTATTTTTTAAGTTTTGATAATCATAAATCTTTAAATTTTCTACTATCGGAAAAGATTGTATAGCTTTTCTTATTGCATTAGATCCTTTTTCAGCACCTATTCTTCCCTGATTTCTTTTTATTCCATCATCTGTATCATATCCTACAAAGCAGATTCCATATTCTTTGCTAACATCGTCAAAAGGTTTAACAATTTGCCAAATTCTCAAATCAATATCTTCATTACTATCAAATCTTCCATGCCACAAATCTTTCATAATTTAAAATCTCCTTTTTTAGTTTTATAAGTAACACCGTGTTACTTAATTGTTTTATAATAACACATATTTTTTTTATTTTCAAGGAAAAATATGATTTTTTAGCAATTATATCATATAAAATATATACCATTCGTATTAATAACGAACATATTTTTTAAAATTCAAAATATATGTTATAATTATAATGAAATTTAAAATACTTTAAGGAGTGTAAAATGGATTTTGAAAGAGTTAAGACGGAAGAACAAAGAAAAATTAGAATTCAGCAAATAAAAGACGCTGCTACTAAGTTATTTGATATTCATGATTTTCATGAAATTACTTTGGCTGATATTGCTAAAGGAACCAATTTTACAAGAGGAAACCTTTATAAATATGTCTCTTCTAAAGAAGAAATATTTTTATTAGTTATGATAGATGAATTCAATAAATTATTAGTTGAATTAAAAATAAAAATAAATAGAGATTTTTCAAAAAAAACTGATGAATTCTCTGAAATATTAGCTAAAGAAATAGAAAAGCAGGATAGATTTTTAAAACTATTTTCAATCTTATATACTAATCTTGAAAAAAATGCTTCTGAAGAAAAACTTATACGATTTAAAGAAGAACTTAATTATTGTCAAATTAAATTTATAAAAATTATAAAAACTGCATTTCCAAGTTTAGAAGAAGTTCAAATCAGAAAATTCTTAGAAATACTAAGTTGCTTTATAATTGGTTTTTATCCTCTTGTTTCTCCAAATGATATTCAAAAAGAAGCTTTAAAAAAAGCTAAAATAGGCTACTATCCTCCCAGCTTTAAAAAAGTTTTAAGAGAACAGATAATTTCCACATTAAGAAATGTTATCTATCATTCTGGAGAAAAAGTTTCATCTATTCCATATAGATTAATATGATAATTAATATTTTTTTACTCTTTCTTCTTTAGTATTCAAATTCTACTTTTTCTTATAAAAATAGACAAAAGAAAAAGGAAGATACAAAACAGGATTTTTCCTTTTTGTCTCTTCCTTTAACTTTTTAAATCATAAATGAAATCTTATAGACCATCATTAATGTAATGACAATCATAAGCTGCAAAGAATAACTATTTTCCATCCTTTCCTCCAAAATTCCCACAATGTATTATATATTTTTATTTTATATTTAGATATTTTTTCTATTATATCACATTTATCTTTTATTGGTAAATACTTTTTTATCCTTTTATATATGAATATAATGTTCTGACTACCTGCCCAGTTGCACCTTTTTTAAAATATTTTCCATTTTTTTCACTAAATGCTGTCCCTGCTATATCCAGATGCATCCATGGTTTATCCTCTACAAACTCTTCTAAAAATTTAGCTGCTGTAATAGAACCTGCCAATCTTCCAGCACTATTTTTCAAATCAGCTACATCAGATTTTATTATATCTCTATACTCTTCAAAAATCGGCATCTGCCAATATTTTTCTCCCCAGTATTTTCCAGCTGTTTCCAGTTTTTTATAGTTTACATCTGAATTTGAAAATACTCCAGTTACATTATCTCCAAGAGCCACCATTATTGCCCCTGTTAAAGTGGCTGCATCTATTACTTCATCTACATTTTCTTTTCTTATTATATAAGTTAAAGCATCAGCCAGAGTCAGTCTTCCTTCAGCATCTGTATTAGTTACCTCTATTGTTTTACCATTCATGCTTCCAATAATATCTCCAGGTCTGTAAGCATTTGATCCTATTGCATTTTCACAAGCAGCTACCACTGCTGTAACATTCTTCTTTATTTTCATTTTAGCAAGAGCACACATAGTTCCTATTACAGTAGCAGCTCCTCCCATATCTGTTTTCATATCCAGCATACTTGAAGTAGGTTTCAAAGAAAGTCCTCCTGTGTCATAAGTAAGCCCTTTCCCTACTAATCCTATTCTTTCCTTACTTGCTGTATCACCTTGATATCTCATTACAATAACTTTTGGTCTGTTGACTGATGCTCTCCCTACAGCTAGAAATGCTTTCATCTCTAATTTCTCTGCTTCTTTTTCATCAAGTATCTCTACTTCAAATCCAAACTCTTTACCTAACTTCTCAGCCTCTTCAGCTAGTTTTGCTGGAGTTATCACACAGGCAGGCTCATTAATTAAATCTCTTACTATATTAATTATTTTTCCTAATTCTTTTCCTTCTATAACATCAACATCATTTTTTTCCATAAAATAGCTGATATTTAATTTTTTATCTTTTTTCTCACTCATATATTTATCAAATTTGTAATCTATATGCTCTGCTACTTCTCCAATTATTTCAAGATCTATTAACTCTTTATCTTCACTTCCAATAAGGATATCTCCATTTACATCTTTTAGACCATTATATATTACATCTCTCATAATATCTCTATTTAAATTTTCTTTCTTTCCTGTTCCTAAAAACAGTATTGTTATTAAAGAATCTCCCTCTAAAAATGAAACTTCTAATTTATCTCCTTTTTTACCTGTAAAAGAATTCTTTTCCATCATTTTTTTTATAAATATTTTATTTTTATCTGAAATATATTCACAAAACTTTAAATCACCTTCGCTAACAAGAGTTACTGTTTTTGAATATATTTTCTCTATTTTTTCTATTATCTCTAAACTCATTTCTGTACCTCCATTTCAACAAATTTATTACTCTACCTTCAGTCTACCACTTTATTTTTTTTATTTCAATGCAAATATCTATTGATTTTTTTTTAAAACACGGTAAAATAGAAGAGTAGGTGATTGATTATGAAAAAAACTTTAATTTTATCAATGCTTTTAGCAATATCTTTAGTTAGTTTCTCTGCTCCTAAAACAGCAGATACTTCAAGAATGAGAGAAGAAAATGGTATTACATATTATTTCAATGAAGATACTCCCTTTACAGGAAAGGTAATAGATAAAAAAGATAGAAACTATTATACTGATGGAAAACCTGATGGCAAGTGGGTAACTTTTTTCCCAAATGGAGCTCTTAAATCTATAGAGAACTGGAAAGATGGAAAACTAAATGGAAAGTATGTTATTTACCAGGAAAATGGTTTAAAAGTTATGCAGACTTCTTATATCAATGGAAGTGACAATGGAGAATATTTTCTTTATCATGAAAATGGAAATCTTCAAGTTCAAGGATATTTTAAAAACGGTATTCCTATTGGTACATGGAAGTATTACCATCCAGATGGTAAATTAAAGGGAAAAGCTATTTACCCAGATTAAAACAAAGATACTATTTTATAGTAAAATGTGAATTTTTATTGTTTGACTTTTTTATGATTTCTATATATAATATAAGTGAGGGAAGATTTATTATAATAATAACAAAGGAGGGTTCTATCATGAATCTTGTATTAAGCAAAATTTTTGAAACTTCTGTCCTTGTATCTCCTAAGAAAGCTCTACAATTATGTTCTATGGTTGCTAGGAAAATAAAAAAAGGAGATAGTGTTGTTATAGACTTCAATGGTATAAAAGCTACCACATTAGCTTTCCTTTATGTTCTTTTTTCTAATATAGTAAAAGAATGTGGTAAAGATGTAAAAAGCCTTATATCAGTTGAAAATGCTTCTAAGGAGCTAAAAGAAGAATTCAAATACTTAAAACAAAATTACAAAGAACTTTGTGAAAAATTCTCGCACTTGGACGTTATAACAGCTTAAAAATAAAATTAAAAATATTGAAAAAACAGAACTCTACATTGAGTTCTGTTTTTATTTATGCTATGTTTTTTATTTTCCTTCGTTTAAATATCTTTCCACTACTTTTTCCCACATACCATTTTCTTTCATTACTTTTTCAAAAAATTCTCTCACAGCACCATCTCCACCATTTTTTGAAGAGATAAAATTTACTCTGTCCAGAACTTCTTTCACTGCATTTTTAGGAGCTGCTGACATCCCTACAATAGACATTACTCCCAAATCATTTATATCATCACCCATATAAGCAGTTTCTTCTAGTGATATTTGGTATTTATCTAATATTTTTTTTAATTCAGCTACTTTATTTCCAGCTCCCTGTACTAATTCCTGTATCCCTAATTCTTCTACTCTTCTTTTAACTATTACAGAAGTTTTCCCAGTGATAATAGCTGCAATTCCTCCATGTTTTATCCATTGAGCTATTGCAAATCCGTCTTTCACATCAAATGCCTTCAGACTGTTATCCTTATCATCCATATAGAGCTTGCCATTAGTTAAAGTTCCGTCTACATCCAATACTATTAATTTTATCATTCTCTGCTCCTTCTGAATATTTTTTTGTAAAGAAAAAAGGATATCCACATCTGGATACCCTCAAACATACTAGTAATTATAGTGCGTTTACTTTAGCAGCTAATCTTGCTTTCTTTCTAGATGCTGTATTTTTCTTCATGATTCCTTTGCTTACTGCTTTATCTAACTCTTTGTAAGCTACTGATAAAGCTGCATTTGAAGCTTCTACATCTTTAGTATCTACAGTTGTTAAAACTTTTTTAGTCATAGTTTTAACTCTAGATTTTACCGCTTGATTTCTTTCTCTGTTTCTCTCTGCTACTAATATTCTCTTTTTAGCTGATCTTGAATGTGCCAAATTAAAAACCTCCTAGAAATTTTAAAAATTATATTTTTCCATAAGATGATATCATAAATTAAACAAAATGTCAACCGAGTGGTGACAAGAAGTAATTTTAATTTGTTTAAGTTAAGCTACAAAAGAGACACATCTTCTTGTACAATGGACCATAATTATTTTAGCACATTATTTCAAAAAATAAAAGCAGAATTTTAATTTTTTACACTGAAACTGTAAAAATAAAAAAATATTTTTTTTAGTCTTTATAGACAATTTTCTCTCTATTTAATGTCATCCTGCAAATTTTTCTTTTACAACTCCATTATAAATTTTAAAAAAATAAAGGAATAAGAGTATTTAGAGCGAAATATTTAGAGCGAAATATATAATAGTCATTTTTTTAAAATTAAAATAAAATTTATTAATACAGGAGATTTTGCTATGAACAAAAAAATAATATATTGTACTTTGGAAAGTTTGATATATTCTATCATTATATATTTAATATTCTTTACCTTCAGTACTGAGCAATATAATTTTCTTTCTATGAATCTTCATCCATTGGCAATAATGACAGCTTTCTTAGCATTGAAATATGGAACTTATATCGGTTTTATTGGTTCCTTTGCAGCAATCATCACTTATTTGACAGCTTATCTTTTCAGTGGTAATGATTTACTGCTTTTCTTTTTGAAATTTCAATATTATAAGTTCTTTCTTATGTTTCTGTTTATTAATGTTCTTCTTGGAAAATTCAAAACAAACCATGATGAAAGAGAAGAAAAGTTGATTGAAGAAAAAACAGAATTAGAAGAGAAATATTCAAATCAAAAAAATAAAAATATGGAGCTGATTATATTAAGTACTAAACTTAAAAATCAAATTGTTAATAGTAAAGAAAGTATTATTACTCTTTACTATATAAAAAATTCTTTAAAAGATAAAACTCTTGAACAGTTATACACTGAAATAATGCTTATTTTAAAACAATTTTTAAACTGTGATGCTGCTTCTGTGTATAAATTAACAGATTCTTCACATATTAGAAGTATATTAAAACTTGGAAGCAGTAATATAGCTCCATTTATTTCTCTGGATTCAAGTGATGCTGTCAGATTTAGAGAAGTGATGGAAACAGGTGAGATAACAGAATTTCCTATTGATTTAGAAGTAAAACAGCCAGTTTATATCTCTCCTATTTTCATAAAAGATAAAATAAGCGGTTTTGTAACTATTGAAAAACTTGATTTTAATATTAAAGAAAGATACTCATTTGAACTTTTTAAAATAGTTGCAGAGGAATTAGAAGATTCTTTAGTGGAAATCTTTGAAAAAGCTGAAGAGGAAAAAAATGAACATTATTATACTGAAGATATGAGTGTTTCTAAATGGAATTATTTCAATTCAGTTGTAAAAGAAAATGAAAAAAGGAAGAAACTCTTTGGATATGACTATGTCTTATTGGAAGGAAAAAATCCTGGTTACAGTACTGAAGATGTTTTTAATATTCTCAAAGATAAAATGTGGGTAAATGACTATGCCACTTTAAATGAAAAATATATCAGACTCTTATTTACTATGACAGATTTAAATAAAAAAGCTCTTTTAAAAGAAAAAGCTGAAAAATATTTTACTGGAGTCGATTTTTATGAAATTTAAATATTTTTTTATTATTATTTTATTATTAGCTGGGATTCTTCAATTCAACAGAATCATGGACAAGGGAAAGTATTTTTCTGTAAAACAGGAATTTACTTTTGAGAAAGCTCCTGCTAAAAATACAACATTAACTTTTGAAAATCCACAAAAGTATCTTATTTTTTATAATCCTTCATCTAAAGTTTCAAAAGATATTCTCTATAATCTAGAAAAAACTTTTGAATTTACTAAAGCTGAATTTGATATTGTAAAAATTACAGATACTCCTGACATTTCAAAGTATGATTATTTTATATTTGTAACTGATAATTTCTTAGGATTTAAAAAAACTATTTTTGAAGATATAAAAGAAAAATTATTATCTAAAGGAGGAACTCTCTTCATCTTAGCTAATACTGAATATAATCCTTTTAATGAAGTGGCAGGAATAGATAAAATAAATCGTTTATCTGATAATGAGCATGGAATAAATTTTACAAGAAAAATATTTCCCGGTATTGACTCCTTCAGTCCTGGAGATACTATGCTGTCCAGCTCTGTATATGATGTATCTTTAGCTGAAGATGTCTCTGTTCTTGCTAAAACCAATAACAACCTCCCTCTCATTTGGGAAAAAAATTTGGGAAAAGGAAGAATAATTTATACAAATTCAAACTTCTTTGAAGGAAACATTGTCAGAGGATTAATGAACCAGATTATCTCTTATGGAAGCGACTGGTATATCAATCCAATATTAAACAGCAAATTGATTCAAATAGATGATTTCCCTTCTCCTGTTCCTCGATACAATAATGAAACTATCAGAAAAAGTTATGGAATGGATACTGGTGATTTTTATAATAAAATCTGGTGGAAAGATATGGTTGCCCTTTCTGAAAGAAGAAATCTTATTTTTTCTGGTTTTATAATAATAGATTACAACAATAATATCCATAGTTCCGACATGAAAGAAATCCCTAAAATAACTCTTCTTGATCTTGATAAAAGAGCTAGAGAACTTCTTCTTTATCAAGGGGAAATAGGAATTCATGGATATAATCATAATCCTTTGGTATTTGAAGGAGATACTGATTTTAAAGCTCTTAGCTATGTTCCATGGGATAGTGATGCTGATATAGTTGCTGGATTAAAAAATGTTTCTTCTACAGTTGAGGATCTTTTAGGTAAAAATATAAAACTATATTCCTATGTTCCTCCTAGTAATATTTTAAAAGAGAGAGGAGAAAAGGACCTTTTAGAAGCTTTTCCTGATTTAAAAACTATATCTTCTATTTTCTATGGTGATGAATCTAAAGGAGCTTTTGTTACTGAAGTAGGAAGAGATGAAAAATTTCCTTCAATTTATACAATGCCTCGTTTTTCATCAGGATTTTCATATGATAAAGATGACTTATGGGGAATATTTAATGCTCTTGCAGTATATGGCTATATGTCTCATTTCGTCCATCCTGATGATGTTATATCTGATGATAGAGGATTTGGAAAAGATTGGAATCAGCTTTATCACGAATTTGAAAAAGTGATACTGGAAGTAGAAAAAAGATTCCCTTATCTTGAACCATCTACTGATTCTGGTCTTACTCAAAAATATATGAATATTGAAGATTTGAAAATCCATTCTGAAAAAGATGGAAATACCCTTAAAATAGGGCTGGAAAATTTTAGAAATCCTTTTTCTGCTCTTGTAAGAATAAGGCATGATGATATAAAAAGCATCTCCTCAGGAGAATACAGACTTGTTAATAAATATGGAGATAATAGCATTTACCTTATTAAGTTTACAAATGAAAATACTATTATTGAATTAGGTAAGAAAACTGGAGAAATACAATGAAAAGCAAAACACTGAATATTTTAATATTAATTATTTTCTTTGGATTTGAAATTCTTAATTTTAAATATAACTATACTTCAAATATTTATACAGATTTAAGGAGCAGCTTCTGGCTGATACATCTCTTAATCACTTCTGTATGTATAATTCTTTTTAATTATATTTTTAAAGCAGACATAGGCTATTATGATGTATTTATAATATTTTTCCCGGGACTTGGATTCTTTATAATGATACTTGGAGGATTTTTTGATATTAAAAAAGATATTGAAAATCATATAGAAGAGGCTTACAGTATGGAAATGTACAAGAAAGAAAAGCAGGAGGAAGATTATATTAATTTCTATCTTGATATAAATACTGTTGGTGCTTATGATTCTCTTCTTGTAAAAAATTCTGAAGAAAAGAAAAAGTTTCTTTTTGAATTTAATCCCCCAAAGATAAGCTTTAAAGTAGAAATCCTTCAAAAAGCCTTGCTGGATGATGATATAGATGTAATTCACTATGCTGCTGCTGAACTGAATAAAATAGATGTAAGACTACAGGAAAATATAAAAAATGCTGAAAAAGAAAAAAATCTCTATAAAATATATGATGCTTATAGAGAATATATAGATTCAGGGCTTCTCTTTGAATCTATATTAAAATTCTATCAGAATAAAACTCTTTCTCTTCTCCTTCAATTAGTTGAAAAAGATAAAAGAAAGGAATATGAACTTTTAAAATTATATAGAAAAATAGGAGAAAAAAATAAATATGAAATTTTATTGAAAGAACTTTTAAATAAAAATGCTTCTTTAGGTCTTGTAAAAAAATTAATACAGTTTTTATATGAAGAAAACAGGTATAAAGAGATGCTGGATATACATCAGAAATATAAAAATTATGATATAAAACTTCCTGCTCTTTTTAATACTTTTGAATAATTTTAGAAAGGAAAAAATATGGCTGTAATATGTATAATATGCGAAGGTGCTTATCCTTATGTAGTTGGTGGAGTCTCTTCATGGGTGCATGACCTCATTACTTCAAATCCTGAGCATAAATTTAAACTCCTTTGCATTATTCCAAATCAAAAATTTGCAGTGCAAAAATATAAACTTCCTGACAATGTCATAGAGATACAAAATATACTTCTTGATCCATATTTAGGATTTTCCATGTCACAGGTTATAAAAAATAATCTTTTTCCAAATGATGAGCGAAAAAAAAGTATAGCTGAACTTTTTCATTTTACTACTGAAGATTCAAATGAAAAAATATCACAAATAGAAAAAGTTTTTAATTCTAATATTGGAAAGCCTTTGGAAGTTGTACTGGGAAAAGATTATTGGGAAGTACTCATTGAAAATTATAATAAAAAATATCCAAATAATAATTTTAATATTTATTATTGGACATATAGAAATATCATCTTGAATCTAATACAGATAGGACAGGCTAAAATACCAACTGCTGACATTTACCATGCTGTTTCCACTGGATATGCAGGTTATCTTGGTGCTTTAGCTGTTCATAGAAAAATGGGAAAACTACTTTTAACTGAACATGGAATCTACCCTAGAGAAAGAGAGGAAGAAGTTCTGGCTGCTGAATGGATAGATAAGGATTTTAAAAGTATATGGATAGAATACTTCTATTATCTTTCTAAGCTCACATATCAATATTGCGACTTAATCATAGCTCTGTTCAAATACAACAGTGGCATTCAAATTGAAAATGGTGCTCCTCCTGAAAAATCAATAGTTATCCCTAATGGAATAGATGAAAAAATATATTCTTCTATCACAAGGCATAAAAAAGAAGGATTTAATATAGGTTCTGTCCTGAGAGTAGTTCCTATAAAAGATGTAAAGATGATGATTAAAGGATTTAAAATAGCCTCTGAAAAAATTCCTGATGCTAAACTTTGGCTTGTTGGTCCTTATGAAGAAGATAAGGAATATTATGAAGACTGTGTTGCTTTAGTCAACGATCTTGAATTATCTGACAAAGTAACTTTTACAGGAAGAGTAGATGTAAAAGAATACTATAGTTTTCTTGACATCCTTCTTCTTACTTCTATTTCCGAAGGACAGCCCCTAAGTATCCTTGAAGGTCTGGCTTCTGGTGTTCCTTTCATAGCAACTGATGTAGGAAACTGCCGTGAAATATTGAAAGGTTGGACAGATATAGGGGAAGCAGGAGTTATCATCCCTCCAACTTCATATACTGATCTGGGAAAAGAATTAGTAAAATTATATCAGAATAAAACCAGATTAAAAGAATTTTCTGAAAATGGAAAAATGATAGTTAAAAATCATTATACAAAAGATTTTTATATCAACAGATATAAAGAAATATATAAAAAATTAGGTGAACAGAAATGGCAGGAATAGGATTTGAATTAAGAAAATTATTTTCTGAAAAAGATAAAGCCTTTGGAGATGTAAAAGCCATAGCCTACTCTTCAATTGTAAGTGTAGGTCCTTGGATAATTACAAGTATAAGTTTGAATATAATTGTTTTTTTAGCAGGAACTATTAATCTTGGAAGAGCTGAGAAAGTCACGTACACCAGCACTATTCTTTATGCTTTTATATTTTCACAGCTTCTCACAGGACCTTTTCAATATCTTATAACAAGATATATTTCAGACTGTGTCTTTACCAAAAAAATAGATAAAATAAGAGGAGCATACATAGGGGTTGTAAAACTAATAGTTATAATTGGATTTTTTATGAGTTATTTTTTCATAAGAAAAGGAGACTTTTCTGGAAATTATAAAGCTTCTTTTGTTATTCTGTTTATTACTATGAGTCTTTCATGGATTACTATGATATTTATATCCCCTCTAAAAAACTATAACTTTATGATAAAAAGTTTCTTTGCTGGGAATGCTGTTTCTGTTATTTCAGCATATATTTTTCTTAAATATCCAGTTTCATTTTTAAATGAACCTCCAATTTTCTGGATGTTGTTTTCTTATACTCTAGGAATATTTTTAAACTTTTTATTTACTTCTTTGTATCTTCTTAAAATATTTAAAGGAGAAAACAAAGGAGATTTTGAATTTTTAACATATCTCCGTGGATATTTAAGCCTGTTGCTTGTAGGGCTTTTCTATGCTTTTGCTGTATGGGCTCATATTATAATCAACTGGTTTCTTGGAGACTCATATTTTGTAGGAAATGTATTTCTTATCTCTCCATTATATGAGGTGGCAGTGTTCTATGCTTTCTGTACTTCAATTCCAAGTATGGTTTATTTTATGATATTCTTAGAAATAAAATTTCTTCCAGTATATAAAAATTATTATCAAAAAATTTTTTATACAGGAAATTACAGTGAAGTCAATACTGCATTAAAAAAGATGTATGATACTTTAAATAAAGAAATTCTTTATTGCATGGAGCTGCAATTTATAATATCACTAACTTTTGTGCTCACTTCAAATGTAATATTTGATTATTTAAGATTGGATTTATATCTTTTGGATATATTTAGATTAACTATATTATCTGCTTATTGTGCAGTGTTTATCTCTATTTTTATCACTATATTTCTATATTTTGATTCCAGAGAGTATGCTGTACTTACTGCTTTTATTTTCTTTATCACTGGAGTAGGATTCTCATACTTTTTTGGAGTTCTTGGAAAGGAATATGTTGGTCTCGGTTTCTTCTTTTCTTCATTTATTACTTTTGGAATAGCCAATGTATTTAACAAAAAAATATTCAACAACCTAAATTATATTACAATGTTTAAAAGAAATTTTAATATAAAAATAGGCTCATCTTTTTTAAGATTGATAGATAAACTTATGGGGAAAAAGATATATCTTTTAATTATATTTGCTCTTCTTTTTCTTTTAAGCGGATGCAGCAGTTATGATAAAAACGGTTTCAATAATATTACCAAAAGAAACTGGCACTCTATGAGCAATTATGACCCTGAAGGATATGATTTTTCTGGTCTTGATGCCAATGGTCTCAACAGAAGAGGATTTAATGCAGCTGGATGGAATGAAGCTACCGATTCTCCTTATGACTATGCAGGATTTGACAGTAAAAATATTCATAGAGATACTGGTGAAAAATTTGATGAACGTGGATTTAACTACAAGAAATATAATATTCTTACTTGTTCTCCTTTTGATAAAAATGGCTTTGATTATGAGGGAATACATAAAATTACCAAAAGAGAATTTGACCCTAATGGCTGGAACTATTACGGTCTCAACGAAAAAACACAGGACTATTACAACGAAAAGGGCTTTGATCGTGATGGGTATGACAAAGAGGGATATAATAAAAAAGGATATACCAGAGAAAATATAGACAGAAGAGGATTCAATGAAGATGGATGGAATATTGAAACAAATAGCAGGTATGATTCTTTAGGATTCACTATTAAAAATATTCATAAAGATACAAATAAAAAATTTGATGAAAGAGGGTTTGATTATAAAAAATACAACCTTCTCACTAATTCCCTTTATGATAAGAATGGTTTTGATTATGATGGAATACACAAAGTCACTAAAAATGAGTTTGATCTCAATGGCTGGAATTATTATGGACTCAACAAATACACAAAAACCTATTATGACAAAAATGGATATACTTATGACGGGCTGGACAGAGATGGATATACTAAATACAACAGACCTCCAGAAATGGGAAATACTCCATTAGAAGATGAGGCTAATGATGGAATAAACAGAAGCTGGATGGATAAAGACGGCTTTAATAAAGATGGAATATATATAGGAGGATATTAATGTTTAAAAAAATATGTTTGGGATTATTTATTGTCTCCTCCTTCACTTTCTCAGAAGGAATAGATAATCTGTATAATAATGCTCTTGTGAAATATAAGGGAATTGATGTCTTGAACTTCTATATTCCTGTTGAGGAAAAAAATAGACTCTATACTTCTGTTGATTATGAAACTAGAAATGATAAAAGTATTTATCAGTGGAAAATGGCAGAAGGATATCTTGAAATAAATGAATTATGGGATTTTGAATATAATGTAGAAAAAGAGTTTCATAAGCAGAAAAAAGATGAAAGAAGCAGATATGACGGCTGGGATAATAAATTTACCTTTGTGAGAACTTTAAATAATACTCAGATAGCTGGAAAAGAATGGAATAATAGTTTCATTACTGGTTTGGAGCAAAATCAAATAGATGACAGAGGATTTGAAGTAGAGAGATATAAAATTTTTGCCGGGTATAGAACAAGAACCTCTTTGGATATTGGAAAAGGAGGAACATATTTTGGATTTGATTTTATAGGTAAAAAAGTTCTAAGCAAAGACAAAGATGGATGGTCTGCCGAATTTGATATTATCAGTTCTACTAATCTGGGATATGGATTTCAGCTGTTCAATACAATATACAATGAATTTCTTTACTATGATGGTTATGAAGGCACTTATAGATTTGGTCTTGAAAGCTATTTCAGATGGACTTATGAGTTAAATAACAACTGGGCATTTTCTATTGACACTGGAATAGACATTGATAAATATTTTAAGAACTCTAATGATGATTATAATTTTAAAGCATATATTTATCCTCATCTCCTTTTCAGCTATAATATCAATCCTCAATTAAGGATAATGGGTGAACTGGGGCTTCCATCATATAAATTCACAAGAGATAGAGCTACTGACTATAAAGACTTTAAAGATCAGGTATATTTCTATTCAAAAATTGGAATTGAATATATATTCTAACAGGAGACAAACATGACAAAAAAAATAATATCTATAGTTTTATTATTTCTTTCTTTTACCTCTCTAGCTTCTGCCAATGAAGAATATAGAGAAAAAATGAGAGACTTAATAAGAGAAATAAGAGCAAATACAACAAATGACAGAATAATTATAACTCAAAATGGAAGTGAAGTTTATTTCAAAAATGGAGAGCCTGATCAAAACTTTCTTCCTTATGTAAATGGAGCATCTCAAGAATCACTTTTTTATGGAGAAGAGGGGAAGCTTGGTAAAAAAACTTCAAATAAAGAGAGAGATTCTCTTTTAAAAAATCTTATACAGATTAAAAGTTCTGGAAAAACAGTTTTAGATGTAAATTACTCTAAAAATAAAAACAACAGGAAAAATATTGAAGAGGAAAATAAAAAATACGGTTTCATTGGAGAAGAGATTCCAAGCTTTACAGCAGATGTTCTCAATGTTCCTATAAAAGCATTTAACAGAAAGGATATTTATTCCCTTGAAGATGCTGAAAATTTTCTTTATCTTCTTAATCCACATAAATTTAAAGATGTAGATGAATATTTTAGAATACTTTCTAATACCGATTATGATGTTCTTATAATAGAACCTTCTTTCAATGGAATGTTTTTCACTAAGGAGCAGATAAGAAAACTAAAATATAAATCTACTGGAAGAAGAAGGCTTGTAATAGCATATTTCAGTATAGGAGAAGCTGAAAATTATAGAGATTACTGGAAACCTGAATGGAATAAGAAACTGCCTTCTTGGATGGAAGCTGAAAACAAAAACTGGGAAGGGAATTTTATTATTAAATACTGGTCTGATGAATGGAGAAATATAATCAAAACTTATCAGCTAAAACTGGATTATATAGGAGTAGACGGATATTATCTTGATACTATAGACAGTTTTTATTACTTTGAAAATAAAGAAAGCTAAATACAAAAGAGAGTAAGTCAAAAATCTAAAGTAATGTTTAGAATTCTGACCACTCTCTTTTTAATTTATTTTATGCAAACATCATTTCAGTTAAATCCATAGGATCAACTATTTTTCCACTCTTATATACACGCATATTTCCAGAAGCTATCTCATCTATAAGTATAACTTCTCCATTTTTATCTATTCCAAACTCAAATTTAATATCATAAAGAGTCAATCCTTTTTCAGCTAAAGTATCTCTTACTATTCTAGAAATTTGTTGTGTTCTTTCTTTCATTGAATCATATTGTTCTGGAGTCATTACATTAAGAACTACCAATCCATCTTTAGTTACAAGAGGATCTCCTAAAGCATCATTTTTAAATGTAGTTTCTACATAAGCAGGTAAATCTCCACCTTCCACTACATACTCGTTATAACGACGATAGAAGCTTCCTACAGCTTTGAAACGGCATATTACTTCAAGTCCTTTTCCAAAAGGTCTTGCTGGCACTACTTCCATAGTTCCTTTGTCTACATTTGCAGATATATAGTGAGTTTTCACTCCTGCTTTGTTTAATATTTCAAAGAAATGAACTGACATTTTTAAATTAGCTTTTCCGATTCCTTCTATCTTTAATCCAACTGTGTTTTCACCTGGATCAAATACCCCATCTTTTCCTGTACAATCATCTTTGAATTCAAGTAAGAAATTCCCGTTTTCTAATTTGTAGACATCTTTAGTCTTTCCTTGATAAACTTTTTCCATCTGATTCCTCCATTTTATAAATTAATAAATTGCCAGCTTATATATAGATAAAAATATTCTTTAAGGTAAGTATAGTATATTTCTAAAAAAAATTAAAGTATTTTTTTACTTTTTCTTTAAACAATATAAATGTTTTCAAAAATAGGCATACAAAAGTGGGTAACTTATAAATAGAAATATAATTTTAGAATTTTTCCACTAGAAAGAACTCACAAATCTTTCTAATTTCCAAATTTCTAAAACTTAATCTAGTTTTTCGTTACCCACTGATCTAAGTTTTTTTATTCAATTTTTATTTTGCATTAGCAGCATTTTTACCAGCAATTCTTCCAAAAACAATGATGTCAGCTATGGCATTTCCACCAAGTCTGTTAGCACCATGTATTCCACCAGTAACTTCTCCAGCTGCAAATAATCCAGGTACAGCCTTTCCGTCTTTTCCTATTACTTCTGCATTCTCATTTATTTTTACTCCACCCATAGTGTGATGTAATGCAGGGAAACGTAATGTTGCATAGAAAGGTCCTTTATCTATTTTATTTTCCCAAATATCTCTTCCAAATTCATCTGATTTTTTATCAACAGATTCATTAAATTTCTTTACAGTTGCAGTAAGTGCTGCTGCTGGAACATTTATTTTCTTAGCTAACTCTTCAAGAGTAGCAGCTTCTACTACTGTATTTTTTCTAATAAGTTCATCTAAATCCTCAGCAGAAGTAGTTTTTCTGTCTGGAGGTATTATTTTAGAATCGTTTATCATATAGTATTGACCATCTTTTTGAGCAAAAGTAGCCAAACTTATTTCATCTCTTCTTCCATCTTCTCTTACATAACGATTTCCATCTTTATTTACAAAGATAACGTTCTCTACGTTGATAGTTGGTCCAAATCTGTCAGCCGGCATTGGAAGCAATTGAATATGCTTCATATCTATAACATCAGCACCAGCATCTAAAGCCATTTTAATAACCTCTCCAGTTGCTCCCGGATGATTTGTATTTTCTATTCCAGCAGGAAGTTTATCTTTTGTATAAACACCATCTGATAGGAATTCACGAACCATTTCACTGTTAGCAGCATATCCACCACTTGCCAGAATTATTCCTTTTTTTCCAACAAATTCTACTTCTTTTCCATCTGCTCCTACAGCAATTACTCCAGTTACTCTTCCGTTTTTATTTATAATTCCTGTAACTTTAGTATTTGTATAAATTTTTCCGCCATGTTGTAAAAATGCTTTTTCAAGAGTATTTATATACCCAGTTCCTAATGGATCAGTTGCCTGATTAGTTCTTGGCCACATTGAACCTACAACTGAACCTATTTTTTCATTCCATTTCATTCCTAATCCTTCAAGCCAGTCTACTCCATCCATAGCATTTTCTACAAGAGTTCTAACTAATTTTTGATTAGCAACTTTATTTCCACCTTCATAAGTTTGTGTGAAATGTTTGTCTATTGAATCTTCTATTCCTTGTGCTTTTTGTTTCTTAGGGTTAACAGCATTATATGCTCCACCAGCACGAACAGTATTTCCACCTATTATTGGCATTTTCTCAAGTATGATAACTGATTTAGCACCATTTTCATAAGCAGATACTCCAGCAGCAAGACCAGCTCCTCCTGCTCCAACTACTATTACTTCTGCTTCTTTATCCAATATTACATTTTCTACAGCTTTTTTTGCTACTGGTTTAGATATAGCAGCTATAGATACTCCAGAAAACTTTAATGCTTCTTTTGTTGCTTCTATTATAGCCTTACTTGATTTTGAAGCCCCAGCTACATAGTCTACAGCAACACTTTGATTAGCTACAATTTCTTTTGGAAGGCTCTCAATAGCATGATCACTTATTCCTTTGCTTTCTTTGTGTTCTACAATAACTACACTTTCAATTTTGTCTTTTGATGTAGTTACTTCTACTTTTACAGGTCCTCCATACCCCTCATAGCTTCCTAAATATTTCCCAGGTTTAAAAACAGCCTCTGCTGAAAATACCGTACAGCTTAAAATCAGCAGTAAAGAAAATATTAAACTAAAAAAACTTTTTTTCCCCATTCTTTACCTCCTTTTTCATAATCAAACCGTTTATTAATATCCTATATACCCCATTTAAGATCAAATGTCAATATTAAAAAAAATATATTTGTGTGTAAAAATAATAAATTGATAGAACTTTTATCATACTTTATTATTTCTTATTTTTTTCATTTAATATCTTTAAATCAATTTTATATTGTATCCATTGGAATAAAGTTATATAATTGGACTGAAATGATATTGTTATTTTTTCATAACAATTCCATTCTGTAAAACGTCTTAATTTAATATCTACACATTAAATCTTTGAGGAGAGATTAAATGCAGAAAATTTTTATAAAATATTTATCAATAGTTACAGCAAATAAATATCTGATATAAAAAAATGGCTCTGAAATTTCAGAGCCATCTCTATTTATATTCAATTATTTAGTGTAATCGTAGAATCCTACACCAGTTTTTTGTCCAAGTTTTCCACCTCTAACCATTTTTCTTAGTAATGGATGAGGTCTGTATTTAGAGTCACCAGTTTCAGATTGAAGAACTTCCATAATAGCAAGACATACATCTAGTCCTATTAAATCTCCTAGAGCTAGAGGTCCCATTGGATGGTTAGCTCCTAATTTCATAGCAGCGTCGATTCCTTCTACAGAAGCAACACCTTCAGCATAGATTCCAACAGCTTCGTTAATCATAGGAATTAATACTCTGTTTACTACGAATCCAGCAGCTTCTTCTACTTGAACTGGAGTTTTTCCAATTTCTTCAGATATAGCTTTTACTTTTTCTACCATTTCAGCTGGAGTGTTTAATCCTGCAATAACTTCTACAAGTTTCATTACTGGAGCTGGGTTAAAGAAGTGCATTCCGATAACTGGTCTGTCTAATCCTGCACCAATTTCAGTTATTGATAGAGAAGAAGTATTTGTAGCGAACATAGCATCTGCTTTACAAATAGCTTGTAATTCTTTAAATGTTTGTTTTTTAATAGCCATGTTTTCGATTGCAGCTTCAATTATTAAATCGCAATCTCCACAGATTTCTTTTGTTCCAGTAGTTATTTTAGCTAGGATAGCATCTGCTGCTGCTTGTTCCATTTTTCCTTTAGCTACTCTTTTTTCAAATCCTTTAGCTATTTTAGCTTTCCCTTTTGCTGCAAATTCTTCATTGATATCGCAAAGAGCTACTGAATATCCTTCAGTTTGTGCAAAAGCTTGTGCAATACCTGATCCCATTGTTCCTGCTCCGATTATTCCTACTTTCATAATTACATCCTCCTAAAATTGATTATATTTTAATTCAATTAAATTATGTATAGAGATACTCTATAATTGAAAAATTAAAGACTTTTATTATTATTTATTTTTGAATCCTTCTACTTTTCTTTTTTCTAAGAATGCTGCCATTCCTTCTTTTTGATCTTCACTTTCAAAACAGCTTCCAAATAGTTTTTCTTCAATAACTATTGCTTTATCCATATCTACATCAAGTCCTTCATTTATAGCTTTTTTACAAGCACGAACTGCGATAGGAGCATTTCTAGCTATTTTTCCAGCTAATTTTTTAGCCGCTGGCATTAATTCTTCTAAAGGATATACAGCATTTACTAATCCAATTCTTAAAGCTTCATCAGCTTTTACATTAGTTGCAGCATATATCATTTCTTTAGCTTTTCCTACACCTATGATACGAGCAAGTCTTTGAGTTCCTCCAAATCCTGGAGTAATTCCTAATCCTACTTCTGGTTGTCCAAATAATGCATTGTCAGAACAGATTCTGATATCACAGCTCATAGAGATTTCACATCCTCCACCAAGTGCGAATCCGTTTATAGCAGCTATTACAGGAATTGGGAAAGTTTCTAGTTTTCTGAAAACATCATTTCCTATTTTTCCAAAAGCTTCTCCTTCAGCCTTAGTTAAAGTACTCATTTCTCCGATATCTGCACCAGCAACAAATGATTTTTCTCCTGCTCCAGTAAGAATAAGAGCTCTAGTTGTTTCTAGGTTTACTCCATCTAAGCAAGCATCTAATTCTTTTAAAACTTCACTGTTAAGTGCATTTAAAGCTTTTGGACGATTGATAGTTATGATTCCTACAAATCCTTCTTGTTCATATGTAATATAATTCATTAAACAAACCTCCCATAATTTCATTAAATTAGAGGATGGCGTACGCCAGCCACCCTCATATATTAAAATTGAATGTTATATTTTAAATTAAGAATAAGATTAGTCTCTCTTAACGATAGTAGAGCATCCCATTCCACCACCGATACAAAGTGTAGCTAGACCAGTTTTAGCATCACGTTTAGCCATTTCATGAAGAAGTGTTACAAGGATACGGCATCCTGAAGCTCCTACTGGATGTCCTAGAGCAATAGCTCCTCCGTTTACATTTAACTTAGCTGTATCAAATCCAAGATCATGTCCTACTGCAAGTGATTGAGCTGCGAAAGCTTCATTAGCTTCGATTAGATCGAAATCATTTATTGTCATTCCAGTTTTTGCCAATACTTTTTTAGTAGAAGCTACTGGTCCGATTCCCATGATTTTTGGATCTACTCCACCTAGAGCTCCAGCTACCCAAGTAGCCATTGGAGTAACTCCAAGTTCTTTAGCTTTTTCTTCACTCATTACAACTATTGCTGCTGCACCATCATTGATACTTGAAGCATTAGCTGCTGTAACCATTCCATCTTTTTTGAATGCAGGTCTTAATTTAGAAATTCCTTCAGCTGTAGTACCAGCTCTTGGTCCTTCATCTTTAGTAACTACAACGTCACCTTTTTTACCTTTTATAACTACTGGAACTATTTCTGCATCAAATCTTCCAGCTTCTTGAGCTTTTACAGCTTTTTGCTGACTTGCTGCTGCAAACTCATCTAATTGCTCTCTTGTTAATCCCCATTGATCACAAATATTTTCTGCTGTTACACCCATATGATAATTATTGAATGCATCCCATAAAGCGTCATTTACCATTGAGTCAACAATTTCTGAATTTCCTAAACGGTATCCAAAACGAGCTTTATTTAATAAATAAGGAGCAGCTGACATATTTTCAGTTCCTCCAGCTACAACGATATCAGCTTCTCCAGCTTGAATCATTGCTGCTGCCATATTTACTGCATTTAATCCTGAACCACAAACTACATTGATTGTTACCGCAGGAGTTTCTATTGGTAACCCTGCCTTTAGAGAAGATTGACGAGCCACATTTTGACCCAAACCTGCTTGAATTACACATCCCATATATACATGATCTACTTTTTCAGCAGGAACTCCTGCTCTGTTTAAAGCTTCTTTTATTACTAGTGCACCTAAATCTGCTGCTGCAACTCCGCTTAATGCTCCACCCATAGATCCAATTGCTGTACGACATGCTCCTGCTAAAACTATTTTTTTTGCCATAATCTTATTCCTCCATTCATTCATCAAGTGTCAAAACTCAGATTTTGATAAAGTGAGTTTTATTGTAGCTTTAATTTAATAGTAACACAATGTTTTTTTATTTGCAATAAGAAGATATATAAAATTTATGTTATGGATTATTTTTAATGTAGAATGACCAATTTTTTAACATTTTTTCTAATAAAAGAACTACTTCTTTCTCTTGGAAATTATTTTTCTATTGAAATTCTAAAATTTTTCTATCTAAAATCAACCAATTACTTTATAAATTTAATTTTACTTATTTTCTTTCTCATTTATATCTATAAATTATATTATAATACAATTTATTCAATAAATTTTTGATCAATTTTTAATCTATTGCTCTTTTATTTTGATTCTTCTATGATATCTGTTTTATAGAGAATATGATTCCCGTTGGCATTAAATATAAACCCATCTACTTTTTTATTCATTCCAATAATATATACTTTATAATCCAGTGGGAAAAGAGGTACCTCTTCTGACAGGATATCCTGTGCCTTTGCATAATTCTCTTCTCTTTTTTCTACTGAAGAAGTAGTTCTTGCTTCATCTAAAAGATGATCAAATTCTTCATTTGCAAAGAAGCTTCTATTTCCAACAGCTCCAGCAGAAGTAGAATGTAGAAGAGGATAATATCCATAATCAGCATCTCCTGTACTTACATACCATAGCCCTATAAGCATATCATGCTGTCCATTTGCAGTAAATTGAAGAAATGAAGAAAGTTCAAGTACCTGTATTGAAACATCTATTCCTATCTCTTTTAAATTAGATTGAATAACCTGTGCCATCTGCATTCTTGTAGGCTCTTCATATATCCATAATTCTAATTTAAGCCCATTTTCATATCCAGCCTCTTTTAAAAGCTCTCTGGCTTTTTCTGGATCATAAGGTTTTAATTTTACATTTTTATCATAGCCAAATACGCTTGGAGCTAAAAGTGATGGAGCTAACTCTGTCATTCCTTCAAAAACAGCTGTAGATATATCCTCTTTATTTACTCCCAGCTCTATCGCCTGTCTTACTCTCTTGTCAGTTATCTTTTTAGTATTTATTGATATAAAGTCTGTTCCTAAAGAAGACTTGCTTACAAGTTTAAGGTTCTCATCTTTTAAAAGCCCTTTAACATCAGTTGATGATATATCATATGCTATATCTATCTCTCCTGTTTCCAGAGCTATCAATCTATTAGAATTTTCTGGGATAGTCATAAATACCAGATTTTTTATTTTAGGCTCACCTTGGAAAAACTTATCAAAAGCTTCCAGTTCTACCTTTTCTCCTATTCCCCATTTTTTTATTTTATATGCCCCTGTTCCCACTATGTTTATTCCCTCTTCATTAGCTGGTACTTCCTTTACTATAGCTATTGAAGAATGAGCAAAGTTATGAAGAAGAATTGTAGGTGCATTGTTTTGAATTATTTTAAGTCTGTAATCATCTAATACTTCTAAATCTTTTATAGATTCAACTAATACTTTTGATATAGGTATATCCAAATTTCTTTTCAAGCTGGCTGCTGCATCTTTGGCTTTCATTTCACTTCCATCTTGGAAAAAGACACCTTTTTTCAAAGTTAAAACAATAGAATTATCAGGGAGTGTTTCATACTTTTCCACAAGCTCAGGAACCAGATCACCATTTTCATCAAGAGAAAAAAGATTGCTGTATATCTGCTTTGTAACAGCCAAAGTAGAACTGTCTGTATGTCTGTGGGGGTCAAAAGAACGAGGCTTATATCCGAAAGCTACTTTCAATGTTTTTTCCACCTTCGGTGTTTCTTTCTTGCTCTCATTAGTTTCTGTTTTAGTTCCATTACATGCTGGAAACAGCAAAGAAAATAATAGGATAATAATAAACTTCATAAAAAAATCCTCCTAAAGTTACAAAATATTTTTTAATTAATATGGTTCAAACACAAAGACGTCAAAAATATCTTGAAGCCTGTAGGGACTAGGAAGTTTTGCCTTTGTTTTTTCCCATGTTTTAGAAAAAGTCTCCATATCCATTTCATTTATCTGATGGATAATATGTTTTTTATATGGAAGCTCAGCCCCCATATTTTCTAACCCATGTATCATTTGATTTTTTATTCTGGTAAAATTTTGTTCATTTATTTTAACCATGCTGTAATAATCAGCTAAAAATTCTTTAGCAAGACAATACTCCATAGTAATAAGCTTTCTTATAGTGCTTGCTATAAAATTTAGACTCAATTTATTTGAAAAACTGCCTCTCTTTTCTCCTTCATCTTCTATGAAAGGAAGAAATACATCCTCAAAATGATGATCCTGTATAGACTTTGTCAGCAGCAATAAATTATTCAGGAAATTGTATTTCTTAAATGTTCTTTTGTGAAAGTTGTTATCTATGAGATAAGAAGATCCCACGTGTTTAAACAGAGAATTTGTTAAATCTTTAGAGTGCCCAAAATTAAATACTCTGCTTTCATAAACTACATTATTTTTTACTCTTTCAATAAATTTTTCAGCTTTTTCAAGAAGCTCTCCCATATTATCAAGCTGAAAAACAGCATCAAAAAAATTCTTTTCAAGCAAAAGCTCTCTCCTCCTTGAAAGAGGCAGCTTCATAAAACATTTTTCCAGATTTGTAGTCTTTAGGAGATTTTTAACAAAAGTCTCATCTATATTAAAATAAACATCATCATATCTATTTACGAGACTTGTCTTATCATCTTTTATAGCTCCTATTTTTTTCAGCTCTTTTGATAAAAACTCTAAATATGAAGGGGCAAATTCTTTAAATTGCTCTCTCTCTTCTAAAGTCAGATCTGTATTTTCAGCTAATATTTTATCTAAATCTATAAAGTCCAGCACTGATATGATTCCATCTCTATTTATTCCTACACCATTCCAGATATATGTTCTTGGAATATACTTAGAGTATTTATCTACCATAAGCACTACATATTGAGCTATTCCCCCTCCCAGAGAGTGTCCAGTCAGAGAAATTCTGTCATGTGGTACTTTAAAATCTCTAATAAGTTTGTAATATACCTCTACTCCTTCATAAAACTGCTGAGGTATTTTTCCAAGCCCCAGTGCAAGATCTGTTTCTATGAAATCCTTATAGGCATCTTCAAGAGGATACTTTTCACTTCCTCTAAAAGCTACTACATAATCTTCCTGCTTTTTAAATACAACAGAGTAAAATCCTGTATTTGTAGATGAAGGATTTTGTGCTGTTCTGTTATCTACATAATAAATTTTCCATTCACTTAAAATATCTTTAAAGTACTCCAAAAAGAATCTATCATATTTAGGTTCTATTATAATGAATGTTCCATTAAAAATGCTCTTTGCTGTATCCTGCTGAAAAACTTCAAGAATGGTTTTACCATATTCAGATTCATTAAAATTACAATAGGATAAAATGCTGAGCATGATATATTCTTTTGCTGTATGCATAATTTTACCACCTACATTTTTAGAAGTAATAATATCAAGTAAGTAACTCCCCACCCTAAAAGGGCTCCTATTACAGTTTCAAAAAGGGTATGTATTTTTCCTTCTATTCTCGAATGCATTACAAGAACTACAAGTATCAAAGAAAGAAAAAATACTTTAGGATTATTTGTTAAAAATGTGATTATTGTGAAAATAGAACTGGCAAGAGCACTATGCCCACTTGGGATTCCTCCTCTTAAAGGAGTTCCTTTTTTAAATAAAAGTTTTAGACAGATTACAATTATTATTACAAGAACAAAAATAGAAAGAGCTGTATGCTGATATGAATTTTTAAAGATATAGAAAGCATTTCTCAATTGAAATGTTATCTTTTTTTCAAAAATTATATATCCCACAAGAAGAGCATTAAGTGCTGTAACCAGTACAGCACTTGCAGCTATATCCTTCGCTCTTTTAGCCAATGGATGATATTCCTTTGTTACCATATCTACACAGCTTTCTATTGCTGTATTGAAAAGTTCTGCTACCCACATCAAACTTATACTTATTATTAAAGAAAGAGTTTCATATTTTCCTAAATCTAAAAATAATGAAAGTATCAATACTATTATTGTACAAAAGCAGTGAAATTTCATATGTCTTTCACTTCTTATAGCTTCAAACAATCCTTCAAAAGCAACGTTGAAGCTTTCCGTCACTCCCTTTTTTTTCCAGTCCTTATTCATAATATCACATCTCTCTTGTGTAGCCGAATTGTCCAAGGATCTCTTCTTCCCTTGCACGCATCTCTTTTTTATCATCTTCCTCTATATGATCATACCCTAACAGATGAAGTAATCCGTGAGTCAGTACATAATACAGTTCCCTTTTAGGAGAGTGGTTATATTCTGCTGCCTGCTCATCTACTCTTTCCATAGAGATAACTATATCTCCCAGTGTATCATAAGGACCTATATCAAAATCCTCTGTCTCATGATATGCAAAAGATATTACATCTGTTGGTTGATCCTTTCCTCTATATTGTTTATTGATTACTTGTATTTCCTCATTTCCTGTAAAAAGAATAGACAGATATACTGGTCTGTCACTTTCAAATTCACTCTCAAGAGCTTCTTTGATATACTTTTTCATCTCTTCTTCATTAACAAGGGTGTCATATCCCTCTATCTCTAGCGACATATCTACAACTAAATCCATATTTTTCTCCTTATATCTTTATTTGATTATTTCTGCCCCGGATATTTAATTCTTACATGGTGTATACTTATAAGAGATTTGATAAATGTTTGTATAATTATTTCTATCTCTTTAAATGTCAAATCAGCTTCTGAAAGTTGATTATCCTCTATTTTACTGCTGATTATCTTTCTAATCATCTCTTCCATAGCTCTTGGTGTTTTATCATCTATTGATCTCACAGCTGCTTCTATCGAGTCTGCCAGCATAATAATAGCTGATTCCTTACTTCTCGGCTTAGGTCCGCTGTATCTGAATTCCTCTTTAGTTACACTTGGATCAAGACTTTTAGCTTTATTATAGAAATATGCCAAAAATGTTGTTCCCTGATGTTCATACATTATATCTCTTATCTCTTTAGGAATCTGATACTGCTTTGCCATCTCTGCTCCATCTTTTGTATGAGATGTTATTATTAGATTACTCATAAACGGTGATACTTTATTATGAGGATTTTCCCCATTCTGCTGATTTTCCACATAGAATTTTGGTCTTTTGCATTTTCCTATATCATGGTAATACGATGCTACCCTTGTAAAAATTGCATTTGCTCCAACTGCTGCTGCTGCATTTTCAGACAAAGTCGCCACCATCATAGAATGATGGAATGTTCCTGGTGCTTCCATTGATAATTTTTTCAACAACGGATGAGAAAGGTCTCCCAATTCCAGCAGTTTGAAAAGAGTTAATATATTAAATGTCTTTTCAAAATATGGTAAAAGAGCTATTGTTATCATTCCAGAAATCAATCCAGCTAATACCATTTCTCCTGATTTTAAAGCTGCTCCAAATGTCTCCACCTGCGAAAATGCACTTAATAAAAGGAACAGTGTTATCTTCAATATAGAAAGCTGGATTCCTACTGCTATCAATCCTGCTCTTGTATTTACTTTCCTTACTAGATATGCTCCAAATGATAAAGAAGCTACATATACTACAAGGAATATAAGATCATAATCAATAATCGGCATTAAAAACAACATCATAAATGAAAACATCAATGTTGCAAATCTTGTATTCGTCAGCAGTATTAGTAAAAACAATGCTGTATCAATAGGCACCAGATAAATCAAATCATTATTTATAAATCTGAATACCAAGAAAAACGCTGTTATTATCAAGAAAACACTTCTATAATAATTTTTATTCAATATTTCTTTTTTATGTTTATTAAATACTACTGTATAAAACAGTGTAGCAATTATAAAAAGATAAGTAAGATTTGCAAGTATTATTCCTGTACTTTTCTTATAAGAATAAACACCGCATGCCTCTAAAATCTTTATTCTTCTCTCATTTAGAATTTCACCTTTTTTACCTACTAAAGTTCCTGCTTTAATCTCTATATACTGATCATTTATTTGAGAAACTTTCTCTTGAAGTGATCTTTTAGTCTTATCCTCATCATAAATATAGTTTGGAGTTGCAAATGTCTCAACTACCAGTTTATTTAGTTCTGGAAGTTTTTTTATTTTCTCATCATAAGGAGGATTGTACTTAATAATTGATTTTTCCTGTACAATTCCATTCTCATAAAGTCCTTCAAGAAAACTTCTTGTTTCCTTTTGTAATTTTTTTATATCTTTTACATCTAAACGAAGTATTTCCTGAATCATATTTTCAGATATTTTTCTTCCTGTATTTTTTTCAAGACTTTTAAAATCTACTTCATTGTGCTCTTTTTCTTTCATAGAATATACATCATTAAAGAAATCATCAAAAGTTTCAAGATATATTCTTCCTGCATCAGCAGAATAAATATACTCCTTTCCTGATTTCACAATCATTTCTTCTACTATTTTCTCTTTAGCACTCTGGTCTCTAAAAACTATAGTCTTAGGAGCATATATATCTGAAATTACTACATCTCCCACTTTATAGTTATTATTACGTGACAATAGAGATATCTTTGAACTAAAAGCAATTACAAACATTACAAGAATTAGATACAAGATTTTTTCTCTCAAGCTATATGAACTTGAATATATCTCAGCATCATTCCTGTCGCTTCTCTTTATTTCAAACATAAATTTTAAGCCAAATAAATTAAATTTCTTCATTGTACCCACCTTTGATGTCAGCTTCCATATCTTTTAATACAGCTGATTTACCAACAATTTTAATATTTTTAGTTGGAATAGACTCCATAAAATATTTTCCATATCTTTTGTTAATAACTCTGTTATCTAATATAGTCACAGTTCCATGATCTGTCTTACTCCTTATTAATCTTCCTATTCCCTGTTTGAACTTTATTACAGCTTCTGGTATCTGATATTCTATAAAAGAATTTTTTCCCTGAGCTGTTATATTCTCTATTATTGCTTCTGTTACAGGGTCACTGGGAACTTTAAAAGGAAGTTTTACTATTATTACTGAACTTAATTGTTTTCCTTTGATGTCCACTCCTTCCCAAAAAGAGTCTGTTCCAAAAAGAACAGGATTTCGCCCATTCACATACATATTTACTAAATGAGTTCTTGGTGCCATTCCATGTATAAATAATTCTATTCCATTAGCTTCCAGATCATCTCTCAATAAATAATAAACATAATTCAATGCTGAATATGAAGTAAATAAAACAAAAGTTTTCCCTCTAGACTTTATCAATAGAGCTTTTAAAAACTCTGAAATTTCATCTACAAAATCTCTGTCAGATGGATTAGGAATATCATCAGGAATATACACTTTCATTTGTTTATCATAATCAAATGGAGAATGTATTACTTTATCTAAAGTATCTTCTTCTAATCCTATTGATTCTTTAAAATATGAAAAATTGCTTCCTATAGCAATAGTAGCAGATGTAAATATTATCTGCTTTAAATTAATATATAGATTTTTCTGAAGTTCACTATCTATTTTAAGAGGTGTAGCCACAAGCTTGGAATTGCTCTTTCTACTGTTTACTTCTATCCAATAGATAAATTCTTCATCATCAAAATCATTTATAAATCTAAAATTATTAAAAAAGTTTTCCAGTCTGTCTGTGTACTTTACAAAATCATTTATAGTTCCCTGTTCATCTTCTTCATCTCTTAATTCCTTTATTAAACTTCTTACTTTTCTCATATATGAGTTATATTCAGAAGTAAATTTTTCTCTGAAATCTATGAGACTGCTGAGAAAAGGAGAATTTTCCATCTCTTCTTTTTTGGCTCTAAAGGTAAATGTTCCCATTTGCCCCTTTGAAAACACTTCTATTATATGATTGAAATACTCTCTTCCCTCTAAAAACAAAGACTTATGTTTTATTTTAATATCTTTAATTTCTTTTTCTAAAATACTTCTGCTGTCCATAGAGGTATTCTTTATATAATTCAATAATACATCCAGACTTCCTGTATTTTTTTTCTTTCCTTCTGTTGCAAATATCTGATTCATTATTTTTGTAAAACTGTATTTTGATGCTTCATAAGAAAAATAATCCCTTGCTACTTTCTCTATATTATGAGCTTCATCAAACACTACCAGTCCATATTCTGGAAGTATTGAATATTCTGTATTAAACCCTATCTCTTTTCTGATGGCTAAATCAGAAAAATACATATGATGGTTTGTTATAAGAATATCTGCATTTTTCTTCTCTTCACGAGATTTCAAGAAAAAACATTCCCCTTTATAAGGGCACTTTGCTCCTGCACAAATATCTGTTTCACTTTGAAATAATTCCCATACACTGTTATCCACCTCAAAAGGAAGTTCTGATTTATCTCCTTTTTCAGTCTTTTTACCCCATGATATTATTTCTTTAAATTGAGTTTTTTGTGAATTTGAAAACTCTTCAAAATTCACATTTTCTCCCAAAGCCAGATTAAAATATTTTCTATTGCAAAGATAGTTCCCTCTTCCTTTTACAAGTATATATCTAAAATCGCCCTGTACTACTTTTTTAGCTATAGGTATATCTTTATTTAAAAGCTGCTCTTGAAGATTTATTGTATTAGTAGATATTACTACTCTTTTTTTATTTTTTATAGCCCACTCTACACTAGGAATAAGATACGCCAGAGTTTTCCCTGTTCCTGTTCCAGCTTCCACTATTACTTTCTTTTCATTATTTAATCCAGCTTCAATATGTTTAGCCATATGCAGCTGTTCATCTCTGTACTCAAATCCTTTGAAAGTTTGAGATAATAATCCTGTTTTTTCAAAATATGGTGTTATATCTATCTCTACATTACTGTCAGAAAAAAGTTCCACAATTACATAGACATCTGTAAGTCCATTATTTACAATATATGATGCTCCTGCCATTCTGTTGGAATACATAGAAGCAATTTCCACATCTGCATCAGATGGGTATAAAAAACCAGAGGGGTGGTTATGAATTAAAACCTCACCTTTTTTCATGGCTTTGATTATAGCTGGAACAGAATACTTGTTCCCTCTTGCAAGTACCTCTACTTCTGTGACTATTCCATTCTCATTTGGAATACCTCTAAAAAATACCTCATTTCCTCCAGCCTCTTCTATTTCCAGTTTCATTATTTCTCTTGCATTTAGAGATATTTTCTCATTTATATCCATCAATTTTCCTTTCATCACTAAACTATTTACAGACAATTTCCCCTTATATATAATACCTCTTTTTCTCAAAAATATAAACCCTTTTTTTTCACGTTATGATGACATCTATCTCTAAGATATAATCTTTGAATTTTCTTCAGAAAAAAATTATTTTATATTTTTTACTTGGAAACAGCTTCCACAAATGATTTGTTATTATATTTTTAAGAAGTTTTTAAGAAAATATTCCTCTCCTTATTATACCAATTATTTCTAAATTTGCAATTGACAGAACATACTTTATGAAGTATATAAAGTAATAACAGGAGGTGGTGTTATGGCTATGACAAAAGAATTTGAAGTGAGATTTACAGATTGGCAGGAAAAAGATTATTATACTATCAAGATAGAGCAAAAATCTATGTACAGATGGAAATTATCCTCTAATATATGGGGAGAAGAACTCATTAATGTAGATTATCACTCTCCTGACTATTCAGCAAAGGAAATAAAAGATAGATTAACAGAAACATTTTTCAACTTTGATTTAAAAGATTATCACATCCACTGGGCTGACACATCTGGTTTTGTTTTGTTCCACTTAATTGCACTATCTGAAGAAAGACTTACATTAGATGTTGTAAAAAATAAATTTGAAAAATGGAGTAAAGTAATTCTTGCATATAATAAAATAATTAAACAGGAAGCAATATATTAAAAAAAAGGGCAGATTAATTTCTGCCTTTTTAAGGCTGTAAACAAATAAGTTTTGTTTATAGCCTTTTTTTGTAATTTAAAAGATGTTATAATATCTGTTATAGCATATAAAAGGTCTATGACTAAAAAAGATTCAGGTGGCTAAATTTCCTTATCTTATAAGACTTCAAGAAGGGTTATAGGTTAGAAGTTATTGTTTTATTTTATTATAAATTTTGATACATATAATTATTGTATGTATATTGTATTAATGGAGGGTTCGTATGAAAAATAAAAAAGTTGGACTTGCACCAGGAACTCTTATATATACAGGAGAGTTAAAAGATGAAAAGATAAAAATCATTCTTTATTCATATAATAAGGAAACTGTAAAAAAAGTAATTGACAATTCTCTTGATAAATTATCTTTTTTTAATGAAAAAGATTTTGTAAATTGGATAGTTATTGAAGGTGTACATGATGTTGAATTAATAAAAAAAATAGGTGTTTTTTATGAAATAGATAATTTAATATTGGAAGATATATTGAATATAAATCAACGTCCGAAATTTGAAGAAAGAGAAAAATATATATCATTCTTTTTAAAAATGATATATCTAAATAAAAAAAATGATGAAATTGAATATGAACAGATTTCTTTTATTTTAGGAGAAGGGTATTTAATAACTTTTCAAGAAAAAACTGGAAATATTTTTAATAACTTACAAGAAAGAATAGAAAATGGAATAGGAAAGCTAAGGAATAAAAAAGAAAATTATTTGATGTATGCACTTTTTGACATTATTGTAGATAATTACTTTTTAATTTTAGAAAATTTTGAAGAAAGAATAGAAGCTTTAGAAGAAAAAATAGTAAATAATCCCTCTCAAAAAATCATAGAAGAAATTATAAGTTTAAAGAAAGAAATTTCAAAATTTAAAAGAAATGTTATACCTATTAAAGAAATCTTAATAAAAATTTCAAATATTGATTATTTTGATGAAAGCATGAATATATATTTAAAGGATCTTCATGATCATGGCACTATAATTTATGAAAGTATAGAAATAATCTATAACAGAAGCAATGATTTAATTCAGCTTTGCCATTCATCTATAGGAAATAGTATGAATGAAATTATGAAAATATTGACAACTATATCTACTATTTTTATTCCTTTGAGTTTTTTAGCTGGACTTTATGGAATGAATTTTAAGTATATGCCAGAACTATCTTGGGAATATGGATATTACTTTATTTTAGGATTAATGTTTATTGTTGTTGCAGGAATGATTTTATATTTTAAAAGAAAAAACTGGTGGTAAAATAAATAATTTAGAAATTAAATTTAGGGTCAATAGAATAGTAAAAATATTTTTCTACTTTTTCTATCAAAACAGCCTCCTATGATATATTTATTTTATCATCGAAAGTTGTAATTACCTTTAATTTACAGAAATTATTTCATAAAGGCTTTTAATTTTTTATGAAAAAACGCCATAACTCTCCTATGAGTTACGGCGTTTTTGGACAGGTTAAATTTTCTGATACAATGCGAAATATTGCTATAAGGTTCTTTTGAGCAAACTCCACTTGCATAGGTTAGTAGGAGGTTTATCGGCAATATAGTTCAAAACAGCTATATTTATCATAGGCACTCCTCACATTCATCAGATGATTTATAGTAAGATTTAATCCACACCCAATGCCTTAAATACAGCTTCTTGTGGGGTATTATAGAATATAATGCTAAACGCCCCCATTAACTCTGCTGGCACAGCAGCCATATCTACAGCTGATGTTATTGGTAACAATACTTTTTTTACACCACTATCCAAGCAAACCTGCAATACACTAGCCAATTCCTCAACCTTTAAAATTGTTCCACTGATACTTATATCACCAAGAACTGCTAAGCTCGAGAGTGTTGGTTTGCCCAATGCAGAAGAGCAAATGGCAATGACAGTGGGTAATGTTAAATACTTGGTCATTCCAATACCTTGCAAGTCGCTGTAATTAATAATGTAATCTTTAGTAGTTGTGCTTATAGAACTACTAATGCTATTTGCATTGGCTTTTAAGTAATTCAAGGCTGTATTGGTTGCTTCTTTTGCCTCTCTATCTGTACCAAGACCTGTTCTTTCAAATTTTCCATTGCCGGGCAAAACTTGTGTTTCTAGGCGATATACTCCTACCATACCAGTTTTACCTCTTGATACAGTATAAAGATTTCCTGGATTTAACATACCTTCTGGCACTAGCTTGCCACCGCCTTGCTCAGGTACGGATACATAATGTTCCTCAAAAGTATCTATGTCTATAAATGAGAAGTTAACATCATAGAACTCCATCCCACCAATTTTTTTCATCTGTTCTTTGACTCTTCTTCTCAGTTCCAATGCAACAGTGATAATTTCTGCAATATCTTCTTTTGTGTAATCTGCATTCGGATATAAAAGTTTTGTAAAGCCGGAAATAGTCTTTCTAACAGCAATTACATCACGTTGGTTTAAGTTGCTGCCAAATCTATAGAACTTATCACTTACATCACTAAACTGTTCTTTACGCATTTCACGCATAAACTCAGACAGATAATCTGTTATAAATCCATACTCATTTGTAAAGAAATCCGGTCTATATTTTGGTATCTCCCATCCTGGAACATAACAATGCATACGGTCAAGAAATGCGGTATCATAAGCCATCGCCTCAGGAAAAGGCTCAAACAGGTGAGATGTCTTTAAAAGCACATCTACACTTTGGTTGATATTGCCCACAAAAACCATAGATGCACTAGCTGCCTTTTCTTCTTTGCCTCTTGCAAAAGACCCAGATGCCATATAGTCCTTCATAATCTGTATGCCATCTTTATCTTTAAATGTAATACCAGCCACTTCATCAAAAGCAACACAGTCCCACATTCCGACAAGTCCTACAGTTTTACTTGCCATATTATAAAATAGATTAGCAACAGTAGTTTGTCCACCAGAAACTAAGATTGAGTTAGGTGAAATCTCTTTATAAATATGAGATTTACCCGTGCTACGAGGACCTAACTCACATAAATTAAAATTGTTTTCCACTAGTGGTATCATACGAGCAAGAAGGAGCCACTTTTCACGGTCAGTAAACTTGTCTGCTTCCATTCCTGTTGAACGAAGTAAAATGGAAATCCATTCTTCTTTGGTAAAATATCCTCTTGCTTCTTTGATTTCCGAAAGCTCAATATGGGGCATTTGTATTGGAGTTAGCTTTCTTACCCGAATAGGGTTTGAACGTTTATCTTCTTCCATATACTCATATTCAAGCTGTACAATGCACCAAATACCGCCACAAAGGAGCCTATCATACTTTGATACATACTCAGGTTCCAGTAAAATACCCTTAATACCAAGGTTAGAGAACTCTGCTTCATATCTATCTTCTTTAATATTAAGTTTGGCTGTAATACGGTCGATAACGGTATAACTGCCACGTTCCCTTAGGTTTGATAATACCTTTTGTGCTTCATCAGGTCGTACAAAATTCTCAGATAAAATTTTCTTAACGGTTTTAACTCCGTCTTCAATAATTTCAGCATCGTCGGAGCTACAATATTGTCCAAGCAAAAATTCTAAAACGTAAATAGGTACATTGGCACCTTCCTTGATGGATTTAGTCAAATCTTTGCGTACAATTTTACCATCAAAATATTGACGCAACTTTTTGTTGATAACTTCATTAGAGGAGGTTTCATCCTCAAACATGATTTTATCTTCACTATGATTATATTCATTAAACATAGATAGATTTACCTCCCCTCACTAAATGTTAAATCCAAAATCATCCACAAATGCCAAATCCATCTGAACTTCATGCCTTATCACTTCGAGGGCATTCTTTTCATCATAAGCTACTAGATAATACTTTCGATTTTTGTCATACTGCTTATTTTTAAAGTTAAATTTCAGCCTAAATATTCTCTTACTTGCATCAATATCTTTTTTGTCTGCGATATAAATATTATCGTTAGAAATTTTCTCATTGTCATCAGAAATAAAGAATACTTTATAAATAGTTTCTTTATTTACATCTGTAACCGCATCGCTTTGTATAAAATCAAGGTTGGTGGTTAGGTTTGTAATTTTATGAACAAGGCTTACAAGAGAAATTGTAACCGCTTTTGTTTGGGTATGGTATTTATTAGTTCGCACATCAATAACAGGAATAACCATCTCTTGGAGGGAGGCCCCACCATGTACAAAGTTAAGTCCGCCACCTGGTACTTTAAAAATATCACTGCCAATAGGAAAAGAAACTATTCGTGCATCTCCATTATTTAAAACATTGCCTAGCGTTACACTACCGATACCATCAGCGTTTACTGCTGTTTCGGCAGCTACATATCTTCTGCCAATCAAAGCGTTTTTCTGTGGCAATCCACTTATCTTATCGCTTTCTGATAACTTATCACGCTTATAAATAAACCCGTGATCTGCTGTGATAATGAAATGTATGTTATTTGCACTAGTAAGGCGTTTAATCATAGCATGAATTTCTTCTACTGCTTCCTCACAGGCTGCAAAAACTTCGTTTTCAGTATTTAATTTATCTCCACGGGCATCAATCTGGTTATGATAGATGTAAACAACATCCTGTCCTAGGGTAAGCTCCTTTGCATCTTTCACTGTCTTTATATCATCAAACTGTACTGCTTTGCTATTAGGCTCATAGCCCTGCAAAATTTGCTCACGAGATTTTAAATCATCACATACTTTGCCATCAACTAAAATCTTGAAATCATCGCTCATAACAAGCTCTTTGTGAGGAAGTAAAGCAGACATTCCAAATCTTGTGTAAGTCGGCAATACACTTTGCATCGGTGCAATAGTAGCTGTACACTTTTCATCTGCCATTAGTCGTTTCATTAAGGTTTGTCCAACCTCGAAACGCAATGCATCGGAGATAATAACAACAGTCCTCTCCTTAGCATTTTTTATATATCTGCTATAAAAGTCTTGTTGCTTAGTCAGCCCTGTATCTGCCTTACACTGTGCAAAAGCGTTATTCCAAGCCACAGACAATGGGTTTAGATACTCATTGGTATAGATATTTTCTACAAGCTCTCGCAAGCTATCATACATTGCATTATTGGTAATCTTGTCATAATGATAGTAGAAGTATCGATACCTCTGGTCAAGTACATAGTCTGTGGATACATATCGTTTCCACATGGCACCAATGGTTTTTTCAGGTTCAAAATGAGCTGCGATAATCAAATGATAGGCATTCTCGATGATGTAATAATGAGAAAAATAAACATTGCCATAGTGCATTTTTCTTCTCATTTTGCATATCTCCGGGATAGTGAAACCAGCCAGTTTTGCATCTGTATCTTCGTTTTCTAATCTTGCAATCAGCCATTTGATGATAAATGCATCAACCTTTTGGAAAATCTCTAGCTCTGCAAAACTATCTATATCTAACTTTTGCAATGTAGCATCTACATTTACTGTGTTATAGGTTAAGTCAGATAATTTATCAAAGCTATCCTTAAAAATCACACTGTTCATCATACTATCCACAAAAGCAATGATATTGCCTGACTTAAATGAACAGTAATTTTTCAATGCTTGTGGTAACTCTATGCGAATAATTTTTGCCATATAGGTGATAAACAGAGTATACACAAACTTAGCTAAACTAGGGCTGACATCTGTATAACCAAAAGTTTCTTCGCACATCCTCCAAAAAGGATTCACAAGGTCATACTTTTCAAACTCTACTAAATACTTGTTTTCCTCTAAATCCTCGCTTGTAATAATGGTACGCACAATTTCCTCGAAAGAAACTACCTTTGTCTTGCATAATACACTCATCATCGCCACTTCAATGATATTTTTGTTCCAATGTTCTATTTCAAGGTCATAAAATTTGGTGGTACGCTCTTTAGCTGCAAAGAACTTGATATAGTGCTGCAACACAGGCTTATACTTTTCATCTATTCTGAGATCGATAGCAAGTAGAGATGCTCTATCAGCAAAAAATTCTTTTGAATATCGAATGGTATCTGCCAAATGATTGTCGCAAAGGGCAGGCTTAGCGAAAGGGGCATACACCAAGTAATTGGTGGTAGTGTCCACTCGTTCTAAAAAGTATTTTGTGTGGAACTGATTATCTTGCTCAAGACGATAAATCTTAGCATTTTGCAGTTCCAATGTACCTATGTCATCCAAAAACTCAGCATTGGCATCGTACCAAAACACAAGTTTGCGAACCTCCGAGGCAAACTCAGCATTAAGCTTGTCGGTGATTTGTTTTAAATTTAATTCTGCCATTAGTTTACCTCCTATTCATTCTTTTTCTTTCTGTTTTCCCAACTTTTATCATTCCATAAACGTTACCAATCTTTATTTTTATTGTTTTAAATTTCCGCAAAATCCGTGACAATAAACTGGGATAGATTAGTTTTTCTAAAGAGTTTTGCACTTCATTTTTTAAATTGCGTGCATCGATTGTTAGCTCTCGCAATGTAGCTATATCATCACTAGTAACCTTTTCTTTATAATCTGTATCCATAATCAGATTTAAATTATCATAAAGTACACTATATAATTTTCCAGGAATCTGTGCTGATTTTTCTAGCATTGTTCCTGACAAGTATTTATGGGAAATATTTCTTTTTTCTCTGAAGAGTTCATTCAATCTCAATGCGCTTGTTTCAAGTAAGCTTACATTGTTCATTTCACTTTTAATAGTCATATCTCCAAAAGATAGTCCTATTTCAACACTCTCTAAATACTTTTCGACCTTAGAGGTTTCATCGTATAACTCATTAAGTATTTTATTTTGCATATCAAAGTAAGCTTGTTTTCTAATGGCACCCTTATTTATTAACACTGTTACAAACCCACCAAAAATAACACCTAAGCATGCAATCACAAAATCCTGTGTAAAAGGATAGCTTTCAAAGAAAGTTTCTATTGCTTTAATAACTGAAACTAAATTGTCCATAAAACTACCTCTTAAATCTTTCCGAGAACATTCAGCATTTTGCCATCCTGTGCTGTCTGTACCTTGTCATAGTTCACCTTTACGCCGTCATCAAGGTCGATGGCGATACGAGAGAGGGCAAGGTGGGCGATTTTTTCGTCATAGTCCTTGGTTTCCTTGAGCTGTTTAATGAGTTTTTCCTTCCGCTTTTCAGACTGTGCCACTTCACGAGGATTATTGGAGTTATCAATCATATCTTGCATACGGTCAATTTCGCTCATATAGGTTCGCTGCATTTTATGTAGATAATCTACCCGCACTTTACCTGTGGTGTCGGAATTATAGCGGTGCATATAGATAAGTGCCTTAAAGCCATCTTGCTTGCCACTGTCATACAGCCAATAGATAGGTCGCTTCTGATAGGTTTTCACATGATCTTTATAGAAGTCCTTGACGAAGTAATTACGAATAACTTCTCTTGATGTATCACCCTTGTTGCCGAGAGCCTTTGCAATGAAGTCAAGGTTTTCCTCTAAAGTTTCTTCGCCGTATACTTTTTTCACGAACGCAGCGCATAAGCCCACAATATCATCAGCGAAATATTCTTCGTCTGTGATTGGGATAACATTGTCGGTGTCGGGAATAAAGGTTTTATATTTACTAACGTCCCAGTCACCGCCTGCATAGGCAAGACCGTCTACATCAAGGGAATAGCGACCAAACATACAGCCAACAGCGTAGGATACAAAGCTCTTTATATCACGGCTGAGATCTGCTTTGCGAACGGTAACATCTTTATCTTCAACTTCTGGAGTTAATTCATCTTGCAAGCCGTAAATGTCGATGAAAATACGGTTTAGTTCTTCTTCGTTTGCTTTAAGGGTGTTGAAACGCTCGTTACACTCTTTTTCCCAGTTCATATAGCTTGCTTCTATATATTTTTCAGCAAGACTATTTTCAAGATTTAACTTGAATACCCCTTGCACCAGTGGATGTTTTTTAAAGTCCCACGAAGTTTCAAAGCTGTCCCAGTCGGTTTTGGAGAGGGAGATGTTTTTATTTGCTATACTACCTGCAAAAATCACATTGTTATTATCAATTAACATAGGTGTTCTTTGAATATCATCAACTTGACAATTTATTGTTGGATTTATCATCTTTAGGATTGAATTTGCTATTTTAGTAGATAAAAAGCCAAGAGTATACAACATTAGATCTTTGTTTTTAATTACACAAGGAGAACCAGCCACATCCCACAAAAAACCATTAGGATAATATCTTGCCGAAAACATTCCTGATGTTACAAATGACCATGTTATACCTTCTTGTAAATATAAATGGCTGAAAGTCGGTCTTGGTCTATGGAAATGTTTAGATTCACTCCATTTAACAACATAATCATTATTTCCATACCATTTCCTTGCTTCTCCACCTTTATTATAAGGAATCCATTTTTGTGTTGCGAAATCTATATTTGATACACAACTTTCATAAATAGCAATTTTGCAAAAATCAATTTCGTTCCAAGTTCTCAAATAAGTATTATTATCACCTGTGGATATTCCTGTAACAATTTCAGCAACCTTATCTAATCTCGTTCCATTTTCAAATGCTCTAATAAAATTCTCACTCACCCAATAAGCAATCGGCGAGCCGGGAATTTTTGAGAAGTTTTCTTGCTGTGCTGTATGCAAATCATTCTTTGCAAGGAAAGCATTTTCTTTTCCTTGTTGGCTGTTATAGTCCACAAGTCTTGCATAAGTGCCTTTATAGTCTTTGGTATGACTTTTACGCATAACAAAAGAGGTGGTCTGCACAACCTCGCCACCGATTTCCTCAAAGGCTCTTGCTCCCAAATGCGCCATATTGATAAAGTCAGTGTGGAGCAGTTTGCCACGCAATTTTTCATAGCTTGATAAAAACATAAATGCGTGTTGAGTTATCATTGCTGTATATCCGTTAGACTTTGTCATTTGTAAGCAACGCTCAATAAACACGGCGAATAAATCCGACTTACTATCTGGATAATTTTTTTGCACATAGTCGGACAGCTTTGCGCTCATACCTTTGCTACCCATATAAGGCGGATTAGTCACTACTACATCATATTTTTGATTGAGCAATCTTCTAAAATTCCAAGTGTTTATATGCTTTTCCCAGTCTAAATTAAAGATTGTTAATTCTTCTGGTTCTTGTGGTTTTGGCTCTAAGTTGTCCACATTTAAAAGTGAGCCGTATTCTTCGCCATCAGCATAGCCTTTTGGACAGTAAACCCGTGGGGCAATACCACGGGTTAAAAAGCGTCTGTCATACTTTCTTGCCTTCATCATAATAGCAAAATAAGCAAGCTGATAGGCTCTTTCGTCAATATCTAAACCGTAGATATTATTTTCTACAATAGACTGTGCTGCATCTCGCTCTGTGTAGCCTTGGCTTTCGTAAATATCCATAAACACATCAAAAGCGTACACCAAAATATGCCCACTACCCATACAAGGGTCAATGAGTTTAATTTCTTCTAATTTGTTATTTTTATAGTCAGCTCTTATCTTTTCAAGTTCCGCTTTTACACTTTCTTCTTGCTCTGCTTCTTCAAGATAATAATGCCATTTAGATTTTAGGCTGTCGTTTTCGTGTCCCTCTACCCAAAGTCTGCCGAGGGAGTTTTCCACCATATAGCGAACAATCCAGTCGGGAGTGAATAGCTGTGTGGCAGCAGGTATATTGTCCTTTGTGATTTTGATATTCTTCTTTAGATTCGCAAAGACCTGTTCTTTTGGTTCGGTGTTGTAATACTGATACAGCCAGCCGATAATTTCCACTGCTTCGGTGAAATCCTTTTCTTCAATATCCGTTACAAGATGAGCCACGATACCGTCCTTGTCGGTGAATGAAATGTTAAGCAGATATTCGGTATAGTCATTTGTTTTCTCAAACAGTTCCGGCAACAACTCATTGAGCTTATTGCATTGCTTAATAAACAGCATACGAAACAGCTCGTCCAATTTATTTTCATCTTTAAGCTGCATAATGCGGTCGGTTTCATAGGCGCTAAACTCCATATCGGTATCGAATGGAGTTGTTACCATGTCCGGCTCTGTTTTGCCCTGCATCTCACTTGACAGCACACGGATTTTAGATGGAAGATACTCGTTGACCTCCATAAAACGGATTGCTACAAGACGATTAAACCAAGTGTAGGCAACTTCCTCCATGACAAACTGAAATGCAGTTTTGTAGTCGGAGGTCTTTTCTTTATCTTTGATACGAGAAACAAGGGCAACTCTCTGCTTTACTTCTTCGTTTGCAATTTCTGTCGGCTTGCCTGTACCAATATCAAAAAACTGAATGTTATCGGTAGAGGTGGGAAGTGGTGCTGATATTCCTTTTTCGCTGATACCAACAAGGCTTGCTTTATATGTAATTTCACTAATGAGCTTGTTTCTTGCCCAAATAGCAAAATTCTTTATGGCTGTTTTGTTCATGGTGTACCTCCTATATTATAAATTTTGTATTAGTTTTGCAATTTCCCCAAGGTAAGGCAGTGCAGCAATGCCTACCTCAATACCTTTGTCAGCAATGTATTTAAGAACATTCCCAACTTTGCCCGCTAATTTCTTTTTGTTACCGCTTGTTTTAGCAACTTCGATAGCCGATAATTTTTCTTCCAGTTCTTCTTTTTCATAAGCCGACAGCACCTCAGGTGATATTTCATTAATAGCCTTGATAGTTTGGTCAATTGTTATGGAGACTGTGGATGATGCATTAGCTTCATTATGGTTAGTGTTGTTTATAGTTACATTACTTTTTGACAACTCTACCTCTAACCGCAACTTTTCAAGTTCTCTTTTTTCTCGTTCCACTTTTTCAAGTTTGTTTGCCTTTTCCTGTTCGTCCATTAAGATAGCTTTGTCATATTCCAATTTAGACTTTAGTTTTCTTATATCAGAAGAATAATCAGCATCCTCTGTCAAGTAATAGTCTAATACAAGAGCTGTTAAATCATCGGGTGACAATACTACTCTTGTAATATCTTCTATAAGGCTTTCTACTTGAGAATTATCAAGCTTATCTACTTCAAGGAGTTGTTTTATATAGTTATCCAATAAACCTATTTTCCCCATATACAGATGCCCCCTAAAACTCAATATTCAAAATCGTATCATCTTCAAGATTTCTCTTTAGTTTTTCACGCAAGCTCTCTATATAGCTATCTACATCATTGGCGGTTTCAATTCGCCAAGTAGCTTCTGTGTTAATGGACTTAATGCTGACTGTTTTTTGTTTCTTCTGCTTTAGTATGGTAGTAGTTGCAGGCTCAGTGGCGGCAGCAGTTCCGCTTTGCTCTGCTGTTTTTGCTTGTTCTTCTGCCTGTTTTCTTGACACGATTTTAGCTTCTGTATCAGCTATTTCATTGAGCAAGCGTACTTTTAAAGCATCCGCTTCAACCTTAATATTTTGCAGAGTAGCAACATTATTACAGGTTTCTGCCTTATTCTTTATCTCTGCAAAACGTTCCGCAATTTTTATTGACAACACGTTTTGACATTCTTTCCCTTCTAGTTCCTGCGCTACACGCAGTCTTGCTTCTTCTATAGCCCCCATAATAGGTTCTTCCATCTGTGTAAGCATTGTGCTGTAAAGATTAATGTAACGCTCTAGCAATTCTGGGATTTTTCTAATTTCGCTATATGGCTTTGGTTTTGACATAATAGCATTAAGAACACCAACCACATCTTCAATTTCACTATTTACAATAAATGTCTTGCTCTCATCATAAATCTTCATCAGCTTTAAGCTGCGATTCCAAATTTCAATTTGGTCACCAGCAAAGAATGCTTTCACAGGTTCATAATCTTCGGCAAAATCTAAAACGATATCTTGCTTATCCGTAACTGTCTTGAAAAATTCTGCTGAATATTTAATAGCCAGTAAATCCACCATCAACGCCTTGCCTGTTTTAACAACTTGCTTGCCAGGATAGCTTGGCTCATTCTTATAATGAATTTCTAATTTCTCTAAGTCATTTTTCAGTCTGTCTGTATACTGCATAAAACTTTTTAAGATAGCATCATCCTCATCACTCATCGGTGTAATATTGAAAAGTTCTTTCATTACATCACGGACAGCCTTTTTCTGCTTATCGTTGGCTTTTTCTCTTTTTTCGGTAAGCAACTTTTCTAAAAATTCTTTTCGGCTTAGATAGCGATACACTTCATCTTCACTTTTATTAAGCAGTGTAACCACTTCGTTATTTACAAAGAAGGCTAAATCTGCGTCTTTAAATAATTTTGCAACAAGCCACTCCACGTCATCTTCGATAAATCCATAGGGTGCCTTTAGAAATCGTTCCATGATAGTTTTTAAAGAGGTTTTAGCGTGTCTACTCGTATTAATACTAATAAAGTCCAGAACATCATTTAAAGCCAGTCTGTTAGGTATTTGTGTCTGTCCATCCAACGACAGCTGTGCATTATTTGTTCCTTTTAGTACCGCTCTAATATGGGCTTCATTCATTGCTGTATCAATATAGGACAGCTTGTGAAAGACAGTATTTATCAATTTACCCAGTGCATCATTAATGCGAGAAGAAATATCTTTCGCTGCAATCTGTACTTTATCACCATTTACATAAATAGAGGCTTGTTTCATTGCTTCCTCAAGAAAAATTCTTGCATTTGCATGTCCTTCACGCATTTCAACTCGCTTAGCCTCTTTGATTTGCTCATACTTGCTAACCACATTGGTGGAGTTTAGCCTCAGATATTTTTCAATTTTAAGTGCAGAGCGAATTTCGTCGATAAAAGCCTTATCATCAGGCAGTGCTACAATAACGCACTTACTCTGACCACTCATCATTCTAAGAGTAGTTTCATCCATCTGCGCATCTGTAAAGTTTGGTGTAAGCACCTTAAGAGATATATCGTAGTTTTGGTTTGCTTTGTAGGGTCTATCATCAACTATCTGATTAAATCCAAAGGTATATCTGCCACTAAATGCAGGGTATCTATATTTCTTCTCATCATACAAACCATCAAAAATCAGCTCAGATATTTTTCCTGTTAATTCGGAAGACTCAACGGTTTGTGTTTCAATCTCTCTATTAATTTCTTGCTCTTCATCTGTAAGGAATACATAGAGTTCACCATTCTTCTGAACTAGTGTTTGACGGCACAAACGCTTTAAAGCATCTTCCACTTTGTCTTTTAATGCAATACGGTCATTGTCGATATCCGAAACCATAAGGCTTGTAATATTTTCAAGGTTAGGGGTAATTTCTTTGACATACTTAATCATAAATAGTGTCTTTAAAACATCTACCTCAAAACAATTCTCTAATTTATTAGGATTCAAATATTCGTTATCATGGGCTCTAATGATAACCCCCTTATGACTGTGGTCTAAAAATTGTTCCAGTGCATCGTAGAACATATTAAATGGAACCAGTGCCCCTTCGTTCTTTGCCATTACTCTCATTGCAGACTCTTTGAACAAGGCAAGCATAGAACGCTCACCTTCAGCCAAATGCTTACCACTAGCACCGTGGGTTCTAATAGAAGTTAACACATCTCCCAGCAAATTGAATTGGTAAGGGATAAACGGATACACATCGGAGAAATTTGTTCTATCAGAGTATAATTTCTTTTCAATGCCATCGTTAAAAATGATCAGATTTTTTATGATTGTATCTTTTTCATCGTAAAGTAGTGACAAAGTATGAACCGCTGTGTCTGTTTTTTCAAGTATTCTTTTTCGAATAACTTCATCTACATTAGCAGATGAGAGAGAAAGCCTTGTATCAAAACGACCTTGGATTTTAGAAAAGTCATTTCCTCTTGTCTTTGTAATGCTGTCAATATCTTGCTGACTTGTAACAATAATCCATGCTTTACCTTTACATTCTGTACCTAAATCTTCAGCAACAGTTTGTAAGTTTAACATAAGGTCAGTTTTTTCACCTATGTACTGTCCGATTTCATCTACTAAGAAAATAACATGATGATTATTGCCTTTTTTATTAATATAGTCGCTGACCATTTTTGCAAAGGTGTTTATATCCATATTGTAAGGAGTGGTAAAACTCTCACAAGTATTTTTTGCAGCTTCCATGCTCATATAATCGATTTGAACCAGTGCTTTACACACATAGTCCTGAATAAATCTAAATTGATGGCGAGAGTCTGTCCACTCTTTTCCCCGAAGTTCTAAAAAAGCTTGTTTAAACTGATCATATTTACCTTCTTCGGTAAGAGTTCTTTCCAAATCTGCAAGGTGAGGATTAGCACCGTAAAATCCCAAATGTTGATTAAAGACCTTTAAGAAAACCGAAAGAATAGCTTCTTTATTGTTTTGCGTGTCCGCCATACCACTTTTAGAATCTATGTTAAAAAGAATAACATCAGCCGGGGTATTGGCTGCAAGTTTCATATCGCCAAGAACCATTTCATCCTTAATTTTTTTATCTTCTACAAAGTAATCAATGGCTGCTTTTCCATCTACTATACGATTTTCAAGAAGGTAGGATAAGATTTTCAAAAAGTGAGATTTACCACTACCAAAAAAGCCCGAAATCCATACACCCATTTTATCTGTATTTCCTGTGATTCCCTTTTTATAGCTGGCAAAAAAGTCTGCAAAGTGCTTTTGTAATTCTCTTGTTACAACGTACTCTTCAAGCTCTTGCTTTACATTCTCATCATCGCCCTGACCAACCTTAATAACACCTTTAATATCTCTGTCGATTGGCTTAGAAAACATATTTTTAATAATCATAACTTATCCCTCTCAATCTACAAGCCTAAAAGCTCTATAATAATTATCATCTTTGGTTTCACCAAACAGCATCAACGACTGACCATCATACTTGCCAGGAAAAAACATTACAACCGGTACATTATCTACGAACTGATGCATATTATTTAATATTTTGTGAGAACGCAAAAGAGGGTAGCATTTCCCAATTCCAGTAAGAAAGACAATTGCATTTTGTGGTGTGTTATTTTTTATATATGCTAGCAATTCATTTTGGTAATTGTCTTCTTCCATACGCAACATTTCGTTTATAGCTTTGGTTATTTCGGGCAATCCTTTTGTCTTTTCGAACTCTATACATAAATCAAGAAAACCCTCTTTTTCTAGCAAGTCAATAATTGTATCGTATAGATCAAAAACCACAAGATTGACATCACTATTTTGGTACTTTGCTTTTAAATATTCAACTCTTTCTCGAACTAACATTTCCTGATCAGCAGGATAGTCAAACACATAATATCCTACCTCATTACCAAGTCCTTTATTTTCCCTGAAGTTGGGGAGTTTTATTTTATCTTCTAATCTGTTTAATCTACTTTCTAAATTATGCATTTAACTCACCCCCGTAATTGCTTTTATTAACTGTACTTCACCATTGTCTTTAAAGTAATGTTCCAACGTAATATCTAGCACTGGAGGTGTCGGAACTTTCTTTTTATTGCTTATTGTTAAAAGCCCTGCATCAATCATGAAATTCATATAAGTGCTTCTAAGTCTTTTTAATGTAGTGTCTGTCCAGTCTGCCACATCTTCATTTTGATCTTGTTTATTTTTAAAAAATATATTTATATCACTATCATTTAGCTCACATGCACCAAGTATTACCTTTTCTCGATATACTTCATATAGGAATTCATAAAATAATCTGTTTTGCTTTGCGACTGCAATAAGAATGATAATTTTTTGCGTTGCTAAATCTCCTTGTAAAAAGATTTCCAGTATCTTTTCATCAAGAGTACTAATTCTGTTTTTTAAATATCCAAATATTCTTTTGGCTCTATACTCTTTAGAGATACCAAGCAAATTCTCCGCCAAACACATTGCTTTTAACTCGTCCCAAGAGTGACCATCATATATTAATTTGATAATCTTTTTACATTCAATAAACCAAAAGGATTCGGATACTAATCCGGAGCTATATTTCTCCATAGTTCTTCCTCCATACGTATCTAAATTCATCCTAATTACTCGGTATCAGTTGTGGTCGGCTCTGCATCTATAACTGCGGAACAAATATCACCAATATCACATTTTAATATCTCGCATATAGATAGTAATACGGTAATAGAAACAGGCTCATTTTTATTCAACCTTGTAATAGTTCCAGCTGATAATCCTGTTAACTTTCTAAGGTCACTCTTTTTAATGTCCTGCTCTATTAACTTAATCCATAGTTTTTTATAGCTAATGTTCATCTTCATCCCTCATTTATCGCAGAAATATTACTATACTATAACTTTTTAAGCTTTTTAAATATTATAGTCCTTTTGAATTAACATTGCAATATTTTTAACCAATATAATAAAAAAAGCTGAGTAACATTTAAAAAAATGTTTTACTCAGCTCTCTTTTTTGT